>Ga0180431_10000017_pt1 | contig 221797 bp, 167 predicted proteins | sample SS_ome_11_FD_132459 | JGI IMG/M metagenome (GOLD analysis project Ga0180431, IMG submission 132459) | Hypersaline lake sediment archaeal communities from the Salton Sea, California, USA - SS_1_MS_1 metaG | ecosystem: Environmental > Aquatic > Non-marine Saline and Alkaline > Hypersaline >...
ACCGTCGGGGCGCTCTTGTCCACGACCTTGACCTGCAGCGTCCCGCCCGCCTCACGGAGCTTGAAGGGTATGGTATATTCGTTGTTTGCCGGCACTAGGTCGCCGAACTGGTCGAAGGGGGCGACCACGACCCGGAACTGGTGATCGCCGACCGACCACCACGTCCCGGGCGCGGCGTTGGGGTTCTGCATGGATATCGGGATCTCGACGACCGCCCCCGCGATGTCGGCTCGGTGGCTGGAACTGGGTTGGACGCCGAAACGAGTGAGATGCTCACTGAACAGCCTTTTCTGGCCGTCTATCCTGTCAATATAAGTGTCGTACATCCAGTGCTGGCCGTCCACCTGCACGGCCACCCGCACATCGCGGAAGAAGCTGGCGAAGCCGGGATTGTTGACAGCGATTTCCAGAGTGGTGGGCGCCTGTAAGTAGCCGGCGCGCCACAGCGGCGTGTTGGGGCGCAGAATGGGCTGCCCAAGCAGAGCCAAGTCGTTCAGCCCTTTGATGAGGTGCCCATTGATCGTGGCACTATCCTCAGGCGCGCGGCCGTCCGCGACCAGGAAGTGGTGGGTGACGGAGTTGTTATCCTCGTTGGCTTCGTTGACGATGTTGTAGGCGTCCACGTGCGCCTCGAAGGTCTTCCAGCCCAGGCCGGTCCAGGAGGTCAGGGTCTGACTGGCGGACTTGCAGCCGCCGCCGGCAGGCGTGCCACCATAGCACAGCGGCTGGATGCTCTGAGCGTCCTCTACGGGATCGAAGTTCGGGTCGAAGTTGGGCGAGTGCTTGATCTGGGGGATATAGTATGTCCGGGTCTGACCGGTAGTGAAAAGCGCCTGGTCATGGCCGTGAGGGTTATAGATCCAGCCCTGGAAGTGAAGGCTGTCGGACATGTCCACGACATTGAAATCGAGGTCGGCGTCATGGGGGCAGTACACATTGGACTCGAGACGCCCGAAGTACTGCCCGCCCAGGTTCTCGATCTCCAACTGCGGCTTGATCGGTATGCCCCTGAGCATTTCCTTGATGGTGTAGCGGGCGCCATCGGCAGGCTCAATAATGCGAATGGTGAAGTCGGGCAAGGGCGCCGGCTCTGTGGTCGTGGTCTGCGTATCCTCGGGAGGTGTCGTGTCGGCGGTCGTGGCAGCCGGCCCGCCCGTGACCGTGGCGTAATAGACGCGCCGGATGTTGCCGGTCTCCTCGCCCGGCTTCTTGGCCACCACCACGCAGCGGGCGGTGCCCTGGTCGTCAATGCAGAAGTTGAGGCTGTCCGAACCCATATCGGTGAACTCGGCCGCTTCCGTCTCCAAAGGCGGTCGAGCTAGCTCTGCCGCCTCGCTGGGGCCGGAGCTGTCCACCCAGCGGAAGTAGAGCTTGCGTTGGCTGTTGATGTACCAATAGTAGAGCAGACCGACCGCGCCGCGTCCGTTGCTGACGATCACCCGCTTTACGGTATTGGCTTGCTCGCAAGGCAGTTGATGGGTGAGCCAGTCGCTCTGGTTGGTCGAGCCGACGGCCGCGTGCCCGACATTTATGGTATTGCCGTCGAGCCATGAGGCATGGATCAACTGGTTAGGCCAATCCAGAACGTACGAACAGCCGCCTTGCGGGGCTGGCGAGGTCCAGTTCTCCTGCTCGCCGTCAGGGGTGAGCGTCCAGTTGCTAACCTGCAGGGGGTCGGCGCCGGCGGCCAGACTGGCCACCACTCCCAACTCCTCATCTTCGCACAGCAGATGCACAGCGCCGCTGGCATCCACATAAACCGGCGTGGCGTCAGGATGATGGCGTCCGGTGCCCCCGAAGCTTCGGCTCTCCCAGCCGCCTTGCTGAATGAAGTAGTAGAACTGGATGCCGTCAATGTGGCCGATTATCGGCTGGCCGTTTGCTTGGACGGCTAGGCCGGCGGGTGTACTGCAGCCGGGCACCAGTGTCGGGCCCTCCCAACTGCCGGCTTGGTAGTGCAAATAGTGCACGTCGTCGCTCTCATCGAGCAGCAGGTGGAATTCGCCGGCCGAGCTGCCCGGCACTAGGCCGACCGGGACCAGGTCATCCAGCTTACTGGTGGTGATGCCGCCAGGGGGCAGGATAGTCGTCTGCCAGCCGCCGCCACTGTTGACGAGGCTGTACATGCGCCACTGGTTGTAATTGGGGTCGGTGTTGTTTTTGCACTTGGCCTCGAAGACTATCAGCACCGTACCGCTGCTGTCAGTCGCCACGACCGGTCGCACCCCGGAGTTCGCGTCATAGTTCACCGGACTGATTGGTTGCAGAATAGATGCCGTCGGGTCAGCGCCCGCCCAAGTCGTCATTACTGCAATCAACGCCATGCTAATCACAAAATCTAGTCCGGGCCGTCTCATCCTTTCCACCTCCGCCATCAGCGATGCTTTTGCTTCCGCGTTTGGCAATTCGACATCAGCCCTGTTTCCTCCTGCACACTTGCGGTCGCCACGGCGGGCAAGAGTACTGCTGCAGTTGCCTGTCTCACGGCCGCGCCCCAGTTGCGCTAGGCTTGACCTGTGCTGGCTTGGCGCTATACTAGAGACGCCGTGCTCGCCCGATACTAACGACCGCAGCGTAGAATCCGGAGGATATGCCCACAATGGCCGCGCCGAATCTCCTGTATATCATGAGCGATGACCACGCCTCACACGCCATCGGCTGCTACGGCAGCCGGATTAACGAAACCCCGAACATTGACCGGATCGGGCACCAGGGAGTGCGCTTCGACAACTGCTTCTGCACCAACTCAATCTGCGCCCCCAGCCGCGCCTCAATCCTGGCAGGCACCTACAGCCATATCAACGGCGTGGAGACCCTCCGCGACCAATTCGATGGCCGCCAGACGACCTTCCCGCAGTTACTGCAGCAGGCCGGCTATCAGACCGCCATCATCGGCAAGTGGCACCTGGGGCACGGCGGACTGCATGACCCCACCGGCTTCGACTACTGGAAAATCCTGCCGGGGCAGGGCCTGTACCATAACCCCGAGTTCATCGAGATGGGCCGGGAGCGGGTTGACCAGGGCTATGTGACCGATCTGATTACCGATGATTGCCTCGACTGGCTGGAGGCCAGGGATACCAATAGACCCTTCTGCCTGCTGTGCCATCACAAGGCGCCCCACCGGCGCTGGGAGCCGGATGACAAGCACGCGGACATGTACGAAGATATCGAAATCCCGGAACCGGCGACCTTTGATGACGATTACTCCAACCGCGCAGCGGCAGCGGGGGCGGCAACCATGCGAGTGGACCGCGACCTCGATGAGCAGGACCTGAAGCAGGAGCCGCCGCCGGGCCTGTCGGCGCGCGAGTTGAAGAAGTGGAAATACCAGCGCTATATCAAGGACTACTTGCGCTGTGTGGCCGCGATTGATGACAACGTCGGGCGTATGTTGGATTACCTGGAGGAGGCGGGCCTGGCCGACAATACCATCGTCATCTACACCTCCGACCAGGGCTTCTTCCTGGGCGACCACAACTGGTACGACAAGCGCTTCATGTACGAGGAATCGCTGCGGATGCCACTGCTGGTGCGCTATCCTGAAGAGATCGCAGCCGGCTCGGTGAATGATGATATGGTGCTGAACGTAGATTTCGCGCCGACTTTCCTCGACCACGCGGGGCTGGAGGTGCCCCGGGAGATGCAGGGCCGCAGCCTCCGCCCACTCCTGCAAGGACCCACGCCGCCCGACTGGCGCACGGCGATGTACTACCGCTACTTCATGCACTGCGACGGTCATAATGTCTATGCCCACTACGGCATCCGTACCCGGCGCTACAAGCTCATCTACTACTACGAGCAGGCCCCCGGACCTCAGGAATGGGAGCTATTCGACCTCGAAGAAGACCCTCGTGAACTAATGAACGTATATCATGAGCCGGCGTATGCCGAAACCGTCAAAGAGTTGCGGACGGAACTGGCGGCTCTACGCAGGCAACTTGGGGACGAAACCGCCCCCTGGGTGGTATAATGCTGCCGCCCAGAACGCAATAAGCGCCAGAAAATGCACAGCACGCAACAGCAGCGATCGGAGGCAGCATTGATATGGCAAGAGCTTTGTTAGTCAGCTACCCCGGCTACCCCTCCACTCCCCGACATCTGGTTGCCAATAACTGGTTGGCTAATCTGGCCGGTGCGCTGATCGGTGCCGGTCATGAGGCCGAAATCGTTGACTACGGCACCGTCTCGATGATGCGGCGGCTGTTTCCTGAGGCGGTAACGGCCCAGCTTCAGCCCCTGGCGGCCGGGCTGATGGGCGGTGGCGGCCAACCCAACGCCGAGCAGCTAGCCAAGCTGCAGGAGTGGTCGGCGCAACTCGACGCTCACCAGGAGCAGACTGTCCGCGAGCTAGGCGCTGAGTTGGTCGCCCACAGCCGGCGCTGGCAGCCGGACCTGGTAGCCTTCGAGCTCTCTGACGGCGACGGTTACTCCGGCAGCGTTCACCTCGCCGAGCGGCTGCGCGAGCAGTTTCCCGACACCCACATCACCGCCGGTGGCCGTAAAGCCGGCTGGTTCCGTGGCATCATATTCCGCTCTACCGCCGCCTTTGACACCATCATTTTCGGAGACCCGGAAGGCGTTATCGTCAAGCTGGCCGACATTGCCGAGGGCCGAGGCAGCCTGGAGCAGACCCCTGGTATCGCTTGCCGCGCCGGCGCAGAGATCGTGGAACATCCCCGCGACGAGAGCGTGGAGCTGGATTCGTTCCCGATGCCGGTGTACGACTCGGCGGTGTATCCGGCGATGGCCGCTGATGATAAGATCAAGATGGTGATCCTCACCGATAGCCGGGGATGCCCCAACCGCTGTGCCTTCTGCGTGCATCCGCGAGAGGACGGGGGGCGACAACGCACCGCCTCGCCGGCCAGGATCGCCGATACCATGCAACACCTGCAGCAGCAGCATGGAATATCGGTATTTCGCTTCGGGGGCGCTTCGACGGCGGGGGACCTGATGTACGCGGTGGCTCAGGAGATAATCCAGCGCGGCCTTGAAATCGAATACAACTCCTTCGGCCATTTCCGCACCGCCAACGCCGACCATTTCGAGGTCCTGGCCAACTCGGGCCTGTACTCGCTATTCTTCGGCCTGGAGTCGGGTAGTCAGCGCATCCTGGACCAGGCCGTCCATAAGGGGATCAAGCTGGAGCGAGTCGGAGAAACACTGAAGGCCGCTCAGGCGGCGGGGATCTTCTCGGCGGCCTCGATGATCGTTCCGCTGCCCTTCGATACGCCCGCGACGCTGGCCGAGAGCTTGGAGTTCGTGAAAGGGCTGCAGCCGGACTCAGTGCCCCTGCAATTCCCCGGCGTGTTCCCCGGTACGCCCTGGATAGAGCAGCCGGAGAAGTACAATATCGAGATAGGTGGTGTGGATGAGTACTTGGCCAGTAATCTCGACTATCGAGTGAAGCTGCTATTCCCGCCGCAGTTCTGGGAGCCGCTACCATACAAGATCAACGGGATGGCCTTCCAGGAGATGACTGCGGTGACGATGCAGTTCGCCGCCGAGCTGGAGGCGGCGGGGATTCTGACCAACTTCTCTCACACGCTGGCTTCGATTGCCAAATCAGCGGGGATGGAGCCACGCCAACTGCGGGATATGGCGCAACTGTGGTGCGTGACCGGCGACGCCGAGGCCATGGGCGGGCTGGTACGGCGCGCCAACGAAGCAATAATCCGCAACTGACCGCTGAAGCCTGCCTCAGCTCACGAACTGCATGTGTTCGAGCAGGTCGGAGATCTTGAACGGCTTCTTGATGACCGCGTCCAGGTACGGGCACGAGACCAGGGCAGGCTCGTCATTGACATAGGCGCTGATGAGTATGAAGCGGGTATTGGGCGCCAGTTGCTTGATGCGCTTGGCCATATCAGTGCCGAGCAGCCCGGGCATCCGCAGATCGGCGACGACCACACCCGGCGCGCGCTGGGCATCGCGCAGATAGTCCTCAAACTTGCGCAGGCCCGTCTCCGCATCCTTGGCCCCTTCAGCCACCATCCCGGTAGCTACCAGCGAGGCCCTCAGAGTGTTGAGCATGCGGTTATCGTCATCCACCACCAGGACATCAGGCACGTCCTCGGCCGCGCGGGCGGCTTCCCGCCTAGCGGGCTTGTCGCTGGGAGCGTAGTCTTTCGCGACCGGCAGCCGGATCGTAACAGTGGTGCCCTTACCCGCCTGACTGTCGAAGCTGAGAGTGCCTTCGTGACGAGCGATGACCTTGCGGGCGACGCTCAGCCCCAGGCCCGACCCCTGCTCGCCCTTGGTCGTGAAGAACGGCTCGGTGATGCGAGCCATGACCTCAGGGGGGATGCCCACCCCGGTGTCACGCACCTGGATGATGACTTGATCATCCTCGGCAAATGTCGCTACCCACACCTGACCGCCATTGGTGAGGGCCTGTCGGGCGTTAATGACAATGTTCATGACGGCGGTGCGCAGGGCGGTCGGACTGCCGAAAACCGGTGGAACCTGGCCGGTTTGCACGCCGATCTTGCTGCCTTGGCCGTTGTTGAACTGGCCGATGCTGAGGTTGACTACATCGCTGATTACGTCATTGACATTGACGGCCTGGGAAGGCTCGTAGGGGTCTGACTTGGAGATGCCGGAGATACGCTGCACGGCCTGGACGCCGTTGCGGGCGGCCTGGACTATGTCCTGGAGGGCGTCCTTGACAGTATCGGCATCCACCCGCTGGGACTGCTTGAGGTTCATCAGCAGCATCTCGATGCGCAGCAAGATGGCGGTGAGGAAGTTGCTGACATCGTGAGCCACCTCGGCGGCGATCTCACCAATCGCATTGAGGCGGGCGACCTTGCTCAATTGGGTCTCAATCGAGCTATGGGCTTCGGTGAGATTCTGCAGTATCTGGCGCTCGTCCTCGGCCGAGGCCCGGTCGTCGAGAGCCTGCAAGTGGCCTGAGATAGCCTGAGCGGCGGGTTGTAGCTGCTGTAACAGCGCCCGCTCCTTCTGGCGCTCGCGGCGCCTTTGCAGGGCACGCGTCAAAACCTCGGTGACCTCCTCGACGGAGAAAGGCTTGGTCAGATAGTCTATCGCGCCATAGCGCAAGGCCTGCTGGGCCGTGTCAACTGCGGCAAATGCAGTGAACAGAGACACCTCGATATCGGGATCAATCTCTTTGATACGGCGCAGGACCTCCGTGCCTTCCATCTCCGGCATTTTGATGTCGAGAAAGACCATGTCAGGGCGATGCTGCTCGGCCAGCTTCAGTCCCTCAATCGGTCCGGCGGCCAACATCACCTCGCAGTTGTCTTTCAGGATCATGCGCAGAGATTCGCGGGGGCCGGCCTCGTCGTCTATGACCAGTACTTTAGGCCTTTCCATCCTTAAGTCCCTCCGGGGAGCTCATCGTCTCTCGGCTTGTGATCGGAAAGGCAATCCGAAATTCGATATTCCCATTTTCTGTCGTGGCTTCTACTCTTCCCCCCTGTTTGTCAACGATTTGCCGACTGATGGCCGGTCCCAGGTCTGCGCCAGGCTGCTGCAGAACGTAGAGCGGATCGAAGATCTTATCCCCGCCTAGACTATTGCCGCCTGCCAGGGCCCGCATTCTTACGCACGCGCTGTTTTCGTCATCGCTTTCCTCGCGCTGCACCAGCACAGTCACAGGCGAGCCGCTGCCCTGTAGGTAGCGAAGCAGATATGAAAGCGCCTCGCGTGTCGAGGCGGGGTCGGCGACGATACGCGGCAGCGGTGTGTCGGCCTGCAAGTCCAGAGGCGGGCCGTCGCCCTCAGCGCCGGGCAACTGCTTGATTGCGTCTTCCACAACGGTTTCGAGGTCGACTAGCTGCAAGTTGGGCTCGGGCTGCTGTACCATCCGCACCAGTTGGTTGATGAGGCGGTCAAGCCGCTCCAGTTCGGGACTCACGGTGCTATGCCAGAAGCCGGCCAACTCCTGGGCTGATCCGGTTCCGTCAATCAACTGGGCGTAAGTCTTGATCGCCGTCAGCGGAGTCCTGATGTCGTGGGCAATGCCCTGGACAATCTGGCCGAGCATCTCGAGGCGTCGTTGCTGGCGGAGGCGGTCGGCACGGGTGACTACCGCTGTTACATCCTCCAGGAGCATGACGCTGCCGGCGGGCGCGCCCGCCGCGTCGAAGAGCCGCGAGGTACTGACCCGCAGGTAAAGCGCCAGGCTCGGTATCTCGACCTTCTTACCCTGAAGTGTGGCCCCCGCGGAGGTAAACGCAGCGTGCAGGTGGTCGCCCAGAGGCGAGGGCAGGCAGCGCAGGTCAGCGCCCTCGATCTCCTCCCGTGGCATCTGTAGAGTATCGGCAGCATACGGGTTGCAGAGCACAATGCGCTCCTCGCGCCCTAGCACGATGACCCCGTGGCGCATCCGTAGGAGGCTCTCTTCCATGTACAGGCCGTCACGCTCGAGTTGAGCCTGGGCCTGCATGCTCTCGAGCTGTACTCCCACATACCCGGCGATGACAAAGAGAGTCTCCAGCTCGGCGGCGGAGTAGGGCTGGCCGACGGCTTTTTCGCCCAGAATCAGCAGTCCCTCGAGGCCGCCGTGGACAAAAATGGGGACCGCCACCCGGCCCCTGAACACCTCCAGCTCACGACCCAAAGCCGCGGCGCGGCTCGTGTCAGTCCAGTCGCACAGCTCGTCGCTGGTAAGTACCCGGCTGTTGCGATAGTACCAATCGCTGAGAGCATCGCCGGGTAGCAACCGCCCCCTGTTGACCACCTCCGGAGGCAGTCCCCGCGACAGCTTGACGGTCAGAGCTTCGGCCTGGTCCTCGCGCCACAGCAGGCAATAGCTGGCACAGTGGATCAGCTCGTCGGCGGCCTCGACGTAGGCAGACAGCAGCCGGTCGCTGTCCAGCCCTGCGGCCAGGGCCGTCATCAGCCGCCGGAAGACTTCGTGTTCGGACACGGCCGGCTCAGTCAGCATCGGGCTGACCGGGTGCGCCTCAGCCGCAGTAGCGGCGGGAGCGCTGCCGGCTTTTAGCCGCGCTTTCTGTACGGCTGCGTTGAGGGTCTCTGCTAGCTCCGGCGGCTCGCCGTCCGGGTCCAGCCAGAAGTCCGGGACGAGCAACTCCTCAATCTGAATCTGCTTCTTGACATCGCGGGGGGCAATACAGACGAAGACCGCGTCCGGGGCTGCCTCGGTCATTTCCGTATATCCCAGCAGTCGCTCGGTGGTCAGCGGGCTCATGTTGGCGACAATCACCGACACCGACAGGCGACGCAGGATCGCCCGAGCCGCAGCCCGGCCCTGGGCAGGCATCACCATAGCTACCTCCGCCAGTTGGCTGCTGACCCGATCTACCCACTCGGAACTCAGATCGCTGGTTAGCGCGACGAGCATGCTAGGCTTCTCCATTACCAGAGTTGAGTGGCAGCTCTACAATGAACTCGGTCCCACTATCTGGCTCTGACGCGACTCGAATCGCGCCATTATGCTCCTCGATGATGGTCTGACAGATGGCCAGACCCAGGCCGGTACCACCCAAACGCCGGGAGTAAAACGGCTTGAATATCTCCTCAAGCTGAGCTTCCGGGATGTGACTGTTAGGATTGTACACACTTATTACTACGATAGGGCTACTCTGATTGTCAATAGCTTCCTGAGTTCTAATCCTGACGAGTCCGGACAGCGGTTCGGCCTCGAGCGCATTTGTGACCAAGTTGAGCAGGGCTTGGTGGAGGCGGCTCTGGTCCCCGACCGGCTGGCGACCGTTGGCGTGCAGCTCCATGACAAGCTCGACTCCGCGCGCCTCGGCACGGGCCGACATGGCGCGCACAACACCCTCACAGACCCCATCCACATCAATCTCCTCGGCCACCGCGTCAGCCGGCTTGGACAGCATCATCAGGTCCGCCAGCAGTCGGTCAATGCGCTCGATTTCGGATTCGGCGGTGGACAGGAAGTTGACACGGAACTCGGCATCCTCCCAGCGTGACGGCAGTAGCTCGGCGAAGGTACGGATCGCCACCAGCGGGTTGCGGATTTCATGCGCCATGCCGGCGGACAGCACGCGGATCATGGCTAGATGTTCGGCCTGCTGGCGCTCGCGTTCCAGCTCCTCGACGATGGTCAGATCGCTAATGACCGCCATAGCGCCCCTTTGCGACACCAGGGATCCCGCCCACGCGGTGGTGCTGCAGCCCACCGGCACCGTGTCACCCCCGGGCCTGCGCACGTGGAAGTGATATTCCGAATGTCGGGCGCTGCCGGCAAGGGCCTCGCGCAGGCAGCGGACAATGCTCTGCGGCAGTATATCAAGCTGCTGGTTGATGGCTTGGTCCGCCGAGATCCCGAGTATCTCTTCGGCCGCGGGGTTGAACAGGACGATAGTCTGGTCGGCGTCAACGGCGATGACGCCGCTCTTCATCTGCAGCAGGATATTCTCGTTGTACTCATTGATGCGGACGACTTCGCCGTAAAGCTGAGCGTTGCGGGTGGCCAGGGACACTTGCGGCATCATATTGCGCAGCATTGCGAGTTCGTCAGGCGCATACATATCGCCGGATAGCTTCTCGCCGATCAGCACCAGCCCGATAAGCTGGTCTTCCCATAGGATCGGGGCCACGATCTCGGTGTCGAACTCCCGCATCGCGGCCAGCAGCAACTTGGCCTCCTCCAGGGAATGGAAGCGCATTATGTGCGACCGCTCCAGCAACTCGCGTTTCTCTGTGGCCGTCTGAGCCACTATGGAATCGGCCGGCAGGGTCATAGGAACATGCTGAGTGCTATCGTTGCTGGACCTGGAACTGCGGGACCTGCAGACGAAGTCCCCGGACACCGAATCCTTGGTGAAAACGCTGACATGGGCCGGATAGAGGATGCTGGATATGGTCTGAGAAAGGAACTCGGGCAGTTGTTCGGCGTCCAGGGTACGCAGGATGGCGTCGGAGGCGCGCGCGATGGCCTCCGCTACATGCCGATGCGGCAGAGCCCGGTCCAGCGCCTGGCGGATCTGTTGATGCACTGGAACCACCAGGGCCCCCAGCACGACGCCGCCCAGGGCATATACCAGGGTCGGGGACATCCGTGAGGCCTCCAGGATCGGCTGGACCAGCACCAAAGCGCATACCAGTAGCACAGCCACCGCCACCCCGGTCAGCAGATATGCCGAGGCGCGGTAAAGTGCGGTCACAGGCCTGATGATCCTGTGTTTGGCGATCGCGTAGGCCATCGAGACGATGACGAAGATGTAGCTGGCTGAGCCCCAGCGACTGTAGTAGGTGTTACCCCAGATCAACGGCAGCAGGATCATCGTCACTAGCGCAGTTGTCTGGCCGATGATCATGCCGGTCAACACGTAGTTGACCTGGGCCCGCTGGACCCCACTGAGATGTGGGGACTTACGAATCAGCAGGTAGTCAGCATAGCCGAGGGTAACCATTGTGAATACGCCAAAGGCGAAAAAGGGCCAGCCGTACTCGACGATGACGGTGCCGTGGGCCAGCTCGATGGAGGTGTACAGGTTCGGAAATATGCCAGCAGTACTGAAGATCAGGCCGATAATGTAGAGAACATACCTGTGCGTCTGCGGCCCTAGCTCCACACGCTCGGGGAATACCCAGAATAGGTCAACGCAGGTGCAGATTACCACCGCAACCACCGGATGACAGAGGCGGATCCAGACGCCGGCATCAGCGACGGTAGAAGCGCACTGGATCAGGACATTGAGCAGCACCCACAGCGATACCGCGAAGGCGTGAACTGTGAACAGCCGGTTCCAGACGCGGTCGGGCGCGCGGTGATAAGCCACTATCCCCAAAGTGGCTGTTGCCACCGAAATGCTCACAAGCACTAGTTCGTCTAACCCGAAGTACATTGCCTTGCACTAGCCTCCAGCGTTTAGCAAGCGCTTTGGCGGTGCGGTCGATGCCCCCTGCAACTCAATCGCAATGTTTATTCAAACTTGCGGACTATCAAACAACCGTGGGTGCCCCCGACGCTGTGGGAATTGACCATAACGGTGTCAACACGCGCGCGGCGGGCATAATTAGGCACGTAGTCCAGATCGCATTCCGGGTCCCGCGTCCGGTAGTTGATGGTCGGCGGTATCATACCGGTCTGCATACTCATGCAGGCGCTGAGCAGTTGCCACATGCCACCGGGCGCGAACGGCTGCCCGGCGCTGGACTTGATCGAGCTCATCGGTACATTGTAGGCGCGGCGGCCCAGAACCATCTTGACCGCCTTGGTCTCGGCGGTATCATACTGACGGTTGGAGATACCGTGAGCGGATATGTAGTCTATCTCATCGGCACCGACTTTCCCGGCCAGCAGGGCCTTGCGGAAGGCATAGGCAAGCTCGTCGCCGCTCGGGTCCGCCAGTAACAGGTGATAGGCTTCGGTGGTCGCTTCATAGCCGAGCACCTCGGCATAGATGCGGGCTCCCCGTTCCATAGCGTGTGCCGCCGTCTCCAGGACCGCGGCGCCGCTGCCCTCACTCAGTACCAGGCCATCGCGAGTATTGTCGTAGGGGCGCGAGGCCTCCTGGGGCGGATCATTGTGGTGAGTCAGTACCTTCTGCGCGCATAGCACACTCATCCCTACAAGACTCAGACAAGCTTCGCTGGCCCCGGCAATCATGACCTCCGCGCGGCCGCTGCGTAAGACCTCGGCGCAGCTAGCCACCGCATCTATGCTTGCCACGCAGCCCGAACCGGTGGTGCTGTTGGGGCCCTTCATCCCCAACTCGATGAAGACATTCGCGGTAGCCGCATGAGCGGACACCTGGCTGGGAGACAGCGGGTCCAGGCCCTTGATACCATGCTGCGCCAAGTGGTGATAGATGTCATCGCCGACATTGCCTAGGCCGGCCATAGTCGTGCCGACTATGGCTCCACTTCTGTAGGGAGCCAAGTTACCGGCATCCAGCCCGGCGTCCTCCATCGCCAGACGTGCAGCGGCTACCGCCAGACTGGAGAAACGTCCGGTTCTGCGGGCCTTCTTCGCAGGCATGTAGTCGGCGGCGTCAAAATCTCTGACCTCGCCGCCGATCTTGCAGTATATTTCGGAGGTGTCGAAAGAGGTGATCCAGTCAATACCGGAGCGGCCCTCGACTATGGCGTTCCAGAATGCGTCCCGGCCTATGCCATTGGGGGCAACCACTCCCAGTCCGGTAATGACTACCTGGCGACGGGGGTTTTGCAGTACAAGCCCCATCCTAGCTTCTCCCTCTGCTGCGTCTTGTAGTGTGATTGTTTCCGGGTCGGCGTGAGGCTTTTGCAGAACTGCCACCTAAGCAATCCTGTGCCGCACCGGTGCCGCGGCCGGCGGCACCACAACTCCACATGCTGTCATGTCACGCTGGCCTAGCTGCCAAGGCTACCAGACGTATGTGAACTCCGCTTGGTGGGTCTTGGAGCCGCCGAAAATAGGGCGCACGTTGTCATCGTTCCAGTTCTTGATGAACGCATACTGCGCGGTCCAGTTGGTGTCACTGTAGCCCAGACCCATACTGAAAGCGCCGTCGTTGTTGCCCAAGCGCGCTGTCCAGTTGGTGTCCATCAGGGCCTCGATGCCGCATCGGAATCCAGAGTCGCCGACCTTCGTGCTGTCAAACTTGGTGGTGAGTTGCTGCCATTCGACGGCGGCCAAAACTCGCTCATTGAGCGGCCGCGAGATGCCGATGGCGATCTCCTCCGATGAGAGTCTCTCCTTGCGGGGACCGCTGGGGTCGAAGCCAGTCAGGTCTTCGTGGTACTTGTCATAGACCACCCCGAGCCAGCCGCCGGCCCTAAGCTTGTGCAGGGCTCCCAGGCGATAGCCCTCATCAGCCGTGGTCCTGAAGTGAGCGACTTGCCCGAACGGCGGCAGACGGAAGTCGGTGGAGTTGTGAAAAGTCGGTGACAGACCGACACCGATCAGCCATGCGTCGCTGACCCACTGCCCGTAGTGAAGCGCCAGGTCCCACTCATCCCAGCCGATCGCCGGCGCGCCGATTACGCCTAACGGCGGAGCCGGATCGCTTTTCAGTCTGAATCCGGTAATCTGCAAGCCCCTCTTGCCGTCCTTCAGCGGGATGGCTATCGAGGACTGCTCGCCTTTCAGCTTCAGGCCGGCGTCGAAGTGAGTTGCGGAATAGCGGTCAACAGAGTGGTAGTCTGTGAGGGTGCCGGCAAATGCCGGGTTGGCAAAGCCGTCGTCGTTAATGCAGGTGAGGATTCCGCCCATGCCGGAGAGGCGGGTGGTCGTGGCGGTGGAAAGGGCAAAGAGGTGGGAGAAAGCAGACAGTGCTGGGTCGGCGGGGCCCGCCAGAGCTGGACCTGCACTGGCAAGTGTTACAGCTATTGCGGCTACTACCACTACACTGCGCACACGTGTCATCATTGCAGCCTCCTGTATCGTAGTGCTATGGTTTAACGCCGTTGAATAGCTATATGCAGACAGCCCAACAAGGCTGCCGCTTAAATTACACCGGCGCGCTGCTATCTTGATGAGTGATGGGTCTGTACATTCGTCCGTTGCCTTGTCGCTAGCTGCGGTCGTTGGCCCCTTAGTTGCTGCTGGGCGCAGGCCCATATCGGATTTGGTGAAATTATACTGGATCTTGTGTTCCTATGCAACCGTTATTACAGAAAAGTTCCTAACTTCGTGCAGGAAAATGCCCCGAGCCTTGTCAACCGCTTGACTCATATCAGCCACTATGCTTTTCCTGAACTCAACAACTACAGGTGATCCGACCGAAACAGGCGCCTTTATCCTTGCTCGCGCGCCATGACAAAGGTGAAGAGGCCGCAGAAGGCAGGACCTGGCGAGGCCGACGGCGAACGACTCCCGTGTGACCAAGATCTCAGCCCGAGGTGGGCCATTATGCCACTAGTTGATGCGGAAAACCCAGACTGGTCGCTGCTTGAGCAAGCCGGCGAATTCATGGCGGCCGGCTACCTCCAGCAGCCGCAAGCCTCGCCGCTGATGCGAATGTGCTTGGGCCTCAAACGGTTCTTTGAAACCTGCCCTCTGCCCCGCTACAGCGGCGAGCCGCTTTACCCCTGCAGCGAGCCGATCTTCAATGCCGGGCAGGTAATGCGGTTCCACTACTCCGGGGCGATGTCAATTGATTGGGCGCTGCTGGAGGCGAAGATTCAGGAGACAACGCAGCCTGAGGTTGCCCAGTGCCTGCGCCAGTTCAAAGAGACAATGCAGGACTACCCGATGGTGCAGGGCTATACCCACAGCATCGTTAACTTCGGGAGGGTACTCGCCGAGGGCCTTGACGGGTACAGAGACCGCATCGAGGCACTCAAGAAAGCCGCCGAGGGGCGCGGCGATAGCGAGAGAATTGACTTCTACACCGCCCTGCTGGCGCTGCTTGAGGGCATAGCGGCTCTGCATACGCGGGCCTGTGAGACGGTCGCGACATCGAGCCATCCGGCTGCCGCGAAGCTCCTGGCGGCAATGCGGAAAGTGCCCTTCCAGCCCGCCAGCGGCTTTTATGAGGCGATGGTGGGCACCAACTTCATCTACTACCTCGACGGCTGCGACGACCTCGGCAGATTCGATCAGGACCTGTGGCCATACTATCGCGACAGCCTCGCCGCCGGCGAAATCACGCGCGCCGAGGCCGTAGCTTGGGTGAGCCGCATCTTCGACAATGTCAACATCGGCAACGGCTGGAACACCGCCATCGGCGGCACGGCAGCCGACGGCTCACAGGGCGCTAACGATCTGACACTGGTCTGTCTGGAGGCGGCGAAGGGGCGGCGGCGACCCAATCTGGCGCTGCGCCTGCGCCGGGATACGCCCGAGGCGGTCTGGGACCAGGCGCTGGAGACGATCTCCGGCGGCACCGGGTTGCCGGCGCTGTACAATGAAGAGGAATACCTCCGCGCCACCCGCGCGGCGCATCTAGGGGTCTCGGAGGCCGATCTCCCCTACTTCGCCTTCGGCGGCTGCACCGAACTGATGATTCATGGCCGCTCCAACGTCGGCTCGGTGGACGAGTACTACAATCTGGCGCTGTGTCTGGAGAAGAGTCTTCACCAACACCTCCCCGAGTGCGCCTCGTTCGAGGACTTCATGGCCAAGTTCAAAGAGGAGGTCAGCGCTGAAATCCGCCAGTTGACTGACAAAATCAGCGGCTGGCAGGAGACCAAAGGCACCTGGCAGCCGCAGCCGATCCGCACACTGCTGATAGATGATTGCATTGACAACGGTCGCGAGTTCAATGCGGGCGGCGCGCGCTATAACTGGAGCGTCATCAGCATCTCCGGGCTGTCGAATACCTATGATTCGCTGGCGGCGGTGCGCGAAGTGGTCTATGATCGGGCTGAGGTTAGCGGGGAGGAGCTCCTGGCCGCGCTCGAGGCCAACTTCGACGGCTTCGCTGAGCTGCGCCGCCGGCTGCAGAGCTGTCCGCACTTCGGCAATGACGATCCGTATGTGGACGAAATCGCCGCCGACATCGCCGAGCACACCTTCAGGCAATTCCTCAAGCACGCTCCGTGGCGGGGCGGTAAATACCTGGGCGCGTGTCTAATGTTTGTGACGTATGGGTATTTTGGTGAGCCGGTAGGGGCGCTGCCGGACGGACGCCTGGCCGCAACACCGGTTGGCGATTCGGCCGGCGCCTTCCAGGGCCGCGATGTGTCAGGACCGACGGCACTGCTGAAATCGGCCACGCGGGTGCCGAACTACCTCGCCCCCGGGACGCTGATTACCAACATCCGCTTCACCAAGCGCCTTTTCGCCGATGCCGAGACCCGCGAGCGCGTCAAATCGCTGATCCGCACCTATTTCACGATGGGCGGCATGCAGTTGCAGATCAACGTGGTGGACCAGGAGATACTCAGAGAGGCCCTGGCGCACCCGGAAGACCACGCCGACCTGATCGTCCGCATCGGCGGCTACTCGGAGTACTTCAACCGCCTCTCCGATGACCTGAAGGTGACCGTGCTCGAACGCACCGAGCACGAATAGCCTACGCGCGAAAAGCCGAGGCCTGGAGGGTACTGATGGAACCGATCAAGCCGTGTAACAGCTACGCCGCGCGGCCGGCAGGGACCGCTACCTATCAGCACGGCCAGCATGTGTTCAAGGTGTATTACGTGGACATCTATGGCCGGGCCGAGCCGGAGCGCTATGAATGGGACCTCTGCGGCCGGCCTCGCGAAGCGGTGCTTGACGGCTTGGCTGAGGCCGGTATCGAGGGCATCGGCTTCGTGGTGAGCTTTCCGCACATCACCAAGGTCTTCCGCTTCGGGCCCAGCGCCGAGACCGTCATGCATGTGAAGGGCTACCGGACCGAGGATTTCAGCGAGCTGGACCTACAGCGCGAGGACGGCTACCTGGAGTTCGCCTGCTACGCCGAGGCGCTGATCGCCGCCGACGAGTACCACTTCTGGGCCCAAGCGCAGTCGGTGGAGGAGTACCTAGAGCAGCGCTCGGATTGGGCTGATGCGCCGGTGATGGACAATAGCAAGCTGGCGGCGTACTTCGGGGCGCAATAGACTGCCGTTGCACGGAGCGGACAGGCGAGATGCCTGTCCTACTGATTCTGCCCCACTTGGCACGCGGGCTACTCTCCCCAGTCGAGTATCACTGCCCCGGCCTGGCCGCGGTCCTCAATGAGCATCTGGTACGCCGCGGCCGCCTCTGCCCAGTTGTAGCGGTGTGTGACCAGCTCGTCCACGTGCAGCTCCCCGCCGGCGATGAGGTCGAAGAGCAATTCCACATTGCGGGCGGGCGTCCAGGGGTTGTAGGGCGTCTCGTATTGCGGGTGCGAGCCGTTGTGGGCGCCGATGATGGTGAGACTGGGGGAGTTGCAGTAGTCGTGGAAGTCGAAGCTGGTCTCGCCCCGGGGGCTGCTGAGGATGACGATGCGCCCCTGCCGGCGCAGTAAGTCCATCTCGCGTGGAATGAGAGCGGCCACGCCGGTTGTCTCAATTACGCAATCGGCCATGCGGCCGTGGGTGGCGGCCTTGACCTGAGCTGCGATGTCGTCGTCCGCCCCGTCAATCACCAGGTCCACGCCGAGGCTTTGAGCAAGATCGCGCCGCAGCTCGGACAGGTCCACACCGATAGCGGGTCGCGCCCCGTCAAGTCGCGCCAGTTGCAGGGCGCACTGCCCGATCACTCCCAGGCCATAGACGACTACCGCCTCGCCCATCTGCACGCCGGCACGCCGCACCCCGTGGATGGCGATTTGGGCCAGCATATACAGCGCCGCCGCCTCATCGCTGACACCCTCCGGCACCAGATGGGCGCGGGCCCCGTCTGCTACCAGGGCATAGCTGCAGTGGGCGCCGGAACTCGCTATCCGGTCGCCTACCGCAAAGCGCGCGACACCGCTGCCGACCTCGACGACCTCCCCGACGTTGCTGTAGCCGGCATTGAAGGGGAACGTCCCGTAGTTGCTCCAGTTCGAGTCCTGCGGATAGTCGCCGGTCAGGATGGTCAATTCGGTGCCGGTGGAGATGGCCGTCTTGATGGTGCGCACCAGCATCTCGCCCGCTCCGGGTGAGGGCATCTCACACGCCTGGATCTCCACTTGGTTGACGCCCGTGAATACTATTCGGTAATTCACATTTGTCCCTCCTTTCAACCAAGACCTACCCCGCATTGTTCGCGAAGACCATCCCGTAGGCAACAAAACTGCCGGCAAAGAGCATTTTGAGCTGCACAGCGCCCTTTGCTGGAACGCCTCCAAGATGACACAGTGCAACCCCCCGTAGGCCAGGCTTTCCAGCCTGGCTGGTGACTGGCCGGTAACAGCGTCGGGCTAGAAAGCCCGACCTACGCGTTGATGAGTAATGCGGGCTAGCCGAACCACACGACATATCCGCCCAGCGCATCGCGGCCCAGTATCAGCAGCACCAGCCAGCTTATCCCACCGGCCAGCAAATCCCCCACCACCAGCCCCATGAAAAAAGGCATGAGCTGGCGATAGAGCCGGGCGCCGCCGAGCCGATGCAGCACTAACTTTATCGCCCACGCCAGCAGGAAATTCGACCACAGTGCATAGCCGTAGTTGAGCGAGATGGCGTAGCCCAGCGGATGGAACGGCGACTGCAGCCAGTAGAAGCGCAGCGCTACCATCGCCACAGCTATGAAAGCGCCGGTGGCGATGGCGATACTGCGATTCACATCAGGCGCGCCGGGGCTGATGATGGCGCGGGCGATGTCCTCCCACTGAGTACGCGCATTCGCGATATTCGACCCGCCGCTGGTGGTACCGCCTGCGAGAGTTACCGCCCCGAATCTGTAGTTATCCCTGAGGGTCACGTAGTAGGCCACCAGGCAGCCGAACACAAAGGCGAACATGGTAAGGGCGGCGAACCATCGGGACTTGATTTCATAGCGGTCAGCCAGCGCCTCATTCTCGATCTGGTAGCCCATCTGCGACATGTAGTAGCCGCGGCCCATCCACGAGAAGGAACTGAGCATGACCAGGTCGGAGACATCAGTGCCCTTGATGAGAGAGCGGGTGCCCAGTAGATAGAACATCATCATCTTGTGCTGGTTGAAGGGGAAGGCCCACATCGCCGGGACGCCGCCCTCGGCTCGCACCCGTGAATAGACCAGTCCGAAGCCCAGCAGCAGCCCGATATAGGGGATGCTGAAGGTCGGGGAGAAGTGCGACATGTGCGACCAGATTATCAGCGCCGCAAAGCCCCCGATCGCCCCGAAAAACGACCACCGGTAGGGCATCCGCTCGCTAGAATCGTCAATAGTCGGATCGCCGCTGAGGGCCTTCCTGACTATCTGAGCGATATGCTGCCTGCCGATCCAGAACAGCACGAAGATCAGGGCCAGGTACGCCCCCGAGCCCTGCTCGTAGGAGAAGGGGAAGCCGGGGTCCTGGCGCAGGCCGAAGATGTCCGCGGCCGTCTCCACCACCGGCTGCATCAGAAATGAAAACCACGTACAGAACAGCAAATCAGGTGACACGAAATACGCCAGCCCTAGCACCTGCGGGCGGTAGAACAGCCTGACATGATTGAAGTTGGTCCACGGGGCCTCGGTAAAGATACCGCCGATGCGGTAGAAGTCAGTCAGCGCCTGCACCGAGGGATTGAAAGCGTGCGCGACATTAAGCCCGTGATGGATGAAAACAATGCCGATGGCAGCCCAGACCAGGGGGTTGCGGAAGAAGGCGGTGTGCGAGCCGGGGGTCTCCTTTTCGACCAGGCTGATGGGGATCAGCAGCAGGGGAAAGCGCAGCCGCTCCTTTTCCACCCATTGCGCCCGGAACATATTGACCAAACACAGCCCGGTGAAGAAGACCAGGGACATCACCACGGTCCACATGCCCAGCGGATACAGCCAGGCCCGCCAGGGTACCGAGCCGTCGTCGCTGCCCTCGAACATCTGCCGGATCAGCTCGCTATCGTGGGGGTAGTACCAGTTGGGCAGCTCGGCGGTGACCAGGTCGAGATTATTCTGCGGAGTGGCGAAATAGATGTGGGTGGTCATCCAGGGGATCAGCAGTTCGACCACGCCGTAGGTGGTCTGCGGGATGGTCAGCACCAGGAACATGAAGATGAGGATGAGCTCTTGCTTGCTCAGCGCCTGCTTGAGCAGTCGCGCCGTCAGCGGCACCAGCGCCAGCAACAGCAACATGCAGAAGATCGCCGGCACCGGTGGCGTGGAGAGAGCGTAGATATTGCCGCCACCCTCAATGGTCCCCGAAAGGTGCATCCAGAAGATGGATACTACCGACAGGACCACTGCGATTACAATGGCTCGAAGCGTCAAAGTGAGTACTCCGACCTGAGAGATTCTTCCCCGGCGGCCTTGCGATTATGCCCCACAGAACGCCGAACTCAGATACTACCACAAGACGCAGGAGGTCCTCAACCTGAATGTGCCGGGCGCAGGTGGTATCACAGTCACGGGCAGGTGTGATGCCGGTAGCCGGCGAAAGTGAGACTTGAGTTGTTGACTATCTCCGCAGTGGTCAACTCTAACCAGTCTCAGACTTTGACAACAGGGCCTGAGAATCCTCAACAAGGAAGTGATTAGCGATGCAACTAGACAATGCTATTGGAGTCGCATTCTGCCTGCTGGCCGCTGCCGTCGGTGGCTTGGCCCAGGTGCCGGAGGACCTGACGGATCACGGGGTGCCGGTGCCTGCAGCCGAAAACCGGGGCTATACCGTGAGTGTGGATGGTGAAGGCAAGCGGGTGGTGTTGATTTGGCAGATGAACGGTGGCACGAAGTACCAACTGGTGATCTATGCCGACACCGGCGAGACCCGCCAGGTTCCGGTGGAGCCGTACGCCGGCGATAATGCGTTTGCGGTGTGGCACTCCAGCCGCGACCTGTGGTATTCGGCTTACGGCAGCCATTTCTACGAGTTCGACCCCAAGACCCTCAGCTTCACCTTTGGAGGCGAGACCCCGCGGCGCTGCGCTATGTCAATGCACGAGGACAGCTCCGGTATCATCTGGGCCGCCCTTTACTCCAGTGCCTACTTGGTGAGCTTCGATCCTGAGACTCGCGAGCTAGTCAACCACGGGCAGGTTAACGAGGAGACCTGGGGGCAGTACCCGACCTACATGGCGGTGGATGAGGCCGGCTGGGTCTATGTCGGCATCGGCAACACCCTCGGCCAACTGGTCGGCTACAACCCGGCTACCGGCGAGCGCCGCGCTTATGTGGCGCAGGAAAACCGCAAGCATGGGGTCGGCCGCCCCTTTGTCGGGACCGATGGCAAGGTGTACGCTACTGCACCCGGCTGGGACCCCCACGTGCTGCTGGCCGGGGAGGCTACGCCGATCGAGGGCGCAGAGGGGATGCAGAATAATCAGCTCGTAGAGCTCCTGGCCCAGCGTGAGCCAGCGGTCAGGCCGGACCCGGTGCGCGGCAGCCGGTCGCACAGCCGGCGGAGCTTCCCGGATGGCAGCAGAATCAGCAAGGTTGACCTGGAGGCCAGGCTTCTCAGCGTAGTCGAGGCCGATGGCACCACACGGGAGGTGGCCTTCGACTATAAGACCCCCGGGCCGGGAATCGCGGTGCTCTACGCCGCCGCCGATGCCAAGATCTACGGCAGTACCGCTCATCCCTCCCGACTGTTCTGCTATGATCCGGCCAAGGACCAACTGGTCTTCTACCCCGCCGGCAAGATCGCGTTCAAGAGCCTACGTACGCAGGACAACTACCTCTTCGGCGGCCACTACAGCGGGGGCAAATTCTGGCTATTGGACACCAGCAAGCCGATTACTTTGACACCGGTACCCTCGATCTTCGGCCAAGAGATAACTTATGACAAACCTGAAGAGGGTGCCCCAGACAACCCGCTGCTACTTGGCGGCTTCAATCCCAACATAAACATCCCGCGCAACGCCTTCGCTCATCCCGACGGCAAGCACATCATGATCAGCGGCCAGCCCGGCTACGGCTATGTGGGCGGAGGGCTGGTAATCTACAACCTGGAGACCAAGGAAATCACGGAACTCACCCACGAGGACTTGATCGCCGGCTATAGCACCATGGCTATCGCGGCGCTGCCCAATGGTGATCTGCTGTGCGGTACCAGTCCGCGCGGCGGTCACGGCACCAACGCGGTGCACGACTATTCCTGTATCTATATCCTCGACTGGGAGACCAAGCGGGTAACCTGGCAGAGCGAGCCGCTAGCGCAAATGCAATCCATGCAAAGCATGATCGCCGGCCCTGACGGGCTTTACTACTGCGTCGGCGGCGGCGGCGAGTTCCTGGTCTTTGACGCCGAAAGCAAGGAAATCGTCCACGAGGCCAGCCTCTCCGAGTACGGCGGCCACACCACCAACCAGGCAATGATTCTGGGCCCGGATAACAAGATCTACCTAGGGCTGACCAAGGCCCTACTGCGGATCACGCCGGGGAGCTTCGAGGTCGAGGTGCTGGCGACGCCGCCGGGTGGTGTCGAGGCCGGTCTGGGTATCATCGCGGGACGGCTCTACTTCGGCAGCCGCTCCCATCTGATGAGTATCGGGCTGTAACTTCCTTAGCTACGGCAGCACGCCGAACCATCAGGGGCTTTGCGAGGCTGGATCGGAAGGACTACCATGAAGACCGTCAAGAGCGGCGGGCACCGGTTGTTTGAGCAGGATCAGGAGACCGCTGAGTACGTCGCGGGGATGCTCAGGGACCTGGAGCAGAACGGCATGGAGGCGGTGCGGAGGTACAGCAGCAAGTTCGACGACTGGGACCCGCCCAGCTTCGAGCTGACCTCCGAGCAGATCGCGAGCGCCATCGCCCAGCTCTCCGAACAGGCGATACACGATACCGACTACTGCCAGGCCAACGTGCGCGCTTTCGCCCAAGCCCAGCTTGCTACGCTGCTGCCGCTGGAGACCGAAATCAGGCCGGGTGTTATCCTTGGTCACCAGCACATCCCCGTCAATTCCGTGGGCAGCTATATCCCCGGCGGTCGCTACCCGATGTTCGGCTCGGCCCAGATGAGCATCATCCCGGCCAAGGTCGCGGGAGTGAAAAGCGTGATCGCCTGCACGCCGCCGGTGAAGGGCCAGGGCTACTACCCGGCCACCATCAACGCCATCGCCAAGGCCGGCGCCGACCGCATCTTTGTGCTGGGCGGAGTTCCGGCGATGGCTCTGATGGCCTTCGGGCTGGAAGACGTAGAGCCGGTTGATGTGCTTTGTGGCGCGGGCAACAAGTATGTGGCCGAGGCCAAGCGCCAGCTCTTCGGCCGCTGCGGCATAGACATCCTGGCCGGCCCCACCGAGATACTCATCATTGCCGATGACCAGGCCGATCCGAAGCTGGTCGCCTGCGACCTGCTGGGGCAGGCTGAACATGATCCCAACAGCGGCATCTGTCTCATCTGCCTCAGTGAAGACTTCGCCAACGCCACTATCAGCGAGCTGGAAAAGCAGTTGGAGGTCCTGCCTACCAAGGATGTCGCCAGCGTCTCATGGGCCAACAACGGTATCGTCTATGCCGCCGACAGCCCCGAGGAAGCCGTCAAGCTGAGCGACGAGTATGCGCCCGAGCACCTGGAGCTGCATGTCAGCGACACCGATTACTTCTTCGCCAGCCTCACCAACTATGGGTCGCTGTTTATCGGCGAGGAGACCACGGTGGCGTATGGCGACAAGTCCATCGGCACCAACCATATCCTGCCTACGAGTCGCGCGGCCCGCTATACCGGCGGCGTCTGGGTCGGCAAGTTCCTCAAGACCTGCACCTACCAGCGCATGACGCCCGCTGCTTCCCTGGAGCTAGCCCCGATCACCGAGCGGCAGTGCAAGTTGGAGAATATGCTGGCCCACGCCGAGACCGCCCGCATCAGGATTGAGCGCTACAGCGACGCATAGACACACGCACTTCGTCGTCGCGTAGCTCGGGCTTCCATTGCAATTATGCGGACTTCGCCGACATACCAATACCCATTCCGTGGGGCGGGCCTCCAACCCGACGCCATAGGCGTTGCTGTTGCCGTCTGGAGGGACCGTGTCGAACGTCCGATACTATTGGTCTGACGTAAGGTCGGCCCGCCCGAAACCCTATCCTGGCGAATGCGCGCTCAAATACCTAGCGACAACGCCTGGGCCAGCCTTGCCCACTTCGCTCTGCGAAATGGGCTGCGACAGGCCCCTCCATCACGACTAACGACGCCACGCCGTCAGCGTACACCTTGGCTCGGCCGGAATCTGCATAACGGCTATTCCAGCCCGAGGCGCCTTTAAGTCATCTCAAACCTATCCCGCCAGGCGGTGGGCAGCACTGTTCAGGGAGGACCAGCTAATGGCTGACACGATGTTCCGACTGGATGATAAGGTCGCAGTGGTCACCGGGGCCGCCACCGGCCTGGGTGCGGCGATAGCAGTAGCCCTGGCCCGCGCCGGTGCCCATGTCGCCATTTCGGACCGACCCGGCGAGAGCCTCCAGGCGACCGCGGCAGCAGCGGCGCAGTACGGCCACCGCATATTCGAGTTCGAGATGGATGTCCGGTACCTGGACGAGATTCGCCAGGGCATCGCCGCAGTTGCCGCCGAGTTCGGCCATCTTGACATCCTGGTCAACAACGCCGGCATCAACCGGCCCTCGCCCGGCCTGGAGGTGACGCCGGAGAATTGGGACGACCACTTCAACACCAATGTCAAGGGCGGCTTCTTCTGCGCTCAGGAGGCGGCCAAGCTGATGATCCCTCAGGGCTGGGGCCGCATCATCTTCATCTCCAGCCAGTCCGGCCTGATCGGTATCCCCGGCCAGCCCGTCTATTGCTCCAGCAAGGGTGCGGTGATCCAGCTCACCCGCACGCTCGGGGTGGAATGGGCCAAGCATGGTATAACCGTCAACTCCGTCGCCCCGACCTTCGTGGAGACGAATCTGACGCGCCAGCGCTTGCAGAACCCGGAGTTCCTCGACTTCGTGCTGGGCAAGATCCCCTGCGGCAAGCTGGCGCTGCCCGAGGATGTGGCTGCGGCGGTGGTTTACCTCGCCAGCGAGGAGGCCGGCATGGTCAATGCCGCGACTCTGCCGGTTGATGGCGGTTGGACGGCTTGGTAGGGGGTCGCCTTACTCCGCACCTGCTTTGCCCGCGAGAAACAGGGCACGGGCTAGCTCCGGAGTCGGGGAGGCACTAGCGCCGCCAGGGTCCCCGCTCCCGCCTTGATGCTGTCAGCTCTCACCAGCGCGAGGGCGGCCTTTTTCATCTCCACCTCGCCGCCGATAAGCTCCCCGATGAGGCTACTGAAGTCCGGCTCGTGGCCGACCAGCAGGATACAGCTCGGCTCATCCCACTCTGCCAGCAAATCGGCAAGCGCCTGGACGGTAAGCTGCCCGCCACTTAGCCGCCGGTCCGTGCTCAGCTCCATGTCCAGGGCTGCGGCGATCGGCTCGGCGGTCTGCACCGCGCGCAGCAGCGGACTGGAAACGATGGCGGTGAACTCGATTTCGTGTTCTGCCAGCCATTCTGCTGTCTCGCGGGCCTGCTGGTGCCCCTTGTCGGTGAGCGGCCGCTCCGCATCGGTCTGGCCGACCGTCTTATCCGCAGCGTCACCGTGCCGCAGGAAGTATATGTCCACAGTGAATGCCACCTTCTCAGTGCTATCGTACAGAATTGGCGCTTCCCGTAGCAGTGATGGTTGGCTCGTCTGCTCAGCAAGCGCCGCGCTCCGCTCAGTGGCGCTGGTCCACGATGTCTTGCTCCAGACCCCTGTATTCCATATCCTCCATCCGCAAATTCCTGATGTCCGGGCCGATCCGCAGGCCGATACGCTTGCGGCTCTTGTGCTTGCGGCGGGTGTCAACTATGCGGTTGCCGCGCAGCACTACATCCTCGGCCTTCCCTAGCATCTCGATTGCCACACAGTCGCCCTTTTTGCCGCTGTCAACTACCAGGTTACCCTCAAAGACGTTGCGGTGCGGGTCGCGGGCGGGACTGGGATGCTGGCGGAAAAAGATGCCGTGCTCGCCGCTGCGCCGAATCTGGTTATTGCGCACCAGGTTGTCGGTGTCGCGGTGGCCGATGGAGATGCCGTACTTGCCGCAGTCCTCGATGACGTTATTCTCGGCGATTCCGTGCTTTACGCCCCAGCAGAAGAACAGCCCCTGGGACGCGCCAATGATGGTGTTATTGGTGATGATCGGGCGCTGCGAGCCGCTGCCCGGATGCAGCCCCAGGTCGCGGTTGTTGATTGACCGGCAGTTGTCAATCGTGATGTCATCGCACACCTGCCAGCTAATCCCGTCGCCGTCATAGTCGCGAGCGGTGACATGGCGCACCACGATGCGGTCGCAGTCCTGGATGAAGATGCAGCCGCCGTAGTTGCCATTGAGGTTCTCGTTCGCGCCGCGATTGCCGTCAATGGTCAGGTCCTCGATGGTGACATCATTGACATAATCGCCGGTGATGACCGGAAAAAGTCTGCAGGCCTCGGGCTCGGTTTCAAGCCAGAAATTCTCGCGCGGCTCCTGATTGAGGATGATGGCATTGCCATCAAGCCCCGCCACGGTGCGCTTGACGGTCTGCTGCTTGTCATAGTGCGGCGATTTCCCGCGCAGAATCAGCCCGCCGCCGACCTCGAAGATAGACGCATCCTTCACCTTGACCACATTTGAGTACCAGTCGGTGTCCTCCACCAGGCGCGTCTTCGCTGCCGGACACTTGCGCAGAATGCTCTCATCGCCCGAGCCTACCAGCCGCAGATTATCGCGCAGAAACAGCGAATTGCCCATCTCGTATGTGCCCGGCAGGATGCGCACCGTCCCGCCCCCGAGCCGGATCACATAATCCACAGCTCCCTGCAGCGCGAAATGGTCCTTGCCTGTGAAGTCGGCTTGCTTGGGCCCAACCGTCACCTCGACACGCTCAGCCATGATCCTGCCTTTCGTCTAATCCATCGGCACTATCCGAGTTGCGCGGCCGCCATTTTGCTGTCCCCCGTCTGTATGAATTGAACAGGGATGGCTTAAAACAGCCCGAGCGACCGGCGGTCAATCATGAAGAACGACAGTATGATGAAGGCGACAACGAAGGCGACCCCGCCACACAGCAAGGTCGGTGGTCCGGAGCGGAATACCGGCGGCACGGCCTTGTCCAGCACGGTGAATTTGCTGCCGGTCTGGGCGCGCTGCTGCTCGATCAGCGCCAGCGCCAGCGACTGCGTCAGCGAGGCCATCAACTCCGACTGCACCTGCTGCTGGCGCTTGAGGGTGGCGTATTCCCGCGCTACCGGCGGCAGTTCGGACAGGCTGCCTCGAGCAGCCGCCAGCAGCGCAGCATCTTTGGCCTTGCGGGCTCGCACTCCAGCCAGGCTGATTTCCAGTTCTACCACCTTGGTTACCAGCCCGTCATATACCGGGTTATTGGCCTGACTCAATTCCTGGCGCGTCTCCTGCTGCACTTGTTGTATCTGCCGCTCGATATTGTCAACCGCGGCCTGAAGCTGTGCCACGTCGCGGTGCAGATCGGTCTTGCCGTGCGCCAGCTCGGTCGCCATATCAACCCGCAGTTCCGCCAGCTTGGCCTCAAGCTGGGTAATCACCGGGTTGCGCAATTCGACAACCTTGGCGATGTGCAGCGCATCCACCTCGCGCAATTGCCCACGCGCGGTCTGCAGCGAACTGCTGACTTCATCCGCCTGCGCTGAGGCGTCGGCCAGCGCCTGCTCGGCAGCCTTAATCCGCTCAACAATGCGCCCGGCCTTGTCGCCGGGGTCAAGCAGATGATACTGCGTCTGCAACTCCTGCAAGCGGTCCTCGCTGGCCTGCAGCTCGGTCGCAAGCTCCGCTTTGGCTTGAGCGACGAAGCTGCGGTTATCGGCGGCCTGCTGCAAGCCTGTTTCCGCCAGATAGCCTGCCAGTTGGGCCACATAGCTGTTGGCTAGCTGGGCGCACAGTTGCCTGGCCTCCGCCAATTGCAGGCCCATGCTGCGGTGGCGTGAGCCCTGGCACGTAACGGTAACGCTCAGGCCACCGCCCAAGGGCTGGATCTTGGTCATGTGGACCAGCATTTCCGCGGCCCAGTCATCATCCATTCCCAACCGCCGGCCCAGCTTGTGCTTCTTGACCAACCGGTCGCGGATTTGGCGGCTGCCCAGAATCGCCCACAGCCGGTCCTGCTCCGACTCGGCCGTCACTGTGTTTTTCTGGGGAAGCAGCTTGGCGACCACGTCGGCCTGCTCATTGAGCAGCAGCGAGCTGGTCGCCTGGTAGCTGCCCGGCCACAGCCAGAAAACCGCAATACCGACAATTAGGCCGACTATCAGACTTAGCACCAGCACGTGCCACCAGTATAGCCGGTCGGGCAGTCCTGACCTTCTCATGCGCACAGACGATGCCACGGACTGTCTTCCTCTCCCTAGAACACCAAGGCGGCGGTGGCCAAGGTCACGATACTCTTGAACCACTGCTGCCATTTGCTCTCGGTGCGAACGGTGCGGACAATGTGTTTGGTCGGTACCACGATTACATCGCCGGGCTGGATACCGGTGCCGAGATTGATCGGCGCCGCCGAGCCGTTGGCATGAACCACAACCATTCGCTCAGCGGCTGCGTCCTCCCGGAAGCCGCCCGAGGTGTTGATATAGCCGGCACAACTCTGCCCCTTGACGTAGGGCACTGCGCCGGAACGCGGCACCGCTCCCAGCACCGTAACCGTATTGATGCGGCGCGGGACTACAACCGTATCACCCGGCTCCAGCTCCAGGTTCCCCGCCTCGCCGCGCGTGGCGAGCAACTGCGTGCCCTCAACGGGAATCGCCGCCACCCAGTCCTGCGGGTTGACTGCCCGCGGCGGCAGCACGATGCTGACTGCGCCGGGGCTACTCAGAACCGAGCTCAAGCTCTGGGCTACCGTGGTGTTCATAGCAGTGGTCTGTTCGTCCACATCAACCTGCATCGTCGGCTGCCGCGTTTCCTGGTTGACCGATTTCAGCAGCCGCTCCAGGTCTTCGGCCTGGGCCTTACCGATCGCGGCACCGTGGCGGCGATAGACCACTATCCCATTCGGATTGGCATCTTCCAGCAGCCCCTCGCCCTCCTCAAGCAGATCAAACACCGTATAGGGCTCCCGCCCCGGCCGCCCCTTGATTACATAGCTGCCAGGCTTGACCACTCGCCCCTGCAGATATACCAAGGCGGCATGGGCCTTGAACTCACCCCGACCGGCCACGGCCACCGTGTCATCATCCCCAAGCACTGTATCCGGCTCGACGGTGTACTGCTCCGGTCCGCCACTGAGTCGCAGCACCACGGTTCTGGGTTCGCCCTCAAAGCGGCCCGGGGTCAGGGCAATGGTCGGCCCCGCTCCCGGCTTGAGGCCACCGGCGGCGAAGATCGCGTCGCTCACCCGCATCCCCTCACGGCGCGGGTAATCGCCCGGTGCCCCGACATAGCCGGCCACATGCACCACCGACGCCGGCTGGGCATTCTGCTGCAGCCTCACGGTGAGGATGTCGCCCCGCTGCAGGGTGATATCGGCTTCCGCCTCGCCGTCAAGGGCCGCGCGCAGGTTGACGGCGATAACCTCATAGGTCTTGTCCGGGGTCAGGCGCAGCAGGTCCGCGCGCGCCATATAGGCCTCGGGCAAGGCCCCACCGGCTTGCAGGACCAGATCACTTACCCGCATCTTGGTCGCCCACTGGTAAGTGCCGGGGCGCGCGATCGCACCGCTGACTTCGACCTCCGGTGGCGGTTCGACCTCGTCCTGGCCGAAGATCCGTATCCAGTCCTTCGGCTTGACGGAAATCTGTACCTGCGCGCCGCCATAGTACTGCTCGCGCACATCAAAGCTGATCATCTCGACATGCCGGTTCTCGTCCAGGCGCGTCAGCAGCCCGCGGGCCATGTGGGCGTCGCCGGTCATACCCTCGGCTGCGCGCAGAACCGAGCCAACTGTGGTGTCAGCCCCGACCGGATAATACCCCGGTCGTTTCACCGCGCCGAATACCTTCACCACATTGTCGCCCTGGGGCAGAATCTCGTTGACTACCAACACGTCGCCGTCTTTGATCGGGCGCTGCAAATCCGCACCCTCCGGCTGGGCGATGTTGAGATTGACCAGGACCCAGTCGCTGCGGTCGGTCGTCTGCCAGAGCTGCACCACCGGCCCGTAGGCTGTCGGCTTCAGCCCGCCCGCCATCGCGAGGGCCTGGCCGACCGTGACCTCGCCCTTCAGTTCATAGCGTCCCGGCCGCCGTACCTGCCCGGCCAGCCCCACCTCCGCCTGCACCGGCGGGATGAACAGGGTATCGCCGGGCTGCAGCAGCACATCCTGATCGCGCCGGCCGGTCAGCAGATAGTCGTACAGATCAATCTCCACCGCCTGCTGGCCGATGCGGCTAAGTTGCAGCCGCCGGAAGGAGCCGATCTCGGACGGCCCACCGGCTGCATATAGCGCGGTGAAGACGGTGGCCGTGCCCACCAGCGGGTACTTGCCGGGCCGCCTGGCATCACCGGTGACATAGACCTCCACCGTCCGCTGCTCGGAGACCACCAGCGTCACGGTCGGGTCTGCATAGACCCGGCCATAGCCCTCCGTAACCACTCGGCGCAGCTCTGCCAGCGTCTGCCCTGCTGCGGTTATCTTGCCCAATTGCGGCGGGAAGATGAGACCCTCGGCGCTCACCGTCAGCGTCTGGTCAAGCTGCTCCCAGCCGCGCGCTGAGACCATCAAGGCAAGCTGATCCCCCGGGCCGATTATATAGTTCGGCGGCACCGGCGCGTTGGCCGCCGGCGCTCCCGGCGACGGTGCCTTGCCAGCCGCTGCGGTCTCATCAGTAACCACGGCAGCGGCGAATAGCTTCGCCCCAAAACGCGGCAGAGCCTCGAAGATCTCCTGAGGTGGCCGCTGCAGATCAACCTCAGCGGCCGGCGGTTGAGCCGTTGCGGGCGGGGGCGTCACCTTCAGGTCCACGGCGTCGGCGGACTCGGTAACTACGCTCACCGCGGTGCGCGGCTCGGTCACAGCGGCCGGTTGCGATTCGGCAGCGGTTGCCGCGGCGGCCAGCGAAAGCCCTACGAACAATGATATAAGCGCGATGGCAATACTGCGGGACTTGACCATTGCGGTCATCCTTTGCGAGCGGCTTGCGGCCTTATGCCTTTCACTCGCCCTCATAAAGTAAAGTGCAGCGGCCATTGAGTGCCTGCCGGCAGCCGCTACTTGGTGTTCATACTTCCCAGATTATCCCATCGGTCCATCTGACATGATACCGAATCGCGCCTAGCATACCACGCTTCAGAAGCATTGTCCACACCCGTATTCTGGTTTCGCCAGCCTGAGGCAAGAGGCCTCTTCGGAATCTCAACGTGGGTTGCCCTCCCCAGACCCAAGCCCCTGAGTTGGCGAGCAGGATGAGCCTCTCATTTACCACCCTTTTCGGGCAGGTCATGACGCCGTCTGTGTTGAAACACCTCGCGATTGTTGCGTCATTACTGGCTCCGTGGTGCTAGATGAGCGCGCGACGCAGAGGGGTAATCACGATGAACTGTATTGCCGGTGTAGCGCTGCTGCTGACCTGCGCCTTTACCGCAGCCGCCGAGGAGGCCAATATCGCCTACCTAGCGACTGTCACCGCAACACCGCAGCCGGCCTCAGAAGACCTCAGCGCCGTTGTTGACCGCAATACGCACACGGCTATTGTCTTCGAGGTAGGCACCGAGGGCGAGGGCGCTATTACCTTCACCTTCGATGAGCCGCGCCAGGTATCGGGCGTCCGCCTCTACCAGAGCCATCAGGTCTATTATAGCACTGCCTACCTTATCGAGGCCGACCCGGACGGAGACGGCACCTTCGACAAGCTGCTAGCCGAGGCTGCCGAGTTTCCGCTGAGTGAATGGGCCGCGCATCACTGGGAGCCGCTGGTGCTGAAGGCGGTCCGCTTCCGCTCGGTGGCCGGGGTCTCGAAGGGCAAGCGCGCCCATCCCGCGCTGGCCGAGTTCGAGATCATCGGCCCGCCGCGCCCCGGAGACCTGCAGCAGGCCAACGCCGCCGGCATCACCGTGGCGAAGCTGCCGGCCGTGCGCCCTCTGGAACGCACAACTGCGCTGGTCGTCAACGGCAGGCCGCCGGCAGTCATCGCGCCACGCGACCAGGAGTATCAGGCAGCTACTCAAGCCCTGCTCGACGGCCTGGCGGCGGCCGGAGTAAAGGCCGAAGCCGCAACGGACATCGAGGCTGCCGACCCGGCTAACCGTACCGTTATCTGCCTGGGCAACATGCTCAACAACCCGCTCATCGAGCGCCTCTACTGGAACCGCTATACCTTCGCCGATGCGCTGGTGCCCGGCCCGGGGCAATACCTGCTCCACACCATCTATGATCCCTATCCCTACAATGGCGGCAATAATGTCATCATTATTGGCTGCAGTGACCCGGCGGGCGCTGATTCGGGCGTGCCACGTTTCCTGGAAGCTTTGCAGGACGGCAAGCTGGGTTACCTCGTGCAGGTCGGGCCGAAAGTCGTATTGACCCCTGATGCAGCCCGCCGGATTGCTTCCCAGCAGCCTGACCCGACTTTCACGGAACTCACCGCCAATGCCAACAAGTACCTCCAGACCGGTTGCGAGGAATATGCCAACCAGGCCATCGTGGTGATGCAGATCATGGCTGAGATGTATGCCCCCGGCGGCGAGCGCGAGGCGTTCGTCGGCTCCTCCAGCCACCGCAAGATGCCCTGGCCGGAGGAGACCTCCTCGTGGGAGATTCTATGCGCCTGGGACGCCTTCGAGGAGTGCCCGCTGATTGGCGATGAGCTGCGCCTGGACTTCACCAACGCCCTGCTGACCTTCACTCGCGACCTGAAGGATCACGTCTCGGGATATGCCGGCATTGGTCGGCATGATCTGGTTTCGTGGAATCACACAACCTTCCCGCTCTTGGGGCTGCATTTCGGCGCTCGCTATTTCCACCGCTACTATGGCCTCGCCGACATGCCGGAGAAGCTCGCCAAGGCCAAAGCCTGTTTCCTGGCCCAGGCCAAGTCCTGGAAGCCGCAGGAGGACGCCGATAGCTATCTGACGCTCACCACCGAGCATTCCCAAATCTACTGCCTGGCCGAGAATGAGATGAACTACTTCACCAGCGGCAATATGCAGAAGTACGCCGACTATATCGTCGGCATCTGCGACGATCAAGGCCTGGCCGGCGGCTTCGGCGACTCAGGTGTTTCATCTTCCCCCAGATTGCCCCTGAAGGCGCTGCCGTTGGCTTTGTGGTGGACCGGTGACGGCGGCTATAAGTGGCTTCTGCAGCGATACACAGGCGGTACCTGGCAGAATCCCTACGAGCGCGGCATTGAGCCGGTCCAGCCTAGCCGCTTCGACGGCGTCAAGGTGTTCATGACCGATCCTCAGGTCTATGAATGGATCCAGACCTATCCCACCTACAACGAGCCCTTTGCCAAATCCGACGTGCCTCTGGAGGAAGCCTTCGACAAGATCAGCTTCCGCGGCGGCGGGCACTATCTCCTGCTTGACGGCATCTCGCGTGGCAAGCATCTGCACTATGACGGCAACTCGATTACCGAATTCGTCGAGGCCGGCGAGCGCTGGCTGCTGGACCACGATTATCTCACCCGCAACACCACCGAGCACACCATGCTATCAATCCTGCGTAACGGCCGCTGCGACGAGCTGGTGCCGAGCCTCTCAGGCCTCACTGAATATGGAGACGTGGCACTGCTCGGCTATACCAACACCTACACCAGGGCCTACAACGGCTGCGACTGGCAGCGCCGCATCCTGTGGCATCGTGACGAGTGGTTCCTGGTCGCCGATACCGTCGTCCCGCGCGAGGCTGGCTACTATGACTTCGACCTCACCTGGAAGACGATTGACGAGGCCGGCAATCAGCGCGTGGTGAATGGCAAGGACTTCGTGGCCGAGCGCGGTGCTGCCGCCGAGACCAGCGGCTGTCTGCTGGTAGATGACGAGACCGCCTCCGGCGGCAAGGCCCTACTGATGGACAGCAGCACTTCGCGGATCGCCTGCGGGGTGGACCTGCCGGCCGGCGAGTACTCCCTGGCCGTCATCGGCTACGGTGCCGACACCAGCAGCGACTCGCTGTGGGTTGCGGTTGACCTCGGGGACAAGCAGTCCTTTCACCTCAACAAGGGCCGCTATGGTCGCTCGGCAGCCGACCATGCCCTCACCTCCGACACGCCCAAGGTCACGCTGGACGGCGAGGGCCCGCATCTCCTTCTAGTCACCCTTCGCGAGCGGCCACCGGTGCGGATTGACCGCTTCATCTTCCAGCGCGACGGCGGCCAGGCCCATGTCTATGAAGCCGAGAGCCTGCCTCCGCCTCCTCAGGTGTCCGATGACCTCACCAGGGCCCTGTACATCAAGCCGGCCACCCCGCTTGACGCCGCCTGGGTGACCAACCACGAGCATGCCGGTATCACGCTGCCCGTCAGCATCCTCCACCAGCGCAAAAGCGGCCAGAGGCAGGCCGGCGAGCCGGTCACCTTTACCTCTTTGATGTATGTAAGCTCTCCGACGCACCGCCGCGATCTCACGCCTGTGCAGATCGCCCCTAATCTCCTGGCAGTCAAGGGCTCCGATCCCGCGCTGGCCCTACTGGGTGAGGTTGACAGCCCGGCGGTGAGCGCCCAATTGCAGGCCGCCCTCCTCGGCCCCGAGTATATGTTCGTCAGCCGCTTGCGCACCCTCAATCTTCCCGGCATCAAGCTGTCCAGCACCGCGCCGATTGACATCGTGGGAGATCCGAGCGGGCCCGGGGCCTTCAACGTCACTGCACCTGCAGGCGGCGCCAAGCTGGAAGTTGAGATCGCGGGCCAATCACAGTCAGTTACGCTGCATGCCGGCAAAAACCCCTTGGGAGGTGCCGAGTTCCCCGGCGGCAACCTCCTGGCTCCGCTTATCCGGCAGTTGATTGACGATGCCCAGCCCGCCGCTGAGGCGGGGGCTGCCGCTGCCAGGCGCGAGAGCACCGAGCCGCTCTGGAGTGCGTTCGCGGCCGACAGCCAGGTCTGGCGCATCAAGACCGCCGATCTGCGCGACGGTAAGGGCCAGCGGCTCTTCGTCTGCCGGGGACCGGTGCTGCACTGCCTCGACCCAGCCGGCAAGCTGTTGTGGAGCTTCCCGGCCAAGAGCCTGGTGCGCGATGTGGCCTTCGGCGATGTCCGCGACAATCCGGGCGACGAGGTAGTGGTCGGGTCCGCGGATACCTACATCTACATCCTGTCCGCTGCCGGCGAGCTGCTCGACCAGCACGAGATGCGCGGCATGCCCTGGGCCCGCAGCTTCGGCGACGCAGCCTATGCCATCTTCAATCTGCTCGTCGGCGACCTCACCGCTGACGGCAAGCCCGACTTCCTCGTCAGTATGGCCAACTTCGACTTGCAGGCGCTGAGTGCCGACTGGGAGCTACTGTGGAAGCACGACTATGCCCTCCACGGCTCGATGGCGATGTCTTCCGAGGACACTGATGGCGACGGCCAGCCGGACACCATCTTCGTGGCGGACAAGTACGGCTCCAGTCATGGCTGTGCTTTCGACGGGAAGATCAAATACCGCCGGTACACTTCCATCGGTGATGTCTGCTATGTGGTAGCCGACCTCAACGGCGACGGCGAGGTTGAGGTGGTCACCGGCTCATCCACTGGCGACCTGATTGCTACACCCTTTGCCGACACCTCCAATACCCTCTGGCGCTTCGACAATTTCGGCTATCCGGTCAACCGGCTTGTTGCGGGCGATCTCAACGGCGACGGCAGTGACGAGGTGGTTCTGGCCTCCGGCACCGGCTACCTGTATGTGCTCGACGGCTCAGGGGGAGTGCTCTGGCAGAACCGCGCCGGCTCGTGCGTCAATGACGCGATTGTCATAGAGCAGCCCGGTCGCAGCCTGGTCGCCTACTGCGACGAATCCGGCCTGGTGCGCATAAGCGACGGCGGCGGGACGCTGCTCAGCGAGTTGCGCACGCCAGCCCCTCCGAGGCTCTTGACCGCTTTGGGTGAGGCCGGCGCTGCCACCCTGATTATCGCTCTCGCCGATGGCCGCGTTATGTCATACGCCTTGCCCTGAGCATAGCGCTTGCTGGTGGCCGGTAGAGGCCCGGGTCTGGGCTAGCCTCTTGGGCCTGGAATGGCATTGCTCAAGAGAAGTTTTTGAAAAAGGAGGTCACCGCTTTTCCCGAAAGGAAACTCCCTCGTAAGGTATTCGTCTATCTAAAGCGAACAAGCTTTGCGGTATTGCTTGAGATTCAGAGCAATTGACGGTGCAGGCGATAAGGAAAAGTACCGATGTCCAAACTTGTTCCCGCGGTCTGCCCATGTTGTGGGGCGGGTTGCGGGTTGTATTTAGAGTCCGAAGACGACAAACTGGTCGTGACTGTGCCTAGCCGCGCCGATGCCGTATCCGAAGGTCGGCTGTGTATGCGTGGCTGGCAGGTCGGCGACATGGTGCGCAGTTCCTTGCACCTCGGCACGCCCCTGCTGCACGGCTCACCGGCCTCCTGGGATGAAGCTCTGCACCGCGCCGTTGAGCTGCTTCAGCCGATGCTCAACGGCCCTCAGCCCGCCCTCGGCATCATCACCGCCGGCCACCTTACCAACGAGGAAGGCTTTGCTGTTGCCCATTTCGCCCGCAACGTCCTCGATACGCCGAATATAGACAATTTCGGCAGAAGCGTGGATGGGCCGACTATCTGGGGATTGGAGCAGGTCTCCGGCCGGCCCTACGAACGCCCGCCTTTGCGCGATCTGGTCAACTACGACCTCATCATTTGCCTGAGCTCGAACCTCGGCGATCTCAACGCGCAGGCTTGCTCGTGGGTGGTCCGCGCCCAGCAGATGGGAGCTTCCCTGGCGGTGGTTGACCAGATTGACGACGGTCTCGGCCAGGTAGCTGATCTATACTTGAAGCACGCCCCCGGTGCCGTCACCGCGGTCCTACGTCTGCTGGCTCAGACGCTGGAGACCGACTGTGGGGCCGAGAGCTCAGCCGATCTGGCCGACCTCGGACCGCCCCAGCTAGCCACTGAGTTCGCTCGTCTGGTCGGGATGCTCCAGGACAGCGCCAAGGTGGCCATAGTCCTCTCCACCCGCGCCTTTTCCACGCCCCATGCCGGCATGGTGGTCAGCGAGCTCGCCGCCCGCATCAATGCCTGTAAGGGCGGGGGGGCGGAGGTCTTCGCGGTCAATGGCACGCCCAACTCCGTCGGTCTCGGGCACATGGGTGTGGTGCCATATCTTGCGGAGCAGCCCGACAACGGCGGCCTGGGTCTGTTTGAAATGCTCGATGCCACCGAGCACCGCCTCGACGGGCTCATTGTCATCGGTGAAGAGCTGATGAGCTGGCTGGACCGCGATGGCATGGACGAACTCCGGGAAATGCTCGATGTCCTGATCGTGGTTGACAGCTTCCGCACTGCCACCAGCCGCCTTGCCGACGTGACTTTACCGATGTGCGGCTATGGCGAGCGTGAGGGCAGCTTCACCACCCTTGATGGTAAGGTCCGCTGGAACGGCAAGGTGGTAGGCCCCTGGCGACAGTGCCGGTATCTGCCGCGCATTCTGGCGGAGCTGGCGCAGGGCCTCGGGCGCCAGCCCGGCCCCCAGACCATCGAGCAGATCTGGCAAGATATCAACCAGCAGGTCCCCGGCTACCAGAACACGTCGCCGGCCGCCCTGCGCGATTTCAACGAGCTCGATATAGACCTGCAGGCGATCCCACCCAATCAGGATTACAGCGTCGTCGAGGCCCCCGACTATGCGCCCATCGAGGTCGCCGACCCCAAGAAGTGGCAGTACACCCTAATGAGCCGCTATGACGCCCACTGGTGGATATACGACGGGCGCATGTGGTCATTACCGTTGCTTTACCGCGAGATGCGCGACTGGCGCGCCGGCCACGTTATGATGCATCCCAAGGACATGGAGAGGGATGGCTTGCGACCCGGCCGCCCGATCATCGTCGAGACCGCCAGGGGCCGTGCCGAGGTCGTCGCTCATCCCTACGCCAACCTCGACGAGGGGCTGATTCTGCTTCCCGCCCACCAGAGGCACCTCATGGAGGTACTGATGGGCCCGGCCCGCTGTGACCGGCGCAGTTGCGCGCTGGCCTATCAGCGCACTCCCGCCCGGGTGAGGAGGGCCTGAAATGGAGGGCGAGGTGGAAACCTACGCACTTGCCGCCGACAACCTCACCCAGGCCGTGCAGCAGCTCTTGGGCTTGGGGGATCGCGTTATCGCGCCAACCCGAACCCGCAAGGGTGATATCTTCTTCCGCCAGATCGAGACCCCCGAAGCGTTCGAACTCGATTTCGGCAACTCCCTGGTCTCACCGGTCCAATACCTGCGCCCCGGCAAGGAAGTCTATTTCGAGTATTCGCTGAAGGCCGACGGGCCGCCTGAGATCACTGCGCCGCCGCCCCCCTCACCATTCATTCTCTTGGCTATCCGACCTTGCGACGTCGCCGCTATTCAGTGCCTGGACCATTTTTTCCTGCAGCGCGACCCGGTTGATACCCTCTACCAGCAGCGCCGTGAAGCCGCCACACTCATCGCTCTGGCCTGTGTCGAGCCGGCGGCGGAAACCTGCTTCTGTCCCTGCTGCGAGGGCGGCGGCCCGGTCGCCGAATCCGGCTATGACGTGCAATTGACGCCGGTGGGCGATAGGTATCTGGTCGAGGTCGCCACCGAGAAAGGCCGGCGTGTCCGCCAGCAGTGGGCCGGACTCCTGGAGCCGGCTACAGCGGAAATCATCGAGCGCCGCGACGCCCAGAAAGACGCCGCCATCCACCAGCTCTTCCAGGTCCAGGCCAACCTCGCCGCCGCCATTCGCCGTGTCAGTGCCTCCCAGGTCAATGCCCAAAGCTGGGAGGAGATCGCCCAGCACTGCTACAGTTGCGGTGCTTGCTCATACCTTTGCCCGGTTTGCACCTGCTTTGACGTAAACGACATCACCTATGACGACCAAGCCGGGGCCAGAATTCGCCAGTTGGATTCGTGTCGGCTGTTCGCCTACCCGCGCGAGGCCGCCGGCGGCGTGCGCGGCTTCTCCACACCACAGCGGGTGCGCATGTACGCTTTTCACAAGCTGGCCTACGACCATTTCCAGGAGCGCGGCTGCTACGGCTGTGTCGGCTGTGGCCGCTGCATCATTACCTGCCTGGGGCACATGGGGATGCCCACCATTTGCGAGGTGATCCGCCGCGAACCGGCGGAAGAAGCAGGAACTGGACACTAGATGGAAAAAGCGATGAAGCGTTCGGAAGACTACATCCCGCGCCTGGCCACGATTAGCGATGTCCGCAGCGAGACCCGCACCGAAAGGACCTTCACGCTGCGGCTGCCCGATGATGATCCCGGCCTGAGCTTTAATCCCGGCCAGTTCATCGAGCTGTCGGTCCTGGGGTGCGGCGAGGCGCCTTTTGGCCTGGCGTCATCTCCCGCCCAGACTCATCTCGCCCAGATCACGGTGCGCCGCTATCCGGCCGGTGTGGTGACCGTGCCCCTGCATCGCATGCACACGGGCGACTACGTCGGGATACGCGGGCCGCTGGGCAATGGCTTCCCGCTTGCCGAAAACGTTGGCCGCGACATTCTCATCATCGCCGGCGGTCTCGGGCTACCGACACTGCGGGCGGCCATCTTCTATATCCTTGACCACCGCGATGATTACGGCCAGTTGACGCTACTCTACGGTGCGCGCACGCCTCAGGACCGGGTGTACAAAGACGACCTGCAGGCCTGGACCGAAGTGCCCGAAATCGAGTGCCGGCAGACCGTGGATGTCGCCGACGAAAGCTGGGGCGGCCACGCCGGCTATGTCTCCGAGCTGGTCGAGCAGCTTGAGCTACAGCCGGGCAACACCACCGTGCTGATGTGCGGGCCCGCCGTCATGATAGTACCCGTTGTGACCATGTTAGAGGAGCTAGACGTCGGCTGCGAGCAGATGTACATCAACATGGAAGCCCACATGAAATGTGGTGTGGGCAAGTGCGGCCACTGTCTGATACGCGACAAGTACGTCTGCCTGGACGGGCCGGTTTTTCGCTATGACGAAGTCCAGCAGATGCAGGACTTCCAGCACGCCCTATGAAGCATATGTGCCTGCCTCGACCATCCCGTAGGCCGTGAGCGAAGCCGAACGCCTGCCCGACTGCGTTTGCCGTTGAGTCGTTCGGAGGAACCGCATACGAGGCGGAAGCTCAGCTTCCGCCGAGAATCCGGCCCAGCCGTTGCCGTTCCCCCTTCTCCCTGTGAGAGAGGAGCCGAGCGTGAGGGCCGCCGCGTCAACCATGAAGGACCTGGCTGCAATCTACAACAGCGATGAGGTACTGGTGGTCGGAGTCGGCAATCCCCAGCGCGGCGACGATGCGGCCGGGCTGGTATTGGGGCGCGCACTGGCCGACCGCCTCGGCCTCGAGTACCTCCATTGTGAAGAGGTGCCCGAAAATTATCTGGCGGAGATGCGCACGACCCCCGCCTCCACAATCATCTTCGTGGATGCGGCGGACCTGGGCGCTGACGCGGGAGAAATCCGACTCCTGCAGCCGCAGCAACTGACTGGCGCCAATATATCCACACACAACTGCTCGCTGGGTCTCCTGGCCGGCCTGTTGGAACGGGAATGTAACAAGCGTGTGGTGATATTGGCGATCCAGCCTGCCAGCCTGCAGTGGGGGCAGCCGTTGACCGAGCCGGTTGCACGGGCGATTGCCAGCTTCGTAGCCACCTTACCGGCTCGCGCCTAGGACCTTAGAGAATGCGTATTGACGAACAGGCTTAGGAATGTGAACTGACAATGACAGGCACCGGCCTGCTGATTTCCGCTATTATTGTGCTGATCGTGGGCGCTGCGATTACCGCCCTGGTGGCGAAGCACCGCCTTGCCAGTGGCTATGTGGCCTTCTTTGCTGCCCTGATCGCCGGTGTCTGGGTCACTCAATTGGCCTTCGCGGTACTGGCCGATGGTCCGGTGCACAGCGCCTCCCCGCTGCTCTATTTCCCCTGGCTTAACACTGCGTTGGTGTTCGAGGTTGACCAACTCAGCGCTGTCTTCCTACTGATAACGGCGCTATCGGCCGTGTGCAGTACGCTCTATTCTATCCGTTACATGCTCATCTATGAGGAGTACAGCCTGGCTCGCTACTACCCGATGCTGCTGCTGTTCTTCGCCAGTATTCTCAGCGTGCTGTCGGTGCATAACCTCTTCTTCTTTATTGTGTTCTGGGAGATTATGACCCTCACTTCCTATGCACTGATAGTGTTTGCGAAGCACGATCCCGAGGTCCGCCAGTCAGCCATGATCTACTTCGTCGTCAGCCAGACCGCTGTCGTGCTCATGGTAATTGCCGTGAGTGTGCTCTATCTGCACACGCCGGCACACTCCTTCGCGATCGCGGACTTCAAGCAGGCCCTCGCCACAATGATGGTCGCCAAGCCGTGGCTGGCCCACTTCTGCATCGGGCTCTTTATGGTTGCTGCGGCGACCAAGGCCGGCATCTTGCCTTTCGGCTTCTGGCTGCCGCACGCCCATCCGGCGGCGCCTTCGCCCTTCTCAGCCGTGCTGTCCGGCTGCATGGTCAAGATGGGCGTCTATCGCGCTCTGCTCGTCCTGGCTGTGATGATGCCCTTGTCGGCCGCAACCGCCGTGTGGGGCGTCCTGGTTGCGCTCTTCGGCACGGCCTCGATGGTCATAGGCACGCTCACGGCCCTGCAACAAAGCGACACCAAGCGTCTGCTGGCCTTTCATACCATCGGCCAGATGGGCTATATCTGGCTGGGCATTGGCGTCGGCGCAGCCTTGCTGCCGACCCATCCCGAGTTGGCGGCCTTCGGGTTCATCGCGGGCCTCTTCCACGCGATCAACCATTCCCTATTCAAGGGGCTGCTCTTTTTCAATGCCGGCGCGGCCCGCTATCGCACCGGTACCCGCGACATGGACAAGGCCGGCGGCCTGATGCGCATAATGCCCGCGACGACGGCCATGGCCATCATTGCCTCCTTCTCCATTTCCGGCATTCCGGGATTCAACGGCTTCGCCAGCAAGTGGCTCATCTTTGAGAGCTCCCTGCTGGCCGGGTTTCACATGCCATTGATGGTATTCTTGGCGATTGTCGCCATCTTCATATCGGCGATCACGCTCGCCTCCTTCCTCAAGTTCCTGGGCCTGGTATTCTTGGGGAGCCTTCATATCGAGCCGACGGTGCAACGCCGCGAGGTGCCGGCCAGCATGATAGCCGCTCAGGCAGTCCCGGCGCTTTTCTGCGTGCTATTCGGGGTGGTGCCGCTACTGCCCATCAGATATCTGTACCAGGCCGTCGCTGCAACCCTGAGCAGCGGTCCGGGGCTCGCCTTCAACGCCCTGTTCGGGGATTCGGCGCTCAACATCACCCTGCGCACCTCGCCAGGCGGAACTGTGGGAGCCTGGGGAGCGTTAATGGTTCTGGCCGCCCTGGCCGGATGCTTGTTGCTGGCCTACCTCATATCCAGAATCGGTCGCTCCCAGACGCGCCAGGTGCCGGTCTGGCTGTGCGGCGAGGAGCACCCGAGCGCAGAAGTCAGGTATCCCGTACACAGCTTCTTGCTGCCTTTCAGACGCTATTTCAAGTGGCTTTATCCATCTGTCGGCATACCCAAGCTGCCGCGTTTCCGACGAGGTTGAACCTATGACTGCCGCGATCAATCTGGGGCTGGCGTTGCTGATCGGGCCGCTGCTGGCGGGGACCGTTCGCAAGTACCTGCGGGCGCGGCTTCACTCCCGCCAGGGGCCACCGGTACTCCAGCCCTTCTACGACCTCTTCAAGCTCCTGGGCAAGGAGGACCTCAGGTCCTCGCCCAGTCCGGTGGTCATCTACGGCCCGCTGGTCGCCCTGGCCGCAGTCCTCGGGGCCGCCTTGCTCACCCCGATGGGCACACAGGCCCCGCTGGGACAGTACGCCGACATGATCGTGTTCGCCTATCTGATTACCATCGCCGCCGTCGCCACGGTGATGGTCGGGCTGTCCTCACCCAGCCCCTATTCAGCGGTCGGCGCCGGGCGCGAGATCATGATGCACATTGTCGTCGAACCGGTGCTGATTATTTGCCTGGTAACCGCCGCCTTCAAGTCCGAGGGTCTGATGATGTGGGACATGGCCCAGTGGTATCATCTTCATGGCCCGACCACCTCCATGATTGTCGCAGCGGTAGCGCTGCTTCTGGCCTTGCAGGCCCAGATCGGCAAGCTACCCTTTGACATCGCCGAGGCCGATACCGAGATCATGGGCGGACCCTTCATTGAGCTATCCGGGCCGCGTCTGGCGCTGTTTCAGTGGGCGGCTTTCGCCCGTCAAATGGTCTATGCGTCGGTCCTGGCGGCGATCTTTATCCCCTGGGGTGTCGGCTTGGCGTTCCCGCTCAACATCTTGGCACATCTGGCGACCGTAGTTGCGATTATCGCCTTTGTCGGACTTATTGACGTAGTCAATCCGCGCCTGCGCATCGAGCAAGCGATGGGTTATTTCGCCGGCGTGATCGGCCTGGCCCTGGTGGCTCTGGTGCTGGCCATCGCCGGCTTCTAGAACTGACGAAGAGGCCGTGGGCCGGATGGCCGTGAGTTTGCAGGCAAACTCCCGTCCATGCGGCCCCTCCGCACGACAACGGCTGTCGGGCTAGAAAGCCCGACACTCTCTACAAGGGGTAACACAGTGACCGTACACGAGCTTGGCGCAAGTCTCCAACAGACTTTCGCCGAGAAGATAATAGACATTGATTCACCGCAACCCGGCCATCTCTATATGACCATTGATCCGGGTAGTGTCGTCGAGGTAGCCGCCCATCTGCAAAACGATCTGGGTTGCCGCTTTGTCATCAACGCCGGCACCGACCGGCGTCGCGAGCGCGGCAAGTTCCTCATCACTCATTTCTTCGCCAAAGATGAGGACGGCATTTACCTGGCCCTGCACGCCGAGGTGGACGCGGACGACCCGAAGATCGCCTCGATCACACCGCTGGTGCCGGCGGCCAACTGGGCCGAACGCGAGGCCCGCGACATGGTCGGCGTGGTGCCGGAGGGCCATCCCGATCCCCGCCGCTTGGTACTGGCCGATGACTGGCCCGAGGACCTCTACCCACTGCGCTGGGACGTTCCCCATGGCATCAAACCGCCGCCCTCCGACCATACCGTGCCGCGGAAGCCGCCGCCCGAGGGCAGCAGCGTAGTACCTATCGGCCCCTATTTCCCCGCCCTGGAGGAGCCTGCCTACTTCCGCATCTTCGCCGAAGGTGAGCAGGTCGTCGGCGCCGATTACCGGGGCTTCTACAACCACCGGGGCATCGAGAAAATGGGCTGTAGCGTGCTCACCTACAACCAGATTCCCTTCATCGCCGAGCGCATCTGCGGCATCTGCGGCTGCGTTCACAGCACCTGCTACTGCCAGGCCGTTGAGACAGCCGCCGGCATCGAAATCCCGCTGCGGGCCAAGTACATCCGCACCATCATGCTGGAGTTGGAGCGACTGGAGAGCCACCTGTTGTGGCTGGGCATTGCCGGCCACATTATCGGCTTCGATACCGTGCTGATGCAGGTCTGGCGCATGCGCGAGCCGCTGATGTGGCTGTGCGAGCGCCTGACCGGCAACCGCAAGACCTACGCGACCAATATCATCGGCGGAGTCCGCCGCGACATCGAGCCGGACGCCTATGATGACATCCGCAGCGTCATCGCCGACATCGAGCGCGAGTGGCAGGCGCTGTACGCCTCGATCCCCGGAGACACTACCTTGCTGGCGCGGCTGCGTGGCCCCGGCATGTTGCCCAAAGCGCTGGCGGTCAAGCGCTGTGCTGTCGGCCCTACGGCGCGCGGCTCCGGCGTCAACATTGACGTCCGTGTTGATCATCCCTATGCCGCCTATGACCGCCTCGACGTAAAAAAGTGCGTGCATGACGGCTGCGACAATCTCGCCCGCACGTTGGTGAGACTCGATGAGACGCTGGTTTCGATCGCTATTATCCGCCAGGCTCTCGATGACATGCCCGAGGGCCCGGTACTTACCGAGGTCACCGAGGACATCCCGGCGGGCCGCCAGGCCATGAGCGCGGTCGAGGCCCCGCGCGGCGAGGTCTTCCATTGGGTCCTGACCGGCCCGGACAACCGGCCCGAGCGCTGGCGGGTACGGGCTCCTACCTATGCCAACCTGCAGGTGGTGCCGCCGATGCTGGTGGGCAGCGCCCTGGCCGATGTGCCCATCAATATCGGCAGCTTCGATCCCTGTTTCTCATGCACCGACCGCATGGCAGTCTTGGACATCAACTCGGGCCAACTCCGGATCTGTAGCGCCGAGGAGCTAACGAGCAGTAAGGGCCAATCTGGCCCGCACTATTCATGAACGCGTAGGCCGGGCATCTGCAGGGGACTGTCCCCGCGGATTGCCGTATGGCTACCGCGTCACTCCGAACGACAACGGCTGTCGGGCTAGAAAGCCCGACCTACGCGCTCAAAGGTTTAGACGTTGCCTTTCGGAGGTTTAGACGTTGCGTTTCAGAGGGGCCGCATACGAGGCCTGAGCTTGCTGAGAAGCCCTGAGCTTGCCCTTCGACGTTACTCAGGGCCGTGAGCTTGTCGAACGGTCGAGGGGCCGAAGGCCGAGAATCCGGCCCAGCCGTTAGCACAATTCGCATAGCTACTGTCCCAGCCCGAGTCAAACGCACATTCTTTTCAGGAGGGCCTTGCCGCATGATCCTAAGCAAGCTCAAGCAAGCTCTGATATGTCTCCTGGCAGGACGGGCCACTCTGCCCTATCCGGCCAAGCCTCATCCGCCGGATGAGGGCTTCCGTGGCTACCCCCAGGTGGAGGTGGACAAGTGTATCGGTTGCGGAGCCTGTGCCGCGGTCTGTCCGGCGCGGCTCATCAAGATCGAGGACCTCGACCAGAACACGCGCCGTATCACCCGACTGCTGGAGCGTTGCATCTTCTGCGGGCGCTGCGCCGAGGTCTGCCCGGAAGACGCCATTACCATGACCAAGCAGTTCGAGCTGGCCTCCGACCACGCCCGCCAGGACTTGACTCACGTCTCTGAGATATTCATGGCCACTTGCCGGCGTTGTGGCCGCTGTTATCAGCCCGCCACGCCGCTGGACCGCATCATGCAGCCCGGCTTCCGCCATGACCAGATTGACCGAGGCGGCGACCAGTCACTGTACGAGCACGTGCGCCCCGCAGCCCAACCACCCGAGAATGCACCTGCCGCCGTCGGGGAGGATCAGTGATGCTGGACCAGTTATGCAAGAAGGCTTTCTTCAAGTCCCTGTGGCTATATCACACCAACACCGGCGCGTGTAACGGCTGCGACATCGAGGTCATAGATGTGCTGACGCCGTACTATGACGCCGAGCGTTTCGGCATCAAGCTGGTCGGCTCGCCGCGCCATGCCGATGTGCTAATCTGCTGCGGCCCGGTCACTCGCCAGGTAGTCCCGGCGCTCAAGCGGCTCTATGAGGCGGTACCGGACCCCAAACTGGTGGTGGCGGTCGGCTCCTGTGCTTGCGGCGGCGGCATCTGGTATGACAGCTACAACATTGTCGGCGGCGTGGACGCGGTGCTGCCGGTTGACTACTATATTCAGGGCTGCCCGCCGCGTCCCGAGGCGATCCTGCACGGTGTGGCCGTGGCCCTGGGCCTGCTGGACAAGCAGGTCAAGCCGGAGGCCCTGCGCCAGCTCCCCGACAGCTCCGAGTCCATACCCATCGAGAAAGGCTAGCACCTGCTTCAAAACCCGGATCGGGGATAGTTTCTGAAAAAACAGTCCTCCTTCGCCAGCCGCGTATCACTAGGGGACTGTCTCTTTACGGACTGTTTCCCCTGCTAACTGTCGCGTAGGTCGGGCATTCTTCGCCCACCTATCCCCCTTTTGCTTCCCCCTTCCGGGTACCCGCGCGGAGCGCGGGTATGGGAAGGGGGCTAGGGGGTTAGGCAATCCGTTGCCGTTCGGGCCATATCGCGTCAATCCTCCCCTGCAGGACTCTTCCCGGCCATCGCGAACCTCCTAGCTGCCTCAACCCATTTTTCCATCTTTGGGAAGGGAGGCCTCGCATGTCCTTACGCATCGCCCTGTGTGTGGCCCTGCTCACTATACTTATCTCGGCGACGCCGGCCGATGAGGCTCAGCGCGTACCGCCCTATGGTGTGGTCCAATTCGGCTTCGGCTCCATGACCAATCCCGAAGACCGCGAGTTCATGCTCCGCTGTCACGTCAATGTCTGCGAGAGCGCGGTCTATCACGGGGTCAACGAGTGTTTCGGGCCCCGCGATCGCGACCAGATCGATGAGCTCTGGGCCAAGGCCCGGGAAAGCCTCGAAGAGCTGCACGGCCTCGGCATCAAGGCGGTTTCCTACGTGGCCTATCATCCCTTCTACGGCAATGCCGAGGAGCGCACCGGCCTATTCGACTTCTACGACAACCGCTGGGAGCAGTTCGCGGACTACCTCGGCCCCAAGCCGCCCGATCCGATGGAGTGGGTCAAGCGCAATCCCGACGGCAGCCCCATGCCCTTCCAGTATCGCACCTCCAAGGGCTATTACATCTGCCCCAACAATCCTTACTGGCTGCAGTATCTCGACGGTGTGCTGCAAATGATCGCCGACGCCGGCCTCGACGGCTGCCGCTACGACGGCCCTATCAATCCGTGTCATTGCCGCTGGTGTGCCGAGGCCTTCGGCAAGTGGCTGCGGCAGCGCTACTCGGCTAGAGAGCTGGCCGAGCACTTCGGCATCAAAGGCGACGGTCCCGTCCCCCCTCCAACCGACAAAAACGACCCGCTGATGTTCCTGTGGCGTCATTACGGCATGTTCCGCCAGGGCGAGACGGTGGCCGAGACCGCCGCCAAGGTGCGCCGGTACAATCCCGACTTCATCATGAGCTACAACTACTGCATCTGGGGCGCGCATCTGGCCGGCTCCAGCCGCAATGAATACCTGGCCCGCGCCAGCGACTATGCCCTGATCGAGGGCAACTTCAACGCCACGGCCCATTCCGAGAACGGTCGCAAGCACAGCGCCTCCGCCGACTGCAAGTACCTGCTCGCCTCCAGTGACGGTAAGCCGGTGGACCTCCACTACTACATGTATCCGCTGGCCCAGATGACCGGCTGGGAGCTGCAACGCCTGCCCCAGCAGCAAGTCGAGGGCCTGGCCAACTTCTGGCGCGCCGCTATTGCTGAGGGTATGGCCGGCGGCTGTCCCTATCCCATCATGGTCTCCCGCGCCCATCACAACGTCCGCCGAGACATCATCGCCTACAGCGACTTCTTCTATCGCATGAGGCCCTACCTGACCGGCGCGCGCACCTATGCCAATGTCGCGATCCTGGCCTCGGTCAGCCAGACCTGCGCCGATCTGCCCTCTTATCCGCTCTCCGTCTCGCGCTATCTGACCGACCAGCACATTCCCCACAAGCTCGCCATCGAGCGCGATCTCACCGACCAGCGCCTGGCGGAATATGATGCCCTGATTCTGCCCGAGGCGCGGCTGCTGGCCGACGATCAGGTCGCCTTCCTCAAGGACTGGGTGCGTAGCGGCCACGGGCTGGTGATGTTCGGGCCGGTAGCCACGCGAGACCAGTACAACGAGGAGCGCGAGGTCTCGGCCTTCGCTGACGTACTCGCCCTGGAGAACGGGCAGTTCCCCCAGGAGCCGATCAAAGCGACTTACGGCCAAGGCCGCCTGGCCTGGCTGCCGACGCCTAAGCTGTCAACCTGTGGCCGCTGGCCGTTGAGTGAGGAGGCCGCGCGAGGTCTCCGCCGGCTGCCCTCGGCTCTACATTGGGTCGCCGGCAGCGGGTTCTCCGCGCGCTTGTGGGGACCGGAGATGGTCGAACTCAACCTCATGCGCAGCCCTGATGGCAACGTCCTCTTGTGCCATATGGTCAACTACGCTGTCGAGGTGCCCGACATCGTTGTAGGTTACCAGAACCTGCCCCTGGAGATCGCTCTACCTGACGGCGCCGACCCCCAGCGCGTGCTGTTGTTCTCGCCGGATCACGCGTACGAACGAGAAGAATTGCCGTACCAGATCATCGAGCGCGGCCGCCAACGCCTGGTCGCCGTGACCGTCCCTGCGATATGGATCTACAACCTGATCGCGGTCGAGCTGGCCGGTCAGCGACCGGACCCGCCGCCTGACGCCCGACCACCGGTCGAGCTATTCATCAGCGGGCCGTCGCTCGCCGCGCCGGGTGACGAAATAGGCCTTGGTACGACACTGTCCAATCGCGGCCAGGAAACCGTCACCGACTGCCGCATCACCGTGACTCTGCCGTCCCAGTGGGACGCCCATGACCAGACGCTTGTCGAGATCAGCTCTCTGGAGGACGGATCCGCGCGGGTGCACACCCTCGATGTGACGGTGGCACCGAGCGCCAAGCCCGAGACCCCTTCGGTTGTCCAGTTCGCCGCCACCTACACCGTTGCCGGCCGGCAGCTAACCGACAGTGTGAAACATCGCGTGATGGTGCTGCGGCCCGTCACCGCCGAGCTTGGTGTGAGCGAGCAGATCAGCCCGCTGACCCGCCGGCTCGGCCTACAGCTCTCGCTCGGCAACATCACCAGCACTGATCTCACCGGCACGGTCTCGCTCTCCCTACCGGAGGGCTGGACTGACGAAACCGGCCGGCTTGACTTCACTCTCCCCGCCCGGGGCACGGACCGGCTCGCCTTCACGGTGGTCGCGCCGGTGCAGGCCGTCGCCGACAAGTACCCTGTGGAGGCGACGGCTGAATACACCTTTGCCGGCCGGCAGTTTGAGACCAAGGCCCAACACGAGTTCGAGCTTAGGGGGAATCTGCTGGTGGCCGAGTGCCCATATACACCACAGCCGCCCCAGCTCGATGGCAAGCTGGATGACGATTGTTGGGCGGCGGCGACGCGGCTGGGCGATTTCGTGCGCATAAACGGCTCGGCACCGGCCACCGACCAGACCGACTGCTTGGTGCTCTACGATGACAGAAACCTGTACGTCGCCTACCGCTGTCACGAGAGCCTGCTCGATGAGCTTGTCGCCAATTCCACAGCCGATGGTGGCGCTCTTTGGGAGGATGACAGCATCGAGGTCTGGATAGATGTTGGCCACAAACACAAGCAGCCTATCCAACTCACCGCCAACTGCGTCGGGGCCAAGCTGTCCAACCCGTCCGGTAAGGACTGGCAGGCCGTGGCGGGGCGCGAGACCGGTGCCTGGACTCTGGAGCTGGCGATTCCCTGGGCCGCTCTGGGACGCATCCCGCAGACGGGCGAGCTCTGGGGCTTCAATCTCTGTCGCAGCCGCCAGGCGAAGGGGCTAGCTCAGCGCGAGTATTCGGCTTGGTCATGCACGTATGGGGGTTTTACGCGGGTTGAGAACTTCGGCCACCTGCTCTTCGCCGCCAAGTAGGCCCAAGGCAGATCATAGCAGGACAGCCGCACCGGAGCCGTACAGAGGAATATAGCAATATGCCACAAGCAGACGGCGGAAGCCCAGAGACTGCGTCGGCGTCCGGGCCCGGGCATGAGGCCTACCACCCCCTCCGCGACCGGCTGGTGTGGCTGATCCTGCTGGTTTACCTGGCCCTGGCGATCACCTACAGCTACGTCATGCTGCTGGGCCAAGCGCCCGATGAAAGTGACCGCCACTTCCCCTATGTGCGCTGGCTGGCTCACACTTGGGCTCTGCCATCGGACGATCCGGCAGTCACCGGCGGCAATCTGGAGCTGCATCCGCCCTTATACTATCTTCTCCTCACTCCTTTGTATCTGGCCTCCGAGCAGTTCGGCGACATGGCCGCGATGCGGGTTCTGCGCTGGACTTCACCGTTTGTGGTCCTGGCCGCCCTGCTGCTTTGGCTGCAGATCATCTGGCACGCCTGCGGTCGCCAGCGCCGCAGCTTCTTGTTCATATTCGCTCTGACGGCCTGGTGGCCCAACCTCTTCGTTGACGCCGGGGCTATCACCAACGATGTAGGTGCCATCCTCGCTTCCGTCGTTCTGCTCTACTTAGTCGCCGTCAAATACTGGCACGACCGCACGGTGAAGGTAGCCCTGCTCTTGGGGGTCGTCGCCGGCCTGGGAGCGCTGATGAAGGCCTCGACCATGCCTCCCAGCTTCACCATCCTCGCCGTGGCGCTGATCTGGCAGCATGGCCGGAGGTTCTACCGCGACGGCGATTTCTGGATGCGAGGCCTGGCGTTAGCGGCTGCGTTCCTGGCCGTCTGCGGGTGGTGGTATCTGCGCAACTACGAAATCTACGGGGCTTTGACGCCCTTCCCGCAGGGATACCGGGGCATACCGTATGCTCTGAGCAACTGGGAAGGGGTCCTGTACGGGTATGCGGGGCCGCTGTTGGTGCGCGGCCTAAACGGCCTGTGGGCGAGTGCATTCGCCGGTATAGTCTGGTTCCCGGACAGTACCCACCCGGTCATCTACAATGTCCTGCGGCTGTTGTCCGTGCTGGCGGCGATTGGCCTGATCATCGCTATCCGGCGCTGGCGTAAGGGTGAACTGACTATCGCCGCCGATCAGGCTCCTGCGCTGGCACTAGCGTGTGTGGGCTTCGCGACGCTGTGGCTCTCGGCGCTGTGGATGGCGGTTTTCGTACACATGGCATGGTATCAAGGGGGCCGCTACCTGCTGCTGTATCTGCCTGGTCTGGTCTTACCTCTGGGGTTGGGGCTGCACGAGCTTTTCCGCCGCCTGAGGTCGCCGATGCCGTATCTGGTCACCCTCTGCTGGTTCGTCTTTCTGTCCTTCGTGGCCTGGTATCACATCTGGACGTACCATAACCCCATCGTGAGAGCGGCAATCGAGGCAGCGCAGAAATAGCCCGCCCTTCCACGCAATTCTAGCTCAGTACCGCGTCCCGAATCACCTCCCATACATACCGACAGGCGAAACGCGGCACGCTGATCCGCGAAATCCCCGATTTCCGTCGGTATTCGTGGCTGGGCACGTTGAGCACTCGGTATCGCTTCTTAAGGGCCTTGATCGCCATCTCCTGCTCGATGGTGGTGATGTTCTCTATCAGCGGCAGGTCCTTGGCGCAGCTTGTGCGTACCGCCCGGTAGCCGTTTTGAATATCGGTCAGGCGCACCCGGAAGCGCCAGTTGACGATCAGGTTGATTATCTGCGAGCCGGTGGAGCGCACGAATGAACCCCAGTCTCCGGCCAATTCATCGCTGCCGCCAGTTATCCGGCAGCCGATGACCAGGTCCGCGTTGCCCTTGGCAATCGGCTCTATCAGCTTGGGAATGTCCGCCGCATCGTGCGAGCCGTCGGCGTCAATGAACACGATGATGTCACATTCCAGGTAATCTATCGCCTGCCTGATAGCGGCGCCTTTGCCACGCCCGTTGTCCAGTTGCACCTCCGCGCCCAGTTCGGCGGCGATCTCGCGGGTCCCGTCGGTTGAGTGGCCGTCAATCACCAGGACGTTGTCCACGCGCGGCTTGACCGCCTCGATCACTTCACTGAGAGTAGCGGCCTCATTTTTCGTGCAGATTACTGCGGTTACTGTTGCCTGCTCTGCGGACAGAATAGCTCGCCTCCACACCGGCCCGGACTTAGGCACCCTTGCTATTGTACTTCCGGCAACTCCAACTCATAGCCAAAGCTGGCCAGGAACGCCAAGGCCATCAGCGCATGGCCCATCTCATCGGGATGGAAGCCGTCAGGAGTAAACAGCAGCCGGCGGCCCTGCCGCCGCGCTTGCTGCACCGCTCGCAGCAGCACCTCGGCGGTCGGCACCAGCAGCACGTCGTCCTGCGCGGCTGCCTGGTAGAGATAGGCGGTCTTATCCACGATGTTGCGGTTGGCCAGGCTCGCCTCACCGCTCTGCCAGTGGTCCTCAAAGTGGTTCGGCGTGCACAGGGCGACTTTCACCCCGACCTCTCGGGCTTTGGTGACCATCTCGCTGATGGCCTGGCCGAACTCCTCCGGCGTGCTGCCTTGCTGCTCCGGCCGCGTAGCACCCGGGCGTCCCAGCAACTGGTAAACGGTATCGGCCACCCCCGCCATGATGCTCACCCAGTCGGGTTTGTGGGCCAGCAGCTCATCATCGAAACGCGCCAGCATCTGCTTGACCGTATCGCTGCCGATGCCGGCGTTGATGACCTGCGGCGGGGTATCCGGGAAGCGCACGGCCAACACTTCCCGCACCGTAGTGACATAGCCCTCGGGCGCATAGGTGATGCTGTCCCCGATGCAGACCAAGGTCTGTCCCGGTTTGAGCAGTCCCGTGGCGTCGGTCGGTGGCGTTTGCACTGCTGTGACCTCCTCTGGCCTGCGCCCTACTTGCTAGACCCCCAGCACCCACAGCAGCGCGGAGGCCAGCCCCATGTATATCAAGATTGATACAGCATCGTTCAGCGTTGTAACCAGCGGTCCGGAGGCAACCGCCGGATCGATCCCCAGACGGTCGAAGATCAGCGGTATCAGTGCCCCGATGCCGCTGCCCCAGGTTACCGCCGCTATCATGGCCAGGCAGACTATCAGCCCTATCTGCCATTGGCCGGTGATCAAGTAGCCGGCCACGGCGGTACCGAGACTAATGGCGGTGGCCAGCATCAGCCCGGCCGCAAACTGCCGTATCAGTACCCGCCAGACGCTCTTCTCATGCAGGTAGCCGAGAGCTAGGGAACGCACCGCGATGGTGGCAGACTGCAGCCCGGCGTTACCGCTGGTAGCGGCGACTACGGGGATGAAGGCGGCCAGTTGGACGTACGTTTTCAGCGTCTCCTCAAAGCCGGTAATGACCCAGGCGGATACCAGAGTACCCAGAAAGCAAATCGCCAGCCAGGGTAACCGCAGGAGCATGATGTGGACGCTGGTTTCGGCCAAGATATCTTTGGGGCTGGTACCCGACATCAAGGCGATATCTTCGGTGTGCTCCTGCTGGATGGCGTCAATAATGTCGTCCACGGTCACCTGCCCCAGTAACTGCCCGGCCTCATTCACCACCGGCAGCGCGCTCAGGTCATACTGGTCAACCAGGCGCACCGCCTCAGCCCGATCGGTGCCGGGCGTAACGCTGACTACGTCGGTGACCATGAAGTCATGAAGCTGCTGGTGCGGTGGCGCGCTGACTAGCTCGACCATATCCATCACGCCACACAGCACGCGCTTCGCGTCAACCACATAGATGTAAAGCAGGCTCTCCGGCGGTATGCGCCTGGTCTTGATGTGCGAAATTACATCCCCGGCAGTGACATCGGTGGGAGCATAGATAACCTCCGAGGTCATCATGCCACCGGCGACGTCGGCCGGGTAGCGACTGAGCTCTTCCAGCTCGTTGGATTCTGCGTCAGGGATCCGTTCAAGGATCCGGTGGACGTGCTCGTCATCAAGCAGATTGACCAAATCGGCGCCTACGTCAGGCGGCACAGCGTCTATGATCTCAGCCAGTTCCGCGTCGTCGGTGGCCTCGGCCAGCTCGACGGTGACATCATCATCAACCTCCTCCAAGACGATGCCGGAGTCTTCGCGGTCAAGCAGACGAAAGACCGCTTCCCGCTGCTCACGGTTCAACTCCCGCATCGCCATGGCGATGTCTATGGGGTGATAGCTGGCGATCAGCCCCTCCAGGACCGCCGGCACCCCAGACGCCAGAGCGGCCCGCATCGTCTCGGCCACCTGCTCGGGATGCTGTGTCTGTCGCGTCCGGATCTGTCGCAATTTGCTCCCTCGCTACAATTTGGTGTCGGCGGCGCTCTCATGCATGAGCTCAACCAGCGCCGGGTAGGTTCGCACATAGCGGTCGAAGATCTTGTCATAGGTTTCCGCTTTAGCCTTATCCGGCTCAATCTCCCGCGTCACCGTGACCATTTGCTCGGACGCCTCGACCACGTCCGCGTAAAGGCCGGCTCCTGCCGCCGCGCACACCGCCGTCCCCAGCGCCGTGGCCTCCGGCTCCTCCGTCAGCATAATCGGCTTCTGGCACACATCGGCATGGATCTGCAACCACAGCTCGCTGCGGGTGCCACCGCCGCAGGCGTAGATGGTCTCGGTGTCGAATCCGGCCGCGGCCATGTCCTGCAGGATATGCCGGCAGCCCATCGCCGTACCCTCATAGACCGCCCGCAACAGATGCCCGATACCATGCCGTAAACTCAGGCCCCAGATGACCCCCCGAGCCAGCGGGTCCCGCAGCGGCGTGCGATTGCCCTGCCAGTAATCCAGCAGGACCAGCCCTTCAGCCCCGGGCGGTACTGCCGCCGCCTTCTCATCCAGCACCTCAAAGCGACTGCGGCCCCGCTCATCGGCCTCGGAGGCCTCGCGGGAGCCGAAGTTATCGGCCAGCCAGGTCACGATCGCGCCGGTGGCGGTCTGTCCGCCCTCCAGCACCCAGGTCCCCGGCAGCAGCGCATCCGGATAGGGCCCCCACAGGTGTGATTCGAAGATGCCCTCCGCCATCAGCGCCAGCGGGCAGGTCGAGGTCCCCATCACCAGCGCCAGCCGGCCCGGATGCACCACGGCCAGCCCCAGCATCGCGGCGTAGGCGTCAATCCCGCCCTGGGCCACCGGGATGCCGGCACGCAGGCCGAGGTCATCAGCCGCGCTTCCGGTCAATTCTCCCGCCGGCTCACCCATCGCCAGCACCCGCTCCGGCCATTTCTCCACCAGTTCGCTGAAATCGAGCTGTGCTAATAACCCGGTCGGCCAGCCGCCGTCAACGTCGGCATAGTTCCACTTGCAGGTGGTGTTATTCAGCGAGGCGGCCCACTCGCCGGTGAGCCGGTACATCAGCCAGTCGGTGCCCTCGATAATCAAGTCGGCCTGCTCGTAAATCTCGGGCTGGTTGCGCCGCAGCCACATCGCCTTCGGAATCATCCACTCCGGCGACTCGGCCCAGCTTACATACTTCAGGCGCGGGTGCTTGGTGGCTGTGACCTGCTCGGCTTCCTGGTGCGCCCGCTGATCCATCCACAGGATCACCGGCCGCAGCGGCTCACCGGCGCGGCTCGTGACCACCACCGTACACGAGGTGCCATCCACCGACATTCCGGCGATATCGCCGGCGGAGATACCCGCCTCGGCGATGGCCTGCGGGATTACGGCCTTGGCCGCCTCCCACCAATCGTGGGCGTCCTGCTCGGCCCAGGCGACTTGCGGGAACTGGATCGGGTATTCCCGGCTCGCCGAGGCCAGGAGCTTGCCCTGCACATCAACGATCACCGCCCGCAGGCTCTGAGTCCCGCAGTCTATACCCAGCACGTAAGGTCCGCCGTTGCTCATAGATGGCCCCCTACCAGCCGTCGTGATGCACGTTCTCCATCGGGCCGGCGGCCTTGGGCTTGCCGGCGGAGGCCGGGTAGCCGCAGCTAATCAGCGCCGATACCCGGATATGGTCGGGTATGCCGAGTAGCTGCCGCACCGTCGCCTCGCGGTCATAGCCGCGTTCGTCGCTGCCGCGGATACCGATCCAGCAGGTGCCCAGGCCCAGCTCGGTGGCCTGCAGCAGCATGTTCTCGGTCACCGCCGCACAGTCTTCCAGCCACCAGTGGTCGGAGGCCACTGCGTCGCCGCAGACCACGAAGACCACGGGCGACTGGGCGCAGAAGCCGGCGTACTGGTGGACGTCGGCCAGCTCGCCCCGCAGTCTGTCGTCCCGCACCACCACGATATGCCAGGGCCGGACATTCATCCCGGAGGGAGCGCGCATCCCTGCCTCCACGATCTCCGCAACCTCCTCCTCGCCCACCGGCTTGTCACTGTAGGCCCGGCAACTGTAACGCTCTGTAATCGCCTTAATCATCATCATGCCTCCCTGTGATTGACGGGATTTGTTTTCGGACAAGTACAGCTACCTCTCACCCTCAACGCCGGCCGCTTCCGGCGCAGTCTCGCCTGCTTTTTCGTACAATTCCCCGCGCATCCTGGCGATGCTTTCCATCACCGCCGCGGTCACGGCCACCATGCCGGACTTACCGTCCTCTTCGTCCGCGAAAGCAGCCACCTCAATCGGCTTCCCGAAGCTGACCGCGATCTTGCCCCGACGCAGATACCACGCCCCGCGCGGGAGGACCACGTCAACGCCCTTCAACGCGCAAGGCACAATCGGCACACCTGCCTGTTTGGCTATGAACGCAACACCGGGCGTCCCCTGCTGCAGCGATCCGTCCGGGCTGCGACCGCCCTCGGGGAACAGCGTCAGCAGCTCCCCGGCTCGAAGAATCTTCACTGCGTTGCGGATAGCGGTGCGGTCCACGCTTTCCCTGTCAACCGGGAAAGCATACGATTTCCTTATAAACCAGCCGAATATCGGTATCTTAAACAGCTCGCGCTTGGCGAAATAGTAAGTCCGCCGTCGCATCGCACCGCAGACAGCCGGCGGGTCCAGGTAGGACGTATGGTTCGCCGCGATGATAGCCCCGCCGGTCTCCGGCACATTCTCATGTCCATAAACCTCGAAGCCCCCGCACAGCCGTAGTACCCTGGGCAGCAATAGCTGCAGCATGCGATAGTGCGGCCAGGTCCAGTTCCTGACCGGCTCCGGGTCCTTACGCATCTGTCTCCGCCTCTTTGGCCCGCGCGATTGCCACGATCCGCTCAATCACCTGCTCCAGCGACATCCCGTCGGAGACCACTACCGCGGCGTCCTGGGCCTGCCTCAGCGGTGCCACCTCCCGCGAGCTATCCCGCTGGTCCCGCTCAAGCTGGTCGGCCAGCACCTGTGCCAGCGTCAGGTCAGGGTGCTTGGCTTTAGTCTGCTCGAAGCGACGGCGAGCCCGCTCCTCGGCTGAGGCGGTCAGGAATATTTTCAGGTCCGCCTCCGGCAGCACCACCGTGCCGATATCGCGCCCTTCCATCACCACACCGGCATTGCGGGCCAGATCGCGCTGAGTTTGCAGCAGGTTCTGGCGCACCAGCGGGATCGCCGAGACCGCCGAAGACATCGCCCCGACCTCCGGGAGACGCACTTCATCTTCCAGGTCTTCCCCATTGACGAAGATATGCTGCCGGCTGCCGAGCTGGCGGAACTCGATGTGCATTCTGCCGGCCAGCTCGCCGATAGCCTGTGCATCCTGTTCTACACTCAGACCCGTCTGCATAGCCAGGTAAGCCACTGCCCGGTACATCGCCCCGCTGTCAACATAGACATAGCCGAGGCGCTTGGCGACCCCGCGCGCGGTGCTGCTTTTGCCTGCGCCTGCCGGCCCGTCTATGGCGATGGTCAGCTTCTTACTCACAGCGGCCCTTCCCAGATGCCCTATACAGCCCTTCCCGGAACTCCTTCGCCGCGCTGAGCAGTTCCTCCACCCGTTTCCAGTCCTCGGTCTGGATGGCGGCGGTCAAATCGTCCAGCGCCTCTCGCAGCTTCTCAGCCGCAGGCAGTACATTGGCGGCATTTGCGGCGAAGACATCCCGCCACATTTCGGTATCGGCGGCGGCGATGCGGGTTGTATCCCGGAGGCCGCCGGCTCCGAAGGTAGCCAGCTCGTCGCTCTCGGCATGACTGAGGGCCAGACTCAGCGCAACCGAACACAGGTGTGGCAGATGGCTGGACAGCGACACTATCCGGTCGTGACGCTCCGGCTCAATCAGCAGCGGTCGCGCACCGATGGCCTCGACCAGCCTCTGCAACCTATCAACCGCGGCTTGCGGGGCGCTTTGCGGACATAGCAGGTAGGTGGTGTCGGCGAACAGGTCGGCGGAGGCGCTGGCCGGACCGCGCTTCTCACTGCCGGCCATCGGGTGCCCACCAATGAAGGCAGTTTCATTACCCAGCACTTCATCGGCCCATGCGCAGATGCGAGCCTTGGTGCTGCCGGCGTCCGTGACCAGACAGCCGGCCGCCAGGTGCGGGGCGATGTCGCTCATTACCTGCCGCATCGCCCCCACCGGGACCGCCAGATAGACGAGGGCGGCCTCTCTTACTGCCGCAGCCGCATCGTTGATGCCTTCATCGGCGGCTCCGAGTGCCCGGGCCGTGTCCAGGGTCTGCTGCGAACGGGCCACGCCAGTGACGTGGCCGAGCACGCCGGCCCGCTTACCTGCCAGGGCGAAGCTGGCACCGATCTGGCCGATCCCGATGACGGTTGCGCGTGGGTATAGCATCACGGAGTTCGGGCCTCCTCAGAATTGCGCTGCAGGTCCGCTCCCACCACCGCGCTTAGCTGCTGCACCTTGTCCATCAGTTTCTGGAAATTATTGGGAGTGAGTTGCTGGGCGCTATCACACAAGGCCTGGTCCGGCTGCGGATGCACCTCGATTATCACACCGTCGGCCCCGGCGGCTATCGCGGCTAGAGTCATCGGGCCCACCAGCGAGTAGTGACCGGTCGAGTGGCTGGGGTCCACGATGATCGGGAGATGGGTTTCTTGCTTGGCCGCGACCATGCCCGCCAGGTCCAGCGTGAAGCGGGTGATGGTCTCGAAGGTCCGGATGCCGCGCTCGCACAGGACGATGTCGAGATTGCCGCTGGAGGCGATGTACTCGGCCGCCTTCAGCCATTCCTCCACGGTGGCGGACAAGCCCCGCTTCAGCAGCACCGGCATCCCGCTCTCGCCGGCGCAGTGCAGTAGGTCGTAGTTCTGCATATTGCGGGCGCCGATCTGGATCGCGTCGGCATACTCGGCCACCAGGTCAATGTGGCTGACATCGCGCGCTTCAGTTACCACCGGCAGTCCGGTTTCCTCCCGCGCCGCTGCCAGGATCTTCAGCGCCTCTTCGCCCAACCCCTGGAAATCGTATGGTGAGGTGCGGGGTTTGAAGGCCCCGCCGCGCAGGCAGATAGCTCCGGCGGCTTTGACTGCGCGCGCCGCCTCCAGGGTCTGCGCCTCGGTCTCGACCGTGCATGGCCCGGCGATGACCCCGAGCTTGCCCCGACCGAAGGCGGCATCACCGATATAGACCACGCTGGTCTCCTCCTGGTGCTCGCGGCTGACCAGCTTGTAGGGCCGCAGAATCGGCACCACCCGCTCCACACCGGTCAGCGTCATGAGCTGCTCGGCCATAGCTTGTTTCTCACCGTCGGGCGTGCCGATGGCTCCGACCAGAGTGCGCTCGACGCCGCGCGATATGTGGTGGCCGTAGCCTCTGGCCTCGAGCATCTCGACCACGCTCTGGACATCCTGGTCAGTGGCCTTTGCGTTCATAACTATGATCATTATCTGCCACCTTTTCTTAGGCGATTTGAGCCGACTAGCCTCAAGCCGTCAGTTCCTTCAAAGCACGCCCCTCAAAAACTGCCCGGTGTACGATGCCTCGCATTCCGCAATCTCCTGCGGCGTACCTGTGGCGACGACATAGCCGCCCTGCTCGCCGCCCTCAGGCCCTAGGTCTATCACATGGTCCGCAGTCTTGATGACGTCGAGGTTATGTTCGATAATCAGGGCGGTGTTACCTTGCTCAACCAGCCGGTTGATGATCTTCAGCAGCTTCTCGATGTCGGCGAAATGCAGTCCGGTGGTCGGCTCGTCAAGGATATAGAGAGTCGAGCCGGAGCCGGGCTTGGACAGCTCGCGGGCCAGCTTGATGCGTTGCGCCTCCCCCGCCGACAGCGTTGTGGCAGGCTGGCCGAGCTGCAAATATTCCAGACCCACATCGCACAGCGTCTGCAGGATCCGACGGATCTTCGGCACGTTCTCGAACAGCTCCAGAGCCTGCACCACGGTAAGCTCCAGCACCTCGGCGATGTTCTTGCCCTTGTACATCACCTCCAGCGTCTCGCGGTTATAGCGGGCGCCATTGCATTCATCGCAGGTGATATACACATCCGGCAGAAAGTCCATTTCGACCTGCCGCGTGCCCTTACCCTCGCAGGCTTCGCAGCGGCCGCCTCGGATATTGAAGCTGAAGCGGCGCTGGTCATAGCCGCGCATGCGGGCCTCAGGCGTCTGGGCGAAAAGCTCGCGGACCGGGCCGAACAGTCGCGCATAGGTAGCCGGGTTGGAGCGCGGCGTGCGGCCGATTGGGTTTTGGTCAATATTGATGACCTTATCTATCTGCCTGCCGCCCTGGATCGCCTGGTGCGCTCCCGGGCGGTCGGCGGAATTGTGCAAGTCCCGCCGCAGCGCCCGATATAGCACCTCGTGCACCAGCGTGCTCTTCCCCGACCCCGATACGCCGGTCACACAAGTCAGCACTCCGAGCGGGACCTCCACATCAATCTGCTTCAGGTTGTGCTCACTGGCACCGATGATGCGCAGACTGTGATCCTGGGGCTTACGGTACTCAGCCGGCGGCCGGATCGCCAGGCGGCCTGACAAATAGCCGCCAGTCTGGGAGCGCGGTTCAGCCAGTAGCCCGTCCAGTTCCCCCGCATACACGATGTGCCCGCCTTTAGCCCCGGCCCCAGGTCCGAACTCCACCACATAATCGGCCGCGCGAATTGTACCGGCATCGTGTTCCACGACGATGACGCTGTTACCCAGGTCCCGCAGGTCGCTGACCGTTTCGAGGAGGTGGGCGTGGTCGCGCAGGTGCAAGCCGATGCTCGGCTCATCGAGTATATACATCACCCCGGCCAGGCCCGAGCCGATCTGCGTAGCCAGCCGAATCCTCTGAGCCTCTCCCCGCGACAGACTCGGCGCGCTGCGGTCCAGCGTAAGATAGCCCACCCCGACTTTGAGCATGAACTGCAGCCGCGCCTTGATCTCCCTGACCAGCTCGGCGGCGATGATGCTCTGCGAGCCTTCCAGGGAGAGCTCGTTGAAAAAAACCTCGGCCTCGCCGACATTCAGCGCCGTGATCTCGGCGATATTGCGCCCGGCGACCGTTACGGCAAGGCTCTCTTTGCACAGCCGCGCTCCGCCGCAATCGGGGCACGGGACATCGGCGACAAAGCTCTCGTAGTAGTTGCGCCGCGCCGCCGAGCTGGCGTTCTCGAACCGCCGCCGGCTGACATTGGCCAGGCCCTCGAAGAGCTGCGAGTAAGTGAAGCTGCGACCGTCGCGACCCTCGTAGGTGAACTCGATCTCCTCCTCGCCGGAGCCGTAGATGATCGCATCCCGGACCTCCTGCGCCAGCTTTCGCCAGGGTGTCGCCAGATCGAAGTCATAGTACTGCGCCAGCCCCTCCAGCAGGTGCCGCACATGGGCACTCTTGACGCTCCCATAGGGCTTCAGCGCGCCCTCGAGGACTGACTTATCGGGGTCCTCGATCAGCAGCGAGGGCTTGATCTCCTTGACCACACCGATGCCCTCGCAGGTCGGGCACATGCCGTGCGGGCTGTTGAATGAGAACATCTGCGTCGTCAGGGGGCGGACACTGATATCACATTCGGGGCAGGCGTAGCGGGTACTGAATACGTGATCCGGGCCCTCCACCTCAGCGGCGATCACCACCACATCTTCCCCGTACGCCAGCGCCGTCTCCACCGAGTCAGCCACTCGCGAGCGGGCCTGCGGGTTGATGACGACGCGATCTACGACAATCTCCGCCGACTGGGGGGCCTGGTCCAGGTTGATCTTCTCATCCAGCGAGCGGACCCGGCCATCGAGACGGATGCGGACGAAGCCGCTGCGGCGGGCCTCGCGCACCACACCGTACCAGTCATCGTCTTCCGGCCGCACGGGCGCGAGTACCAGCAGACGGGTGCCCTCAGCCATAGCCATGATCTCATCCACGATATTCTGCACCGTGGAGGCCTGGATCGGCTTGCCACACTCCGGGCAGTGCGGCTGGCCGACCCGAGCGAACAGCACGCGCAGGAAGTCGTAGATATCGGTGGCGGTGGCGACTGTCGAGCGCGGGTTGGCCGCCACTGACTTCTGGTCAATGGCGATGGCGGGTGAGAGGCCCTCAATGTGGTCCACCGCCGGCCGGTCCATCTCCCCCAGCAGGTGGCGAGCGTGGGTGGACAGCGACTCAACGTAGCGCCGCTGGCCCTCGGCGTAGATGGTATCGAAGGCCAGTGAGGATTTGCCCGAACCGCTGACGCCGCAGAACACGATCAGCCGATTGCGGGGCAATTCCAGGCTGATGTCCTGCAGATTGTGTTGTCTGGCTCCGTATATGCGGATCTTATCTTCGGCCATCGGTTGAGGAAGCTCTCTCACAGGCTCCAAGTCTTCTATTATAGCATTTTCACTTCCCACAAAATAGGACATTTCTATTGTGCATCGAGCAAAGGTGCCCTCACCAGAGAACTCTCAGCGTGTCGCTTACGTCTAACTACGCAAGATAGTTGAAACCGCGCGGAGGTGAGACGAATGTTACACAGGACCTGCCTGATGAGTATGGCCTTACTCCTACTTGCGGCTGTGGTGGCCTTTGGCGATGGCATGCTTATCCCCGGCCCGCCGACCCATATCATCCCCGACGAGCCCTACTTCACCGTCAAGTACCATCATGTCAAATGCGACATCCAGGATCAGGTGGCGATCACCTATGTTGACCAGATCTTCGTCAACGACAGTCGCCGCGAGATGGAGGCTACCTACATCTTCCCCTTGCCCACTGGTGCGGTGGTGCAGAAATTCACGCTGCACGCCGACGGCAAGGAGATTCAGGCCAGTCTCCTGGGCAAAGACGAAGCCCAGAGCATCTACGAAGACATCGTCCGCCGCCGCAAGGACCCGGCCCTGCTCACCTACGCCGGTGAGGGCATGTACCAGGCCAAGATCTACCCGATACCCCCTGGCGGCGAGCGCCGCATCGAGCTGCGCTACACCGAGCTGTTGTCCTATGACAGCGGCCTGGTCGGCTACGTCTATCCGCTCAGCCCCGAGGCGCTCTCACACCGCCCCATCGAGAGCGTCGTATTCGTCGCCGATATCCACTCCCAGCAGCCGGTCGGCAGCGTCTATTCCCCCAGCCACGACATCGCTGTCAACAAGCTCACCGACAAGCACGTCCGCGTCTCCTATGAGGAGAAGGAGGTTTTGCCGGACCGTGACGTGCTGCTCTACTACAACGTCGCCCAGGACCCGGTGGGGCTGAGTGTTATCACCTTCAAGGAGGCGGGTAAGGACGGCTTCTACCTGCTGCTGGCCGCGCCCGCCGTCGAGCAAGAACCCGGCGAAGTCGTCCCCAAAAACATCTGCTTCGTGCTCGACACCTCCGGCAGCATGAGCGGCGAGAAGATCAAGCAGGCCAAGGACGCCCTCACCTTCTGCGTCAACAGCCTCAATCCGCAAGACCGCTTCGACATCGTCGCCTTCAGTGACAGCATCAAAGAGTTCGCCGGTAAGCTGGTGCCGGCCGATGCCGACCGCATCAAAGAGGCGCGCGACTTCATCAGCGGCTTCGACGCCCGCGGGGGTACCGACATTGACACGGCCCTGCGCGAGGCCCTGCAGCGCCGCCTCGCCAAGCAGGTCAACTACATCTGCTTCCTCACCGATGGCGAGCCGACTGTCGGGGAGACCAACAACGAGCAAATCATCAAGAACGTGGCCGCACACGCCAAGGCAATCGCGGGCACTACCCGCCTTTTCGTCTTCGGCGTCGGCTATGACGTCAACACCAACCTGCTCGACAAGCTGGCTCAGGGCAATGGCGGTCTGACCACCTACGTGCGCCCCACCGAGGACATCGAGGTGAAGGTGTCGAGTTTCTTCGCCAAGATTGCCCAGCCGCTGCTGACCGACCTGGCCCTGGGCTATGGCAGCGTCACGACCTACGACACCTTCCCGGGCGAGTTGCCCGACCTGTTCCACGGCTCACAGCTTGAGGTCTTCGGCCGCTACCGCCAGGCCAGCGCCGGCAGCACCACTATCACCCTCAGCGGTAGTACCAGGCAAGGCTCAAAGAGCTTCGAGCTGGCCTGCGATTTCCCGGAGGCCCGGGCCGGCACCGAGTATATCGCCAGTCTGTGGGCCGCCCGCAAGATTGGCTACCTGCTCGACCAGATCCGCCTGCATGGTGAAAGCAAGGAGCTGGTTGACGAAATCGTCAAGCTCAGCATGGAGTATGGGATACTGACCGAGTACACCGCCTTCCTCGCCAACGAGGACCGGGCGCTGACGGCGACCGAAGCCGCCGAGCGCGCCGACCGGGTAATGGCCGACAGCTTCCGCGTGGTCGCCGGGGCCGGTGCCACCTCCCGCGCCCAGAACGCCCAGGTCATGCAGCAGCAGACCTCCCTCGCCGCGACTAACAGCTATCTCGATGCCGAGGGCAAGTTGCAGCGCTTCGGCAACATCCAAAACGTGGCCCAACGCGGCTACGTGCAGCGCGCCGGGCGCTGGGAGGACACCCGCTACCAGCCCGATCAGAAGATTGCCATGCGCATCCAGGCCTATTCGGAGGCCTACTTCCAGCTCAGCCGCAACTTCCCGCAGCTCAACAGCCAGATGGCCGTGGGCGACAAGCTGCTGGTGATACTCAACGGTCAGGTCATTGAGATCGGCGATGAGGGCGAGACCCAGCTCACTGAGGAACAACTGAAGTCGCTTGGCGCTATGGCTACGGCTACAGGCGACCAGGCCCGCCGGCCGGAAGACCTCTTCGCCCGTCTCATCTCCGCCCTGGCCGGCCTCTTCAGCCTGGCCTAGCTCGAAGAATTCATAGAACGCGTGGCTCGGCCTGACCTGTGCTTGGCACAGGTCAGGTGAGAACGCGCTTCGTCGCGTTCTCAGCTTCCAGCCCGAGATCGTTGTTGGAAGGGTGTAGCTGGTCGGAGGGGCCGGCCGAGTGGAGGTCGTCGCAGACGACCGTAAGGAGACCGGCCCAGCCGTTGAGGCACGAATGCAAGATCTTGATCAGCCGCGGGCCGGTCTCACCGCGTCTCCTTCGGAGACGCTTGGTTGGGCCGGCCCCTCCATACGGCCTATCAGTCAGCTAGTCCGGTTGATTCACAAGACGCGTGGTTCGGCCTGAGCTTCCTGCATCGCAGAAAGCTCAGGTGGGAATGCGACAGCATTTCCAGCTTCGAGCCCGAGGTGGTTGCGCAGGGGCCTCTTGGCCCCTCACTGCACCTGCGCAATCCATTCCCGCATCCGCCGCACGCCCTCGATGGTCGCCTCGCGCGGCGTTAGCTCATAGCCCTCGTACTCGAAATTGATGTAGCCCTCATAGCCGTACTCGTGCATCGCCCTGATGCACCCAAGCTGGTCAACATCGCCGTCGCCTACCAGCACCGCCCGCCGGTACTGGCCGTCCATGCCCAGCATCGCGCCCCGGTCCTCGGCCGCGCACAGCGTCCAGTCCTTGAAGTGCGAGTGCACCACATACTCGGCGCTGTTGATGAACCCGTCCGGGGCCTGCTCTCCGCCGGTGATGACATTACCGTTGTCAAAGGTAACGCGCAGTTGCGGTATCTCGGCGACCGCGGCGTTGACATCCGCCGACACGATAAACGGGCTTAGATAGTGCGGGAAGTTCTCCACCGTCACGGTTACGCCGGCCTCGTCGGCGAAGCCGATGACCTCCTGCAGGCCGGCAATGACATTGGCGCGCGATTGATCCCGCGTCAGGTGCTCTTTGCCGCCGACCGGCAGCATCACCTTGTCGGCGCCCAGTGTCACTGCCGCCTCGATGCCCTGCTTAAAAACGTCTCGACCTGGAGCGCGCTCGTCGGCATCGGCGAAATTGAGGTCGCAGGAGAACGTATGGCAGATATTCTCCAGGCCGTAGTCATCGGTGATCGCCCGTATCTCCTGGGGCGTGTACTGGTAGGTGGTCACCCAGTCAATTGCCTCCAGCCCCAGTTCCTGCGTGAACTCGCACAGGGCCACCGCGTCGAACGGTTCGCCTTTTTTCATCCCTCGCGCCATCGTGTACGTCATCATAGATATCTTCATTTCGCCGCCTCCCAGTCAACTTCGTCAAGCTGGTCGAGGTTGTTGATGACTTTGCTGATACCGGCGGCAGTGAGTTCCGCGGTCTCCGGCCCGTTCGGCGAGCGCAGCGGCACGGTCATGCCGGTGTGGGTGTTGGAGTGCAGCTCAGCCACCGGGTAGTTCTCCGGCGAGTAGTCAACCTCCGCCGCATGGGGACAGCTCCACGGGCAGCCGTGTCCGTAGCCGTTCTTGGCCTGGAACACGGTCATCTTCGGCAGCATGTAGCTCTGCCAGACGCTGGTTTGCACGCCTTCTGCCTGCATCGCTTTCATCATCTTATTGCGGTAGTCGGCGGCATCCTCAACATGCCCGAGCGCCTCCATGTCGAAGCGCAGCGTGTAGTTGTACCAGGTATGCTCGTGGCCCGGCGGCTCGGTGGGCAGGATCAGGTTCGGGACCTCCTGCAGGCACTCGCTCAGCCGCGCGGCGTTGACCTTCTGCTGTCTCAGGTAGCCGTCCAGCTTGGTCAATTGCGCCCGTCCGAAAGCCGCCGTCAGGTCGTTGTTCCGGTACATCCATCCCAGCGCATAGGCATGGTAGTCGCGCGTTTCGGCCGGGGTGCGCGTCTCGCCGAATGACCAGAGCTGCCTGGCCTTGAACAGCATATCATCATCATCGGTGACGAACATCCCGCCCTCGCCGGAGCACAGGCACTTGTTCTGGTTGAGGCTGAAGGCCGCACAATCGCCCATAGTGCCGACTTTCTGCCCCTTGAAGGTGGCGCCGTGGGCCTGGCACGCATCCTCGATGACCTTCAGGTCGTGTCGCTCGGCGACCTCTAGCACCTTATCCATATTCACCGCCAGCCCGTGCAGATGTACAGCAATGATCGCCTTGGTGCGTGGGGTGATGGCCGCCTCGATCTTATCCACATCAATGTTGATGGTATCGAAATCGAGGTCCACGAACACCGGAATGGCGTTATGGTGCAGCACGCAGGTCACCGATGACGACCACGAGTACGCCGGCACGATCACCTCATCACCCGGTCCGCAGTCGCAGGCGGCCACGCACATGTGCAGCGAGCCGGTGCCCGAGTTGGTGGTGACACAGTGCTGATTACCATTCCATTCAGCGAACTCTTTCTCGAACTCCTGGCAGTTAGGCCCGAAGGTGTGCTTATCCTGCTCCAGTGACGCCAGCACCATCTCGCGGTCAATGTCGTCAATCGGCGGCCACGGCCGCACTGTTCCGGTGGGACAAGCCTGTTCTCCACCCAGAATCGCCAGCCGTTCACTCATTACCAACGCTCCCTTCGCATGTTACCGAAATCCAGCTACTAGCTTCCTGTCTTCACGACTAGGGTAATCTCTTCAGTACCGCCGCCCTGTTGCAGTCGCAATGTATGCGGCCCTTGTTTACTCAGGGTGGCGTAATTCTCCATGGTCACGCTGTCGCCGGGCCCGTAGTCGTATATGATGAATCGGCTCAGCCCGTCACCGTCCGGATCGCCGAACTCCGCCTGCAGCTTCGCGGCGGGCACGTCTTCGCCCTCGTTCCGGGCGACCAGGCAGTCATATTTGGACACATTGCGCAACCGATAGAGCACCTCACCCGTTTCATTGGCCAGCGTCTTGCCGGCGTAGTAACCATACGGATACAGCTTCAGGTAGATGCTGCTGGTGACCACGCCGTCCCTGCATTCCTTGACAAAGCCCTCACCGATACGCGGGTCGAGAGCGAAGCTCAACCGGCAGGCCCCCTCAACCGCCTCGGCCTTTTGGACCTGATACGATACCGAGTTGCCTGCGGCGTTGGTGATGCGGATATGCCGGCCGGCCAGGGCACTGGGGTCCGCCGGCGCCGGCTCGATAGTGATAGTCCGATTGTCCAAATCACACGCGGTTATCTCGCCACTGTATTCCGCCGCAGTCAGGGTAATGCCCTCCTGGTTCTTCAGCAGCTTGGTACCTCGCACCAGAGCAGCAGTATGCAACTGGCCATTCTGCTCCCGCCACAAGCCGAATTCGCCATCGAAGCTGATGCCGTCGGCGCTTACTTCAGTCCCGGCCTTGTGCTGGATGATGATGGTATCCACGAACTCATCGGTGGTCACCCGCAGCGCCAGCGGCGGGAACTGCGCCTCCTCATCACCGCCGCTCACCGCCACGCGTTCGGTCTTGCGGATCGCCGCCTGCTCGATATACGGCTCCACCACATTCAGGTATTGCCGCGTCAGCGGACTCTCACCCCGGCACTTGAGCACCGCCCAGGTCATTTCATACAGCTTCCTGCCACCGGGCGGCTTGCCCTTGGCGACGATCAGCTCGCCGCCTTCGGGATAAACGCTCGTCATCCGCAAATGCACGTTATCCTGGTTGCGCAGCAGGCAATCAAGCGACCATACTCTCTGCGGCGTGGCCTTAGCCGGATCGTACATGAACGCCAGGCACGAGAGCTGCGGGTCCAGGCCCTGCGCCTTGACCGGCGAGAAGTCCTTGTATTCCAGGCCTTCGCCCAGCGCGGTTCCCTGGTATGGCTGCAAGCTCAGGTTCTCGGCAGTTGCCTCGCCGTCCGGGCCGTGGAGGGAGCAGTGATGCTCCTCGCCGCCCTGCACTCGCTCGACGGTCAGACAGTAGAATCGCTGCGGTCCCAGGTCAATCAGGGCGATGGTTCGCTGCCGGGTCGCCAGGGCATCACCGAAGGGCGCGGTGCTCTCGGCGGCGGCGATCTGCACCGGCGGCTGTCCCACGAAGGTGGTCAACTCGGCGCGGTTGAACTCGGAGCTGCGTACACCGCTTATCTTGGTCCCATAGTGGGTTCCCCAGTTGCTCTCCCAGTGGCCCGAATAAGTCCAGCCCTCCGGATAGCCCAATTCGGGCAGCAATTCCCGTCTCAAACCGGCAATGCCATAGGTCAGCATATCCTCGTGAACGTGTTGCAGATTCCGCGCATAGCGCATCCATATCGCCCGCTGATTGGCCCCCTCGCCGGACCGCAGTATCGCCAGCCCGTAACCGTCGCAGAGGTTGCTGGGGACCTGGACCTGCCAGCCCAATTCCCGGCCGGCCTGCTCCGCGGCCGCTCGCAGCTCCGGGTCGCTTATGCTTTTCACCAGAGAGCCCTCCGGCCCATACATGGCCTGAGCGAAGCGCGGGTCCTGGGTCACCCGGTACGCGGTCATCCAGTCATCGAGATCGCATGGAATGCCCTGGGCCGGTTTCAGTACGTTCGACGGACCGCCCTTACCCGCATCGCCGACTGGCGGATAGGTCCTCCCGATCAGCCCCGAGTCCAGCGGGAAATCGTAGATCTGCCGGAACTTGGGATGCTGGGTGGCCGACACGAACTGCGGCGGCTTGCAGACCTCCGGGTGCAGTGCTTGCAGCTTGTCCAGAATCACGCCGATGTCGGCCATCCGGCTGATGTGCCCGTGGTTGTAGCCCGGCGACTCATATGCCGCGCCATCCCTGTAGAACAGGTTCGTCAGGGCGAACCGGATGCCATTGGCATTCAGCAGCCAGTCGGCGACCTCGGTAGTCTTCTCAGTGCCCAGACACAGCGCTAGATTCGCCGCCATCATCTCCTGCTGAGGCCAGTTGCGGGCCACCGCGTTATCCATCGCCGCCTGGATCGGCACCCGCAGAATACCGGTCTCGATGAACCGCTTGAAGTCCGCGATGCTCTGAATCTCGGGATGGTTGTGCGTCTGGCAAAACTCGATCAGCTCCTTATCATCATCAAGCTGGTCGAAGATCAGGTCCCAGGCCCGCGCGGCGTTCTCGATTCTCGGGTTGCCCCAGTTGCACTGGATGTACAGGAAGCTGCCGGCCAGTCCCCGGCTCTCCAATGGCGCGCCCACCGGCCACTGCAGTATCCCGTCGCGGTTGACGATCTTGCGATGGTTGAGATTGAGCGACATGTCCACCATCGCCTCGGCCATCCGCAGCAGCGCGATTGCCGACTTGTGCGCGTAGCCCTGCTCACCGGTCGCCGCGAAGCTGCGGGCCGATTCGATGATACCCGGCGTCAGCTCCCCCATATATGCCTGCCACTGGTGGTAGTAGGCGATGAACGGCCAGCGCCATTTTCCACCATCAGGCGCAATCGGCGGGTCCACCGGCTCGCAGCCGAAACCGTCGTCCGGGAACGGGCCGGAGTGCATATCACCCGCCCGCCAGTCATTCGAGGGGAAGGCGGTACCACATTCGGGGCATATCACCTTCCAGGGGTGCTCTGCATTGTTGAACTTCCACGGGTAGAAGCCGGACCTGCCCTCATAGATCTTCGTTCCGCACACCGGGCAGCCTTTGCCGATGCCGTTGTTGGCCTCCCGGCTACCCAACACGAGCAGGCACGTCCGTGGCACACTGGGCCCGGGGATGATATTGTAGACCTCCTCGTCCGGCGTGTTGAGCCATCGTTCGGCCCGGCCCACCACCTTGCCCTCGGCTCTCAGTTGCGCCAAATCCGCTGCGGAGTGCATGGTGCGCCGCGACTTCAGAGCACTGTAGCCCAGCTCCTGGCGCGGCCAGAGGCGCGGTAGCTCGATCTCTTTGTACTTGCGCGGCTGATAAACGTCGTTCCAGCCCAGAACCTCCAGCGGCATCTCAAGCGTGCCCCCCTTGCCAGAGAATCTGAGCGTCGCGTCGCCTGCCTTGAGGGCGCGGAAATAGTAGCGCTGGATGGCGTCCTGGTCCCACGTATCAAACATCTCCAGAGTCTCGGGCACCTCGATTTCCAGCTCGCCGGAACCGGCTGGCTGCTCCAAGCAAACGCGGAACTGCTGGCCGGGGAATACCCACAGCGGCTTGTCCAGCACTTTCAGATCGGCGCGGACGCCGCCGCACAGCACCATTGCGGCTATACTGGCGAGCAACACCAGGTCGCTTCTCATTCTACGCACTCCTATCTGAACTGCTTATCACTACGTGGCTCGCACATCCTGCCCGTGTCCGCCGTTGCCTTTCTCCCCTCTCCCGTTTCGGGAGAGGGGCCGGGGGTGAGGCCTGCCGTCACTCTTGGACCTGTCCGTACCGCTTCAGCTCATAGCCACGGCTGCGCCTCCGGGTCTTCGGTGCAGTATGCGGAGAGCACCTTGTTGATGCCTTTAGCGATATTGCGGCAATCCTGCGCGTTATACCACTGGTTGAGCCGCACCGAGATGCAGCGATCAAACAGATCGTCCGCTACCGGGCAGTCGCCCCGGTTATACTCCACACTCCCACCCCGTTGCAGGTACAGCGGGTCCTCCCACGGGTAATTGTCTTCCGTCGGCCCGGTTTTGTATGTAACCGGAAACATGGAGTGATAGACATGCCAGTCCGGGGCTGCCTTATCGCCGCGCATACCGGCCGAGATGTTCTCAGCCTGCAGCGCCGCCACTATCCGCCGGCCCAGCTCGATCGTCTGCGGATAGAAGCGCAGCGTATAGCCCACTTCCCCCTCCGGGTCATTGAGCAACTGCGGCTCAATCTCCCGGTATGTTTTCAGCCGCTTGAGGATGCGGTGTTTCACCGTCCGGAAGCGTTTGACGATGGCGGGCATCTTCCCCAGTTGCACCACATCCACAGCCGCTTCCAGCTCGGACATCCGATAGTTGGTCCCGCAGAACAGCTCCCCCTTGTACCTCGGCTTGGCGAAGCGCACCGGCCGCCATAGCCCTCCACATTCGATGAACTGCTGGGCCCGTTCCCAGTTGCGTTTCTTCGGCGTCAGGATTAGCCCACCCTCGCCCCCGCCGACGATCTTGTAACCCGAAATCGAGAAGCAGCCGAAATCCCCGAAGGTACCGATGGGGCGTCCCTTGAACGTGCCGCCACACGCCTGCGCGCAGTCCTCTATCACCTTCAGCTTATGCTGGCGCGCTATCCGCATTATTGCGTTCATATCGCAGACATTGCCCTGCCAGTGCGTCGGCGCAATCGCTACAGTCCTCTTGCTAATCAGCGGCTCAATCTCAGCCGGATCAATCATCAGCGATTTGTCAACATCGCAGAAGATCGGCACCGCACCCGAGGTGACCACCGCCGCCGCTGTCGCAAAGAAGCCGATGGCCGGACAGATGACCTCGGTTCCCGGCCCGACACCGGCGGCGACGAAGGCCGCGTGCAGCGCGCTCGTACCCGAGTTGACCCCGATGGCGTATTTCGCGCCAAACAGCCTCCGCGCTATCTTCTCGTAGCCCTCGACCTTGGTCTGCTTCAGTCCCGAATAGTAGTTGGGCAGAAACGGGCCTTCGCCGAGGTTGTCAGCCTCCGCGGCTTTGCGGATCTGCGCCAGAGCCTTCTCGGAGAAGCCGAACCGCTCGGCGATACTCATGAATTCATCCACGCCGATTTTCGGTTGACCCTTACCCTCGATGCTGGTTACTGCTTTGAGCCCACCTTCCAGGGCCAGCTTCTCTTTTGCTCTTTCGTCGCCCATTACGTTTTGCTCCTTTGACGCAGTAGCTACGGCTTGCATTAGCGCTGTTGTGAGGCATGACATTTCGCCATCGGCTCTTGCTTCCCTTGTCCCTAACCAACAATCATCGCCATCGCCTTTGCCATATCTCCCCGCTGTCCTCAGCACGCCGCTCTGCGATCCTCAGTAGTTCCGTGGCTCCCGCTTCCCAATAGCTATCCCGTGGGGCAGGCACTCTTGCCTGCCGCCGTTGCGTACAGAGGTCATCCGATGCGCACGGCGAACCCTACCTCCACCACGGCAATCATGGAGGCGCCCACTATGCTCAGAATCGAAAAGCCGCTTCACGGCGCAGTGCTCAATCACAGGTACGGCACCCAGACCGACGACGCCCTCACTATCACGGTCGCCGGTCAGGCGCCGCCCTATGGCCAAGTGACTGTCAACGACCGACCCGCGGCAGTCAGCATGGGCCGCTTTGCCTGCGAGGTCGTCATCACTCAGGCCGAGCAGGACATTACTGCGGTCTATGACGGCTCCTACGGCCACCAGGAGCACACGGTGCGGGTGGTGTGGGACCGCTATTCTCGTCCCCGCTACCGCTTCTCGATAGACGACAACAGCTTCTGGCTGCGCGATATTGCCCGTGAAGGCTACGCTTCCCTATTTGACTGCTTCTACCTGGCGATGCTGCGCAATTTGCATCAGGAGTACGGCGCCAAGTTTACACTCAACATCTACCATCATACCGCTGATAGCTTTGAGATCAGTGAATTCCCGGACCGCTATCGCGGCGAGTTCGAGGCTAATGCCGACTGGCTGGTGCTGGCCTTTCACGCTCGAGCCAACGACCCGGACCGCCTCTACCAGTACGCTCCGCCCGAGGAGCTGATCCGCGATCTGGACCTGGTGCAAGAGGAGATTATCCGTTTTGCCGGCGAGCTGACCCTGGCCGTCCCGACGGTGATCCATTGGGGGATGGTTTTGCCCGAGGCGCTGCCCTTGCTTTACGAGCGGGGGGTGCGGGTGCTGTCCGGCTTCTCTCACCCCACCTCACACGGCTGGGATGTCAACTACTGGCTGGATGACGTCCGCTCTGAGTGGCTGTATCATCACGAGGCGCTCAAGGATTTCGCGACCGGGATTGTCTTCTCCCGCGTGGATATCGTCTGCAACAACACGCCGATTGAGCAAGTCGCGCCGACACTGCAGCCGCTTTACGACAGCCCCGTCCAGGCTGAGATCATGGACCTCTTCACCCACGAGCAGTACTTCTGGCCCTTCTATGTCAACCACATCCCCGACCACGCCGACCGCCTGGACGCGACCATCCGCTGGGTGACGGAGCGGGGTTACGAGCCGGTGTTCTTCCACGAGGGCTTCCTCGGCGGCCCGATGCCCTGAGCCAGCACTTCCTTGCCGGCACATGCACAGACAACACAAAGGGCGCCCCGGCCTTTGGGCTGAGACGCCCTGTTTCGTGCGCAGCGGAATGTCGTCGCCTTTGCACAGCCTACATCCCAAGCACGCGCATTGTGTTGCTCTTGCACCTAGCTAGCCGCAGACTATGGCCCCGAACTCGTAGGCAGCCACTGCCAATCGTTCTCCAGATTCCAGATCGCCTTCAGGTAGTACCACTTGGCGTGGCCGTCCATGAAGGTAATATTGAGGCCTTCGTTGTGGCAGGCGTCAATATCGTTGTAAAGGTAATGATCGTAGTAATGTTCATAGTAGTAGCGGTACAGGACGTAGTACCAGCCGTCGCCGAACTCGACCTTCTGGGATGGTTTGACGATCTCGCCCAGCTTGCGATGACCGTTGTACCACCAGCTCATGTTGTAGTTCATGCCGTAGCCCAAACGCGAATCGTACGCCGGCGAGCCATCGGAATTGACAGATATTCGGTACGTCCCGCTCGGGCAGTTATATATCTGGGTGTTCTTGATGTACGGGTAGATGAGCTGCGGCCACAGCATCGGGGCAGTGTAATGTGACAGTGTCATCTCGTCATAGTCGTCAACATACATCAGCATTGCCAGACCGATTTCCTTGAGGTTATTGAGACATGACGTTTGGCGTGCCTTTTCCCGTGCCCGCGCAAAGACCGGAAACAGGATCGCCGCCAGGATCGCGATAATCGCGATCACCACCAGTAGTTCAATAAGCGTAAAACCTCGTTTCATCTCGACACCTCCCCTGTTCTCCACACCTGACAACCACACTAACACTATAGCAGTATCTAGTATACCATTTCAACCCATGCCCACTCCTCACCTGCACGCGCCCTCTGCACCTTCTCTGATTTCTAGCCTAAACAATTCACAAGCCGCGTGACTCGGGCTTCCGCAGGCCCTTTGGCGGACACGAAGCGGGCGGCCCACCCTTAGGCGTGGCCGCCCCCTGCTTGCTGCCCTGACTACGACGTGCCTCCTGCCGCCGCTAGATGCTCCCGTCGTACTTGTGCTTGATGGTGCTATAGCGCCCATACGTGACCCATTTGGCGTGCCCGTCACAAAAGGCGAAGTTGTCGCCCCGGTTGTGGCGGATCGCCCACGGCTTGTAACCGTCAGGATTGTTGACATGGTAAGCCGTGGTCAGATAGCCCTGTACGGTGGCCGCCGCGGTATCGGCGATGCACCAAGTCTCCGCCGGGTACTTGATCTCCGCCAGTTTGAGCCCGTCGTAGTCCCAGCCGCTGCGGGTTGGGTGGTTCAGGCAGTACCCGATGCCGGAGTTCCACCCGTAGCCCTGGAAAGTATCAGTTGAGGAAGTCGTGGTATAGCTGGGGCATCTGTACACCTGTCTGTTCATTACGTACGGGTACAACAAATCCATCCAGTACAGATAGGTCCCGTTGTTTTGGCAGTAGGGCCGATACACGCTGCCCGGCGTGTAGGCGATGTAGCCCGGACAGGTCTCGTCATAGTCCTGGGCGTACATGGCGAAGGCCAGCGCCAGCTCCTTGACATTGTTCAGGCACGAGGTCTGCCGCGCCTTCTCCCTGGCCCGGGCGAATACCGGAAAGAGGATCGCCGCCAGGATCGCAATAATTGCGATCACCACTAACAACTCAATAAGCGTAAAACCCCTTCGCATCTCGACACCTCCGCATCTAATGGTTGAGACAGCGCCCACATTATAGCAGCGCACACGATAATCTTCAACTCGGATGTTCCCCAATTCTTCTGTTCTACCTCTGCCCGCTTCGGTTACCCGGGCAAAGCGCGGCTGTGGCAAGGCCCAGCGGACGGCGGGCCGGGCATGAGGCGACTACTCACGATTTGCCTTCTGAGCAGGCCCTGGGGCATGACGCGGCGAAACCTCAGTCTGTACAGGACTATTTGGCAGGGGGTACTACCATGCGGCAGTTCCAGCTATTCATAGACGGCCACTATTGTGACGCCGCCAGTGGCGAAACCTACGACGCGGTTCACCCCGGCAATGGCGAGGTCATCGCCGGCATCGCCAAGGCCGGCCCGCAGGATGTCGCCCGCGCTTGCCTAGCCGCCCAGGCGGCCTTTGACGGCGAATGGGGAGCGATGACCAGTGGCGAGCGCTCGACTATCCTCGCCCGCGCGGCGCAGCTTCTGCTGGACCGCGCCGAGGAGTTCGCCCAGCTCGAAATGGCAGATGTTGGCAAGCCGATTACCGAGGCCCGCAACATTGACCTCCCCGTCGCCGCCAGCTATCTGCAGTGGTATTCCGAGGTCACCGACGCCACCGGCGGCCAAACCATCCCGGTCCCCGATGCCGGGCAGGTTGATTTCAGCCTCTACCAGCCATACGGGGTTGTCGGCGGCATCGCCCCCTGGAATTTCCCGCTGTTTCTGGGGATTCTCAAGATCGGCCCGGCGCTGGCCACCGGCAACTGCATTGTCCTGAAGCCTGCCAGCATCACCGCCATGACTACCTCCGCGGTCTGCGAGCTGTTTGCCGAGGCCGGCTTACCCGCCGGTGCGCTTAATGTCGTCAGCGGCCCCGGCGCTACGGTTGGCGAGGCCATCGTCACCGACCCGCATGTGCGCATGGTCAGCTTCACCGGCTCGACGGCGACCGGCCGCCGCATCATCGAGCTATCTCAGCGCAACATCAGCAATGTCTCGATGGAGTTGGGCGGCAAGTCGCCCAATATCATCTTCGCCGACACCGATTTCGACCAGGCGGTAGCCGGTGCGGTCTTCGGCGTGCTGCTCAACAACGGCCAGAACTGCATCGCCGGCACCCGTTTGCTGGTCGAGAAGGCCATCTATGATGATGTGGTCGCCGCCGTCGCGGATAAGATGGCCTCCCTCAAGCTCGGCAATCCTGCTGATGAAGCGACCCAGCTTGGCGCCATCGTCTCCCGGGAACAGCTCGACAGAATCCTGGGCTATATCGAGGTTGGCAAGGCCGAGGGCGCCAGGGTCGCCTGTGGCGGCGCGGCACCCGAGGGCCCGGAGTTCGCCGGTGGCTTCTATGTCCAGCCGACGCTGTTTGCCGAGGCCACCAATGGTATGCGCGTGGCCCGCGAGGAGATTTTTGGCCCGGTGCTGGTCGCCATACCCTTCGAGGACGAAGCTGAGGCCGTCCGCATCGCCAACGATACCGATTACGGCTTGGGTTCGGGGGTCTTCACTACTGATGCCGATCGCATCCAGCGGATGGTGCGGGCCTTGAAGTCGGGTACCGTGTATGTCAATTGCTACAATGCGGTTTATCCGCAGTCGCCGTTTCCGGGCTGGAATCAGTCGGGCACGGGAGTTGAGCGCGGCCTAGCGGGCCTCTATACGTATGTCCGCATCAAGAACGTTATTCAGGACATCTCCGGCCGGCCGATCCCCTGGTTCGCCTGACAGTTGCCTGCAACTCTCAAGGCTCCTCGCGTGGCTCGGCCTTGCGTGCCGTAGCTTTAGCGCAGGCGGGGCTTCCAGCCCGACAGGCCTTTCTGGTCGCAGCGCCGATTACTCAGCATTGGGGAGTGACACGATGCCAGACAAACAGCTCTTATGCTACGGAGTGAGCCTATTGCTGCTTATCCTTGCCGCCACGGCTGGGGCTCAGGAGGCCGAGGAGACCTTCGGCTGCGAGGCCAATCCCACCGGCAATCCCATCGGCGGTGGCGAGGGTTACACCGACATCTTCCCTACCGGCGACTTCATCGTTAAGACCACCGACGAATTCCTCGCCGCCCTCAAGGAGGCCAAGCCCGGGCAGGTTATCTATGTCCCCGACGGAATCGAGATTCACCTCACCGCCCAGGGCACCCTGGCGATACCTGCCGGCGTGACGCTGGCCGGCAGCCGGGGTAAAGACGGCTCTGCCGGTGCGCGCATCTTCACCACCCGCAAGTCCGGGCGCATGTTCAGTGTAGCAGGGGATGATGTCCGTCTGACCGGCCTGCGCTTCGAGGGGCCCTATGGCGGCAGCGAACGTGTCGCCCACAGCGCCTACTTTCTCAGCACCAGTAGCTACGGCACCGAGATAGACAATTGCGAGGTCTACAACTTCAATGTCGCCGCCATCGGCGTTGGCCGTGGCGCAATGAATGTCCAGATCCATCACAACTTCATCCACCATTCCCAGCGCTCCGGCCTCGGTTATGGCGTATCCACCAGCTCCAGTGATGTGCACATTATCGCCAACAAGTTCGATTACTGCCGCCACCACGTTGCTTCCAGCGGCAGTCCCGGCTCCCTACGAGGCCGCCTGGAATCTGATCCTGCCCCATGCCAACGGTCACCACTTCGACATGCACGGCGGGCGCGACCGTGGCGACAGCACCAACATTGCCGGCGACTGGATGCACATCCATCACAACACTTTCCAGAGTCCGGTCCGCCATGTCGGGATCCGTGGAGTGCCGTCAGATCGAGCCGAGATTCACCACAATTGGTTCGCCAATCCAGCGGCCAAGAGTGTTTCGACCGGTGGTAACACCAAGGTGTACCGCAATATATACGGCCCCGAAAAGATAATGGAGGAGTAGATTATGCGCACACTATGCCTCAACTTGCTGTTCAGTGGTTTGATTGTGTTATTAGCGTCGCACGTAACCGTCGCTCAGGACCGTTTAGGAGACCCTTTGCCTGAAGGCGCAGTCCAGCGCCTGGGCACTTTGCGCCTCCGCGGCGGCATCAGCGATCTATGCTATCTGCTCGATGGTCGCAGTGTGATCGCCGCCGGTAACTCCATAAACATATGGGACCTCTCTAAGGGCGAATTGCAGGCGACACACAAGGTTTGCTCCGCCTCCATCACAGGCATTGAGCGGCGTAGCGACGGCAAGGCTCTGCTGGTCGCCGATAGTGCCAGCAAAGTACACGAATGGGACCTGGCCAACCACGAGGTGCTTCACACTTTCGTGACTGACCAGTCCGGCCTCCGGTCTGCACACTATTCACCCGACAGTACCCGGGTCCTTACCACCGGCGCCAGTCCGCCGACGATCAAGGAGTTCGAGCTTGCGACCGGCAGGGAACTGGTTAGTATCACGGGCAATATGCACTCTTTCCGCGAGGCGATTTATGGCCCCGAGGGCAAGACGGCGCTGGTCAATGGCGCTGCCGGCTCCGGTCCCATTCTCGCTCACTACGACTTGACCACCGGAGAACTCATCCACGAGTGGCACAAGGACTACTACGCGCACACCAGAAGCATTGTACTCTCTGCCGATGGCGAGCGGGTGCTGGCAGGCACTCGTCACAGTGCCACCGAATGGCAGGTCGCCGACCACAAGCTCCTGCAGAAGTTCAGCGGCCATCAAGGCCATGCCGTCACTGCCGTGGCCTACTGCAAGGACCCCGACCAGCTTCTCACCGGCTCGCGCGACGGCTCGATTCGCCGCTGGAACCGCCTGGAGAACAAGGTCCTGCTGCGCTGGTGCCCGCACAACGGCCACGTCACCCACATCCAGGTATCTCCTGACGGCGAGCGGGTGCTATCGTATGGCAGCGGCATGGTCGCCGAGACCAGCCTCGCTGACGGGCATTTCACCGTGGCCTGGGAGCGTCACAACGGCCCGGCTGAAGCTGTGGCCCTGTTGCCTGACGGCTCCACTGCCGTCAGCGGCTCGGCCGACGCGACTTTGCGCACCTGGGACATCACCACGGGCGAGGGGCTGTCCACCATCGAAGGGGCCACGCTCGGCGCCTATGCTGTGGCTGTCTCACCCGATGGCACGCGCGTCGCCGCCGGCTGCAAGGATGGCATTATCCGCGAGTTCAGCCTGCCTGCGGGCGACCTGATTCGCCAGCTCGAAGGCCATCGCGGCTATGTGCGCTCGGTGGCCTATACCCCCAAAGGCTGGCACCTGGTCAGCAGTGCCGGTGACGGTTCGGTGCGCGTATGGGGCATGGACACGGACGAACCGGTTCATGTCCTCAAGGAGCATCGGGGCGGAGTGCTCTCGGTGGCGGTATCGGCGGATGGCAACTTTGTGCTCAGTGGTGGCCGCGATGCCACGGTGAGATTCTGGGATTTGCGGACGGGGGAACTGCTACAGACTTGCACAGGGCACCGCGGTTGGGTGGAGGCCGTGTGTTTCGCCGGCGATAATGGACACGCTTTGTCCTCGGGCCGGGACGGGAAAATCTACAAGTGGAACCTGAAAACCGGCGAAATCGCGGCGGAGATGGTGCATGGCGGCTGGGTGCGGGCTCTGGTGTGCACTCCTGACGGCAAGACTGTCTGCGCGGGCGGCGAGGACCGGATCATCACCTGCTGGGACCTGGCGAGTGGCGCAAAGACGGCGACCTTCACGGGCCACCAGGGGCATGTCTTATCTTTAGCGGTGACTCCTGATGGTAGCCGTCTGATTTCGGCCAGCCAGGACACCACGCTGCTGGTCTGGGAGCTGCCCCAGCTATGATCGCTCTGGTAGATAGCTGAACAGAGACGACGCCCCGTGCTCGGAAGCACCTGATGATAGAAAGAAGCCCCTCGATAGGGGCTTCTCTGTTCTGGCGATTGCCCGCGACCCGGCTTCTACACCAGCGCCACCTCGCAACCCACATACTTCGTCAGTGCCTCATGCACTGGTTCCACAACATAGTCCGGCGTAACGCTGACGTGATGACGGTGGCCGGTGTAGCCGACGGTCTGCAGCACATCCTGGAGGTTGGGGATCTCGGCCACGCCGGCGCAGCCGAAGAAGTCGTCGGCGATCGGGTCCTTGGTGAAGCGTCCCGCGCCGAGATAGAACTTCATCCGGCCCGCCTCGGTCATCATACTGCCGAAACTGAAGGCCATCGGCTTAATGCGGCCCTGGCAGGGACCGAAGGAGCTGTTCGGGCCGACGGCGTTGGCCAGAATCGCGTGGTCGGTGACGCGCCCCTTGTTAGTCATCATGCTGCGCGGTGCCGACCCGCAGTGGAACAGAATGCACTTGTCAGCCTCGTCGCCGTAGTTGTTATTCCAATCGAGACATGTGGCAACATTACCCGAGGCTCGGCTGAGGGCGTACATCGCCACCGCATTGCCCACGTCAACCTCGCAGGCGGTGACTACGCCGCGGTCGTTCATTTCGCTGAGCAGCACGCACGGCGAGATGCCCAGTTGCTGCTGCATCTCGATCCAGCAGCGGACGGCGACCGCGTCCATTTCGTACTCCTCCACGACCTGGTCTATCGCCACCCCCAGCTTGCATAGGTTGTTGAAGGCCGCCTCCGGTACACCCGTCCAGTTGGTGTATGCCTTCAGGCGCTTGGCCTTCGCGGTGACCTTTCTCTCGGTGTCCTTGAGGGCCGCCATGCGGGCGAAGATGTCCGACAAATCCAGCGTCTCCATAGTGACGCCGGCCCGCTGCAGGGCCAGCTCGTCAATGCGCACGGTCTTGAAGGCGGTGGTGCGGGCCCCGATAGCGCCGACCACCATGTCCTTCATCCCGTTGACCACCCGGCACATGCGGTCGAAGTAGTCAACATTCTCGGCAAATCGCGCGCTTGCGGGATTGACGGTATGGGGCTGCAGGGCGGTGAATTTGAGCCCGTTTTGATAAAACACATCCATGATCGAAAACTTGCCGCAGAAGGCATCGCGGCGCAGCTCCGGCGCCATCTTGTCGACTTCATCGGGATAGGCCTGGATCAGGATCGGCACTCCACAGTCCTTGAGGGCGGCGATGGCGCCGGTCTCATCGCCGAAGTTAGGCAGCGACAGAATGACGCCGTCGTAGCGGCCGCGATTCTTCTCCAACCACTCGGCGTACAGCTTACCCTCCTGGGGAGTCTCGACGGCTCCGTAGCGGGTATGGGTGGCCCCCAGCACCAGCGTTTGGTAGCCAAGCTGTTTGAGCCGGTCCTGCAATTGCTTGCGGGCTTCGGCCTGGAGGGATGCGGGAAAGAAGCCGCGATTCCCGAAGAACAAAGCAAATCTACTTCTCTCGCTTGTCATGATATCCTCCTGATAGCGGCTTGCGCTGACAGAGTAGTGGCACGACCCTTCCGCAGGCTCGGGTGGTGCTGCGACTCCGGTGTGGTACTCCAAGAGGCTATTTCGCTGCCGGACGCAGGATTCCTGCCGGTTTGACTAGCATGTGGATTACGTCGTGGGGGAACATCAGCGCCCGCGCAGAGAGGGCAATTGAGCGATTGAGAGCCGGCGTTGCCGTATGGCGAGAGCGGTCCACGGCCTCACGCCTCGCGCGCCTCGGCCAGCACCAAGTTATCGCGGTGGACGACCTCATCGTTGCCGATGTGGCCGAGGATTGCGGGGATCTGGCTGGTATGAGCGCCCTGGATTCTCTCGATTTCGCCGGCCGAGTAGTTGCTCAGCCCTCTGGCGACCTCCGACCCATCCGGGCCGACGATGCGTACCAAGTCGCCGGCGGCGAAGTTGCCCCGCACCTGGGTAATGCCCACCGGCAGCAGGCTGGAGCCGTCGCGGTCCAGCAGGGCCCGGCGCGCGCCCTCATCAACGCTGATGATGCCGGCAGGACGGACCGCGGTGGCAATCCACAGCTTGCGCCCCAGCACCGGCTCCCCGGGCACGAAGAAGCTGCCGAGCTGCTCACCGGCTAGAATGCGAGTGATGACCCGCTGGGCCCGGCCGCTAGCCATGACCACGGCGATGCCGCAGTCGGTCAGCATCTTGGCGGCGGCGAGTTTGGCCACCATCCCCCCGTGCGATTCGGGGCCGCCGGTGCCCTCGGCGCAGGCGCTGAAATCATCGTCCGGCTCGATGCGGCTGATGAGCTGGGCGTTAGCGTCAACCTGTGGGTCGGCGGTGAACAGGCCCTCTTGGTCGGAAAGATAGATCGCCAGGCCCGCGCGGGCCGTGGCCGCCACCATCGCCGCCAGCTTATCGTTCTCTTGGAAGGTGATGCCCTCGATGGAGACGCTGTCGTTCTCGTTAATCACCGGGACGACCTGCTTGTCCAGCAGGGTCTCGATGGTGTTGCGCAGGTACAAGTAGCGACTGCGTTCGGACATATCGTCATGGGTCAGCAGTATCTGGGCGCAGGCCAGTCCGCGGGCGCGCAGGGCCTCCGACCAGTGCCGCATCAGGGCCGGCTGGCCGACCGCTGCCGTCGCCTGGCGCAGGGACATGCTGTCCTCGGAGCTGCTAATGGCCAGGATGCGCCGGCCCAGGAAGATCGCACCGGAGGTAACGATGATGAACTCGTGGCCGTCCTCACGCAGGACGGCGATCTGCTGGCCGACACTGTCGAGGAATTTGGTGTTAAGGCCGGTAGCGCCGCCGGTGATCAGCCGCGTGCCGACTTTGATGACGATCCGCCGGCAGCGGCTGAACTGGCTCCGCTCGGTTGCTGGTCCTTCTGACATTTGCCCTACTCTCTCGCCAAATAATCCCCGCTGCTCAGCTCTCTCCATCGCGTAGGTCGGGCTTTCCAGCCCGACAACGGCATCCTACTCCCTGGCTAGGTAGTCGCCCGTGCTCAGCCACTTGTAGGTAGTCAGCTCACGGATCCCCACCGGCCCGCGGGCATGCAGCCGGTTCGTCGAAATGCCGATCTCCGCACCCATCCCGAACTGCCCGCCATCGGTGAAACGCGTCGAGGCGTTGTGATACAGACAGGCAGAGTCAATCTCCGCCATGAACCGCTGGGCTGCCTCCGCGTTTTCCGTGAAGATCGCCTCAGAATGGCTGGACGAGTATTTCTCGATGTTGGCAATCGCTTCCTCCAGAGAGTTTACCACGTCCACGCTGATAATCAAGTCCAGATATTCGGTGTCGAAGTCTGCCTCGGTCGCCGGCACGACGTTTTCACATACCTCTAGCACCCGCTCGGTGCCGCGCACCTCCACACCCGAGGCCTGCAAATCCGCGACGATGGCCTGCAAGGCCTCCAGATTGTCCGCATGTACCCAGAGGTTCTCGGCCGCGTTGCAGGTGCCCGGCCGCTGGGTCTTGGCATTGTTGATGCAGGGCACCGCACGGGCGATGTCGCAGGTGGCGTCCACGTAGATGTTGCACAGGCCGCGGTCGTGCTTGAGCACCGGCACCGAGGCGTTCTCGACCACGGCGCGGATCAGGCCTTGCCCACCGCGCGGCACGATCAGGTCCACGTACTCGTCGGTGCGGATCAGCTCCTGCACGCCCTGGCGGTCGGTGGATTCGATTATCGCCACAGACGAGCCGGGCAGGCCGACCTCCTCACAGGCCTGGGCCAGCAGCCTCGCCAGCGCGATGTTGGAGTTGATGGCCTCCTTGCCCCCGCGCAGCAGCACCGCATTGCCGGACTTGATACACAGGCCGGCGGCGTCGGCGGTCACATTGGGCCGCGACTCATAGACGATGCCGACGACGCCCAGTGGCACGGTGACTTTCTTGATTTGCAGGCCGTTGGGACGGACGGTCTCGGAGAGCACGATCCCGAGCGGGTCATCGAAGGTAGCGACCTGCTCGAGGCCGGCGGCCATATCCTCGATGCGCGCATCGGTGAGCAGGAGCCGGTCGAGCATGGCCGAGGACAGCCCGGCTGCCTCGCCGGCCTGCATATCGGCGGCATTAGCCGCCTTAATCTCATCCACACTGCCGCGTATCTTGCGCACCATCGCGCCTAGAGCGGCATTGCGCTTCTCATCGCTACTGATGCGCAGACTGGCTGCAGCCTCTTTAGCCGCCCGCGCCTTGCTCAATACTTCCTGCCTGATGTCCATATCTTACCCTCCTGGCGCCGAGTATTGCTGCGACAGCATAGTAGCGATGTTCGTACTAGCGCCGATTACCCACTGACGCGTGGCTCGGCCTGACCTGCGCTATGCGCAGGTCAGGTGAGAACGCGGGGGGTACCCACTCCGAAGGAGTGGGTCAGCGTTCTCAGCTTCCAGCCCGAGGTCGTTATTGAGCGGTGAGACGTGCCCAGCGATCATGCATCGTCTCGACACATATCTTTCAGGGCCTGCTCTACTTCGGGCCCGAAGCCGGGCTCCCACCTAAAGCCCTTGGGCAAGTTCTTACAGTTAAAGAGATAGACGAGGGCTGCCAAGACCTTAAGTGGAATCCGGCAGAACTCGAACCCCCTCTCCTTTTGAAGTCTGGCCAGTTTTCCAAGTTTCTCTTGCGCTCTGGGCTCAACTGCCGCGAGTAGCTCGTCGAAATTAGCTATCGTGGACATGCCTATGGCATGGAGAACGCACAATAGGCGAGATGTCGCCTCCATGTTGTACTTGCGGCCTGGAACCCAATTGTACGGGTCGATCCCAGCCTCACTAGCGAGTTCTTCCCAGTGTTCGACGGGCACCCTCAAGCTTAGGAAGTCGACCAGGGAATCAGGGGCTAAGGGAATCTCCAGTTGACCATCCACAATGTCTTCTGCGTACCGCCCACGGCAGTAGAGCTGTATGTCTCCGGGCTTGGCGGCCAACCTCGTGAGTTTGTCCTTTGAGTGCCGACAGAGGCGCCTGTAAACCTCTTCGGTGACGACGATTGTATTCGGTACTGCCTCTTTCTGAAGACGATCCACGAGATTGATGGAAAGGTGTTCCAGTTCACTCGGATCTTCCGGCAATTTGAGGAAGTCGGTGTGCACGGCGATTCTGATATCCAGAGCTTCGCCAATTGTGTTGTTCCTGGCATTAAAGTCGGACATGGCCAGCAGCACCGCGAGTGCTGTGTCGAAAGCACGGTGGGGGGATTCCTCGCCACGAAAGAGAATCACGCCACCGTCGCCGGCCCACTGCGCCGTGGTCATGTGTCGTTTGGATGCTTCTTCGTACGTGAGCTTCCTGTAACTGCTAATAGTCTTCTGTATGTCATTTGGGTGGTAGTCCGCATTAGCGGCGATGCCCTGACTATTCACCACATCTATCGAGAAGAAGGCATAGCGATGCTCCTTCGTCTCTTCACTGGCCACCGACTTTTCATCTTCCGTATAGCCCGGTGCTTCCTCGACGGCCTGCTCAGGGGCGCCAGCGTCACGGCGCTTAACCGGCATATCTAGAGCATCAACCTGCTGACGGCGGTTATGAATGCGTGCCTTGCGTCCCTGTAGCGCTTGGCGGGCGCACTCCTCGACCTTCTCATTGTATGCGATAACGTCGGGGGCCAGAGCCTCAACCTGGACTTTGATGTTATCGATGACCTCTGCCACCTCCTGCTTGCCCTTGTCGACAGAGACGAAGCAGATCACCTCGAAGCAAAGGTACTCCTTCGCGTCCCGCTCTTCTCGTGCTACTGTGAGCTCGCGCTCCCACAGGCGACCGCCGTTCGGTTTCCACTTGAGTAGGTCAGCATCACCCCGGAATGGGAGGTAGCAGACGAGAACACTACGACGGTAGCTTCGCCCGGCGTGCAGATGGTCCGCCCACGGTTGCAGTTGGTCGTGCGGAATAACCTTCTCACAGTCCTCAATCCAGAAATGCGCGAAATCAATGGTGGGGAAATCGAGGCGGTACTTCTCACCCAGATGGTTCACGTATTCCGTCTCGTTCACGCTAAGGATGTAGTTCTCCGGCTCCTCCTCGATCTCCTCACGAATGTCTCGATTGCGCTGCTCTAGCCAATCGTTCAGCCCCCGCTCCCTGAACGCATAGAAGCTGTCGCCAGCCTGGCTCATGTAACACCTCCCGCTTCGCCTTCAGTAGTTCAGGGACCGACCTGCGCATGCTAGCGCACGAACTATCCGCAACGCCCTCGGGCTGGAAGCCCGAGCTACGCGTCGGTGGTCGTGCTCACAATAGTATAGGGCAAAATCGGGGCTAAGTGAAAGGGTATCCAGAGGCAGAATAGAGCGCCAGCGGCGCAGAATCACGCCTGCACGCCAATCCATCCGCGTGCTGAAATTCGGTACATGAAGATTTTACTTGACATTTCTTTCGTGAAGATGCTATGCTCAAATTGCTTTGGTGGTCAAATGCATGCCAAAGTGATGCGGCAAAAAAGCTAGAGTCGTAGGCTGACAGCTTGATGCAGAGACGCACCCCTTCCCAAGCTAGGCCCGAATGGCTAGCTTATAAGAAGAAGGAGGTGCGTTTTTTATGCCTACAGGCAAAGTCAAGTGGTTCAACGACTCCAAAGGCTTCGGCTTCATCGAGACCGAAGATAGCGAAGACGTGTTCGTGCATTTCTCCGCTATCGCCGGCGACGGCTACCGGTCTCTCAACGAGAACGACGAAGTCGAGTTCGAGATCGTGCAGGACGCCAAAGGTCCGCGCGCTGAGAACGTTACAGTCATTAGCTAGTCACCAACTCGCTTGCGAGCAATACCAAAACCCCTGCTGCAGTTCGGCAGGGGCTTTTTTGTTGCGGGATGAGATTTCCTAACCCCCTAGCCCCCTTCCCTAGTAGGGAAGGGGGAATCAAAGGGGGATAGGACCGTGAGGCCTGTACCAGGCGGCGGGAATGTGCAAGGTGTCAGGGGCCCCCGGATCCGGGCACGGCGTCCAACTTTCGTAGGCGGGCCAGAACCATGCGTACCAGCGCCGCTGCCACCAGCCCGACCCCGAATAGCACCGCGCCGGCATAAACCCCCAAAAGCGCCGCAGCCATCGTCGCCATCGCCCCGGCATCCGCAGCCAACAGCAACAGCTCATAGCCGCGATAATGCTGCCGGTCGAGGTGCCGGCCCAGCCAGGATGCAATCAGCGCCAACGCCGCCGCCATCCCCAGCGGCAGCAGTACCATCATCGGCCGCTGCAGCCGAGGCGGCAAGGTCAGGGCCCAGGCCGCACCGCTGAAGGCTCCGGCAACCAGCCCGCACATGCCGTGGCCGAAGACGGTGAGATAGGCCCGGGGCCGCGGGGCGGTGCCGGTCGCGAAATCGTACCCGCATCGCGGACACCTGCCACTGAGCTTCTCGTTTGACAGTGGCAGGCCGCAGTTGGGACAGATTCGGCCGGAGTCGTCTCTACTCATATTCGCTTCCTACGAACAGCAGCTTGGGAGGCTCTATTCGCGCCAGGCGTGCCAAGTCCTTCCGTGGCGGCTGCGGGTACGCATGCAGTGGGCGAACCGTGCATGCTAGGGCGGAGGACATCGGCTCAGGCCGGCGAATGGATAGGTGGATGCTACCTAGTCAGCGACTGTGGAGGGCAGCCGAAAATGCGCGAGTACAAAGCCGAATACGAGCTGCTGGCAGCACGATTGGCCGACAGCGGCATTGACGTCGAAGCTGTCAAGGCCAGGCTCAAGGCCCAGGCGATTGAGACGCCCTCGTGGGGCTATGCGGATGCCGGCACCAGGTTCGGGACCTATGCGCAGCCCGGTGCGGCGCTCACCATCGAGGAGAAGCTGGCCGATGCCGCGCAGGTGCATAAGTTCACCGGCATAGCGCCGGCGGTCGCCGTGCATGTGGCCTGGGATTTCCCCGATGGCTTCGATCCGGCGCTGGTTGAGTATGCGGCAAGCCTGGGGGTGCGGATCGGGGCGATCAATCCGACCTGCTTCGAGGACCCCGAGGGCCTGATGGGCACCATCGCCAACCCACAAGCTCGCATCCGGCAGAAAGCCATTGACCACATGCTCGAATCGGTGGAGATCGGCCGGCAAGCAAGCTCGCGGAACCTGAGCCTATGGTTCGCCGACGGTACCAATTATCCGGGCCAGGATGACCTGATAGAGCGCCGCCACCGCGTCGCCGAGAGCCTGCAGACGGTCTATCAGGCGATGCCGGAGACGATGCGGATGCTGATCGAGTATAAGCCCTTCGAGCCGGCCTTCTACCACACCGATATCGCCGACTGGGGTATGGCCTACCTGTTCGCCAAGGGCTGCGGCGAGCGGGCCAAGGTGCTGATTGACCTCGGCCACCATTTGCACGGGACTAACATCGAGCATATCGTGGCGACACTGTTGGATGAAGGGGCGCTGGGCGGTTTCCACTTCAACAACGCCAAGTATGCCGACGATGACCTGGTGACCGGCTCGGTCAACCCATACCAGGATTTCCTGATATTCGACCAGCTAGTGGTGGCCGAGAGCAAGCCGGCGGCGGCCGAGATCGCCTATATGATTGACCAGAGCTTCAATGTGAAGCCGAAGCTAGCGGGGATGATTCAGAGCTGTCTGAACATCCAGCGGACCTACGCCAAGGCGCTGCTGGTGGACCGGCACAAGCTAGCCGCAGCGCGACACGAGAGTGATATCATCGGCGCTGAGCAGGTACTGATAGAGGCCTTCAGCAGCGATGTCGAGCCGCTGCTGATGGTAGTGCGGGAGGAGATGGGGCTGGAGCCGGAGCCGCTGGCGGCTTATCTGGCAAGCGGCTACAAGGAGCAGATCGAGCAGGAGCGGGGCATAAGAGAGGCCGGGGGAGGACTGGGATAGAGCGGCTGGCCCTCACCCCTTTCATTCCCCTCTCCCGCAGGGAGAGGGGAAAACGGCAACGGCGTCGGGCAGGATGCCCGACCCACGGGATAGTTGTTGTGATGGCTGAGCCATGCCAGCAGAAAGGAGACGCGGGATAACAATGCCGAGGCCTAATCTGCTGTTTATCTTCACCGACGAGCAACGCCAGGATACTCTGCGGGTGTATGGTAATGAGCTGATGGACACGCCGAATCTCGACGGCCTGGCCGCCGAGAGTGTGGTGTTCAACAACGCCTACGTCACCCAGCCGGTCTGCACGCCCTCACGGTCGAGTATCATGACCGGCCTGTACCCACATACCAACGCGTGTATCGCCAATAACATCCCCCTGACCCGCGAGTACCCCACCATCGCCGAGATGCTGCCGGAGGGCGAGTACGAAACCGGCTACTTCGGCAAGTGGCACCTGGGTGACGAGATGGTCGGTCAGCACGGCTTCGAGAAGAACTGGGCGGCCACCGAGGACGGATACCACGTGTACGCCACCCAGGAGCTGTTCAAGCACCGCCATGTGAGCTACTACTACTTCCTGAAGCAGCATGGGATTGAGCCCGACCAAGTGGGAGAGGATGGGTTCGCGGTCTTCTCGCGCAACCTCTGTTGCCATCTCCCCAGGGAGCTGACCAAGCCGGCGTTTACCGCCCAACGGGTGTGTGAGTTCATCGAGAAGAATCAGCAGCGGCCGTTCGTCTGCTACGTCAACTTCCTGGAGCCGCACATGCCCTTCCACGGGCCCTTCGACTGGATGTATGACCCGGCGGAGATGCAGTTCTCCCCCAACTTCCTGGTGCCCGGGGACGATAAGACGCCGCTGCGGTGCCGCGTACTGCAGGAGCAGTACGGCAAGCACCCGGAAAGCTACTACCGAGAAACCAAGGCACGCTACTACGGTCTCGTCAGTCTGGTTGACTACTATGTCGGGGAGATGCTGGATACTCTGAGCGCGTGCGGGCTGGATGACAACACCATCGTGGTGTTCACCAGCGATCATGGCGAGATGATGGGCGACCATGCGCTGATGTACAAGACGGTGATGTACGAGGAGGCGGTGAAGGTGCCGCTGTTTATGCGCGTGCCGCAATGGGGCCACCAGCAGCGGATGATTGACCAACCGGTCAGCCAGGTGGACCTGGTGCCGACACTGCTAGAGCTGATGGGGTGCCAGAGCCCTGACGGACTGCAGGGCTATAGCCTGGTGCCCTACCTGAGCGGCGCAGGTGAACTAAGCTGCGAGGACGTGTTCATCGAATGGCAAACCGCCGAGGGCTTCACCTCCATTGAGGACAAGCGCTGGTCACAGGAGGAGCAGGAGAAGGCCGGCTCGGCGGAGGTGCGGACGGTCATCACGCCGCAGGGCTGGAAGCTGAACCTGCGCCGGGATGATGGGTGCGAGCTGTATAACCTGCGCGAGGACCCCTATGAACTGGACAATCGCTATGGGCAAGCGGGCACCGAGGATACGGTGGAGGAACTGGCCGCCAAGATCCGAGACTGGCAGCAGACAACAGAGGATACAGTGGAAGTGTAGCGAGCAAGTGCGGATCGGGTGGGAGATTGGATAGCGATAACGGCTGTCGGGCTGGAAAGCTCGACCCACGCGACGGTTATTGTGGCGTCAGAAATGGTCGCAGGCGTAGTAGATCGAGTCCTGTCTGGGGAACAGAATCCGCAGTAGCTTGCGGTACGGCTGCGGGATGCTGAGGCCGCGCAGGGCGAGGGTCTCGGCCAGCTCATCTATAGTCGCAGCCCCGCACAACAGCAGGAAGAACTCCCGACCACTCAGGTCAAGCGCCAACTCCGGCTCATCATCGCAGACTCTTATTTCGGGTCCCAGCACGCGCAAGGTAGCGCTCTGGCCGACCTGGTTGAGGCTGACGGTCAGCGGCTGGCTGACAGCAAAGCCGGCCTGGCTGAGACGGCCCTTGAACTCCGGCACCAACTTCTCCAAAAGCGGCCGTAGCCGGATCACCCGTAGCATCATGCCCTCGGACAGAGTGTGAGTAGTACGGGTGGGTGCGAGCATGCGCAGACGGTCGAGCAGAGGATGACCGAAAGGCGACTGGCAGGTGAGCGGGTCGTGCTGCTGTTCGCCGGCGGCTGCCATGGCGGCTGCGGCCAACGGCACGAAGGCCTGCAAGTGTCCGTTTCGGCAGCAGGCCTCGTAGATACGCCGGGGCGAGCCGCTGACGTAGGCACAGACCTCGCCGCCGGCTTCGGCAACCAGCCAGGGCCGGCACCCCAGGAACTGGGAGTGCCGGTCCTGCCAGTAGGCCGAGTGGCGAACCATCGAGAGGGTCACCTCGGCGTTGAACTCATCATAGCAACGGATAGCCGCGGCCAGATCGCCGGCCTCGACGTACTCGCGCACGGTGTAGCGGCTGTCACCGGGGCCTTCGAAGTTCTCCGGCACCGGCACCGTGCAGGAATGCTCCGGGAAACAGTCCCAGCCGACGCCCTGGTAGAAGCCGGTAAGGCCCGAAAACAGCATACTGATATCATAGCCCTGCTGCTCCATGTAGGCGACCTGGGCTTGTAGCAGGGCGGTGCCGTGGCCGCGCCGGCGATAGTCGGGATGGGTCGAGACGCCGCCGATGCCGCCCATTTCCACGCGAGTGCCACCAATGCGCACGGGACGGTTTGCCACCCGCACCGCTGAGACGATCTTGCAATCCTCCACGACCACCTTTACCTGTGAGAGCTCGAGAGTGGAGTCATCGTACAGGGCCCTCTCGAACCGCTCACGGGGGGCCGCGTCCTGGAAGACGAGCGCAAAATGCTCAATCAGCTCATCAATTTCGTCGGCTTTGAGGTCGAGCAGTTGCATCGCGGCTACCTCCGGGCGGACTTTCTGGGATGCCGCTGAACGGGCGGCTAGCAAGGATTTCTCTGCCTCGCAGCGAAGTCCTTTGTCGGATCATGGTTGAGAGAGGCGTACGGGCGATTCTCGGCGGGTACGCCAGGACGTGATAAATCGCGCCCCTACGGACACCAGCGCTCTTGTGGGAGCGCATGGCATGCGCCCATAGCCGTTGGTGGTAGAGACACCCTAGTGGTCCAGGTGACGACCTCGGGCTGGAAAGCCCGAGCCACGCGTCTTGTGAATTGTAGGGAGACTGGTAGATGGGCGATTACAGATTCGTTGACCATACCCAGGTATGCGATCTGACCCAGCAGATTACTCTGCTTGAGGCGGTGGCCTTCGCCGAGTACGAAGGCTCGCCGACTTTTGATGAGGACTTCACCGAATGGTATCTGCGACGCCCCGGCTCCACGGCAGACCTGTGCGTGGCGGCGCTGGACGATGAGCAGATGGTCTCGGTGGTGCTGGTGGCGATTCAGCCGCTGCAACTCGGCGGCAAGCTGCTGGACTGCGGGATCATCGATTCGATAGCTACTCATCCCCAACACCGCAGGCAGGGCCTGGCACGCAAGCTGATGGAAATGGCGCACGCCAAGATGCGCCTAGCCGGCGCGGATGCAGCAGTGCTCTATACCAACCCTGAGGACTATCCCTACCGGTTCTATCAGCGGCTCGGCTACCAGACGCGTGCGGTTTGCCAGATGCTGGAAGGCGCAAGGCCTGCCGCGAAGGGGCCGCTGCGGGTGAGGCCGGCGCAGGCGCTCGAGCACCAGGCGATTGCCGGGATGCTGAATCGATTCTACAGCGCGCACGAGGGCTATGCGCCGCTGAACGCCGAGCTATGGGAGTGGCACAAGGTGGCCAGGCCGCTAGGCATGGAACCGCTGCTGCTGGTGGCGGAGGCCGCCGGCGAACCGGCGGCGACCTGTACCTATGCTGAGGTGCCGGTGCTGCTGAAGGGTGAGACGGTCACCGTGGCGGCACTTTCGGATTTCGCCTATGACGCCGAGGCGTGCCAGGCAGCGGAGGCCTTGGTGAGCCTGCTGGCAACGACGCCCCAGGGAACTGTGGTTTGTTTACTTGATAAAGAGGACCCGCTTGCCGAACTCTATGAGAAAGCCGGCTTTACCAAGGCAGTCAGCGAAGTGAGCATGGTGCTGCCGTTTTCCAAGGCCGCGCATGAGGCGATGGCAGCCAAGTCGGGCCCCTGGTACGTGATGGTTGAGTCGGTAATCGGAGTCTAGGCGCACACACAATGATGGCAGCAATCGTTCACATCCTGACTATGACCGTGAAGATCACCTTCATCGTGTTCGCGATGATGGTGGTCATCGAGTATCTGCAACTGCGCTATCGCAAAACAATGCGGCGGGGCCTGACCGGACCGCGATGGGTGCAATACCTGGTGGCTGCGGCTCTGGGAGTGACGCCGGGGTGCGTGGGGGCGTTCTTCGTCGTCAGTTTGTACATGCGCGGACTGACCAGCTTCGGGGCGCTGGCGGCGGTCTTGATCGCCACCTCCGGCGACGGGGCCTTCGTGCTGCTGACGGAGACACCACAGGTCGCCCCTCTGCTATTTGCTATCTGCGGGGTCGCGGGTGTGGCAGTGGGTTGTGTCGCAGATGGGCTGGTGGATAAATTCGGTATCGTCCTGTGCCAGGACTGTGAGCCGGAACTGCATGACGAGGACCTGGTCGGCCCCGGCCTCTCGCCGGCGCATTTCGTCCGCGAGCATGTGTATCACCATATCATCCGCCAGCACTTGCCCAGCCTGTTTCTGTGGCTGCTGGGCGCCTTCGTGGTCGTGGAGCTGATTCAGCCATATATGGATGTGCGGGGTCTGCCGGTGAGCAACCTGGTGCTGGTGGTGATCGCCGCGGGCATCGGGATCCTGCCGGAAAGCGGCGCGCACCTGGCCTTCGTGCTGCTGTTCGCCGAGGGAGCGATCCCGTTCTCAGTGCTCCTGGCTATCAGCATCGTGCAGGACGGCCACGGGCTGATTCCGCTACTGTCGGCCTCGGTGCGGGATTCGGTGTACGTGAAGGCGATCAATATGGTGGCCGGGCTAATCATCGGCCTGGCGGCGCTGGGATTGGGTTACTAGGCCGACTGATTGGTCGGAGCCGTGGCGGAGGAGACGGCGGACAGACTAAACGACTCAGCGACAAGGAGCGGGCTGGGCTCAAGGGATTCAGGACAAGAATTGACTCATTGACCTGAGGCGGGAATTGGTTTATACTTAGGCACTTACACACCCGTGGCCCGCGTCGGGCCAATTCAGATATAGGCCGTCACACTGAGGTTGCAGGCTTCCGCCATAAGCGGTGTGGCGGCCAATTATGAAAGCAGTGCCCAACTTTGAAAGCAGAGCTGATCTCCGCTGGAACGGAGCTTCTGCTCGGCGAGATTGTCGATACCAATGCTGTCTATCTGTCGCAAAAACTGGCTCAAATTGGTGTTGATGTCTATTATCGCCATACGGTAGGCGACAATCTACGCCGGTTGGTGGAAGTTCTGCGGCTGGCGTTCGACAGAGCCGACGCCGTAATCATTACCGGAGGCCTGGGGCCTACCCAGGATGATATTACACGGCAGGCGATTGCCGAGGTTGCCGCCCGCCCTCTGATCCGCTCCCCTCAAGCAGTTGAGAAGCTCCGTGAGTTTTTCGCCCGTCGTGGCCGCATCCTCAGTGATAACAACCTCTGCCAGGCCGAGGCCCCTGAAGGTGCAGCGCTACTCGATAATCCCTACGGCACCGCCCCTGGCATCCGCCTGGAGCATGAGGGCAGGGTCATATTCGCCTTGCCCGGCCCACCGACCGAGCTACAGCCGATGTTCACAGCGGAGGTCGTGCCCTACCTGCTGGAGAGGGCCGGGCAGCGCGGCGAGCGGCTCTACACCCGCAGTCTGCTACTGGCCGACATCGGCGAATCCACCGTCGCCGAGGTGCTCTCCGATCCCATCGCCGCCCAGACTGACCCCACGATTGCGCTCTATGCCTCACCCGCTCAGGTGCGCGTGCGGCTGGCTACCAAGGCCGCCGAGGAGCAGGCCGCCACCCAGCGCCTGGACGCTGCCGAAGCCGCGATCCGCAAGCTGCTTGGGGAATACATCTTCGGCGTGGATGAAGACACCATGGAGGCGGTCATCGGGCGACTGCTGCGCGAGAGGCAGGCGACGCTGGCAGTGGCCGAGAGCTGCACGGGCGGGCTGATTGCCAGCCGCATCACCGATGTGCCGGGCGCGTCAGACTATTTCCTGGGCAGCGTGGTCGCATATTCCAACGACCTTAAGCAGGTAGTTCTGGGAGTCGCCTCCGAGATACTATCAACTTATGGGGCTGTCAGCAGTCAGTGTGCCGAGGCGATGGCTGAGGGCGCACGAGCTGCGTTCGGAGCCGATTTCGCCCTTGCCACTACCGGTATCGCCGGTCCCGGCGGCGGTAGCGAGGAGAAGCCCGTCGGCCTGGTCTATCTAGCAGTCGCTGACCAGCGCGGTGTCGAGGTCCAGGAGCAGAACTGGCCAGGCACACGCGAGCAGTTCAAGCGCCGCGTGTCACAGATGGCGCTCAGTTCGCTGCGCAAACGGATCTTGCAGACCAACGAGCAGGAGACTTGATGGCGTGGGCCACGACGCTAATAAGGGTGGCAAGCTGCGGCTTTTCTACGGTGTGTTTATCGAGGCTCACCTGCATGACGGCATTGCAGCCTTGCAGCAGCGGCTGCGCCAAGCCGGCGGCCGGGTCACGTGGGTGAAGCCGCCCAACTTGCACTATACTCTGCGTTTCATCGGCGACACGCCGCCGGCGCGGGTCGCAGAGTTGGCTCAGGCCGGGCGCCAGGCCGCAGCGGCTTGCCGGCGGTTCAGTACCCAAGTGAGCGGCGTGGGAGCGTTTCCCTCGCCGCCGCGGGCCAGAACCATCTGGCTCGGAGCCGCTGAGGGTGCTGAGCAACTCAAGGCCCTGCATGCGGCGCTCATCGAGGCGCTGAAAGCTGCGAACCTTGCCGATCCGGAGCGCAAGCCCTTTGTGCCGCACTGCACTTTGGGACGGGTGCGGGAACGTCCCAGCGCGGCGCTGGCGGCCACTATCGAGGCTAATGCCCAAGCCGAGATCGGCCCGATGGAGTGCGCCGAGTTATGCCTGATCAAGAGCACACTGACGGGCTCAGGCGAGGTCTATGAGACCTTAGAGGCTTTCACTTTGCCGGATTGAGGGCGGCTGTGGCGAGGCGACACCAACAGCACTGAATGACAAGGGGGTCAAACCGATGGCCGGGCAAGATGACGAGCGTAAGAAGGCTCTGGATTTAGCGTTGTCACAGATACACAAGCAGTTCGGCGAGGGTGCGGTGATGCGGCTGGGCCAGGAGCCGACGCTGCTGGCTGTGGAGGCGATCCCCACGGGCGCGCTTACGCTCGACATCGCTCTGGGTATCGGCGGCGTGCCACGCGGACGGATTATTGAGCTTTATGGCCAGGAGGGCTCCGGCAAGACAACCCTGGCGCTGGATATCCTGACCAACGCCCAGCGCCTAGGGGGAACGGCTGCCTTCATTGACGCCGAGCACGCCTTCCCCCGCGAGCTGGCCGAGACCATGGGCCTCGACCTCGACGAACTGCTCATCTCCCAGCCCGACACCGCCGAGCAGGCGTTGGAGATCACCGACACACTGATCCGCAGCGGCGCGGTGGATGCCATCGCGATTGACTCGGTGGCGGCCTTGGTGCCGGCGGCCGAGTTGGAGGGCGGGATGGGCGATACCCACGTCGGCTTGCAGGCGCGCCTGATGAGCCAGGCGTTGCGTAAGATCGGCGGCTCGGTGTCCAATGCCCGCACCGTGGTGATATTCATCAACCAGATTCGCGAGAAGATCGGCGTGATGTTCGGCAGCCCGGAGACCACGCCCGGCGGCCGCGCGCTGAAGTTCTGGGCCTCCGTGCGCATCGAGTTGCGGCGCCGCGAATCAATCAAGCGCGGCACCGACGTCATCGGCGGTCGCGTTGGGGCCAGGGTCACCAAGAACAAGGTCGCGCCGCCGTTTACGCGGGCCGAGTTCGACATCATCTTCGGCGCCGGGATCCCTCACGAGAGCTGCGTACTGGATGAGGCGGTGGCCCGTGAACTGGTTGAGCAGTCCGGGTCATGGTTCAGCTACGGAGAGACGCGCCTGGGTCAGGGCCGCGAAAATGCCGTCGAATTCCTGGCCGCCAATCCGGATATAGTGAGGGACCTGGAGAGCCAGATTCGCGAACAGGCCGGCCTGCCCAGCTTCGAAGCATTCGCCGTCCCCGACGACGAGGCAGGCCAGGATGATGATAGTGACGAGTGAATTGATGGCTAGACAACGGAGGTGGTAACCGGCTCTGTGAACAGGATTACCGCTATCAAGCAGCAGAAGAAGAATAGTAGTCGCATATCGGTTTACGTTGACGGAGAGTACCGCCTGGGGTGCTCGGCCGAACTGCTAGGCCGGCACAATCTGAAAGTCGGCGAGATGCTGGACGAGCAGCAGATCAGCCGGCTTGAGCAGGCTGAAGAGCTATCTCAGGCCAAAGCGGCAGCCCTGCGACTGCTCGGTCACAGGGCCCGCACGGTAGCAGATTTGACAAAGCGCTTGCAGCACAAGAACAAGTTTGCCGAACACACCATAGCCGAGGTAGTTGCGTGGTTGATTGAGCGCGGCTACCTCAACGACACGCAGTATGCCCAAGAGCGTCTAGATCACCTGCTGAGCACTGACAAGCGGGGGCGAATGGGCCTGGTAGCCAAACTCAGGGCTGAGGGAGTGCCCCGGGCCCTGGCGCAGGAGATGGTGGACCAAACCGTCAGCGCCGAGCAAGAGCAGCAATGGGCCCACCAACTGGCTGCGGAAAGGGCCAATCGCATGCCGGGCCGGGAGTGGCCAAAAGTCAAGCGGAGCGTTCATGGTTACCTGCAGCGGCGCGGCTTTGACAGCGAGCTGATCTGGGCGGCGCTGGCGGCGATCGAGCCGGAAGAAACCTTTGACTAAGGCACTGATTGCCGGCCAGGCGTGTCGTGTCGAGGTGATGGGAGGCACATTTCACGGAGGTGTGCCAATAGATGGAACTCCTTTCAAATACACAGTCGTACCTAGTCTTAGGCGCTTCAGCAGTCGTAGCCATTTGCCTGATTTACGCCATTTTCCGAAACACACAACTGCGTAAAGACCTCCTCGCCAAGCATCGCGAACTGGAGAAGCAGAGCGCAGAACAGCAGCGCGCCATCGAGACTAAGCGCCGCGAACTTGAGGTCAATGCCAAGGAGGAGATACTGCAATTCCGCCATCAGGTGGAGGAGGAGGTCAAGGAGGCCCGCCGCGAGGCCCAGCAAACCAAGCAGCGCCTCGAACAGCGCGAAGACAACCTCGACCGCAAAAAGGAGGAGTTTGAGCGTAAGGAGCAGAGCCTCAACGACCGTGAGAAGCACCTGGAAAGCCGCGAGGCGGAACTGGACCAGATGGTGCAGCAACAGCAGGAGGAGTTGCAGCGTATCGCCGGTCTCAGCGCCGAACAAGCCCGGGCCGAGCTGATGAACGAGACCGAGAAGCAGATTGCCCAGGATGTCTCCCAGCTCATCAAGCGCAAGTGCCAGCAGGCGGACGAGGAGGCCAAGCGCCAGGCGGGCAAGATAGTCGTCAGCGCGATCCAGGCCTGTGCGGTCGAGCACACCACCGAGTCAACCGTCTCGGTCGTCAGCTTGCCCAGCGATGAAATGAAAGGCCGCATCATCGGCCGCGAGGGCCGCAACATCCGCGCCTTCGAGCAACTCACCGGCATTGACCTGATCGTTGATGATACCCCCGAGGCGGTCGTGCTCTCCGGCTTTGACCCGATCAAGCGCGAGGTGGCCAGGATCGCCCTGGAGCGCCTCGTCAGTGATGGTCGGATCCATCCGGCGCGCATCGAGGAGATGGTGCTCAAGGCCCAGCAGGAGATCGAGGACCGGGTTCGTAGCGTCGGTGAGAAAGCCGCCTTCGAGGCCGGCGTCAGTGGCCTGCATCCGGAGCTGGTACGGCTGCTGGGGCGGCTGCAGTTCCGCACCAGCTATGGTCAGAATGTGCTCAAGCATTCCATCGAGGTCTCGATGCTGGCCGGCCGGATGGCCGGGGAGGTGGGGGCACGCGCTGAGATCGCCCGCCGCGCCGGCTTACTCCACGACATCGGCAAAGCTCTCGATGCCGAGCGCGAGGGCCCTCACGCTCTCATCGGCATGGAGATCGCCATGGACTGTGGGGAAAAGCCGGCGGTAGTGCACGCGATTCAAGCCCACCACGATGATGTGGAGATTCAGTCGGTCGAGGCCGCGCTCATCCAGGCCGCTGATGCCATCTCGGCCTCCCGCCCCGGGGCCCGTCGCGAAACCCTGGAGAAGTACGTTAAGCGCCTCGAATCACTCGAAGAGATCGCCAACGGCTTCGACGGGGTCGAGAAGGTCTATGCGATCCAGGCCGGCCGCGAAATCCGCGTGACTGTCAAGCCTGAGAAGATAGACGACCTGGCCGCCTACCGGCTGGCCAAGGGCATAGCCGAGCGGGTTCAGGCCGAGGTGGACTACCCCGGCCAGATCCGCGTGACCATCATCAGAGAAACGCGCGCCGTCGAATATGCGAAATAGCCGGCGGTACGCGAAGGTCCTGTGGGGAACGGAGCAACCAGTGTGCGCATAATGCTAGTTGGTGACGTGGTCGGCCGGCCCGGACGTCGCGCCGTGCAACAACTGCTGCCGAAGCTGCGGGAGGAGGAACGCCTCGACTTTGTGGTGATCAATTGCGAGAACGCGGCTGCAGGCTTCGGCATCACCAGGAGGCCGGCGCGGGAGCTTATCGAGGCCGGGGCCGACTGCTTGACCTCCGGCAACCACATCTGGGTCCAGAAGGGCATGGAGGAGCTGTTGGACGGCGAGCCGCGGCTACTGCGCCCGGCCAACTATCCGCCGCAGTGCCCCGGGAGCGGAGCTGGGGTATTCCCCACCGCCGATGACGTCAATGTCGGCGTACTCAATCTCCAGGGACGGGTGTTTATGACTGAACTGGACTGCCCCTTCCGCAAAGCCGATGAGGAGATTAAGCAACTGCGGGCGGAGGGTGCCCAACTGATCGTCATTGATTTCCACGCCGAGGCCACGTCCGAGAAGCTGGCTCTGGGCCGCTACCTCGACGGTCGCGTGGCTGCGGTGATCGGCACCCACACTCACGTGATGACCGCCGACGAGCAGATCTTGCCCGGGGGCACGGCCTACCTCACCGATGTGGGCATGACCGGGCCAATCGAAGACACGATAATCGGCGTCAAATCACCGGAGGTCTTGGCGCGATTCCTGACGATGATGCCGCAGCGATTCGAGGTTCCCAAGCACGGGAAGGCCCGATTCAGTGCGGTTGTTTTCGAATATTCTCTTGACACAGGGCGTGCAAACCATATACAAAGGTTAGAGAGATTGATACCTGCCAGCGAAGGGAGTGGACTTTAGGGGTCTGTTTCGGTGGAATCACGCAATAATTGAGGGTAGGTCTTCGCGATAGCTCTGGAGTTGTTGACCGTTCACACTGTAGCAGTACATCGGTCTCGTTACTGCAATTATTGAGCAACTGATCTAGTTAGGTACAAGCATCTGGCAAGCTAGCTTACGCTCTGGCACCGGGCGCAGCACCGAAGGGGGCCACTATTCGTGGGAACACTCAGAGTAGGCTCGAGTTCCAACCCCAACAAAGTTGCGGGAGCACTGGCAGGAACGATTCGCGAAGAGGGAACTGCGGAGATTCAGACTATCGGCGCAGGCGCGCTCAATCAGGCGGTCAAAGCCATCGCGATAGCTCGCGGCTTCCTGGCGCCCTCCGGCATTGACCTGATTTGCTGGCCCGCCTTCGTGGATGTCGAAGTTGACGGCAATGAGCGCACCGCCATCAGGCTCTTCGTCCAGCCCAAGTAGCTTCGAGACGTGCCGCGCCTTTGCATCGCATACCAACGCACACGGGCCTTGCCCGCGGACCTGACCTGCGGCAGGGCCCTATTGTTGCAAGCGTCCGGTAGGTGCCCAAGCCTGGCCCGTAACCTGCAGTCAGAGGCTTTTGCAGAAAGGGCGTGAATCGCAGCCTTGACCTTGCGCGCCATAATCGTCGCCGTGGTACTGTCGGTGCTATCGATCTTCTGGATCCACCAGGCCTCCCTGGTTCAGGCCCCCGGCAACTACTACGCGCCCGTCTATCTGCTATCGGTCCCGCCGGTGCCGGCGGTCGTCTGCCTGATTGTTCTGGTAGCCCTGACCCCCATTACCCTGCGCCTACTCAGAGGCAAGCTCGAGGATAAGGAACTGCTCGTCATCTTCATGTTCCTGGTCGTCGCCATCCCGCCGGTGACCTTCGGTGTCGTCGAGATGCTGATTCCCTGGATGGGCAGCCCCACTTACTTCCACAATCCGCAGAACAACTTTATGCAGCTTGCCGACGCCCTGCCTCGCTGGTCCCATCCGCAGGACCCCGAGGTAATCCGCCAGATGTACGAGGGCTCCGACGACGGATCGGTGCCGTGGTCGGCCTGGGCCGTGCCGTTGGGGATGTGGGGCCTATTCATGTCATTGCTGTTTTTCACCGGCATGTGTGTGGTCAGTCTGTTCCGCAAGCAGTGGGCCGAACGGGAGCGGCTGCGCTTTCCCCTGCTGTTTATCCCCGTCAGCATCGTGCAACGAGAGGCTCTCGGCTCCCGAACCTCCTTCTTCCGCAACCCGCTGGTATGGCTCGCCTTTGCCATCGTCATCGCTCACCACGTGCTCAATGTCCTGCATGCCTACAACCCGGCGGTGAAGTGCCTGGGCGACCGCTACGCCATCGGCGCGATCTTCACCGAATACCCCTGGACCCACTTTCGCGGTCTGAGCTTCTTCCAGCGGCCACAGATAATCGGACTGGCGTATTTCGTCGGCCTGGACGTGCTCTTCTCCGGCTGGTTCTTTTTCCTAATGGGGCCATTGCTGGCTATGCTGACTGACATGTTCGGTCTGCAGGCCACCCCCGGCTTCCCCTTCGTTCAGCAGCAAGGCACCGGCGCTTATCTAGCGCTGGCGGTGACGCTGTTCTGGATCGGGCGTCAGCACATCGCTGCGATTGTGCGCAAGACCTTTCACAACGACGCCAGTATTGATGACTCGGCCGAGTACATACCATATCGTTGGGCTCTGCTGGGGGCGGTCGGCGGCTTTGTGGTGCTTATCGCCTGGACCCACGCGATGGGGCTTTCGGCAAGTGTCGGTATCCCCTACTTCATGATGTTGCTTGCCTTCGGGCTGGTCTATTCCCGGCTGCGCTCCGAGGCCGGCGTGCCCACCATGTACGCCTTCCCGTTCCACCAAGACATTGAGACAATTCAGTATGCCATCGGTACACGCGGCTTAATCAAGGGGCCGGATATAAGCAATCTGGTGATGCTCACCGCCTTCGCCTGGGTCGGCCGTGGCTACTTCACCTCCCAGTTCGCCTATCAGATCGAAAACGAGGCCCTGGCCGGCCAACAAGGCATCAAAACACGCGGGCTAGCGCTGATGATGATGGGCGCGTTCATTCTGGGGTGTTTGGTGGCCTACTACGCGATCCTGAAGAGCTACTACGGCTTCGGTGCGCTGGTGCTGCACGGCGGCAGTGCCAACGGCGGCTACAACATCCAGCTTTCCCTGGGAGCGTGGAACTCCGTATCCTCAGCCGTGGAAACGCCCGGGCCGCCCAATCTGGACCGGATGCTGGCCATCGGCGCCGGTGCGGTAGTGATCCTGGGCCTGGTTGGGCTGCGCACCCTGTGGCTGCGCTCGCCGTTCCATCCGCTGGGCTATCTGGCTACTCTGAATCACGGCTATGCGCTGTGGGCGCCGTTCTTAGTGGCGTGGATCCTGAAATCAATCATTCATGCACTGGGAGGGGCACGGCTGTTCCGTCAGCTCATGCCCTTCTTCCTGGGCCTGGTGATGGCAGACCTGCTGGCCGGCGGCCTGAGCTGGGTCGTGATGGCGGTGTTCGGCCCGGACAGCCTCGCCGGCTACATCGTCCACTTCGGCTAGGGCCGGAGGGGATACTTCCCAGAGGGTAGGGCGCCCGCTCTGCAATCGCTGAGGCCGCCGCACTGGGCGCCTGAAAGGGGCACGATCCCCAAATCGGCGTTATACTGTGTCTCCGTCTCACTCCATCGTGATCTCGGGGCCGGCTTCGTTTGGCGGGCAAACGACGAGGATCTCGTGCTCGTAGCTGCGGCCCTGTCCTCGGCGACTATCCCATCTCTCGCGTAAGTATTTGTCAAGCCATTCCGCGTTCTGCGCCGGCTCTTCGCTGTAGGCATCAAGGCCCAAGTCGGAAGGCAGTTGTAGGTGCAGGTCGGTCCGCACCGGTATTGTGACTTCTACGCCCCCCGCGAGCAGATCATGACCCCAGAGCAACTGGCTCGTAAACTTTCCAGGAGGCGCGTATTCGCGATTGCGGGCGTGGGAGAGCAGCCGGAACTCCTCGCCGGGCAAGCCCAGCGCTTTGGTGTCAATGCTGACCTGTCCGTGAGCCGGAAACTGCTGCGCGAAAAGGCTCACAGCAACCCAGTTGCCCTTCTTCAGAGTGGTGACGATCTTGGTCTGACCGCTGCCGCGGATTTCAGGCCGGCTGTATTGGGCGATCAGGTCCGCCAGGAACTCCTCAACCGGGTTGGCTTCCTCCCCCAGAATCAGATATGGGTCGAAATGCACGGCGATAACCTTGCCTCGACCAATGGCGTGTGCGGTGACGGCCGCGCTGCCCGAAGGCTTGAAGCTGGCCAGGACCTCGACCGTGTCGGAGGCCGTTTGGACGGTAAGAGCTTCTATGCCGAGGTTGATTTCCTTGTCGGCCGCTATCAGTGTCTGGGCCTCCTGGTCGCCGGTGATGCGGATGCCGACCATCTCGCCTGTCACATCTTTCTCATCCGTCAGGTCGGCTCGAGCAATACTCCAGCGACTCCCTAATGAGATGATGACCCCGCCCTTCTCCACGTAAGCTTGCAGAGCATCCATATCATCGGGGGCGAGGTTTTGCACGCTTTCGGGCAGAGCAACCAGGGCACGGTAGTTGGGGTGCAATTCGCGAGCCTGACTGTAAACAAGGTCGAGGTCCTGGTAATGTGAGAAGCGGTCGAGAGCGCGCAGTTCATTCTCCGACTGCTGCTGGGTGTTGCCGTGACGCAGTATCATTCCGACCTCATTGGTCAGTAGTGCGGCGCGGGTGAGCGATTCGGCATTTGACCATTCGCGCAGGTTCTGGAAGTGTTGGGCAATTGCCTCTGGCTTGTTGGGATTGAGGCCAATTACAAGTGGGCGCCACAACTGGTTAAAGACGAAGTACATGCCGGCCTCATGGCCGCGCAGCGAGATGGTGTTCCAGTAGCCCCACGTGGGTCCATAGACATGTCCACCCATCACAGTCTTGGGGTAAGGGAAGCCTGGCTCACAATAGTCCCCGGAAGCAACGAAATAGCAATCCGCACCGATTCGCGTCAAGGCCACATTGTCCAGCCCCATCCGCCAGCCGCTGAGGCCGACAGTCGGCCGCAGTTCGAGCATCATCTCTAGGCCGCGTTGGTGGCACATATCGGTTAGGTCGCGGAGGAATTCCGTGGTGCCCCAGTTCCTGAACAGCACGTAGCGGCGCCACCACACATCCTGGGGCTCGACCCACTCGCGGCCGCGGGCGAACCGGTCGCCAACATCGGCAGGAGGCTGTTCTCCGAACCGCTCCTGGCAGAACTGGGCAAACCGGTCGAGGTCGTCCCCGTGGCAGTCAATGGAGTTAAAAAACAGCTCGTCATAGTAAATGCCCCTGAAATTACCGTATTGGTTGTACTTGGTGGCATACTCATCCAGCACCTGACCCAAGAAACCGCGGAGCTGTTGACTGAACACGTCATCAATGCCCCCGCGATTGCCACGCAGATAGAGATTACCCTGGGCATCTCGGGCGCACATTTCGGGTGGGTATGCCCCGGAGTGCATGAAGCCCCATACATCGAGTCCTTCTTCGTGGGCCGCTCTCACCAGATCCATGAGTGGGTCCTTGTCGGTGTAGCGAGGCTTGGCGCCGGGTATGTCAGTGGGGTGCTCGATGCGCGCGCCTGATTGGTCGTGAATGAATATGTCCGTGACGCCCAACCACCGCAGTTGGCGGCAGTTCAGCCGAGTACGTTCGTAACCGTATTGGTAGATGTATCTACTGGCGAACAGGCACATGCGGCCACCAAGCTGCTCGACCGGCGGGCGGGCGATATACGCTTCGTTCAGCATCTGCTTGGCGTACCAATCAGTGTTTGAGGTGCGGTCGCCGGCGGCTGCTTGTGCGGCCATGATTGCCTCGTGCAACCGCTGTTCGCGGGACACGCCGGCACTGGCAGCTTTTTCGCCGGCCCAGCGCACAGCATTGAGCAAGAGCTGCAGTTCGGCATCCGTGGGCGGAGTCTCGAGGTTGTCCTTCAGCCCCGTGGCCATGCCGTTGACCACCACGCGGCCATCTCCGTACGCTCCAAACACAACGACCGGCTTGGCGTTGTCGTCAACCACGGCAACCTGGCCCTGCGGCCCGGTTTCCAGAGTGATGTGGTCCCAGTAGGCATGTGTGAAGGTCGGAGGAAGACCTGCAGTCAGCGGCGAGGCTGCCCCAACGCTGACGTTTTGGGTCTCACTCCGCGCAGTGCCTACAGCTACCTCGGGGAACAGCGGCTCAAGCCAGTCTTTATAGCCGGTGGCGTTATGATGCAATATCGCTGCACCACCGGTGCGCACAAACGCTCGGACAGCTCGAGCGGCCTCTCGTTGGCTGCCGGGAAGCCCGGACGCCGCGCCAAGCACCAAGACATCAATCTGGGCCAGGCTGTCCGCCTCAATCTCGGTGAGCGGCGTTACCTGCAGGTCCGCCTGCCCTGCCAAGGCCTGGCTGAGGCCCTGGCTGCCGGGCGAAGGCAGCACCCCGACCTGTACGGGGGCGGCGATACCGCTGTGCGCCACTGCAATCAATCCGACTGCAATCAGCACGGCACAGCAAACGCTTGACATTGTCGTCATCCTTTTCGCCTCTTTGCGATCTCGCATACCCATCCCCGCATCAATACCGTTAGTCTCGGGCGTCGTATGATCTCCCCCGAGGTTGCCTCTAGTGAGAGTGCTGCTGAAACTCGCTCTTACCAACGACGGCATGCAGCACCGCTTGTGCCTCAACCCGTCTATACCGCCGTAGATGGCGACAGCCTGAGCAAGGCTTCAACTACGGCCTAGTACCTCGCCCAGTATCCTGGATAGCACGTCCAGTAGTCGTAATAGTAGCCATTGGTCATCGAGGCCTCGGTGCCGGCTTTGGCATGACCGTCGCAGAAGCCGAAGTTGCCGGAAGCATTGTGATCATACCGAGATCCGGTCGTCCAAGATGGCTTGTCGTAGAAATGATGGAAGAGGTAATACCCATAGCGGTTCACCCCGGTGATTCTGCGACTCTCTCCGATGATAACCGTGCGCGATGGTTCAGGATACTCGCTCGCCTTCGTGCCATTGAGGGGAGATGAGAGGCCGTAATGAGAGTAGAAGCCGTCTGACCATCGTGAATCAAGCTTGGCCCCCGGACACGCCCAAACGTTAAGTCCCCCCGGGTCAGTTGCTGGGGCTACATTTGCCTTAATATAGGGCTCTACCACATAAGGCCAGTAAAGCCAGTTGCCATCCGGCTCTTCAGTGTAAACTAGCGGGTACCTGCCGTCATAGTCGTCTGTGTACATCAGCGTCGCCAGCAGTATCTGCTTGACGTTGGACAGGCAGGAGGCCTGCTGGGCCTTGGCCCGCGCGCGCGCAAATACCGGAAATAGAACCGCCGCCAAGATCGCAATAATCGCGATCACCACCAGTAGCTCTATCAGGGTGAAACCTGTTCTTCTCGACATTTCGTGTCCCTCCTTGACCTTGGTGCCAGCAATTATCTTGAGACCGTTGTGAAGCTGCAGTTCCGCTTGCCCTGGGGCTCTCAGTCCGCCACCTCAGCAGCAGTGACCTCGGGCTGGAAGCGGCAGAGAGTGCTGTAGTGTGCATCCCGCTGTTCCGGCATCAGACTTACAAACCATTTCCAGGCCAGAGGCAAGTTAACCTTTTTCTCCATTTCGCGGTTTGAGAGACCGTCTGGAGTATTGTACCCACCAACTTGTCAGGGGCTTTTGTAGCCACTTTGTACAGGAATCCGTGCGGCACTTCTTGAAATAGCATCTGCCAGCCGTGGCCTTTTCTGTCGCCATTGCCGGGCAAGCAGAAACTAGCGAACTGAAGAGATACCAAGCTGTTGCCGGAAGGAAAGGTCGTGAATTGCGACTGTGACCTTTCGCGCCATAGTCATCGCCCTGGTACTGGCGGTGCTGTCAATCCTGTGGATTCATCAGGCCTCGCTCACCCAAGCGCCCGGCAATGTCTATGCCCCCGTCTATCTGCTTTCGGTCCCTCCCGTGGGCGCCGTTTTCTGCCTGATTCTCCTGGTGGCTCTAGTCCCCCTCAGCGCTCGGATCTTCAGACACAAGCTGACCAACTGGGAACTCGTCACCGTCTATATGTTCCTGGTCCTAGCTATCCCGGTCACCACTATGGGCATCGTCGGCCTGCTGCTGCCGACGATGGCCAATCCCGTCTATTTCCACACGCCCCAGGACAACCTCCTGGCGCTGGCCGAGGCCATGCCCCAGTGGGCCTACCCCCACGACGCCGAAGTCATCCGCCAGATGTACGAGGGTAGTGATAATGGCTCGGTTCCCTGGCGTGCGTGGGCCTATCCGCTGGCGGTGTGGACCGGGCTGATGGCGCTGATGTTCTTCACCGGAATGTGCCTGCTGAGTCTGTTCCGCAAGCAGTGGGTAGAGCGCGAGCGGCTGCGCTTCCCACTGCTGTTTATCCCGCTCAGTATCGTGGCGAGAGAGGCGCCCGGCTCCCGGACCTCCTTTTTCCGCAACCCGCTGGTCTGGATCGCCTTCTCGCTGGTGGTGATCCACCACACGCTGAACGTGCTGCACTCCTACAACCCCAACGTGATGGCCCTGATGCACTACTCCCATGTGGGGCAAATCTTCACCGAGCGTCCCTGGAGCGCCTATCGCTACGTCCATTTCCACCATCGCCCGCAGATGGTGGGCCTGGCCTACTTCGTGTCTTTAGATGTGCTGTTCTCCGGCTGGTTCTTCCACCTGCTGCAACCGCTGTTGACGCTGCTTTCGGATGTTCTGGGACTGCACGCCGACTCGCGCTTTCCCTTTGTCCAGCAACAAGGCGTCGGGGCCTATCTGGCGATGATGGTGGTGCTGTTCTGGGTCGCCCGCCAAGAGCTTTCGCGGGCCGTTCGCAAGGCCTTCTATAACACCTCTGAAATAGATGATTCCGATGAGCACATGCCGCACCGCTGGGCACTCTTCGGGAGCCTCGCGGGCTTTGCGGCGATCATCATCTGGACGGCGGCTGTGGGCCTGTCGCCGGCCTACTCGATACCGTTTTTTGCCATGCTGATCAGCTTCGGCCTGGTATATGCGCGGGTGCGGGCCGAGGCGGCAGTGCCCAGCGTCTGGGCCTACCCGTTCAACCAGCACTACCAGGTGATCCGGGATTTGGTCGGCGACCGCGCGCTGATGCGGGGCAACGACATCTCCAACCTGGCGATGATGGCCTCACTCTCGTGGTTGAGTCGGGGCATCTTCAGCTCGCAGATGGGCTACCAGATGGAGAACGAGGCGCTGGCAGATGAAATGCACAAGACCTCGCGCAGCCTGCCGGTGCTGATGATGGGAGCGTTTCTGGTCGGCTGTGTGGTAGCCTACTATGTGAACCTGAAGAGCTACTACGGCTTCGGGGCGCTGGTGCTGCACGGCGGCACGGCCCAGGGCGGCTACAATATCCGCACCTCGCTGGGAGTGCTGAACGGGTTCGCTGCCGCCATCACCAACCCCGAGCTGCCCGACCCCAACCGCATCGCCGCCGTCGGCGCGGGCGCTGCCGTCACCACAGCCCTGGTTGCCCTGCGGCAGTTCTGGCTGCGCTCGCCGTTTCACCCGCTCGGCTATATCGCCATACTCAACCACGGCTACGCGCTATGGGCACCGTTCTTTACGGCGTGGGTGCTGAAGTCAATCATCCATCGGCTGGGCGGCGCGCGCCTGTTCCGGCAGCTTATGCCGTTCTTCCTGGGGCTGGCGATGGCGGACCTGCTGATCGCCGGCCTCAGCCGCATCCTGATGGCGATCTTCGGGCCGGATATCCTCGCCGGCTACATCGTCTATTTCGGCTAGGCTGCGAAATGCCTCCGGCCGCGCCTCAGTCGCGCGGCGCTAGCAATCTCTCGATGCGGCGGGCAATTTTCTCGCGCTGGGCATATAGCTCGTCAGGATCGCGTGTGACCTCCGTGAGGCTGCGGGTAACCGGCAGACATGCCGCCCGGCCCTTCTCCACATTCCCCTCCAGGTCCGCTAGCAGCCACAAATACTCATAGTCCTCGATGCCGTCGCGGATGTTGGCCAGCCGGATACTGCCGATCGGCCCCTCCCGCCCCGGATAGAGCAGTTCGCCGTCGCCATGAACCGCGGCCCACCAGCCCTCGGTTGCGGTTGTGATGCTCCAGCTCAGACGCGGTCCGTCGCTGGCCGGATTGATGACATAGTCGTTGTTGCGACGGTGCCAGATGTTCAGCCCCCAGTACAGAAAGCCGTCGAGCTTCTGATGATAAACCTGCCACCAGATGACCCGCGCCTCGATCAGCGGATCATCGGCCAGCCAGTTGGCATAGGGATACCGCGGATTGTTGCAGACATATGACCACACCTGCAGGCCGGCGGCGCGGCACTTCTCGGCCTCCTCCAGCACATAGCTCGAGGCCAGCGGGCAAGACCAGTCCACATTGAGCTCCTGCAATGCTTGAGGCGTCTGTGGCACGGCTGCAGTAGTCAAGGTCGGGAAGCCATAGCGCTGCTTGATGAGGCCGAAGTACTCTCTGATAACCGGGTAGAAGCTTTCGCCCTGCTCGTCGAAGCCATAGACGTAGGCCTTGTCAATCAGGCGGCGGCGCTTCAGCTCGGCGACATAAGCGTCGAGGCGGCGGACCAGTTCGGCCTTGAATTCAGGGACGTAAACGCTCAGCGGGCTGCGGCACACCCAGGGCCGGCTGCCGCGCGGCTCGACCAGGTTGAGCACATTGAAGGCGTTCAAGCCGCGGTCGTAGTAGTAGGCGATATCATCAACAGCGGGCGGCGCGGCGCGGGAAATGTCGTCGGGATTGAGCCGGTGCTTGAGTAGGTAATCGCCATAGGCCCGACGTAACTGCGGCGTGAGCTTTCCGTAGATCCTCTCAAGGTATCCGTCCATCAGAGCAAAGGCGGTCTTGATATGCGGCTGGACGGGCAAGTCGAAGCCATAGACGGTGACGTTGAGGCTGACCGCGAACGGCTGGGCATTAGCGGGCGTCACCGTGACCTTGCCGTGGTACTTGCCGGCGGGCGTACCGGGCGGTGCATAGACCGTAACCCACAGCGCCTGCGTTACCCCGCCGGGTACATCGAACTCGCTGACCGGCAGCAACGGGTCCGGCCACCAGCCCGGCAAGGCATGGCGCATCTGCGGGTGCCGGAAAAGCCTCTTCAGCTCGACGAAGCCGACCTGGTGCCACTGGAGGTTCGCAGCGGAGATGACGGCCTCGCCGTCGCCTTGCAGATCGCTGATTTCGACCCGGCAATCCCGCAGGTCACGCCCCGGAGCCGCGCGCAGCGCCACTTGAAAGCTCTCCCATTCATTCCCGGCAAGCGCAACCGAGGCCGTCGGCGAATCTGCAACAGTCTCGGGGAAACAATCCACAAGTGCGCGTTTCATACTGCTTTCGACCCAGGCCGCATAGCCGCGTCCGGTGCCCGAGCGCGTGCTCACCGTCTTTTTCAGATGCAGCTTTTCACCAAGCTGGCTCTCTTCGGCGACTATCCGCAAGCTGTACTGTCCGCCCGGCAACAGCCGGCCATCGCGGTCAGTTCCCAGCCAGGCGAGCTTAATAGCCTCGCCCTGGCCTCGGCTGGAATGGAGCGTGTGCCCGCCGCTGAGTACCGACGCCCTCCAGTCACACGGCATCGAGAGCCGCGCCCGGTAATCAATGCTATTGCCCCCATAGAGGCTGGGGGCCAGTGTCTGGCACTCAGTCGCGAAGGGCATGAGGCTGAGGTGAAGGTCGTCAAACCAAGCCTGGCCGGTGCAGCGGCGGAAGAGGACGAAGTACTGAATCTTGGAAATCGGCTTGGCCGGCTCCAGGACCCACTCGAGATACTGCCAGTCGTGAGTGTGACGCTGGAAGCTGCCACGCTTGCCCCACAAATTGGTGCCGTCCTCATACCAGCAATCCAGCCAGATGCAGTAATCGTCGCCCGCCACATTCTCGGCCTTGCCCCAGCCGGAAACCTTGAACTCCTGCTGAAGCGGCGGGGCGAAAGTAATCTCCTGCATCGCTCCATAGGAGCCCTCCGGTGCCGCGGAGGTGCAGACGATGCAGAGCCGGCCGTCGCGAGCTTCATCGCTGCTGAGCACGTAGCCCTGGCCGAAGGGCTGCCAACCGGAGGCCCTAGCTCCGCTGGTGCGCTCGAAGCTGGGATTCTCGAGTAAGTTCCGCCCTCGCTGCGGTGCGGCAAAGCCCACAGAGGCAGTCAGCGCGGCCAGAGCAATCACTAGATAGCGCATGGGATTGAAGCTTGCCTCCGCGCGAGTTGTGGGGGCATCACACCTGGAGTTCAGGCGTAGAGGCGGACCTCGTAGATGCGGGCTGAGGGGTCACCATTGGTGCGATTGACTGTGATGCGTACCGCCTCGGCCTCGACCGACTCAATTGTGTGGACGCGCTTGCGTAGGTAGTTGTTCGTCTCGCGCACCACTTCGGTCCACTCGCCATTCCGCCCGACCTCGATGACATAGTCAGCCACCGTCTCCGGCTGCGGGCCGCGAATCATCCGGGCGTTGAAGGCATCGCTCTCGGTCAGAGTAAGCGGCCGGGAATAGCCGCTGTCGAAGGTCAGGTGGATCTCAGTTAGGCGAGCGGTTTCCGCTAAGCCCAGTTGCAGCCACTGGGGCATCGCTTGGCAGGGATCGGAGGCCCACTGATGGCTATTCTGGTGGCGGAACCTGGTGACGCCGTCTGTGACCTTGTCGCCTCCGCAGCCCTCGGCCTCCGAAGAGGCGCTGACTACGGCCACACGGGCCAGGTCAGCGGCGTCCTGTGACGGCAAATCAATCATGTACTGATCATCCCGCAGAAGCTGCTGCTGCAAGTCTGCGATGTGGCGCTCAGCCAAATCGCGGGGGCTGCAGTCCCGGGCACAGCACATGGCCGCCGCAGTGCCGACAGCCTGGCCCATCGCCGCCCCCGTCGCCGCCAGGCGCGTCGAGGACATCGCCATGTGAGTGGCCGAGATGCAGCGGCCGGCCATGAACAGATTGGCAATATCCTTCGAGTACAGCGCCCGCAGCGGGATGCTGTAGATATCAGGGGTATGGAGGTAGTTGGAGGGCGGCTCATCGCTGTAGATGCCACCGGGCGGGTGAGTGTCCATCGGCCAGCCGCCGTGAGCCACCCGGTCCTCAAACAGCCGCGACTCCATCAGATCATTCTCCGTCAGCATGTAATCGCCGACAACACGGCGCGACTCGCGATGGCCCGGCACCCAGCCGAACCACTTCAGCACCCAGTTGTCGGCCCCGTGACGCCCGCCATTCTTGAGGTGGTCCCACATGCCCATCATAATCGCCAGCAGCTCGTCGCGGATAGCTTCCTTGTCCTTGACGGTGTCCAGTTTGCCGCCGTATTCGACCCACCAGTAACCGTGGTCGAATTGGGCGTGATTGCGGTGGGGCAGCTCCTCATCGGTGAACTTGCGGGCGAAGCTGGGAGGAGTAAACGGCACCGGCACCCCCACGTCCTCCGCGACCCACATGAGAGATGCGCCCATGGTCTGGTTGTCCGGGCCCTCGGCGTGCGGCTCGTCGAACTCCTCCGGACCCTCGCGACCGACACGGCACTCGGCCCCGGCTTCGGCAGCCAGGCGACCGTCGCCGGTGCAATCAATGAAGAAGCGCCCCGCGATGATGAAGCGGTCCTCGGCGTGTTGGCAGTCCGCCTCTATCTCGACAATCCGATCCTGGTCATCGGTCTGTGCGGTGGTGCAGGCGGTGTTGAGGTAAAGGACGAGGTTGGGCTCCTCGTGGCACTTTTCGTAAAGTATCAGGTCCCACATCTGGGCGCAACGCTGCGGGTTGCGGGCCGCGTCCTCCAGGCGGATTTCGTCAATGATGCCTGACTCGCGGCAGTGCGGGCGGGCGCCGGAATGATCCGCGCCGCCGGCATGCACGCGAATCTCGCTGGAGGTATTGCCGCCCAGCATCGGGCGGTCGTGAATCAGAATCGTCGAGGCACCGCTGCGGGCCGACGCCAGCGCGGCACAGACGCCGGACAGTCCGCCGCCAACTACGACGACATCAGCAGAAACCTCGTGTAAGTCGCTCATCGTGCTTCTCTCCCATTTGCGATTCCGACTATCTGCTGTTCGGTGGTTCCACGGCTCGTCGTCATACATCTCATCAAGCGCCCTGCGTCGTCTGCCAACTGCATCAGGGGCTGTAGTAATTCCATGTCATCTTGCTCCGGCGGTAGTGCTGTTGCTCCCAGAGCCGCGGCTGGTCGGGACGTGGGTTGGGCACCGGGTTTTCGTAGATGTGAAGCTCATTACCGTTCCAGACGATCAACTCCTCGCGCCAATCGCCTGTCACATCGGCGACATACAGCCGGTTCGCATGCTCGGGTATCCGCAGCAGGAAGGCGCCCGAGATGGGGTCGAAGATGCAGAGGTCGCCTTCTTTGTGCCGCTCCTTGGCCGCCGCCAGTTGCTTCTCCTCACCGGTCCAGTGGATGGTGTGAATGACTTCCACTCCGCGAACCGTCCAGCCTGCGGGTGCGACATCGTCCATCTCGTAGTGCGCGAGGAGCTGACCGTGCTGGTCGAAAACGAAAGGCTTCTGGTGCTCGTTGTATCGGCTGCGGCACCACACCTGCAGTCCCTCGCTGGATGGATCGAACCTGCCGACCGCGGCGTTTTGCGGCTCCTGGTGCTCGTAGTCGGTGATGAACAGGACCTCGGAGGCGTTGGCCAGGAATACGCGGTTGCCCCCGCCCTCTTCCAGGGCGACTACCTCCAGCCCCGGGCTGTCGGGGCGCACGTCGGCGACAAAGATCGAATCGAGATGCCCTCTTACAGGCATGGCGCAGCGAAGCTGACCGTCTGGGCCAAGTATGGTGCCACCGAGCACCTCATCTTTGCCGTCTCCGTCAATGTCAGTGAGGCGCGCGCCGTTGTGGGCGCAACTAAGGAAGGCATCGGTCTGCCACAGCGGCTGCATCTTGCCCGCCTGGAGGTCGGCGAGGCGATAGGCCGCCAGATAACGGCCCATGCGATAGCCGCCCTTGTTTGTGGCCTGCAACAGCAGGTCGCTGTCGCCATTTCCGGAGAAGTTGGCCACCACCAGATGCTCCCAACGTTGCGCGCCCTCGGGCACGGGTGGGCTGGCGGCCCACATTTCCTGGCCTGTGCTACCGGATACGACATGCAGAACGCTGTCCTGGGTCAGAAACAGCACCTCGGTGTGGCCGTCGCCATCAATGTCGGCTGCCTGCAGACCCGGGCCGTGATGACCGGGCAGACCCTCGCGCTCGGAGGAGCCGCCAACTCGAACGTCAGCGATATTGCGCCACAGAAGCGTCCCATCAGTATTGTACGCGCCAACATATCCGGGGGCGCTGATGAGCATTTCCATCTCCCCATCATCGTCAACATCGGCGGCTATCAGCCCGCCGCTGCTGTTGTCCGGCGCGTTTATGTCCAAGGCTATCACACGGGCATGCGGCATCTCGAACTGAGCAGCAAACACCGCGCTGCCGACCAACACAGCCAGTAGGGTGCTATAATGCATCTTCCTCTACCTCCTCAGGTTGGCTCGACGATCACGAGATCATACAGCTCCAGCACTGGAACCGTCAGCCTCACGCCGCCATCAATTCGTTCCATGCCAACCTCGACGCCTCTGGCCGAATACGCACCGGCCGCGGCTTCGCAGTCCAGCTCGATGATGATGTCGCGAATCGGAATCAGGGTGGTCATCGGGCGCTGCATGTCGGCAGTGTTGTTGACCAGATGGATGACAATGCGACCGTCTTGGGGCTGCCGCCATAGCTCGACCTCCACCGTCGGCGGGGCACTGACGCGCATCGGCAGCGGCTTGCCGTGAGTCCAGCAGACGGCGGCGGCGAGCAATTCCTCGATCTTCTCCATCTTATAGACGCCGTAGAACTCGCCAAACAGGCCGGGGAAATAGACCACGCGCCCGCCGTTTTCACGGCAGATAGCCGCCAGCCATTCCGAGGTCCCCTGCGGCTTGCTGTAAACCTTGCCGGTCGGGTTCATATAGTGGGCCAGGGCCTGAGTATCCGGCGACGCCTTGACCTTGAGCGCGTTGACGGGCCGGGGTAACCACTGGCCGGCATGAAACTCCGCAAGCAGCGGATGGTCGGCCTGGCCAAGATCAACGTACTCCTCAGTTGTCGCCGGCTCGAACGCGCCCTCGATGGAGTCATAGCCGAGGACCGCACGCAGATTGGCGTCAGTAGCCCCGCCGCGCTCGTCATACTCGCCGGCCTCGAACTCGGCGACCAGATTGCCGCCATTCTGCACGAAGTCGGCTATGGCTTGCTTCTGATCGGCGCTGAGGCACGAGGCATTGCCCAGAATCAGCGTGTCGTATCTGGCCAGCGAGCCATCGGTGAGGCCGGCATCAAGTATCACGTCGAAGGGGATATGCCGGCGAGTCAGGGCGTTGAACCACCCGCGATAGGTATCCCCCTGCCACTTGTCACAGCGACTCTTGCGGGCCGGCAGATCCGCCACTCTCTCGCCGGTACCGGCTTTGAAGGTCAAATCCTGCTCGCTGGTCGTCTCCACATCAGTGAAGAGATCGTCCAGCCTCGATATATAAAACTTGCCGCTCTGTCCGGAATACAGCAGGGCGATATTGGCACCCGATTCGGCGGCGGTGCAGTACGGCTCATTCTCTTCGAGAAAACCGTTGATCTCGCGCATGGGCGCGATGGTTTCTTCCGGGGAGTTGTCGAGTGAGTAATCGAATACCGCCATCCAGGTGCCGGAGCCGCAAGCGACGGTCTGAGCGGCGGCCACCTTGGTCTCGATCGGCGGTAGCGGCAGGTAATGCCATGCGCCGAGGCAGTGGTGGACGAAAACGATGGCCGGCTTGCCGCCGGCGACCAGGTGCTTGGCCGCCAGCGACCAGAATAGCATCGGGGTCTCGCGGCCGAGATGGTAGAAGGCCTCAGCCCCATTGAAGTTCTGGTAGGGGCCGACCTTGGCGATGTCACGGGCTACTCGCCAGGCCCCGCCATGCCAGCTTCCGGCATTGAGGAAGATCACACCTTCCGGATTGATCTCCCGCATTGCGTCACCGGCTTCCTTCAGGAAATCGGCCATGGATTGCTCGCGGAACTCGATGAAATCCTTGAAACTCGGGTCGGCCCAGTCTTCTTGACGGGGCGGCTCCTGGCCATAGACGGCCTGGAACTTGGCCAGGCATGCGGGGCAATAGCAGCAGCTTGGATAGACTACCGGCCCATCCAAAAACACCCCATCCAGGCCCGTCTGCATCGCCTCGCGGACCAGCTCGAAGGCCCAGTCGCGCCAGGGGCTGTTGATGCACAGGGTGGTGCCCGAGCCATACAGCGGATTGACGCGACCGTACTCGCGCCCGTCGGCCATAATTTGCACCCAGTCGGGGTGCTTTTCGCCGAACTCGTAGGAGTACCAGTGCATGTTGAGATACGACAGCGGGTGGATGCCGTGTTGCTTGGCGTGCGGAACATACTCGCGGAGTACGTCGAAATCGCCCAGAGCGGGGTACTTCTCGAACTTGTCGGTATTGAAGGTGGTCATCCAGCCGAGGCCGGGAGCGATGCCGGGCGTGCCGATGATCCACTCGCAGTTGATGTGCCACTGCTCGGCTTTGTCCCTTGCGAGTTGATCGAGGTCGCGGTCCTTGAGGCGGGCCAGATCAGCCATCCACTCGTGCCTGCCCATGCGGATCGGCCTTTCCCACCATTTGAGGTCTGCCATGTCGGAGCTCTCCTTGCAGTTCGGTTGAGCGACTGCGTGTGAGTTCGCCACGGCAGAGAAATTGTCCTCTGCAGGCGGGCCGAACCCGGCCCGGAAACAGCACGCGGGAAGCTCGAGCCACGGGTCTCATGGATGAACGGGGCAAGCCGGAGGGGAAACAACGGAGGTGAGCAAGTTGCAGGAGCCGGCAAAGGGACTTGCGCCCTAATTGCGAGGCGCGCAAGTCCCTGGACTGCCGTCAGCTACACGACTTCTTCTCTTTCTTCTCCTTTTTCTCCTTGCACTTGCTCTCTTCTTTCTTTGGCTTGTCACAGCACTTGCACACGTCTATCACCTCCTCCCATCATCTGGACGCTAGGGAGACCTAATCAGCCGGTATCCTGCAACTCCAGGATCTCACTGTCGCTAAGACACTGGGATTTGAGTATTTCGTCCAGCAGTTCAAGCATGCGATTAACCGTGTCATCGCTGAGCGCGTAGTAAACATGAGTGCCCTCTTTGCGAGTAGTGACCAGCCCGCTGGCCCGCAGTGTGCTCAAGTGGCACGACATGGTGGACTGATTCACCTCCAAGGCCTCAGCGATCTCGCAGACCGTCATCTCGCTGGCGCTGAGCAGATCCAGGACGTGTAGCCGGGTATGCGAGGCTAGAGCTTTGAGTATCTCAACTCGCAGATGATGAATGCACCTCATGCTGGCCCCCTTTCATGACTTGGTATATTGAGGCATTTCAATGCTTAAAGCAATTATAAGAGCCTTTTTCCATCATGTCAATAGTGATTGTCAGGTGCGAGGGATACGGAGATGGCTGGCAGATGGGAGACAGGCCGCCCACCGCCTCGGGCTGCAGGCCCGAGAGCTACGCGACATTGGCGGGGACCCGCCTATGCACGCCGACAAGGCCTACGTGCACCCGCTCAGTCGGGCCAGTGGGGCTCGATGTAGTCGTCAGTCGCCGCCATCCAGTCGGCCAGCGCTGCTCGCATCTGCCGGCGGACCTCCGCATGAGCCGGATCGGTGGCGAGGTTGTTCAGCTCGTCGGGGTCGTTGTGCAAATCGAAGAGCTGATCAATGGGGTCGCCATGATAGTAGGCGTACTTGTAGCGCTCTGAGATACAACATCTTTCCTTGAAGCCGCCCTCAATCTGGCCGTTGAACTCGGAGAAGGTGTAGTCAGGGCCTGGCGCTTTCTCATCCGCGATTATCGGGACGAGGCTTTGGCCCTGAGCTCTGGAAAGCGGCGGCAGCCCCAGAAGCTCCAAGACCGTCGGCGCCATGTCGGTCTGGGAGGCCAACTGGCTGCGACGGCCCGGCTCGATCCCGGGACCGGAAATCACAAACGGTAGGCGAATGGCGTCGCGGTACATGCAGCCCTTCTGGTACAGGTTATGAGCGCCCAGCATCTCCCCGTGGTCGCAGGTCATGATCACCAGAGTGTCATCGGCGCGGCCCGAGTCCTCAAGCGCATCCAGGAGCACCTGGTGGCAGGCATCGCCGAAAGCCACGAAGCCCCAGTAGGCGGCGATGGCCGGGGCCCAGCGGTCCCAGCCCCAGTCGGCTATGCACTGGTAACCCGGGGCTTCGGCCACGGCTTCCGGCATGGCGGAGCGGTCCTCACCAAAGCCGGGGGGTGGTGTCATATCGGCGGCATCGAACAGGTCCATGAATTCATCAGGAACTAGCAACGGCGGATGCGGAACACCCAACGAGCACCATGCGGCGAAGGGCCGGTCCTCGGGAGCATTACGGATAAAATCGGCGATATTGAGGGCGTGCTGCATGTCGAGATGCTCTTCGAGGGGTCTGGTCCAGCGAGCGGGCACCGGGATGCTCAAGCTGGCCTCGATCACCCCGTCATCGCTGACGAACTTGGCCGGCCCGCTCTGGTCGCCATCCTTGCCGCCCTGCTCGATGAGCATCTCCAGGTACTGCTCGCGGGCAAAGCCGGTGGGCTTGAAATAGGCGAACTCGTCGCTGCGATCATCCTGCGGAGCGCGGATGATGTGCCAGATGCCCTCGTAGCCGATGTGGTAATCCGCATCCAGCAGCCTGTCGAACAGGAGCTTCTCGCCCGGATGCATGGTGTCATAGCCCTTGCCGAAGCTGCGGGAGCCGTGGGCATGCGGCCAGCGGCCACCCGCCATCGAGGGCCTGGTGGGCACGCACAGGGGATTGGCGCAATAGTAGCGGTCGAACACGACGCCACGTTGGCCGAGGGCATCGCAGGCCGGAGTGGGAACCGGGCCGCCGTAAAGGCCGAGAGTGTCTCGCTGCAACTCGTCCCACAGTAGTATCAATAGGTTGCGCGGGCGAGTGTCGCTCACGGTACTACCTCCTCAAGTATCCTGCGTAGCCGCTCATCACCACACGTCGTTTATGGTTGCGCGTTCGGCCTCGACCTCCTCGAACCAGTTCTCCAATTCGCGCACCATCTTGGCTACGCGCTCCGGCTCTTGGTCAGCCAGGTTATGCTGCTCAAGCGGGTCGTCCGCGATATTGTAAAGCTCCGGCGGCGGAGGCGGCGGAATCTCGCGCTCCGGCTCGGGATCGCGGCAGATGTCAGTGCGGCTCTCCGGATCAACCTTCGTGGCCCGGTCCATCGCCAGGTCCTCTGCGGTTACGACCATCGCCTCGGCAATGCGCGGGCGCACCAGCTTCCACTCGCCGTCGCGCATCGCCGCGTTGCACTCCGCAATCGGGCTGTAACGGTTCCACTGCCAGAAGCGGCGGGAGTTGACCCGGTCGCTTTCGCCGCGCATGACCGGCAGCACGTTCCATCCGTCAATCGCGGGGCCATCGGGCATAGCCACGCCGGTGGCCGCAGCCAGCGTCGGATACCAGTCGGTGAAGTGCGCCATGTAGTCCACTCGGCGGTCGCCATCCAGACCATCAGGCCAGCGGATAATCATCGGCACACGAATGCCGCCCTCATAGACAACGCCCTTGCAGCCATTGAAGCCGCAATTGAAGCGGGTGGTACTCATGTCGCCAGCACCGGGGCCGGAGAACTGCGGGCCGTTGTCGCTGGTAAACATCACTATGGTGTTGTCAGCCACGCCCTGGTCCGCAAGCGCCTCCAGAACCCCGGCGACGCCCTGGTCCATGCGCTTTACCATTCCGTAGAGCGTACTCACGCCGGTCGTGAATTTGCCGGTCTCGGCAAACGGAGTCACATCCTCCTCAGGGCACTGCAAGGGGCCGTGGGGAGCGTTGTAGGTCAGATGGAGGAAAAACGGCTCGGCGCTATGACGCTCAATGAAGCGGACGGCTTCCTCGGTGAATACATCGGTGAGATAGCGGCCATCACTTTTCCTGAAGGAGCCGTTGTAATCCAGCGTCCAGTCATAATAGTCCCACCAGCCGCCGCGGAAGCCGACGAACTCGTCAAAGCCCCGGGCGTTGGGATGGTAGCGCGGATCGGCGGCTCCGAGATGCCACTTACCGATCAGGCCGGTGGCATAGCCGGCGGCCCTGAACATGTCGCCCATAGTGACCTCGCGCAGAGCCAACCGGTCGAGGCCACGGGCGTCAAGGGTATCTATCGAGCCGGTGCGGTGGGGATAGCGTCCGGTCATCAGGGCCGCGCGCGAGGGATTGCACACCGCCGAACCGCAGTACTGCTGGGTGAAGCAGACACTCTCCCCCATCAGAGCGTCCAGCGTAGGGGTGTGCGACAGCCCGTCGTTGAAGGCCGCGAAATCGCCGTAACCCATATCATCAACGAGAATCAGCACTACGTTCGGCTTGCGCACGGCGTCACTCTCCCAGAAGTGCTGCAATTCTGGCTGTGTCGGCGCCTCTCAACGACAGCCGCTGTCGGGCTAGAAAGCCCGACCTAAGCGAATATGCTTAGTTTTGGGGACACCATACTTAATTCTGAAGGCGTGTCAACTCGGCCCGTGGCTACAAAGCCTCAGGATTGGGTGCGGTGTCCCCAGCACTAAAGACGGCTACCAGTCGTATGTCGGGCTAGAAAGCCCGACCTACGCGAATATCCTTAGTTTTGGGGACACCATACTTAGTTCTGAAGGCGTGTCAACTCGGCCCGCGGCTACAAAGCCTCAGGATTGGGTGCGGTGTCCCCAGCACTAAAGACGGCTACCACTCGTAGTAGATGCAGTCGAAGGTACCGGCTACCCAGCCCTTCTGCTCGTCACTAAGCTCATCAAAGCAGATAGCGACCTTGCCTTTGACCTTGCCGAGGATATTTTTGTCCTCTTCATCCGGCTTGAGGGTCCAGTCACTAATCTGCAGGGCGCAACCCCAAGTCGGGTTGACGCTCATCGGGCCCTTGTCGCCCTCTTGCTCGTACCAGTACCATGCGTGAGCAGTCTCCATATCAACATCATCATCGAAGGTCTTGGCGAACTCGCCAGTCGTGCCTTCAGGAATGGAGAAGGAGAGCTCGATGCCGGTATCGTCCATAACCATGCCGGTGGGGGTTTCGGCAGCGACATTGGAAATCTCCAGCTCCGGGCCGTCATCGGTCTTCTCAATGCGGACGGTCTTGGCCTCGAACTTCTCGCCGTTTATCATCCCGGTTATCGGGCCGTCAGGGATGGAGGCGAGCGTAGGGGCTTTTGACCACTCAAACTCGCCAGGGGCTTCTACGGGGGTGGTTGTCGAAGGCGGCGGGACCGGCGGCTCCATAGGAGCTTCCTCCGGTTTCGGCTGACATCCGGCCATTATCACCCAAGCCGCCAGCATCAGTACCAACAACAGGGTCGTCAACAGCGCTTTTCGGAACATTGTGGCTACCTCCTCGTTAGTTTGTGGTGCTTACCCCCCAAGGGGGAAACGGAAATCGGCCCGGGTGGCGGTCTTAAGCCCGTCCCGGGGCCGATCGCCAGCATTATCAGGCCGGGAAGTCTCACCGGGGCCGCTGACAAAGGCTTGGTCTGCACGACAACAAACCGCTACTCGATTGAGGTGTGGGCCCACTCGTAGGCCTCCTGGACGTTCTCGAACTCGCGAGCAGCTAGCTTGGTATAGCTGAAATACCCGAGACGCTCGAACAAACGCTGGGCGATCTCTTCGCGGTCCGCGAATAGGTTGCTACGCTCAGCCGGGTCGTTGACCAGGTCGTAAAGCTCGTGGCGGCCCTCAGGATTGACGACCAGCGACCACTCCTCATCGCGCACGCAACGGTATGGTGAATCATGATAGCCGGTGATGACGACATCGCGCAACTTTTCGATCTCACCGGTGACCAACTTCCACGCCGATTTGCCAGTCATACAGACGGCCTCGTGCTCCAGGCCGAGGAGGTCGAGCGTCGTAGGCAGCAGATCGTCGGTCTGGACCAGCGGGGCGATGCGCGTGCCGCCGTGCTCGGCGTTCGGCAGGCGCACCATGAAGGGGATGCGCAAAAGCTCATTGTACATGTTGGCTGGCGATTTCATGATGATACCGTGATCTCCGTGGGGATGGCCGTGGTCGGCCAGGACGATGACTGCCGACTTGTCGAGCAAGCCGTTGGCCCGCAGAGTATCTATGAAATGGCCGAACCAATGGTCAACCAAAGTCACCTCGCCGGCGTACATGGCGCGGAGGTAGGCCAGTTCCTGCGGTGCCATGTAATCCGGCGAGCCGTAGTTGGCATCTATCAAACGCTTGCCATTATAGTCGGGATCAGTGTACATGGTATCATAGGGTGGTGGTGGCGCCCAGGGCTCGTGAGGGTCAAACGAATCGACCCAGAAAAAGAGCTTATCCTGGTCCTTGAGGCCGGCGGCCATTCGCGCCGCTTCCCGAAATACCCGGGCCGGGAAGGTGTCCGCTTCCGACTCCCAGCTCTCGGAGTGGCGCAGGAAGTTGCCAACCACAAAGCGCTTGCGCTCGTCCAGAGCCGGATGCAGGTATTCGTCCAGGTTCTTGGTGTGCGGGACTAGCTCGCAGGCGTCGCTTTCCTGGCCGCGGATGAACTGGTAGGAATTGAATCCGCGATGGAAATTCATGCAGGGCTTGGCCATGTGATAGGTGTCGGTAATCATCACGGAGGTGTAGCCGTGGCAGGACAGAATCTCGGCGGCAGTGACATCTTCCGGGGCCAGCGGCTGCCAGGGCCGGCCCTGGAGCGTGCGGCAGCCTGTGACCATCGCCGTGCGCACCGGAATCGTCGGCAGCCCCTCAGGATAGGCGTTGTCGAACAGCACCGCCTCCTGGGCGAAGGCGTCGAGATTGGGCGTCTTGCAGACCTGCGAACCGTAAGCCCCCACGTGGTCGCGGCGCAGTGAATCCAACATAATCCAGAAAACGTTCATCTACAGGCCTCCTTTGAGCCGGCCGACCTAGCGTGAGCTTCGGGTTGTCCACCGGGCGGTCCAGCCTCTGTCAACCCTCCGTTGTGAATGCGTGGAACTGGTTATTTCTCGCCCTGGGCGCGTTATCCTGCATATCAGGCAGATTGCTGTTATCGCGGCGCTTAAGCCAAACTTAGGCGATAGCCTCCGGAATCAGTGCTGTAAGCCGTCGTCGCCGAACTGGTAGGCCACGCCGCCAATCACCGCCGCCGCAATCGCCGCCGAGCTCAAGCCTGCGTACTCCATCGTGTCACCATCGTTCACCAGGAGCACGTCATCCTCGATGCGCGCCACCTCGGCCCCACCTGCACGTTCGCTGACCACTTCAGCCGGCTCAAGCGTGGCGTGGCCCGGGCACAGGACCACCCCCAAGTTACGCTGCTCAGGCATCCCCAGGGGCGTGAAGCGGAGATGGTACTGCTGGTGCCACTGCTCGGCTGACTTGAGCGCAGCCGGCGGCGGGTCCCAGCCCTCGCTCAGAGAGAAGAAGGCATTGTTGTGGAATAGGAAATGCCCCTCAAGTGCGCTGCCCTGGCGTTCAAGCAGGAAGCTGCGGCGCTGCTCGTCCACCACGAATTGGTTCCAGGAATGGATATTCCATTGCAGGGCTGAGGCTACGCCCGGCGCGGCGACAAACTCGTCAACCATGAAGAAGCAGTTGTGCGGCTTGACGAACATCACATGCCGCCGGCACCTGCTCGCCTGCAGGCTGTAGCTGGCATCCGCCTTGCCGACCATGTAGGCGACCCGGTCATCCTCATAGGCGTTGACAATCGCGCCGAGGGAGTCGTGGCTCTGCATCAACTGCGAGGCGTCTGACAGCGTCACGCAGTTGTGGGACTTGGTGTGCCACACCCAGTGCACGTGATGGGCCGAACCGTAGCCGGAGTAGTAGCCGCTGGGCATCGCCATGACCTTGCCGGCCACATGCATGATGAAATCGTTGTTGTTGGCATGGGAGTGGCTAATGGCCCCGTAGGGACTGGAGCGGAAGATGAGGGCCACGTCGCTGGCCGCATCGTGCAGATGGGTCCGCACCGCCGCCCAGCCGCCATCGCTGAAGACTCTGAGTACCCCGCCGGCAGCTTCTCCGGCATCCTGCTGAGCCGGCGGCTCGGCCAGGTGGAGCTGGGCGTCCAATGTCGGTATGGTTGGGATGCGCCGAGTGTCGCATTTCTGCGCTTCGGCGCGGAATTCGGTCACATAGCGGCCCAAGTCCGGTGCGTTGGTCTCGCGGCGGATGATGTCCACCAGATCGGCGTTGCGCTCCCAGGTGCTCTTCCAGCGCTCGCTGTGATCGCCGAAGCCCATCCATTCGACATAGGGCGGGAAGCACCATTGCCGCCACCGCCCGTGATTGGCCCAGAAGGGCCGGCGATACAGGTCTATGCCGGTGCCGCGCTTCAGAGCGGTGGCAAACATGGTGTTGATCCCCACATAAGCCAGCCCATAGGAGACGCCTTGGGCCCAGGCTCCGTCATCGCCGGCCCATACCGGCCAGATGCCACACAGCACCGGCCGTAGCCACTCGAGCCATTGCTGCGCCTCGGGGATGTGCTCGTGGAAGACCATAGCCAGCAGCGCCAGAAACACCACCTCACGGCCTGCATGAGAATCGAAGCGAGTTACCCCGTAGGCCCCGCGGTCGTGCATATGCTCGTAGGTTATCTGCCCCCGGCGGCGGAACTGGTCTATGACCAAACTCAGCTCCTCGTCCGTGAATTCATTCCATACCCAGTCACAGGCCTTGGTACCGTCCCAGATAACTGACATGTGGGCTTCATCATTGTGGGCCAAATGACTGGAGCCGTCAGGGTCCCACCGCGATATGGATGCCATCCGCCGGCAAGCGGCGCGGGCATAGGCAATTTCACCGCTGGTCAGGTGGGCCAGTGCCAGGATTTCAGCGCCCTTCACAAAGCGCCGGGAATCCCACATTATCGGGGCCCAGACGCTGTACCATGCTTCATAGTCGGCCTGGCGGTCGGGCAGGAAGGGCGGCTCGGCAATTTCGTGGTCCTCAGCAAGGATCTCGTCGGCGGTTGCCTTGAGCTGCTGCGACTGTGCCGCCCGGGTGTTGTGGCGCGACTGGTGCAAGGCGGCAACCTCTTCCGGACGGATGTAAATGCGCGGATGGCCATCGGAGAGGCGGCGCAACCACTCCTCAGCCGCCGGCACCTCCAAGACCACGGCCTCAGGGGTTACCTCAAATGTGAAGACCTCACCCTCAACCGAGCCGCCCGACCACTTCCAGTAATATCTGCCGGGCGTGAAGGCGTTCCGGGGCAGATAGAGCGGCTGATCGGTAAGCCGCTCCTGCAAACACACGTCCCTGAAGTCAGCATCGCGGGCGACGGTCAGGAGGTACTCGTCGGCGTCCTCCACCGGCAGCCAGGCGAACAACGGTGGGTTAGTGCCGGGGCTGGTATGGTCGCGCGGCCGGCGCGGGTCCTTGTGCGGATGCGGATGACGATGGCTCTTCATGGCCTCTCACCTCCAGAAATTGGGGACAGTCACCTATTTCTGCAGAGAAATGGGAGCGGAACTTACAGAAATCGCGAGAAATGGGTGACTGTCCCCAATTTCAATTTCCGATAGTTTTGGAACAAATCCGGGTTTCGTGCGTTAGTATAAGTACAGCAAGCTCGATTAGTGTAAACCCAGCTCTCCGCAGTGGGGGTCTTTAAGCAGTCAACCCTGTAGAGGGCAAGCCATCGCTAGGTGAGTGGTCGGGAACAGCACCCACTTAGGCCGGTGGCTCTTTTTTTGCCTGCCGCTAGGACAGCTCCCGGTAAGCGTCCCCGCTAGCACTAACCTCGGCCTGAACCTCCTTGAGGCGCAGAACGTCCCGCAGCATCGCCATCCCCAGCACAATGGCAAGCGACATGCCCAGAGCGAACCGGTCGGCGGCCCCAACCGCCAGCGCGCCTACCACCGGCATAGCCATGGTCGGGGAAGTCACCAAGAAGAAAAAGCCCAGGAAGGTCGCAGCCTTGCGCGCCGGCAGGATCTGCATCACAAAGGCGTTGATGCTGACCTGGAGGCAAGCTTGGCTGGTGCCGATGAAGACGGAGGCCAGGACTATCGCCAGCAGGCGATAATCGTATGATATGCCTAACCAGCTAAACAGAACGCTGCGGGGCAGCCACGGGGACAGGATCGTCAAGGCCGGCACTGCGATCTGCAGTAAGATCCCGAATATCATCAGCCAGCGATTACCCAGGATCCTGCTCAAGTGCCCCCAGAGCGGGTTGGTGATGCTGTAACTGAGCATCTTGACTGCTAGAAGCAGCCCCACCGCCGCGATCGGCATGTCTATTATCTTGATCGCGAACGGTACGACAAAGGGGAAGGCCATACCCGCAGAGGCCGACCACAAGGCTCGCGCTCTGGCCAAGCGTCGCAGGCCGGCGTCGGCGCGCAACATCCGCTGGCCCCGGGCCAGGTGGTAGCGCATCGGCAGCGTGTGTTTGGCGATTTTGTGGGGGCGCTCCTTGATCATCATAAACAGCAGCCCGCAGACCGCAGCAGAGATACCGCCGCCCCCAAATACGAGGATGTAGTTGACCGGATAGGTGGGGCCGGTCTCCGAGCTGAGAATGCTCTTGATCCAGAAACCGACTGCGAATGCCGTAAGCCCGCCCAGGGCATAGCGCCAGCCCAAGAAGGCGCCAAGCCAGCGGGGTGGCAGACCGTCTCGGAATATCCGCATGAAGGGGATCATGCTGTATGCCCCGCCGCTGGAAGAGGCAAAAAGCAGCAGCACAACGATAGCAAAAGTCAATCCGGGGTTCTCAACAGCGAACAGGTACAGAGCTATGCAGATCAGCGTCATGCAGACTGCCCGCAAGCCCTGAGCCAAGCCATAGTACGGCAGCAACAGCGGCTTGGTCTCCATCTGACGGCTGAGGAATATCTGCGGCCAGAACCAACCCAGGTTGATGGCCGAACAGATGATACCCACCCGCAGCACACTTCCGCCCGGCATGACCTGCAAAGCAAACGCGGGCAGGACCGTCTCCGGGTCGAGGCAGGCATTGGCCAGGAACACGAAGATGCCGTTGGCCATGCCGACATAGAAGGTGTGGCGATCCAGCGTGGAATTGTCAGGGGGTGATGGTTGCGTCAATGTGGTGAAGCACCTTCAGTGCAGCATACGCTATGATTGCAGAGCGGGCGAAATAGTCAGGTGTCCCCCACCTATTCCTCGTGTCCTGACGCGGACCTGTCTCCTGGTGAATTAGAAATTGGGGACAGTCACCTATTTCTGAAGATTTGTGCAAGTTCCACTCCTAAGTTTCTACAGAAATAGGTGGCTGTCCCCAATTTAGGAGCTAAGCTCTATGGCAAGCAGTTGTGCGGTATAGGTGCCGACCACCAAGTAGTAGGAGCCGACAGCCAGCGAGCAAGCCTTCTCATAGCCGCGCCAGCAGCGCTTAAGTTCACCGTTCTCGGCCTCCACCTCGACCACGCGACTGCCATCAACCAGGCAGTACAGGGCACCTCTATGGAGGCAGGGACCGGCCTCGACCGAGTTGCCAAGGCGCTTGCTAAACCGTCTCGCACCGTTGCTGAGGTCAATCGAGTACAGCCAGCCGGTGCTGTCGCAAAAATACAGGCTCTGACCGTCGCTGACGGCCTTGTTCCGGAGCAAGCCGGAGACGGCGACACTGAACTTTACCTTGCCCTCGAGTGGGTCCACAACATACATCCGGCCCTGCTCCGAGCCGACTGCCGCCAGACCGCCGGCCTCGGCGACCGGGCACATGAAGGTTGCGCTCACCCGGCAATTCCATAGCTGCTTGCCGCTGGCCGGGTCAAGTCCCACAATGCTACCATGCGAACCCGCTGCAACAACCACGCCGTTACATAGTGCCGGCTGGCCACCGAGCGCGGCCCCGGTGTCGGTCACGAAGCGGCGACTGCCGTCCTCGATAGCGAAGGCGTAAATCTTGCCGGTCTTGGAGGCGATATAGACTGTCCGGTCCGCAATCAAAGGCGTTCCGCATAGCGGCCCTTCGGCTTCCGTCTCCCAGCGCATTTCACCGTCCGTGAGCCTCACTGCGTAGACCTTCCCGTAGTCGGCGCATATAATCACCGTGCCGGAGGCCACTGCCGCCGGGCTGACAAAACGCTGGGGCCGCCGCAGGGGCACGGGCCATACGGTGCTACCATCGTTGATTCGCAAGCAGTGGATTTCACCTTCGGAAAAAGCGGCCATCACCAGATTCCCGATGATGCTCGGGGCAGCCAGATTGTCGTCAGGGCCGGAATAGGACCAGTCAACAGCATTAGCCCGCAGCGACTGCACCAGCAGCCCCACCACAGTGATGCCGAGGATGACAATCGGTATCCCCGCCAGCCGCAGCAGTTGTCGGCGGCGCCTTTTTTGCTGCCAGTGGGTGCGGTAGTCCAATCAGCTCTCCCCGCGGTCTATGGCAACTTGCAGCGTGGTGAGACGACGGCTATAGGTGCGGATTATAGCACAGCGGGCACGCTAATCAAAGTCGGGCAGTGGCTTGTCAAGGCAGGGGCTTTTGTGATACAACCTAGGCGTATTGCTACTGCGCTTGAAGGATAACCTATCATGTTCCGCACCCGCGATCTGATCCGTGCTACAGTCAAACGCATCACGCCCTACTCGCCGGGGAAAAGCTCGGCGGAGGTCACTAAGGAGCTGGGTATCACCGAGGTCACCAAGCTGGCCTCCAATGAGAACCCGCTGGGGCCCTCGCCGCTGGCTATCGAGGCGATGCAAAAGGCCGCCGCAGAGGTCTTCGTCTATCCCGACCCGCTGTGCGTTGAATTGACTGGGGCGCTGGCTAATCACCTGCAAGTGCTGCCCGAAACCGTGCTCGTCGGTCGCGGCTCGGATGAGGTCATCTCCATGCTCGGGTTGGCCTTCGTTAATCCCGGTGACCAGGTGATGTTCTCGCAATACCCCTTCGCCCTGTATCCACTGACGGCATGGATTACCGACGCGCAGGCCGTCGAGGTGCCGGCGCGCGGCTTCGAGCATGACCTGGAGGCGATGGCGCGGGCGATCACGCCCCGGACCAAGCTCATCTTCATCGGCAACCCCTGCAACCCCACCGGCACTATCATACCAGCCGACCAGATGGCCGACTTCATGCAGAAAGTGCCCAACCACGTGGTCGTGGTGTTCGATGAGGCCTACTTCGAGTACGTGGACGATCCCAGCTATCCCGACTGCCTGAGCTACGTTCGGCAGGGCCGCAGGGTGGCGGTGCTGCGGACTTTCAGCAAGGCCTACGCGCTGGCCGGGCTGCGCATCGGCTATGGTGCCTGCGGGCGGTCTGTGGCGGAGGCGCTGAAGCTGGTGCGAGCGCCGTTCAACGTCAGCTCAATAGCGCAGGCGGCGGCTCTCGCCAGTCTTCAGGACCCCAACCAGGTCGCCCGTTCGGTCAAGATGGTGGCCGAGGGGAAGGCGTACCTGTACCAGCAATGCGACGAGTTGGGGCTGCAATATGTGCCGACCCAGGGCAACTTCATGCTGATTGATACCGGCCGCGACAGCCGCTGGATGTTCGATGCCCTGATGCGGCGCGGGGTTACCGTCCGCACCGGCGATATCTTCGGCCTGCCTACCTGGGTCCGTGTTACCATCGGCACCGGCGAGCAAAACGGGCGCTTCATCGCCGCCCTGACCGAAGCCCTCAAAGAGCCGAGTTCGCTATAGGCTAGGTCGGCCCGGCTGGACGACGTTCAGCCACAATTCCTCCCGCTCTCACGCGTTGCTTTCCGCGGATACGTCGCTGTCCCGGAGCAAGATGTGCGACTGAATAGGCCGTCCGGTTAGATAGCATGAAATCCAGTGTGCTGATACCAAGCTACCGGCGCGGGCGTGCTCTGCTGGACTGTCTGCAGGCGGTCCTCAGCGGCACCACAGTGCCGGATGAGATTATCGTGGTGCTGCGCGATACCGACGCCGACAGCCACAGCATGTTGGACGGTTGGCTGGCGAGCGCGCCTCATCCCGAGCTGCTGCATATCGCCGAGGTCACCGAGCGTGGCCAGATTGCGGCCCTCAATCGCGGACTGCAGCAAGTCACCGGCGACGTAGTGGTCTTCACCGACGATGACGCGGTGCCGCGAGCCGACTGGCTGGAGCGGCTGCTATCGCACTATGATGACCCACAAGTGGGGGGCGCCGGCGGCCGAGACGTGGTGCACCACGGCGAGCAAGTCCTGGAGTGCCGGGCGAAAGCAGTAGGCCTTCTGACCTGGTACGGCAAGGTCGTCGGCAACCACCACTGCGATTCCGCCAGCCAGCCGACCGTGGTTGACCACCTCAAGGGCGTGAATATGTCCTTCCGCCGCGAGCTGATTAGGCCGTTCGATGCAGGCATCTGGGGCCCGCATTTCAACGACACCGACCAATCGCTGGCGGTCGGGGCGGCGGGCTACGAGCTTATCTACGACCCCCAGGCAATCGTGGACCACTACCCGGAGCCGCGCCCCGATAGCCCGGTCGGACGCGACCTTGCCGACCCCCGCCAGGTCCGGCTCGACGCCCACGACCATTGCCACCTGCTGCTGAAGCACAGGCCGCGCTGGCAGATGCTCTGCTGGCTGCCTTACCTGACGCTTATCGGCAGTCGCCGCTGTCCGGGGCTGCTGGTTTTCGTGCTGCAAGTACTCGGCTCCGAGCGGGCACCGGTCGCCCGCTTCGGCGCAGCTATCTCCGGCATCAGCGCGGCTCTATTCAAAACGCCACGTCCGGAAAACCTGTGAAGATCGCTATCGTCATCGAGAAAGTTGACCTGCAGGGCGGACAGAACCGCGTGATCGCGGAACTGTCGCGGCGGCTCGTCACCGGCCATGAGGTGCATATCTTCTGCTTTGAGGGCGCGGACACGCACCCTGATGTCAGAGTTCACATCATGCCATGTCCGCTGCGACACCGGCCGATAGTGCAGGAGATTCTGATTCCCTTAGTCTCCCGCCTGATCGTCAACCCCCGCGAATTCGACGTGGTGCTGGCCCAAGGCGGCAATTGCTTTGTAGCCAACGCCACACTGGTCCACATCTCGCAGGCGGAGTTGGCCGCCGCCAAGCAGTTCGCTTTCGCCAGCCAGCCCGATATGGCCGGCTGGGAGCGCCGCGTCCGCAACCGCTGGCAGCGGGCCGCCTTACGCAACGAGGGCCGGGTGGTGCAGCGATGCCGAGGTGCGGTAATAGCCGTTTCCGAGCAGCTTCGCCGCAATCTCATCGCCCGCTATCACCTTGCGGAAGACGAAGTATTCGCCGCCCCTAATGGAGTTGACCACGACCGCTTCAATCTAAGCGTGCGTGAGCAGTACCGGGAATCACTGCGGGCCGAGCTGGGCCTGGCGGAGGACGACTTCGTGGCTCTGTTCATGGGCGCCCGCTGGCTCGAGAAGGGTATTGACCGTCTGCTGGCCGCCGCCAGTCTGCTCGACCGTTCCGACTTGCACCTAGTGATTGTGGGCAAAGGCGAGCCGGCAGCGGTGGCGCACCTGATACCAGCCGGCTGGGAGGACCGCCTTCACTTCACCGGGCCCCAGCAGCCGGAGCCGTACTTCGCCGCCGCCGATTGCTTCGTCTTCCCCACCCGCGTCGAGGGTTTCGGCCTGGTCATGGCCGAGGCCGCGGCCTGTGGCTTGCCACTGATAGTTACGCCCGCCGGTGTCGGACCGGAGCTTGTCGAAGCCGGTGTCAGCGGCTATCTGGTCGGGCAGGCCGAGGATGAGGACGCCGAGTTCGCCGTGGCCCGGGACCTGGCCCGCCATGTCGAGCAGCTTGCTGATAGCCGCGAGGCGGCCTCGAGGATGGGGCTGGCCGCTCACGAAAAGTCGCTGGCCTTCACCTGGGACTGCCAGGCCGAAGTGGTAGAGCAAGTGCTGTCACAGTTTGCCCGCTGAGACGAACTCTCCACTTGGGCTCAGGTGGCATCGTGCGCGAGGCCTGCTTGGTCGCCTAGGGGACGGATGCGGGTGGAGTGTTCCCTCGCCGGCGGAATTGGGCTCCGATGGCGGGGGAGAACAGGAAGATTAGGTAAGCCGCAAGACCGACCAGAAAAACCCAATGAGCCTCGACCCAATAGCCGACCACCTGCCACCAGTAGTCAATCCCCCGTCCGGCAACTAGCAGGCTGCTACGGTCACGGTGAAGCTGCAAGTACAGGTCGGCCGTCTGCCGGCGCACCACGGGCTGGTCGCTCGTCCAGTACCAGGCCTTGGCCACGGCCTGGCGCGCGCTCTGGGTATCCCCGCCTTGGGCATGTGCCCGGGCCAGAAGCAGCCACGCTGCGGCCACTTTTGGGGCTTCGCCGAGGGCACGCTCGGCAAAATTGCGGGCCTGCTCCAAATCGCTTTCCGCTAAGAACAGCTCCCCCAGCGCTGCCAGAATCTCCGGAGCCTGATTGTCCAGTCCCAGAAGTATCAGTTCGCGTTTGGCCTCGCCGGTCATGCCGCCGGCATACCGCACTCGCCATAGCAGCGCCACAGCAGCGAGGTTGGAGTAATCGGCACGATAGGCGTCTTCGGCGAAGGCCAGGGCAGCGGAAGGTCTTTGCGCCGCCAGCAAAATGCGCGCCGCAGTCATCCGGGCGCGCACGAGCTTGCTGAGGGTAAGCTGTTCCGCCGGCCGATCGGCGTAGTACTTCGCCCACAGCCAATCGGCCCGGTGAACCTTAGCCGCCTGGGCATAGCAGCCAGCGCTCAGACCGGCTAAGCGCCATGACAGCGCCGCCTGGCCCAGACCTTCGTAGAACTCGCCGGTCTGCCAGCCGGCCGCATATCCCAGCCAGGCTAACCAGCCGGCCGTCAGTACTGTCGCTGCGAGTGCCGCGTAGCGGAATCTGACCATTGCCCTCTCATTGCGTCAGCCTACCAGCGCGTGAGGCCTGAATGTAATTCATGCACCATTCGTCGCGGCCGGCTAGCGCCTCGGCGGCCCAAATCGTCGCCATCATCTGCCCATCCAGCGGGTCCATAATCGCCGAGTCCATCCCTGCCGCAATTCCCTGAGCTACGAAAACGCGATTGAGCAGCTTGCGCTCCGGCAACCCGTAAGAGATGTTGCTCAGCCCACAGGTGATGTGCACCTCGGGCCGCTGCTGGCTGATGGCCCGGACCGCTTCCAGCACCCCACCACCACAGGTTGCGTCAGTGCCGAGGGGTGCGACCACCGGGTCCACGAATACCTTGTCAGGGGCGATACCAGCGCCGGTCAGAGTGTCAATAAGCCCCAGCGAGGTCGCGATGCGGTCGTCAGCCGAGGCCGGCATCCCCGCATCCGACAGCGCCAATGCCACGATGTTCGCACCGCTTTGGGCGACGAACTCCAGCATCTCGTCGAGCCGCTCCTGTTCGGCGGTGATCGAGTTGATCATGGGCGTGGCAGCGTTTTCATATACATAAAAGGCGGCCTGCAGCGCCCCGCAATTCGGCGTATCGAAGCTGATCGGCACATCGGTGACCGCCTGCACAGTCTCAATCAGCCACTGAATATCCCTGATTTCGTCTTCGCCGACGGTGCCGGGGTTGCAGTCAATGAAGCTGGCCCCGGCCTCGGCCTGACTGCTGGCCAGGTCCCTGATACAGGCTTCGTCACGATCAGCAATGGCCTTCGCGATTGCTTTACGGCTGCCATTGATGAGTTCTCCGATTATGATCATAGTGGCCGGCTTCCTTTCATTGCTGCGGCGGCTTTGACCATACTCACTAGTGTCTGATTGAGATAAGCGGGTGCATTGTGCTCGTAGCCAACTGCAGCGAGGTGGCCACTGATCTGCTCGATCTCGGTGCGCCGCCCTGCTCGGAGGTCCTGGAGCATACTGCAACGGTTCTGCGCAGTGTGGGCCGCTACCTGCTCGGCCACGGCGACCATGTTTTCATCAAGACCTATGCCGGCGACTCTGGCAATCTCCTGAGCCTCCCGCACCAGGCCACCCAGCAGCAGACGCAGCGCCGGAACCTGCAGCAGCGCTCCGTTGCGCACCCCGGCCAAGGCCGCTAGCGGGTTGATGCCGGCGTTGACTATCGCCTTACGCCATAGCATCGCCTGCGGGTCGTCACACACCGCCGCCGGCAATTCGGCGCTGCTGAAGAGCTCACACACCTGGTGCGCCACCTGCGCCGCCGCACCGGCGCCGCCGATCTGAATATCGCCAATCGCAGCGACATGGACTTCGGCCGCTCCGGTCCGGTAAGCCGCAGACGAGGTCGTGCCGGCCACAACTCTGTGCGCGCCTGCGAACTCGACCAGCAGCTCGTAATTGCCCAAGCCGTTCTGCAGCGTCAACAGAATCGTTGGCTCCTGCAGAGCCTCCTGGGCGTGGCGGAGAGCTGCGGCGGTGCTGTAGGCCTTGACGAAGAATACAGCCAGATTTGGAGGACGTAGCTGCGACGCGACAGCCGTCACCGGCACCTTTACCGCAAAATCCCCGGCCGCGCCGCGAATACTAATGCCGGAGGCACTGAGTTCAGCGGCGCGCTGCGGGCGGTAGTCCAGGACCGTCACATCCGCACCGGCGCGGGCCAGCAGCGCGGCATGGGTTAGTCCCATCGAGCCGGGGCCGATAATCACAACATGGGGATTCGGTTCCACAGCGGTCAACTCACCCAGAGGCTCTTGGCGGGGACTTTTTCCAGGAAGGCCCCCTCCAAACCACCCTTCAAAAACTCCAATCATCACCAGCCCTACGAGCGGCAAGGCGAGCGAGCGTTGCCAGGCGATGGCGACTCGGCGGCACTAGTCACCGCGCTGCTGCTCCCAGCGCATCAGCTCCGAGACCTGCCCCAGCGTCATGCCCTTCTCATCAATCTCGGACTTCTCGCGCGCCTCGCGCTCCACCACATCCAGGGCGCGATTGGCGACTTCGACCGCCCGCTCGGCGGGGACTACCACCACACCGTCATCATCAGCAATCACCCAGTCGCCGGTGCGGATGTCGGTTTCGCCGATGTGCAGCGGCACGCCGATCATGCCGACACCGCGAGGGTCGCCGGCTGCCGGGGCCTGCAAGGTCGAGAAACAGGGGAAACCCAGCTCAGCTATTTCGGAGATATCGCGGGCAGCGCCGTGGATGACGACGCCGGCAATTCCCTTGCGCAGACAGCTTCTCGAGGCCTCCGCGCCCCACACCGCCGGTCCCTTGCCGCCTACGTCCACGAACAGCACCGTGCCGGCTTCCGCCTCATCTATCGCCGCGACCGGCCGGTGCCAGTCGCCCGGATAGGTCCAGACAGTCAACGCCGGCCCGACGCACTTGAGCCCGGGCCTTATCGGCAGCGGTCCCGGCACCCAGCCTTTGCGATGCATGGCGTCCGAAATGTTGGCAGCGCTTGCCTCCAGGAAGGTCTGGCGCAGGTCCTCGGCACCATAGCGCTTGAACCTGTCGGTGGCTACCGCTTCGCCGGAGCGGATCGCCTGGAGGATGTCGGCGGCCGCCTGTTTGGCATCCGGTGCCTTGATTATGGCACCGCCGACGATCACGATACCGGCACCGTTGGGGACGGCCAGCGGCGCGGTCTCGGAATTGATGCCGCCGGCCACAGCCACCGGGATACTGACGGCCTCCGCGACCTGGCGGAGGCTGTCCATCGGGCTGCCGCCCTCCATCTGCACATCAACCGGGCAGTGCACACCGATGATGCCGGCTCCCAATTCGGCGACCTGCTGGGCACGAGCGGCCGGATTTGGTACCTCAATTAAATCTACCATAATAGTGGCATCATAGCTGTCACCGGCCTCAATGCACTCGCGAATGGTTGCATCCGAAGCCGCGCCCAAGACCACGACGACATCGGCGCCGGCTTTGGCGGCCATCTCCACCTCAACACGTCCTGCGTCCATTATCTTCATGTCGGCGACTATCGTCGCCTCGGGGAATTCACCGCGCAATGCCCGCACGCAGTCGAGGCCTTCGCTCTTGATCAGCGGAGTACCGGCCTCGAGCCGCCGCACGCCGCCTGCCCAGGCCTCTCTGGCCACTCGCAGCGCCTGTGAAAGGTTGGCGAAGTCCAGAGCCAGTTGCAGTTGTATCTCGCCGGTCATAGTCGTCCCTCCGAAAACGGCGCAACGGCGCTGCCAGTTGAGGATAGTGGTGTCGGGCTCGACGTCTAGCCCACTTTTTGGGAGTGGGTACCCCACGCGATGAATAGGTAACGGTGCAAATCGGTACGCAATAAGTTTAGTCCCATTCGAGGCTGAAGCCAAGAGGTTGCCAGGCAACAGCTCGACGGCTCTAGCTGCCGCCGGAGATCAGCCCCGCCTGGCGGGCTTTCTCAAGCTCGTCGCCCTGCCAGCCGCCGCACGGAGCCCAGAACGGGGCGGTACTGGTGCCGTCACCCCAGCCGCATACCTCGGCCAGGGAACCGATCCGCTCATAGATCCGGGCGTAAAGCTCGCGGGCCGGCAAGGTCGCTCCCGGCGGCAGATCGAGCTTCTCCAGGATATTGAGGTCGCGGAGTTGATTCTTGATGTGGACGGGATAGCATATATGCTCGTGGGGATCGTACACGTTGCAGCAGTCACAGACCATGCAGCAGCCCTCGGTCACGGTCACCGGTATCTCCGGGTTCTCCTCCATGCGCTTGCGGACTTCGACCAGATTGTCCTCCACCAGCGGCTCCTGTTGGTCGGCGGTGCAGAGAATGCACAGCAGGTGCTGGGGGCGGATGAACAGCCGCTGGGCCTTGCGAATGACCTCAGCCGAGGCCGCTTTCGCTGCATCCATCTCCTGCCGCGTACGGGGCCGCATCATCGCCCAGATACCGGGCGCATTGGCCGGCTCGCCCAAGGCCACCTGCTCTTCAGGGTCCAGGTCTTGAGCCTGGGTGATCTTCTCATAGTCGCCGACAGCGGCATGAGGACACTGCGGCCAGTCAGCCGACTCCGGCACCGTTGAGCTACAGATGCCTGCCACCGTCGGCGCGCGTTCGAACAGCATCCGGTAGGCCCAAAACGCCGGCAGCACCGTATTTGGCGCGATCCCCAGCAGCCGGCAGACCTCCAGGTCCTTCCTGCGGTCGCTATAATCGGCCTGCCGCTTTGCGAACTCCTGTGGCAAGTCCTTCTCGGCGCGGCCTTGGTACACGTCGAAATAGTGTGCCCGATTGAGCTCCAGGTCGGCAGTGATCTTCAGCGCGACGTAGGGATACTCCCACATCGCGTCCAGCAGCGGCTGGAGCGTCTCTTTGCCGCAGGGCGGAGTATCACAGCCGCCGCGCACACACACCGCACAGAGCAAGTGGTGGGCACGCACCTCAATCGGCTCGGCTTCCGGTGATCTCAATTCGCTGCCCGACATCGCTGCTTGCGCCCCTTCACCGACATTCTCGCCGCTTTTGCTCATGGTTCCGCCCACTTTCGCATTTCCAGAGATCTATTCCAGTCCCGCTTCTTCACGCCAGACCCTGAGGGGATGTCGCCGGTCGCTAAGCGGCAGCCTGACCAGGCACCCGCGCCGGTTGGATTCCTGCACGGCCATGATCACCTCGATGGCTTTCATGGCCTCGCGGCCGCACGCAGACGGCTCCGGCCCGCCCTCAATATGAGCCAGCATCTGCCGCAAGAGGCCCTCGGCTCTGGCTCTGTCAGGATACCCATAGGGATTCTCTTCAGGCGTCAACTCGATCTTCCTCCAGGCCTCCCATTCGGTCGGGCCGTAAACCGGAGCCGGATAGTGGTACAGATTGGCCGCCGGGCTCTTGAGGGCCAGTCGTCCCTGCGAGCCGATGATCTCAATCCCATAGCGCGTCTGGTCGAAGTCCGGTATCCACTCGGCGATACCAGCGACCCCGTTGCGGAATTGCAGGTAGATCGTGCCTGTCTCTCCGACGACATAGCCGGTGCCGCGGTGACCGTCAGGCTCGATGTCCTCAGCAGTTACCGGCCGGCCCTCTTTGCGCAGATTCCCCCAGACCCATTCCACATCGCCGAACAGAATGTGCATGGAATCGAACAGGTGCGACCCCATATTCATCATGCCGTAGCCGGCCTGGTAGCCCTTGCCCTGGCCGTGTACCATCCGCACCGTCCCGATGAAGCCGTCTTCGATAAGCCGCTTGGCCCTGTCGAAGTGCGGGTCGTTGCGGCGGTTGTGGCCGATGATGAGCGACACGCCGTTCTCATCACACGCCGCAATCATGGCCTCACATTCCTCGAGGTCCAGAGCCATCGGCTTCTCGCAGTAGATATGGACGCCCCGCCGGGCCGCGGCTATGGTGGGAGCGGCGTGCATGTTCGGCCAAGTGGCGATCGAGACGATGTCAACACCCGCCTCCTCAAGCATCTGCTCGTAGTCCTGATAGCGGGCGACGGGGCCGGATACCTCCTCGGCCGCGTCCAGGGCCTCGGCCACCACGTCGCAGAGGGCGGTTACCTGGCAGTTCTCGAGCGCGTTCCACCAGCCGATATGAGCCTTGCCCATCCCGCCGCAGCCGATGATGCCGATCTTGTAGTCCATGCCCAGTCACCTCAGTTTCTGTCACCGAGAAACCAATTGCTGAAAAGAGCCGACACTAGGCGGTCGCCGGCTCCGATCAAGTCTGCCTACCCTTGGGCGATACTGCGCTTAGGCCAGGCCGCACTCCGTGAGCACGGTAGCGACGTGCTTATTCCAGCCCAGCGGCATCATGTGAATACCCTGGCATTTATCCTTAAGCCCGTTGACTAGCTCGACGGTTATCTCGATGGAGGTTCGGACCTTATCGTCGGTTTCCTTCATGCGCGCGATCATCTCTTTGGGCACACTGACGCCGGCGACAAACTTGTTCATATAGTTGGCCATGCCGGCGGACTTGAGCATGACGATGCCGGCCAGCACCGGCACTCCCAGATCGCCGGCCTGAGCCATGAAGTTGGCGAAGAGCTCGGGATCATAGACCGCCTGGGTCTGGACGAATTCGGCGCCGGCCCTGATCTTCTTGCGCAGCTTCATGATCTGTGGCTCCAGCGGCTCGGCGCCCGGGTTCACCACACAGCCGAGACAGAAGGTCGGCGGCTCCCCGTCCAACTCCTCGCCCGCCATGTCATGCCCTTCCATCAGCATCTTGGCGGCCTGGATGAGCTGTACCGAATCCAGATCGAACACCGGTTTCGCCTGAGGGTGGTCGCCCAGAGTGGTGTAATCGCCGGTCAGACACAACACATCCGTGATGCCCATCACCGCGGCGGATAGTAGCTCACTTTGCAGGGCCAGGCGGTTGCGGTCCCGGCAGACCATCTGCAGTACCGGCGGCAGGCCCGCCTCCTGCAGCTTGAGGCAGCCGACCAGCGAGGAAGCGCGCATGACCGAGGACTGAATATCGGTGACATTGATGCCATCCACCATGCCGCGGCAGGCTTCTCCCTCCTCGACCATTTCCTCCAGATGACAGCCCTTGGGCGGCCCAACTTCGGTTGTGAGAATGAACTTGCCTGAGTCTATGGCTTCGCGCATTGACATTGCATCGCTTCTCCTTTGCCATCCGCATCTGGCTTACTGCCGCCGGCGATGGCTAGTGGTTTGGGTGTGCGGCAGCAGGCTACAGCCCTGCTTGCATGGCGGCGGCGGCCACGGTATTCTTCATCAGCATCGCCGCCGTCACTGTACCGACGCCACCGGGCACCGGCGTTAGTATCCCCGCCACCTCTTCAACTCCCGGGGCAACATCCCCGACTATCTTGGTCTTGCCGTCCTCGCCCTTGACCCGGTTAATACCCACGTCCACCACGAGGGCTCCGGGCTTGATCCAGTCGGGCTTCACCAGGCCGGGCACACCGGTTGCCACAATCACGATGTCGGCCTCGCGGGTATGGGCCGCGGTGTCTCTGGTCCCGATATGACAGACCGTCACCGTGGCCAGCGGCTCGAGCAGCAGCAGGGCGGTGGGTTTACCGACGATTTCGGAATGGCCGACCATGACTACCTCAGCGCCCTCCAGCGCGACTCCGGCCGCCTCGACCATCGCCACGGCAGCCTGGGCGGTGCAGGGAGCCAAGGTTTTGTCAGCCTGTACAACGCGGCCGAGATTGGCCGGGTGCACACCGTCCACGTCCTTGATCGGGGCTATGGCAGCCTGCAACTGGCGCGCATCAAGCTGCTGAGGCACGGGCACCAGCAGAATGATGCCGGTGACGCCAGCGTCCGCATTGAGCTCGTCAATCGTGCACAGCACCTCTTCCTGCGAGAAGTCGTCCGGCAGTTGCTTGAGCTCGTAGCCGATGCCCAGCTCCTCACAGTCTTTCTGCTGGCTCTTGGCATAGAACTTCGCGCCAGGATTGTCGCCGGCCAATATGGCTACCAGCTTGGGCGGCTTGGTGTCCTGCAACTTCAGTATTTGCGCCTTCAGTTCGCCCTTGATCCTTTCGGCGATGGGCGCGCCCTCTAGAATTGTTGCGCTCACGACGCGACCTCCTTAATCAAGCAAATCAGTTGCAGATCCGTTCCGTAGTGGCCTCCCACAATTGCGTTGAGAGTTTCCCCGCCGCGGCCAGATTCTCCTTCATCTCCGCCCGCAACTGGCCGGTAAAGTTTTCGTCCCCGATAGAGGCCAGGTTTATCTCCACATTCAGCCAGCCACACTCGGCAGCCGCCAGAGCCAGCTTCGCAGCTACGCCGACATCACTGACCAGGTTGGGGTTGCCCTTCTCCAGCAGCACCGGCAGCTCGGCGAGCACCTGGGCGCTGGTCAGCACCACCTGCCGGGGTACCTCGGCGGCCGCTTGTAGAGCCTGCTCGATGGCCTGCGCCCGCGCCGTTTTCTGCTCTTGGGTATCTCTAGGCATGCCATAGGCGGCACCCACTCTGGTATAGGCCTCGGCGTCGGCATCGGTAAGCTCAAGCAGCCGCCGGCGCAAATCCGTGAGCGTACTCAGGGCCGCGCCGACCTCCGCCTCGACCTCGGCGAACTTCGGCTTGCCGACGGTGAAGTTCGCCACCATCTCGCCCAAAGCGGCTCCCAAAGCACCTACCAAGGCGGCCGCACTTCCGCCGCCCGGAGCCGGACGGTTGGAGGCCAGTTGCTCTGCATATTCAGATACCGCAAGCGCAGTCAGCATACCAGATTCTCCTCGCCGCAAGTGGCGATGCTCTTGTGTTGAGCCGAGTCGGGCTGGAAGCCCGACCTACGCGGCATAAGGGAATGGCTTAGGTCACATAGGACAGAAGGCAATACGTCGGCGTCACTCTTTGTAGCTGAAATTGGTGATGAACAGGGCGACCGTGCAATCGCAGAGGTTGTAGGCCGCGTGCTTGACGCCTCGCGGGATCACGATGCTGTCATACGAGGCCAATTCGATATCGTAGCCGCCCTCGTCATCTGTGTAGCGCACTATCGGCCCCTGTGTATCGCCAAGAGCCACAGGGGTAACGACCTCCAGCTTGTCATCGTGTACGCCCAGAGCCAGGCAGCCGCCCGGCACCAGAGTGGCGTTGTTCACCGCCACATCGCGAAAGGCAATGTCCTCAGTCTCCATCGCGGCTATCTGCTCGGCGTCAAACAACAGCTCGTCCTCGCCCTTCCTGATTGCAGCCGGCTTGTCCATAGAATGCCCCCGGGCTTCGTGATCAAAGGTCTGCTTTGGTGCGATGGATCTCGACTTCGGTATGGTCAATCAGGCCGCCCAGCGGCACGCTCTGCTTGCGGGCGCGCACAGTCACAGCGTCCACCGCGAAATTGGCTAGGATTGCCTGGGCGACATCGTGGGCCAGGGCCTCGAGCAGTTGGTAGCCGCGGCCGCCTTCCACCTTGCGTGCCACGTCATAGACCGCCTTGTAGTCCACCGTCTTGGTCAGGTCGTCGCTGCTGCCGGCCTCGCGCAGATCGCAGAACATCTCGATGTCGAGCGAGAACTTCCCGCCCAACTGCCGCTCCGAGTCGTCAACTCCGTGATGGCCGTAGAAAGTCATATTGGTCATGCGGATGACATCGCGCTGCATAATAGCTCTTCGGCCTCCTAGCCGGGCGCCTCATCTTGCAGTGGCACATTGATGGTGCGCTCCTCGGTGACGATCAGCGGCACCGGCACATCGCTGGGATCCTCAGGCACTTCGTCAACAACCTGCATCTCAAATGCTACCGCCACCAGCGCAGGACCGTGCTCGGCTCTCGTTAGGCTACGCAGCAAATCGTCGTAGAAGCCGCCGCCATAGCCCAAGCGCCGGCCTTGCTCATCGAAAACCACACCCGGAACCAGCACGAAATCGAGCTTATCAAGCTCGATTAGGCGGCAGTCTTCTTTAGGCTCCATGATGCCCCAGCGGCCGGGTTCCAGGTCCTGGTCCAGGTCCCGCACCCGCCTGATACTGAGTGTCCACTTGGCCTCTTCCACCCGAGGCAATGCCACGGTCTTGCCGGCTTCCAACGCCCGGCGTAGCAGCGGCCAGGTGTCCACCTCGCTGCCGTAGGAGGCGAACAGCAGCACCGTTTGCGCAGCTCGGAACTCCGGCAGACCTACTACCGCCTCGGCAATCCGGCGGCTTTTCTCTTCCCGTTCCTCTGCGGGCAGGGCATCGCGCCTGCTGAGGGCTTGTTTGCGCAGTGCCCGTTTCCGCCCTGGCATCACAAGCCCTCTTCTTCGCCCACGCCGCGGATCACGGCATCGCTCATCCGCGCCACCTGCACCATCTGCTCGACATCGTGGACGCGGATCATCGCCGCACCGTTGGCGATACTCAGCGCACAAACAGCCGCCGTCCCCCACAACCGCTGCTGCGGGTCCTGCTGCCTTAGCACCTTGCCGATGGTGGACTTCCGCGATGGGCCTATCAGGATCGGTCGGCCCAGCGAGCCAAGCTCCCGAAGCCGCCGCACCATCTCCAGATTGTGGTTCACGGTCTTCCCGAAGCCGAAGCCCGGATCAACCATGATCTGCGTTTCGGCCACGCCACCGGCCGTCGCTGCTGCGATGCGCTCGGCCAGAAACTCCCCGATTTCGCCCATCAGATCGTCATAGTGCGGCTGGTGCTGCATCGTGCGCGGCTCGCCCTGCATGTGCATCAGACACACGCCGGCACCACTGGCCGCCGCTACCTCCACCATCCCCTCACGGCGCAGGGCATACACGTCATTGATGAAGGTCGCGCCGGCATCGAGGGCCGCTCCCGCCACCTCTGGCCGCGAGGTGTCTATCGAGATCGGTACCGCCAACTCAGGCGCGATGGCTGTGATCGGGCCGACGACTCGCCGGATCTCCTCCGCGACCGATGCCTCTTCGCTGCCGGGGCGGGTGGACTGCCCGCCGACATCCAGCATATCAGCGCCGGCCGCCACAAACGCCCGCGCCTGCTGCAAGGCCGTCTGCACATCCGCGCCGATGCCGTCACCGGAGAAAGAATCCGGTGTGGTGTTGATGATGCCCATCACCAGCGTCTTGGTCGCAAAGCTAAGTTGATGCGCTCCGCACCTAATCGGCGGAGGCACTTGCGCCACTTTTTCCATACCGCGTCTCAGTTTCCCCACCGCGGCCCGAACTCCTTCCTGCCTCGGGAAATTGGGGACAGTCACCTATTTCCACTGATTTTCGACGACATCATAATCGCAGCGGAAAGAAATAGGTGACTGTCCCCAATTTCCTGCTATAATGCCGCCATGACTGCGCGGGCCTTGCTCATCTGGGCCGGAGTGCTCTGCATTCTGGTGAATGTCGCTGTCGGGGCGCCGCCGATGGTTGCGCGGGTGACGGAAAAGGGCCGCCTGCTGGTGCCGATACGCGACCTCGCCGAGTGGCTGGGCGCCGAGGTCAAATGGTCAGCCCCGACGCGCAGTGTAGCAATCAGTCAGCCCGGCGCTCTCATCATTCTGCAGGTTGATTACCCGACCGCCTGGGTCAATGGCCGGGCGCAGGCCCTGGAGGTGCCGCCGCGTCTGGTGGCGGGCCGGGTGCGAGTGCCGCTGCGCTTTGTCGCCGAGGCCTTGGGGGCCAAGATTGACTATCACGGCGGCTATATGGACATCTGCCGGCCCGGCTGCGAGACGCTGCGGCTGCATATCGAGGCAACTGTCTTCACCGGCGTGCCCTAGGCCGCCCAACGACCTCGGGCTGGAAGCTGAGAATTGACCCACGCCTCCGGCGCGGGTACCCCCATTCTCACCTGCCCTTCGACAAGCTCAGGGCAGGCCGAGCTACGGATTGAATAGTGCGAGATAGGCCAAAACAAAGCCGCCCCTTATGCCCTGGGGCGACGTGTCGGATTGCTAATACCTGCAGATGCCACTGCCCCAGCCTGTCTATTGCTCGCCGGGCGGCCTGGGGGAGCTGTTGCTCTCAACCTGCCCCGGTATCCCCTCAGATTCGAGCTGATTCCCCTTCAGGGCCTCTTTCGCACGGTGGAATTTCTCCAGGAGTTCGTCGGCGGTCTGCTCGCGCATCGGGTCGGTCGGGTCGGTCAGGGTAATCACACCCCCGCCCGAGGTGACCACAAAAGCCGGCGCCCAGGTGTCTGCGCGCGCCCGGATACTGTTCATGTGGTAGGTAACGACTAGGGTCGCGATCACGCCGGCGATGATCACGGCGCAGGCGGCGAGGAAGGAGGGGGAGCCGATCATCCGCTTGCGGGCGGCGGCTCGTTCGGGGGAGCGCCGCTGTCGGGCTTCGCTCTTGATCTGGGCCGCCAGGTATCGCGGTGGGCTAGGGGGCTCCGGTGCGTTGGGCAGCGCCTGCGGTTCGGCCGCTGGGGAGAGCAGTTCGCGGCACGACTGGCAGTGGCAATGGGCGCAATGCTCCTCGACCGCCGCTTGCTGCTCGGCCGAAAGAGTACCGCTCAGGTAGGCATCCTGTAAATCGCTGACCTCTTCACAGGTCAGTTCGGTTTCCTGAGCCTTGACCGACATTGCCATGCCTGCTGTTCTTACCTGCCAGGAGATTTCATGCAGGCCTTAAGCTTGATGGCGAGGGCCTCACGGGCGCGTGACAACCGCGACTTGACGGTCCCGATCCGGCAACCGATGACAGCCGCGGCCTCCTCGTACTCCATACCCTCGAGGTCTATCAGCACCAGCACTTGCTGGTACTTGGGGGGCATTTGGCGGATGATTGCGTGGACCAATTCCCTAGTCTCTTCGCGCTCGGCGATGGTGTGCGGCATCCGCGAGAGGTCCGGCACTCCGCGTGGTATCTCGCCTTCCGGGGTCTGCACCGCGGCATCCAGCGACGGGCCCTCAAGCTGGCGACGGCGTCTCATGCGGCGCAGCTCATTGATGCTGACATTCATCGCGATGCGGTACAGCCAGGTGCGCAGCGAGGCCTCGTTACGCAGCTCGAACTTGTCCAGGCGGCTCAAGGCCCGCAGGAAAACGTCCTGGGTGAGGTCCTCGGCTTCCTTGGCCCCGCACATGCGATAGACCAGGCCGTAGATTTTGGCGTGGTAGCGGTCAACGATTGCCGAGAACGCCCGCTCCAGCCCCTGCTGGGCCCCCAGCACCAGTTCGCTGTCGGGCACGCGCTCGAGGCTGTGTCCGGCGCTCAAGGCGGCCGCGACACTCCGTCCTCCCGCCGCTTTGTCCATCTCTCGGTCGTTGCGCATGTGCTTTCCGGTACCGCCTCGCGTTCACCAGATAAGTGCGATACAGCCACAGGCTCCAACTGTGAAATTGTACCCCCAACGCGAACCAATTGTCAAACGATTCGCGCCTGCGTCACAGCAGCCGATACAGCAGTACGGTCGTGTAAAGCTCTCGGGCTATCACCGCTTGGCCGGCGATGGTCGGGTGAACGCCGTCGTTGCGGCTGATATAGTCGGCCAGGCACGTCAGGTCGCTGTAATCATAGCATTCCCCGGCAAACTGCTTTTCAATCGCGATTTCGATGAATGTCGCATAAATGTCACAAAGCACCGCGCCGGTTTTCTCAGCCGCCTCCCTGACCACTTCGGCATAGGCGCTGACAGCGCCGTTGCAGCCGCCGTAGGGGTCGTAGGCGTGAGTGCCCCACGAGCTGTGCAGCCGGTCAATCACCGGATTCGGCGTCATCAGCACTACCTCCGCCCCCAGCGCCTGGCAGCGGTCGTATATCTCACCCAGGTTGCCGGCGAAATCCTCACGCTCGATCAGCTTATCCGGCTCCGGTCTCAGGTCATTGAGGCCGAACTCGACGGTTACCAGGAAGGGCCGGTGGGCTGCTACATCGCTATCAAAGCGGGCCAGTCCCTCGGCGGAGTTTTCGCCACCTGCGCCGGAGTTGACTACCTGCAGCGCCGGGCCGGCCTCTCCGAGAAACTGCTTCAGCCGCCGCTGCAGCAGGGCTGGGAAGCTGTCCTCCACCGGCACATGCGGCGTGCCCAGGGTCACCGAGTCGCCAAAACACACTATCGTCAATTCATCCACAGTCATCGTGCCCTGCTCAAGCCCATTCTCGTAGCCTCTATCTCCACCGGCTCTTGTCTAGCTGCCGTGGACTGCGGCGACCGCTTCGTCCACCGTGGCGTATTGCTGCACCATCCGGTCCACGCCGAGTTTGGCTAGAACTGCGGCGACCTCGGGACTGGCTGCGGCGAAGGTCATGTCCCCACTCTCGGCACGCAGCAGCATCGCCGCCAGCATGAACTCCGCCAGCGCCTCGCAGCCGATTGAGACCAGACCTGACAGATTGACCACCACGTACTTGACCTCCGAAGCCAGCAGGCTTTGCAGCAATGGGGCCAGTCGCCCCAAATCCCGCGCCGCGTCGGTGGCCTCCCCCTCGATGCTGAGAATGGTGACATCCGGAGCTTGGGGCGCTACGCGAACGATCGTTTCCATAGTCTCACCCGGTTGTCGTGATGTGTCCGCCGTTGTTGTTTGCCCACCGTACCAGGGCCTCAGCGGCCGCGTCAGGTACCTCTACACTGCCGATGGCTACCGGTTTAGGTCCGCCAGGGCCGTGACTGTCACTGCCGCCGGTCACGAACAAGCCCTGCTGCTCGGCCATCTGCAGGTACTTGTCCGTCTGAGAGTCACTGTGGTCGGTGTGATATGCCTCCAAGCCATCAACGCCCAAGTTGATGACTTCCCTGACCGCCTCGTCATTCCGACACAGCCCGGGGTGTGCAAGCACCGCCACTCCGCCGGCTTGCCTAATCAGCGCAATGGCTTGGGCCGGCGTGAGCTTGTATCGAGGCGCGTATGCGGGGCCGCCCTTGCGTAGAAAGCGCTGAAAGGCCTCCCTCTGACTGCCGACTATACCTTGGTCGAGCAGCGCCCGGGCCACATGCGGCCGCCCGATACTGCCATCTCCGGCGATCCGCTCCACCTCAGCGTAATCCAGACGCACCCCCATACCATTGAGCCGCTCGACCATCTCGTGGGCCCGCCCTACGCGCCTGGCACGCACTTCCGCCAGCTTCGCCACCAGCGGCTCATTGTGGCAATCTATCAGATAGCCGAGAATATGCACCTCGATGTCGCCCAGGTCGGTACTGACCTCCACGCCTGGCAACACCAATAGCTTTTCACCGGCAGCCCGTTGCGCCGCCGCAACTCCGGCCACATCGTCATGATCAGTGATACTAATGGCGTACAGCCCCAGGTGTGTGGCTGTTGCCACGATCTCTGCGGGTGTCTGAGTCCCGTCGGATACGGTCGAATGTATGTGCAAATCTACTGCCATAGCACCGCCCTGTTGAATTACCTTCTGCAAACCCTCAGCAGTTTCCTTCCGCCTGGTCGGACTGGGGCGCGTACTTCTGCAGGGCCTCCGCCCACTGCCGCGCCAGCGCCGCCGCTCCGGCCTTGTCCAGCGGTTGGTTGCCACTGCCGCAGAAAGGTGACTGCACGCACGCCGGACAGCCGCTTTCGCACGGGCAACTGGCGACTGTCTCCGCAACTGCCGCCAGCAGCTCCCCGAGGCGGAGATAGACCGTCCGCGTAATCCCCACACCCCCCGGGTAGCCGTCATAGATGAAAACCGTGGGGACGCCGGTGTCGGCGTGCGCCGGCTCCGAGGCACCGCCCACATCGCGCTGATCGCACAAAGCGAAAAGCGGCAGCAGGCTGATCATTGCGTGTTCGAGGCCGTGCAGGCTTCCGGCTAGGTCAAAGCCCTCGGCCTCGCACAGCTCCGCCGCATCCGCCCCGCTCAGCCATAGGCCATAGGTCTCGAACTCCTGCGCCGGCAGATCCAGGTCCTCGACACCCAGCTCCCTCTCGCGGCTCTGGGCAATCTTGCGGTAGGCAATTACCTGCGACTTGATACTCACCGGCCCATAGCGGGCGCTTAACTCCCCAGCTTGCAGGCTCTCGGTCGGATCCTCCGGATGCACCTGCGAAGCCGTCATCGGCTGGGTGTAATAATCCGCCTTCACGGCCCCCACGAGAGCGCGGCGCTCCTCTAAATCCAGTTCCTCCACCCGGTATGTCTCGCCCGCATGCAGATAGATCGCGCCTTCGTGGATCATCCTGAAGGCCGACTCGGCGTCAACGGTGCCTAGGAGGGTATCGCTGGGCTGCTCGATGATGTCATAGGGCTGCCCTGCGATTGACCGGATGCTCACCTCCCCCGCCGGGTAAAGCTCCGGGTGAATCCAGTACCAAGCTGCTTGGCGGTGGGTCAGAAAGCCTTCCTGCCTCAACAGCTCCAGAAGCTCCTCCATGCGCGGACCGAATAACTCCGCATCAACGTCAGCGATCGGCAGTTCGTAGGCGGCGCACAGCAGGTGCGAGGCCAGGATGAACTCATTGCCGGGGTCAACAACGGCATGTTCGGTGCTGGCCTCCAGCAGGTACTCCGGATGCTGCATCAGGTACTGGTGGATGCCGCCGCCGCCGGCAATCAGGATCGCCAGAGCATCCTCACCGCCGCGTCCGGCCCGGCCCGACTGCTGCCAGACGCTGGCGATACTGCCCGGATAGCCGACCATTATCACCGCATCTATCCCGCCGATGTCCACCCCCAACTCCAGCGCCGTGGTTGAGGTCACCGCGAGAAGCTCGCCATCGAAAAGCTGCTTCTCGATCTGGCGGCGCTGCTCAGGCAGGTAGCCGCCCCGGTAGGCCATCACCCGGTCGGCCAGCCCCTCCTGCTTCAGCATGTCACGGGCGTAGCGGAGAATCAGCTCGGCGGTGCTGCGTGCCAGCGTGAAGACGATATTGCGTACTTGCCGGCGGACCAGCTCCACCAACAGCCGCGCCGCCTCGACATTTGCGCTCAGTCGTTGCCCGCTAGCCGCATCCGCCAGCGGCGGATTCCACCAGCCGATGATGCGCCGGCCACGCGGAGCACCATCCCGGTCAATCAGATGGAAATCCACGCCGGTAAGCTCGCGCGCCAGTTGCAGGGGGTTGCCAATAGTGGCCGAGCAGCAGATGAACTGCGGATTAGCGCCGTAATGGGCCGCTATCCGCCGCAGCCGCCGCATCACATTGGCCGTGTGCGAGCCGAATACGCCTCGGTAGGTGTGGACCTCGTCTATTACCACATAGTCGAGATTGCGGAAGAAATTGGCCCAGGTGTGGTGGTAGGGCAGGATTCCCACATGCAGCATGTCGGGGTTGGTCAGTACCACCTGGGCTTGCTTCTTGATCTGCCGCCGCGCCGCGCTGGACGTGTCGCCGTCGTAGGTAGCAGCCGCAAAGACCTCACCGGCGCCGAAATCTGCCAGCTTGCGCAACTGGTCCTGCGCTAAGGCCTTGGTGGGATAGATGAGCAGCGCGCGGCTTGAGGCTTTCTCGGAAAGCCGCTGCGCTATCGGCACCAGGTAGCACAGCGTCTTACCGCTGGCCGTACCGGTGACTACCGTGGTATTTTCGCCGGCCAGAGCCGCATCTATCGCCTCGGCCTGGTGGCTATAGAGGCGTTTGATCTTAAGCTGGGTCAGAATCTCCTGCACCCGGGGGGCCAGTTCGGCTGTCAGCTTGCCGTACCGTGCCCGCCGTCGCGGGATTGCCGCCGTGTACACAAGCTGGTCGCGATAGTCGCGGCGCTCGGTGATGGCCTCGAGTACCTGCTGCAGGTCCATCAGCTCTCACGGTCCGTACCGTCATCATCGGTATGCTGGTCGTCGTTGCGCTGGCCACCAGTCTCGGCGTAGAGTCGCTCGGTAGTCTTGTCCCGGGCTTCTAAATCGACCTCCGGCTGCTCGGAGGGCTCCAGTTCAGGGCCGATATCCATCGGCTGGGGCTCCCCGCGCGCCGACTGCTGAGCCTGTGCCGCAGCCGTGGCAGACCCGGCATCGGCTTGTTGCCTGCGCCGCTGTTTCTGCGCCAGCACCGTCAGAGTTAGACTCAGGAAGTACAGAACCACCATCGGCCCGGCCAGCAGCAGCATGTTGAAGGGGTCGGGCGTGGGGGTGACCATCGCCGCGATCACCATGATGATGACCATAGCCCAGCGCCAGCTCCTGATGAAGGTTGCGCTGGAGACCAGCCCCACTCGCGCCAAGAACCACATCACCAGCGGCATCTCGAAGGTCAGGCCGAAGACCAGCAGCAAGCGCATGAAGAAACGCAGGTATGCGGAGAGGATGAGCTGCGGCTCAACCCCAAGCTGAGTATTGAACTTGATGAGAAAGCCGAACGCCGCCGGTGTCACCAGATAGCAAAAGCTGATGCCGGCGGCGAACAGCACTACCGCCATCGGTACCACGAAATAGAAGTAGCGCCGTTCCTCGCGGCTCAGCGCCTTCGCCAGAAACTTCCAGGCCTCCCAGGCGATGAACAACGACATCAGCACTACGCCGCCCAGCAACGCCACCTGCATCATCAGCAGGATCCCACCGGCCGGCTCGAAGATGTGGAAGCTGAAGTCCTCCAGCCCGGCCCGCCGGGCGCCCTCCAGCGCCGGATATTCCAGCCAGCCCATCAGCGTATTGCGCAGTCCCCAGCATATCGCCATGCCGACGGCAACGTACACCAGCGAGCGTATCAGGCACTGGCGGAACTCTTCGATATGCTCTACTAATGTCTGCTCTTTCGCCTCGTCCATCCTCTGCCATCCGGCTCCGGGCTGCTACAGGATACTCAGCTCAGTGGCTGTATCGAAATAGTGCGCCTTGGACATATCCAGGCATATGGCAAGCTCTTCACCCTCAATCGCCTGAGTTGCGCTGTCGAGGCTGGCGACGAGACTTTGCCCGCGCAGGTTCAGATACACCAGCGTGTGGGCTCCCATCGGCTCCACCACCTCCACCTCCACCTGCAGGCAACTATCGCGGATAGCGCCCGAGGCCATAGCCTGCTCATACACATCCGTCGGTCTGATGCCGAAGGTCACCGCCTGTCCGACATATTCACCGAGACGGTCTCGGTGCGCGGTATCAATCTTGGCGCGGAAGCCCTCGCCGCTGACCCACAGTTCACCGCCGGCCTCCTGCACTTGAGCGTGCAGGAAGTTCATCGGCGGGCTGCCGATGAATCCGGCCACGAACCTATTCACCGGCCGCTCGTAAAGCCCCAGTGGCTGGTCGCACTGGTGAATCACGCCGTCCTGCATCACCGCGATCCTGTCCCCCATCGTCATCGCCTCGACCTGGTCGTGGGTGACGTAGATGGTGGTGATGCCGAGGCGCCGATGCAGCTTGATGAGTTCCGCCCGGGTCTGGAGGCGCAGCTTGGCATCGAGGTTGGACAGCGGCTCATCCATCAGGAAGCAGACCGGCTGGCGGACCACTGCCCGGCCCAGCGCTACCCGTTGCCGCTGGCCGCCGGAGAGCGCGCTAGGCCGCCGCTCCAGCAAGCCCTCCAGGCCCAGCATCTCCGCAGCGGCCTGCACCTCCTGAGCGATTGTCTCCCTCCCCCGACCGCGCAGCTTCAGCCCGAAGGCCATGTTATCGAATACGCTCATGTGGGGGTACAGGGCATAGTTCTGGAAGACCATAGCGATGTCGCGGTCTTTCGGCGAAATCTCGTTGACCAGCCGTTCGCCGATCCAGACTTCGCCCGAGGTAGCTGTTTCGAGCCCGGCGATGATCCGCAGGCAGGTGGTCTTGCCGCAGCCGGAGGGGCCTACCAGCACCAAGAACTCGCGGTCGGCGATCTCCAGACTTACATTCTCCAGTGCTCTGACCTCACCGTACAGCTTGGTGAGGTTGACCAGCCTCACAGCCGCCATGACTACTGTCACGCTCCGCGTAGGTGTTGAAAAAAGGCCGCCGCCACGTGAGTGTTGATCTCACTGTCTGCGGCGACCTGATGGTTCTGTGCTCCTCGCCCGATCATCTGAGTATCTGACGAGGCACTAGCGGTAGGTCACTGGTATCTACTGATGCAGAAACAGCGGGTCCCTGGGCCCGCCGGCGGTGTCGGTCCACTGGATGCTCTTGGCGTGGCCGTCCATGAAGCAGATGTTAATGGACGGGTCGTGCCACGGGAAGTCATCGTAGGCCTGCTGCATGTCCACCAGCGCCATGTGACCGGGGCGACCCGCGTGCGATTTCGGGCAGGTGCGCGCCGCCGACCACGGGTTATCGCTTAGCAGCATTGTATTGGCCGGGCGCATGATCTTGCCGATGTTGCAGATGCGGTTGGGGAAGCAGTCTTCGCAGATCGGCGCGTAGCTGATCGGCCCGCGCTCGTTTGTCGGGAAGGCCGCGGTGTTCTCCTGCTCGCCTGATGGGCACACGTAAACCTGGATGTTGGTCGTGTAGTCGTACCACCGCCAGTACCACGTCCCATCCTGTGTCCCCGGCGTCGAAGGCTGGATCCCGATACTAAGTATTCCGTCGTAATCGCTAGCGTACATTGAAGCTGCCGTGCCGAGCTGTTTGAGGTTGTTGATGCAGTTGGCGATGCGGGCCCGCTCACGCGCCTTGGCAAATACGGGGAATAGCACCGCCGCCAATATCGCGATAATAGCGATTACGACCAATAGCTCAATCAGCGTGAAGCCGCTGTCACACCTGTTCATCTTACTTGTTCTCCTGACGCACCCGGTCAGTACGCTGCTGCAGTCTGATATGCAATAGTGCGCACCTCTTGGTTCGCCGGCTATTGCCGCGATTCCTGCACAACGATTGCACAAACCTGCTTGCGACCGGCGACCCGGCCCGATGCCTCGGTCACTTCCACCTCGATCTTGTGTTCGCCCGGCTGCCAATGCCGCGCATCCCACCGATAGCGGTACGGCGCTACGTTGGTGATGCAGCAAAACCGTCCGTCTATCGAGATCGTGACCGTGGCGCCTTCTATCTCGCCCGGCACCTCGACGGCGATCTCGACTATGCCGGTAACGGCGTGAGGAGGCGCGCCGAGGACCGCCACCCATATTTCCTCCAAGTCCAGCGGACCGATATCATCGGCAGCCAGCGGCCAACTGGTCGTCGCAGGCACCACCGTCGCCGCCGGTGGACTCGTCACCGGACCGATGGGCGCCTCAACTCCCTCCCCTGCCACAGCCACTTGCCCACTGCTATCAACCACCGCCGACAGGAAATGCGGCCCGCTTATCAGGCTCCGGTACAGCTCCAGGACCCGCTGATTATCGGTCAGCGAGTAATTGTTGTCCGCTAAATTGTCGTTGATTGCATCAACCGAAAACCAGTTGATCATCCGCACGCGCGGGAACTGATCCACCAGCGCCGTGTATAGCCGCGACATCCGCTCGACGGCGAAATCCGTCACGTCTTTCTGCTCGGCGCGGCAGTAGTGGGTGGCGCCATATTCGCAGATCGCGATCGGCTTGCGGTCGGCGTAGAGGTTATAAACATGGCTCAGCAGTGCCACTGGGTCCTCGGTTGGCGGCTTGGTCAGATCGCCATCCTGATGCACCACACTGTAGATATTGACACCGACCCAGTCAACGTACTCATCTCCCGGGTAATAGCTGGGGATGGTGGGACGCGGCGTGGCGAACGGGCACCATACCATCACCACATTCGGCGCGGTCTGCTTGATCACTCGATAGACCAGCCGCCATTTCTTGATATACTCGGCGGGGTTGCCTGAATAGGCCTGCCAGGTGCCGTTCATCTCCGAGGCATAGCGCAAAAATATCGGTACCCCGGCATGTCTGGCCGCCTCGGCCCAGCCCCGTAGGTAGTCATCATCCCGCACCACACTCAGACCGTGGTTCGGCTCCCAGGCGATATGCGGAACTACTCCGGCGGCTTTCAGGCTCCTAGCCCACTCAAAGGGAAACGGTTGGCCGTAGCCGACATAGCGGAAGAACGTCGCGTGAGGCTTGCCGGCAAGCTCCTGGAAAGCCTCGACATCGCCCTTGATATGGCCGTCCAACTCGATATAGGCGCCGATGTAGCAGCCTGAGGCCGGCTCGTAGGGGCCCAGCGTACCTGTTGCGCAGTATGCTGGACTACAACCCAGTGCCAGGATTACCGCAGCAGTTACCGCGTATCTTGTCAGCGCATCGCCCATGCGATCTGCCTTCGTGACTACTCCCCCGGCCCGTTCTTGATTCCTGCTTCCCTACCAGGGAAGGGGGATAGGGGGTTAGGCCCGGCCACAACACCAGCATTTGTGCCATGCCATATCACAGCCGCCGAGCCGGTCTCTCGCCACTCAGGCAGATTATAGTCAGCCGTGCGAGACACTGTCAATAAGCCCCCTTTGGTTGACGCTGCCGTGCAGATAATCTATCATCAGTGGGAAACGCCATCATCTGACCCCCGTGGAGTAGGCCGAATTGATGCGAACCCGCTTTGCACGCACACCAATAGTCGTCCTTGTGGCAATCGCTGTGCTGCTGATCGGCGTCGGTTGCCGCGAGCAATCAGCCGGGGCCGCCGACCAGGCGCTCCAGGCCGCTCAAACCGCCCCGCAACCGCCGCCTAAACGGTCCTTCGCTATGGTTGCCGTCGGCGACATTATGCTCGACCGCAACGTCTGGCGCGCTATTCGCAACAACGGCTACCGAAGTATTCTCGCCAAAGTCCGCGATTTGACTCGCTCCGCCGATATTGCCTTCGCCAATCTCGAGTGTCCGCTATCGGATCAGGGGCCCCATTCCCCCAGCAAGTACCTGCTGTTCCGCGCGCCGCCGGAGACCGCCCAGGTCCTGGTGGACGGCGGCTTCGATATCGTCTCCTTGGCCAACAATCACACGCTCAATGCTGGGAAAACAGGCGTGGAGAACACCATAGACACGCTGGAAAAGTACGGGGTCGCCTATTGCGGCTGCCGTCGTCCCGACGAAAAGGCTGACGCCTGGAAGCCGACCTATTTCGCCGTCAATGACTATGTCCTCGGCTTCATGGCCTATACCGATTTGACCTTTGAGCACGGCTCGTATGCCAAGATCGAGAATTACGATGAGTTGGCCGAGCAGCTTGCCGGCGCCAAGGCCCACTGTGATCTGCTGTTTGTGTCGGTGCACTGGGGCGACGAGTACGATAACACCCCCAATGACCGACAGAGGAAGCTGGCTCACTACTTGGTGGACAATGGCGCTGACGTCGTCTTGGGCCATCATCCTCACACGCTGCAGGGCGTAGAAGTTTACAACGGCTGTCCGATTCTCTACTCGATGGGCAACTTCGTTTTCGACCAGCGCGAGGGCGAGCGCATGGAAAGCGCGATCTTTCATCTCAGATATACCGAGGATTATGGCTGGAATCTCTTTGCCAAGCCGGTCTGGATACCGCGCAGCCGCATGGGACCGATCTATCCGGAGGCATCGCGGGCCCACAAGATCGCGACTCGCCTGGCCGAGCTCTCCGCCGACCTCGGCACCCAGGTGTCTGAGCAGAACAACAAGGTGTGGATAAACATCCGGCGGCCCGCAGAGCCCAGCGAAGCCGCGACCAACCAGACTAAGCCGACAGAGGAGCAAGGCAATGAATCACTCTAAGACACTCCTAATCGCACTGATCCTGGCTCTGGGCCTGACCGGGGCCGGCTGGAGCCAGACCGATGCACCGCAATCCGCCGCGATCGTCAATGGTGAGAGCATCCCCTACAGCCGCCTGGTTCAGGGCTGCCTGGCACGTTTCGGGAGCGAGGTGCTCCAGAATATGATCACCGCTACGGCCATCGAGCAGGCCGCGGCACGAGCCGCCGTCACGGTCTCCAAAGAGGAGTTGGACGCCCGCTGTGGGGCTGCTGAGCGCCAGATCGAGGTCAATGCCCCCCTCACCGGCGTCAACTTCGCCATTTGGCTCGAGCGCAACCAAATGACCCCCGACTTCTTCCGCCACAACATCTACCTGACCATGCTACTGGAGAAGATGGTCGCAGACCAGGTTAATATCACCGATCAGATGGTCGCCGAGTACTACAATCGCAATCGCGAGAAGTTGCGCCAGCCGGACAGGGTCAAGGTCGCCCATATCTGCGTCTCCGACAAGCAGAAGGCCGAAGAGCTTCGCAGCCAGATCCTGGCCGGCACCATCAGCTTCGCCGAGGCCGCCAAGGCTAACTCGATTGACCCCTGGACCAAAGACATCGGCGGCGAGTGGGGCTGGATCGCCAAGGGTGAGGACCCGTTCCAGCAAGCCGCCTTCGCCCTCACCAAAGATGGCGAAATCAGCCCGGTGGTCCCTACCCGCATGGGCTATCACATCATCAAGCGCCTGGAGAGGAAGCCTGAAGGCCTGCCTCCCTTCGAGGAGGTGCAGGAGGCCCTCAAGGGCTCTCTGGAACGCGAGCGCCTGGCCCACCTGACTGGTGAGAAGAAGCTCCAGATTATGCAGGCGGCCAAAGTCGAGGCCGTGCTCAAGCCCGGGCCCTACCCGGTCTCCGACCAACAGCCGCCCGCAGGCCCGACCCCTGAGCAGTAAGTCCGGAGGCAATGCCAATGCGCTATTTTGATATCCACCGCCATTACCACGTACCCGCAGGCGAACTTGAACACTATATCGCCGAGGCCCAAGCGGCCGGTGTCGAGAAAGTCGGCATGTCCACCTGCGGGCCGCTCTTCAACCAGTATGACAATGAGGGCGTGATCCGCGCCAAGGAGCTCTACCCCGATATGATTATCGGCTTCGGCTACGTCCGCCTGGGTCTGGACGGGCCGCAGAAGGTGGACGAACTCTACGCCCAGGGCTTCGAGGCGCTCAAGGTCATCATCCCCGCCACCTTCTACGATGACCAGAGCCTGTGGCCGATTTATGCCCGCGCCGAAGCCCTCGGCATGATGATCAACTTCCACTGCGGAATGACCGGGCGACTGCCCAACGACGGCGGCCTCGACACCTCTGCACGCTACCAGCGGCCCGTATGTCTCGACGCCATCGCCCGCAGCTTCCCGGACCTCAAGATCCTCATGCCGCACCTCGGCTTTCCCTGGGTCGAGGAGGCCTGTGCCATCATCGCCACCTGGCCCAACATCTACTGGGACCTGACCGGCAGTTGGCTTCTGCGTCTCGATACCCAGTGGCTCAGGGAGCATTTCCTGCGCCAAGGTGAGGAAATCTGGCAGGGCATGTTGGAGCGGCTGGTCTGGGCCTCCGATACCCATCCGCCGCAGAGGTTAATTGACCGCTACGAGGAAATCCTCAACCTGATGGGTGCAACCACCGAGCAGAAAGAGCGTATCTACTGGGGCACCGCCGCCGACATCTTCGCCATAGAGTAGTCCGACGCTGGAATGTCTTATGGAGGTGAGAAGACCATGTTGCGAAGCCTTATCACTGTCGCCTTGGTACTCCCGATCGTTATGGGCTGTGCTCGCGCCCAGGACACGCCGGAAGCTCAGCAGGTCCGCCGAGCCTTGCTGCGAGGAACATTAGCGACCTACGACGGCGAGCCGCGCCGAGAACCCAAGCGCCATGTGGACATCCCGCGCCTCGTCGCGGAGTTGCAGGAGCTGCACTGCAACACCTACGACTTCCTCGTCTGGCATACCGCGACTGACTGGGAGGACCTCCACAGCTTCCTCGAGACGACCAAGGACAGCGATCTCAAGGTTTGGGTTTCGCTGGTGCCGCCCTCGGAATCGAAGAATAAGAAGTCGGAGCCGTTTGGGTTGGATTATGTCGCCTGGGCCGACGCCATCGGCCAACTCAGCGTCGAGTATCCCAACCTGGTGGCATGGAGTATTGACGATTTCACGCACAATCTCAGCTTCTACACCCCGGAATACCTCGGGCAGATGATGGATGCCGCCCACGCCCACAACCCCCATCTGGCCTTCGCGCCTTGCACCTATTTTCCCAGGGTGACCGCCCACCTGGCCGAGAATTACAGCGATCTGCTGGACGGGCTGCTGTTCTACTACCGCCACGAATCGGCCGGCGCCAACCTCACCGACCCCAGCCTGTGCCAAGCGGAGATTGCTGCGGTTCGCGAGATTATGGGCCCGGATATGGTGATCGTTTTGGGCTTCTACGCCACCGGCCATTCCCGCCTGGGCCAGACGACCCCGGAGTACTGTGAAGAGGTTATGAACTGCGGCCACGAGCACGCCGACGGCGTCCATGTCTATTGCCATCAGAGCCCCACTTCGCCGAAAGGTGAGGTCATCAAGCGCCTCTTCGGCGAGTGGAATCAACCCGCCGACTGAGGGCTTCTGTTTGCCACAAGTTTATACACGTGGGAGAATCAACAATGGCTACGACGGTCAAGGCTCATATCTTGCGGGACTACGACAAGCACCACGGCCCAGCCGGGGATCAGTTCGGCGCCGAGGGTGTTGCCGAAGAGCGCCTCCACAACGCCGTCGCCTTTACTTCCCTGCTCTATAACCAGGCCGACGGACTGGTCTATTGCGGCATTACCGCCTACGATGCGGACATCTTTTATACCTTCAACCCACAAACTGGCGAGTTCACCAGCCTCGGCTGGGCCGAGGTCGGCGAGAAGTATGATGTGAAGGTGCACCGCTCCCTGTGCATGGACAACGACGGCGTGCTCTACGGGGCCACTGCCTGCCTCCACGATGTAACCCAGCGCCTCAAGGCACCGGGTGGCAAGCTATTCTCCTACGACCCCGCGACCGGCGAGCTCAAGCTGCTGTGCACGCCGATTGAGTATGACTATATCCAGACCATCACCCTCGACCCCGAGCGGATGTTGCTCTACGGCCAGACCTATCCGGTGGCCAATTTCTTCAAGTATGACATCGCTGAGAATGAAGTCACCAACTTCAGCTATATCGGCTCCTCCACCCACATCTCCGCGCTTGATGATAACGGCTGCTTCTGGGGCTGCTACCGCTTGCGCGGCAACTACCTGTTCAGCTACGATCCCGACGCTGACGAGATCACCTGGTTCGATCACGGTCTTCCCAACGACGCTGCGGTGGACGGCATGATCAACGGCGGCGATGGCTATATTTACGTCGGCTCGACGGGTGGGGAACTAATCCGCCTGGACCCGGCGACCGCCGAGTGCGAATACCTGGGCAAGCCCTATCCTGAGGGCCGCATGCCGGGGCTGACTGTCGGGGACGATGGTCTCATCTACGGCTCTGCCGGCAATGCGCGCGAGGCTGACATGGCCAAGCTCTTCTGCTATGACCGCGAGGAGCGGTCTTTCACCCATCTTGCCAACCTCTACGATGCGGAACTGGACACCGGATGCTATTACAGCCATGACATCACGGCGCTTGATGACAGCACCTTCTACATCGCCGAGACCGACAATCCCGCCCGCTCCGGCTATCTGTGGGAGTGTCGCCTGGACACTTAGCTCCTGTACTTTCGCATCGCGTGAATGCGACGGGCTCTCCCTTTAGCGACTGTCCCCTAAGTCAACAGCAGGGCCTTGCCAGTGTGCGAGTTGCGAAAAACCAGGTCTTGAGGCCGCTTCTAGCTCCTGTCCTTTCTCAGCGCGTGGGTCGGCCTTGCGCGCCGTAGCTTTGGCGGAGGCGGGGCTTTCCAGCCCGACAGCCGTTGCCGTCAGGAGGGGCCGCATGCGAAGTGTGTCGTTTACACTGAGCATCCGGCCCAGCCGTTACGTCGTTGGCCGGCCCGTCTCACCCATCAACGCCGTGTGCAATGCCGACAGGGCAACATCAATCAGAACTACCGGAGGAATCACCGATGCCGATCAAGTGCAAGGCCCATATTCTGCGTGACTATAACATGAAAAACGCGCCGATGGAGTCGGATGAGTTCGGCGCGGACCTCGACGAGCAGCGCCGCCGCAATTACGTCGCCTTCACCTGTCTGCTCTATAGCCAGAACGACGGGATGCTCTATTGTGGCATCACCGCCTATGATGCGGACATCTTCTACAAGTTCAACACGCAGACGCTGGAGTGGACGAGTCTCGGCTGGGCCGACGTCGGCGAGGAGTTCGATGTCAAGATCCACCGCTCGCTGGAGTTCGATACCGATGGCACCATTTACGGGGCTACGGCCTGTCTGCACGACGTATCGCGGCGGCTGGAGGCACCCGGCGGAAAGATCTTCACTTACAAGCCCGACACCGGGGAGTACCAGGTCCTCTGCACGCCGGTCAAGCGCGACTATATCCAGACCATCACCTTCGACACCCAGCGCCGCCTCATCTACGGGCTGACCTATCCGGTGTTCAGATTCTTCAAGTATGACCTTGATGCCGACTCGGTTACCGACTTCGATTTCATCGGCTCGATCACGCATATTTCGGCACTGGATGATAAGGGCCGCTTCTGGGGCACCTGGCACTGGACCCAGCACAACCTCTTCTGCTACGACCCCGAAGCCGACGAGATTACCTGGTTCGACCACAGCATCCCTAACGGTCCTGCCGGCAAGGACATCATGTATCCGGGCGCCGGGCCGGTGGACTGCATGATCAATGGTGGCGACGGCTATCTCTACATCGGCTCGACGCTGGGGGAGCTAATTCGTCTGGACCCGAACACCGCCGAATGCCAGTACCTGGGCAAGGCCTACGATTCGCGCCGGATGCCGGGGCTGATGGTCGGCAAGGACGGGCTGATTTACGGCTGCGGAGGCGACGGCGGGGCGGGCCAGCTTTTCTGCTACGACCGCGAGAGTCATGCCTTCCACAACCTCGGCGCTATGTACGATCCCGATTTGGATGAGACCTGCTACCGCACCCACGATCTTGAGCGTGCTGAGGGCAATGTGTTCTACGTCGCCGAAACCGACAATCCCTACCGCTCCGGATACCTCTGGGAGTGCCACGTGGAGCTGTGACGTGCCTATCCGCAATGCTCAACGGTAAAAAGGGGCTACCAGCGGTAGCCCCTTTTGTCTTCTGGGGAATTGTATTGTCTGCAGCGGTGAGTTAGCCGCGCCGCTTGATGATGCTCTTAGCGACCTCAGCCGCCCGCTCGCCGGACAGGAACATCCCGCCGAAGATCGGCCCCATGCGCGGTGAAGCGAATACGGCATTGGCAGCCATGCCGGCCACGATCAGCCCCGGATAGACCTCCTGGGTGTTGCCGACCAGCGCGGCCTCTCCGACCTCGGCGTGCATCGGCCGCTCGCCGGGTACTGCCCCGTCTTCGGTATTGAAGCGGGCGCCGGGGATCTTACGAAGTACGCCCCGGGCCACTTCGGCATCATGGCCGGTGGCGTCCAAAACACACTTGGCCGTCAGCGCCAGGGGATCAACGTGCAGGCCGGCCGCTTCCACCGCCCCCCAGTTGATTACCACTCCGCATATTTCGTCATCGTCATCAATCATCACGTCTTCGACCGTCACACCGACCCAAATGCGTGCGCCGGCGTCAATCGCAGCGGCGGCGCATTTGGCCACCGTCTCCACCGCATCGGCCACATAGTAGCCCTCATGTGCGGAAAGCTTGATACCCACATCTTCCATTATTCGTTTGCCGGCTTCCTGTACCACAATGCGTGGGAATAGCATGCCTCCGCCCCAGATGCCGCCACCGACGGCCAGCTTGCGCTCAAACACCGACACGTTATAGCCTGCGGCGGCGAGTATTCGTGCTGCGGTCAGACCGGCCGGGCCGGCCCCCACAATAGCCACATCCATTTCGATGCACTCGCCGAAATCCCGGGCGAAGCTCTCCACGATCAGCGAGGTGATCTTAGGTTCACTCAACGGACCTGTATCCATGCTCCAATCAACTCCGGATATTCCTAAGCACGCCGGCCGGAACTCATGCCGGCCTGCGGGATGATGCTGCAGTGCAATGGGTCTGGATTCTACTGCATAAGCGCCGCTTGCGCAAGCGCACACGACTGCCGACGTCAACCCTGGTACGGTGCCAGCAGCACGCTGTTGACCTCGGCAAGGCGGTCGAACCTGATGAACTCACGGCCGGCCCGGGCGAAGTCCTCGGCCAAGGCCGCCTTAGCGAACACCACATCCGCAAAGCGCGCCGCACACAGGTCGGAATGTCCGTCACCCAGGTAGATGGTACGGGAGAAGTGGGGGCGCAGCCGCATTAGGTGGCTGGTCTTGCAGTTCCCGCACTGCCGGCAGTCGCGGCTGCGGTGGGGGAAGGTTATCTTGACTCCGTGGTCGGTGACCTGTCCGTGGTTGGCGTAGCGCGGGATGCAGCGGCGCGGGCGTTGCAGTACCATCTCCCCCGGACAGGCTTCCCAACCCAGCCGCCCCAGCATCCTGTCCACATAGAAGTCCAGTCCGTCGCTGACGACCACCAACCCGGCGCTGATCTGAATCGCCGCCTCCGCCAGCTCGTTGAACCCCTCGTCCAGCTCGAAGCTGTCTATCATCCGGTAGATTGCTGCCGGGGGCAGGTCCACCATCCCCCACTGCCGCCGCAGACATTCCATCGAGTCGATCTCTCCGCGCCGCCATTGGTGCTCGACCTGCCAGGCCTCATCCAGGTCCAGAGCATCAATCACGGCGATACCGGTGTCTTTGACGCTGATGGTGCCGTCGAAGTCTATGAAGATCAGGTCGTTGGTTGCCAGGTGCGGTACCTTGTCTGATCTAATCGGCGTATTCTGCATCAGTATTGCCTCATCATGTGCTAGTGCCTGCCCTGATATTAGCCTATCCGCCTGCCCGCCGTAAAGTGGCCGGCTCGCTTCACTTTCGTGGCAGGACCCATCCTCGTACGCGGCGAACTCCCCAAGCGACCACCGCGATCTGGCTAGGGAGGCGCGCCATGTCTGAAGTGACTTTCCGCGAGTACACCCCGGCAGATGCCGAAGACCTGCTAGGAATCCGCAATGCCATCTTCCCGCCGCTGACCTTGGAGCAGTGGCGCAAGCTGGAGCCTACCAACACCGCTGCCATGGCCTATATCGGCGACGAGCCGGTCGGCGCCATTCCGCTGGAGTTGCGGCCCTTCCAGGTCGCCCCAGGCGCGGTGATTGACACCGCCTTCGAGCACGCGGTGGGGACGCGCGAAGACATGCGCTCGCGGGGCATTGGCTCCGGCATGATCGCTGCGGCGAGGGAGTTTTTGCAGGACCGCGCCGAGATGCTGATGGTCTATCGCGGCGCCGAACGCAGCCGTGGCTATCGCTTCTACGAAAAGACCGGCCACGTGGACCTCATCTACCTGCGTATCGCTACCTGGAAGCCGGAGCAGCTTCCCGCAGGCGATTGTACCCTCGGCGGGGTGGATGAGTTGCATGCCGATTCTGAAGGAATTCTCTCCGTCTTCACGGCGATGTTCGGCGACTACGGCGGCTTTCCCTATCGCGACGGTCCCGGCTACTGGGCCCTGGCGATGCGGCGCGGCATCTACATGGTGATACCACAAAATACTCACTATATCCGCTATCCGGCCGCCGGGCCGTTGCAGGCTTATATGATTGTCGGCGAGAAAACCGGAGACCGCGCCGACCAGCCGCTGCAGGTTGAGGACGCGGCGGCGACTGGCCCTGACGCCCTCCAGCACTGCCTCCGGACCCTCGCCAATCTGGCGGTCGAGCGCGCCAAGCCGGTTTCGTGGCTACTGTCCAGCGAGCATCCCTGCCGCGAGGTTGCCCTTGACGCCGGCTTCCAGCCGGACCTGCGTTACACGATGATCATGGGCCAGGTGCTGACGCCTCAGCGGCTATTCGGCAAGGTCTGCACCGATTTGGGGCTGGTCGCCGACCTCAAGATCAATGTCTGGACACCGACGCGGGATTACACGCTCTACGAGGGCCCGGAGGCGCGGACTGAAGTCACGATTGAGGCCAAGGACTGGGCGATTCATCGGCTGCTGTGCCGGCGGCTGGATTTCGCCAGCGCGGTAAATGGCGACATCGTCAGCATGCTCAACGCCACACCGGACATCATCGAGCGCATCAGCAACGTCCTCCCTTACAACCTCTGGGCCTATCCGACGATTGACTATACTTAGCCGCCGTACGTGCTGCCAACAGCCGGACCTCTAGCGCACTCCCCGTGTCCGGACCGCATTTGGCTTGACAAATCGCTGCAAACTCGGTATAGTTACGCCTAGTCACATAAAGACTGTGAAAGGGAGTAGTAGGCGGCTGGCGCGATCCAGAGAGGTCGTCCCGAGCGCATCAAGCCTCGGGCTGGAAGACGACTATCGCAGCACCGCCGAATCTCGCCCTGGAGTCGCGGGCTGAAAGGCAGTTGGACTAATCCACTGCCGAGTAGGTACCGACGGGTCTTCACCGTTATCTGAAGAGGGTGTCGGAGCCTGACTTTGCTCCCGCATCCACAGAGCGAGCGAGCCGCATAGGTTCGCTAAGAAGAGTGGTACCGCGCGGGAATACTGTCCCTGCGTCTCTTCATCGAGACGGAGGGTTTTTTGCTCTCCGTCGCAGGAGGTTTCTCATCTGAGACCGCCGGCCCGATTACTGACCGGTGAGACGGGGGTAGCAGCAATGGCACGCAGAATCGTGATATTCGATACCACACTGCGCGATGGTGAGCAGTCGCCCGGCGCGAGCATGACTATGTCGGAGAAGCTGGCTCTGGCGGAGCAGTTGGCTAAGCTTAATGTTGACGTCATCGAGGCCGGATTCCCGATCTCCTCGCCGGAGGACTTCGCCTCGGTTTTACAGATTGCCGAGGAGGTGCGCGGACCGACCATCTGCGGCCTGGCCCGCACCAAGCATGAGGACATCGAGGCCGCCTACAACGCGATCAAGCACGCTCCCAGCCACCGCATTCACACCTTTGTCGGCACCTCGCCGCTGCATCTGCAGAAGAAGTTGCGCAAGACCGCCGACGAGGTCCTGGCGATGGCGGTTGATAGCGTCCGGTATGCCGCCAGCCTCACCACCGATGTCGAGTTCTCGCCGGAGGATGCCATGCGCACTGACCTGGGGTATCTGCGCGCCGTCGTCGAGGCAACCATTGAGGCCGGTGCTACCACCATCAACATCCCCGACACCGTCGGCTACACGACGCCGTGGGTCATGGAGCAGACCATCCGCGACTTGTTCGACAACGTTCCCAACATCCACCAGGCGGTCATCAGCGTCCACTGCCACGATGATTTGGGCCTATCGGTGGCCAATTCCCTGGCAGGGGTCAGGGCCGGCGCCGGTCAGGTCGAGTGCACCATCAACGGCATGGGCGAGCGGGCCGGCAACGCCTCCCTGGAAGAGATCGTCATGACCCTGAGAACCCGCGCCGACCAGTTCGACGCCTACACCGAGGTCAACACCGAAGAGATCGTCAAGACCTCCAAGATGGTCTCCAGCTTCACCGGCTTCCCGGTGCAGCCGAACAAGGCCATCGTCGGCCAGAATGCCTTCCGCCACGAGGCCGGCATTCACCAACATGGTGTAATCATGGACCGCGAGACCTACGAGATCATGCTACCGCAGGATGTCGGCTGGGTCGAGAGCGAGCTGACCCTGGGCCCGCGCTCCGGCAAGCACGGCGTCCGCCGGCGCCTCGAGGACCTCGGCTATCACGTCACCGATGAGCAGATGGAGGGCATCTACACCCGCTTCATCGAGATGGCCGATAAGAAAAACCAGATTTACGATGAGGACCTCGAAATCCTGATGCGCGAGGCCACCACCGAGATGGCGGAGACCTGGTCGCTGGCGTATCTGCAGGTCAATTCGACCACCGGAGCGCAATCCCGTGCCACCGTCAAGCTGCGCAAAGAGGACGCAGAATACGAGCAACAAGCAGTGGGCAACGGCCCGGTGGACGCTGTGTATGCCGCCATCAACCTGATAACCGAAGTGCAGGCGACGCTGGACGACTACTCGATTCGCAGCGTGACCCGGGGCAAGGACGCCTTCGGCGAGGCAACGGTGCGCATCGCGACCAACGGGGCAAGTGCCGTCGGCCGCGCCGCCAGCACCGATGTCATCGAGGCCAGCGCCGCGGCCTATCTGAATGCCCTCAATCGCTTGCTGATCCGTTCTGAGCGGGGCCAGCAGGACGCCGAGGACACGCCATGAGCGCCTCCGCAGGGCCCGACCAAGCCGTGCAAGTTGACCTGAAGGTCTGCGGAATAACCAGGATCGCCGATCTGCGCCTGGCCGAGCGGGCCGGTGCCACCTGCTTCGGCACCATCGTCGAGATAGCCCGCTCGCCCCGCAGCATCTCGGTGGCGCGCGCGGCGATGCTGGGCCGCGCCTCCAGAATCCCGCAGGTATGCGTGGTCGAAACCGCAGAGCCGGCGACGATCACCGACATCGCCGCCGCCTGTCGCCCCGCCGCAGTGCAGCTTCATACCAACGCCGACGCCTCGGCCATTGCGGCGATCAGGTCAGAGCTTGCCCGCGAGATTGAGCTGTGGCTGGCAGTGGGGTTGCCGCCGCGAGCCGCCGCCGAGGTGCTGCCGATTGGTGAGCCGTTGCAGCGCATCAATCAAGCTACCGAGGCCGGCATAGCCCGCATTGTCCTGGACACAGCCACCACCGCGGGCATCGGCGGCACCGGCCAGGTCAGCAACTGGCAGGCCGCCGCGATGCTAGTGGAGCAATCGCCGCTGCCGGTGATGCTGGCGGGCGGCATCAACCCGGGCAACCTAGCGGAAGCCTTGGTGACAGTCTCACCTCAGGGAATAGATGTCTCAAGTGGTGTGGAGCGTGCCCCGGGCGTCAAGGACCCCAGCAAGATGGCAGAATTGGCTACCCAATTCCGCCAAGGCGTCGCTCAGCTTCGTGGGGAATAGGCTTCAGTCACCGCCGCGGGCTGTCGGTGGGGCCTCCGGCACTTCCGGCCGGGCGTACCGCAGTGTCAGGAAGCCGTTGGCATCAGGCTTCTGACGAAATATCGCCCAAAGCAGCCGCCAGACCTCGTCGTCGCACCGGCACAGCCCGGCCCAGTAGCCGCCCGTCCCCGCCGCTGCCATTTTGCCCTCACCATTGACGCGGCGGGCGAACTGCGGCTCCTCCACCGAGCCGTTCCAGATCTGGTCCAGCAGTGTGTGGGCAAAGCGGGTCATGTCCTCGGCGGTGAACACTAGCCCGCGATTGGCCGCCTCAATGGCGAAGCTCAGCGACAGCCCGCCGTGGCTGATGTCATCGGCGCTGTCGGAAAGCTCCTCGATGGGGTCCCAGTAGGCGAAGGTGTAGGCCGCGCCGGTCTTGCGCAGCTTGCTCTTGAAATAGCGGGCCATCTTGGCGGCCTTATCCCGCAACTGCCCGGCCAGCGGCTCCTCAACCACATCGGCCATTACCAGGTAGGTACGGCCCAGCGCCAGGTACTGATTATGCGGGATCGGGCGCACCGTATTGGGAATCTCAGCGGGGGCGATGCTGCGCAGGTAGGGGTTGGCGACTAGCGGCTCCCATTTCAAAAACCCCATCCCCTCGGCCGGCTCGACCCACACATAGTCCCACTTCTTCAGGAAGTTCTCGGTCAGCAGCTTGGCATACTCGTCGGCCTTCTCACCATACTGCTCGTGCAGCGCCTCGTCCTTCTTCACCGTCTCGACGAAGAGCGCTAGCGGGTAGGTGATGGTGCCGTCGTGGCAGGCCCATTCCAGCGGAATGACGGCCTCGGTATGTACCTCGAACTTGTCGCCCTTGGCCGGAGTGCCGCTGATCGTCACCTTGATGCCGGGGATTGCCGTGATCGCCGCGCCAGACTTGTAAAGCTCCTCCCGCGCCACCAGCATCGCCGCCTCGGTGTCAATCACATCAAACTTGTCAGCCTCGACAAACTCGATGGTGTAGGTGTGGCCGGTGACCTCGGTGTTCTTGCGGGCGCGCACCAGTTCCGGAGCGATTTCACCATTGCCCTGGTTATTCTCATCCGCTTTCGGCCAACCCAGAGCATCCGAGTAGGTAATCGTGCTCCAGCCCAGATAGCCGTCGCCGTCGGGATCGGAAAGGTTGGCTATCATCCGGTCGAAATGATCTACTAGCTTGTCCAGCCAGTAGGCATCTTGCGACACGCGATAGCACTTCATGTACATCAATAGCCGCGATGCCTCGGCCCAGCCAAGCATGTCCGAATCCGGGCTGTCCGAGTAGCCCTTGCCGCCGCGGAAGGCCACATCATAGGCCTTGAGGTCGGCCATCGCCTCCTCCACCGTAGGGATTGTGCCTGCCAGCTCTTCGGCTGGGGGTGCCGGATTGGCGACGAGGGCGCTGATAATGTTGCTGGTGATCATCCGGGCGAACTCCACGCCATCGGCGGCCATCTCCGCCAAGGGCAACGTCACCCACAAGCACTTGCCGGAGCCGTACTCGTTATAGACCGCCAGCACCACCGGCTCGGGCTGCTGGTTGTCCTCGGTCGCTTCCGGTACGCCTGAGATCAGCGGGCGCGCGCCGATCGCCGGGAAGTAGTGCAGTGTCGCGCACAGATACGGCTTGCCGTTAGGTCGCCTCGGCATGTCCAGCACCGTGCCGGTTTCAGTACCCTCGGTCAGAGCAAAGCCGTCGGCCAGCCGCAGCTTGGCGATAGTCACGCCGCTGCCCCGAGCGCCGGCACCGGTCGCCGGCAGGATGCCGGTGCGGCAGGCGCCTTTTTCCAGGTAGATTATCTTCCAGGCGTGCTTGTCCTTGACGAAAACGTTTTCACCACTGGTGTCGAGCGAGGTGGCGCTGTAATAGCCCTCAAGCAATAGGTAGCCGCCCCGCTGCACGTACTTCTGCAGGGCGGCGAAGCCGGCTTCGGTGAAAGCGATGGTGCCGGGGATATACAGGGCGTTGTAGTGGGCCAGCGTAGCGGGATCGGGCAGGTCGGTGGTCTTGATCAGTTCGACGGTCAGCCCCGCCTCCCGCATCGCCTGGACCCAGCCGTCTTCGTCATTGACCGCCGGATTCTCAAGTCCACCGTAGGTTACGTATCCGACCGTCGCCGCCGCAGCCATCCCCACACTCAGCATCACCAGCACCGCTGCAATTGTCAACCTGTACATAAAACGGCCTCCTCATGGAATAGGCTAGGGCAGGTCGAGCTAGCCTTGGTGTCAACAGAGCGGGCTACTGCGGCTCGATGACTATGCAGCAGTGATGCTCGAAATCGCGGACCAGAATCTGCAGGTCGCGGCCATGCTTGGTCGCGGCGATCTCCTCGCCGTCCGCCGGATAGAAAGCCTTCTGATCGCCCCGCCCGTCGGCCAGCAGCGTCATCCCGCTGACCGGCCCCTCGTCATCGTAATTGAGCAGGTGCACCACCAGCCGCTCGCCTTGCTTGCGCACTCCGACCTCGACATTGTCAGGGGCGTTCTCCGCGCGGACCGGCAGCCGACTGCCGGCTTCACGCACGCCCTCCAGCACCAACTGGCGCAGGTTATCCTTAAAGCCCGGCCAGTAGATCTTGTACATGCCCTTGATGTACTTGCTGCCATCGAAGCTGAGGCCGAGCCCGTGGGTCGGTAGTAGCACAACCTGCCCATTCCCGAAGCTGTTGGTCACAGCGGCGATGTCGCCATTGTCGAAATGGCCGATGGCCTGAGCGCTGTCACTCGCAGGCTCGACGGAATCGTACGCCCAGGTATCAGCCAGCTTCACCTCGGCACCATCATCAAGCTGCCAAGTCGCCGCGCCGGTCTTGGCCTCGCCCCGCTTTACGCCGAACAGCTCGGTCAGCCCACCGTAGTCCTCATGCTCTCGACCCCACTGGTCACGAGTGCCGACGCCGCCCAAGGCGATGAGACTGCCGCCGGCTCGGCACCAGTTTTTAAGCAAAGCGACTTCATTATCGGTCAGGAGTTCAGCATCTACCAATATTAAAGATGCAAACTTGGACAATTTCTCGGCTGTCATGCTCTCGGCAAACAGCGCCTCGCAGGGAATCTGCAACTGCTGCAGCGCCTGATAGATGCCTAGATTGCTGATATAGCACTGAGGCACGTCAGGAAGGCTCCCATAAATGCCGGTGCGCTCGCTATAGACCAAGCCGACATTGGCGGCGGTGTCGGTGTGTACCAGGTACGGCTCGATGGCGGCCATCTTGCCCATGATCTCCTGGGCGGCCTCGTACATGCCCTCTTTCCAGTAGCCGCGATACTGCGGCGGCCAATTGCCCCGGGTGACGCCGGCCGGCGCGCGGTGCTTGGCCATATAGACCCAGCACCAGTTCCATAGCCCGCCGCAGTGGGCGAAGCTGATGGACATGTCCTTGGCAAAGCGGCCCGCGGTGCTGTCGTAGCACGTCCCCACCACCAGCAGATTGGGGCCTTTCGAGTGCGACCGGAGCAGATCCATCAGTAGCGCCTCGCCGACACTGGCGCTGTTATACGGGTCCATCGCGATCCAGTCGAGGGCGGCGGCCGTCGTCACATAGGAGGACCACTGCGGCTGGGTGGGAAGGAGTTGACAGATCACCACTATAAAGACCTTGTTCGGGTCCTTCGAGTAGATGTAGTCCTGGATCTTTTTGAGCCTATGGGCGAACCAGTAGGTCTTGAACTGCTGCAGCTCCATCCACATTACTCTATCGAAGTCGCTCTCGATCTTCTCGGGCAGCTCCCAGGTCAGGGCTTCGGCGATAGGGAAGCCGCCTACCTCCTCGGCATGGCGAGCGGCCAGCCAGTTGCGGAACTGGGCATAGCCTTCCGGGGTGGTGACGCTCTTGTCCACGATGCCGGGCTCATCGAACTCGATGCCGCTGAAAGCGGGATCATCGCCGATGTCATTGAAGACCGCGTCTATCGAGGCTTTAGTCTCGGTGAGGTCGAAGAGCCACCCCGGCCCGCGCATCTGCTCGATATAGGGCAGCACCCGAGGCTGATTCAGGCGCAGGAACTCGGCACGGTTCTCCTGGCGGTAGTCGCGCTGCTGGTAGCCCTGGATCGCGGTCGGCTGTAGCTCCCACATCGCGCGGTGCAGGTACTCGCTGGCGGGCATGTACCCGTGGTACGAGATGATGCGATGGAAGCGGTCGGCAAGCATGCCCGGGCTGTAGGTTGCGGTGCGCGCGGCCGGCGGCTGCCAGCCGGGAGCGGCTGCCTCCATCTGCTCGCGAAGGGCCGCTAGCTTGGGCTGGAACTCGGCCCGCGTCGCCGCGATTGCCGTATTGACATCGGTAACCAGCTTCTCGAGATGCGCTGTCTTGGCCGCGATTTCGTCATCGGGCAAGGCGGAGAGTATGATGCCTGAAAAGAGATTATCCTCGCGTAGCGCCTCAACACTTTTGATAGAGGCGTGCAACTTGTCGGCAAGGTCTTCGACCTGCTGCTGAAGGGCCGCGAGCTTGTCATCGGCGGCGGCCTTATCCACCCGCATATCCTGTAAGCGCCAGCGGGCGGTCTCCAGTTGCGTGTCCAGGTCGAAGGTCATCTCGGTGATGGCATTGTAGGTGTCCAGCTCGACGCTCTGGTAGGTCTCGGTGAACTTGACTGCGGCCTCCGACACGGAGAAGACATGGACATCATCTAGATAGACCGCCGAGTCCATCTTCGGCCCGCGCGGGTAGAAACGCAGATAGAGCGGGTGGCCGGCCTCCTTCGGAGCAGTGAAGCGCAGACTGTACTGGGTCCAGCCGACGTTGGTATAGGCCTTCGAGATAATCGGCGCCTTGCCGATCATGCTGGAGTGGCGGTCGAGCACGTCAACTACGAAGGAGTCGTAGGCCTCGGCACTGCGGGCCTGGAAGACAATCTCGTAAAGCTGGCTGGGCTGGTAGTCCTTGAGCTTGCCCTGAACGACCTGGGCGCCGCCGGCAATGTCCATCTTGATGAAAAGCGCCCAGTCGCCTTCGGTCTTCTGGTCGGTGACCCTGTAGGCCGTCTGCGCGGAGGACTGCCAGCGCCCCCAGTTGGTGAAAGCAGTGGCCGGGCCGTCAGCAGGCTCTTCGAACCCACCGTTGATGACCAGATCCTCGGCCAACGCCGAACTCACCAGCACCAGACACGCCAGCACAATAATCACCTTGCGCCTCAGCATTACTATCACCTCTCATAATGCTCGCGGTCTGCGCACCGCGGGCTGCTACGCCCCATAGTTTTCGCCGTCGGCGCCGCGAACCCTTCAAAGCAGGTTCGTGATGAAACGAAGAAGAATTGTGACTAGTCGCCCTGTAGCGCTAGAACGGGCGACAGACAAGCCGGCAGGGCGCGACTGGCCCCCGCAAAGTCTATCCAGGACGACAGGCATCCCTGCCTGTCGCGACTTGTGGTAACGCCATGGACAGGCAGGGGCACCCGTGCGCAACATGGGTCCCCTGTCCTCCAGGAAGGCTAGGAGAAAGGGCTGTGCCGCTTTAGGCAATGCGGATGGCAAGCCTCCTCGCCTCTGCATTTGCTTTGCAGGCCAAAGAGGAGTAGCTGCGAAGAATCGAGCAGAGAGGTGATAAAGATGAGCAACCAAAATGAAGTCCGAACCGTCCAGCAGCTCTATGACATCAAGGACCGAGTCGCACTGGTGACCGGAGGCTACGGCCTCTACGGGCGCTGGCTGTCCCAGGCGATAGCCGAGGCCGGGGCGCATGTAATCGTGGCCTCGCGCAACCTGGAGCGCTGCCAGCAGTACGCCGCAGAGCTGCAGCAGGCCGGCGGCAGCGCCAGCGGTGCCCGGCTCGACCAGAGCGATGAGACCTCGATCCTGGCCTTGCGCGATCACATTGATGAGACCTACGGACGGCTGGACATATTCATCAACAACGCCGTCGGCAGATTCCCGGTGAAGAACCTGCTGGAGACGGAAACGGATTACTGGCCCGCTTACATGCAGGTCAACGCCACCGGCGTGCTGATGATATGCAAGCACCTGGGGCAGTACATGTATGAGGCCGGCGGCGGCTCGATAATCAATATCAGCTCGATTTACGGGCTGGTCGGGCCGACCTTCCCGATATACGAGGGTACCGACGTCACCTCGCCGGCGGAGTACGCCTTCGTCAAGGGCGGGATGATTAACCTGACGCGGTCTATGGCGACCTTGCTGGCACCGAGGGTGCGGGTCAACTGCCTGGCACCGGGCGGGCTGTTCGCCGACCAGGACCCGCTATTCGTGAAGCGCTATGAGGACCATTGTCCGCTGGGGCGCATGGCCGGGCCGGAGGACATCAAGGGCCCGGCGGTTTTCCTGGCGTCCGACGCCTCCCAGTACCTGACCGGGCAGATCATCGGCGTCGAGGGCGGCTGGACGGCCTGGTGAAGTCGGCCAGCTTACTTGACTTCATTCACATACCATCCATTGTCAACTTTGATGAGATGGACCTCGTTGGCGCGGCCGTCGGCAATAGTGGCGATGGCACTATCGCCCTCCACCATTATTTCGGAAACCTTGCAGCCGATCGGGAAGTAACGCTGCCAGTACTCCAACTCCTGGGCGCGTTTTTTCTGCAGCTCCTTGATTATCAGGTTCCTCTGCCCTGTGGCGATGTTGTCCCAGTCGGGGTTTTCCTGGCGGGCGTAGGTGATGTAGTCCCAGTAGCCGGCCGCCCGCGCGCTGTCGCCGTCGCGCATGGCAGCGACGAAGGCCTTGGCGACGCCCTTGGGGCTCCCACCTCCGCAGCCCGCAAGCCCGATGACGCCCCACGTGATGGCAGCAATGAGTCCGGCACAGCTCAATGATCTCACAATGGTTCACTCCTTTAGCGCCACATAATAGACACGGTCACTATAGGTGGTAACGGCCCTGAAACTGTACGCCGAATATGCCTCGAAACGGCTGAAGCCGGCCGCCCCCAGCATCGCCAGCACCTCGTCATTGCCATAGGCGCGCTGGAAGTGGGTCTCCCGGAAATGCTTCGGCCCACCGGCGCCGTTCCAATAGTAGAGCATGTCAACCCGGCAGATGCGGGTGGCCGGGTCCCAGCTCGCTTCCCAACTGTACTGCAGCGGCTCGCTGGTGCGCAGGTTGTGCTGAGTGAAGAGCCCGAGAGCCAGCGCCCGCTCGGTATTCACATCGAATATCAGTAGCCCACCCGCCCGCAGCACGCGATAGGCTTCACGCAAACATGCGGCAAGCCGGCGCGGGTTCAGTATGTAGTTGAGACTGTCATACAGGCTCACTATCAGGTCGAAACTCTCGTCGGCGAGCGCCATCTCAGCGGCATCGCAGGTCAGCGCCGGCAGCGGCGGCTCCTGGCGCGCACAATGACGCACCATCGGCTCGGATAGGTCGGCTCCGCGGGCGTCATACCCACGCCTGATCATTTCGCTGCCGACCTTGCCCGTCCCGCAGGCCAGGTCCAGCACCACCTGCGGCTGCTTGTCCCAGCGCCTCAGCAGACGCTCCACGTAATCTACCCAGCGGGCGTACGGGACGGTGCGCATCAGGTGATCGTAGTAGTCGGCAACTTCGTCGAATTCGCCGGCGCCCGGGCGGGTATAGTCTGGCTGCTGCGTCATCTACCGACTACTTCCTCTGTCATTATTGTTGGCTGCGGCCGTAACGCGAACAGGCGACAGCTTCAGTCTGGCCCAATTACTGGGCCTTTTTCGGGGCGCTGGAGCCGATTTGCAGGTACTTCATCACCGTCTGCTGGCAGGGCAGGTCGGCGCGGAACTGCTTGCCGTAATCGCCCCGTGGCCAGGTGACGCGCAAGGCCACCATATAGCGCCCGGCCCGCGCCGCCGAGGGGCCGGCAACTCGCCCCTCAAACGGCACTAGAATCGTCTCATTCGGTCCCAACCCCTTGATCCGCCGCTGCTGCTTGCCGGTGCTCTCGATTAGCGGAGTGTCCATCAGCTTTACGCCAATGTCGGTGATTTCTTTATTCGAGAGGTTCTCAATCGAGAGGTCTGCTGTAAAGCCTGAGCCGGTGTCGCGCCGCAAGCTCTTCAGGCTCACGCGCAGAGGATAGACCCCCCAGTTATTGCGTATGGTAGTGAAGGCCGCAGCGGCAGCCAGGGCCCACTCCCGGCCCGGGTACGGTCCCCGATTGCCCCACAGCGCCGCCCGGCTGATGTCATGCCAGAAGGCGCCCTTAGTCATTGCATCTCCCGGCTGGTAGTCCTGGTGCGCGGTGACGATGCGGTCATAGAGCTCCTCCGGAGCAGCCGGCACCAGCATCTTCTGATGCCAGTAGAAGTCCACCTGGTCGCCGACAACCAAATTGACCTGCTCGGGCCGCAGGTACTGGTTCCACTCCCGGGTCATGGTGTCGAAATGGAGGCGATCCGGCACCTGGTAGAGCATCGGGGCCAGTAAGGCCACGCCGGCGTCGGTGAACATCAGCGGGTCCTGGCCATGCTGTACGCCATGGCGCCAACTGAGCACGAATATCCAGATGGGCTTGGTAGCTTGTGACTTCTGCTTGATCTTGCGAGCAATATCAGCGCCGAGGTGGGCCCGCCACCAGTTCCAGCAGTCGTAGAAGTCGGCGTCGCTTTGCCACTGCTCCTCGACCTTGGTGACAACATAGCGCTGCTTGCGGCTGAGACTGTAGTCGTGCCATCCCTCCGGCAAGCGCACCGGCATCTCGCGGGCGAACTTCTCAACCATCTCATAACCGCCGCGGTCGCTGCGGAAGTAGTCAAAGCCGATGAAGTCCACGTCCGGCTGCTGCTGCATTTCGCTGGCAAACCGGGCCAGATGGTCAATCCGCCGCTCGTCGAGCAGGGAGACGAATTCGCGCTCCGAACTCGCGCCGGTGCTGCGGCTGATGTCCAGGGCGAAATCATAGGGCGGCTTCTTGGCCTTGCTGCCGCTGGGGTTGGTCTTGGTGACCTTGGGATAGGTTGCGTAGGCGACGGCCCAGGCGCCGAACTTAATGCCGCGTCGGTGCGCCTCGGCGGCCAGCTTGGGGATGGCCTCGAGGTTGACCGGGTTGAAAGGCTGCTCCATCGTCAACTTGCCCTGGTAGGCTTCAGTGACAGCGCCTCGGAACCAGAAGGTATCAGCACCGATATACTCGCACCAGTCGAGCATGGTCTTCCAGTCACCGGTGCCGCCTTCGGGCTTGGGGATGCCGGTGGCACGAAAGTCCGGCTCCCAGGTGGCGATACAGGTGCCGGGGGCCAACTCGGGTCTCTCCGCAGCGACAATCTCGAAGCGCGTCCGCGCCACACACCAGGTCGTGCCCTCGACCTTGGGCGGCTCCTCATCCCTGGCGCGTTTCTGCTCCTGCTCGGTGCGCCAGGGCCAGTTCTGCGGGTCGCTGACCTCGACGCGCGTCTCGGCGACATAGTACCCCGGCTTGGCGTTCCAGGGCACCGGCCAGTAGGTGGAGTACTGCTGCTGGCTGCGATTGTACTTGAGGTGCACCTTCTCCACACTGCCGATGGTGCTGACCACCTCACCGTCGCGAGTGACAGTGACCAGCGGGTCCTCAGCGGCGACCACCGGCTGGCCGTGATGGTCCACCAGCGTGGCATTCAACTCGACCAGAGCGTAGCGGAAATAGGCCGACTGGCTGGCCGCCAGTTCGAGGGGGAAAAGCACGGTGGAATGTGCTGGAGGTGGGCGCTTGCGGACCCGGGCCAGCCAGCTTGCGGCCGGGCCGCGAAAGGCAATCAGCATGATTACCACAGAGACGACCACCAGCAGACAGCAGCAGCAATTAGAGCGCTGCTGGGCCTGCCGCTGGCGGCGCAAGCTCCGCGGCGATTGCTGATTGACCAGTCTCAAGGGCTCCTGGCGCATGGTATTGTGCGCATCCGTTTCAGGGCCGCCGGATCACGACGGGCGGCACACGATCACCCACGACCTCTCGCGTGACGGGCTGCCCGCATGTTGCAGCCGGATGCTATTGGCCCCCTCGCTGAGCCTGGTGGTGATGACTAGCTCGTCGGTCTGCTCGCTGACACTCAGCTTCGTATCCTTGCCCGCCTCCACCGCCAAGGCGGAGGGGTTGACATCTTCATCCAGTACCCGCGCACGGATCTCAACATCGGTCTGACTGAGCACCTCGCCGATCGGCGGCGAGAGGCCGGCCAGATGCAGCGGCTCCTGCGCCAGCCAGCGCTTGAAGGTCGTCAGCGAATTGTCCCGCACCACCATCTGCCGAGGCAGACGCCAGGGATTCGACTGCTCGTCAACTGCGCCTCTATCAATCGAGAAGCCGAGCCGATAGCCGGCCTCGCGAACCGCCGACATCACGAACTCATCATAGTTCCCATATGGATAGGCCACCGCCACCACCGGCTCACCGATCATCTGCTCAATCTTCTCTTTCGGTGCAGTAAGCTCCTCGACAACGGCGGCCTGATGCTCTTCCAGACTCTGACCTTCAGCCGGTTTCGTCAGATTGGCGTGGGTCAGAGTGTGGGCGCCGATCTCATAGCCCCTAGCGTGCAGGTCGCGGATATGCTGCCAGCCCATGTGCGCCTCTCCGCCCATCGAGCCGGTAATCAGGAAAAGGGTCGCCCTGAAGCCGTATTGTTCCATTATCGGGCAGGCCTTCTCATACACGCACAAGTTGCCATCATCGAAGCTAAGCAGCACCGACTTCTCGGGGAGGTCCTGTTCGCCACTCAGGTAGTCGGCGAGCTGCTTGCAGGTGATGCTCTCAAAGCCCTCCTCGGCCAGAGTCTGCATCTGTTGGGTGAAATCGGCGGTGCGGTTGAAGTAGAAGTTATCCGGCTCCGGCTCGATACCGTGGTAGCAGAAGACATGGACGATGCGCGAGGGCAAAGCCGGCTTTTCAGCCCGGGCAGGCCGATCGCTTGCCCCCGGCTCGCCGCGTCCACAGCCGGCCAGCACGGCTACTGCGACGATTGCTGCGATCAGAGCTATTCGCTTGTTCACCATAGTTGCAGCCTTCCGTTAGAGTTGCAGCATTTCCACGGTATTCGCCGCCGCCTGTCTCAAGACACTGACGACGCGCTCGATCTCCGCCTCGGTTATCAGGGCCGGCGGCTCCAGGCGCACCACCTTCGGCTGATTGAGGGTGAAGGCGGTGAGAATCTTCTCCTGAACCAGGCCGGCGATCACCAGGTTGGCGATGTCCGGGTCGGTGAACTCGATACCGACCAGCAAGCCTCGGCCCCGCACCTGGGCGATCACATTGTCAAATTCGGCGGCGACCTGCTGCACTCCTGCCAGCAGTTGCTCGCCGCGCCGGGCACAAAGGCCCGCAATATCTTCCTCCTGCAGTACCTCGAGGGCCGCCAGGCAGGCTCTGCAGGCCATCGGGTTGCCCCCGAAAGTTGTGGTGTGGATGTAGGGGTTATCGCTGAATATGCCCCATACCTCCGGCCTAGCGGCGAACGCCCCGATCGGCATCATGCCTCCGCCCAGGGCCTTGCCCAGAGTCATGATGTCAGGCACCACGCCTTCGTAGTCGCAGGCCCAGAGCTTGCCGGTGCGCCCCAGGCCCGTCTGAATCTCGTCCAGTATCAAAAGCGCCCCGCTGTTATCACAGACTTCCCTGGCGGCCTGAAGATAACCATCGGGCGGAATGATGATGCCGTTCTCGCACTGGATCGGCTCCAGCAGCACGGCTGCAGTAGCATCGTTGACGGCCGCCGCCAGCGCTTCAGCATCGCCGAAAGGCACATGCCTGAAACCGGCCAGCAGCGGCTCAAACGGCGCCTTATAGACCTCCCGTCCGGAGGCCGAGAGCGCGCCGAAAGTCTTGCCATGAAAACCGCCGGCGGCGCAGACGAATTCGGGCCTACCGCTGTGCATGCGCGCGGCCTTCAAAGCCCCCTCGATTGCCTCAGCGCCGCTGTTGCAGAAGAAGACGTACTGGATGTCACCGGGGCACAAAGCGGCCACTCTTTCAGCCGCTTCGGCCATCACCGGATCGAGCAGGATATGGCTGCTGAGGCCCATCAGGTCAAGCTGGTCCTTGAGGGCGGCGACCAGTTTGGGATGGCGGTGGCCGATGGTGAATACGCCCGGCCCGCCGAGGCAGTCCAGATAGGCATCCCCCTCCGGCCCATAGACATAGCAGCCCTGGGCGCGGTGCTCGGCGACCTCCAGACCCATGAACTTGGTGAGGCTGGCGATGCCGGGGTTGACATGTTGTTGGTAGCGCTCAAAGGTCTGCTTGAAGACTTCGCGGGAATCCATATCGGTTTATCTCCCCGGCCGCCGAGGCGGGTATCAAGACGGCCTACAGGCGGCGGATATGGGAAGGCCGCCCACGAATCGAAGTGGGCGGCCTGCCTTCACCATTTGTCTTGGCACGACAGCCGCCGCCCACCATGCAAGTGACCGAAGCGACATGAGAACGCCCGGGCCGGAAGCGGCCCTCATCATTGTCTGGTCGGGGCGGCCGGAGTTGAACCGGCGACCTTTGGTCCCCCAGACCAACGCGCTAACCAAACTGCGCCACGCCCCGACCTAATCGCTTACTTGACCGCGTCCTTGAGCGCCTTGCCGGCCTTGAAGGCGGGTACCGTGGTGGCCGGTATCATGATGGTCTCGCCAGTCTGCAGGTTCTTGCCCCTGCGCTCCTTGCGGTAGCGGGTCTCGAAGGTCCCGAAACCCGTCAACTGGACCCGCTCGCCACGCTGCAAAGACTCAGTGACTGCTTCCAGTACAGCGTCCAAGGCACTCTGTGCATCCTTCTTGGTAAGACCGGTCTTCTCGGCAACAGCATCAACGATGTCCGACTTGCCAGCGGTAACCGCCATCACGCACCTCCCAGATTTTGTGGACACCCGTTTGATAATTCACTCAATGGCCTGCCAATTCCTGCATGGCGGACAAATCTTCTACCAGTTGTCCGGCTCGGGGCTGGACCACGCCTCATGCTCGGCCCGCTGTCGGCGGCTCATCAGTCGCCGCGCAATCGCCGGCGGCGAGCCGCCCTCATACAATATCTCGTACACCGCCTGAGTTATCGGCGCCGCGACACCGACCTGGTCGGCCTGCTGCTTGGCGGCATGGGCCGTGTAATAGCCCTCCGCCACATCGTGCATACTCGCAAGGATGTCGCGGACCCCCTCGCCGCAGCCGATCCGATAGCCGAGGGTCCAGTTGCGGCTCAATCTACTGTTACACGTGGCGATCAGATCACCAACGCCGGCGATGCCCCATAGCGTCCCCGGCATTGCGCCCAGCGCCTGAGCCAGCCGGCAAATCTCGGCCAGGCCCCGGGTAATCAGGGAAGCCTTCGCATTATCGCCATAGCCCAGGCCGTTGCTCATCCCGGCACCTATGGCAATAATGTTCTTGAGCGCACCCCCCAACTCCACGCCAATTATATCACAATTCGTGTAAACCCGAAAGAGGTCATTGTTCAAGAGGCCTTGAGCCCGTTCGGCTGCCGCCCGATTGCGGCTGGCGACAACACTTACCGCCGGCATCCCCTCAGCGATCTCCTTGCTGAGGTTCGGCCCGGAAAGCGCCACCAGGGTGTCGGGGTCGAGAGGCCGCAGCTCCTCGATCAGCACCTCGCTCATGCGCTTGCCGCTGTCCCGCTCCAGGCCCTTAGTGGCGCAGATGAGCAAGGCCTCGTCGGCCATTTTCCCGGCTATCCGCGCGGCTATCTCCCGCACACCGACCGAGGGCACGGCAATGATCACCGCCTCAGCACCGGCCAGTACCGCGCTCAGGTCCGCCTCGGCGACGACGGTATCAGGCAGCGTAAAGCCGGGCAGATACCTGGCATTCTCACGGCTGGTCCGGATCTGCTCGGCGGCCTCGGCGCGGCGTGTCCATAGCCGCACCTGGCAGCCCTGCTGGCCCAACATCCGCGCCAGCGTCGTACCCCAAGCGCCGGCACCAATTACCGCCCAGGTCACCTGCTCAGCCTGCCTCTGGCTAGCCATCATCTTCGGCTTCCTCTTGGAGCTCCTTGGCTTTCTGGCCGATTCTGGTCTCGGTGCCGCTCAAAAGCCGGCCGATATTCGGCGCGTGGCGCACCGCAATCAGCAAGCCCATAGCCAATATGCACGCCAGTAGTTCGCTATGGGCTGTACCGTTGAAAAGCCAGTAAAGCAGCGTTGCGGACAGTGCCGCCACTATCGAGCTCAGCGAGATGTAGCGGGTGATGACGGTCAGCATGATCCAGACAGCAAACGCCGACAGGCCCACGCGCCAATCCAGGGCCAGCAGCACACCGAGACTGGTTGCGACACCGCGACCGCCACGGAAACCCAGATAGGGCGAGAAACAGTGCCCTAATATAGTGGCAAGCGCGGCGGCGGCGTACCACCAACCCTCAAGCTGGAGCACTCCGCCGGCCAGCGATGTGGGCACTACACCCTTAGCTACGTCGGCCAGCCACACCACCAGAGCGGCCTTGGCACCGACTGTGCGCAGGACGTTGGAGGCGCCGATGTTGCCGCTACCGTACTTGCGGATATCATCAATGCCACAGGCGCGGGCGATCAGCAGCCCGGCAGGAATGCCGCCGACCAGAAAACAGCCGACCAGCGCTGCCACCTTGACCGGCATCTGCGCTTCACTCCTTGCGGCGGTCGCGTTTGCTGCGGGCCCGCCAGAGCAGACGGATCGGCGTGCCCTCGAACCCGAAGGCCTCGCGCAGCTTATTGCTCAGATAGCGCTTGTAGGAGAAATGTATCAGGCTTGGGTCATTGACGAATATCACAAAGGTCGGCGGGCCGCTGCGCACCTGGGTGGCGTAGTAGAGCCGCGGCTGCCTGCCCTTCTTGGTCGGCGGATGATGGGCGGCTAGGGCATCCCGCAACACGCGATTGAGCGGGCCAGTATCAATGCGCTTTTCGAACTGCTCTCTGACTTCTCCGGCCTGCTGCAGCAGCTCTGCCACGCCCTCGCCGGTCAGGGCACAGGTATATACCAGAGGCGCATAGGCCAGGAACTTCAACTCGTGGCGCAGGATCCGCGCGAAATCCTGCCGCAGCGTCTTTTCGACCTTATTGTAGTCCAAATCCGGGTATTCTTCATCCGGCTCGGCGTATTTGGCTACCACGTCCCACTTGTTGGCGACGATGATGACGGCGCGGTCCGCCTCCATTACCTCCCCCGCGACTCGGGCGTCGAGACTGACGAGGCCCTCGCCGGCGTCAACCATCAGCAGCACGATATGGGCGCGCGCTACGGCTCGAAAGGTGCGCAGGCTCGAATAGTATTCGGTATCCTGCCGCCGCGAACGCTTGCGCAGGCCGGCGGTATCAACGATGCGATAGGTCTGGCCGTCGCGCTCGAAGACCTCGTCAACGGCGTCGCGGGTGGTGCCGGGGACCTCGCTGACAATCACGCGCTGCTGGCCGAGGATGGCATTCACGAGAGCGCTTTTGCCGACATTGGGCCGCCCCACTACCGCCAGGGCCAGCTCATCGGGCAGCTCGCCGTCCGCTTCCGGCTCCGGCAGGACCGCCTCCACCGCCTCCACCATCTCCATCAGTCCACGGCCATGAATCGCGGAGATGTCAAGCGGCGGCCCCATACCTAGAGCCAGAAAGTCGGTCGAATCGGCGGAGAGCTTCTCCATCTTGTTGGCAACCAACACGCACGGCTTGCCGGTGCGTCGCACCACCTCGGCCACCTCATAATCGAGGCTGGTGAGGCCCTCGCGGCCGTCCACCATCAGGATCAAGGCATCGGCTTCCTGCAGCGCGGTGACCGCCTGCTGCTTGACCTGGGTAATCAGCTCATCGCTCTCAGCGCCGGCCAGACCGCCGGTATCAACCAGCATCACGCGCCGGGTATCCAGCTCGGCTTCGGCGTAGATGCGGTCTCTGGTGATGCCCGGGACGTCTTCCACCACCGCCGTCCGCTCGCCGACCAGGCGATTGAACAGCGCCGACTTGCCCACATTGGTGCGCCCGACTATGGCGACAATCGGTAGCATGGTCTAGCCGCCGGCCTGTAGCTTACTGCGAGTGAGATTGACCAGCCCGCCGGCCTCGATCAGTGCGGCGGCCGGGCCGGTCAGAGCGGCAAAGCGCCACTCACTAGCTGTCGTCAGATCTCGCACCAAACCGTCGGTGAAATCCACCTCGATCTCGTCCCCGTCATTGATCGCGGCAGCGGCCTCTGCCTGCTCGACAATCGGCAGACCGATATTGAAGCAGTTGCGATAGAAGATGCGGGCGAAGCTGGCCGCGATGACGCAGCTCACCCCGGCCGCCTTGATGGCAATCGGGGCATGTTCGCGCGAGCTGCCGCAGCCGAAGTTCTTGCCGGCCACGATGATGTCACCGGGCTGGGCCCGGGAGACGAACTCGATGTCAATATCTTCCATGCAGTGGCCGGCCAGCTCGTCGGGATCGGTGGTCATCAGGTAACGCGCCGGGATGATCGCGTCAGTGTCCACGTGGTCACCGTACTTGTGCACTTTGCCCTTGACTATCATGTTCTCACCGCGCTTAGAGTTGATCAGGACTGCAGATTCTGCCGGCCACCGCCGAGGCCGCAGCTACGGCCGGACCGGCCAGATAGACCTCGCTCTCGGGATGGCCCATGCGGCCCACAAAATTGCGGTTGGTGGTCGCAATCGCCCTCTCGCCGGCGGCTAGTACGCCCATGTGCCCGCCCAGGCACGGCCCGCAGGTAGGAGTGCTGACCATACAGCCGGCCTCCAGAAAGGTCTCAACCAGGCCCTCCCTCGTCGCCTGCAGATGAATCGCTTGACTGCCGGGGATGATGAGGCAGCGGACGCCCGCAGCCGCCTGACGGCCCTTGAGCACCTCGGCGGCAATGCGCAGGTCCTCCAGTCTGCCATTGGTGCAGGCGCCGACCACCGCCTGGTCTATCGCGATCTCGCCGACTTGGGAAATTCCTACGGCATTCTCCGGCAGGTGCGGGAAGCTGACCTGTGGCTCGATGGCATCGGCCTGCCAGTCATAGACCTGTTCATACTCGGCATCCTCATCGCTGCTCAGACACTCATAGGGGCGCTGCGCCCGGCTCTTGACGAACTCCTCGACCTTGTCATCGGGGGCGATGATGCCGCTTTTGCCGCCGGCCTCGATAGCCATGTTGCAGATAGTGAAGCGGCCGGCCATCGGCAGCCTGGTTATGGCCGAGCCGGCAAACTCCATAGCGCGATACAAAGCACCGTCAACACCGATCTTGCCGATGGTATATAGGATCAGGTCCTTGCCGCCGACCCATTTGCCCAGCTCGCCCTCGATGACGAACTTGAGCGTCGCCGGTACGCGGAACCAGGTTTCGCCGGTCGCCATCGCCGCGCCGGCATCGGAAGAGCCGACGCCGGTCGAGAAAGCGCCCAACGCGCCATAGGTGCAGGTGTGGCTGTCAGCACCGATGGCCACGTCACCGGGCAGCACCAGGCCTTTGTCGGGCAGGATAATATGCTCGATGCCACTGCCGGCCCCTTCGTAGTAATTGGTCAAGCCCTGGTCGCGAGCGAACTCGCGCATGTGCTTGACGATCTGGGCGGTCTTGATGTCCTTGTTGGGCGTCGAATGGTCGGCCACTAGGACGACCTTGTCGCGGTCAAATACCTCGGTGGCGCCGATGTCGCGGAATTGCTGGATGGCGATCGGCGCGGTGATGTCATTTGCCAGCACCAGATCGAGCCGGCAGGTGACAAACTCGCCCGGCCGGACGCTAGCCTTACCGGCCGCCTGCGCCAGTAGCTTCTCGGTTATCGTCATGCCTGCAGACATAGTTCTGCCTCGCTACACTGAAATCGCTAATGCCTTGGGACGGGTCTGTGCAAAAAACGCTCCCTTGCGGGAACGTATTGGTGTGTGGTAGCCATATTCTACACGAAACAGCCCGCGTGGACAATACTTCGCCCCGACCAGGCAATCACAGATCGTCGCCGATCGCCGCGCTCTCCAGATGCTTGATGTTCCCGACCTTGCCCTTCTCGGCCCATTCAACAAGCAGCAAGTCCACCCGCAGGTTGCAGTCGAGGTGCCCCTTATGTTTGGCATACTGCTGCAGCAGCCGCACCAGCTTGCGGCGCTTGGCGGAGGGCAGGGCTTCGGCGGGCGACAGCTCACCTGCCGGATATGACTTGACCTCGACGGCGATGAGGGTATTGTCGCGGAAGACCACAATGTCGAGTTCGCCGCGTCGGCCCGGCGCCCACCAGTTGGTCTCAAGTATTCGGTAGCCGCGCTTTTCCAGGTACCAGCGCCCGACGCGCTCACCGCGATCGCCGATCTCGCGGGTGGAAGGCGAGGCGGTCTCGCTGGTGCCTTCCCAGCCCGGCATTCGCTCGCGCACGAATCTGCTGAGCCATACCCCTAGAGCGCGCCAGAAACCTGCCGGGTGGTCTTGATGGTCGTCTTGGTTCTCTGACATTTGCGTGGTGTTTTGTGGAATGCGCTATCGGCCTTCGGGCGCTGGCGGCTCGGGCACCAGGCCGTTTTGTACCAGTTCCTGGTACATCTTCTCGGCCGCGCCGGGGGTATCGGCTGGGCCGATCGCGAACCGCATCTCCACACACTCGTCGGTTTTCAGCGTGGCCGATGGCGAATGTAGTATCATGGTGTCGAAGCGGCTCTGGGTGAACCTGCAGTTAGATGCCCATACCAGCCCCGGCTTGCCCTCGCTGCGTGGTGCCAGCCACACCCAGCCGACGGTGCCGAGATCAATGTACTGGTCCTTGGCTACGCCCTCCCATTCCTGCTTGCCCTGAACCGGGGTGACGAAGTAGGCGCCGGGCAGCCAGCCCCAGAAGAAATGGGCATCAGCTTCGTTTTCGCCAACGTTGTAGAGGCGACTGGTGACCAGCAGGCAGGGCGTATCAGGCCGGATTGTCAGTTCGTACTCGATCCGCGCTCTGCCATCCGGAACGGGCTGCTGCTTGTCATCGAGCAGCCGCGTGGACTTGATCAGGACCGTCTTCGCCTCTGCGGTATCCTCGATTATCTCCACCTCGGTCAGTTCGGCGGGATACACCCACCCACCCAGCGTACCGGTCAGATAGAGCTGCATGCCAACGGGGAGACGGATCTGCTTGCTGAGGCCGGGCTCGAAGCTGAAGCCGCCGGCACTATTGGCCAGCGATAGGCTCTGCAGGTCCTCGCTCACCGATATGCCCACGACGGTGAAGCTGATCGGCCACGACTGCGAGTTGCCCAGCGGAGCCAGGTCGGTGAGCTTCAGCAGCCCCTCGTAGCTGCCGGCTTGCAGCCCCGACATCTTCACCACCAGCCGCCCGGAGCTCTTGGGTGGGCCAAGGCCGCTAGTGTCAGCCGCGACCGTTGCCCCGCGCGCGTCGGTCAGGCTGAAGCTAACATCGGTTGCAGATATCGGGTTCTTGTCATCTTTGATGCCCATAATCACTTCGACGGTAGCGCTGCTTAGGCAGCCCAGCTCGAGCCTGTCTGTAGAGGAGGGCCGCGGCGTGCCATTGACCTTCAATCCGCTCAGTTGCGGCGGCGTGGTATCGTCCAGCACCATCCATTCGGGCTTGTTAACAACCAGGATAGCTTCGCCCTTGGGCGCGATCTGGGGACCGATCTCGATCTGCAGCCGTCCATCTCGTACCGGAGCCTCCATGCTCGCCCAGGACCCACCGGCGGCGCGGTAGTAAACCTTATCACCATAGCCCGCTGCAATAGCCAGGCACAAGACCAGCAACGTCAGGCTAGACTTGTTCATGGAGCTATTCACCCTCCTCGACTGCTGTCACCAGGCCCTTAGCCAGCAGGTCCTGGTAGATCTTCTCCGCCTCGCCGGGGCTGTCAGCCGGGGCGAAGGCCAGCTTCATGGTGACGAACTCGCCGGGCTTGGTGGTGCGCCCGCTGCCGTACAAGAGAATGTTGCCACCCATGAATTCGCCGAACTTGTCAGCCGAGGCCCATAGCAGACCGGGTTGTCCTTCGCTCCTGGGGGCCAGCCATAGCCAGCCCACCTTCCCGATAGTGCTGTACCTGTCCTTACCCTCGCCGCTGCTCCACTCCTGCTTGCCGGCGGGGGTGAAGTAGTAGGGACACGAGAGCCAGCCCCAGTTAGGGCTATTGCCAACATCCTTGTCAGATATGTTGATGGAGCGGGTGGTGACCAGCACCGCCGGTGTGTCGGAGCGTACGGTAAGCTCATATTCCAGCTTGACCAGACCATCGCTGGGGTTGTCCTCGAGGTCCACGACATTGGCGGTGATCAGCACCGTCTTTTCCTGCTCGGTATCCTTGGTGATCTCGACATCAGTGAACTCGCGCGGATAGTAGTAGCGCCCCCCTCCCATGTTCGAGGTCAGCTTGGCCCACAGGCCGTTGGGCAGCAGAAGCTGCTGTTCCTTCTTTCCGGTCGCCATCACATAGCCGGCTCCCAGGCCGGCCAGCGACACCGTCTGCTTGTCCTCACTGACCGAGATGCCCATGACGGTGAAACTCACCGGCCAGCTTCGGGAGTTGCTCAGCGGAGCCATATCCGACAGACTCAGCGTGCCCTGGTACTGCCCGGCCTTCAGCCCGACCAACTTCGCCACCAGCCGCCCGGAGCTCTGGGGCGGACCCAGGCCGCTGCGGTCAATCTCCACCGTCACCTCCGGAGCCTCGCTAAGCCGGAAGCCGGCGCTCGCAGCCTCTATCGGGTTCTTGTCATCCTTGACCCCGATGACCACATCCGCCGTATCCCCGCCGAAGCATCCAAGCTGCAAGGTATCGGTCGAAGCGGGCCGAGCCTGGCCGTTGACCTTCAAACCCGACAGGGCGGGCGCTTCCGTGTCATCCAGTACCATCCACTCGGGCTTATTGATGACCAGAACGGCTTCACCGTTGGGGGCCGCCTGCGGGCCGATCCGAATGTGCAGCCGCCCCGCCGCGACGGCAGCCTCCATACTCGCCCAGGAGCCATCAGCCGCCCGATAGTAAACCTTATCGCAATAGCCGACCGCCACGGCCAAGCCAACCACCAGCATGGTCACGCCCAGGGTTCTCATTATTTTCACCACCTGCAGTAGTCTCATATCTGTTTATTGGACGCCCGGGGCCGAGTACCTGCCCCGAATCTCACTCCCAGACCCGCCGCTCTCTGGCATCACTACCGCAGCGGCTACCGGCAGGTGAATTTACTCCCAGGTTACAGCCAGCTTACAGGCCGCCGCTGCCCTTCTCCCGATAGTAGCGATACCACCCACGCACCCGTCCCTCGAAGCTGGTGTCGGACCCACAATCCGACCTCCGCCAACCGGGGACGAAAGGAAGAAGTGACCAAATGCACCGCCCCATCTCGGCCTTCGCAATCTGCCTGCTCTTCGCCACCACCGCCTGGAGTATCCCGACCGAATGGAAGCAGTGGCTCCCCGAGCTCACCAGGCAGGATGATTTCTACGCCTTCTGGAGCACCGCCGCCTACCAGTCCGTATTAGCCAAAGCCCCCGCTGTCTCGGCAGTAAAGCCGTTCTCTATCTTCGCCAGCGGCAACCAGCAAACCTGTCGCGGAGAGGTGACCGAATGTAAGGAAGCCACCCTGACGGTCCCGATCCTGCACCTTACCGACTGGTGGGCTGCTGATGATTATATCGCCCCGCTGGAGGGCAAGGTGAGCCTGCATCTGACGCTGCTGCCGGACTCTTCGCGGCGGGAGGGCTGGGCCATGAGCGGCGCTTTTGACCGAAGTTGCTGTCCGCTGAGGGATGTCGTGCTGGCGGCGCGCCACAGCCTCAGGTACCTCCTATCCCAACCGGACGTTCACGAGCCACGCGTCGGCATCGTCGGCGAGGGCCTGGGCGGGGCAGTTGCGGTAGCTCTAGCCGCACTGGAGCCGGACCTGGTCGCCTTCATCGCCGTTCACCAGCCGGTGCCCGGCTTTCACTATCTGAAAATGGGCACACCCGCCGATTCGCCGACAGTGCTGCGCCCGCTGAACCAGGTCGCCAGCCGCAAAACCGATGACGAACTGCGCCGCAGTTTTACATATTTCGATTTTTTCAACTTCGCTCCGGAGGTCACAACGCCGGCTCTGGTGACGATGAGCCTGCAAGACCAAATCGCCACACCGGAACAGGTCCTGGCCATCTACAACCATCTGCGCAGCCAAAAGCAGTTGGCGGTGACTGACTATGAGGACCACTTGGGAACCGAGGGCCGCCAAGACTTCTACGCCAGGACCCATTGGTGGCTGCAGAGCATCGGGTACGTGCGCGGTGTTGAGAGCCAACAGCCGAGTGACCCGGGAAGGTATCTGTTGCGCAGATGAAACAGGGCGGGAGAAGCGACCGCAAACGCAGGTGGTGGCGAGCAGAGGGTGATGAGTGAGGCGGTATGGGGAGGCCCGTTAGGGGGGACGGGCAGGGGGCGAACAGGGCCTGACCGGATGCTGATCGGTCAGGCCCTGGGTGTCTTCTGAAGGCTTTCCGCCCCGAGTTCCTACTGGTCCTCGCTATCCCGCTCCATCCATGCCGCTGCCGGAATCGTGAAGCTGTTGCCGATCTCGAAATTGTAGATATAGCCGGCCTCGTAGTTCTCGGGGTTCTTGACAGAACGAATGAAGGTAATATCACCGAGGTCTATGACCGTGCGACCTGCCTCGCGGCGGATTTCCCTAATCTCGTAGCGGGCGTCCTGGCCCCCGTCGTTGGCGATATCCAGCCAGTTGCCGGCCAGGGCCTTGCCGACGGGCAGCTCGAGATCGGTATAAACGCAGTTGTGTTCGTCCATGTCGAGGTCCATATCGGTGATGATGCCCTGATATTGGGCCACCGGCAGTTCGAGCCTGAAATCAGTACCGTAAAGGGCCACTCAAGCAGTTCCTCCTTGGTCCCTTCATCATCAACCACCACCCCCAGCAAGGCCACGGTGTACTCGACATCACCCCTGTCGCCGCCGTACTAGCGCGAGCCCTTGGCGCCATCCTCCATCATGGTGCGGGCACCGTTGGCGATCAGGTCATGCTCGATGTGGTTACGGATGGCGGCTGCGGAGCCGGCCCATTCCGGATGACCGCACCTTTGTATTACCTAGCAGGGCTGTTCCGCCTCTGCCAGGCGCTGTCCCGGCATGGGCGAGGCACCTCAGCGCAGCTCGTCGGTGTTCTCCGCGACCTTCGCGACGGCGGCGACGATGTCGGCCATGTCTTCGCGGGTGCCCAGCAGGTGGGTCTGAGGGAAGCTGATTAGCTCCTGGCACAGCCGCTCGGAGTTGGGCAGGTACATGTCGGCATAGTCGGGGAAGTCCACCATCTCGGTGATGCGGCCGAACTGCTTGCCCGTGAATAGTGGATTCCGGTAAAGCGGGTGAGGATAGCCGCCGCCGCAGCCGACCCCCTCGGCCCGAACCGCCTCCTGGAACTTGCCGATCGGCACACCGACAGTCGCCTCATCATACAGCATGCAGGGGCTATGGCGGGCGATGCGGGTCATATACGGATCACGGCGCAGCGGAGTCAGGCCCTCGATCTGGCCGAGCTGCTCGTCAAGATACAGACCGTTCTCATGCCGGCGCTGGGTCTGCTCCTCCAGGCGCTCGAATTGGGTCAGCAGTATCGCGGCCTGGAACTCGGTGATGCGGAAGTTCCAGCCGATGAAATGGTGCTCGTAGAAGGGCCGCCCGGGGATGCGACCGATGTGATGGTAGGAGAAGGCCTTGGCCGCCAGTTCCTCGTCATTGGTCAGTATAATGCCGCCTTCGCCGCAGTTGAGGTGCTTGCTGGCCTGGAAGCTGATACCGCCGATGTCGCCGACGGCCCCCAGCTTGCGATCGTTCCAGGTCGCTCCCCAGCAGTGGGCGGCGTCCTCGACGACCGCCAGACCGTGCTTTTCCGCAATCGCCAGGATGCGCTCCATGTCGCAGGCCCGGCCGCTGAAGTGCACCGGCATCACCGCCGTGGTGCGGGGTGTAATAGCCGCCTCGATAGCGTCAGGATCAAGGTTGCGCGTCTCCAACTCAACATCCACAAAGATCGGTATAGCGTTATTCTGCAAGACCGAACTCGCGCTGGCCACGAAGGTGTACGGCGGCACGATCACTTCATCGCCGATGTCAACACCGGCGGCTTTCAGCGCAATGGTCAGCGCGGCAGTGCCGCTGGTGACGGCGACACCGTACTTGGCATCCTGGTATTCGGCGAAAACATTCTCGAACTTTTCGGCCTGGGTATTCTCGCCGAGACGTCCCCAGCGCCCGCTGCGGACAGTGTCTTCCATGGCTTTGACATCCCGCTCGTCCCAGATCGGCCAGGACGGCCAGGGCTTGGTGCGAACTTGCTCGCCTCCGTTGATAGCCAGCTTTGCCATCTTTTCATCTCCTTGAAAGCGCCTTCTACTCCGCCAAGCGGCCCGCGAGGCGCGCGGCCTTGGCGGCCTCGATCTCGACTTTGACCACTTCGCCGGACTTCCCCGCTGCGCCTGCTACCTCAACCTGCAAATAGTTGTCACTTATTCCCCGCACTGTTCCGTTGTCCTGCGGGGTTTGTAAGACGACCTCCAGACACTTGCCGACCATGCTTTGGGCGAATTGCTCGCGTTTATGCTCGGAGATATGACGCAGCAGATGATTGCGGGCCTTGCGCACCTCGTAATCAACCTGCTGGGGCATCTCGGCCGCCGGTGTCCCGCGCCGCTGGGAGTAGGTGAACACGTGCAGGTACGAAAGCGGCAGGCTCTCGATGAACTGACGCGTCGCCTCGAACTCCGCATCGGTCTCGCCGGGGAAGCCGACGATCACATCAGCCCCGATGCCGGTGTCGGGCTGGAGATCCTTGATTCGAAGCACCAGCTCGCGATAGAAGGCAGTGTCATAGGGCCGGTTCATGCGCTGCAGCACGCTGTCACAGCCGCTTTGCAGCGGGATATGCAGGTGCCGACAGAGCTTGCCGAAAACAGCCAGCTCGCCATCGCCATCAAGGACCCGGCCTTGTCCGTTTTTTGCCTTTGCCCCTCTCCCGCCGGGAGAGGGGTCGGGGGTGAGGCCAACCTCAAGCGCCCGGCCACCCTCCTGTATCATCGCGACGATTTCGCGGCTGATTTCGCGAGGCTCCAGCGAGCTCAAGCGCACTCGCGGCACCGGCAGCTCGCAGGCCCGGCTGAGGAGTTCGGCCAGGTCAATGTTGCTCTCCAGATCGCGGCCGTATTGCCCCAGGTGGGTGCCGATGAAGACTATTTCCGGACATCCGACCTCGGCCAGCGCCCGGCATTGGCTCAGCACCTGCTGTGGCTCGACGCTACGTGAGGGGCCCCGCGCCTCGGGAATAATACAGTAGGCGCAGCGGGCGTTGCAGCCCTCTTGCACCTTCACGAAGGCCCGCGTATGGCCGGAGAAGTGGGAGATAATCGGCCCGGCGTCGCCGTAGCAGGCAGCCATAGCAGGGGCGTCGTCCGCGCAAGGCAACAGTTGGGCCAATCGGGTTTTGTCGGCGTTGCCTATCAGCAGGTCTATTTCGGGGATCGCTTCGAGGTCCTGGCGGGCCACTTCCACATAGCAGCCGGCCACCACCACATAGGCTCCAGGGTTGAGGCGTTTGGCGCGGCGGGCCAGACGGCGGGTATCGCGGTCGGTGCGGGAGGTGACGGTGCAACTGTTGACGATGCACAACTCGGCCCCGGCCTCGTAGTCAATCATGCAGTAACCGAGGCTCTCCAACTGCACCCTCATCTGCTCGCTCTCGTACTGATTGAGCTTGCAGCCGAGGGTCTTGATGGCAGCGGTGGGTCTGGGCATCGGCCGGACCTTCTGCTCGCGGACGGGCGCGGGGATTTGACAGTGGGCTGGTCGCCTGGTCAAGTTGCGCCTAATTCGCCCGCTGTGCTATAATTCGGCCCACATCTGACGCCATAACGCTATATTCACAATAGAAACGACCGGGACCTGGCCCGGCCGTTGCAGGTCATGCACACAGGGTTGAAGATCACGGCTTCTGGACTTTGTCGGCCCGGATGCAGGAGGTGCATACCCACATGCGCCTGGACCCGCCGCCGGGCTGCTTCACCCTGATGCGCTGCAGGTTCGGCATGAACTTGCGCTTGGTGTGCCGCTGTGAATTGCTCACCTGAGCACCAAACTCAGGTCTTTTGCCGCAGATTCGACAAACTCTGGCCAAGGTACTTCAGTCCCTTCTATTGCCGGGCGCCGGCAACGGCATCAAGCACCTGTCGAGGCGCCGCTGATTGTCTCGATATCATCCACGAGAGGCTTAGTATAGCATACTCATGCGCGACGACGCAAGCACACAAGAGCGAGCTTTCGGGCCACCTGTGCCCTACGCGGCTCCACGACCGTCCGCGGCAGCATCCGGCCGCGCGCTGCCTGGTGCCCGCCCCAGGAGGATAACCGGCACGGCGCTGCCCCTTGGCGTGCATCTGTCCAATGGTGCCTACGGCTCCGCCAGCAGCCTGCATCTGCTGCTCGGCGGTGTCTATATCATGACTCTGCTCGCCCTAGCCACAGCCCTCACCTACATCGAGACCTGGGTGCTACAGCAGGCCTCCGGAGTGTCACTGTCATGGATAGCCCTACAGGTTAGTAGCGATCAGTCTCCCGCGACTGAGTTGGCCTTCGTTCAGGTGCTAGTTCTAATCAACTTCCTGCTGATCCTGCGCGTCTCGGCGCTCTCCGGCTATCATGCTGCGGAGCACAAGGTCGTCACAGCCATGGAGCATTTCGGCGATCTGCGCTATGATGATGTCGTCGAGATGCCTCGCGTCCACCCCCGCTGCGGTACGGTGCTGCTGTTCGGCGTGCTGGTTGCGGTTGGGCTGTTCTTCTCGCTGTTGCCGGTGCATTGGGCGCTGGCGGCGCTGGGCGGCCTGCTCGGCTGGCGTTTCCGCTACCATACCGGCTACTTCGTGCAAAATCACTTCACCACCAAGCCGCCGACGCCGACACAGTTGCGGGCCGGCATGAAGGCCGGGGAGACGCTGCTGGAACGCTGGCGTCAGGACCCGGACCGCCGCGTACCGTGGCTGCGGTCTTTATGGATTCGGGGCCTGCCCCAGATGCTCATCGGCCTGTTCCTGGCCATGCACCTGCTCGACTATGTCCATACCCACTTACACATCTGGCTCGATTTCTAGGACATTGCCCAGAAACAGCCGCACTGAGGCACTTCTATGACCCGCGCAGACATTATCACAGCTCTAGTTGACGCACTACGCAACGTCGCTGAACTGACGCCTGAAGAGCTTGATGGCCTCAACACCGCTATCAACGAGCAACTGAGCCATCCGCCCAGCCCGGAGATGGGCGATTTCTCCACCAACCTCGCCCTGGTCGCCGCCAAGCACGCCGGCATGGCTCCGCGCGAGCTTGCCGAAGCTGTGGCTGACCAATTGCGGCAATCCCAACTCCCGCTGGAAAAGGTCGAAGTTGCCGGTCCCGGCTTCATCAATATGTTCATGGCCCCCGAGTGGTTCACCAGTACAGTGAGAAAAATCTTGAGCCTGGAACGCGGCTATGGCCGCAGCCACCGAGGCGCAGGGGAACGGGTCCAGGTCGAGTTCGTCAGCGCTAATCCGGTCGGTCCGGTGCATATCGGCAATGCTCGCGGCGCGCCTTTCGGCGACGCTTTGGCCGCCATGCTGCAGGCAACCGGCTACGAGGTCGAGCGCGAATACTACGTCAACGACGGCCGCTATAACACCCAGGCACTCAATTTCGGCAGATCAATTCAGGCGCGTTACCTGCAGGCGCTGGGCCGTGAAGTGGAGTTCCCGGAGGACGGCTATCACGGCGATTACGTCACCGAGATGGGCCGGCGGCTGGCAGACGAACACGGCACCAAGTACGCTGACCTGCCGCGGGATGACGAGGCCGCCTACCACTTCTTCAGCTTGCTGGTGGATGAGGTCGTGGAGCAGGCCGAAGCCGACCTGCGCGATTTCGGCATCGAGTTCGACCGCTGGTTCACCGAGAAGGAGCTGTACGACAACGGTGACATCGAGCGCGAGATCGCCGGCTTGACCGCAAAAGGCATGGCCTACGAGAAAGATGGCGCGGTCTGGCTGCGCACCGAAGACTTCGGCGATGAGAGCGACCGCGTGCTGGTGCGCAGCGACGGGCGGCCCACCTACATCGCCGCCGATGCCGCCTATGCCGCCAACAAATTCGCCCGCGGCTTCGACCGGCTCATCTATGTCTTAGGCCCCGACCATGCGGGCTATGTGCCCCGGCTGCGAGCGGTCTTGGCTACCTGTGGCTTTGACCTCGAGCGTGTCGAGATCATCGTCTATCAGAACGTGCGCCTGATACGCGGCGGCGAGACGGTCAAGCTGGCCAAGCGCAAGGGGCAGATCTACTCGGTGCGCGACCTGATTGACGAGGTCGGCAGTGATGTCGCCCGCTTCTTCTTCCTGATGCGCAGCAACGATTCGCACCTGGACTTCGACCTGGATTTGGCGGTCAAGCAGTCGGACGAGAACCCGGTCTATTACGTCCAGTACGCTCACGCCCGCATCTGCAGCATCGCCAGAGAGGCGGACAAGCGGGGCTTTAGATTTGACAGCGAAAGGGACCTGTCGCTACTGACCGATCCGTGCGAGGCGGCTCTGATGCGCAAGCTGGCGGATTATCCGCACGAACTGGAGTGCGCCGCCGAGGCCCGGGCACCCCACCGCCTGACGACCTATCTGCGCGAGCTGACACAGCTTTTCCACCAGTTCTACACCAACTGCCAGGTGCTCAATGCCGAGGATATGGCGATGTCAACGGCGCGGATGGCGCTAACGGAGGCGACGCGTCAGGTGCTGGCGAATTGCCTGGGCCTCCTGGGCATCAGCGCGCCGGAGAGTATGTAATCAATACTGCAAGCCCGGTCCATGCCGGCCAAGGACCGGGGCATATCACCGCTGCGACCTGCCCACCGCTTCGTACACCCCATAGAGCTGATTGATGAGTCTGCTGATGTCGAAAAGCTCCACGGCGCGCCGGCGACCGGCTTTCCCCATCGCCTGCGCTCGGTCCGGATCCCGTAGCAACTCCACAATGGCCTCGGCTAGCTCGTCTGCATTGCCGTGTTCGACCAGCAAGCCGGTTGCGCCCTCCTCGACTATCTCAAGCGGGCCTGCGGTGCGGGTGGCGATGACCGGCTTTTCCGCCGCCATTGCCTCGATGAGGACCATACCGAAGGGCTCGTCCCTGGAGGGCAGCACCACCACATCGGTCAGCGCCAGCAATTCCGGGATGTCCTCGCGGAACCCCAGCCATCTGATCGCCTCGGCACAGCCCAACTCCTGGGCTTGCTGCTGGAGGGCTTGCTTATAGTCGCTATCCCAGAAGCCGGTGTCACCGATGACCAGCAACCGCGCTTGTGGTTGCTGCTGCAGCACCTCCCTGAAGGCCCGTAGCAGTATCTGATGGCCCTTCCACGGCGTCAGCCGGGCGATTACAGATAATACTCTGGCCCCGGCCTGGAGCCTCAGTTCTTCGCGCAGTTTTTCATTCGGCGGCCGGGGTTGATACTTGGCAATCGGTCGCGCGCCCAGCACCACGGTGGTGTCGCAGTGGGCGTCGGCGAGGCTTGCGGCGACGGCTGCCGACATCGCCACGATATGCGGTCTGGTCATCTTCGCCACCCTAATCAGCAGCGAGCGCACCGGTCCCGGCTCGAGAATATCGCGCACATCCCATACCAGAGCCTTCCCGGCCCATTTTGCAGCCAGGCCGCCGAGTACGTGACATTTCAGAGTATTGGTATGAACGATGTCAACATCTTCCTCCAGGAAGGCCCGGCGCAACTGCCGCAGCGGTCTGAGGCTTTGCCAGATGCCGGTCAGGCGCGCGCCCAGCCCGGCCAGCTCATCACGTGAGTGCTCCAGGACCGCTGCCGAGGCCGGGAATACGGCGCGACAGGTGACGCCGGAGAGGTCCACATCCCGTAGCCATTCGGCGCGTTCGGCGTGCAGTAGCACCGGCGCGACGACATCGCGGTCCAAATAGCGCAGAATATCCAGCAGCGCTTCCTGCGCACCTCCGCCGATATCCCCGGCATGGTCCAGATAGGCCACTCTGATGCGTTTTTCGTTCATTTCAGCCAACTGCTCACCTTGTGACTTGCAGTGACGCAAGTGTTGACGCTGTGGTTTGGCCTAACCCTCTCCCCCCTTCCCTGGCAGGGCAGGGGGAATCAAAAGAGGGTTAGGTGAGTGATTACCGTCCTACCTTGCCTGGTCAGCTTACCGCTCTGAAAGCTTCTGCCGGCCCGATTAGTGCCGCTGTGATGCTGACTGCAGAGACGTCTATTTCCGCCTAAGCTACCGGTTTCCTGCGTGTTCCTGAGACTGAAACACGAAGTTTACCGGGGCGGCTAAACTTCACTCCCCCGCCGCCGATAACAAATACACTGGGTGGGTGGAAGTAGAGCGGAATTGCGGCCGGGGACCGGCGCCCTCGAGGCTCCGCCAGGCCCTCTCGAAGCACATCGCGGTCAAGCTCTTCGCTTCCGCCCGGTAATTGCCAACATCCCTTCGCGGAATTGGCTGAACCATCGGCTGGAGGTAAAGAGCGTGCCGTACACGGTGCTTGTCATCGAAAATGAGCCTGCGTCCCTAGCCCTACTGAAAACCATCGTGACCGAGTGCAACTACTTGCCACGCTGTGTCAGCACGGGCACCGCTGCTCTCAAGCTGGTCGTTGAGGAGAACCCCGCACTCATCCTGCTTGAGCTGATGCTGCCGGACATGGACGGCTTCGATGTCTGCCGGCGGCTGCGCAAGCAAAGCAGCATCCCTCTGATTATCGTCAGTTCCCGAACCTCCGAGCTCGACCGCATCTGCGGCTTCGAATTGGGCGCCGATGACTATGTAACCAAGCCGTTTCATCCGGCTGAGTTAGCTTGCCGTATCCAGGCTCTGATGCGCACCGCCTATGCCAGACGCAGCGGCCCTCGCCACAGCCCGTCTTTGCACTTTGAGCGCGTCGTCATCGAGCCGGACAGCAGAGAGGTGACCGTTGAGGGCAAGCCGGTCCATCTCACCCCCAAGGAGTTCGAACTGCTGCTGGCGCTGGCTGAAAACCATGGCAACGTGGTCTCGTCCGACTGGCTGCTGCTGAATATCTGGGGCTACGATCAGAGCATCAGGACGCGCACCCTGGATGTTCACATCAACCGCCTGCGCTCCAAGATCGAGCCCGACAGCGCCCACCCCCAACTGATTCGCACCATCTCCGGCGTCGGCTACAGCTTTGCCGGGGCTGCCGCCTGAGCTACCAGGCCGCGTCGCCACCGGTTCAGCGTCCGGACGGGGTGCGAGCAGAGACCGTCGGTGGGGCGCAAAAGGCCAACTGCAGTTGTTCGTAGGCCACGATCGCGCAGGCGAGACGCCTAGCCCACCGAGGGAGACCGGGCCGCCGGTCAGCAGGCGCGAAGTCCAGCCTCACCCACGCCTGACCCACTCCAAAGGAGTGTGTACCTCTGGATACCCCCACAGCGCCGTCCTGGACGACAGGCATCCCTCCCTGTCGGGGTTCCGGGCAGCCAGAGATAGCTTCGGACAGGCAAGGATGCCTGTCCTCCAGGTTTTTCAGGAGTCTTCTGCGCTAGCGATGATGCGTGCACGCAGCCACCCCGACGGCTCTCCTTGACCTGCCACCCATCAGAGAGTAGAATCCGCAGGTACTAACACGACTAGGGAGTTGACCAGATGGCTGCGAAGGCCAAGATGCTGATACTGCTGGGCGATGGCATGGGTGGTCGCCCGGTGCCGGAGCTTGACGGCCGCACTACCATTGAGGCCACTGACACACCCGCATTCGATAAGATTGCCTCGGAGGGCGCTTGCGGCCTGCTAAACCCCATATCACCGGGCGTAGCAGCCGGCAGCGACACCGCGCACATGGCGATCCTCGGCTATGACCCGTACCAGTACTACCGCGGCCGCGGCCCCTTCGAAGCCAAGGGCGTCGGGCTTGAGGTAAATCCCGGGGATGTCGCCTTCCGCTGCAATTTCGCCACGATTGACAACGGCCGTGCCCTGGAGAACCGCACGGTCATTGACCGCCGCGCCGGCAGGATCAACAAGGACACCGACCAACTGCGCCAGGCCCTCAACCAGCAGATACCCGAAATTGACGGTGTCGAGATTCTCTTCAAGGAATCGGTCGAGCACCGCTGCGCTCTGGTGCTGCGCGGCGAGGGCCTGAACGAGCATGTCGGCGACGTTGACCCTCACCTGGAAGAGCCGGCGGATTACCTGGAGTGTAAGTCGCTAGCCGGCTACGAGGACAACGCCGCAGCCCACCGCACGGCGGATATCGTCAATCAATTCGTGGAAAGGTCGCGGCAGGCGCTCAACGACCACCCGGTAAACCAGGCCCGTGAGGCCGACGGTCTAAAGCCGGCCAATATCATTCTGCCGCGGGGTGTCGGCACCGCCGTCGAGCTGGAGGCCTTTGCCAAGCGCTACCAGCTGAGCGGGGCGCTGATGGTCGAGGTTGATCTAGTGCGCGGGCTGGGCCTCTACCTCGACATGGATGTTATCGCCTGCGAGGGCGCTAGCGGCGGACGCGACACCGACGAGTTGGCAATCGCCGCCGCCGTCGTCTCAACCTTTGAGGACCACGACTTCGTCCTCGCCAACATCAAGGCTCCCGACCTTGGCGGCCACGATGGCGATGTCGAGCAGAAGATGGCGGCCATTGAGAAGGTGGACCGGGCGCTGGGCTATATTCTCGACAACCTCGACTTCGGCCACACCGTGGTGATGCTGGCCGCCGATCACTGCACCCCCATCAGCGTGCGCGACCATTCCGGCGACCCCGTACCCGCCGCTTTCTTCGGCTATGGCGTCACTCCCGACGAGGTCCCAAGCTACGGTGAGAGGGCGTGCGCGCAAGGCGATCTGGGGAATTTCCGTGGCTCCGACGTGATGAATCTCTTGCGCAATTACGCCGGTGCCGGGGGGAAGTTCGGCGCATGAGGGCAAGTCGCGTCGTCATCCTGGCGCTGTTGTTGGTAGCGGCGCAGGCCTTCGGCGACGATTTCCCGCGTGGCCCCAGCCAGGATATCCTCTTCGAGCAAGACCAGCCGCGTCACGAAGCGATTCGCCTGCGCCTGGTCAATGCCGCCGGCGGAGAGATCACCGCCAGCAACGACGGCGGCAGGACCTGGCGCACCCTCGGGCATGTCGTGAGACCGGCGCTCAAGGTCAATCCCGGCGGCTATACGGCCAGCCGATGGGCCCAGGACAGCGCCGTCGCCGCCACCGCCGTCAACGGCATCCACATCAAGATAGCCAATAACCCCGACAACGACAAAGGTATCATCTTCAGCATCATCCCCGGTGCCGAGGCAGTCGGCGCAGCGACCGAGCTGCCCGGGGCCTCGCTGGTCACCGATATTGCGGGCGGCACCGGTATCTTCGGCGGCTACGGTCCCTACGTCAATGCGCCCGTCTATCTCGAAGCCGGCAACGAGCTGGTCGCCCTGGCTGCCGACTACGTGCCGGCGCAGAGCGATGTCCTGCAGATTATCCGCCGGGAGCCTGAGAGCCGGCCGCTTTACTGCACCTTCGAGAACAAGTTCGGTGGCAAAATATCCATTGAGTACGAAAAGCAAGCACGCAGGCTGATCGGGCAGGTGCTGCGGCCGGTGGTAGGGATTGGCCGCTTCGAGGGCACCATGTACGCCGCCCCGGGCCGTTTGCGCGCTAATCACTGTGGCGTCATTGACATATCTACATCTCCCATCGGCCAGATCGGCGGATTTCAGATCGTGCCTCGCGAGCACGCCGGCAGCCCCGAGGTCCGTTACATTCGCGAGAACACCCAATGGATGGTAGTCGGGCCTGCCGACGTGCGCGACCCGTCCTGGGAGGGTGTGGCGCCCCTGTTCTCCGGATACCTACTGCCCAGCTACCGGCCTGACGACATCACCGGACCCCATTCCGACTGGATGAACCGAACGCTCTCGCGCCTGATGGTGCAAGTACGCTATAATGATGGCGAGTGGGAGAACATGCCCAGGATCTGCCTGGATCCCGAGGTCGAGACCGACAACGGGGCACAGAGCGAGCGCGGGCGCCGCGGCCTATGGCGCATCCCGGCCAATCTCAAGCCATACAGCCCTCTGCCCGGCAGCGCCTATGTAGCTCTACGCGGCCTCACGCACCTGCGCATAGTTTTCCCGCGCAACATCTACTGGCCCCAAGAGCCGGACAGCTCTCTAGCGCCGGGCGAGTAGCCGATAACTGCCAGGCCGACACCATAGGTCCGTGGTTCGAGCCTCATCAACATCATCGCGCAAGTCGGGCTTCCCTAGTCGCCAGGCAGGTTTGTCCGGACCGATCCAGGTCCGGGAGTTTGGCCGCCTAGGCTTTGCCGGACTATCGTTCTAGCCCGACCCGCCTTCTGAGGCCGCCAGTGCGCTATACTTCGGCCCTGCAAATACTGCGGTACATGCGCGCCAACTACGGCCGCCAGCTCAGCATCAGCGCGGTCTGCCGAGGCGTCGCGCTATCCTACCAGCCAATTCATTACCACATCCGGGAGCTTGAGAAGCTGACAGTGCTGGGCACCTCCAGACTGGGCCGCGAAAGTCTGTGCATGTTCGTCAACTCGTCCGCCACGGCCTTGTGGCTCGGCATGTTGTGCCGCGAGCAGCAGCAACAGGCAACCGGCTTGGCTGCGGAATTGACCGTCGGCCTCCGGCCCCACCTGTCGCGGCGCTGGCAGGCATTTGACTGCATCGCCGTGCTGCCGGAGGAAAGCCGGGTCATCGCAGTTCTGAAGGACCTGGAGGACCACACGGTCACCAGCATTGTCGCCAGGTGCCAGGCCGTATCGGCGGCGCTGGAGGTTGACCTGATGAGCGCCGGCGAGTTCCTGGAGCATTTCGGGGCCGCTTCCGGCTTGGCCTGGGCACAGCGGGCGGTCATCATCGCCGGTCACCAGAGCTTCTGGCAGTACGCCTTGACCGCCGGCGAGGGCCTGGGACTGGTGCTGCCCGCGCCAACTGATTAGACAAGCCGCTATCACCTGCTCCAACTCAATTGCGGGGAGTTCACGATGCCTTCTGCAGCCAAGCGTCTCCTTGAGGTTACCGCCGCCGTCAGCCGACCCGTGCTGCTGGTCAGTTTGCCTCAGAACGACCCGGACCTAGGCAAGGCTGCGGTTGACGCCGGTGCCGAGGGCTTGAAGGTGCACATGAACCTCCATCACGCCGCGGCCGGAGTGGCTTTCGGCTCCTGGGCGCAGGAGGCCGCCGCTATCGAGCAGATTATCGCCCTCGGTGTCCCGGTGGGCATCGTCCCGGGGACTGCCGACAACATTTGCTCCCCCGCCGACATGCAGGCGATGGCTGAGGCCGGAATGGATTTCGTGGACGCCTATCTATCCGACATGCCGGCCTGGATGCTGGATACGCAGACCGGCGTCCACATAATGGCGGCCGTCGGCTACCAGGACCTACCGCCCCACGGCACGCCTGCAGGCCTGGCGTTGGTGCCGCAGGTGCGGATGATCGAGGCCTCGGTGCTGCCCCATGAGGCCTACGGCAAGCCGCTGTGCCTGGCCGATGTGAAAACCTATGCTTACCTGGCTGAGGTACTCAGCCCCTTACCTATCATTGTTCCCAGCCAGCGCGCGATCTTGGCCGAGGAAGCTGCTAGCTTGCATAAAGTCGGCGTTCGTGGCATTCTTATTGGTGCAATCGTGACGGGCAAGGAGCCTGCCGGCCTGGCTCGGGCCACCGGCCAGTTCCGGGAGGCGCTGGAGGCTTTAGTCTAGAGCCTGTCACCGGCCACAGGTCAACCAGGGAGGACCACCGTGAGCATAAGACATCGCGTGCATCGCATCATATACGTGCCGCTGGATAACCGGCCCTGCAATGTCGAGCATGTCCAGATGCTGGCGCGCATGGTGGACTACGAACTGCTGGTACCACCCGGGGAGCTGCTGGGCCATTACACCACCCCGGGCAGCGTCGAAGACATCATCGAGTGGCTGCTGCGCGAGGCGGCCGGCGGCAGCATTGACTGCGCGGTGCTCTCTCTCGATATGTTGGCCTATGGTGGCCTGGTAGCCTCGCGTTCGCCTCATGTACGCACCCAGTTGGCCCTCGAGCGCCTCAATACCTTGGCGGACCTCCGCCAGATGTTGCCGGAAGCTGCCATTTATGCCCACAACGCCATCATGCGCCTTTCCATCACCGCCAATTCCGACGAAGCGGCGGCGAATTGGCAACTGCTCCGCGACTACTCGGAGACCCAGGGACGTCTCGAGGCGCTGGGCGAGGAAAGCGACCGCCAGCGCCTCACCGAACTCGAAAAGCAGATCCCCATCTCGCTGCTGGGCAAGTACAACGCCTGTCGCGAGCGCAACCATCAGGTCAATCTCCGCGCCGTTGAGGAGACCGCCAAGAGCAATCTCGATTTCTTGGTGTTGGCCCAGGAGGACGCCGCTCAGTATGGCCCGCACGTGCAGGAGCAGGCCGCCTTGCGCAAACTTGTCCAGCGCCACGGCCTCAGCCAGCGGGTATCAATGCACCCCGGCGCTGACGAACTCGGCCAGACGCTACTGGCGCGCTTCATCCACCAGCACATGGAGAAAGTCCCGACCGCCTATGTGATGTACGCCAATCCCCAGGACGCTGAGAACATCGCTACCTTTGAGGACCGCCCCTTCAGCGAGACGCTTCATGGCCAGATGCAAACGGTCGGCGTCGAGCTCTCCAGCAGCCCTGCCACCGCCGATTTCGTCCTGGCTATCAACCCGCCCGCACCGCGACAACGCAGCGATTACCAGGACGCCGAGGCCGCTCAGGCCCGCGAGCAGCAGGCCCAAGACTTCCTCGAAGCCGTCGCCGACAATCTGGGTGACCGGAGCCTGGCGGTCTGTGATGTCGCATTTCCCAATGGTGCTGAAGAGTGCTTTGTCGAGGCGCTGCTGGCCCGCAAGCTGCCTCTGCAGGGGCTGCTCAGCTTTGCGGCGTGGAATACGGCGGCCAATTCGGTCGGCTCAGCCCTGGCCCACAGCACCCTCCGCCTCACCGCCTTGCAGGATAAAGGCGCTTTCGACCTGGCCAATCTGCTAGTTGATCTGTCGCCGATGCGCTATCTGCAACTGCTCGATACGCTGATCGACTCGGAGAAGGCTCACATCAATCTGCTCTTCTGCCATCTCGCGGACGATTGGCTTTATCAGACCCGCATCCGGCCACAGGTCACCGAGCACGTGATTAAGATGCTGCGGGCCTCGATATTCGACCTGGCAGACAGCAAGCCGCGAGTCCAGAACATGGTCAGCGACCTGCTGGTGCGAGCCGTGGCCGACCTCTGGGCCACCCATTTCCTAGGCAAGGAATCGGTGCGGATCGGCCCGCGCGAGAACGCCACCAGTCTGGCCCTGGCAGAACTCGAAGAGACCCGCGTCACCCTGCCCTGGGGCCGCTTGTTTGAGGTTGACCTCAACCTCAAGTTCGGCATCGAGCTGGTCGCCAAGGAATGAGCAGCGGCGGCGCCGTCAGCAGACCGCCGTTGGTGCCTGTCGCTTGGCCCATGCCCAGCCGCGTTCCCGTAATTATGGCGTTGGGCCTGGGCCTCCTGATCGTTATCGGTGTGTGCTTCTGCATGGAAAACTCCTCGGTTCCAGCCGCCGGCGCGCGCCCAGCGGTCGCCGTAGTCAAAGGTGACCACCTCGGTCGTGACGGCGAAGCCATGGCCTCCCTGGCCGAAAAGCACCTCCAAGGCGTCACCAAAGCCCTAGAAGCCGTGCGCATACCCTATCTGCTAACCTCCGACTCGGAAATAGAGCGTAGCGGGGTACCGGATGTCGAGCTCTTGATCCTGCCCTACAACCGCGCTGTCGGCGAAATCGAGCTCGGCCATCTGCTCGACTTTATCCATCGCGGCGGCAAGATCATCGCCTGTCTGCTGGGCCGCAACGATCTGGTCTATGCCCTGGGCGTTGACCCGGCCGGCCCGCGCCCTGCCGAGCAGCTTGGCATTGCCGGCGCCGACATCGTGGTCTCCGACACCTCGGCGGTAGGAATGCCGCAACGGGTTCGCCAGCCGGCCAAGTATGTGATGGCCTGTGAGCCGCTGCCCTCCGGCCGGATTATCGCCTACTGGGAGCAGGACCGTGTCCCGGCCGCGCCGGCTGTCATCATCAGCGACAATGGCGCCTTGATAACCTGCGGGCTCACTACCGACCATTACCCCGAGACGGCCCAACTGCTACGGGCACTCATCGGCATCTTCACGCCGCGTGTCTGGGAGCAGTCAATCCCCTCCTCGCCCCTTCATCTCGGGCCATACGGGCCTTATAGCAGCCTGGCCGACCTCTCTGAGGCCGCGCAGCGCAAAGCCGCCGCCGGCCAAGATATCCGGCCGGCTCTGGCCGACCTCGGTGAGGCTATGGCGCTGCTGAGCCAAGCTGGTGAGCTTAAGGCCCGCAGCCGGTTTGAGGAGGCCCTGGCCGCCGCTCAGCACGCCGACGAACTCGCCAGCCGCGCTCTGTGGGAGAGCTTCGCTACTGTCGAGGGTGAAATGCGCGGCATCTGGATGCACTACCACGCCGAACCCTCCTGGGATCACGCCGCCGCCACCCTCAAGCAGGCCAACTTCAACGCCGTTTTCCCCTACGTCTGCAGCGGCGGCGTCGCCTTCTATAACAGCCGCCTGCTGCCCCACCATGGCTCGGTCAGCCAGCACGGCGATTGGCTGGCGGAGGCGGCCGCCGCATGTAATAAGTATGGCCTTGCTTGCCATCCCCGCATCCTCAATCTCGCAACCCTCTGGGCCTCGGGAGAGACCACCAGCCGCCTCAAGGCCCAGCACCGCCTGGTGATCACAAATGAGGGCAAGACCGGCACCTGGCTCTGCCCAACGCACCCGGACAACCGCCGGCTGCAACTCGATTTGGCGCGCGAGCTAGTCACAGGCTATGACATCACCGGCCTGCAGTTCGACTACCTCCGCTATCCTTGGAAAGACGTCTGCTTCTGCGACCGCTGCCGGGCCGCCTTCGAGGACTATCTGGGGGTCAAGGTCGCCACCTGGCCGGCTGACGCTTTCACCGGCCGCTATCGGCAGCAGTACCTGCAATTCCGCCGTCACCAGATCAATACACTGGTGGCCGAAATCAGCCGGACTGTGCGCCAGGCCAAGCCCCATGCCCAGGTCTCGGCGGCAGTCTTCATCAATTGGGAGTCACACCGCGACAGCTTCGGACAGGACTGGAAGACGTGGGTGGACGAGGGCTGGCTGGATTTCGTATGCCCGATGGACTACACCGACGACGCGGAGACCTTCCGTAGCTACGTGCGTCGCCAGAACGGATGGGTTGCCGGGCAGGTGCCGATCTATGCCGGCATCGGCGTCAATGCCAACAACTGCACCTTTGCCGACCCTTATCAACTCATGCAGCAGATCGAGATCGCCCGCGAGGAGGGCGCTTCCGGCTGGGTGGTGTTCAACTACTCCCCGCGGTTCGTCAAGCACTTCCTACCACTGCTCGCCAAGGGCATCACCCGCACGCCTACAGCCTATACGCTCCCCTCGGCGGCGGGGGACTGACCTCTACGCCCTGGAGAACGCTTTATGGAGCCTTACGAACGCATAATGAGAATCGCGCAGCGCCAGCCGGTGGACCGCCCCGGCATTGACTACTATACCACTCCCGAGTTCGACCGCATGCTCAAAAAGCACCTGGGCACCGATGATGATCAAGTACTGCTGGAGCGCATCGGCTGCGACATCCGGCGGGTGGCGGGCAAGTACGTGGGGCCGCCGGAACTGAGCGGTGCCGCCGGCGTCAACGCCGACGGCCGGGACTTTCTGGGAATTGTCTGGAAGCCGATGCAGAATCGGTTCGCCACCTACAACGAAATAGCCCACCACCCGCTCGGCCATGTCACCACGGTCAAGGAAGTGGAGGAGTATGCGTGGCCCGACCCCGACTGGTTCGACTTCTCGCACCTGAAGGACGAGATCGCCCAGATCAACCGCGAGCGCCGCTACTGCATCCTGTTTTTTGTCGGCGGCGCCTTTGAAACCCCTTGGTATATGCGCGGCCTGGACCGCTTCCTGATAGACCTGGTGGAGACGCCCGACATCGCCGAAGCCATCTCCTATCACGCGGCCAAGTTCTACCAGGCCCGGGCCCTGCGCGCGCTGGAGGCCGCCGACGGGGCCATTGACATGCTCTACAGCGGCGGGGATCTCGGCACCCAGCGGGCGATGATGCTGGCTCCCGACCTGTGGCGCAAGTACATCAAGCACAACCAGGCACTGCTGATCACCGCTTTCAAGGACCTGGGCCTGTTCACCATGTACCATTCCTGCGGCAGCATCGTGCCGGTCATCGAGGACCTGATCGAGATGGGGCTGGACATCCTCGACCCGATCCAGCCGAAGGCGGAGGGGATGTCGGCTGAGGAGCTGAAGAGGCAGTTCGGCGGGCGGCTGTCATTCCACGGCGGCATCGACGAGCAGGAGCTGCTGCCATACGCCACGCCGGCCCAGGTGGCTGAGGAAGTCGAGCGCGTCATCTCGGTATTTGGGGCTGATGGCGGCTACGTTGTCTGCCCGGCTCACGCCTTCCAGCCTGACACGCCGCCGGAGAACGCAATGGCGATGTACGACGCGGCCCTGGCCTGGCGGTTCTGAACCGCTCTCCCCCTACAGCCACCATGGTTTGAGTGTCCCCGAAGCCACTGCCTACAAACGGGAAACTGCCTCAGACAGCTAAGCGTCTGAGGCAGTCTATGCCTGCGGATCCGCACGAGTAATGGTGACCTATGGGGTGTTCAGGGGCAGCCGGAGGGCCGTCTGAACCGGCACCTGGCCGCTGCAGCCCTGCGCCGCTCCCGCCGCCAGTTTGTGGGCGATGAAGTACTCGCCTGACTGCGCCAGTTTGACCTTGGCGTAGCGGAAGCGGTTGAACAGAGCCCGTACCTGCAAGTTGTGAGACAACAGCTCCGCAGGAACTTCCTCTTGCTTATTCAGTTGTGAGACTACCGACGCCACATCGCAGTACACCGTCATCGCACGCGATCCCGACTCACGGGCCGTCAGCAGGGCCTCGGAAATTGCTTCGTACGCTGCTGCTTCCAATGGACTGCCTTGTTTGCTGTAGCTGGTAGAGTAAACAGTGTCCCGTTGGTGGTCGCGCAAAATGACGGCGATGCCGGTTTGGCCGCTGTCGGCGGCTGCCACGGCGCTGACCAGGGCGTGGGTGGGTATGCCAGCACGCTGATCGGTCATTTCGCACCTCCCAGGTACATTACTTACCAGCCTGAAAAGGAACGCTGCTGCTGATTTACGGCTACTCTTATTATACCACAAATCACGCTCAAATCAAACTTTTTTGTATAGAGTTGTATAAAGTCGTGTGTCCAAAGCTCAACAATGTCACCGCTGCCTCAGGACTATCCGTTCAGGAATATGACGTCGCCGGAAAGTATTTTGCGGCGGGCCCGAACTTGGCACATGACTTGCAGTATCTGTGGGTGTAGTCTTTGCGCTAGCCTCAATGGCTCGCAGGACTTCGCTTCTCCCACCCAGGTGCGGGCCCGGGGTCATCAACAACCTCGGGCCCCTAACTTTTCCCCCTTTATCTGTCAGTTCTGGGCGTCTATCAGGGCGATGAAGTCGTCGAACAGGTAGTCCGAGTCATGCGGACCGGGGCCGGCCTCCGGGTGGTACTGCACCGCTAGCATCGGCAACTGCTTGTGTCTCATGCCCTCCAGAGTGCCGTCATTGAGGTTGATGTGAGTGATCTCGATATCGCTCTCGGGGAGGCTGTCGAGGTCAACACAGAAGCCGTGGTTCTGCGTGGTTATTTCCACCTGCCCAGTGTTGAGGTTCTTGACCGGGTGATTGCAGCCGCGGTGACCGAACTTGAGCTTGAAGGTGGTCCCACCCAGCGCCCAGCCCAGGATCTGCTGGCCGAGGCAAATGCCGAATACCGGCACCTTGCCCAGCACTCCCTGTGCCGTGCGTATCACATAGTCAAGCGCTTCGGGATCGCCCGGCCCGTTGGAGAACACCACACCGTCAGGATGCCAGCTCAGCACCTGCTCGGCTGTCGACTCGGCCGGCACGGTGATGACCTCGCAACCTCGGCGGTACAGGTGGCGCAGGATATTCTGCTTCACTCCGCAGTCTATGACCACAATCAGGTAGTTACGGCGCGGCTCGTAGGGCTGGCCATTGAATGAGACCGCCTGCGGCCGGCCGCTGACCGGGGCCGGCACCTCAAGTCGCAACTGCCGGTCCGGCACCGGTGTGGCCTGGTCATAGCCCTCGCCGATCCAACGTCTAGGCGCCTCGGGGGTAACGTCCTTGACATAGTCGGCGCCTACCATCTGCGGCGCTTCCCTGGCAACCTCGACGGCCTCCTGGTGGTCGGTCACTTCGCTGGTGATGACGCCGATCTTGGCCCCGTAGGTGCGCAGGTGCTTGGTCAACATGCGGGTGTCAAGGCCCTCGATGCCGGCGATGTTATTGTCACTCAGATATTCCGCGAGGCTCATGGCGGCGCGCCAGTTACTGGGCTGCAGCGAATTCTCCCGCACCACGAAGCCCTCCACCCACGGCCGCCATGACTCGTTGTCCTCGCGATTGATGCCGTAGTTGCCGATCTGGGTGTAGGTCATGGTCACGATCTGGCCGCGGTATGACGGGTCCGTCAGCACCTCCTGATAGCCGGTCATACCGGTATTGAAAACCACTTCACCGGTGGTTGTTCCCTCGGCACCGAAGCTGTAGCCCTCAAATACCGTACCGTCTTCCAAAGCCAGTATCGCCTTTTTCATCTACGCTCCGCGTTTATGAGGCGTTCGTGCCATCGCTACCAGTGTTCTCCGCCGGGTGCAGCCAGTCCTTCGTCAGCAAACCCTTTGACCTACGAAAACGCCGTATACTAGATGCAGTGTCGTTGCATGCCCAGCTCTAAACCAATAGCTCGCCTTCTCGGTACACGAATCTGCCGTCAACCACTGTGGCCCACACCTGACTGCGCAGGGTCTCCCCGGCGAACGGGGTAGCTCGGCCCTTAGAGGCGAACCGCTCCGGGCACACAGTCCATTCTGCCTGCGGATCAATGATAGCGAGGTCAGCCGGGCCGCCGCTAGTCAACCGGCCTGCCTGCAATCCCAGCAATTGCGCCGGCGCGGCGGTGAACTTCTCAAGCAGCCACAGCCACTCAGCCGGCGTACTAGGCTGCAAGACCGTTGCCGTCGCCGCCAGCGAGGTTTCCAGACCCACCAGACCGAACGGGGCTGCCTCCAGACCCGAGGCCTTCTCATCCGGCGCATGAGGGGCGTGGTCGGTCGCGATTATTGCGATAGTGTTGTTCCGTACTGCCGCGGTGATGGCGGCATTATCATCGGGGGTACGCAGCGGCGGATTGACCTTGGCATCAGCCCCGAACTTGAGCAGCGCCTCTTCGGCCACGCAAAGATAATGCGGCGCTGTCTCCATACTCAGCCGCCCGGCCCAAAGCGGCAGCGCCTCGGCCACCAACGCGACTTCATCCTCGGTCGCGATGTGAGCCAGGTGCAGATAGGCCCCACAATCGTGCAGCTCCACCCATTCAGCCACCGCCTCAGCGGTCGCACGCCTGGACATCCCCGGCAGCCCCAGCTTGGCGCTGAGTTCACCTTCATTGATGATACCGTTGCCGCTGATTGACTTATCCTCCGGGTGCGCGATGAATACGCAGCCGACCTCAGCGGCCTGCAGCAAGGCTTGTCGCTTCAGTTCGCGGGCCTGCAGCGGGAAGGCGTCGTCGGTGATCGCCACACAGCCCGCCTCCAGCAGCCCGGCGAAATCGCTGAGTTGCTCCTGTCCGTGGGCTTTTGTCGCTGCGCCGAGGGGATAGACCTTGCAGGCCGCCGTCTGCTTGATCCTGGCTGTCAGCTCCCGCACGCGGTCCGGTGTGTCCAGCGGCGGCGTGGTATTGGCCATGCAGCAGACCGAGGTAAAGCCGCCGGCAACCGCCGCGCGGGTGCCGCTGGCGATGGTCTCTTTGTGCGTCTGTCCCGGCTCCCGCAGATGGACGTGGATATCAACCAGCCCGGGCGCGACCAGCTTGCCGCTAACCTCAATGCTCTCCCCCACCGTGGCACGCTTTTCCCCCGCAGCGATCTCTTGCACCACGCCCCGGGCCACGATCACATCCGCCTGGCCGACAAAGCCGCCGGCCGGGTCAATCACGGTGCCACCGCTCAGCGTAAAACTCTCAGCCGCCATCCCATGCCCTCACATACAAAAAGGACCCTCGCCGAGTGGTCGGAGGGTCCTGGTGATGTTCGTCTGTCGGCAGCGTCATTCATCTACCTTCACGTCCACTCGCGCGGTTTGCGGCAAGCGCCGGCCCGTGCGGTCGGTAACAGTCAGCGTCACCACATAGAAGCCCGGCTCCGGGAATGTCCAGGTCACTTTCTGGCCCAGGTTGTCCTCAGCGATGCCGTCCCAGTCGTCGAAGTCCCAGGAGTACTGCACGCGGGCCGAGCCGGGTTGCTCCTTGGCCTCGAATGCCGCCGGCTTGTTGACCTTGACTATCCGCTGCTGGCCGGCGTCGGCGACCAGGGGATCGTCCTCAGCTACCAGCTTGACGGTGGCGACCCAGAACTTCTCCTGGGCATTACCGAACAGGGCGATGTCCTGGAGCATGGCTTCGGGGTCCTTGCCCTCCCCAGCGAACTGCGCCAGGGGCACCACCAGGGTGGACCAATTCTCCAAAGCGTCTTCGGCGGAGAGTATGTCAATGGCTCCGGAATCGACCTGTCCCTTGTCAGTCACCATCAGGGCCCTGACTTTGGTCACCATGGGTGGCGGAGCCTCGGCGGCGGCCTTGCCGGGCTGCTCACCTGGCATCATTCCCGGCATGTCACCGGGCATTGGCGGCTCCATTCCCGGCTCGGGCGGCATGCCTGGCTCCGGCGGCATGCCCGGCTGTCCGGGCATCGGTGGCGCGCCCGGCGGCCCGCCTGGCTCCGCCTCGGGAGGCATCGGCCCTGGCATGCCTTCAGGTCCCATCATCCCGGGACCAAACTCATGACCGCCTCGCCTCTCCGGCTGCTTGATTTCCTCCTGATGGACCTTGACTATCAGCACCAAGAAGCTCTTTTCCGGGTCACTGAGGTATGGCGACATCGCCGCCGGCGCTTTCAGTTGCAGCCGAGCGCCCTCGTAGAAGCCCTTAGTCCCTATCGCCAGGACTTCGCGCTCCAGGTAGCTCTCATCCTCAGTAAGCTCCGCCGTACCGGAGCCCCACGAGGCCGCCTCGACCTTGTCGAGGTCGCCGCTGAACAGCACCAGCTCGCGGTCCGCCTGGCAAGCTACCACCAGGACGAGACTTGCCACCACCACGATTAAGCCAATCAACTGCGCGGAGCGTGTCATACTGTCACCCTCTTTGCCGGTCATAGGGCAAGCTAACTAGTGGATTATCCGGTTGTTTTGACTCTCCTAGTGACCGAATTGTTCTTCTGAGGCACCTTATCCTTCCACCACAAGGTCCGCGCCTTTTATTATACCACAATCCCCGCCCCTGTCACACCGCTATCTAGCTAGTGTGGGCCTCAGCCTCATCTCTTGCCTGCCATACGCTGGATGTAGCCGGCCAGCTCCTGGCCGCGCGTGAGGCACTCCAGCATCACCGTCAGGTGGCCCCGCCCGGCGATGGTAAGACGGAACCCGTCACCATAGCCATAAGCATGGATATGCACGACCTGCCGCCACGAATACCGCAGCGTCGGCAGTAGTATCCGGTAGATAGTCAGGCCCAGTTCGTCCGTCTCGTAGTGCCGCAACAGATTCTCGATTACGTAGAACCAGGCCAGGCCACAGATGACCAGCTCTATCGCCAGGTATGTCGAGCGCGTTCCGTCCAGCACGGTGGCATTCCCTAGATTATTGATTGCGCGCATCCCCACCCAGTAGATGCCGGCAGCCACACCCGTGAACAGCACCACAAATATGTAGGCCTTGTAGTTGGGCCGAAACAGCCTCGATTGCTCCGACGGTTGCTTGCTCGTCATCGGCAGATTATGGGGCTACCCAAGGAATCGACGGGCGACCTGACTGTGCAGCAGAAAGCCCTTTTCAGGCGTTAGCCGCAGCACGCTGTCATCGTAGCTAGCGATGCCCTCAGCTACCAGGGCCGCGATGGTGTCATGATGCCGGCTCTGCAGGTCCAGGGCGCAGGCTTGTGAGAGCTGCCGCAGGTCCGCGCCCTCGGTGGTCCGCAGCCCCAGCATGATCGTCTCGGCCGCCCGGTGCGGCTTGTCCAGCCTCTCGGCCGAGGCAATCACATCTTCCCCCGCCGCCACGGCCTTGCAGTACGTTTCCGGGTCGGCAACACTGACACTGCGGAGCCCCTTCAGGTAGCTGGCGGCTCCGGCACCAGCTCCCAGATACTGCTGGTTGCGCCAGTAGATCAGATTATGCCGGCAGCGACGGCCCGGCCGGGCGAAGTTCGATATCTCGTACTGCTCGTAGCCCGACGCCGCCAGCGTGCTCTGGGCCTGCTCGTAAAGGTCGGCATAGGTGTCATCATCGTGCGGCTGCAACTGCCCGGCTGCGACCATCTCGAAAAGTGGTGTGTCCTCCTCAATCATCAGCCCGTAGGCGGATATGTGATCCGGTTGCAGCGCAATGACGCCGGCCAGGGTTGCGGCCCAGGAGGTGGCGGTTTGGCCCGGAATCCCGTAGATGATGTCCAGCGAGAGATTGCCGAAAATGTCGCGGGCCGCGGCGGCGGCTGCTAACGCCGTCGCGCTGTCGTGGCTGCGGCCCAGCGTCTCCAACTCGGCATCTATCAGTGACTGCACACCGAGACTGAGGCGATTGATACCCGCTGCCTGCAGCGTCTCCAGTTTGCTTGCATCAACGGTATCGGGGTTGGCCTCGCAGGTTATCTCGGCATCAGCCTGAAGCCTGTCGCTGGTCGAAATGGTGTCAAGTACCCGGGCGAGGTCGCCTGCACTGTAGATCGTAGGCGTGCCGCCGCCGAAGAAAACGGTCGTGATGTGGGTTCCAGCCAGGCCCGCCGGCAGCCGCTGCAACTGGTGAATGAGCGCTGCCAGGTACCGCTCGCGCAGTTGTGTCGAGGCCACCTGCGAATTAAAATCGCAGTAGAGGCACTTGCTCTTGCAGAAGGGGAAATGGACGTAGAGCCCGATCTGCACGCCAGACCTCTCAATCAAGCTCCAGAATTGACATGAAGGCTTCCTGCGGGACCTCGACCATCCCGACCTGCTTCATACGCTTCTTGCCCTCTTTTTGCCGCTCCAGCAGCTTGCGCTTGCGGGTGACATCGCCGCCGTAGCACTTCTCCAGCACATCCTTGCGCAGCGGCGCATTGCGGGTGGCGGCGATGATCCGGCCACCGATGGCGGCCTGGATGCGCACCTCAAACATCTGTCGTGGAATGGTTTTCTTCAGCTTGCGACAGATGCTGCGACCGCGCTGCTCGGCGAAGCTACGATGAACGATAATCGCCAGCGCATCCACCGGGTCGCCGTTGATGAAGATGTCCACCTTCACCAACTCGTCTTCCTGGAAGCCGGCGAATTCATAGTCGAGAGTTGCATAGCCACGGGTCGCCGACTTGAGCCGGTCGAAATAGTCCACGATTATCTCCGCCAGCGGCAGCACGTAGTGCAGGACCACCCGGTCGCCATGCAAATACTCCATCTTCTCAAAGGCTCCGCGCCGGTCTTCGGACAGCTTCATGCACGCCCCCACATACTTGTGCGGTGTCATGATCTTGGCCTTGACCACCGGCTCTTCGATAGCTTCCAGCTTGTCCGGAGTCGGCAGCAGCGCCGGATTTTCGATCTCCCGGACCTCGCCATCGCTGGTCAGCACGCGATAGACGACACTGGGCGCGGTCGCCACCAAATCCAGGTCATACTCACGTTCCAGCCGCTCCTGCACGATCTCCATATGCAGCAGGCCCAGGAACCCGCAGCGGAAGCCGAAGCCCAGCGCCGCCGAGGTCTCCGGCTCATAGCGGAAAGCGGCATCGTTCAGACTGTACTTGCTCAGCGCGTCCTTGACCACCGCATAGTCGGCATTGTCGCTGGGATACAGGCCGCAGAACACCATCGCCTGCGGCTCGCGATAGCCCGGCAGCGGCTGGGGAGCCGGCTGAGCGGCCAGGGTGATGGTATCTCCCACGCGGCAGTCCTTAGTCTGCTTCATGCCGGCAATGACATAGCCGACCTCGCCGACTGAGAGCGCGGCCCTGGGCTGCATATTCGGAGCGAAGACGCCGACCTCATCCACCTCGAATTGACTGCCGTCCGACATCATCATGATGCGGTCGCTCGGCTCGATGGTGCCATTGAATATCCGCACATAGGCCAGCGCGCCCCGGTGGGTATCGAACTTGGAGTCGAAGATCAGCGCCTGCAGGGGGCTATCGGCCTGGCCGGTCGGAGGCGGGATGCGCTTGACTATCGCCTCCAGAAGCTCGTGCACGCCCTGGCCGCTCTTGCCGCTGGTCAGCAGGGCCTCTTCCGGGTCGAAGCCGAAGGCGCTCTCCAGCTCTTCCAGCACCGGCTCGACGTCGAAATCTGTGAGATCAACCTTATTGATAACCGGGATGATCGCCAGGCCCGCCTCCATCGCCAGGTACATATTGCCTACGGTCTGGGCCTCGACGCCCTGGGAGACATCAACCAACAGCAGCGCGCCGTCACAGGACTTCAGCGCCCGGCTCACCTCGTAGTTGAAGTCAACATGCCCGGGTGTGTCAATCAGGTTGAGCACATAGCTCTGGCCGTCGTCGGCAGCATACTCCAGCCGCACGGCGCTGGCCTTGATGGTAATGCCGCGCTCCCGCTCCAGGTCCATATCGTCGAGGACCTGGTCGCGCATATCACGCTCGCCGATGGTATGGCAGTGCTCTAGCAGCCGGTCGGCCAGCGTTGACTTGCCGTGGTCAATGTGGGCGACTATCGAGAAAGTGCGGATGTTTTGTTGCTTCGTAGCTTGGGTCATAGTTGCTAGCCTATCCGGTCCAGCAGCGGCTGGACGTGCTCGGGCGAGTAGCGCAGACAGCGGTAGGTCGAACCCAGCCCGCCCTCCTCGTGCCAGGGGAAGACGAAATCCCACACGGTCTCCCTCTCAGGCGTGACCTCAAAGAGGTGCCGCTTGCCGCCCTCGCAGATTAGGGTGTTGCCATTGGGCAGGCGCTGAGCTCCCGAGATGTACTGGCTAAAAAAGCTCTCCTGCGGAGTCCCGGTGTACTCCCACTCAATCGTCTCAGTCAGGGGATTCAGCTCGATCACTCGCGAATAGCCGCGCAGCGTCCCGTTGTCGAAGATGAGGATATTGCCATTCTCAAGCATGTGCGGCTTATGCTGACCATCGAGTTGCCCCGGTCCCCAGGCCCAGACGATCCGGCCGCTTGGGCGCTCGATGACGCCGATGATATCCAGACTACGGTACGAGAAAACGATATTGCCGGGCTGGAAGCGAACCGGCCCGCCGGCTGCCTGCTCCTTGTCATAGGTGGCATTGGGCGGGATCACCTGGCAGGTGTTGTTGTGCGCCCAATCGAAGGCGAATTCACCGGCCACCCGCTCGCGGAAGTGCTCCCACCCCTGCGCGGGCAGCAGCTCCTCAAGCTCGCGCAGATGGTCCTCGCCATGCCATTCCCACAGTAGCTCACCGGCGCGCGTCACCTCGATGATATACGGCTGGCGCTTCAGCCCCGGGCCGAGTCGTGGGTACATGTTGTCGGTGATGGTATGAATCAGCAGGTTACCGTTGGCTAGTATCTGGAAGTCGTGATCCACGCGGCAGTGGTAGTACCAGACGACATTGCTGTCGGGATCCAGCTCGCGGATGCCGGCCCGGGTGATGTCGGAGCGGTCACGGGTCGGATACAGCAGATTGCCATCCGGCAAGAGCCGGCAGAATGACTGCAGCGCGGTCTCCACCTGCCAGTGATGGACAGCCTTGCCCTCCATGTCAATGAGATAGATCTTGCCGGTGCCGTCGGCGGTCAGGGAGGGGTCCTCATAGCTTTCGCACACCAGGGTGTAGCCGCTGAAACAGCGCTCAGGTTCGTAAATCGTGACTCCGGTTTCCATATCAGGTGATCTCCTCGACTTTGGGGGCTGTTTTTTTGCCACTGAAGCGGCGCGCGACCAGCCTCAGTGCCGAGAAAAGCTCGCCCACCTTGAGGGCCGCGCTCAAGCCGAAAAAGCCCGCGCCGCCGACAATCAGCGGGCCGAACACTGCCACAGCCCGGCTCAGTACGCCCTCCGCGCCCAGCAAACTCTCCGCATACGCCGGGCCCCAGTAGCAGGCCGCCGCCAGGAACAGGTTCGCCGGCAGGCAGCGCAGTTGCGAGTTCAGCATCGCTCCCCCGTCTAGCTGCCCGACGCGGCGCTTGAGTACCGCCATCAGCACGCCCGCGTTGACGAAGTTGCTCACCGTCATCGCCAGCGCCAAGCCGGCTAGGCTCATCGGCTCCATCAGGACGAACGACAGCACAATGCAGGCCGCTACCGAGATGACACCGACCAGCAGCGGCGTCTTGGTGTCATGGCGAGCATAGAAGGCCCGGGCCACGATGTACAGACCCGAGAGCGCGACGATACCGGGGGCGAACCACCTCATCACTTCCGCGACCGCGGCGGTGCTTTGGGCGCTGAAATCCCCGTACTGCATCAGCAGACGCACGATCGCCGCCGGCATCAGGCCCATGACTATGGCTGCCGGCACGGTGAGAAACATCGTGTTGCGCATGCCGAAGGAGAAGTCGCGCCGGTACTTGCCTTCATCATCTTTGGCGTAATGCTCAGCCAGCATCGGGAAAAGCGCAATCGCGATGGCGGCTCCGAAGATCCCGGCCGGCAGCTTCCACAGGCGATTGGCAAACTCCATCACCGCCGGACCGTAGTCCGGGGCCACGATGGTCGAGAAGGTGCGGATGACGATATAGTTGATCTCCGCCACCGCCAGGCCGAAGATGACCGGCAAGGCCAGCTTGATGACACGCTTCACGCCCTCATCGTGAATATCGAGTATCCGGTGCAGCCGGGCCTGACGCGCCGCCAGGGGGCGTACTTGCAGCAGCACATTGCCCACCAGCGCCCCCAACACCACAGCGTAGGCGATGGTTGGGAGGCCGAAGCTGTCGGGCATTCCCAGAGCCAGGGCGGCCCCGCTGATGATGAACAGGTCGTACACGATCGGCCCCATCGCCGGCCAGAAGAAGTGCTTGTAGGCATTCAGCGTGCCCATTAACAGCCCGCCGACGACAAAGCAGAGCTGGGCGGGGAAGATGATGCGCATCAGGTGGCCGCAGAGCTTAAGCAGCTCCGGCTCGCCGCCGACCCAGCCGGGTGCGATCAGCACGGCCAGCAGCGGTGCCGCGACGATACCGGCTGTGACGATCAGCCCGCCGAATACCAGCAGTATCCACAACAGCGAGCTGAAGGTCTTCCAGGCCTGGTCCCACTTGCCCTTGGTGATGTATTCGGTGAAGACCGGTACGAAGCCGGTGCGCAGTGCCCCGCCTGCGATCAGGAAATAGACCAGATCGGGGATGACGAAGGCCTGGTAGTAGGCGTTGATCTCGCCGCTGGTGCCGAAGCGCGCCAGCACCATCACCCGCACCAGGCCGGCGACCCGCGCGCCCAGGGTGGCGAATACCATCAGCACCGCGGCCGAGGCCAGCGACTGGCCGGCCGGCTGCTTGCGAGCTTCGGGTTTGGTCGGCTTCTCGTTCAGGACTGTTCCCGCTTTCTGGGGAGAACTTGCTCTTGAAAGCTCCTATATGTTATACTCAGTTGTCCATCAATACAAGGGGCGGGCCTGATGGCCCGCCGGACTTTCCTGCTAGGAAGACAGTTCGATACGCCAAGCGAAGGAGAGCATAGTAAGCTATGCCGCAGACAGCATCACGGAAAAAGAACTTGCGCCAGTCACAGCGGCGAAGGGCCCGCAATCTGGGCCGGAGGCGCGCAATGCGGGAGGCCATCAAGGCCTTCGAGAAAGCAGTTGAGCAGGGCGATAGCCAACAGACTGCGGAAGCCCTCAGTCATGCTCAGAAGTGCCTAGACAAGGCTGTCAAGCACGGTATTATCAAGAGCAATACTGCTTCACGGCGCAAGGCGCGCCTGGCCCGCATGGTCGGCACCCAGAGCGGCTAGCGGGACTCCACTGCACTGCTACCGAAAAACGCTAGCGGCACGAATCCATCCCGATTCGTGCCGCTTCTGTGCCTCTGACGGCCGGCGTTACTGGTCACCGCAATTCCGGGCTGTTTGTTACTTAGTTATCCTTAAATGGCTCCGTTGCGTACCACCCGTACAGATATGCGTCCTGGCCCTCCGCATAGCTCTTCACATGCCCGTCCACCAGACAGATATTGCGCTGGTCGTTATGGGGCATCGCGCAGTAAGGATGGGGCGTTTCCCCTATTCTCTATCATTTTGTATTGAACCTATAGCATTCTGCACGGAACTGGGGAAGCGCTTCAATATTTCTGTCAGAACTCCGGCTCGGCCGCTACCGGATTAGTCAGCGTGCCGATTTCGGATATTTCGACCTCGACGACATCCCCCGGCTTGAGGTTGGCACCATCAATGCTGCCAACGCCGGCGGGAGTGCCGGTGGCGATCACATCTCCCGGCTCCAGCGTCATGATCTCGGATATGAACGCCACTACTTGGCTGATGTCGAAGATCATCAGGCCGGTCGAGGTCTGCTGCTTGACGACATCATTGACGCGGGTTCGCAGCTCCAGGTCATGCGGATCGCTGACGAACTTGGTCGGCACCACGCACGGTCCCAGCGGGAAGGCGTTATCGAACCACTTGCCATTGAGCCAGTCGAAGAACTTGTCCCAGTCCTTGTCCTCGGACCGCTCCCACACGCGCAACCTCCGCTCCGATATATCGTTGCAGCAGCTCACGCCGCCCACGTAGTCCATTGCCTGCTCGGCCTGCACATAGCGACAGCGTTTCCCGATAATGACGGCCAGCTCGCCTTCATAGTCGCAGAAACGGGTCTGCCGGGTGATCCATACCGGGTCACCGTCGCCGCAGACGGTATTGCTCGAGGGCTTCATGAACACGCGCGGGCTTTCTATTTCCGGCTTGTTGCCCGACATCCGCCGCATCGCGCTTTCGTTGAGGTGGGACTGGTAGTTGGTGGCCAGGCACAGGACCTTGCCCGGGTTCGGAATCGGCGCAAGCAGCTTCACCTCCTCACGGGCGTATTTGGCATCTGGTGCGACATCATCCATATTCTCAGCGACTTCCGCCGCCCAGTCCAGGGCCTCTTCGCAGCCTAGCAGACTAACCACGCTCACGTCGCACTCGCCTGGCATGGCGCTTTTGCCGTCGCCCAGGACGCTCAGATCAACAATCGTGTCACCAACGAATGCGCCGGTTCTGACATCGTCTGCATTGCCTTCCGTGAGGAAGCTGACCAGTTTGAGACTCATAGAGAGTGTCTCCTCTTTGCGGTGTCGGGCTGGAACTGTAGTTATGCAGATTTTGCTCAGAGGCATCCAGCGACCTTGAAGGCCGCCTCATAGTCATTGGTCTCTTTCCATACTTTGATGATAGCTCGCGTCTTCTCGCGCTCTGC
>Ga0180431_10000019_pt1 | contig 209958 bp, 231 predicted proteins | sample SS_ome_11_FD_132459 | JGI IMG/M metagenome (GOLD analysis project Ga0180431, IMG submission 132459) | Hypersaline lake sediment archaeal communities from the Salton Sea, California, USA - SS_1_MS_1 metaG | ecosystem: Environmental > Aquatic > Non-marine Saline and Alkaline > Hypersaline >...
AGACAGTATTACAAAAAACGTAACTAAACTAATACTATGAAATAATTTAATAAAAGATTTACTTAGAAATTAAAAAAATTTATTCAAGCGAAAAGTAGAAAAGCAAAAATGACTAAAAAATAGAAAAAAACTATCGTCATTAAAAGCGCAGTACTATAATCCAAAAGAATTGTTGTTAAAACAAGCGCTGACATAAAGAACGTGCTGAAAATAAAGGATCCTGCGGAAAATTGATTACCCGCGCTTCTCTATTGAGTATTATTGAATATAATTGCGCAGACATAGTTCTATGTCTAGAATGTCCTAAAAATGGCCAAGATATGGGCTTCATGAACTTATCAAAAGGTACGTTTGGAAAGATGTACAAAATAACCAATGACGAATTTAACAATACAAGACCGGGACCAAGTATAGAATATAAAAAAAACAGGTTCAAGGCATATTACACACAAACTTACAAAAGCAATGAAGGAGGGATATGCATAGATTTTAAACTCACTTCTTGAATGAACACAAAGCAAGAACAGATATTATCCCTTCATTTACAACACTCTTCCATCTCTTTCTCGCTCACAATGGAAGGCTCGTTATCCACATCCCGGAATAAGAATTTATTCTCTTCAATGTCTTCTGTAATATTTGTTATTCCTACGTCTTCTCCAAGGCCTAATCGCACAAAAATCTCAGTCATGTTATATTTACCAGTCATACTGAAAAAGATGTTGATTCTTGGAAATCTTGCGATATTTATTTCACAGATACACGGCTCGCCCTTAACATTCTCTTTTAGATCAATTGCGAATATTCCTTGTGCATTCTCATCTATTGTCTTTACTGCTTTGATGCAGGTTTCAATTACTGCCTTGTTGTAAACTTGTCTTCCTACGCTAGGCGAAGACGATGTTCCGCTTAATGTGTATTTGCCAGCAACATATTCCAATCTTTCACAGGTTTTTCCAATTACAAGTTCTCCTTTGTTCCAGATGCTGAAGAAATGGTAGTCTCTGCCTGGAAGATATTCATGAAGTATGAAATCACTTCTTTTTGCGCCTTTATTCTTTTTCCAGTAATCTATCCAAAATTCGATATGCGCTGCTTCTTTAAAGGGTGCAGCTCCTCGTGAACCTGCTCCTTCTTTAATCCTGCACCATACAAAATCATCCGGCTTATTTTTCAGTTTTTCTATGTCCGACTTTAAATCTGTAACTTCATCCATGCTTATTGTTCTTGCAACAGGAACACCTGCTTTTTCATAAATCTTAGATAATCTAAGCTTATCAATACATAACTTAATTGTTTCAAAGCTAGGTATAAATGTTTTACATTTAATCTTATCAATATTCTCAGAAACTTTTTTAGCCTCTTGCTCATGGTTTACAATCAAGAAATCAATTTTTTCAGATTCAATAATTTTATTGAGTTTTTCAATATAATCAGGATCACTATATCTAGGAACAATAAAATTCTTTTCTGTAAGTGATTTTACCAGTTCTCTTTTGCTGATGTTTGTGCCTAGTATCTCTAGGTCAAGATTTGTAGCTTTAAGTCCTCTAACAATGTTATTGGCGTTTCCTCCGCCAGCAGTGGTTAATAGTATTTTTTTCATTTTAGTATACGTTATTTTATGTCGCCTAAAATTTAAGCATTATTTAAATTTTTCCAAATTCGGATGCAAACTCTTGTTATTCCTGGGAAGTACGACTTTCTTCTTGCATCATTTCTTTCCACTGTTTCAAAGATCCAGAAGGATAATCAAACGTTAAAGGGTTTTTCCAGTTTAATGCTTTACTTCCTGCTTTAATAACGCTGGCAACATCATAAACTCTATCCGCTAAGTCTTTTGTTTGCACTATTGCCCAGGGATCTTCCAAAACCTCTCCTGGTTTGCTTGCCCAGGCAACTACACCAAACTGGCAACTTTTGTCCCCATTACCTACAGGAATCATACCATTTCTTACTAATGGATACCATGTACTGAATATTGTTGTCTCATTTCCGCCAGTTCTTCTGCCAGAAACAGTCATTACTCCAAAAACAGTATTTGTTAATCTGAAATCTTGATGCCTAAGATACCTTGACCTGTTTAAGAATTCAACAAGCAAGGGAGTTGGAAGGCCAAAATATACCGGTGTAGATACTATTAAGCCATCAGCATCTGCAATTTTTTCCCATATTCCAACAGCATCATCTTTGCCTTTTAATTTACAATCAATAAATTCTCCAGTATCCTTTGTTTTTCCACAAACACCACAAGCAAGACATCTCTTTATCTCGTATTCTCTAAGGTTTATTTGTTCTACGTAACAGCCCCTTTCATTCTGCAAATAATCCCTTGCTATTTCAGCTAATTTTTGAGAATTTGCGCCCACTCGTGGACTGCCATTTAGTATTATTATCTTAGGTTTATCAGCATATTGTTCTTCATATTGTCCCATTTTTTCACCCAGCCAACTTGTCTTGTATTTTGTTTAATTCAGTAAGCGTGATAGTTTATAAAGCTTATTGTATCTTAAATAATAATTATCCATAGGAGTAAATTAATAAATCTTATGGATTACAAAAAGGCAAGCTTTATATAACTTAATCTTAAAAATGAATAATAGATTTTTATGAATAAGGAGGCATATTTGTACTTAAGCAAATGATTATTCTAAAAAAAGTAATAAGGAAAAAAGTAGAATTGAAAGCACCATATAATCTCTCGCATACTTCTCTGCGAACGTATGATACTATAATACTGCTCTTAGAAAAGGGTGATTTGACAGGATACGGAGAGGCAACCAGTCTAAGAGTATATTCAGAAGAAACGCCAGAATCTATTTACGAAATTCTGGAAAAAATCAAAATACCTTCAGAAATTTTTGAAAATATCCAAAATTTCAAATTATTTATAATCAAAAACGCAGAGTTTAAAAAAAATGAATTTGCAAGATCTGCATTAGAATGCGCATATTTTGACCTTCTTGCTAAAGAAAAAAAAATTGATTTTTCAGAATTAATTGCAACGTTATTGGACGAAGAAATCAAAACAAACAGAAAAGACATACAGTTAATTGGAAACATTGGCTTAGTATCAAAAGAAGAAACACTTGAAAAAATTAAGAAATACGCAGACGAAGGATTTAAAGTTATAAAGATCAAGATAGGCAAGAAAGTGAATGAAGATATAGAAAAAATAAAGTCTGTTTCCGAAGTCTTTCCAACCGTTAAATTACGACTGGATGCTAATGAAGGATATTCCATAGAAGATGCGTTAATCTTTTGTAGGTTCATTAAGCAAAACCAAATAAACATAGAATATCTTGAACAGCCTATACAAAGAAACAACTTAGATGAACTGGCAAGGATAAGAAAAGAAACTCAGGTCCCGATATTACTTGATGAAGATATTTATAATAAGAAAAATTTATTAAAAGCCATTGAAAAAAATGCACTGGATGGGTTTAAATCAAAATTATTTAAATCTGGAATTTTTGAAACAATAGAATTGGCAAAAATAGCAAAAGATAATAATATTGATTTTGTTTGGGGGAATGGTGTGGAAACACAGATTGGTGCATTTGCAGAATTAAAACTTGCTCAAGTAATAAAACAAATCAATCCTTTTTGCGAATGTATTGGCCCGATGAAATTAAAAGAAAATATAACGGATAAAGAGTTTAAGATTGAAAATGGAAAAGTTAAAGCAACCAAAGAAATTGGGCTGGGATTTGAGCTTGCGTAGGTTCAGTGAACAATACAATATCTTTTCAAATCAATTGCACATTTTTAGAACAGACAAATTTATGCGATTATATTTCGCATTCATAAGCTTTATATACCCTTTTTATTTTGTTAAATACACAATTTTAAAAAATTAGACAAAATAAAATGAAAATAAAAGTAGCAATACCAATAGTAGATGAAGAAGAGGTTCAGGCAGTTAGAGAAGTGCTTCTTTCTGGACATTACACTTCTGGTCCCAAAGTAAAGGAATTTGAAGAAAAGTTTGCGGATTATATTGGCGTTAAATATGCAGTTGCAGTAAATAGTGGCACTGCTGCTTTGCATCTTGGCTTGGCAACCTTGGGCATAAAGTCAGGCGATGAAGTGATTGTTCCAGCAATGACTTTCTTTGCAACAGCAAGCGCTGTTGTTCATCAAGGAGGCACTCCTGTTTTTTGCGACATTGATAATAACTATTGCATGGATCCTGCAGACTTAAAAAAAAGAATTACTGAAAGAACAAAAGCTATAATTCCTGTTCATTTATACGGTTATGCAGCCAATATGGAGGAGATTCTCAAAATTGCAAAAGAGCACAATCTTAAAGTAATAGAAGACTGTGCGCAGGGAATTGGCACAGAGATTGATGGCAAAAAAGTTGGCCAGTTTGGAGATTGCGGAGCATTTTCTTTCTTTGCAACAAAGAATATGACCACAGGAGAAGGCGGAATTATCACTACAGATAATGAAGAGATTGCAAATATGGCAAAGATACTTAGAAGCCATGGGATGACAAACAGAAACGATCATGAATACATTGGATATAATTACAGGATGAGCGAAATAAATGCTGCTATTGGTTTGACACAGCTGAAAAAACTGCCTGAAATGAACAAGAAACGCATTGAAAATTCAAAATATTTGCTTAATAACATCAAAGATATTGATTGGCTTGTTCTAGAAAAAGAACCACAAAATGTTACACATTCTTATTTCTGGTGCCCCTTACAAATCGATGAAAGCAAACTAGGGATGACAACACTACAGCTGAGACAGTTGTTGTTTGAAAAAGGCGTAGAAACTAGGCATAGATATATAGAGCCACTATACAAGCAAAACGCGCTAAAAAATAATCAAAATATTGATTATAAACAGATATCTTTAAAAAATGCAGAAGCTTTTTCCGGTAAATTATTAGGATTGCCAAATCATCCAAAATTAACAAAAGAAGAATTAGATTACATAATTAAGATTCTTCATGAGGTGGGAAAATGAGAAGAGTTTTGGTTACAGGAGGAGCAGGATATATCGGTTGTTGTGTAATTGAAGAATTATTGAAACGCGGCCACAAACCCGTTGTTTTTGATAGTTTTTATTGGGGAAAAGAATCGTTGCAACCAGTTTTAGATAAGATCGAAATCATCGAGGGAGATTGCAGAAATTCAAAAGATGTAATATATGCCTTGGAAAATGTTGATTCAATAATTCATTTGGCAGGGATTGTTGGAGAAGCGGCATGTCTGCGAAATCAAAAAGCGCATTTCTCTATTAATGTTGAGAGTACAAGAACTCTTGTTAACTGCTGCACTGACCCTGAAATGGAATTGGTAAGAGACTTTATTTTTGCATCATCCTGTTCTGTATATGGTAATGTGCAAGGTATGTATGAAGAAGTTACAGAAACAACACCCACAAGACCGCTTTCAGCATATGCTCATGCAAAATTACTTGCAGAAAAAATAATTTTGGACAAGGCAAAAGAAATACCCCACTTCCATCCCACTATTTTAAGGTTATCTACTGTTTTTGGGTGGTCCAATAGACCGCGGCTGGACTTGGTAACAAACGCTTTTGCATATAATGCTTGGAAAAACGGAAAACTAACAATTCATGGAGACGGACAGCAATATAGGTCGCTTATCCACGTAAAAGACATTGCTAAAGCATTTGTAGATATATTAGAAGCTCCACGATTAATGAGGTCTAGTGAAATCTTTCACGTAGGCGAAGAAACAAACAATAAAACTGTAAAAGAAATTGCAGAAACCGCTAAAGCACTTCTTCCAAACACAGAAATAGAATTCATTACATCAAAGAAAACAGACAGGCGGGATTATCGCATTAACTGCCAGAAAATTAAGAATGTTATTGGATGGAAAGCAGAGTGGTCTATGGAAAATGGAATGAAAGATATCCTAGAAAACTTAAAAACATTAAATCTGGATTGGGAATCGGATAAGTACAGAAACAGTTCATATAAATATGTTTAAAAATATTTAAAAAACACGTGAATAACATGGGATTTTTGCTTTCATTGGAGGTATTATTAAGCAAACCGTTATCTTTAATTCCATTAACTAATTTCTTAATACCTTCCGCAGATAAAACAAAAAGAAAGGACGGAATTAGTGCGGTTGTTTGCACAAGAGATGAACCCTGGATAGAACCTTGTTTGCTTTCTATAAAAGATATCGCTGATGAAATTATACTTATGGATAGTTCAAAAGCGAGTATAAAAGACACAATAAAAAAATTACAGCAAAAAGGGTTAAACATCAAATATGTCCGTGTGAAAAAGAATCAGGGACAAACACAATTAGTGCGAGCAGTATCTTTATCAACCAGAAAATGGATACTTAAATGGGACGGGGATTTTATTGCTTATACTTCAGGAAAGAATAATGTGAACAAGTTAAAGAAACTAACTCAAAACTGCAATCCTAAAAAATATTATGGGGTCTTGTTTAATTTAGCAAACGTAGATATTGATCTATTCCATACTGCGTATCCTCCACTCCATAGAGAAGTATACCTATTTTCATATTCTAATATCCTAAAAAAACCTAAACCGTTTTTAAATCGCATTATTATAAAATTTTTATTTAAGATTCGGGGTCGAGAGCCGCCAAGAAGGCCGTTCTTGCCTTTGCCCTTGTGGTACAATAAAATAGTCCTAAATGATGTTATGGCAATGCATATGCAAACAGTAAAATCAAAAGAACGTTTATTAGAAAGACCGCATATGTTAGAATGGAATAAAGCTTCACAGGAGTTTAAAAAGAAATATAATTGTTCCTTTGATACGTTTTTTGAACATACGAAAAAATCAAAAAAGGGAGAAATATTTATTGAACAAACTCAAAAAAATTTACGCCTATTTGATAGAAATAAATATAACTACCCAGACATATTAAAAAAATGGATCAAAGACAAGTTACATACTGAAATAAAGCAAACAAAAGATTTTGATAAAAAATTAAGGAATTTTTTAGATAAATAAGCTAATTTCTGATATTATTTTTCTATAAAAATTTTTTCAATATTTTTTTGATTACCCCAAAATTCATTCCAGTTTTTTTCTCTATCGCAAGTAAAAAAATTATATCTTCCTTATCAAAACTTTTCGTAAATAGTAATGCAAAACTGTAGATTGCAATAAATATAAAGAAAAGAAAAGGCAACATCCAAAAAGTTATAGTTAAAAAAGTAGTAGTTACCCCATAAATGATAATTATAGTAATTAAAGAAACAATAATTGGCTTTACATAGTTCTTTGTAAATGGATGAATTCCTGAAATAAAATACACTTTAATAGACACAACAATATTAGTTATTGCAAGCGCTATACCGGATGCAATAGCAGCACCCACAGGCCCATATACTGGAATAAGAATTAAATTAAGGATAATGTTGCTTATTGCTGCTGCCAGGCTAGTCCACATCAAAAACCCAGGTTTCCCTAGAACCAGCAGAACCTGCACATTAGGTCCTAAAAAAATACTAAAAACAAAACCTACTGACAAAATCATTAACACCGTGCTGCCAGCCACGTACTCTGCCCCAAAAAAGAATTTTAAAATCACCTGCGGAAATAAAAAAAGTATAAGAAAAATAGGCAGAGCTGCAGCAAACAGCCATTTCGTGATGACAATATACATTCTCTTAAAAGCAGTTATTTGTTTGTTTGCATATAATTGCGTTGCCATGGGAAGATAAAGAAAATTAGCAGATGTCAAGAACAAAGGTATGTAATTCGCTAATGGCAACGCGACATTATACATACCAACAACCGCCGTATTTTTAAAATAGCCAAGCATTAAACTATCTGATCTACTTATAATGTTCGCCAGGAATTTACGGAAAATCAAAGGCGCAGAAAACAGCAGCAGATTTTTTCTCATAGACAAAGCAGCATGTTTTTTTGCCAATCTAAAATATTTTCTCCAGGAATACAACACAATCAAAACAAAAATAATTATCGCAGTGATTAAATGCACATAGACAACACGCAACAATGAAAACCCCAGTAAAAACAGCAAACCCAAACTTGCCAATAAAATAACATTGCTTAGAATTTGTTCAAAAAGCACTTTAATGTCTGCCCGACCAAAACCCCTAAAAATGTATACTGCAAGTCTAGCAAAAACCAAAAAAGGCACTGCGATAGAGTATATTTTCAAAGGTAAAACAAGCGCCCCATTACCAAAGATACGCGCCAAGAAATTCGCCCCAAAAAAAATAATCAAAAAAAATGCGATTCCGGTAATGCCTGTAATCTCTAAAGACGCTTTTACAGTTCCCAGAATCTTTTCTGAATTTTTTTGCGCACGATGATATGCTATGAACTTTGTCACTCCTTGTGGCAGACCAATCATAGCAAGTGAAACTGCGATGCCTGAAATCGAAAGAACCAAAGAAAAGACACCATAGTCAGTCTGCGTCAGACTTCTAACAACGCATATCTGGATAATAAATGCAAATACTCCACTGATTATGCTACCTAAAAAAACAGAAAAAGCTCCTTTCGCAATCTTCCTCAACGACCTATGCACTTCCTTGCTCATACTCCTCTAAATAAAAAGGTAAATTTAAAAACCTTTGGAATTAAGCATTCACTATGATATCCATCATCATCCCAGCCTACAACGAGTCCCTTATAATAGCCAATACAATAAAAAACCTGAAATCTTTCTTTGCAAAACAAAAAACCCGTATAGAAATAATCGTGGTTGACGATGCTTCTACAGACAATACCTCAAAAATCGCTAAAAACGCAGGTGCAAAAGTCCTGCGCAATCCTAAAAACAAACGTTCGTCTTACACCATCCTCCGCGGTATTAAATCTGCAAAATACTCCAAGATTTTGATTGTAGATGCAGATAATGAGATTCCTATACAAAATATCCTTCCTGTGCTTAATTTCAAGAGAGGCACCTTTATAATCGGCCAGAGACCGTACCTTCCACGTAAAAGCGAGCGTTTTCTTGCCTTTTGGACAAAGCATCTGTTAGGCATAAATGATCCGCTGTGCTACCTTAAATTATTTGATAAAAGAGATTTAAAGGGCCTTAATTCAATCCACACTAAAGAAAGATATGCCTTCCAATTAATCGTCTTAGCCATCAAAAATGGCCTTAAAATCAAGAATCTGCCTGTCAAGGGGGTCAAGCGCAGGCATGAATCAAAACACACCTCTAATCTGAGAATTTGGATAAGAATTCTTAAGAACACTCTTAAAACTTTTCAATTATATTTAATAAAGAAAAAATAAATTTAGATATAATCTTCTCCATTATACCTAACTTCTGCATCTTTTGCTATTGACCTGTTAACAGCATCAACCAACTTCTCTGATCTCATTTGGTCTGCAAATGTTGAGATTGCTGCTGGTTTTTGCCCAGTTTTTGCCCAGTCCAGGAATGCTGCGAATTGTGTTCCAAATTCATCTGCACTTGGTAGAGCTTCATCTAGAACAAGTCTTCCTAATCCGCTTCTGTCCTTCTTTGTTTCATCTAGGCAACCTTGCCATATGCGCAGCCCATTTCTTATGTGTACTCCGTGTTCTGCATATTTCTTGCCTAAATCCGTTATGTCAACGTAGAGTGTTACAGATCTTTGGAATCTCTCGCCTTCAGGAAGTTCTCCGACTATTTCAACAACTCTTCCTTTCCTCGGATTATCAAAGTCATTGTAAACAAAAGCCATTCTTCCGTCTTTGTATTTTAGCGTTGCCATTGAGGCTTTTGATATGTCTGCAACAAAGAATTTTTCGCCTTTGAATTCTGTTTCACCGGCATATTTTGTTCCTGTTTTGTCTGCTGCATGTTTCCAGTTTTCTGGATTTATGATTATTTCTCCCTCTGCATCTGCTGCATTCACTCTGTATGGCATGCCTGGCATTAGCACAGCCAAAATACTGTATGGATGTGGTCCTTCTTCTGTTGTTATTCCTGGAATCACGTGCTCTCTTGGACCTCTCTCTTTTACCCAGTTAATTGCAGCACGTCTTACAGCGATTCCATTTTCTTGTATGTATTCTAATGCCTTTAAAAATGCGGGATGAAACAACATCTGGCTTCCTGCTACATTAGGAATACCGTGTGTTTCTGCAAGTTCAATCAGCCTTAATGCATTTGAATAATCTGCGTCAATTGGTTTTGATAAAAATACAGGGATTCCTCTAGTAATCAAAGGTGCTGTGGTTTCATAGTGCATTGTTGCAGGTGTGCCCACAAATGCAAATTGCACTTGTTCTAGAATGCTTTTGTCAGGGAGTTGCCCTTGTTCTATTTTTATTCTTCTTTCTGGAGGTACTCCAAATTTTTCTCCTTTTTCATCAAGTGCTTCCTGGCTTGGGTCTGCCAGCCAGATTTTATCCACTCTATCAGATAAGTCTTTTCCCCATTGTCCTGCAAATCTTTGCAACGGAAAATTAGCAAAATTGCCTGTTCCTAACATCAAACCATTCATTTTTTTATCCATTATAAACCACCCAATAAATCTCAAATATCCTCAATATTTAAAGCTTCTGGAGGAATACCCTCCAAAGTAGTTACAATTCATAAGATTTATAAAGCATTCCCAGCTGAAATGCTCTGATGGGGCGAATTGTTATTATTGGCCTGGATGGCGTGCCATTTGGGCTTATGGATGATCTGGCAAACAGGGGAATTATGCCGAATTTTGCTAATCTTAGAGAGAAAGGCACTTTTAAGGCTATGGAATCTGCTATTCCTGAAATTTCTTCAGTCTCCTGGAGTTCTATCATAACAGGTGTTAATCCTGGAGAGCATGGTATTTTTGGTTTTATGGATTTGATTCCAGGAACATACACACTTTCGTTTCCTAATTTTAACACCATCAAGGCACCGACTTTTTGGCAAAAAGACAACAACAAGCATGTTATCTTGAATGTGCCTTCTACTTATCCTGCTAAGCCTATGAATGGTTTTCATGTTGCTGGTTTTGTTGCTTTAGACCTGGAAAATGCTGTTTATCCTAAAGAATACATCCCAAAATTAGAAGAACTGAACTACAGGATTGATGTTGATTCTGAAAAAGGGCATCAATCAAAAGAATTGTTCATGAAAGATTTGTTCCGCACATTAGAAGCAAGACATATAACTGCAAAGCATTTGTGGGATGATATGGACTGGCAGACTTTTATGTATGTTATTACAGGTACTGATAGGATTGGTCATTTCTTGTGGGATGCGTATGAAAATAAAGAACATGAATTCCACAAGCAATTCCTGGATTACTTTAAAAGAATTGATGAGATGATTGGTGAAATAAGTAATAAAATGTCTGATGATGATTCTTTGATTATGATTTCAGATCATGGCATGGGCTTGACAGAGTCTAATGTTTATGTTAATGCTGTTTTAAGAGAACATAATTTTCTTGAGTTAGAAGATGCAGATAGGATTAATCATAATCACATGAAAGCAAGTACAAAAGCTTTTGCTTTGGATCCTGGAAGGATTTATTTAAACAAAGAAGGAAAATACCCCAAAGGAACTGTTAAGAAAGAAGATGAAGAAAAAATTCTTCAAGAATTAACAAATGTTTTCCAGAATCTTGAAAAAGATGGTAAGAAAGTCATAAAGAAAATTTTTAGAAAAGAAGATGTTTATAGCGGCCCTTATTTAGATGATGCTCCTGATTTGATTCTTATGGCAAATAAAGGCTTTAATTTAAGAGGAACTCTTGCCAAGAAAGAATTATTTGGAACAGATATTTTCACAGGCATGCATACACAGGATGATGCGTTTTTGTTTGTCAAGACACCAAAAAGCATAAAAATTCCTGAGAATCCTTGTGTGATAGATGTTGTCAAGATCATGAATGAGATAAAAGGTGATAAGTAATGAAACCATGTAATGCAAATAGAACTTGTTGGAACTGCCCTGCAGCAATGTTAAAAGGCAATATTGACTTTAGGGCTTGTGGCCAGGCTAAGGAAAAGAAAAAACAATTATCAGAAAGTAGTCAGGTTTTGATTGAATGCTCCAGAAGAAAAGATTTGGGCCAATTTGCTCCTACAATTACTTTTGAGCAGTGTCCTGAGTGGGAGTTGAATGAAGAGTACAATACTTACATGCTTAAGAATATGCGTGTGATGATTCTTGGTCTGGATGGTTATCTTGGCTGGACTCTTGCATTGAAATTAGGAAAACTTGGTTTCAAAGTTAGTGGCATTGATAATTATTGGAGAAGAGATTGTGTCATGGAAAAAGGCGCGCACACCGTTGTGCCGATCACAAGAATGACAGACAGATTAAGAGCTGCCAAAGAAGTTCTAGGACTAGATATTAATTTCAGGAAACTAGATATTTTAGACAGAGCCAAACTTAAAGAGTTTCTTGATGAAGTTAAGCCAGAGGCAATTGTTCATTATGCAGAGTGCCCTAGTGCACCATACAGCATGGTGGATGCAGCACATGCTGTTAAGGTTCAGGAAAATAATGTTCTTGGAACTTTGGGATTATTGTGGGTTATGAAAGAGACTGTTCCAGAGTCTTGCTTGATTAAGCTTGGAACAATGGGAGAATATGGTGCTCCATTGACAGGACGACCTATTTTTGAAGGAATTTTTCCTGCGAATGCAGTCTTGAAATGGAATGACAGAGAATGGAGTTTGGGAGGAGAATTAACGCCTAGAGATCCTGTTAGTTTTTATCACGTCAGCAAGGTGCAGGACACATTCAATGTTTATGAGGCTTGCAAGTATTGGTGGCTTAGGTCTTATGATATCATGCAGGGTGTTATTTATGGTGTGCATACTGATGAAGTTGCTGCTGATCCAAGATTAAGAACAAGGTTGGATATGGATGAGTGGTTTGGTACTGTAATCAACAGGTTTGTTACACAGTCTATTCTTGGCATGCCTTTGACAATCTATGGTGAAGGAGAGCAAATAAGGGGTTTTATTGCTTTGGATGATGCTATGCAGTGCATGGTTCGCTTGATTTGCAATCCTCCTGAAGCAGGCCAGTACGATGTTGTTAACCAGGTTTCTGGATTAATCCGTGTTAAGGATCTTGCAGAAACTGTTGCTAAAGTTTCTAGTAATTTTGGCATCAACACAAAGATTCAGAGAGTGGAGAATCCAAGAGTTGAGGCTGACAAGCATCCTTTAGAAGTTGTTTCTACTAAGCTTCCGAATATGCTTGGTTTTGAGCCAAAGATTTCATTTGAAAAAGAGATTACAGAGATGTTCAAGGTCTTGACTCAGCCAGAGATCAAGGCAAGGATTGAGGAAAAGAAACACGTTATCATGCCTAAGACTAGGTGGGATGGTGTTAAGCAGGAAAGCGAGTCTTTTGAGACTTATGATCCTGGAACAAAGAATCTAGAAGAAGGTTATAAGGGCGTGTTGCACACAAAGGACTAAAATGGAGCTTTATGACAATAATTTTGATGAGGAAGTGTTTAAGTCAGATATTCCTGTTCTTGTTGAGTTGTGGGCTTCTTGGTGCCCTCCTTGCAAGATGATGGAGCCTGTCATGAACTCTTTGGAAAAACAGTATGAAGGTAAAGTTAAGGTTTGTAAGATTAACATTGACAAGAATCCAAAAACATCTGATAAATTTGATATCAAGGGAGTTCCTACTTTTCTTTTAGTTAAAGCAGGAGAAGTCATTGAGCGGGTTGTTGCAGCAAAGACAGAAGAGCAATTAAAAGAAATGATTAATAAGGTGTTATGATGACAAAAGTTTTGATTACAGGCGGTTGTGGTTTTATTGGCTCTAACTTGGTTGAGTTTCTCTTGCAAAATACTGATTGGCAGATTAATATTCTTGATAATTTAAGTGATAGTACTCTAGAAGATGTGCAAAATCTGGAAGGTTTTACAGAACGAATTACATTCTTTAATGGAGATATACGGAATAAAGAAGACGTTCTCAAGGCAGTTGATGGCTGTGATTATGTTGTTAATCTTGCTGCGCAGGTTGGCGTGATTCCTTCTGTTGAGAATCCTTTGCTTGATGCAGATATCAACATTAATGGGCTTATTACTGTTTTGACTGCTTGTGTTGAGAAAAAAATCAAGAAAGCTATTCATGCATCTTCTGCAGCTCCTTTAGGAGATCAGGAGATGCCTATGCATGAGAAAAAAGTTCCTCAGCCTTTATCTCCTTATGGTGCTAGCAAGCTTGCTGGAGAAGCATATTGCAGTGCTTTTGCAGCTTCTTATGGAATCAATACAGTTGCTCTGCGGTTTTCTAATGTTTATGGTCCTAAATCATATCAAAAAGGTAGTGTTATTCCTTTGTTTATCAGGCAGATTCTTAATGGAGAGACTTGCACTATTTTTGGTGATGGAAAGCAGACAAGAGATCTGCTCTATGTTACAGATGTCTGCAATGGAATATACCTTGCTCTAACAACAGACTTAAAGAACAAGTTTGAGTTGATTCAGCTTGCTACTGGCAAAGAGACTTCAATGAATGAATTATTTGCAGTAATGAAACAGGAGTTTGAAAAGCATGGCAAATCAGTTGCAGATGCGAAATACGCGTCTGCAAGACCGGGAGAGATTATCAGAAACTATGCAGATATCACTAAAGCAAAGACTTTGCTTAATTATGTGCCACAAGTGGATCTTAAGCAAGGCATTGCTAATACCATTTCCTGGTTCTTGAGTCATAAATAAAATTTCTGATATATAGAGCATAAATTCGTAAGCTTTATATATCACATACATAATTCTATGTATCAATCGGGTGAGGTAATGGAAAACAGGACTACAATACAAGTTTCAGAGGATTTAAGAAAGCAATTGAAAGTTTTGGCAGCTAGAAGAGATATCTCTTATCAAGAGCTTTTGCAGGACATGATTTCTGTTTTCAAGGAGCTTAACCAGGAAAAAACAATAATTTCTATTCCTTCCATGCTTGCAGATAAGGTCAATGATAAGATTAAGAAGACTGATTTTGCTTCTGTGAGTGATTACACTACTTTTGTTTTACGGCAGATGCTGATGGAAAGCGCACATAAGCAAAAGATATCTGCTTCAGATGAAGAAAGAATAAAAGACAAGCTAAGAAAACTAGGCTATTTATGAGGTGCAAAAATGAAAGTTGAGATTCCTAAGAATGTTGCAGAAAAACTGCAGAAACGTGTTGATTCAACAGATGAATTTGATTCTGTTCAGGCTTATGTTGAATATATCTTGAAACAGGTTGTTGAGAGATTAGAGGAGGAAAATAGTGATGATGAACAGCCTGCTTTTAGTGAAGAAGATGAGGAAAAGGTCAAGGAAAGGCTTAGAAGTTTAGGATATTTGGATTGAGGTGGAAAAAAATGGATCATTTAGATGAATTGGAAAGCAAAAGCATATATATTATTCGTGAGGCATACAAGCAGTACAAGAATCTTGCTATGCTTTGGTCTATTGGAAAAGATTCTACTGCATTACTGTGGCTTTGTAGAAAGGCTTTTTTTGGAAGAGTTCCTTTTCCTGTTGTTCATATTGATACAACGTATAAGTTCAAGGAGATTTATGAGTTTAGGGACAAGTACGCTAAAGAGTGGAATCTTAAGTTAGTTGTTGGCAGGAATGAAGAAGCTGTTGCAGCTGGAATGGGCCCTACTAAGGGAAATAAGTTTGAGTGCTGCAATCAATTAAAAACAATTGCTTTAAAGCAGACCATTGCTAAACAGAAGTTTAGTGCTTTGCTTCTTGGTATTAGAAGGGACGAGCATGGCATTAGGGCTAAAGAAAGAGTTTTCTCTCCTAGAAACCAGCAGTTTAAGTGGGATTACAAGAATCAGCCTCCAGAGCTTTGGGATCAGTATAAGTCGAAGCAGGCTGAAGATGAGCATTTGAGAGTTCATCCTATTTTGCATTGGACAGAGCAGGATATCTGGGATTATGTCAAGAGAGAAAAGATTCCTATCACAGAATTGTATTTTGCTAAAGAGATGGAAAACGGCGAGTGGAAAAGATACAGAAGTATTGGTTGCGAGACCTGCTGTAATCCAATCTGTTCAAAGGCAACTGATGTTGATAAGATAGTTGAAGAGTTAAGGACTACCAAGGTAGCAGAGCGTTCAGGAAGAGCACAAGACAAAGAATCTGCATACATTATGCAGAAGCTGAGATCACTGGGATACATGTGAGAATATGGCAGACAAGCACGTTAGAAGCATAGCAAAGAGTATCAGTTGGAGGACGATTGCCACGCTCACCACTATGATTTTAGTTTTTGTTTTTACTGGAAAGCTCGCTTTGGCAGCAGGCATTGGCTTTTTTGAGGTAATAATCAAATTGACAGTGTATTACGCTCATGAAAGAGCATGGGATAACATCACTTGGGGACGATATGCTAAGGCAAAGGCAGGCGTAATAAAGAAATTAAGAGATTTGGGGTATATTTGAAAATGGAAAATTGTGTTTTTTGTAAGATGGTGAATGGAGATATTCCTGTAAAAAAGATTTTTGAGTCAGATAGGTTTTTTGCTATTCTGGACCAGAATCCTGTGACAGAAGGTCATTCTTTATTGATTCCAAAGGCGCATTATGAAAAGCAGACAGATATGCCTGCTGAAGATCGCAAGGAGTTAGGAATTGCTCTTGGTGCTTTAGCAGAAAAGCTTAAGGAGGTATTTGGGGATAATATGAATATATCAAATACTAGTGGTGAATTCGCAAGCCAAAGTGTTCCTCATTTTCATATTCATCTTATTCCAAGGCATGAGGGAGACCGCCTTTGGGATGGTGATAAGTCAAGGATTGTTCTTGACAGAAGTTCTGGCTTTGAGAGATTAAAGCCTTCAAAAGAAGAAATTGAACAATTAGCAAATAAATTAACAGGTGATAAACAATGAATGAACAAGACCATTTGAAATTTGCAATCGTTGGCCATGTAGATCATGGAAAATCAACTTTAATCGGCAGGTTATTCTATGATACAGACTCTTTGCCAGAAGGCAAGATAGAAGAAATTAAAAAAATCTGTGATGAACTTGGAAAGGATATTGAATTTGGCTTTATCATGGATCATTTGCAGGAAGAAAGAGAGCAGGGCATAACAATTGATACTGCGCAGACTTTTTTCAAGACAAAGAAAAGGCATTATGTAATAATTGATGCTCCTGGTCACAAGGAATTCACAAAAAACATGATTACCGGCGCTTCTCAAGCAGAAGCTGCTCTCTTGATTGTTGATGCAGATGAGGGTGTGCAGGAACAGACCAAGAGGCATGCAAATATCTTGAGTTTGCTTAATCTTCAGCAGGTTATTGTTGTTATGAATAAGATGGACTTAGTAGAATACAAGGAAGAGCGTTTTAATGAGGTCAAAAAAGAACTTATTGCATTCCTGGATTCTATCAACATAAAACCGTCTTATATTATTCCTATCTCTGCCAAAGAAGGGGATAATATAGCAAAAAAATCAGAGAACATGCCTTGGTACACTGATAAAACTGTTCTTGAGGCTTTGGACACTTTTACTCCAAAAACAAGCCCTGTTGAAAAGCCTCTGCGTTACCCTATACAAGACGTATATAAGTTTGATGACAAGAGGATCTTAGCAGGCAGGGTCGAATCAGGCGTTATTAAGAAAGGCGATAAAGTATTATTCCTTCCTTCTAATAGCGAAAGCAGTGTTAAAACTATTGAAGACATGCATGGCGAACAGCAGGAAGCTTCTGCTGGCAAGAGCACAGGCATTACTATTGAGCATCCTTTGTTTGTTGAGCGTGGAGAGGTTGCTTGTGATCCATCCAAAGACAAGCCGACTGTCACAACAAGATTTAAGGGAAAGGTTTTTTGGATGTCTAAATTGCCTTTTGAAAAGGCTGAAAAAATAACACTAAAGATTGCTACGCAGGAAGTTGAGTGTACAGTTGAAAAGATTGAGAGAAAGCTTGATTCCTCTACTCTTGCTGTTCTGGAGGAAGATGCTTCTGGACTTAAGGAGTGGGAAGTTGGCGAGATGATTTTCAAGACAGACAGTCCTGTTGTGATTGAGGGATTTGATGAAACACCAGAATTAGGCAGGTTTGTTCTTGTTAAGGGCGAGGATGTCTGTGCTGGTGGAATAGTCACGCACAAGGATTTAGAATAAATAACAAAGACAAAGGTGGGAGAATGGCATTGTTTCATTGGGGACTAGAAAGATTCATAAGATATGTATCAGAGAATAAACCAACACATATAGAAGTTACAACAGATTTAGATGAAGGCGGAGACGCACAGTATGTTTGTGAGCATTTCGGTGTTTTCACTGGGTATTACGAGAACGGGAAACCTATTGTTGCAAGAAAAAAGTACGGTGGAACAAAATCCACACCAGAAGAAATGGCGCCTCTGTTTGATGCAGATATCCAAAGACTTCAAGAAATGAAAATAGATGTCTTCAAGATAAAGGGTTTTGTAAATGAATCAGATAAAGAACATAGCTAAGCTGCTTAGGCCAGCACAATGGTATAAGAATCTGTTAGTTTTTGTTCCTATTGTTTTTTCTGGAAATCTTGCTAATTTGCATTTACTCATGCTAACTTTTGTTGGTTTTCTTGCTCTTTGTGCTGTTTCTTCTGCTAATTATGTTATTAATGATTTGATTGATATAAAGAGTGACAGAAGGCATCCTGAGAAAAGAAAAAGGCCTCTTGCTGCTCGAAAGATTAAGATTTGGCAGGCTATTGTTCTTGCAATTGTTTTATTGATTATTGCAGTGGGTATTAGTGCTGGCCTGGATATTAATTTCTTTTATGCAGTTGCGTTCTTGTTTGGCTTTAGTTTGCTTTACTCGTTATTGCTTAAGAGAGAGCCATTCTTAGATATTATCGCAATAGGCATTAATTTTGTTGTCAGGGCTGTTGCTGGTGTGTTTATTATTGGTGTTGAGACATCTCCTTGGCTTATTGCTTGTGTTTTTTTCCTGGCTCTGTTTTTATTGGCTGGAAAAAGGCATTCAGATGCTGCATTTCTTGGGAAAAATGCTAAAAAGCACAGAAGCACGCTGAAAATATACACCCCTACTATCACTAATGCTTTGATGATTATCACTACAACGCTTTTAGTGGTTTCTTACAGCTTATATTCGTTTTTAAGTGATAATACGTCTTATTTGATTTTTTCATTGCCATTTGCCCTGTATTTGATTTTCAGGTACTTTTCTCTGGTTTATACCGGCTCTCCTATTGCAAGGCATCCAGAAAGAGTTTTTTTGGATCTTAGAATGGATATTGCAATGGTTTTATGGGCAATTGCTACTTTAGTTATACTTTATTTCTTGTAGATTTTGTTTACTTCTTTGTATTGCTCGTGGCTTCCTATGTCATACCAAGGCGCTGTATAAACCACTGCATAAACTGGTTTTGTTTTCATGATTAATTTTGGCAAAGGTATCCCTATTGTATTTTTTTGTGAAACTGCAGCAGGAATATCTTCTGCTCTTATGAAATAACACAGTGTTGCTGCAAGTGTTGATTTTGGGTTCTGGGGTTTTTCTTCAATATCACTTATTTTTCCATTTTCATCAGATATAACATTGCCTAATTTTCGTGCTTCTTCAATTGTTTTAACATCAAATGCTGCTATTGTAGATGCTTTTTTCTCTTTTGATAGCGTCACTAGCTTGTTAAGGTCAAATTCAAATAAGTTGTCTCCACCAACAATCATCAGGTCTTCTGTTATGTTTTCTGCTTCTATTGCAAAGATTATGTCATCCACTACCCCTAATCTGTCTTCATTGCTTGTTGTGCCATCGTTTAAGATTTTTATTCCTTTTTTGTTTTCTGCCCAGTTCTTGAAGTCTTCATAAAATTTAGAATTAGTAACAATAATTATTTCATTTATTTCAGGCACTTCTTTTATTTTGCCTATAATCCACTCTATCATTAGCTTGTTCCCTACTGGAAGAAGTGGTTTTGCCTTGTTTTTTGTCAAGGGATACAATCTTGTTGCATATCCTGCTGCTAATATTACTGCTTTCATGATTATCGTCTAGAAACCGACTTTTTATAAATCTTATGCTATTTAAACTTCAAGCGAAAGCTTTATAAATCGCCTATTACTCCATAGCTATAGGACGGCCATAGGGGCCGGGTTCCACCCAGTCTCATTCGAACCTGGCAGTTAAACCGGCTTCCGTATCGGGCTGTACTGCACTACGCGGGAAATCCGATAAGCTGTCCGCCTTTTCTTTAATCTTTTATCGCAAAGATGAATAGAAAAAGCAATTTTGCGCTCACGACCTTGTGTCGTGCTGTTTTGATCCACTCTCAAAAACTTTCAGTTTTTGTGAGTTCTTACGGAACTTTGTTCCGAAAGATAACTTTTTTTAAAAGTTAGCCGTTATAAGCTGTCCACCTTTTCTTTAATCTTTTACCGAAAACTCAATAAGAAAAAGTTATTTTATCTCTATAATAATTTCACCAGTCTTCTCATTAATTTGTTTGATATATTTTACTTTCTTTAGTTTATCTTTTATCTCTTGCCAATTCATTGTTTTCTTCATTTTTTGTATCTCAGAAAATAGTGTCTTTAATTCTTGGTATTTTTCATAGATTTTTTCTCCTTTTTCCTGGAATTCTTTTGCTTTTTTCTCTTGTAACAATAAATTGTCTTTTTGTATCTTGATTTTTGTATCTATTCTTCCTATTTCTTTGCCAAATTTATCTGATACTTGTTTTAGTTCTTTTTTCTCTATTCCTTTTGATAAAATAGAATCAAGTGCCTGGCTGTATGTCTTGAAAGATTCTTGCCTTTTTGTTTCATAGAGTTTTAGTTTAAATGGTGTTATGTCTATGACTTCATTATCTTCATATACAACAACAGGCGCTATTTTTTGTTGTAATAATTCAGATAGTTTTTCATATATTTTTTTAATTTCTTGTGCAGTTGGATTTTTCTTTGTTTTAGGAATGTCTGCCATTATGCAGAGTTCTGCTGCATATGTTCCTCCTATCCCTAACTGTACTGCGAGTGTTTTTGATATTGTATCTGAAGATGTTTCTATTAATCTCTTGAATTTTGCTGCACTGATATTAAATGGATCATGTTCTCTTGAAGGATAATCATATATTTCTCCTTTTTTTATTGTCCTGTCTTTCCATTTCTGAACTGTCAGTGGCTGGATTATTTTTCCTTTTTGGCAGAGTATTGCGTTTCCTTTGCTGAATAATTCTAAAATTAAGTCATATTTGCTTTCTTTTGTCTCAAATTCTAGCTTTATTATTCTTTCGCTTCCTATCTGCTCTACTTTTCTTAATCTTGCACTGGACAAGTATTTTCTTAGCACTCCGCAGAAACCGAGCATTTTTTCAGGCATCTCTGGTTTTGTTTCTGTGAGCCAGATAAAGCCCGGCAATATCACCCGAAGCATTTTTTTGCCTATTCTTGGAATGTGTAATGAGAATAAGAGTTCTTTTTTTGCAGGCTGATAGATCTTATCTATTTTTCCATCTAATAACTGCTGGAATTCATCTACTAAATACTTTATTTCTACGCTTGACAGCTCTTTTTTCATTTTACAAATCAGTTCCAGTTTTTATCTGTTGCAATAACATCATACCCTCTGCCTGAAAGTAAAAGAGAATACAACTTGTCTAAATCTAAGCGGTTACCAGCACTATCAAAAATATATTTATATATTTTTAGCACATTCACTATTTTTTCAGAATCGCCTTTGAGATTTTCAAACCTAAACGGGTGTAACGATATAAATAATGTAGGTTTATATTTTTTTAAATATTCTTTAATGTTCGGCAAAACTATCAATTCTCCTCCTTCAATATCCATTTTAATAAAATTACAATCAACAATCTTATTTAATTTCAGGAATTCCTCTAGGGTAATAGAATGCACACTAATTGTCTTTTTTGATTTTGCCGATAATAAACTAGATGTACTATCACCAAAGCCAAATCTGCTGCTCAATTTTACTTGCCCGCAACTATTTCCAATGCAACAATTAAATACGGTGATTTTCTTTTCTAATTGCTTATTCAATTTAATATTTTCTTTTAGGGATTTTAATGCCACTGGGTCTGGCTCTATTGCATAACAATGCTTAGCAATCTGACAACCATACAAAACAGTGGGGCCAATCCAAGCCCCAATATCAATATAAGAATGTTTAGTATCTAAAAACTTATTAAAAACGGCAAAGGTATCTGGCTCCCATTTATTTGATTTAACTTTATGCCAAAAAGACTTAAAAAACAAATTCCAAACAAAAAATTGCCGAATTTTTTGCATTAAAGACCCGTAATATTGATTTACAAAAAAATGTTTTCCATGTATAGTGATTCGCATTTTCTTCATATCCCCCCTGTAATTAAAATTATGCCTATTATTATGGCAGTTATACCGGCCCATTTAAGCAGGTTCATCTTTTCTTTTAAATATTTAACTGCCAAAAGCGTGGATATTATGTATTGTATGGATATTATTGGGTATAAGACAGATAGCTCGCCTCCTTTGAAAGCAATTAATAATGCAATCATTCCTGTTCCGCAGCAAGCCATTCCTAAGACAACATATTTGTTCTTAATCTGTTGTAATATATTTAAGTTAAATTTTTTAGATCCTTTTTTGAGAAGTATTACTCCTATTCCTCCGAGTATTCCTGATAAGATAGCTAATAGTATTGCCCAGAGTTGTGTCATTTTCTGCTCACCCCAACCATTGCAACTCCTGCGAATATTAATGCAATGCCAACCCATCTTAATAGGCTTATCTGTTCATTGAATATTACTACTGCGTATATTGCAGCGAGTATGTAGCTTGTTGCAACTATTGGAAAAACAACTGTTAGTGCTCCTTCTTTTAATGCAGTAATCAATGCTACCCAGCCTAGGGTATAAAGCAAAAGACCGACAAGTAATGGCCAGGTTAGTTCTGGAAGGTTGTTTCCTCCCAGTTTTTGGAATATCTGTGCAGTGCTTACAAATAATGCACATAGAAGCGCTAGGCCGATTGCCTTCAGCTTTGTCATTTGTTTCAGATACCCCTCTGTTTGTTGCGATTGGGTGTCTGAAACATCGAAAAAGCCAATCGCTTTTCTTCCATTTTTTTTCTCTCCATAAATCCCCTGCCCTTTGGGCGATTGGGTTTTTCGTTTTATTCTCCGATTAATATTTGGATCATAGAAGCAAATGCAGGTCTTGTTATGAATACTCCGATTGTTATTCCTGCAATTGTTGTGAGCGCAAATCCTTTTAATAGTCCTGCTCCTGCGAATATTAGTGGAACCATTGCCACTGTTGTTGTGATATATGCTGCCATTATTATGAAGAATGCTCTTTTCAGGCGTTGTTTCCAGCCACCGAAATGTCCTGCTTCTTTTCTTAGTGTTTCATCTGTTATGACGACTTGATCGTCCACTCCTGTTCCTACTGCGATTATTATTCCTGCTATTGATGCAAGGTCCATGTTCCACCCTACTAGTGCTGCAAATCCAAGTAGCATGAATATTTCACTTACAGATATTACTATCATTGATGCTGCAACTTTGAGGTATCTGTATCGTATTGCGATTATTATTGCTACTGCGAGTATTGCTATTATTCCTACGAAGATTGCATTTTTCAGGAATTGCATTCCTAGCATTGGTGAAATATTGTCTGTTTTTACAATATTTAATTTGACTGGAAGACTTCCTGTTATTAGGATTGTTTGCAGTCTTTTCATTTCATTTAGTGCGTTTACTATTGCTTCTTGTTCTGATGTGCCAGCTCCTGATCCGCTTATTGCGATTTCTGTTACTGCTCTTCCCTGCAGGTCTGCTGCTATGTTTAGTTGGTCTACTTTTTTATCGTCTAGGAATAATTGTAATGGTTCTGATAGGTACTCTCCTTGTTCTCGTTTCTCTACTTTAAGGTCTCTTGTTGCGTCTGCTTGTTTTTGTGCTGCTTCTGGTGTTAGTGATATTGAGAACATGAAGCTGCATGCCATTCCGCCTTCTATTTTTCCGCATCCCCTGTTAGGGTCTATGCCAGAGCACTCTGCTGTTCTGCAGACATACGTTATGTCTTCTCCTCCTCTGAATACTGTTGTTTCTGCTATTTTTGCTTCGAATTTTCCTTGTTTTGCAAGGAGATCTTTTACTTCTTCTTCTGTTGCTCCTGCGATTTCAACAAGTATGTACCTATTTCCTTCTCCGAGAAGTTTTGGTTTGTCTCTTATTTCTTTTACAATGACGTCTGTCAAGCCGTATACGTTTAGTCTTTCCTGCAGATTGTCCATGATTGTGCTCATCATGTCATCATCTATTTTTTCTGCGGGTTGTAACAGAACTCTTGTTCCGCCCTGCAGGTCTAGTCCTTTTCTTATGTTTGTTGTTGGGGCCTGCATGATGCTTAATCCTATGTTTTGCATTCCTATGAGTATTTTCTTTGTTTTGGGTACTGTGATTGTTTTGTTTATTGTTTTTTCAACTACAATTGTTTCATTGTCTTTTGTCTCGTTTACTTTTATTGTTTCTTGCACTATTTTTTCTTCTGTTTCGTTTAGTTCTTCTATAAGATAGTCTCCTTTTGTGAGTAAAGTGTATGATTTCTTGTCTGTTTTTATCGTGATTGTCCTGTTTATGTCTAGTTCACTTACAAATGCATAATAATCTGCAACAGTGTTGATTGGCCTGTTGTTCATTGCTAGAATGACTTCGTGCGACATTGGTGACAAGCCGGGTTTTGGGCTTTCAATGCCTGCCAGTGCTGCTGAACTGTTTTTCATTACAGATTTAATTGCAACCCCTTCATTCCAGGGATTTGGTCTTATTGCTATTACTGCAAATAGTAAGAATATGATTAATAAGATGATTCTCCAGTTTGTGAATAATTTTTTAGCTTTGCCCATGTTTCTTTGCCTTTCTTTCCAGATGCCACCGTAATATGCCGGTATTCTGTATCCATGTGTTTAGCATGTCAAAAAACAGGCCTATTACAATTATGATCATTATTTGTTTTATTACATCAGATGATGTGAATATGTATGCAAGAAGTGCAGCTACAAAAGATGTCAAGGACATTGTCATTCCTGTTTTCATTGAGCCGATTATCCTGTCAAATATGCTTCCTTCTTTTCTTTTCAATACTCTTGTTGTTAATAGTATGTCTGTATCTACTGAGTATCCTATAAGCATAAGAAATGCTGCTACTCCTGCTGTTGTTAGTTTCATGCCTAGTAATGATACTGCTGCGAGTGTGCATAGAATATCTGATGTTGCTGCCAGGATTACGAATAACGAAGGAATAAGTGATCTGAATGTTATCAACACAACTATGCCCATTGCAAGGAATGCAAGTATTACTGCAACTATTGTTTGTCTGAAAAAGCTTGCTCCTAGTGTTGAGCCCATTGATTCTATTGTGTATTCATCTTCATTTAATTCAATTATATGAGAAGCTATCACTGCTTGTTTTAACTGGTCTTCATCTGTGTCAGATGCCTCTATTATTATTGATTTTAGCAGTCCTGCCTCTGTCAGTCTTCTTATTTCTATGTCTGCTTTTGGCAGTCTGCTGTGCAGGTCTGATTCTAGTGCAACAGTGTCTATTTCTGTTGTTGTGGGGATTGTTAAGGTTATTCCTCCTTTTAATGAAACACCTTTTTGCACAAATTCCCCTGTTGTTGTATAATTATAGCCTAATACTCCTATTGCTAGAAATAACAAAACTATTGTAAAAATCATTAATTCCTTGTATCTTTTGTCATATACATGAAGTAATTTTGATTTTATCCCCAATATTACACCCCGCTTTGAGAAAGTAAAGAACTATTTTTAAAGGTTGCGCTTTTACAGAGTAAAACGCAACTTCAACAAATTTTTAATTTGTTGTAAATTGCGGAATAACTCCCATTTCAGAAAAATGCTTTCCATAGGCCGCTATAGACCTTAAATCCATCAAACATAGGAATGGGAAGCATATTGAACACAAATAAGAATAGATTTATTTGTTTTGTAACATATATCGCAACTCTTGTGTGTTTCTTTAAATCTTTTCTTTTTAATAATATCCAGCAGACAAAAAATATTGCAAGGTTTACAAATGGTCCTGCTGCTGCTATTGCAGACATTTGTAAAGGTGGTACGACACACTCTTTTGTTGCGCATCCTATGCTTACATATGCTGGTACAAAGAATATGAATCCTGTCTGGAGTGCTCTTAATACTATTCCTATGCCTAGCCAGGTGTATGCTGCGTGAAAGGTTGCTTCAAATCCATAGGCAAGTGCAGCAAACTTATGCCCTAGCTCGTGCAGGATTATTGCCGGTGCTGTCACTAAGCATGCAAATTTAAATGATTTCCAGTCAAAGCCTGTCTTAAATTTATCTTGGCTGAACTTGAATATGCCCATGAAGATGTAACCGACTGCTATTGTCATTATTGCTACGTCTATTAATTCTCTCAGGTCAAGTATCATGGTTCTAGCTGAAACTTGGTTTGTTTATAACTTTTTCGATAAAAATCAAGAGAATGAGAATAAAAAAATTCAACTGCCCCTTTTTGAGGCAGTGAAAGGTTTTAGCCAAAATTATTTCTTTTTCTTTTTCTTTTTGGCTTTTTTCTTAGCTTTTTTCTTTTTAGCTTTTTTCTTTTTCTTTGCCATCGCACTGCACCTCTTTTAAAGGTATTAAACATTATTATTTTACTTTTACTATATAAATGTTTTGTTTTAAAATTAAATTTTTATCTCGGGAAATTTTTTTTAGCGCAGAAACCAGTTCTTTAGAACTCTGTCAATATAAAATAAAACTTTGTCAAGATTTTCATAAGATATGTTTTTGAATGCTTTTATTCTTCCGCCAGAAGCATACGCGTGCCCTCCTCCGTCGAATAATTCAGCTATTTTAGTCAAATCCGTCTTAGTGCCGTCTCTTCTTCTGAAGCTTATTCTTCCGTTTCTGTACAAAACAACAGAAACATCAACTGCTTGATGTGTGTTTAAAATTTTGTCACCAGCATCTGCTGAGCTTAATATGTTTGATGCTAAACTAAAACCAAACTTGTAATTAACATATTGTTTTACTTGAAGCTTTCCTATTAATTGCAGGAATGCTTTTTGTTTTTTTTCTAGGTACTCTGTTCTTTGTTTCTCAAAGTTCTCAGACCACAAGACTCCCCTCGATAAATTACTTATTAGTTCTTTTTTGTTTATTCCTGATGATATTAAGTCTGCAAGTTTTATTGCTCTTTCGTCTTCTCTTATCCAGAATTCTATGTCTCTTGCTAATTGTTTAAGGTTTAATGCAACAGAATCTACAGGAAGGAATTTTTTTGCAACTAAGTCTGCTGAACAGAGCATTTGCTCTGGTTTTGAAGAATTTTTTAGTTTTCCTGAGAAATCAACTGTGTGCACGTATTTTTTCATCAATTCCAGCATTTCTGCAGTATACGGATGATGGCTATTCCAGTAGACTACCTTATTGTGCTTGGATATTTCTTTTAGTTTTTGCTCAAAGTTTTCTATTTGGTCTGGCGGAAAGTCCAGGATAAAGATTAAGTTTCCTTTTAGTGCTGCCATTTCCTGGAATTTTTTTTCTATGTTTGTGTAGTTTAGAAATCCACCTACTCTGCATGCAGAGTTTCTTAGTCGTGCATATCTGAGAACAATTGCTGCTGCTGAAATCCCGTCTAGTTGTTCAGAGCAATAAATGACGTACATGCTCTGTTTATTGCTCTAGAAATATATTAATTTTTTGGCATACCTTTATATACGCTTAGGTAGACCCTGAATCCGCCTTTTTTTGCCAATGTCTCAACATTGCCGAAAACTTCCTGCATTTTTTTCTCAAGCATCCTTCCTCCTTTCTGGTGCCTTGCAACTAACTGGAGTGTCCCTTCTTTATTCAAATGTGTAATTGCTTCTTCTATTATTTTATAGCAGATTGTTCTTCCTGCTGCAATGGGTGGATTTACTAAGATAACATCAAATTTCTCGTCAGAATATGGTTCGTAAAGGTCTCCTGATTTTATTGTTACTTTTGTTTTGTTTAGTTTTGAATTCTTTTTTGCAAGATTTGTTGCTCTTTTATTTATGTCTGTCAAGAAAACTTGTGTGTCTGGAAATATTTTTTTTACTGCAATTCCTATTGGCCCGTATCCTGCGCAAAGGTCAAGCACTTTGTCTTGTTTATTGACTACTGCATTTTCTATTAGTAATTCTGTTGCAGGGTCTACTCTTCTTGGCGAGAATACTCCTGATCCTGTCCAGAATTCAAAGCTTTTTTTCTTTAGCTTTGCTTGTATTTTTCTTGGTTTTAATTCACTTTCTGGTTGTTCAGAATAATAATGTTGTTCCATTCTTAGTTTGGTGTTATTATTTTATACCAGAGATATAGTAATTTATCGACTGATTTGATTAATTCAAGTTCTTTTCCGTGCAGTTCTATGCAGTTTCCTTTGAGCACGATTTGTGTTGGTTCTTTTGCAATTATGTGTATTACTGCTTTGTCTGTGTCTTTACAGCTTACTATTGATACATTATTGCATGTTTCGTTATGTTCTTGTGTGCATGCAGGGATGACTTCTTTGCTGAATGCTTTTTCTATGCTCTGGCTTAGGTCTGCTGCTGCTAGTGCTAGGTACTTAAACTCTTCTTGTTCAGAGTATGGGTCAAATGTAACATAAATTTCACTTTGGTGGAATCCTTCATTTAACTCTCCTAATACTGTTACGTTTTCTACTTCATATGGATTATATCTTGCAGATACTGACACTAATTTTTCTTCATTTTGCCATTGAGTATACCAAGTATCTGCTATCTCTGTGAATTCAAAACCATTGTATGTTACGGTAGGATATTCTACTTTGTCGCTGTAAAAGTATTTTACCCCAAATAACGCTATAAAGAATATTACAATTATGCCTACTACGGCTATTGCTGCGATTTTTCGCATTTTTGCAGCTTCTTTTTCTTCCTTTTCTATTTCTTGCTTTGTCTTTTCTTTTTCTTCCATTATTTCATCACGCCAAATATTAAGTATGCTGCTCTTGTATAGTACGCATTTAATACTGATTCTGTTTCAGCTGCTATTATTACACAGTTATTTTGTGCTGTTATTTCAGATGTTTTTCCTCTTTTCATGTGTAAAACAGGCATTTCTGCTGTTGCATTACTACAGGTTATTTGCGGCAGTGCATAGTCTGTTGCATTTGTTAGGCCTGCTGCGATAAATGGTTTGCCTATTTTCTGTGTTTTTTGTTCCATGTCAAGTTCTAGCTCTGCAATTGATTCTGCAAAGTCTGAAGAAGGATCATATGTTATTAGCAGTACTTCTGCTTGGGACAATATTGCTTTTGCATCTTCTGAGACATTAATTTGGTCTAAATCTCCTGGATAATAGTCAAAGTATATTTTTTGGTCATTTATTTCTGTCATGAATCCTTGTGTTGTTTTCTTGAAAGAATAGCCATTGTACTCATCTAGTTTCTCTGCTTGGTTTGTCTGGTATGACAGCATGAATCCAAATGCACTTAATACCATTATTGCTATTATGAATAGTGAAACAAGCATTTTTTTGTTGATTAGTTTTTTTCTTGCCATTGTGTTTTTTTGTGATTTATTTGTTCTTTATATTATTTTCCATTGAGTTAAGGTATTGCCTTAATTTCTCTTTTAATTGTTCTTTTAGCTTAGGATCCATGTCTAGTGTGTCTATTTCTTTGTCCCAGTCTATATCTGGAAGTTTCGTTAGTGTTCCTTTGAATATTCTTCCTGCTTTTTTAGCTCCTTCTTCAACAACCTGCGCTTGTTCAGTGCCAAAAAGTTTAGTTGCTGGGAATTTTGTTATTGCATTTGCTCCTGTCTTGAATAATAATTCTGCTTCTTTGTATCTTCTTGCTGTTGTTCCTGCGATTATCTCTAGTTTTGGGAATGCTATTCTTGTTTTTGCTATCCAGTCTGCATAATATTCGCTTTTTGGTCCTTCCTTGTTCTCAAAGATTGTTCCTCTTACAGGTTTTAGTGCGTAGAATGTTATCCTATCCAGCTGATGTTCTTCTATGAATTTGTGCAAAAGTTCTGTGTTTTTTTCTCCTAATCCTATTATTATTGCTATGCTTGTCTTGAATCCCATTTCTTTAGCTGTTTTTAGCATCTCAGAGTATGGCTGTATTGGCTTGTCAGGGCATAGATAATTGTGCAGTTCTTCTTCTACTGTCTCTATTGATGCGCAGATTCCTTCTACATAGGGTTTTAGCTGCTCTAATTGTTCTTTTGTGAATGCTCCCAGGTTTACCCAGACTTTTCTGCCAATTATTGCATTGACATTTTTGATTATCTCTATTAATTCTTCAAAAGGATATATGCCGTATCCTCCTGTAAGAAACTCTATGTTCCACCCTAATTTTTTTGCCAGTACTGCCTCTACCAGTATTGAACCTATGCTTCGTTTTGCTGTTTTTGCGTGTCTTACTTTATGATGTATTGTTGATCTGAAGCAAAACTTGCATGTTCCTCTTTCACAATACCAGCTTAGAAAGATGCATCTGCCGTAATAAACTTCTTTCCCCCAGTTCTCTGTGAATATTTTATTTGCTTGCTCTATTGTATTCATTTTCAAAGCCTCCGAAGGGATTTGAACCCCTGACCTATTGCTTGCCCACGTTATGTTACGAGGCAATCGCTCTACCAGGCTGAGCTACGGAGGCATTAAAGATGCTTTAGAAGCTCTTCTTTGGTCTTTAATTTCTTCTGGCACTCAAAGCATACAATATGTCTTTTGCCCTTCTCATCCTTTACATACGTGCCTAGTGGTTTGTTTAGGAAAGTCTCCCCTATTTTATTTTTGCATATCTCGCATTTCATGAACCTAAAAAGAAAGAAATAGTATTTAAAGCTTAATCTTTTTTGAGCATTGTCACAATGACTATTCCTGCGATTGCAACCACTGCTGCTAGTGTGACTATGTTGCTTGAGATTCCTGTTGCTAGTGCTGTTGCTGCTCCTCCTGTTGGTCCGCTTGAGTTAAAGAACATTGTCAGGCCGACAAGTAATACTGCAGTTATTGCCGCGATTAATCCTAATTTTCTCATGGTATTCACCTCTGTTTCATATTTTGATTGTTATGTATTTAAATCTTTCTACTGGATAACATTTATAAACCGGCTTTGTTTCAGGAGTATTTATGCCGAGAATAGCTGTTGTTGAAAAACAGAAGTGCAACCCGAACGGATGCGGCGGGTATCTTTGTATGCGTCTCTGCCCGATTAACAGGAAAGGTGAGGAGTGCATTTCAAAGGATGAGGATGGAAAGGTTAAGATAGATGAAAAACTCTGCACAGGCTGCGGTATCTGCCCTAATAGGTGTCCTTTTGAGGCCCTGAGTGTTGTTAATCTTCCTGAAGAGTTGGCAAAACAGCCTATTCATCAATATGGCCCTAATGGTTTTCATTTGTATAACCTGCCTATTCCCTTGTTTGGAAAGGTTGTTGGTATTCTTGGTAAGAATGGCATTGGTAAGTCAACTGCTATCCAGATTCTTGCTGGTTTGTTAAAGCCGAATCTTGGCAAGGATACAGAAGCTAGTTATGATGATTTGATTGAATTTTTCAAGGGTTCTGAGGCGCAGATTTTTTTTGAGAAGATTAAGAAAGGCGAGATTGTTGTTAGTTATAAGCCTCAGCAGGTTGATATGATTCCTAAGAATTTTTCAGGAACAGTCAGGGATTTATTGAAAAAAGCTGATGAGACTGCTCGTTTTGATGAAATTGTTGATGCCCTTGACTTAAGGAATGTTCTTGATAATGAAATCGGCAATATCTCTGGCGGGGAATTGCAGAGGGTTGCTATTGCTGCAACTGTTCTGAAGAAAGCTAATTTTTATGTTTTTGACGAGCCAACTTCTTATTTGGATATAAAACAGAGGATTAAGGTTTCTAAGTTTATCAAGAGTCTTGCTAATGATGATACTGCTGTCTTGGTTGTTGAGCATGATTTGATTATTCTTGATTACATGACTGATATGATTCATATTATGTTTGGGAAGCCTGGTGTTTATGGTATTGTATCGCTTCCAAAGGTTACTCGTGCAGGGATTAATACTTATCTTGAGGGTTATCTTAAGGAGCAGAATATTCGTTTCAGGGATTATTCTTTGAAGTTTTATTCTAAGCCTCCTGTTGCTGAGCAGTCAAAGGTTGTGCTTAGTTCTTGGAAAGATATTGAGAAAAAGCTTGGCCAGTTTGAGCTGCTTGCTAAGGAAGGTGCTGTTAATAAAAAATTATCTGTGGGTATTCTTGGCGAGAATGGCATTGGTAAGACTACTTTTGTTAAGTTATTGGCAGGTGTTATTGAGCCAGATGCTGGTGAGATTCAGGAGAAGATTGGTGTTAGTTACAAACCGCAGTATCTTGAGACTTCTTCTGATACTTTGGTTGCTACTTTGTTAAAAGATGCTGTTGAAAAATATGATACTCAAATTATTCGTCCTCTTAACATTAAGCCTTTGTTGCTTAAGCCTTTAAACGAATTAAGTGGTGGAGAGTTGCAGAGAGTGAGTGTTGCTCATTGCTTGTCTCAGAAAGCAGATTTGTATTTGTTAGATGAGCCTTCTGCTTACCTGGATGTTGAGCAAAGATTGATTGTTTCTAAAGTGATTAGGGATATTGCAGAGCAGAGAGGGTGTGCGATATTAGTTGTTGATCATGATTTAGTGTTTATTGATTATCTTTCAGATGAATTGATTGTTTTTGAGGGCATTCCTGCCAAGAAAGGTGATGCAAAAGGCCCGTTTACAATGGAGAATGGCATGAATGTTTTCTTGAAAGACTTGAATATTACAATGAGGCGTGATAAAGAAAGTAATCGTCCTCGTATTAATAAGCCTGGTTCTAGGATGGATCGTGAGCAGAAAGAGTCTAACAAGCTTTATTATACTTAAATTCTCTTTCTCATTTTTATTGAAATAGGTTTATATCCTGCTTTTTCATGCAGTTTTATTGAAGGTTTGTTTTTGTAATAGATTCCTGACTCGATAAATTTTACTTTTTTTGCTTTGAGCCATTTTTCCAATGTCTTTAATATTTTCAGCCCAATTCCTTTTCCTGCGTGTTTTTTATCAACGTATATTTTCTCTATTCTTCCTGTTTCTTTGTTTTGTATTCTTGCCTGTCCAAAACCAAATATTTCTGAGTTTTCTTCTGCCACAAGCCAGTAATTGTTTTTTGATTTCATGTCTTTCAAAAAGCATTTTGGCCTGGATGTCTTGTATTTGGCAAGGTCTTTTTTCATTTCCTTGATTGTTATTTTTGGAAATTGTAGCTTACCCTCTCGAACAGAGCCGTCAACATAAAGTTCATCAATTCTTTTGATATCTTCTTTTTTTGTTTTTCTTAGTTTCATGCCCTCCCCCTACTTTCTCCCTTCACTACTCCTGCTGCAATCAGGTGTGCTACTCTTATTGGTTCGGGAATATAAGAATGTGTGCAGGTTAGTTTTAGCATTTCTTTTGCATCAGAAAGACTTATTCCAATGTGTTGTATGTATATTTTGCCGACTTTTGTTGGTTTTGGGAGGTCTTCAATTAATTTCTTTTGTTTTTTCATCTTTAGATTATCAAGTGCCTTAAAGATCTTTTTCAGGTCTGGATAATTTCTTATCACTACAATCACAGGAATTTTTGTTTTTTTGTTTAATTGCTTTACATCTATTACATTAAATCCTCCTACTGCAATGCCATTCAGGAAGATTGCTCTTAGTTGTTTTTTGAATTTACTTTTGTTTATCATTCGTGTGATTTTTAGTGTAGAGTCTTTGCCGTCAACTTTTGCTTTTGTTGACATTACTCCGTCAATAAAGCTCCCCCCTCTGAACAGTGTTCCTACAATTAAGACTTCTTTGTCTTTGAATTTGTTGAAAGGCCCGTCGTCAATTCCGAGTATTCTTATTTCTTTTCTCATTGTAGTGTTTTTAGGTATTGTTTTATGTTTAGTTTTGAGAATTTTCCTGCTTTAGAGTCTGCTCCTGGTGCTGCCATTTCTTTCACAAGCTTTCCGGATTTTTTGTTCAGCCACCATTTTTTTCCGTATTTGTTTTCTAAGGGCACCCTCATTAGATTGTCTTGCTGTACACTTGCGAGCATGTAGCTTGGCACGTACATCAGTGATTCTGGCAGGATGTGGTGCAGTTTCCAGTATGCTCCTGGTATTTTCATGCCCATGCTTTTCTTTAGTTCTCTTGCATATGCTTTGTCGCAGTCCTTGAATTTCATCTTGTCTTTCCAGTATTTTATCCTGAATAATGAATTTCCTGTGTAGAATGCTATCGAGAATATATTTGAGAACTTGTGTCTTCTGATTAGTTCATCTGCATAGTCTTTATTTAGTTTCAGTCTTTTTGTCAAGTATTCTTTGTCCATCATGAAATGGTCAAAGAATATCGAGAATGTCTCTGCCAAGCCGTTGGATATTATGTTTTTTGTCCAGTATGGTTTTTTTGGGTCTATCATGTTAAAGTGTATTGCATGTCCAAATTCATGGTATACGGATGTTGCGTCTTCTACTGGATTCTCTGCTTTGTATGATATCCACACATCATTCGGTATTTGTATTGCCATGCAGAATGGTGATGCGTATTTTTTTGGCCTGTCTTTGTCATCTACCTGTACTTTATTTGGATTTAGTCCCATTTCTTTCATTGCTCTTTTTACAGATTGCACAGGGTTTATTTTCTTGAATCCGCAGGACATGTCTTTGAATAAGGCGTTTCTCACAAAGTAAAAGTCATCATAGTATTCTGGCTCTTTGTCAAATAATTTGTTTGCATAGTACTTGAATTGTTTTTTGAATTGTTTTTTTACTCCGTCTCTTAACTCTGTCATTGCTTTCTCTAGTTGTTTTAGTGTCATTTGGTGTTCTTGCAGGTATTCTGTTAATGGGTCTCTGCAGTAGTTTGAATAGATTTTTTTTGAGACAGAGAATTTTTTGTTTATTATTGGTGCGATTTTCGGTGTTTTCTTTACAAATTCATCAAATACCTGTTTTCTTGCTTTGTCAGGAGCATGAACCACAAATTGTCTCCAGTTGTTCCAATTTACTGGCTGCCCTTTGTATTTGTGTTTTTTTGTTGATATTTTCTTGGCTCTCTCTTCGTGCAGTTTAAGGCTTAGCTGGTATGTGTTTGCTCCTACCACTCCGCCGATGCATGCATCATATAGTAATTCTGGTGACCTGAAGTGTTTTAAGAAATATAATGCGTGTTTTTCACTCTCTTTTTCTAGTTTTTTTATTTTTTGTTTGCTGTACTTTAGGCCTAGGTTGAATTTTAAGTATTCTTTTCTTATTGAGATGCTGTTTTTTTCATCTAGTTCACACCATTTTTTAAGATTCATTTTATCCTCCTTATGAATGTCAGGAATGCTGTGTGGCCTATTTCTGCTGATTGCGGCCTCACTCTTTTTCCTTCCAAGATCCATCCTCTTTTTATTATCTCAATTGTGTTGTCAAATAAAAATGATTCATTTTTTCTTATTGCTTCAACAAATTGGCTTGCTTGTGTTGTTGTTGGGGTGTATGCTACTAGCCACCCCCCTATTTTTAGTGCTTTTTGCACTGTATTTATTGCCTGCCAGGGTTCTGGAAGGTCTAGTGTGATTAAGTCAACATTTTTTTCTGTTATTCCTTTTGTTATGTCTTTGTTTTTCAGGGTGATGTTCTTTATTCCTAGGAATTTTATGTTTTCTTTTGCAACTTCTGCATGGTCATCTCTTATTTCATATGTTATGACTTTCTTGCAGATGTTTGCTAGGGCGCATGCTAGTGCTCCTGCTCCTGTTCCTGCATCAACTACTGTGTCATTTTTCCCTAGTCCTGTCTGTGCTATTATCATTCCAAAGTCTTTTGGTATTACTGTCTGTGGTGCTCTTCTTAATTTTCTGAAGTCATCTGCAAATTGTGATGTGAATATTATGAATTCTTTTCCTCTGTCTGTCTTGATTGTGCTTCCGTCTTTCTTTTTCAGGTCTTTCTTGGAAATAATACCGTATTTTGTGTGAAAATCCTTGCTCAGGTCTGTTACATAGTATCTCAGGGCTTTTCTTGTGGTTACTTCTCTCTCTAGCTCTGGTATGTATTCTTTCTTTCCTCTGCTTATTAGAATTTTAGGCATGTTCTTGTTTTTTTAAATGAAATATAAAAAGGTTATGAAATATTTGCTTCTCCATACACCTTTTCTTCTGATTTAGAATAAATTACTACTTTTTTGTATTTTCCTATGTCTACGTCTCCTGGCAGGTTATATGTCTGTCCGCCTGTTATTGTTGTGAGTTTTGCTACTTCATAACCGTCTTCTATGTTTTCATCAACTAAATAGATATATAATCCTGCTCCTGGCTGTGTCACAAAGCTCTGGAGCTGTAGAACTATATTCCCTTCTGCGGTCAGTGTTATCTCTACATGCCCTGCTGTTGTTTTTTCAACTGTCTGAAAGATTCCTGTTGCTATACGCTGTGTTCCTTTTCCTTTTAACGAGCTTATGTCTATTTCCTCTTTTTCAGGAGGTGCAGTTATTTGCAATTCTGCTGAATTATAGAGTATTTGCAGTAATTTTATTTCTGATTGGTCTTTTAGCGTGTCTACTCCGTTTATGATTAAGTCTTTTGTGACTTCTCCATTTACCACAAATTGTGCCCTGTTTGAGACACTCAAGAGTTTTATTTTATATTCTCTGTCTGCAACAGTCACTGTTTTTGTCGCTCCGACATCTAATGTTATTTTTTTTTCTGTGATTTTAGGAGGTTCTTGCGCAATTGTTTCTGGTTCTTCCGCAGGTGCTTGTTTTGGCTCTACTGTTGTTTCTTTTACTTTGACTGTTTCTTTTGCTTGTTTTTTTATTGGTTCTTCTTTTGTTTCATTTGAAGTTTCATCTATTTGTGCAGCACATCCAATTATAAGAATCATCAGCAAAAATAGCAAGATATTTTTCTTCATTTTAAAAGCGGAGGGAGGGACTCGAACCCTCGATCATCGGGTTGCAGCCGATTGCCTTAGCCACTTGGCCACCTCCGCATGGATAAATAGAATACCTGCATTGTTTAAAAATGTTTTGCTATTCCTTTATTTAGGTGCTTCGCACAGTTACAATTGCATATGCAGAATAAGCATCCAGAATATCAAAACTGTAAGCAGCTTTGCTGCGAGCCTAACTGTCCGAAGGACTTTACCTTGGAGTGAAAACCTTTATAAAACAAAGGCATATTTTATCTTGTCATGGGCCCGTAGCCTAGTCTGGATACTGTTCTCAAGCAGTAGGACAAATAAGGCACCAGCCTTCTATTTCAAACCAGGGTTTGAAATCCGTCAAATCCTCTGGATTTGAAGTAAGCTGGGGATCAGGGGTTCGAATCCCCTCGGGCCCGTATTTATTTTACATATCTATTTAGAAAGATTTAAATTAACAAATATACAATTACAGCATATGCTGCTCATTATTGATAATAAGAGTAGATTCATAAAATCTCTGGAAAAAGATCTGAAAAAGAACAAAGTAAATTTTAAAGTTATAAAGGCTGGGCAAAGAATCGATATTCTTAAAATTAAAAGTATCGCAGGGATTATTTTATCAGGAGGGTCGTTAGGAATATATGATAAAAGCATCTCAAATGATTTTATCGCCTTAATGAATTACAACGTTCCTATGCTTGGCTTTTGTATGGGATCTGAAGTGATTGCAGTCGCTTATGGCGGAGCAATAAAAAGGCTTAATAAAAAACAGGAGAAACTGCAAAAGGTCATAATAGATAATCCTAAAGACCCTATATTTTTGGGTCTTAATAAAAATATATTCCTAAAGGAGAAACATGTGAATTATGTAAAAAGATTGCCAAAGAATTTTAAAATCATTGCACACTCAGATATTTGCCCGATTGAGGTTATGCGACATAGAAGAAAGAAGATTTATGGATTTCAGTCTCATCCAGAAGTTTCAGGAGAAGATGGTAAAAGAATAATACATAATTTCCTTAAAATGTGCGGAATTAAGTGTGGATCCATAAAAAAGGTTAAATAAAATTAAAAAATCAAGTCAATTTGATAACTTTTGTGTCAATGGCAAGTGCATTACCGCTGATGGCGGCCGTGTTATTGCAGGCAGATTTGATTTTTGAGAAAGGAAAAATAATAATAAGAGAAGCAAGATGATAGACGAATACAGAAAAGAAATAGACCTGATCGACTCTGAAATAATTTCTTTATTGGAAAAAAGAGAAATTTTGGTTGAAAAAATTAAAGAGATTAAATTACAGCAAAAGATTCCTCTTGAAGATAAAGAAAGAGAACAGCAAGTCCTGAAAAAAGCAGGCAAATTCAAAAAAGTTTTCAAAGAAGTGCTTAAATGATTTCTTAGAATTTACTTCTTTTTTACAACATAAAGAATTCTTTCATTTATGGTAAATTTGCAAAAATCCACATTCTCAAATTTCTTGATTATTTTAAAATATTTTTTTAGTTCTTGCTCGACTTTTTTAACAGGAAACATCCATTCATGAAACTTATGTTCACTCAAGGCATATTTGTTTCCTTTTTCTTTTTCAAAAATATGAAAATGCCAGGTTAACTTGTTTCCGTTTACTTCTGCTTTATCCCACATATAACCAAATTTCTCTTTTGAGAAAAAACTCCAATTTTTAGCTCTTTCCAGCATTTTTGGGGTGTACATATCAAATATGAACAAGCCAGATTCATTCAAGTGTTTATGCACTGTTTTGAACGTTTGTTTCCATTGCCCAAAAGTTTGCAGAAAATTTATTGAGTCATAAACAGAGAATATTACATCGAATTTTTTGTTAATTTTGAAATTATGCATACTAGATACAATAAAATCAGCGTATTCCATCTTTTTTCGGGCAAGCCGCACATATTTCTTATCTATGTCTAACCCAACTAATGCATATTTTTTAGGAAAACATTTGAGAACATTACCGCTTCCAACACCTAATTCTAAAACAGACTTTGCTTTTGGCTTGTATTTTTTAATTAATCCCAATATTCTTTTGGCTCGTTTTCTTGCAGATTTTACGTCTGCTAAATCATCCCAATATTCACCAAAATCTTTTGCCATATCTTAAAAATAGAATAAGTAATATATAAATTCTCCTAAGGCAGCCACTTCTTAGGATCCTTCAGTTTCTCAGGCAAATAATTAGAAATAACATAGTTTAGCCCGTGTTGTGCAAGTGCTTGCTGTTCTGCTCTTTTCTTTAATTTAAGGCTCAAATTCAGTGCTTTCTGCCATTCTTTGTTTTCTTGGACAAATGGATCGTTTTTTAGTCCATCTTTAATACGTTTAATATCGACTTCTTTTAATGGATGTGTTGGTAATTTGTAATCAAGTATGTCTTGTGCAGTTATTCCGATAAATTTGGCCTGCGGTACACAGAAAAATTCATTCAAGTGCGCTGCATTGCCGCTTCCAACTTTTAGTGTACGATAAATATTCAACCACCCGTATGGGTCGCCGTCTGTAAATACAAATACAGGCAGTTTTTTGTCATCTGCTAATCTTCGAATAAATCTTCTGCAAGCACGAGTAGGAACTCCTCCCATTGATATCAAGATACAGTTTGCTTTTTTCCAATAAGCATGTTTGACTAATCTTTGATACATACCTTGTGTCTCTATTGCTAGGATAAACTTTGCAGTTGTCTCAAATTTTAATTGTTCAACTGAGCTAGGAATAGAGTATGCTCCTGTTCCCATTTTAGTACAATCGATTTTTATCTGTTTTCCAGTGTCAGGGTCAACATCAATGACAGTCAGTTTTCCTGCAATGTCTCCTCCTTTTTCATCTGGTATGAATCCTAATTGTTCTCTGTTTACCTCAAACATTGCTTCTATGTCATCCATTACTGTATCTGATTCTGGCTGTTCCTTGAATCCTGCTTCTCCCCAGTTTTTGGAGACATAATATGCTTCTCTTTTTGTTGCTATGTCATCTGTCTCTACTAGTTTTTTAGAGAGCCCCATCATTCTTAGTGTCTGTGCAAATGTCTTGACAGTTGATGCTGTTAATGCTCTTATTTTTTCTTTGCCAAGCAGTTCAAAATATCCTTTTTTAGGGTCAAATTTTACATTTGACAGGCTCCTGATTGGAGAGGATATTTCTGGTTGTTTTTTCTTTAGGATTTTTTTATAGATGTCAGTAGCAGTTTCTTTTATTTGATCCAATACTGGTTTCTTTTTACTCATTCTTTTTCCTCTTTGCCTATTTTGGCAAATTCTTCATCATATTCTGTGTTTTCCATCTCTACTTTTTTGATTTTGCCTCTGTGTTTTTCTAGTAAATCCTTTAGTAATTGCTCTACTTTTGCTTCATCTGTTTTAGTTAATGCAAGCAGTTCTTTTAGTGCCTCTGCTACATGAGGGATGTATTTCTCGATATAACTTCTTTTCTGGCTTTCAGCATGTATTCTTTTTTTCTTGTTCACATACATGCCTAATTTACGGCCGCATTCTTGCAGCGCAAGTTTAATCTCTTTGATTATCTCAGGATAGTGAGCTAACGCTTCTTTTGCTTCTGATGTAAATGGCGGCCATACAGATGCTAGATGAACAACTAGTGTTACTGGGCCTTGTGGCAATGAACCATTGCTTTGTGAAAGACCATAGCTTCTCCAGCTTGTCTGCGTGACTCCTTTGAATATTGCTCCTGCACTCTGTTGATAAAGTAAAGGAACCCTGTTTGCAAATCTCATCAGTCTTATTGAGCCGTCTTTTGGCTGCTCTCCGCCATATGCAATTGCACACTCAATAACAAACGGATTTCCCCTGTAAACAGACGGTGATCTTGTTACTGCGGTGTAAAATTCTGCATTTATTTCTTTCTTAAGGCCTTTTTCCAGTAATTCAGAGCCAATTGGAACAATGCAATCAGTTGATGGGGATATTATTTTTGTGTTTTTTATTCCTTCCATTAATTTTTCAGCTTGTGCATGATTTATGTCTCTTGGTTTTGTATTTGGAGGAATAGCTGCTTTTTCACATATCTCTTTTGCAGTTCCTGTCCCTACTCTGCAGAATTCTTTTGTCAAGAATGCTTGTAGTGTTCTTGCTTCTGTGTCCTTGATCATCTTTATCAAGATGCCTAGCTCAACACCATAAGGATGTGGTTTTATTTCTTTAGGTTCTTCAGGCAGCTTGTCTGTTGCTCTTGGAAACACGAATTGTTCTGCTTTAGGATTAGTATAAATGATTGTTGTGTGTGGATTAACAATGGCTGTTTCTTTGATGTAAGTATCCACGCTTTGGTCCCCTTTTTGATAGCTTGCCACTAGGTCTAGTTCTATTCTTGTTCCTCTTGGTTTTTTCCATTCTATTTTTTCTTCTTTTATTATCTCTGGTTTGTTGTTTTTAGTATCTATCTTAAGTTCAAAAAGCATTGCATCGTGTTTTTCATCTATTCTTGATTTTATTTTTGCAGGTCTTCCTGTTGTTAGTTGAGAATAAAGTACTGCTGCGCTTATTCCTATTCCTTGCTGTCCGCGTGCTTGTTTTAAAGTGTGGAATTTGCTTCCATAAAGCAGTTTTGCGAATATGTTTGGGACTTGCTTTTTGACTATTCCTGGTCCATTGTCTTCAACAACAACCCTGAATCTGTCATTTCCCATGTCTAATATTTGTACATTTATTTCTGGCAAAGTTCTTGCTTCTTCGCAGGCATCTATTGCATTATCTACTGCTTCCTTCACCACAGTAAGTAAAGCTTTTCTTTTGTTGTCAAAGCCTAGCAAGTGCCTGTTTCTCTCGAAAAATTCAGCTACACTTACTGCTTTTTGCTTTTTTGCAAGCTCTACTGCTACTGGTTCTTTTGTCATTATCTTAATTCTCCTCTTCGTTTTTCAAGCCATCTGTATACGGGTGTGTGCAAGCTTCCACTAAGCAATGATTCTATTGCTCTTCTTGCCAGCACAAGCGCGTCAAACGGGCCTATGATTCCTATTGTCTTTCCATAGACGCAGATGTTTGTTCCAGTTAATTCTTCTAGTGTTGCTCTGGATTTTCCTTCCTGTCCTATTACTCTTCCTTTTAGTCTTTCTGCGTCTTTTTTTGTTTTTGCATATTCATTGATGTTGATCATGTCAAAGCCGTAATCAACTTTTAATAATGATTTTGCAATGTCTGGATTGAATCCTCTGCCAATTGCCCGTACTATCTCTCTTGCAGTGTATACTTTTAGTGCTTCTTTGCCTGTTATTGTGACGTCTCCTTCTTTTGAGTCGACTGTTATCTGGATGTTGAGTGTTTTTTCTAGTTGTTTTTTTTCTTCGCCTTTTTTGCCTATTAGCACTGCAACTCTTTCTTTGGGTATCTTCAATATGTATTCAAATTCTTCTGTTTGGTTTTGTTTAGGCATATTTTAAAGAAAATGCGTCAATTTTAAAAATCTGATGGTTTAACGCATTATTTTTTTCTTTATTTCTTCACTCTCTGCTTTTACGCCTCTTTTTTTGAAAAAATTACATATGTTATTTATATCTCTTTCTAAATAAGTTATTGCATTTGGGTCTTCAAGCGGTGTTGCTTGGGACATGTCGATGAAAACTGGTTTTTCTTTGTAATTTAATATGTTAAAGTGGCTTAAGTCTGCGTGCACAAGCCCTGCTTTATATAATTTTCTTATTCCCAGAATAACAGTATCAAAGAATTTTTTCTTGTTTTTTGGCAAATCATCTTTTATTTTTAATGCAGGTTCTTCATCTCCTATGTATTCCATTACTAATATATTATACAGGCAGGTTATTGGTGTCGGCACTCTTACTCCTGCCTCTCTTGCTTTCAAGAGATTCCTGTACTCTCTCTGTGCCCAGGCAAATACTGTTTTTCTTCTTTGTTTTTTGACGTTTGGGAATCTTGGGTCAAATTTGATGTAATCATACATTCTGTTGAAATCACATGTCTGCAGCCGGTATATTTTCACAACCACTCTTTTTCTGCCTTTTAGTGCTGTGAATACATTTGCTTCTTTGCCTATGAATATTGGGCTCTCCAGGCCATCAAAATACCCTTGAGAAATCAGCTTGAATAGGTTTCTTTCTGTAAAAGAGTCAAATACGTTTTTCAGGGTCTTGAATTTCTCTCTTGTTATTTTAGGCATGTTCTGGCTTTAAATCAGGGAATATATATTACTTTCCCCGTAATCCCGCCTTGAACCCTTGAAATGCCTGTTTTAGGCGGTTTTAGCCCTTAAACCACAAGCTTTATATAGTTCTATGCCATTGTAAAATACTAGGCCGTTTAATGCCCGTCACGAGAGTACCCACGGGAGCTAACGGTAAAACCAAGCAATGAGCTTGGGGGTTAGTGTTGCGGGCTACAGGCCGAGATTATAATCATTAAATAAAATCAATAGAACAAGTTCAATTTCATTCATTGTTCATCATTTGAAAAATGAAAATACACAGGTTTATTTCAGATTGGATGTGTTAAAATACGCTAGTTAGAGCAATAGAGCTCTATTCAACGGTTTGAACTTGTTCTTAGAGAATTGGAGGGGTTAAAATGGCTAAAATAAGCCCGGTATCATCTAAATACATCGTTAATGCAACTATAGAGATTGAGGGAGTTGTTGACAGGCCTGACGTGATTGGCGCGATTTTCGGCCAGACAGAGGGTTTGTTAGGAGCAGATCTAGAGCTTAGGGAGCTTCAGCGTTCTGGAAGGATTGGAAGGATTGAAGTTAATGTAGATACTAGGTCTGGTAAGACTCAAGGAAGTATTGTTATACCAAGTTCTTTGGACAAGGCTGAGACAGCTATTGTTGCAGCTGCATTAGAGGTTATCCAGAGGATTGGTCCTTGCAACGCTAAGATTAAGGTTAAAGAGATTGAGGACGTTAGGATCAGCAAGCGTAACTTTGTTGTTGAGAGAGCTAAAGCCCTGCTTAAGACCCTTATGGATCAGCAGATGCCAGACTCACAAGAGCTTGCAGATGAGGTTGCTCACTCTGTCAGGATCATGGAGGTCCAGGAGTATGGCAGGGAGCGGCTTCCAGCCGGCCCTATGATTGATGAATCAGATGAGATCCTCGTTGTAGAGGGTCGTGCATATGTTCTTAACTTGCTGAAGCATGGCTTCAAGAACGCGATTGCCATGAACGGCACAAGCTGTCCTCAGACAATCATTGACTTGAGCAGGAAAAAGGAAGTCATTGCTTTTGTTGATGGTGACCGCGGCGGCAACTTGATTATCAAGGAGTTGATTAATGTTGGCGAGATTGATTTCGTGACAAAAGCTCCTGATGGCAAGGAAGTTGAAGAGCTGACAAAGAAAGAGCTTCACAAGGCTCTGCGTTCCAAGATAACTCTTGAGCAGGCTAAGATGGAGCTTAACAGCGTGGACACTTCTGAATCAATCAAGAGACCTATTTTTGCAAGCAGGCGTCCGCAGCATCAGCAGCAAAGAAGGCCTATTCATCAGATGAGCAGGCCTGCTGCTTCAAGGCCGCATTCTAATAGGCCTGCACCAGCTCCAGCTGCACTTAGGGCTGATGAAAAAAGCAAGTTCAAGAGCATGCTTGAAAATCTTATTGGCACAAAAGGCGCGTATATCTTGGATAACAGCCTGAATGTTCTTGGAAAGGTTCCTTTCACAGAGCTTGCAACAACATTGAAGAGCCTTAATGCAGGTGTTTATGCTGTTGTTTTTGACGGCTCTGCAGACAGGAATATTATTGAGGTTGCTTCACGTGCTAATGTCAAGCACATTGTTGCTATGAATAGTGCTGTGAATAATGCAAGAGGCATTAACATCGTTACTGTTAATGATCTTTAATTTTTTTCTTTTTTAAAATGGTTGAAATAATTGAAGAATTAAAAAAGTTGGTTGAAGAGCACGCCCTTGGGTTTGCAACAATTGACGCGTCTGGAAAACCGCACAATATTGCAGTGGGCGATGTTAAAGTTGTTTCTAAAAACCAGTTAATAATTGGAGATGTATATCTTGTTGAAACCATTAAAAATATTCAAAAGAATAATAGTGTATCTTTAGTTGTCTGGAACAAGGGGTGGGAAGAGAATTGTATTGGATATGAATTACAAGGAACAGCAGAGCATTTTTCTGAAGGCGAATGGGTTGAAAAAGCCAAAAAGATTCATGAAGGATTCCCTGTTAAGGGGGCGATTATTGTTACACTAAACAAAATTAAAAAATTAGCTGTCGGCAATCCATAGTTTTACTTAACATTTTTATACCAGTTCTGTATTTTACTCTAATAAAAAGAGGTTAGAGTATGGTTTATGAGATTGTTCTTGGCAGGGAAGAGAAAGACAAGGATAAGTGGGGCACTGAAGGTTCTGTTCTGATAGGAAAACAGTATGTTAAGATGGGTCAGGTTACTACTTTATCTCAGCCTGTTTATCTTGATTTAAACAAGGCCCACGTCTTGTTTGTTTGCGGCAAGAGGGGTTCTGGAAAGTCTTATGCTATGGGTGTTATTGCAGAGGGTATTGCTAATCTTGATCCTAAGTTCAGGGATAAATTGTCTGTTTTGATGCTTGATACTATGGGTATTTACTGGACTATGAAGTATGCGAATCATCAGGATGAGCAGTTGTTGAAAGAGTGGGGTTTTGAGGGCAAGGCTATTGATAATGTAAGGATTTTCACTCCTGCTGGTTATTTCAAGGAGTATAAGGATAAAGGGATTCCTACTGATTTTCCTTTTGCTATTAATCCTGCAGAGCTTGCTCCTGAGGATTGGAACCTGACTTTTGATATTGGTGCCAATGATCCTATGGCTGTTTTTATTGAGCGTATTGTCTTGACTCTTAAAAAAGAAAAAGATGCTTATGATATTCCTGATATTCTTGAAGCAATGGAGTCTGATGAGAGAGAGGAAAAGCAGGTTAAGAATGCAGCGATTAATCGCTTTAAGGCTGTTCAGCGGTGGGGTGTTTTTTCTAAGGATGCTACTCCTATGAAAGAGCTGGCTAAGGCAGGCACAGTTAATATTCTTGATTTAAGTCCTTATGCTGTTATGGCAGGTGGCTGGAAGATTAAGCATTTGGTCATGGGCGTTGTTTGTGAAAAGATGTTTATTGAAAGAATGGTTGTGAGAAAAGGGGAAGAGTTTTCTTCTATTCGTTCTGCTGTTCATTATATTACTGAAGAGCCTTCAGCAGAAGAAGCTAAGCTAAAGGCTCTGGAGATGCCTATTGTATGGATAATGATTGATGAAGCGCATGAGTTCCTTCCTAGAGAAGGAAAGACTGCTGCGAGTAATGCTTTAATTACTTTGTTAAGAGAAGGCAGGCAGCCTGGTGTTGCTTTGGTTCTTGCTACTCAACAGCCGGGAAAGATTCATACTGACGCAATGACTCAGTCTGATATTATTCTTGCTCACAGGTTAACTGCTAAAGTGGATACAGATGCCTTGGGTGCTTTGCTGCAGAGTTATTTGAGAACTGGTCTTGATCAGGCTCTTGAGAATCTGCCTAAGGTTGCTGGTGCTTGCTTGGCTGTTGATGATGTTAATGAAAGGATGTATCCTATGCGTATAAGGCCTAGATTTAGCTGGCACGGTGGTAGTGCTCCGAATATTATAAAAGAAAAGAAAAAAATATTTGAATTCTAGTCAGTTGAGTCTTCTTCTGGTGCCTCTGTGAAAGCAGGCAGAACGTCTTCTTCTTTTAGTGAGTTGAATTGGACGTTTGTGAACTGGTAGAATTCTTCATTGTCTTCTGGATCGATTATTTTTATTTGCAGTGGCACGCCGTATGTTTCATCAAGCCACATTTCAACTTTATTTTCTCCTTTTGGATACTCTATTTTCAATGCACTTCTTTTGTCAACAATCTCTGGCCCGTCTATTTTTGCTTCAGCAGATATGTCTGACAGCCATTCATATGGTGTTTTTCTTCTGTAGTCATCATAGTTTGCGTTGAATATTTTCTTTGTATTGTCTGTGTTTGTCGAAATGCATCTTCTTTGGTGTTCGCATCTTCCTGTTGCTGTTTTTAGTGAGTCATCTAGGTATACTGTGTCAAAGTAGTCATCAACAACATAGTAGTTGTCTTCGTATAGTTTTACCTTGATTTTGTCTCCTAGGACGTGATATGTGTCCAGGAATCTGCCTTCGTTTTCAGGGCTTCCGTACAGATAGCTCATGCTTTTGAGCTTGGTGTTTGCCGCGTCTATTTTTGATTGTATTGCCTCTGGCAGGTTTGCGGCTGCTTTTGTTTCTGTTTTTTTGTCTGTGTCTTTTGTTTCTGTTTTAGGCGCGGTTTCTTTGGTTTCTTCTTTTGTTTTTTCTTTTTTTGGTTCTATTACTTTTTCTTCAACAGTGTCTTTTTCTGCTGGTGCTTCTTTAGTATCATCCTCTTTTTCAGTTGTATTGTCTTTTTCTTCTGCTGTTTCCATTGGTGCGCAGGCTACCAATAATGCTAGCAAAAGTATTGCTGCTGTAAGCAAATATGCTTTTTTCATTTTTTTCTCCCCCGCTTATTTTTTCTTTTTCTTGTAAGTTGGCAGTACTGGTCTTGATTGTGTCATGGAAACTAGTGTTGCTACAACCATTATTAGGAACACCAGCCCAAACGCAAATGCCCAGTTTAGTGAGTATTTAGGTATGTATATCACTGATATTAAGAATCCTACTATTCCTGCCAGCATAAAGGATGATTTTAGTGGTGCTGCTCTCCAAGGCATTGTTCTTACCTCCTCTTGTTTTGTATAACATATATGAATTTATATTATTTTCTATTTCTTGGCTTTTGCTTTTGCAAAAGTCAAGCTTAGTAAACTTGCCTAATTGCCATATATCCGCAAGTTTACTATTGGAATTTGATGAAATTGAGCTTGTTTACTCCTTTTTTGGCTTTTTTGAGTTTTGCCTCAAAGTCTTCCATGAATTCTGTCATTAGTTCGCAGGCTTTTTGCTTGTCTTCTCCGCAGAGTATTTTTCCTGTTTTGCAGTTTTGGAATATCTTGTCTAGTTCTTTGTCATCTTCTATTAAGTGCTGTTTGAACATCTCAAATATCATACATTGTTCTGGCTGGCCTCCGATTTTTCTTTGTTCATCTACTGTTTCTCTTCCGCCTGTTTTTGCTCTTTTTAGTTTTTTTGTGACTTCTTTTATGTCTTCTGGCAGGTCTATGTTTCCGCTTGGCCTTGATTTGGACATCTTGATTGCACCGTCCAGGGATGGTGTGAATTTGTGGTAGATTGAGCTTACTGGCACAAATCCGTGTTTTGATTTGACTCTGGATACTACGTCTCTTGCCAGTCTTATGTGCGGGTCTTGGTCTATGCCTATTGGTATGATTCCTGGCATCTTTTTCTTGAACTGCGGATAAAGAACATCTCCTACTTGCGTGACTGCTGCCATTATTCTTCCAGGGTCTGCATCTCCGTATATTGCTTTGAATTCATTTAATGTTATTTTTTTGGCAAATTCATAAGCCATGTTCATTACGTCTTTATTTTCTGATTGGAAGTAGAATATTGTTTTTTCAGGGTCTAGTCCTAGTGCTATGTATGCTGGTATGTGAAAGTCCATTGCTCTCTGTCTTGCCTGCTCTAGTGTGACGCCTCTTGTTGATGCTGCTTCTAGGTCTGCAACTAAGATGTATGTTTCTGCTCCATGGTCCTGGAAATATTTGAGGTTTTCAACAACCATTTTGTTGCCAAAGTGTATTTTATCGCCTGTTGGCATTATTCCTGTGAGTGCGTAGAATGGTTTTTTCTTTTTAATGCAGTCTGCGATTATTTTGAGGTCTCTTCCTGCAAATACTACTCCTCTGCGCATCATCCTGTTTGGCTTGGGGAACATTGAACTATCAAAAACCTCTAGTCCAAAGTTCTTGACTATTTTCTCATAGTCATCCTCTAGTTCACTTCCCCATGGATCTATTATTTTTGTCATGCTCTTGTTGTTCTACTTGTCCTTTTAATAATTTTTCGATTACCTTGAGTGCTTCCTCCCGTTTGCTTGGGAAGGATGCTATGTGCAGTTTTATGTGGAAGCAGTTGCCGCTGTCTGTGACTTCATACTTTCCGTTTAGCATTTTTTCTTTGTCTAATCTTATGAAGAAATGTTGGTGCGTATCTAGCCGTGATTCTTCCTGATCAAGCAGCAGTTCTTTCTGTTCTCTGGTTAATTTATTTAACAATTCCTTGGTAAAGGCATTTGTGTGTCTTGGCTTCTCCAGCTCTATTGTCAATATGACTATCTTTTTTTCCTCAAATCCTTTGGCAGTTTTTCTTTTGATAGGGATTTTTTCTTTCTCTAGATCTAATGGAATCAGGGATTCTAGGGCTGATTTGATTTCTTCAAGGTTTTCATCTTCTTTTACAAATACAGAAATAACTGCTTTGTTAAGGATTTTCATAAACTTCCTAAAAAAAGGTTATATTTATATATGTTTTCGATTTTTTCTGCCTGTATGAAGCATGCTTTTAAAGTGACGTTGTTTTTAGTGGCCTTATTTCTTGCAGCACAGATTATTGGCCTGGTTATCACTAGCAAATATGTTAATGTTGAAGCAACAGCAGCTACTGGCGAGCTTTCCTGGAAGCCGCTTCCAAGCATTGCAGGTGTTGGCATTGAGCGCCCAGATATTGCTCCTGAAAAATCCTTCTTGTATATTCTTGGTGCAATTATTATTGGTACACTCCTTATACTTGCATTGATTAAGTGGGGCAGAATTAATTTGTGGAAGCTCTGGTTTTTTGTTGCAGTTGTACTCTGTTTGCATGTTGCATTTTCTGCATTTATCTCTGCAAATATCTCTATAATCCTTGCACTTGTCTTGGGAATCTGGAAAGTGTATAAGCCTAATATTTACATTCATAACTTTACTGAATTGTTTATCTACAGTGGCCTTGCTGTGATTTTTGTTCCTGTGATGAATCTTTTTGCTGCTTTTGCTTTGATGATTTTACTGTCTTTTTATGACATGTATGCTGTCTGGAAGTCAAAGCACATGATTAGCATGGCAAAGTTTCAGACAAAGAGTGGTGTTTTTGCAGGTGTTCTTATGCCTTACAAGCTGAAAGCCCAAAAGAAAATTAAGGGCAGGAAAAAAGCAGGCAAAATCAGGACAGCTATTCTTGGCGGAGGAGACATTGGTTTTCCTTTGATTTTTACTGGCGTTGTTTTCAAGAGTGTTGGTTTTTATAATGCCTTGATTATTCCTTTTTTTGCTGCAGCTGCTCTGTTGCTTCTTTTGTTTATGGGCAAGAAAGACAGGTTTTATCCTGCAATGCCTTTCATAAGCGCAGGTTGTTTTGTTGGTTATCTTGTTATTTTGCTTATTTCTTTGATTTAGTTGAGAAAGTTTTTTATAAGCAGCTAAGATATTTTGTTTCATGTTTTGGTTTTTTGCTGCATTAATTGCAACGCTTGCAAGGACAGGGACGCATATTGTTAACAAAAGAATTCTGCAGAAAGCTAGGTCTGTTACTCTTGTTACTGCTACTACTTTTTTTATTTGTCTTGTGTATCTGCCTGTCTTTATTTATTCTGTTGTCAAAGAGCCTGTGATTACCGCGTATCCCCTTGCATTTGTTGGTGTTGCAGCATCTGCTTTATTGAATGCTGTTGCTATTGTTATGCTCATGCAGGGCTTGAAGTTTGGGGATATGTCTATTGCTGTTCCTTTGCGAAACCTTGTGCCTCTTTTTGCTTTGATTTGGGCAGTGGCTTTTCTTCATGAAACTGTAACTCCTTTGGTGGTTATTGCTACTTTCTTGATTGTTCTTGGAGCTATGCTTCTGCATATTAAGAAAGGTTTTAAGCTTGCATTAAGAAGAAAAGCTTCTTTATTTGCGCTTTCTGCTGCTGTTTTGTACTCTTTTGCGCTTATTGCAGACAAATTTGTGCTTAATCACATTAAGCCTGTTAATTATACTTTTTTAGTGTACTTGACTACTCTTGTATTTCTTTTATTGTTTAATGTAATCATAAGAAATCTAAAAAATGTGCAGGCAATCTTGAGGAATAACTGGAAGCCTATTGTATTGGTTGCTGTGTTAGCTAATCTTGGGTCTTTTTTTACTTTTACAGCAATATCTTTGACTGATGTTACAAAAATTGCCCCTGTTTTGAGAATGGAGGTATTGTTTAGTGTTGTTGCAGGAGGATTGTTTTTCAAGGAAAAGAACATGTTGTTTAAGATACTTGGCGCAGGTCTGTTGATTGCAGGTATTTTAATGATAGTCCTTTAATTCTTTTTTTTTAGAATAAAGATTCAATGTTTTCTGTTTTAAATCTGCTGAGTAAGATATTGGGTCTATTGTCATGCCGTCTTCTGCTGCAATGACTTGTGCTCCTGTTTGTTTTTGTATCTCTCTTGCTTCGTATATGGGGTTTATGTTTAATAGCTTGTTTCCAAAGTGTGTCAATACAGCTAGTTTTGGTTTTGCTTTGTTTATTATCTTTATTACATCGTCGCTGCTTAGTGTTTTTGGTTTTTTTGTGTCAAATGGATATGTGTGATTTAGTATTAAGATATCTGACTTGCTGTACTGCTCAATCAGCTCTTTTTTGTATGCTGTATCTGAGGAATAACTTAAGACGAATTTTGGTGTGAACATCTTGAATCCTACTGTGTCTGGGTCTGTATGGTCTGTTTCTAATCCGCGGATTTCTATGTTTTCTATTGCTATTTTTTTGTCTGGTTTTGCAGGAAGTATTTTTTCTACGCAGTTTCTGTGGAATTCTGTCAAAAATCCTGATTTCAAGAAAGATTCGCTTGCTACCAAAACTCCGTGTTTGTCTATTCCATTGAGTGTCATTGCTGCTATTAGTGCATTTACGTCATTGCAGTGCCCTAAATGCGAGTGGCTCACGAATATTGCTGTGTGGTCCCGCACATTTATGCCGTGTCTTGCTGCCTGCACTAGTGCGCCTGGCCCTGGATCTATGTGGAATTGGCAGTCATCTACCTGTATTATTATGCCTCCTGATGCTCTTGCCTGCTTGCTTGTAACTGCTATATCTCCTCCTGTGCCCAGAAATAAGATTTTAGCTTCCATGAATATTTGGTGGGCCTGCTTGTTAATATGGATTTCTATACTGGAAACGATACGAAATCTTTTTAAACCCCACATAGCTAGAATCATCTGGGCAGGCTATACCGGGAGGTTAGCCGTCTCTTGTAACAGTAAATCGGCTTTATGACTGGGTTATGCATCAGGTGAGGCATAGCGCAGGCTTGTAGGTCTTGGACTCTACTGTGAGATTCTGTCCTGCAGGATTGCTGCTGTAGGAATCGCGTCAGGTCCGGAAGGAAGCAGCGCTAACTATTGTTGTCAATGCTTGGAGGGTAGCGGAATTGAGGAAAGCTCAAGGTTAAGCTTACGGGTTTGTTTTGTGTCGATCCTTTTGTGCCTGCCCACTTTCTCTTTAGTAAGATTTATTAAGAACAGGACATCTCTTATGGAATAGGGTGGTTTTAATGAACCTCAATAGGGTAGATGTTCAGCATAAAAGAAGGATTGTTAATGTTGATGGTAACTTGGTTCTTTCCCAGATTTTAGACGGCAGGGAAGAGTATGTTACAGAAATCCATGCAAGGACAGAGATGTTTTCAAAGCCAGAAATAAGGGATATTTTTCTTTATGAGGAGGGTAGCTTAAATGGTTTTGATGCGCGCATTTCTCAAAGAGTTTTTGTTGTTGGCAGGATTGAGCGAGAGCCAGATAGTTCTTTAGTTAGTATAACTCTTGATTCTGATTTTAAAAAAAAGTATGCAGCTGCGCAGAATGAATATGCTGGCAAAAAAGATGACGCCTTGCCAAAGCCAAGTATTATGCTGCATGCAAAAGCTAAAGGCGACACTCTTGAGCTTCATGTAAAGAATCTTGCTAAGGAAGATGTTGTTCCTTTGCATAAGGATGACATCATAGTCTACCGCGAGGGCATTTTGACTGTTGAGGATGCTTCTGGTGAAGAAACTCATGAGTCTTTTGGTGTTTATGCTCTTAAGTCTGAGAAAGATTCTTTAGTCCTGGATTAATCAACTAATATTGCTGGTTTTCCAGGCATTGCTTGTTTTGCTTTTGCTTCTTTTGATTTTTCTTCTGGGATGATTTCTAGTTTTGCTTTGAATTGTTCGCTTATGTCTTTTTCTGCATTTTTGATGTTTTGTGCCTCTTCTTTTTGGTTTAATATAACTTTAGGGATTCTTGCGGGGTTCTTTATTAGTTTTGGAACCATCTTGCTTATCTCTCCGCTGTATTTCTTTAGGTCTGTTGCCATTAATGTTTTAAGTATCTCTCCAACATTTCTTGTTTTTTCCATTTGTTTCTTTAGTTCTTTGAAGAACTTGTATTTCCACTGTGCAGCTGTTATGAATGTTATTTTCTTTAGTTCTTCTTTTCCTGTTAATTCCTGCACTTGTCTTATGTCTGATAGTATTTGGTGTATTGCTTCTTCTTTTTGTTCTGCTGTTTCATCTATTTTTTTAGGATCAAACTTCGGCCATTTTGCCAGTGAAAGAAAATCTTTGTTTCCTAGTTTTTCCCATAACTCCTCTGTTATGTGTGGACAGAATGGGTGAAATAATTTCAAGAAGGATTCTAGTGTATCTTTGCTGACTTCCTGTTCAAATGAGTCAAATAATTCTCTTATCTTTATTACAGCAAGGTTGTATTTGAAGTTCTCGATATCCTCTGTAACTCCTTTTATTGCTTTATGGAGTTTGCTCTCTGTTTTTTTGCTTGATTTTCCTATTTTGACTGTCTCAAAGTAGTTCATGACTTTTTTCATGAATCTTGAGCTTCCTTCTACTCCTGCTGCACTCCATTCAAGGTCTTTGTCTGGTGAAGCTATAGAAACTAGAAAGAATCGCGCAGTGTCTATGCCGTATTTTTCAGATACTGTTTCTGGAAGCACGACATTTCCTCTTGATTTGCTCATTACATGGCCGTCTTCTCCGTGAAGCATGCCTTGGTTGAATAATCTCTTGAATGGTTCATCTACTTTGACAAACTTCATGTCTCTTAGTGCTTTTGTAAAGAATCTTGCGTAGATTAAGTGCATGCAGGCGTGTTCTGCTCCGCCGATGTATTGGTCTACTGGCATCCAGTAGTCTGCATTTTTCTTCTTGAACGGCTCTTTTGTATTTTTTGGATCAGTATATCTTAAGAAGTACCAGCTTGAGTCAAAGAAGGTATCCATTGTATCTGTCTCTCTTTTTGCCTCTGCTTTGCACTTTGGACATTTAACATCCACAAATTCTTTGCTTGATTCAAGAGGGTTTCCTGCTCCAAATGTTACTTTTTCAGGAAGTTTTACAGGAAGTTCTTTCTCTGGGACAGGAACTAATCCGCATTTCTTGCAGTGCACTATTGGTATTGGTGTTCCCCAGTATCTCTGTCTGGATACTAGCCAGTCTTTTAGTTTGTAGTTTACTGTTCTTTTTCCCCATTTTTTTTTCTCTGCAAATTTTCCTATTTCTTCTATTGCGTCTCTGTTGTTCATGCCGTTAAAGTCTTCAGAGTTTACAAGTTTGCCGTCTCCTTCATATGCCCTGTTCATCTTTTCTACATCTAATTCGTAAGATGGCGGAGAAATTACTACTTTCAATGGCAGTTTGTATTTTTTTGCAAACTCAAAGTCTCTTTGGTCATGCACTGGCACAGCCATCACTGCCCCTGTTCCATAATCATATAGTGCATAATCTGCAACCCATAATGGGCATTTGTCGCCGGTAAATGGATTGATAAAGTATTTTCCAAGGAAAACACCGTTTTTTTCTTTTCCTTCTGCTGTTCTTTCGATTATGCTTTGTTTTTCTACTTTTTTGATAAAGTCTTTTACTTCTTTTTCATATTTTGTTCCTTTTGTCCATTCTATTACTTTTGGGTGCTCTGCTGCAAGCACTAAGTATGTTATTCCATAGCTTGTGTCTGGTCTTGTTGTGAAGGTTTCTATTTCATCTATTTTTTTGCCTTTTTCGTCAACTACATCAAATTTTAGTGTTGCACCGTAGCTTTTCCCTATCCAGTTTTCCTGCATTATCTTTATTCTTTCTGGCCAATCCAGTCCAGGAATTTTGTCAAGTAGTTCATCTGCATATGCTGTTGTTTTTATGAACCATTGCTCTAGGAATTTTTTCTCTACCTCTGTATCTTTGTGTCTCCAGCACCTTCCATCATGCACTTGTTCATTTGCAAGTACTGTATTGCACTCTGGGCACCAATTAACAGGTGCTTCTTTTCTGTAGACTAGTCCTTTTTCCAGGAATTTTAAGAAGAAGTATTGATTCCATTTGTAGTATTCTGGCTGGCAGGTCGATATCATCCTGTTCCAGTCATAGCTTAATCCAAGGCTTTTTTGTTGTTTTATGAAGTTATTTATTGCTTTTGTTGTGAATTCTTTTGGTGTTGTTTTTGCTTTTATTGCTGCGTTTTCTGCAGGTAACCCGAAAGAGTCATACCCCATTGGATAAAGAACATTAAAGTTGTTCATTCTCTTGAATCTTGTATATACATCTCCTATGATGTAATTGAATGCATGGCCCATGTGCAGCCCTGAGCCAGATGGGTATGGAAACATCTCTAAGACATAGTATTTTTTCTTTTTTGGATCTTCTTTTACATCGAAGATTTTTGCCTCTGCCCATTTCTTCTGCCATTTCTTGCTTATTTTGTTGAAATCAAATTTTTCCATCACTCAGGAGAATATGAGGTTATTTTAAAAATCTTTCTGATTAAGGAACTTTTTTATAATATTTGTTGTTTATTCTCATAAAATGCAGATTTTGGCATTGTATTTGAAGGAATACATTGAAAAGAGGGTTAAAGGGAAAAAACAGGTTATTGCCTGTATGCCTGGAACTGACAGGTCTATCTGTCAGGCTCTGGAATTAAAGGGGCATAAAGTAACAAGGTTGCCTTACACTCCTGGAAAATCTATCAAGTTAGATAAAAAGTATGATGTTATCTTTAATTTATGTGATGGTCTTGAGGATGATCTTGATTTTGTTGAGTTTCAGGTTTTGAAGGATATTGAAAAAACAAGGATTCCTTTCACTGGCAATTCTTTAAACACTATCAGATTATGCAATGATAAAAGAAAGATAAAGCAGGTTCTTTTGAAAAAAAATATTCTTACTCCGAATTTTCAAGTTTTCAAGTCTGATAAACAAAAACTTCGTTCTGATATGAAGTTTCCTTTAATCATTAAGCCTGTTTGTGCAGACGCTGCTGTTGGTATCTATGCTGATTCTGTTGTTAATACTGAAAAACAGCTTAGGCAGAGAGTTAAGCGGGTTTTAGTGCGTCATAAACAGCCTGCTGCTCTTGTTTCTGAGTATATTGCGGGCAGGGACTTGACTATTCCTGTTATGGGTAATAAGAAAATTAAGGTTCTTGATCCTACTGAATTAAAATATATCCGGTCGTTTAAGAATAAGCCGAATATTCTTTCTTATGCTGCTAAGTGGCATAAAGGCAGGCCTGTTTACAAGGATAGCATAACATTAGTCAAGAATGCAAAGAAAAGATTTTCTAAGGAAGAGATGAAAAAGATTAAGTTTGCTGCTAAAGCAACGTATGCAGCTGTTGGTTGCTCTGGTTATGCAACTGTTGATGCAAGATTAGATGAGAAAGGGAATGTTTATGTCATTGAGATTAATCCTAATTGCTGGATTGGCCCTAAATCTGATACTGCTTTGACACTTCAGAAAAATTATAATGTGGATTATCCTGGCATGATTGATAAAATAGTTAAAATAGCAAAAGAAAGATAAAAATTTAAGATTTCTTGAATTTTGCTGATGTGTCTATTAAGTCTACATGGCCCATCATTATTGCTTTGCAGCAGTATCTTTCCAGGCCAAGGTCTTCCATGACGTCTTTTCTGTTTTCCCCTTTTTCTATTCTTGTCTTGAATTCTTCCCATAGCTGTCCTATCGGTTTCCCGCAGCTCCAGCATCTTATTGGTATTATCATTTTTGTTTCCTCACCTGTAGGATTTTTGTCTTTTTGCCCTTGCCTTTCCATGGCAGTTTGGCTTGTGTGTTTCTTTTCTTCTTATGTCTGCGATTAGTAGTGTTCTGTCATAATCTAGGAAGTCTTTCTGCAGGCTGTTGTCTAGTGCGACTATTGCTCTTGCTATTGCCAGTCTTACTGCGTCTGCCTGGCTTGCTACTCCTCCTCCTTTCACAGAGACGTCTATGTTTATGTTGCTTACAACGTCGCCTGCTATTTTTAGGGGCTCTTTCATTCTCATCTGGTATATTTTTGGTGTTATTGTATCTAATAGTTTTGAGTTTACTCTAACAACGCCAGCCCCTGGCTTTATTGTTGCTCTTGCTATTGCGCTTTTTCTTCTTCCTGATACATGTATGACTTTCATATTTTCTTGCAAACCTCTTCAACTGTTATTTTCTTTAGTGATTTTAATTTTCCAGCGTCTGCTCCCTGAACCTTCTCTAGTTTTTTGTCTTTGAATGTTTCAGGAACTCCTAGATAGCACATTATTCTTTTGTATGCCTGTGCTCCTTTTGTTCTTTTGTATGGAAGCATGCCTCTTATTGTTCTCCTGAAGAATCTGTCAGGCAGCCTGGATATGAATGGCCCTTTCTGCGGCTGGCCTACTTTGTTTCTTCTGTGATAGTATCTTTGTGATACTTGTTCTTTGCTTCCTGACATTATTGCTTTTTCACAGTTCATTATCTTGATAGTGTCTCCTAGCAAGGCTCTCTTAGCTGCAAAAGCTCCTACTCTTCCTACGATTGCATTTGCTGCATCTATGTATATTTCTGCCATTTTATCCTAGGATCCTCACGTTTTTTCCTTTTGGGTTTGTTTTCATTAGTTCTTGTATTGTGATGCATTTTCCTTTTGCATCTGTGATTATTTTTTTTGCTGAGTCTGAAAAGCTGAATGCTGCTACTGTTATGCCCTGGTTCAGTGCTCCGGATCCAAGCACTTTTCCTGGCACAACTATTGTTTCGTCTTTTTTTGCGTGCCTGTTTATTTTTGCTACATTTACTATTCTTCTCTGCCTTGTTGATTTAGACAGGTCGCTTGCGATTCTTTTCCAGATGCCGGCCTTCTGGCTACTTGATTCTTTCTTTAACTCTTGTATGAGTTGTTTCAGGTTTTCGTTTGTTGGTCCTGTCTTCTTCATGGTATTATGCGGGGGACGAGGTTCGAACTCGCGCAGGCACTAAGCCACTAGGCTTTTGATGATTTGCATCCTCAACCTAGCCCGTTTGGCCACTCCGGCACCCCCGCAACTTGTTGCGGGTGACGGCTTTCTGAACTTGTTCAGATTTGCCGGCACCCCGCTTTAACGGGTTTACTTGAGTTTTGTCTCAAACTCTTCCAGTGTTTCGTTGAATAGCACTGCTGCGTTTGAGACCATTTCTGCTGGAGTTAACTGTCCCCATGGTTCTATGAAAAATATGAAGTTTTTGTCACTGTATTCTATCTTGACTAAATCATCGCACACGCCGTCGCATGCATCAACTAGATTATTATCCATGATTAAGTCTGCGTTTATCTTTCCGTTTTTGTCAAATACCTCTGCAGGGTATTTTTCTTTGAATTTTTCAAGCAGTTCTTGTTTGTTGCTGATTGTGATTTTTGGTTCTTTGTTAAACCAGACTAGTCCTGGGCTGAATTTTACGTGGTCTTTTCCTTCTCCTAAGACTGCTGTTGCCTCTAGCTCTATTTCTTGTCCTTTCAGTAGTTTTGCTATTGGCATTTTTGGGTATGCTGGTTTTATTTTTGGGTCTTTTGTTTTGATGTCAGATGCATACACTATTCCTGGGCCTTTTGCTTTTAGTGTCATTTTTAATGTGCATCTTGCACATCCTTCTCCTTCGCATTTGCATTTTGCTGGCAGAGTATATGCTTTCAGGTCTGTTTTCATTGGAACCAAGCCCAATCTGTGTGCGAGTATTTCATCGTATAGTACTGAGCTGTTTTTTCTGAATTCTACTTCTTCTATTGCCATTGTTGGCACTGTGTCAATTATTGTTCTTCTGAGTGAGTTAACAAATGCTGCATTGGTATTTTTAAGTAAAAAGCTCACGCGTCCTGTTTTTTTGTCTTTTTTTAGCATTTGGATTTCAGCCATTTTTTGTTTATACCCTCCTGCCTCTTCTTCCGCCTTTTTTTCTGCAACCGCCGTGTGGCAAAGGGGTTACATCTTCTATTAGACCTATTCTTAAGCCCATTCTTGATAGTGCTCTTATTGCTGCTTGTGCTCCTGGTCCTGGGTTGTTTGGCCCGTTATGTCCGCCAGGTGCTCTTACTTTGACATGCAATCCTGTTAAGCCTTTGTCTAAGGCTTGTTCTGCAACTCTTTTTGCTGCAATCATTGCTGCAGTTGGGCTGTTTTCCATTCTATTTGATTTCACGACCATTCCTCCGGAAGCTACTGCCAAGGTTTCGCTTCCAGAGATGTCTGTTATGTGTATGATTGTATCGTTATAACTAGCGTAAATGTGAACTACTCCCCATCTTTCTGGTCTATGTTTTTTCATTTTCTAGGCTCTTGTTTTTTTGCAGATTTTTTGAATGCTTTTTTAGTTCTTTTTTTCTTTTTGACTTTCTTTGTTTTCTTGTCTTCTGCTTTCTCTTCTGTTTCTTCTGGTTTCTTCTCTATCTGCCTCTCTGGGTGTTCTGGATTTGAGAGTGCTGATGCTTCTACAAATGTTATTGTTGGTTCTTCTTCTGTCTTTACAATGTATCCTGGTGCTTTGATTTGTTTTCCACCAACAAGAATGTGCGCGTGTGATATGTATTGTCTTGCCTGTCTCATGCTGTTTGCAAGCCCTTTTCTGTAGACAATTGTTTGAAGTCTTCTTTCTAAGATGTCTTTTATTGTAAGGCTCAGCACTGCTTCTGTATCTGCTCCTGCTGAGATAAGTCCTAGTTTTTGCAGTCTTTCTAATAGTTGTTTTTTCTCTTTTTCAGCCTGTTCTCCCTGCAGTGCTACCAGTCTTTTTGCTTGTTTTGCAAAGTTTTTGAGTTTAGAATTATGCTTCCAGATTTCGCTTTTGTTTTTCAGGCCGTATTCTTTTTTTAGGGCTTTCTCTTCGTCAATCCTTGCTTTTTGCCAGGGATGTCCTGGTCCGCTGAATTTTCTTCTTAGTTTTCTTGGAGCTCCCATTTTTACTTACCGCCTTTCTTTCCTACTTTCTTTTTCTGGACTCCTTTTACTTTTCCTTTGTTTGGCCTGAAGTTGCTTCTTGTTCTCTGGCCTCTTACTGGAAGTCCGAACATGTGTCTTGTTCCTCTGTAGCTCTTTATTTTCTTCATCTGTTTGATATCATTATCGATTGTGAATTTTAGGTCTCCTGTTGACAGGTGCTTATCTTCGCCTGTGTCCATGTCTTTTCTTCTGTTCACCATCCATACAGGAAAGTTATGCTTTAGAGGTTCTTTGATTACCGCTTCTATCTTTTTTATTTCATCGTCAGAAAGAGCTCCTGCTTTTTTGGCCGGGTCTATTTTTGTCATCTTGCAGATTGCATTTGCAAACATGATTCCCACGCCTTTTACTCTCTTTAGTCCATAGAGTATCTGTTGCGTTCCTTTCATGTCTGTGTTTGCGATACGTACTAAGTGTTTTAGTTCTTCAGCCATTATTTAACCCCTGTTAGCTCGAGAGAATATAGCGTTTTGCAACCCTATTGCTCGCCTTTCGACTCGGGCTAATAAACCTCTGAAATCATGGTTTGTTTATAAAGGTTACGGATATAGAGTTACTTTTATAAACAAAATACAATTTAAGGCCCAATATGGCGACAGTGGCGTAATGGTAGCGTAGAGGACTGTGGATCCTCTGGCCCGGGTTCGATTCCCGGCTGTCGCCCTTAACTACTCAATGCCCTTCTTTTCATTGCTAGTCTGTATTCTGAGAATAAGTATGGCAGGATGAATGCTAGTGCGTATGTTGCGCTGATTATTATTGGGTCATGTGCAGGTGTTGCTACCTCTAATAAAAGCTCTAGTCTGTTTGTGAATGTTGTTATTATATAAACATTGATCAATGCTAATGCAACTATCAATAATATTGGGATGATGTGTTTTTTTGCCTCTATTTTCTGTATCTCTCTCATGATTGAGTTTATCAGCATCCCAAATGCAAAGCCGATAATAAACAATACCGCAAACAGGTAAAATCCAGTCAATATAAGCATGAATGGAACTAACACTACAGAAAGCACGAAATTGCCGAATATAGATATTACCAAGAATACCCAGTAAACAATCTCATCTAGAAATCTTACTCTTGATGATTTTTTCTCTCTGCCTCTTGAAATTATCCCTAGAACTCTTTCTTTTTCTTCAGAAGACCAAGGCTTTTGTGCTACTGCCTCTTTTAGTGATTCCATTTTAACTTTTCTTTATTTCTACTATGTCTTCAACGCAACTTATAAATTCTTTGGTTTTTCTGAAATAGTCTCCTATGATGTCTATTGTTATTTCTGCATCTCCTTCATCGACTTTTGCAGTCATTGTGACGTGTCTTCTGTATTCCCTGTCTTTGTCAAACTTTGCTTTGTCGATTTTTCTTAGGAGTATGAAGAAATTCTGGAAGTCGCAGACATTTTTGTCGTCTTTATAGACTTTCTTGATTGTCTCTGCCTTGACTAAAGGTATTTTTGGCACAGAATCTATTTTCTTGTTTAACTGTGCGTAATAGAGCAGTGCATCCATAGTATGATTAAATGCATTTATCAGCCGTTCTATGACTGATTTGAGTACATCTACCGTTCTTGTGTATTTTAAAGTAACATGAAATAAGTGGTCTGCTCTGTTTACCTCTTGTTTTGCATTAATAAGAGATTCTTTTATCTGTTCTTTAAGCAGTTCTTTGCTCATTCTTCCCCTTTTAGGTCGAGTATTGCTGCGGCAATATCGCCTTTGTGTTTTTTGATTGCTTCCATGGCAGCGTCTTTATCTACGCCTGCCTGGTCTGCCACTGTCTGCACATCTTCTTCAGATATCTCTGGTTCTGTGCTTAGGGCTCTTTCTTCTGGTGTTCCTATTACCTGGAAAGTTTCCTGCCCCATCATGTTCACTTTAGCAACCTGCGGGTTTGCAAACACTAATTCCTTGTCTTCTAGTCTTATGATTACTTCTTTGGCATCCAGCTCAGTCTGCTGGATTCCCATTCTCTTCATGGCTTTTGCCATGCTTCTAGAATTCATTCCTGGAATAATATGCCTTCACCTCGTGAAAATTGTTTTAAACGCATTTTTTTGTTTTAAAGCCCTAAAAAGGAACTACCGTAAATGTGCAGAACTATTGTTATCAATACAACAATTACTGCCAGGATAATAACTGTTCCTGGCTTGAATTCTAATTTGCTTCTATAATCCTCAAAATATCGTGTTAATCCTGCCGTGCTTGTCGGCATCTGGACTTTTTTATCTGCCATTTGTATAGGTATCTCCTGTAATTATAAAAAAGTTTGGTTTATTTGTCTCACGAATCTTAAATAAAGTAAGGATGGGTAAGCATAAGCTGCCTTTTGTCAGCCTCCAAAGCATTGATATTGTAACAACGCTGACAGTTTTACCTGTCTGGGCAGGCTGTGTGGCATTTTACTTAGCGCACATTTGTGCTTGCACCGACCAGTCCTATCCGTTTCAACGCATCCCTTAAGCAAACTCAGCTGGTTAACTTGCAACTGTCGCCAGCGCTTCGCAGCCTCATAGCGAATAAGGGCCGTTTCGTTTCTGTGATGTTGCCATCCATTGCTGGATCTTTCTTTCGAAAGTGGCCTTTTTAGTGGTGGGCAGACTTTCCTCAGTTCAAAGAACCGAAAGCCACGTGCTTTCCCAACCCAACATATAGTAGTGCTTCTTAGTATTTAAATGTATCTATAATACAGCCTTGAAAATAGGCATAGAACGCTTAAAATGCTTGAATTTAAGGGTTTCGGCCGTTCTAAAGCCAGTTTAACACTCTTTTATTATTCACTTAAGAGTGGTGAAAAAACGAAAGGTTTATAAAGGGGTAAACCATAATAGAGTATATTCGGGGTGAAGACAATACAATGGGAATATTTAATCGTTTAAAGCGAGCCTGGGAAATTTGGCAGGAAGTTGTAGAAGAAAGAAAACGTAGAGAAAAAGAAGAAGCTGCTAAAAATACCCCAGATAAGTTTAAGAAATGCCAAGATGCAATGATGCAGCGTATAAATCTGTCTCTGCAGTACAGGGCTGCAATAAAAAAAATAGAACAAGACGCAAAAAAAGGAGATCTTGCTTCAGTTATTTCTGGCATAGAAAACGTGGTTAATAATACTGAAGATATACCAAAAAAAGATGAATTGTCTGCTGAAGAAATCAAGAACGCGCTTTACACTGCTGGCAAAAATCAAGCAGCTATTGTTTATGCAAAGCACGGCGTTGATCCAGTGAATCTTGCTTTTATTGTTCACGGCATTGCAAAAAATCAGGAAAAATTACTGGATGAAAAACTGGATTATGAAGACTGCATGGCTTCTATGCACCAGCACATGATTGGTCTTGCAAAAACATATCTTAGAAGTGTTAGAGGAAAGCCAAATAGTGCTTCTGAATTGCTTTCTGCTATGCAGAGAGCTGAACAGATTCTTGAATTAGCAAATTACACTCCTGAAGATAAACAAGCTCATACCATAGAGCTTAACAAGCTTTTGGTTGGTGCTCTTCTGCCAAACCTTAAGGCGCTTGCACACAAAGGTCTTATTTCAGAGTTTGATGATATTTCTGCTAAAGTTTGTGAAGCAATGGATGCTTCCCAGACTCCTGCTGAGATGCAGGGAAAAATTAAAGGTTTGCTGAATATTTATCTGGGAAAATGTTATAACGCGCATTTCGTAAATCACGCGAATGCATTTACACTCGGGGTTATCTCTTTAGAAGATCTGGAAAAGATTACTAGAGCGCATAATGGCTTTTTTGCAAGAACAAATATTTCTAGAGAAGATATTGAGAAAAACAGGCTGCATCCTGTTGCGCGTTTGAATTCTAATTCATACAGGATTGGAATTAATCAGTTGCTTTACTTGGTTGATCCTGCTTCTAGAAATGGAAATCCTATTCCTCCTGAAAAAGAAGCAAGAGAGCTAGCAGATAAAATTAAAATTTACTTGAAAAAAGCAGAATTAAAGCCAGTAGAAAGAAAAGGAGTAATTAAAGCTTTGAAAAGAATTGATTCTTTCTATAATGGACACAGTACTGGACAAAACTTAAGGGGCAGAGATGACAGAAATCAGATGTATACAAATCCGCTCTATGACAGAAGAGCAAGACTTGCTAAGAAGCACAGATGAAAGTTAGGATTTTCCATTCTTCCTTTCCTATGTTGATGTTTCGTTCTTCTTTTAGCTCTAATTTGTTTTCTTTTGCTTTTTGTTCAAGAAGTTCTTTTCTGTGCGGCCTTACTAATAACACGATTTTTCCTTTTTTATTGAGTATGAACTCTGCATTATAGAAAAATTCTCTGTATATTTCTTTTACTTTTGCTTCAGATAGCTTTGCTAGCTGCGGCATCAGTGTTGCTATGCAGTCTACAGAGTTTTCTTTAAACTTTAATTCTAAATCATTGGTTTGTATTTTTGCAAAGTTTATGTTTTTGTTCACTCCTGCTATTTTTGCGTTTTTCTTTGATGCATTCACACTTGTTATTTTCATGTCTATTGCATTTATCTCTGTTTTAACTTTTTTGATGTCATCAAACTCTTCTAGATTCACATCAAATAGTTTCAAGAAGTTGAACTTTTCTTTCTTGTAGTAATGTGGCGATATATTTAATGCATAAAGTGCTGCCTCTATTGGTACTATCCCGTCTCTGCAGTATGGATCTATCAGTCTTTTGTCAGCAGAATATCCTGATAATCTGACTAGTGCATATGCTATGTTTCCTTTGATGCTTTCAGAGCCTAGAAAAATTCTGTAATCTCTTTTTGCAAGGTCTTCTCCTGTCAGGTCTATTCCGCAGTATTCTTCATTTATTGCATAGAACTCTACATCTGGATTTTTGAGGTCTACTTTTCCTTTTATTTGGTGTTTTTCTGTAAATTCTGTTTTTCCTCTTATTGCAAATGTCTTTCCTTTGATCCATTCTTCAGGATTATCAATAAGCAATAAAACTTTTGTTATTGCTCTTGCCAGGTAGCAGATTTTTATTATCTCTTTTTGTTCTGCCTCAAATATCAAGAATCCGTCGTGAATTTCAGCTTTTTTGTTTATCAGTTCTTTTATTTCTTTTGCAGAGATGTCTTCTAGGCCTTTGTTGGTGAGAACTATTGTTTTCATTAGATTTCTTCTTTTGCTATTTTTGCTGCTGCAACTAGTTTGTCTTGGTTTTCTAGTCTCATCACTCTGACTCCTTGTGTTGCTCTGCCCACTATGCTTATTCCTTTTGCAGCTGTTCTTATGACTATGCCTTGCTGGCTTATCAGGATTATTTCATCGTCTTCTTTTACGCTCTTTATTGCCACTGCTTTGCCGTTTTTGTCTGTCACTTTGATGTTTATTACTCCTACTCCGCCTCTGCTGATTAGTCTGTAGTCTGATATTGGTGTTCTTTTGCCATATCCTTTCTCTGTTACTGTCAGTAGCGTCTTGTTTTCTTCTGCAACAACTGCTCCGATTACATTGTCGTCTTTCTTTAGTTTTATTCCTATTACTCCTCTTGCTGTTCTTCCCATTGACCTTACGTCTTTTTCATCAAAGTGTACTGCCATTCCTTGCTCTGTTGCAATTATGATTTTTTTGTTGCCGTCTGTCCAGTCTACATGGATTAGTTCGTCATCATCTGTCAAGCCTATTGCTCTTATTCCGCCTTTTCTTGGTTTTGAGAACTCATCCAGGCTTGTTTTCTTTACTGTTCCTTTTTTTGTTACAAAGAATAGGTATTGGTCTTTTTTGAATTCTCTTATTGGTATGCAGGCGGTTATTTTTTCTGTTTTTTCCATCTCTAGCATATTTACTATAGCAGTTCCTTTTGCATATCTTCCTGCTTCTGGTATTTGATAGACCTTTATCCAGCGTATTTTTCCTTTGTTTGTAAAGCTTAATAGGTAGTCATGTGTGTTTGCTGTGAATATTTCTTCTACAAAGTCTGTCTCTTTTGTTTCCATTCCTATGACTCCTCTGCCTCCTCTTTTCTGCTGCTTGTATGCATCCAGCGGCTGTCTCTTGATGTAGCCTGCGTGTGTCAGCGTCACAACTGTCTCTTCTGGCTTGATTAGTTCTTCTTCTTCGAATTTTTGCGCTTCTGCTGCAATTATCTGTGTTCTTCTTTCATCGCCGTATTGCTCTTTTAACTGTATTAGTTCTTTCTTGATTATTCCTAGTATTTTTTCTTCGCTCTCTAGTATTTCTTTTAGTTCTTTGATTAATTGCAGTAGTTTTTTGTGGTCTTCTCTTATTTTTTCCTGCTCCAGGCCTGTTAATCTCTGTAATTTCATGTCTAAAATTGCTTGTGCTTGTTTTTCTGACAGTTTGTAATCTTCAATTAGTCCTTGTTTTGCTTCTTTTGCTGATTTTGCTTCCTTGATTAGCTTGATTACAGGATCAATATTATCCAAAGCAATTATTAATCCTTCCAGTATGTGTGCTTTATCTGTTGCTTGTTTTAGTTCATACTCTGTTCTTTTTCTTACAACTATTCTTCTGTGTTTTATGAATTCCTGAAGAATTTGTTTTAGGTTTAGTGTTTTTGGTTCATTGTCAACCAGAGCAATCATGATTATTCCAAATGTTGTCTGCAGTCTTGTGTGCTTTAGTAATTGGTTTTGCACTATGTCTGTATTTGCTCCCTGTCTTAGCTCAATTACTATTCGCATTCCCTCTCTGTCTGATTCATCTCTTAAGTCTGATATGCCTTGTATTTTTTTGTCTCTCACTAGTCTTGCGATTTCTTCTATTAATTGTGATTTGTTTACCTGGTATGGTATCTCTGTGATGATTAATCTTGTTCTTTTCTTGACTTCTTCTACCTGTATTTTTGCTTTTACTCTTACTTTTCCTCTTCCTGTCTTGTATGCTTCTTTTATGCCTGTGCTTCCTTGTATGATTCCTCCTGTTGGGAAGTCTGGTCCTTTGATTGTTGTGATTAGTTCTTCTGGTTCTATGCTTGGATGATCTATAATTTTTATTGCTCCGTCACACACCTCTGGAAGGTTGTGCGGCGGTATGTTTGTTGCCATTCCTACTGCGATTCCAGAGCTTCCATTGATTAGCAAGTTTGGTACTTTTGATGGCAGTACAGATGGTTCTGTTAAGCTTCCGTCAAAGTTTGGCACGAATAAAACTGTTTCTTTGTCTAGGTCTTGCAGCATCTCTTCGCTTAGCTTGTTTAGCCTTGCCTCTGTATACCTCATTGCTGCTGCAGAATCACCGTCTACTGAGCCGAAATTACCTTGCCCCTGCACTAATGGATATCTTAGTGAGAAGTCTTGCGCCATTCTAACCATTGAATCATATACTGCTGTGTCGCCGTGTGGGTGGTATTTTCCTAATACTTCTCCTACGATTCTTGCTGATTTCTTGAATGGCTTGTTGTGCAGCATGCCCATCTCATTCATTGCATAAAGAATTCTTCTGTGTACTGGCTTTAATCCGTCTCTCACATCTGGCAATGCCCTTGATACTATGACGCTCATGGCATAGCCTAAGAAAGACTGCTGCATCTCATCCTCAATCACTCTAGGCATGATTCTTTCTTCTGTCTTGTCTTCAACTGCATCCATTTTTAGCACGAGAAATTAGTTTTTCTCTATAACTTTGAAAAGGATGTTCCTTTATAAACCTTTTGCTTGAATTCTTGGGTTAGAAGGGCTGTATTGGTTGAATTCAAGGGTTTGACTTAGTCGATTATTTCAATTTCTTGAACCTTTTCCGTATAGATAACGGCAGTCCATGCCAGTATCTTTTCTGTAAACTCTTTGGTAGCTTGAAGAAATTTGAATATATCCATTTTCTGCAATTCTTTGACTTACAAGAGCATTTGAACTTGTTCCAAGCAGGATTATCAAAAGCATATAATGCATTTGCTCCGTAATCATATGTGAGTTCTTCTCCTTTCTCTATGTCTCTCATTGCATAGAATTCACTTTTTGCCATGCTTTTGTGCTTTACTATTACATTAGGATCGCAGGAATGATTCATGAAAGAATATGGATGGAAACTTATTACATATTTTCCTCTGCCAACATAATCGCAATGGTCTGACTGCAATGTTAGATTTTCATCAATATCTTTTCTGGAATATGCCTTTTGTTTTGACAAGTCAACCTTTAGAATCATTTCTCCTTTTTTGATGCTTTTTGTTGCAAAAAGACCTTTTCCTTTTTTTCCTGCTTTTTTAATTGCATATTTTTTCATTTTCCTAACTTGATATGCTTGAAAATCTTGTATTTTTCTCCTTTTTTTTGTTGCTTGCATATTGTTATTCTATCCATGTTAAATCTTGTTACTGGGTTTTTTATTGGTTTTAAATCACTTAGGTCGATTGGTTTTTCTTCTAGGCTGTAGACTAAGCTTATGTGGGGCCAGAATCTGTGTCTCTCTTTTTTTGTTGCATACTTATTTGTTTTTTTCTTTATTTTTTTCTGAAAACTTCTGAGCCATGGCGTGTTTTCAATAGAAATTCCGCTCCAGTAATATTTTAGAATTATTGCGGTTTTTGGCTTTGCTTTCAATATTCTTGGTTTTTGTTTTGCGCATAATTGTTTTAATTCTCTTTCAAATTTTGCATAATTCTTAATTGGAAATCCCCAGGTAAAGGTCATGTGCAAAGGATACTGCATGTTTTCATAGTTTTTGTAGTTTTTGCAAAGCTTTGCTCTTATTGGCAGTAATTTCTTTCTGTTTTTCAGGTGTGGTACAAAGAATACAGAATATCTTTTCATTTATCCACCTTTTTCAAAACATTCTCCCCAATCTTAAATGAACGCCCGCAATAAACACACGTCTTTCTTTTGCCTGTCAGGATTTGTTGTTTTGCCTGGTATTTCATATTATTCTTGCATCTTGGGCATTTGAGAAGTAGTATCATTGTTTTTTTGATGACTTTTTTTTCTTTTTGTGTTCAATTTCTTCCTTTTTCTCTTCTTTTGGAAGTTCTGGCTTTTTCTCTGCTTTTATTTCTGGTTTTTCTTCTGCTTTTATTTCTTCTTTTTTCTCTGTCTCTATTTCCTTTTTTTCTTCTGTTTCAATTGCAGGTTTTTCTTCAAAGCTTAGTTTTCTTTCTTCTTCTTCTATCTCTTCTTTTTTTCCATATGCTATTTCTTCTGCTCTTTTAGAGATTTTTTCTTTTAGTTCTTTAGGCATTTCTCCTTTGAATATGCCTTCTGTTTCGTATTTTGGTGGTGCTTTTTCTGATTTCTCTGCCAGTTCTCTTGCTTTTTCGTGTATTTCTCTGGCACTGATTTTTTTGTGAGGTTCTGGTTTTGGCTCTGCTTCTTCAACTTTTTCCTTGGCTTCTTTTTTTTCTTCTTTTTTCTTGCTTTTTTTCTTTTTTTCTTTGGCTTTCTTTTCTTTCTTCTCTTTTTTAGGTTTCTTTTCTTTCTTTTCTTCAGGTTTTTCTTCTGCTTTCTCTTCTTCTTTTTTCTCTTCGGGTTTTTCTTCTTTTTTTGCGATTTTTTTGATTATCTCTTCAGCTTCTTTAGCAGCTTCTTCTGCTTCTTCTGCTTTTTCTTTAACTTCTTCTGCCTCTTCCTTTGCTTTTTCTTCTTCTTTTTCTTCAGGAATTTCTTCTTCTACTACCTCTTCTTCTTTTTCTTCTGCTTCTTCTTCAACATTTTCTGCTTCTTCCTCTGCTTTTTCCTCAGGAGCCTCTTCTTCTGTCCCTGTTAATGCTGCTGCCAGTTCTTCTTCTGTTGGTGGCTCAAATTCCTCTTCCTCTTCAGGCTTTTCCTCTTTTGGCTTTTTCTTTTCTTCTTTTTTCTCTTCTTTTTTCTTTTTGTGTTTTTTCTTCTTATGATGTTCTTTTTTCTCGCCGTAAGTTTCTAGTTCGCCAACTTTTTCTACATATTCCTCTACAGGAGAGGGCGTCTCAGCATAAGGTTCTACTTCTGGTTCTGTGTCATACTCTTTTAGCTTGACTTTATGTCCTTCGTCATCTACTAAATCTACTTCTTTTGGTTCTTCCATTTTCTCGATTGCTTTATCTAGTTCCTCAAAGCCCTGGAATTTTTCTTTTAATTTCTCAGGCGGAACATCAAAGTATTCAAAGAATTTCTGTGTTAACTTAATCAGTTTAGTTCTTCCTTTCTTTTCTCTGGTAATATATCCTTTTTCTTCAAGAAAGTCAAGGTGCTTATATGCTTTATTTGTGCGGATATGGATAACTTTTGATTGCAATACAGGTGCTTTGTATGCAACTATTGCTAATGTTTCAATAATTGTCTTAGGTAATTCAGTTTTTGTAACTATCTTCCTGATAAATGGCAGATATCTCTCCCTAACACTTAATTTCCATTCATCTCCTTCATTCACAAGCATAACTGATCCTTTTTTCTCTTCTAGTTCTTGCTGTAAATCTATCAGTGCTTTCCTCACTACCTCAAGGTCTCTTTCCTTTGTTAACCTACTTAACTCTTCTAGGTTCAGGGCTTTGCCAGATGCAAATAGAATTGATTCTAACCTGTTCTTAAGGTCACTCATTTTTTAATGTATTTATCGCCTTCTTTTTTTATTTTGTCTTCTTTGACCAAGATATCAACAAATTTCTGTAATTGTCTTGTCTCTATTCCTACTATTTTTGACATTTCTTCTGTTGTCATGCCGTCTTTGCAAAGATATTTTACAAAGTTCTTGAATACATTCATTGCATTTTTATCCAGAACCTTGTTCTGCGCTCTTGTTGTTTTTACTACCATGTCTACTTCATGCAGTTTTGCTTGTAAATCATTTAAATGTCCTGATAAGTCTGCTGCATTGAGCTTTAGTTCTTCTGGTTCTAGTATCTCTACAGATGATGGCATTGAGTCAAAGCAGAATCCTAGCAAATCTTCCATTTTTTCAAATTCTATGTCTAGTTCCACAAATGTGCTGAATAATTCATTTTGTTTTTGTGCTGGTTCTATTGTTTCCTTGATTATCTTGATTCCGTCTTTTTTTAGTTTCTCAATATAATCTTTTAGTGTTTTTTCTATGTATTCCTTTGGTGCTCCCAGCATCTCAATGATTACTCTTGCTGTTATTTTTGCCATAAAAATCAGAATCAGACAAGACTATAAAAAGTTTACCATACTTTACAATAGTGCCTGCGTAGTTCTCATATTACACTGTGATACTTGATAAATCTGGAAAGTAAGCAATTACAGAAGCAGAACGAAGCGCACTATTGTCACCAAACTCCTGGTATTTTCTCTCCACAGGGACATTTTCCATCTTTTAATTTATTTTGCAGTATCGTGAAATTCATCCTCTCAATCACTAATTCCCCGCATTTTGGGCAGTATGTATTATCCTCATCTGTCGTAACTACATTTCCAATGTAAACATATTTCATTCCCATCTCCATTGCCAGTTTCCTTGCCTCTATCAATGTTGCTGCAGATGTTGGCGGAAGATCTTGTAATTTATAAGATGGATAAAACGCAGAAAAATGCAAAGGAACATCTCCTCCGAGATTGTCTTTTAGCCAGTTTATCATTTCTTTTATCTTCGCAGTATCATCATTCAATGTAGGGATTATCAGGTTTGTGACCTCTAGCCAGACTTTCTTCTTTTTATACGTCTTAAGGCTCTCCAAAACCGGCTCTATCCATGCTCCTGAGTATTTTTTGTAAAAATCATTTGAAAACGCCTTTAAATCAACATTTACTCCGTCAATATGTTTGCAAAAATCCTTTCTTGCTTCGTCTCCTGTGAACCCGTTTGTTATCAAGACGTTTTTAATTCCATTTTTATGTGCTAGTTTAGCAGTGTCAATTACATATTCCCCAAATATTGTGGGCTCGTTGTAAGTATACGCAATGCTTTTGCAGTGTTCTTGTTTTGCTTTTTCAACTGCTTGTTCAGGTGTTATTTCATATGAATGAAATTGTTCTGGTTTTGTCTGGCTTGTCTGCCAGTTCTGGCAGTGCTGGCATACTAAGTTGCATCCTACTGTACCTATGGAAAACGCAGCAGATCCAGGTTTAAAGTGATATAAGGGCTTTTTTTCTATTGGGTCTATCTGTACCCCTGTTGCCTTTCCATAAACTAGAGAGTACAGTTTTCCTTGCTTGTTCTGCCTGACTCCGCAGAATCCTGTTTTTCCTTCTGGTATAACACACTTTCTTGGGCACAGAAAGCACTGTACTGTCTTGTCTTTTTGTTTTTTCCACCAAAGCGCTTCTTTCATACACTTCTCTATTTCTGTCCTCTATTAAAAGAATTGTTACTATTTAGGGATAGTCCCAAAAGTTTTTAATAATGGATTAAAAATAGTTACTCTGGGGTGTGGAAAAAATGTTTAAGTTCTTGAAAAAGAAAAAAGAAGAAAAAGCTGAAGAAGATTTTGAGCTTCCTCCTCCTCCAGCGCCGCCTGCAGACCTTACTGCGCCAAGTGCTCCTGAGGAAGAAGAAGCGTCTGTTGAAATTCCTGATATAAAGCCTAAGCTGGAATTTCCTGAACTTGAAAAAGACAGGATGCCTGAATTTCCTGAACTGCCTTCTGAAGAACACTATGTTGAAGATGTGCATGAGGCTGAAATGCCAAGGCTTCCAGAGCATCCGACTCTTGCTGAACCAGAATTTCCAGAGATAAAGCCAGAAATGACTCCTAGAAGGATTTTTGACAGGACTATACAAGAGGCTGTGGAAAAGCCAGAAGAGATTATCAGGCATGAAGAAATTAAGCCCATGTTTGTTGCTGTTGAGGATTTTAAGAATCTTGCTTCAAACACTAATTTTGTTCGTTCAAAGCTTGTTGAGGCAGAAGAGTATCTTCAAAGGTTGACAGATTTAAAAAATCAGGAGCTTAAGGCTTTTGAGAAATGGAAAAAGACCTTAGAGAGTGTTGAGTCTAAGCTCTCTTATGTTGATAAGGTTATTGCTGAGGCGCAAGGGTGAGTAAAATGGAACAAAAAGCACCAGTATTTGTTAAAATAGAGGATTATAAAGATATCACTGAAATAATGAGTTTGATCAAGGAAAAGCTTGACCAGGCCCGGTTTCTGCTTAACAAGATTAATGAGATTAAGAAGCAGGAGGATGCTGAGATCGCTAACTGGACAAAGGAGCTTGGTGAAGTCACTAAAAGAGTTTACGAGATTGATCATTTACTCTTAGAGCCAGAACTATGAGCAAGGATAAATTCTTTGTTGGAATAAAGAACCCGATTAATACTAGGCGTCTTTTGCTTAATTCTTCTAAGGATATTCTTGATGCTTTGAAGGATTTTGAGAGTTTCGAGAGTCTTAAGATGGAGAAGGCAAAGTATGTTGTTGAATTAAAGAAAGTTCTTGACGAGATAACTGTTTTGAATAGGAAATTAAAGTCTCATCTTCCTAAGACTCCTCTGCAGGCTCCGCCTAAGTACGAGCGTGTTGCCAGGAAGAGGAAAGGCAAAAAAGTTCCTAAGACTAAGATGAGGGAAGTTGCTTCTAAGATGGACTTACTGGAGTCTGAATTAGCCAAGGTTGAGGATAGGCTTCAGGGTTTAGAATAAATAAACTTTATATATCATCAACTAATTTCTATAGTTCATGCGAGGCTGCCGATGAATCTGAACTTGTTCAGAAAGCCGTCATCCAGCATTCGCAAAGCTCATGCGGGGCTGCCGGAGTGGCCAAACGGGACAGACTCAAGGCCGGTAATGACAATCTGTTTGTCCAGCCGCTCATTGTATCTCGAGTGGTGAGATATCTGTTGGCTTAGTGCCTACGCAGGTTCGAATCCTGCGCCCCGCATTCATATTCTAAAAAGAATTATTGTTTTACAAGCACGTATCTTTCGCTTCCTTTATCAGAGTAGGATCCTGCAACAACGTATCCTGCGTTTTCATAAAAGGGAACGAGCTTCTTTCTGCAATCAAGCCATATTCCTTTTTTATCCTTTTCACTTGCCCAAGACCCGCAGTTTTTAAGTAACTCTGTTGCTATGCCTCTTCTGCGGAAATCAGGATGGACTGCAATCCAGGTGAGGCATGCAAGATGATCTAGTTGTGAGCCAAGAATTACTTCAGTTTCTGCATTTGTTTCAGATTCTCTAATGCCAACATAGCCTAGAACGCAACCATCTTCTTCTGCTATGAGAATTGTTTTGTGCGCATTATTTTGATGGCTTCGTGCTCTGGATATTGCCCATTCTTTTGGCCTGTTATCTGCTTTTTGCATTAGTTCAACAAGCATAGAAAAGTCCTGTTCTGTGTGTTCTCTGATTCGCATGCTTGCGTATAGGAAAAGGTGCAATAAAAAGGTATTGAATTTCAATAACATTTTTATATTCGTTCTCCACAAGAGATTTTAGGTCGATTACTATGTCACAAACTGTTTATGCACCATTCAAGCAATATGGTCCTGGAGGGGATTATCCTGTTGAGGTTAATTATGCTGTCAGGATTTATGATAATAAAGGTGAGACTATTCCTAAAATAGGAGAGATTTCTGCTTCTCTAAAGGGCGGCCAGCGGACTAATCATCATGGAAAGGTTCCTGTTCTTAATGGCAAGATAGATAGTATTGGTTGGGCAGAGATAATCAAGATTGTTAGTTTTCGCCCAGAGCATGCTGATTTAGCTGACATTAAGGCATGTGGTTTTGATTCTGTTGAAGCTGCTGTTGATTATGTCAAGAAAGAGCATTCAGAGGAATTTGAGCGGGATGGTGTCTTGACTGTGTTTTATTTCAAGGTTGTTGAGTTATTTTAATAAAGTATTAATTTTGCGCCTACACGCGCTCTTTTTTTATTCCGCCGCTAGAAAAATTTATATAGCCAATTGGCTCAGGAAATAATATGACCGTTATGGATAAAGTTAAAGAATTAATTGGCATAAAAGAAAATACTGATGAAAGGATTGTAAGATTTGCTAAAGCCAATGCTTTGAAAGGGGAAATAATGACTCTTACTGCAGAAAAGGATCAGATTAAGGCAGATGTCCTGGAGTTGGAGCGTCAGAAAAGAGAACCTGCTGAGCAAGTAGCGGCCATAACAAAAGAGACTAAATACAAAGAAGATGCTAAACTTTGCAAAGAACTAAATCGTGTTGTTGCAAAAATCAATGCCTTGGATGCTAAAATAAAAGTGAAAAAAAAGATGATAGAAGCCAAGCAGGCAATGATTGATGAAAGGCAGGAGACTTTAAACAGCTTGCTGGGTAAAAAGCGCGATGCTACATAAACTTTTTATACTTATTCTTCAATGTCTTGCTTATGGCTATTGAAATCAAGGCAGTCGGTGGTTATGCAGAGGTTGGCAAGAACATGACTGCTGTTAAGGTTGATGATGAGGTTGTAATTATTGATATGGGCATTCATCTTCCTAACTATATTAAGACTACAGAAGAAGAGGGCGAGACTGTTATCAAGCTTAAGTCTTCTGATTTGATTAAGGCCAAGGCTATTCCTAATGATGATATTATCAGGGATTGGAAAGCGATGGTTAAGGCTATTGTTCCTACTCATGCGCATTTGGATCATGTTGGTGCTATTCCTTATCTTGCTGGAAAATACAAGGCTCCTGTTGTCTGCACTCCTTTTACAGCTGCTGTCTTGAGAGCTATTTGCAAGGATGAGAAAATAAAGCTTCCTAATCAAATTAAGGCTTTGAGTCCTAACTCAAAGATCAAGATTTCTGATAAGATTACTGTGGAGCTTGTTCATGTTACTCATTCCACTCCGCAGGCTTCTATCGTGGCAATTCACACCCCTTATGGTGCTGTTGTTTATGCTGCTGATTTTAAGCTGGACAATTCCCCGACTTTGGGCGGAAAGCCTAATTATGCTGCTCTTGAGAGGTTGGGTAATAAGGGTGTTGCTGTTGCTATAATTAATGCGCTTTATTGCCCGTTTGATGGCAAGTGCCCTTCTGAGAATGTTGCCAAGGAAATGCTTAAAGGTGTTATGCTTGATGTTGATTCTCGTGGAAAGGCAATTATTGCAACTACATTCTCGTCTCATATTGCTAGGTTAAAGTCTATTGCTTCTTTTGGCAAGAAACTGCATAGAAAGACTGTTTTCCTGGGCCGTTCTCTCTCCAAGTATATTAATGCTGCTGCAGAGGCGAATATTGCTCATTTAGAAAAAGAAGGGGAGGTTTGCAGGTTTGCGAGGCAGATTGCCAGAAAGCTTAAGCAGGTTCAGAAAGAGGGTCCTGAAAAATATCTTTTAGTTGTTACAGGTCATCAGGGCGAGCCTAAAGCTACTTTGTCAAAGATGTCTACTGGGATTTATCCTTTTATGTTTGAGGATGAGGATGAGGTTATTTTCTCTTGTAATGTGATTCCTACGCCTATTAACAGGGCGTATAGGGAGATTTTAGAGGATCACCTGAAGAACAAGGGTATTAGGATTTTTAAGGGCGCGCATGTCTCTGGCCATGGGCGTAAAGAGGATATTAGGGAGCTTATTAAGCTTTTAAAGCCAAGGCATATTATTCCTGTTCATTGCGAAAAGCCTGCAATGGATTCTTTTATTGAGCTGGGCATTAAAATGGGCTATGCAGAGGGCAAGACCGCGCTTCAGCTTTTAAATGGCCACTCTATGACGTTCGAATAACCATTGCAAAATAACAAAATATTTATACTAGCAGACACTTCTGATTTTTAGGGGGTATAAAAATGAAGTTAACACTAGCAGACTCAACTTATCTTAAGGACAGTATTGCAGTTATTTCTGAATTAGTGCATGAAGCGCGTTTTAAGTTGACTAAGGATGGTATTGAAATGATTGCTATGGATCCTGCTAATGTTGCTATGGTTGTTTTCAAGCTTTTGTCTAGTGCTTTTACAGAGTATGAGATTGACAAGGAAACTGAGATTGCGATTAATTTGGCTAATTTCAAGCAGATTTTAAGGAGAGCTAAGGCGAATGATATTCTTTCTTTGGAATTAACCGCAGAAAATAAGTTAAAGATTACTCTGAAAGGAAAGTCTACAAGGACTTTTAGTCTTCCTTTGATAGAGATTGAGGAGACAGAGCAGAAAGTTCCTAATCTTTCATTTCCTGTGATTATCTCTACTGCAACTGGTGTTTTGAATGATGCTATTGATGATGCTGATATTGTTTCTGAGTCTGTTACTTTTAGTGCAGAGCCTGATAAGATGATGGTTAGTGCAGAGGGTGATCTCTCTAAAGCAAGTATTGATATTCCTGCAGATGACTTGACAAAGATTAATTCAGACACAAAAGCTGCTGTCAAGTCAAAATATTCTATTGAATACCTTAAAAAAATGATGCAGGGCTCTAAATTGGCTAATGAGGTTCATATTCATTTTAGCCAGGATTACCCATTGAAACTTGAGTATAAGGTTGTGGATAAGGTTTTGTTGAGCTTTATTCTTGCTCCTCGTGTTGAGAATGACTAGATTAATTCAGCTTTGGATTCCTGGAACAAAACCAGCGTGGGCAAACCCTTTTTCAGATTCTGAGCAATGTGGGGATTTTTTTATTGAATCTGAGCAGGATATCGTAAGTTCTGGCCTGCATTGCAGGCAGTCTGCAGGATTGGTGGCTGTTTATTTTCGAATGGGCAATTTAAATAAAGGCGATGGTTTTCCAGGGCTTGAAGGCTATGATTGTCCTTTTGAGGATTCTGACCAGTTATATGCTTGCTGTCCCTCCCACTTAGTTGAATTAGCCAGACAAGTTAGAGACAGCGGCGATTGGGGTTTAGATGCCTGCCTGCCGGAAATTGTGGTAAATGCTTCTGGCGAGATTGAGAAAGATGTTTTTAAATATCTTTGCGCAAAGCTTGATGAACCTTTGGCAGATGATTTCTTCAAAGCTGATATTTATTCGCATGGCAGAGAGACGATAACTGCTTTTTGGGAAAGGTCAAAGCACATATTTGGTTTTTAAAATGGGTAATAATGAAGTTTATCAAGAGCCTTTGGTAAGCAGGTATACTGACAAGGCTATGCAGCAGGTTTTTTCTGATGATTTTAAGTTTCAGACATGGAGAAAGTGCTGGATTGCTCTTGCAGAAGCACAGATGGAGCTTGGTCTTCCTCAGGTTAAGCAGGAAATGATTGATGAGATGATTATTGCCCAGAAAAAGATTGATTATGATGTTGCAAAGGCCAAGGAAAAAGAGATTCGGCATGATGTGATGGCTCATGTTTTTGAGTTTGGCACGCATTGTCCTTCTGCTAAGGGAATTATTCATCTTGGCGCGACTTCTATGTTTGTTTGCTGCAATACTGAATTGATTCAGATTAGAAATGCTTTGAGATTAATCAAGGCCAGTTTAATCAGCACTATTCAGAATCTTGCTAAATTTGCGCAAGAACATGCTTCTCTGGTTACTCTTGGTTATACGCATTTCCAGCCTGCTCAGCCCACCACAGTCGGAAAAAGGACTGTTTTATACATTCAGGATCTCTTGTTTGATTTGCAGCAGTTAGAGGCTGTTGAATCATCTATTAAGGCTAGGGGCGTTAAAGGTACTGTGGGAACTCAGGCTTCTTACATGGAATTATTTAATGGGGATTATGGTAAAGTTAAGCAGTTGGATGCTTTGGTTAGCAAGAAGCTTGGTTTTTCAGAGTCTTTTCCAGTTACTGGGCAGACTTATTCAAGAAAGTTGGATAGTTTTATTGCAAAGACATTGGCTGGTATTGCAGAGTCTGCTCATAAGTTTGCTGTTGATATGCGATTGCTCTCCAATCTTAAGGTTATGGAAGAGCCTTTTGCTAAGTCTCAGACAGGAAGTTCTGCTATGGCTTACAAGCGGAATCCTATGCGTTCTGAAAGGTTGACTGCTTTGTGTAGGAAGTTGATTAATCTTCAGCAGGACTTGTCTCATACTCATGCTAATCAGTGGTTTGAAAGGACCCTGGATGATTCTTCTATCAGGAGGATGAGTATTCCTCAGATGTTTTTGCTGGCTAATGCTGTTCTTAAGCTGTACCAGAATATTTCAGATGGTATGGTTGTTTACCCTGCGCAGATTAAGAGGTATCTTGATAATGAGCTTCCTTTTATGGCTACAGAAACTATTTTGATGGAGCTTTGCAAGCAGGGTGAGGACAGGCAGAAAATGCATGAAATCATTAAAAAGCATTCTGTTGAGGCTGCAAAGAGTGTGAAGCTTGAAGGTAAAAGAAATGATTTGTTCCAGCGGCTTGCTGATGATCCTGAGATTCCTGTTACAGCGTCTTTTCTTAATCAATTCTTGGAAAATCCAGAGCGTTTTGCAGGTGCTGCCTCTGTTCAGGCTAAAGGGTTCCTTAAAAATAGTGTTGCTCCTGTTCTTGAGAAGTATTCTGATTTGATTGGAGAGGTTGATTCAGAAATTAATGTGTAGGTGGTGGGATTTTATGAGAATAATTAAAGTGCAGTCTAACGGCAGCATAAAAGAGGATGCTTTTGTTAATCGCAGTAAGTATCTCAAGGCGATTCATGATATTGCAGAGTCTTATCTCTCTGCTGTTCATCAGAGCGGCATTTTGACTACAGATATGGATGGTGTGCTTATTCATGACGATAATGCGATTATGGCTGCGAGGATTGTTTCAGGCCCAGAGGCGCAGGTGTGGTTTGGCAGGTATGCTGATGCTAATCTTGTTGCTGTTGCAGAGGGCATGGCGGCTTATTGCTGGTATGCTCCTACTTTATTTGTTGGGCGGTTGTTGAAAGGTCTGTCTCCTGAAATCAATAGGGTTGTTGGCAGGCATATTAGGTTGATTCCTGGAGCAGAAAAGCATATTGATAATCTTCTTGAGCTGGGATATGATATTACTGCTGTTACTGCAGGCCATCAAGAGTCTGCTGAGGAAATATCTAACAGAGTGAATATTGGCGTTACTTATGGAACCCAATTGGGTGTTTCTGATGATGGTGTTTATGATGGTATTGTTCAGAGGTTTATTGGTGGCAGTCATAAGCTTGATGTTGTTGAAAAGATTTTAGAGCATGAAGGAAAATTTGTAGGAACACATGTTGGTGATAGCTGGTCAGATATTGAGACTCTTGCAGGCATTCCTGATTCAGTTGCATATAATCCTGGCTGTGAGTTGGCTTTGAGAAATGCACGAATATCTGTTCTTGGTGTTTCTTTGCTTAGTCTGCTTCCTTTTTTTGATCCAGAAGGGAAATATGATTCTTTGTTGAAAAATACTGATTTGCCTGATACTGTTATCTTAATGCTTGGCCAGCCAGGTCCAACGGGTTTAACGAAGCTTTTTGCAGATTCTAGGGAAATCAAGAAGAAGTGGATTAATGCTTTGTTAGATGGACAGCAAGGCTCTGCTTTGGAGATTGAGGAACGGATTAAGTCAGAGTTGCGCGAAAAAGGTGTTGATTTCAGGACAAGGTATTCTGATTTTATGTCTGTTGATGAATTTGATGCTTATGCAAAAAAGGCGTATGAGGATTTGGAATAATGAAAAAAGTTGTTTCTGTTGGAGCATTGAATGTTGATGTTTTGCTTTATGTTGCTGAGTTTTGCAAGCCAGATGGCGAGGTTCCGGTTAATAGCGCATCTGTCTGTTCTGGTGGTCAGGCTGGAAACATTGCTGCTGGCTTGGGAAAACTGGGTAAAAACGTGTTTTTCTTTGGTAATATAGGCAATGATTCTCATACTGCAATGCTGAAAAAGGATTTTGATGCGTGCAGTGTTAATTACTCTTTTGCAAAAAAGATTGGCAAGCCGAATAATTCTGTCTATTGCTTGATTGATAAAACAGGAGAGCGGATGCTTTATGTTCAGAACAACATAGATTTGTCTGCAGGTGATTTTTCAGATGAGTTGTTAACAGATACTGAATTTATTGTTTTTAGCAGTATAATCAAGGATGATGTTGTTGATTTTTATGTTGATATTGCCAGGCGTGCAAAAGAAAAAGGTATTAAGATTGCCATGGATCCTGGAAATATTCTTGCAAAGCTTGGTTTTGAGAAATTAAAACCTTTATTAGAGCTTTGTGATGTTATTTTTCCTAGTTTAGGAGAGGCAGAGATGCTTGTTGGAAGTTTGGATAATATTAACAAACTAACAGATGTTGTTCCTCATGTTCTTGTCACCTGTGGAAAAGACGGTATAAGATATTATCAAAAAGATAAGGAAATGCAGCACTTTCTTGCTAAGCCTTTCAAGGAAAATAGAAAAATCATTGATTCCACAGGCGCAGGTGATTGTTTTGCAGCTGCTTGTGTTGCTGGCTTGATAGACAATAAGAGTGTTGAGGACGCTATTGTTTTTGCTTTGCTGGCCTCAAAACTCTCGCTGGCTAAAAAAGGTGCAAGGGCAATGCCTTCTCTTGAGGAAATAGAAGACTTCAAGAACGAATAGTATTATTTGAAATAGTCTAGGCTTTTTTGCACTCCTTTGCCTGTCCAGCAGTATAGGCATAGTTTTTCTTTTGGTATTCCTATTGCTTTTATCATGTCATCGAGTTGCTGGTATCTTAGTGAGTCTATTCCTATGTCTTTTGCTATCCAGTCTATCATTTTTTTGTATTTTTCTGAGTTTGGGTCTAGGTATTCTGATATGTCTTCTATGTCTTTGCCTTCTATTGCTCTTATTGCTTTTCTTGTGATTAGTTCGTTTATGCTTCTTGTGGAGAGGTTGTATATGCAGGGGAACATTAATGGCGGGCAGGCAGGCCGTACATGAATCTCTTTTGCTCCTGCATTTTTTAGTTTGTTTATTGTGAAGTTCTTTAGTTGTGTGCCTCTGACAATTGAGTCTTCGCATAGTATCATTCTGTTGTTTTTGATTACTGCTTCATTTGGTATTAGTTTCATTAATGCTATTCTGTTTCTTTCGTCTTGTGATGGGGGTATGTAGCTTCTTCCATATCCTGGTGTGTATTTTAGCAGAACTCTTCTATAGGGTTTTCCTGATTCTATTGCATATCCTATTGCGTGTGCTGTTCCAGAGTCTGGTACGCCTGCTACCAGGTCTACTTCTGCATTGTCGCGTCTTGCAAGGCATTTTCCGCATTCCTCTCTTACTGTTTCTGCATTTATGCCTTCATATGCTGATGCTGGAAAGCCGGTGTATATCCATAAGAATGCGCATATTTTGTTGGTCTGGCCTCCTTTTTTCTTTGTTTCAATGCCTTTGCTGTCAATAAATATGATTTCTCCTGGTTCTATGAATTTTCTTATCTTGAATCCTAGGTTTGGGAATGCGCAGGTTTCGCTGGTTATTGCTGTTTCATTTTCTTTTTCTCCTATTATAAGTGGTGTGACTCCGTTTTTGTCTCTTGCCGCGTATATTCCTTCTTTTGTCAATAAAAGCAGGGAAGTTGAGCCCTGTATCTTGTTTTGCATTTTTTCTATTCCATCAAGAATAGAGTCTCCTTGGTTTATCAGGTTGGCAACAAGCTCTGTTCCGTTTATGTCTCCGTTTGGTATCTCGCTGAACGAGACTCCTTTTTTGATTAGTTCTTCTGATAACTCTTTTTTGTTTGTTATGAGGCCTGAGCAGCATATTGCAAAGACCCCGAATTTGCTCTTGAAGCTGAGTGGTTGTGGGTCTTTGTCTGAGATTACTCCTATTCCCATGTTGGTTTTTATTTTTTCAGAGCCTACGCAGAATTTTGATTTGAATTGTGAGTTTGAAATGTCTCTTATTTTTTTTATGGGATGTCCTTTTTCGTCGATAAATGCGATTCCTCCGTATCCTGTTCCTAGGTGGCTGTGGTAGTCTATCCCATAGTATAGTGTTGAGATGCAGTTATTATTGTTGCTTACAATTCCGAATATTCCGCTCATCTTATTACTCTAAAGCAGGTGTTTTTCCTTGTCTTCCTGCATTTTCCAGGCTGGGAATTGTCTTGTTTTCATTTCTACATAGTGTGCTGCTCTTTCTGCTTTTTTCTTTGCTTCCTCTACTGTGTCTGCTGTTGCTAGGATTATTCCCATTCTTCTGTTTACGTGTGCTTCTGGCTTGCCAAATGACATGAAGCTTATTCCTTTTTCATTTAATGCCTTGAATATGTTGCCGAATGCAGTGTCCCATCCTTCGTATGGGCTTAATAGCACGTGTGTTGCTCCTGGTTTTAGCATTGGTATTCCCCTGTATCCTAGCCTGTCTTCTGTTGGTACTGGAAGCCCTGTTATTGCTCTTACATGCAGGCCTGCTTCTGAATATCCTACTTGGTGTGTTGCAAACGTGACCATTCCTGTGTCGTGAGGTCTTGGTGAGCATTCATTGCCGTATACTTTGTCTCCTTTTACAAAGAGTTCACACCCGAATAATCCTGTTCCTCCTAGTGCGTCTGTGATTTTTTTTGCTGCTTCGTATATTCCTTTTTCTGCTTTCTCGCTGACCTCTGCCATTTGCCAGCTTGAATGATAATCCCCGCCTCTTGTCTGGTAGTGTCCTACTGGTCTTGGGAATGATGTCACGATGTTTCCGTTTTCATCATAGTGTCTTACTGCTAGTTCTGTTACTTCTATGTCAAATGGTATGTGCTGCTCTACTATCATTTTTTCTCCTGACCCGCGTGCTTCGTTTTTTGCTTTTTCAAATGCTTTTTGCACGTCTTCTGGTCCTTTTACAAAGCTTGAGCCGTGTCCTGAGCTGTCCATTATTGCTTTTACCCAGCAGGGATATCCTAATTTTTCGCATGCGTCCTTCATCTCGTCAAGTGTTGTTGTGTAGAAGTATTTTGATGTCTCTACCCCGGCATTTCTTATCAGTTCGCGTATTCTCTCTCTTTGCATTGCTGCGTGTGATGCTTTTGCATTTGGTATGACATTAAAGCCCTCTTTTTCAAGGTCAAATAATAAGTCAAGGTTTATTGCCTCTATCTCAGGCACAATAAAATCTGGTTTTTCTTTTTCAACAATAGAGCGCACAAATCCTGCATCTTTCATGTTGCCTACATAGAATTTGTGTGCAATCTGGTGTCCTGGTGCATTCATGTAGCGGTCAACGCCTATTGTGTAAAAGCCCATTCTTTGTGCTTCTATCATTACTTCTTTTCCTAGCTCTCCGCATCCTAATAGCATTATTTTTGCAGCTTTTCCAGAAGTTTGTGAGAATAATTCTGTCCTCATTTAAAAACACCCCCTTGTGTTGTTTTGAGAGAATAGCACCAGATATATTAAATTTTTGGTGATACAGGAGTATAATAAAACTTATATATTAGTTGTCATTTAGTCGATTTTGGGGGTAATTGACTAAAAGAATACTGCATAGTGTTATTTTTTGCCTCCAGTTAAGTTAAAGCTGGTGTTGAGTTTGGCAAATGTATTTAGAATATCTATTGACTCTAAAAAGAAGAATTCAGAGGCTAAGGTTTTAGAGAAAAAGCTGAAAAACTGGGGATATTCTGTTTCTATTGATATAAGCAAGGTATACACTATTCAGCATGATTTTTCTGGTGAGCAGGTGCAAAAGATTGCAGATTCTCTCTATAACCCTATAGTTGAAACTATACGGATTAATGCTCCTTTTAGGAAGAGTTTTGATTGGGCCTTGGAGCTTGGTTTCCTTCCTGGAGTAACTGATAATGTTGCTAATACTGCTGCTGAGATTATTAATGATTTGTTTAAGATGAATCTTGGCAGGAATAAGGTCTTCACCTCTAAGGTTTTATTTATTACAGGAACTCTTACAAAAGATGCAGTTGAAACTATTGCTAAAGAGTTAATTAATATTTTGATTGAGCGTTTTCATGTTAAGTCTTATGACCAGTACTCTGCTGATAATGGCATGGATTATCTGGTGCCTACGGTTAACTTGACTCAGAAACAGGCTGCTGTTGAAATTGATCTTAATGTAAGTGATGATGAATTGATTGATTTGGGGAAAAAAGGCATTCTTGATCCTGAAACTAACACGCGGCGCGGGCCTCTTGCTCTTGCATTGGATTATTTGCATGCTATTCAAGGGTATTTCAAGCAAGAAGGAAGAAATCCTACTGATATTGAATTGGAATCTATTGCGCAGACTTGGTCAGAGCACTGCAAGCATACCTTGTTTGCTGCTCAGATGGATGATATAAAGGAGGGTATTTTTTCCAGGTATCTTAAGGCTGCTACTGAGGATATCAGGAAATCCTTGGGTTCAAGGGCTTTTTGCTTGTCTGTTTTCAAGGATAATTCCGGAGGAATTATTTTTGATGATGAGTATATGGTTACTGACAAGGTTGAGACGCATAACAGTCCTTCTGCTCTTGACCCGTTTGGGGGCGCGATTACTGGCATTGTTGGTGTTAATAGGGATACTATTGGTTTTGGCATGGGTGCCCTGCCTATTGCTAATAAGTATGGTTATTGTTTTGGAAGGCCTGAGGACCGGTCTGTTCTTTATAGGGGAAGGAACAAGTCTAATCCTTCTTTGGCTCCGAGGAGAATCATGGATGGTGTTGTTTATGGTGTGAATGTCGGCGGTAATTGCTCTGGTATTCCTACTCCTGCTGGTTTTGTTTTTTTTGATGATAATTACAAGGGCAAGCCTTTGGTTTTTGTTGGGACAGTTGGCTTGTTGCCTAGAAATCTTCCGAATAATCAGTTAAGCCAGGACAAGAAGGCCTTGCCTGGTGATAATGTTGTTGTTATTGGTGGCAGGGTTGGCAAGGATGGCATTCACGGTGCTACTTTTTCTTCAGAAGCTATGGATGAGGGAAGTCCTGCTACTGCTGTTCAGATTGGTGATCCTATTACTCAGAAAAAGTTGTCAGATGCTGTTGTAAAAGAAGCCAGGGATAAGGGCGTGTATAACAGCATTACTGATAATGGTGCTGGCGGCTTGTCTTGTTCTGTTGCTGAGATGGCTGAGGAGTGCGGTGGTTTTGTTGTTGATTTGGAAAAGGTTCCTTTGAAATATCCTGGTCTTCAGCCTTGGGAAATCTGGATTTCTGAGTCTCAGGAAAGGATGACTCTTGCTGTTCCTGATGACAAGCTTCAGGAGTTTAATGATTTGATGAAAGCGCGCGGTGTTGAGTCTGTTGTAATCGGCAGGTTTAATGATTCAAGCAGGGCAATTGTCAGGTTTAATGGAAAGGAAATTTTTAATCTTGATATGAATTTTCTGCATCACTGCCTGCCGCCGAGAAAGCTTGTTACTAAGCCTTATCCTTACAATACTACTGAGCCTAATATTTTGGTTGAAAACCATCAGGATTTGTTTGAGAAGATTCTTGGGAATCATAATAACTGCAGTTTTGAGTTTATCTCTAAGCAGTATGATCATGAGGTTCAGAATAATTCTGTTGTCAAGCCTCTGCAGGGCAAAGGGCGGGTTAATTCTCCTGTTTCTGTGATAAGGCCTCTCTGGCACACAAAAAAAGGTGTTGTTCTCTCTCAGAGTTTGTATCCACGATTGAGTGAGATTAATGCTTATGACATGGCTGCTTGTGCTATTGATACTGCTGTCAGGAATGCTGTTGCTGCTGGCGGTAATATTAATCATCTTGCTTTATTGGATAATTTTTGTTGGTGTAGTTCTGATGAGCCTGAAAGATTGGCCCAATTAAAGGATGCTGCAAAAGCTTGCTATGATTATGCTGTTGTTTATAAGACTCCTTTTATTTCTGGAAAGGACAGCATGTTTAATGATTTTAAGGGTTTTGATGAAAAGGACAACCCGATTAAGATTTCTGTTTATCCCACTCTGCTTATTTCTTCTACTGGTGTTATTGATGATGTGGATAAGACTGCTTCAATGGATTTCAAGATTCCTGGGGATTTTGTTTACATCATTGGAAAAACAAAGGATGAGTGCGGTGGCAGCGAGTTTTATCATGCTTTTGGTGAAATTGGTGCAAAATCTCCTAAGGTTGATGCAGAAAAGTCAAGGGAATTGTATGAAAAAATGTATGCACTGCATCAAAAAGGCCTGCTTAGCTCTTGCGCTGCTGTTGGCTGGGGTGGTTTCTTGATTACTTTGGCAAAAATGTCTGTTGCAGGTCTGCTTGGTGTCGAGGTGGACATAAATAAAATTCCAAATGAAAGCCTGCCTACTGAAAAAGTTTTTTACTCTGAGTCTCAGTCAAGGTTCATTGCCACGGTTGACCCAAAAAATGCCAGAGAGTTTGAGAAACTGTTGTCTGGTTTTGTTTTTGCAAATATTGGCACTGTAAAGGATGATAAAGCATTTGTAGTCAAGAAGAATGGTGAGGCAATAATAAATTCTGATGTCAGGAAATTAGAGGAGATTTACAAGAAGAGGTTTAAGGATTTTTAAGATGGTTAAGGTCTTGATAATGTCTGGATATGGTATTAATTGTGAAAGAGAGAGTGCTCATGCTTTTGAAAAGGCTGGTGCTGAGTGCGAGATTGTTCACATCAATGATTTGATTAGCAGGAAAAAGAAGATGGCTGATTTTGATATATTAATGTTTCCTGGGGGCTTTTCTTATGGTGATGATACTGGTTCTGGCAATGCTTTTGCAAATAAAGTAAGGAATAATTTATGGAATGAATTGCTGGAGTTCATAAAAGCAGGCAAGCTTATTCTTGGCGTATGCAATGGCTTTCAGGTCATGACTCATCTTGGCTTGTTTGCTCTTCCAGATGGAAATTATGGGGAGAGGATTCATGCCTTGGAGGCTAATAATAGTAATCGTTATGAGTGTTTGTGGACTCATTTGAGGGAAAATAATTCTAATTGCGTGTTTACTAAGGGAATTACTCAGACGCATATTCCTGTTGCTCATGGCGAGGGCAGGTTTTTTTGTGATAAAGATACTTTTGAGAAATTGAAAAATAATAATCAGGTTGTTTTTACTTATTGTGATGAAAAAGGCGCGTCTGCTGATGGTATTTATCCTTTGAATCCAAATGGTTCTTTTATGGATGTTGCAGGTATTTGCGATAAGACTGGTAGAATTATGGGCATGATGCCTCATCCTGAGAGGGCTTTTTACTCTAATAGCGAGCCTGAGTTTCAGTTGAAAAAAGAGATTGCAAAAAGAGAGAACATGGAACTTCCTGAAGTTATTGATTCTAATTTCAGGATTTTCAAGAATGCTGTTGATTTTTTTAAGGAGAATAAAATGAATGTCTTAATCATTGGTTCTGGTGGTAGAGAGCACTCTCTTGCGTTGAAGGTTGCTGAAAGCAAGCTTTTGAATAAATTGTTTGCTATTCCAGGCAATCCTGGTATTGAAAAAGTGGCTGAATGCCATTTGCTTGACATTATGGATAATCAGGCAATTGTTGATTTTGCTAAAGAAAAGAATATTGGTCTTGTTATTGTTGGTCCAGAAGCGCCTCTTGTTAATGGCTTGGCAGATGAATTGGAAAATAATGGTATCAGGGTGTTTGGTCCTAATAAGGCTGCTGCGCAGTTTGAGGGTTCTAAGTCTTTTGCAAGGAATTTTATGAAGAAATATGGTTTGCCTAGTGTTGAGTTTAAGGAGTTTACAGATTTAAGCCATGCTGAAATATATATCAAAGAAAAAGGCGCCCCTGTTGTTGTTAAGGCAGATGGTCTTGCTGCTGGCAAGGGTGTTCTTGTTGCCAAGACAGTTGATGAAGCAGTTAATTTTGTTAAGGAGTGTCTTGAGAATAATAAGTTTGGTGAGGCTTCATCAAAAGTGATTATAGAGGATTGTCTTGTTGGTGAAGAGGCTTCTTATCTTGTGTTTATGGATTCTGTTACGTTTAAGCCCATGGTTTATTCGCAGGATCATAAGCCTGTTTTTGAGAATGATAAAGGCCCTAATACTGGCGGCATGGGTGCTTACTCTCCTGCCCCTATTTTAGATGGTTTAAAGACAGAGATAGAGGAAAAGATTATCAAGCCGTTTCTTTATGGAATAAAGCAAGAGCGTATTGAATACAAAGGAGTTTTGTATGTTGGTTTGATGAAAACAAAGGATGGTCTTAAGATTCTCGAGTTTAACTGCAGGTTTGGTGATCCAGAGACACAGGTTATTCTTCCTAGGCTAAAAACAGATATTCTCGAGGTGATGACTGCTGTTGTGAGCAAAACACTCAGCAGCATGACTCTTGAATGGTCTCCTGAGCATTGTGTTTCTGTTGTTCTTGCTTCAGGCGGGTATCCTGGCTCTTATGAAAAAGGTAAATTAATTACAGGCCTTGATAATATTACCGGTGCGCAGATAATTCATGCAGGAACAAGAAAAGAGGGAAATAATATTTTAACTAATGGTGGCAGGGTCTTGAATGTTGTCTGTCTTGGTAAGAATCTGCAGGAAGCTGTTGACAAGGCGTATTTAATAATAAAGGGCATTAATTTTGATGGTTTGTTTTTTAGGCGTGATATTGCTAAAAAAGAATTAGACCGTCAGGCGGAGAAATGAAAATGTCAAAAGAACAAGAATACAAAAAGATAATCAAGGAAAATCTGAACAATACTTTGGATTTTGGTTTTTTGCCAGAGCTTGGAAAACATAAGTCTGGTAAAGTAAGAGAGATTCATTTTACTTCTGACAAGATTGGAAGCAATATTATTATGGTTGCTAGTGATCGTGTTAGTGCGTTTGATCATGTTCTTGGCAGGAGTATTCCTTTCAAGGGAAAGGTTTTGAATCTGCTTAATCAGTGGGCTATGGAAAATACCAAGGATATTGTTCCTAATGCCTCTGTTGACAGCCCGCACCCTAGCGTGATTGTCCAGAAGCTCTATAAGAATATCATGATTGAGTGTGTTGTGCGTGGTTATGTCTGGGGAAGCCTTGCTGGTGCTTATGAAAAAGGCAGGCGGAATTTCTGTGGCCTGGAGATGCCTAATGGTTTGTTGCGTTATCAAGAACTGGATTCTCCTTTGTTTACACCTACAACAAAGTCAGAGCATGATGAGCCTATGACTTTTGAGGATGTTGAACAGCAGTTAGGCAGAGAGCTTGCTGCTAAAGTTAGGGATGTCTCATTGAAATTGTTCAAGAGGGGGGCAGAACTTGCTCAAAAGGCTGGTTTGATTTTTATTGATACAAAGTATGAGTTTGGTCTTGATGAGCAGGGCAGTCTTTTCTTGATTGATGAGTCTAATACCCCTGATTCCTCTAGGTATTGCTCTATTGAGGAGTACAAGAAATTTGATTTGATTAGGCAGGAGATGGTTACTAGCCAGTTCAAGAATGTTTCTGAGTTATTAAAGCATAAGCCTGAGTTAAAGATTAAGGAGATGTCTAAGCAGTTTATTCGTGATGTTTTGACTGAGAAAGGCTTTAGTTATGGTGGAACAGGAAAGATTCCTAAATTGACTGATGAAGATGTTGTTGAGGTTTCTTACAGGTATATTAATTTGTATGAGATGCTTACTGGAAAGACTTTTGAGTTTCCTTCTGCGCATCCTAAGGTGGAGTTATTGAGTAAGCTGCAGCAGTCTGGTTTGATTATGGGAGGTCTTGCTGTTATTATGGCTGGTTCTGATAGTGACATGCCTCATATTGAGAAGATTCAGGCAGCTCTTGCTGATTTTAATGTTAAGTCACAGGTCAGGATTTGTTCTGCGCACAAGCAGCCTGGTCTTTGTGAGAGTATTGTGAAAAAATATAATACTTCTTTGGAGCCTGTTGTTTTTATTGCTGTTGCAGGCGGCACAGATGCTTTGTCTGGTGTTGCTTCTTTTCATAGCGTGTTTCCAGTGATTAGCTGTCCTCCTAAGGCAGAGGAATATCACTCTGGTATCAAGAATCCTCCTGGCAGCTCTAATTCTTTGATTTTAAGGCCGGTTAATGCTGCGCGTCATGCTGCCCAGATTTTAAGCTTTTATAATGAGAATATCAGGAAGATAATTCTTGATAAGAATAATGCAAAGATTAAAAAGCTGGAGATAGCTGATAAGAATACAGGTGGCTAAAATGGGTTTAGACTATTCGCAGGCAGGTGTTAACATCAAGCTTGGTGATGATGCTTCAAAGATATTGTATAATGCTGCTAAGAAAACATTTGAGAATCGCAAAGACAATATTGGCGAGATTATTGTTCCTTTTGATGATTTTTCTGGTGTGCGGGCAGTGCATATTGGCGGTTTGCCAGAAGAAAGTTTTATGTGTACTAGTTTTGATGGTGTTGGCACAAAGGTTGAGATTGCCCAGAGAATGAATAAGCATGATACTATTGCTTTTGATTTGTTTGCGATGGTTTGTGATGATGCTATTGTCCGTGGTGCAGAGCCTGTTTTAGTTGGGAGTGTATTGGATGTTAATTCTTTAGGAAGTGACAAAAATTCTAACCTGCCTCAGCTAAAAGAGCTGGCATTTGGGTATATTGCTGCTGCAAAAGCTGCTAATGTTGCTGTTGTTAATGGAGAGCTTGCAGAGCTTGGTAATGCTGTTGGCGGTTTTGGGAATTTTAAGTATAATTGGTGTGCTAGTGTTACTTGGTTTGCAAATAAAAACAAGCTTTTTACTGGTAAAGAGATTAAGGTTAATGATTCTATTGTTGTTTTAGAGGAAAAAGGCTTTAGGTCTAATGGTTTGTCTTTAGTAAGAAAGACTTTTGAGATGAAGCATGGTGATAATTGGCATAATGCTGAATTTAATGGAGAGAAGCTTGGTAGTCTTGTTCTTGTTCCCTCTACTATATATTCTAAGGCTGTTGTTCACATGCATGGTGGTTTTAAGACACCAGGCTGCTGTGAGATTCATGGTGTTGCTCACATTACTGGGGGTGGATTGCCTGGCAAGCTTGGAAGGGTGCTTAAGCCTAATAAGCTGGGTGCTGAATTAAATGATTTGTTTGAGCCTGGTAAGGCAATGCAGTACTGTCAGGAGCTTGGTAAAATAGATGATAAAGAGGCTTACAAGACCTGGAACATGGGCCAGGGCCTTGCTATTATAACTCCAGAGCCTGATAAGGTTATTGAAGAAGCAAAGAAATTCGGAATTAATGCAAAAATAGCAGGAAAGATAATTCAAGAGCATAAGATTAATATCAAGAGCAAAGGCGTGTTTAATAGGGATCAGGAATTGGTTTTTGATATAGAATGATTTAAATATAAGCTATTCCTAAATAAAAATTAATGAAAAAGAGGTTTTTATTAGGCATATTAGTTTTATTTTGTTTGCTTCTTCCTATTGTGTTTGCAAACACGGTGGAACTGGGCACTTATGTTATCAATGTTGACAGCTATAATTTTGTTGATGGAACTTATGCTTTGGATTTTTGGCTGACTTTAAAGTGTGATTATGATTGCAGTTTTGATGAGTTTTATATTGTTAACAGTATCGATACCCGTTCAGAGCTGGCGTATCATGACGGCCAAGTCAAATCTTATTTAACTCATGCAAAGCTTTCTGCACCTGTTGACTTAAGGGAATATCCTTTTGACAAGCAGCAGATGTTTATGATTATTGAGCATAAGCAATTGCCTGCAAGCGAGCTGAAAATCGTGCCTTTGCTGGAGTTTACAGCTGTTGATGAGCGCGTTCAGATTCCTGGTTGGAGAATTGGGGATTGGCACACAAAAGTCTATGATCATTGGTATTCTGGCTGGGATGATTACTGGCAGGCATATTATTTTTCAGTTGAGCTTGCCCGCCCGGCAATAGATGGAATAATAGAATCTTTTCTTCCTATTCTGTTTCTTGCATTGATAATCTTATTTACGTATTTGTTAGGAACTGATCGTCTTGAGCTTCGTTTGGGTATTGTTGGTTCTGTTTTTGTTGCTCTTGTTGTTTTGCACTTGGCTATGACGAGCCAGTTGCCTTCTGTTGGTCACATGACGCTGTTGGATAAGTTTGTTATGCTTACTTATTTTGTTGCTTTGTGTTCTTTTTTTATTAACACATATCTGCTTCATTTAAGGCATATAAAGAAAAATGTGTGGCTAAAGAAGCTTAATGACTGGACACGATATGGCTTGCCAATTATCTTTATTCTTTGTTATGTGGCTTTGTTTTATTTCTTCTTTAAGTCACTTGTTTAAGAATTATTTCTTTCCAAAATAAAACACTTTGTCTACTGCAACATCCTCAGAAGTAAATCCTCCTTGTTTTGGGTGTTGTTTTGGTTCCTGTTTTTTTGCAAAAGTTGCTTGCGTCTCTTGTTTTGGTTGCTGTTGTTGTGCTGATGCAGGTTTTGCTTGTTTTAACTGCTCTACTGCTTCTTGTAGTGCTACCACGGTCTCTTTTAATGCTTGCACTTCTTGAGCTATCTGCCTGTTTTGTCTCTCTAGCATTATTTGATATTGTCTGTCAAAAGAGCTTCTTTCTTCTGGTTTTTTTTCTGAGCGTGATATTACGTCTCCTACTGCTTCATCCCGTACCATGTTTCCTGCTTTCTGAAACGCTTCCTTTGTGCTGTCTGCCATTCCATGTTTCTTGAGTTCTTTACTAAGTTCATTCATTTTTTTGAGTTTCTCTACATCCATTTTTTCACCAGCCGTTTATTGTTCTAGAATTAGATATCCTTCTTCATCTACAGAGAATACCTTTTTTTGTTGTGTTGGTTTTTCTTCTATTACAGGCTGAGCCCTTGCTCCTGGAGCTTTTTTTGGTTTTTCTGGTTTAGGAATCTTGGCTCTTTTTACAGTAGAAAGCCGCATTGCACATTTATCGCAATAAAGCTTGCCGCCCTCTTTTTTGCCTATGCAGTATGGGCAAAGTTGTTTGCCGCACCAATTGCAAGCCCCAACAGTCTGGCGCCTGTGTTTTGTACATCTCATTTTCCCTTGTGTTTTCTTAATTACAGCTAATATATAAACGTTGCTATACGGCTGCCGGGAATTGAACCCGGGCCACAAGCTCTTTCCTCCTGTATTTTTTGGAATGGGAAGCTCGGATCATACCATTAGACCACAGCCGTGTTTGTTTTAGAATAAAATTGCTTTTATTAATAAAGTTATTATTATTCCTAGCAATATACCTGCTAATACTTCTTTTGCTTTGTGGTGTTTTCTTATGTGTATTGCGTCGTGCACTATTATTGCTGAAAAGCCTATAGAAACAAAGAATATGGTTGAGTTAAATCCTTCTGTAAGTCCTACTGCAGTGCATAGCGCGCTTACAAATGCAGAGTGTGCGCTTGGCATGCCTCCAAGTTCAAAAAAAGCTTTTTTTCTTTTAGAAATAATAATTTTAATGCCTTGGCATAATAACCAAGCGCATAGAATACTGATAAGAATTAATTTCATGCAGGTGTTGCTTCTGCGTCCTCTTCAGAATAGCTTGGCATTGCTGTTTTTGAGATAATCATTATGTCCCCTATTGCTTTTACCAGCTGATGCGGTACTATTACTCCTTTGGCAGAACCCAGTATTTTATTCAGGATTGAGTTTCTTGATGCCCTGACTCTCCAGCCCTGTATTTTTGTTTGTGATAATTGTACTTCTTCTATCTCTCCAAAGTACTCTCCTTGATCAGTAAAGACTTTCATGTCATAGCAGTCTGTGATTTTTTTCATTTTTAGCATAGTAAATCCCTCCTTTAACCTTGTTTTTTAGAGAAAACATTGGTATATATAAACTTTTTGGAACAGGAGTATCTACTTTTACTCGAAAGCTATTTAAATACTGCTGCCTCTAAAACCTTTTATGAAGTACAAGAATCTGTATATTATTGGAACTTCTCATATTGCTTCTCAGAGCATTAAGGAAGTTGAGAAAGAGATTGCCAAGCTTGAGCCAGATATTGTTGCTCTTGAGCTTGACAAAAAGCGTCTTGCTGCTTTGCTTAGTGAAAAAAAGCCTGACAAGATTCGTGTAAAAGACATTAAGAGAGTGGGTTTCAAGGGCTGGCTTTTTTCTGTTATTGGTGCTTGGGTTGAGAAAAAGCTTGGGGACCAGGTGGGTGTGAGTCCTGGTTCTGATATGCTTGCTGCTTTTCATGCTGCGAGAAAGGTTAAGGCTAGGATTGCCTTGATTGATCAGGATATTGAGGTTACGCTTAAAAGGTTCTCGCAAGAGCTTTCTTGGAAAGAGAAGTGGAATTTTTTTGTGGATATTTTTAAGGGTCTTGTTTTTCGCAAGACAGATATTGGTTTTGACTTGAGCACTGTTCCTACTCAGGCAACTATCAGCAAATTGATCAAACAAGTGAAAAAACGATACCCTAACATCTATAAGGTATTAATTATAGAGCGTAATGATGTCATGGCTGCGAATCTTGCTCACTTGTTTTTAAGGTATCCTGACAAGAAGATTGTTGCTATTGTTGGTGCTGGTCACGAGAAGGATATTATGAAGCTTGTGAAGCAGAAAATTAGGGAATGATTTAAATACTTGATTTATAAAAATAAAAGATAATGGGCGCAATAAGCTGGCATGAATACAAGGATAGGATAAAGAGGTATTTTTGGTTTAATAAGACTGAGCTTCGTGATTTCTTGTTTGTTGTATTGTTTTTTGGCTTGATTTTTTCTTTTGACAAGTGGGGCGGTGCTGCTTTTAATCTTATTGAGGGCTTGAAGAACCTTATGCTTGCTTTTGTTCTTGTTGCAATCTCTATATTTATTCATCATGCTGTTCAGAGGCTTGCTGCCTTGTATCTTGGTTATAAGCCTGAGCAGAGGATTTGGTGGCTTGGTATTCTCCTTGGTCTTGCTGTGATTTTTTTCTCTAATGGAAGGATTATGATTTTTGCAGGAACTTATTTGATGATTCACATGATGACTAAGCAGCGTCTTGGCAAGTATCGTTATGGTCCTAGCATGAAGAGCTTTGGTTATGTTGCCATGCTTGGCCCTGTTGCTAATTTGTTGTTTGCTGGTATTCTTAAGGCTATTAATATGAACATTGGTTCTCCGACATTAGATGCTTTTGTTGGTCTGAACTTGCTGCTTGCATTGTATAACACAATTCCATTTCCGCCGCTGGATGGCTCTAGGCTGATGTTTGGTTCTAGGCTTGGTTATTTTTTCTTTATTGGTGGCATGCTTGGTTTTTTGGTGTTTTTTTATGTTCTGGCCTTGTCTATTCTTTTGTGCTTGATTCTTGCATTTATACTTGGAATCATCTTCTGGCTCATTTTTTATATCGCATTTGAGAGATTCTTATAGCACTGGTCACTGGTCATGCACGCAAAAAGTATTTAAATATATTTTATTGAGGTTTGTTTATGCTTAAGAATTTCACCCCTAGATTGTATCAAGAGACTATTCTATCTACTTGTGTTGAAAAGAATTGTTTGGTTGTTTTGCCTACTGGCATGGGTAAGACTGCTGTTGCTATAATGCTTGCTAAGCAAAGATTGTCTAATTTTCCTAAGTCTAAGATTTTACTGCTTGCTCCTACAAAGCCTTTGGCTAAGCAGCATTTGAATACTTTCAAGGATTTGTTGGATTTTGATGATAGTAAGATGGTTTTGTTTACAGGAGAAGTTCCTCCTAAGGCTAGGCAGAAGTTGTGGAAAGATGCGCAGATTATTTTTTCTACGCCGCAGGGTCTTGAGAATGATGTTATATCTAAGAAGATTGATTTAAAAGATGTTTCTTTGCTTGTTTTTGACGAAGCGCACAGGGCTGTTGGTGATTATGCTTATGTTTTTATTGCAAAGCAGTACAATAAGCTTGCTGATTTTCCTAAGATTCTTGCCTTGACAGCCAGTCCTGGTACAGATGTTGAGAAGATTACAGATGTTTGCAAGAATTTGTTTATTGAAGAGGTTGAGATTCGCACTGATTCTGATCCAGATGTTGTTGAGTATGTTCAGGATATGAATATTAAGTGGGTCAAAGTTGACCTTCCTCCTACTTTCTTGAAGATTCAGGATTTTTTGAAGAATTGCTTGAAGTCTAAGATTTCTGAGATGAAGAAATATGGTATTGGCAAGGTAATTATCTATAACTCTAAAAGAGAGCTATTGACTCTGCAGAAGAAATTGCATGCCAAGATGTCTTCTGGTGAGCGTGATTTTTCTGTTATGAAGTGTATTAGTTTGCTGGCAGAGGCTATGAAGGTTCAGCATGGCCTTGAATTGCTTGAATCACAAGGCATTTCTGCCCTGAATTCTTATCTTGATAAGATTTTTTCAGAAGCAAAGACCACTAAGGTTAAGGCTACGCAGAATTTAGTTGCAGATGCTCATTTTAAGTCAGCTTATGTCTTGACTCAGAAATTGTTTGATGCTGGTGTTGAGCACCCTAAGCTTGCAGAGGTTAAAAAAACTTTAAAGTCTGAGTTTGAGAATAATCCTTCTAGCAAGGTTATTTTGTTTACTCAGTATCGCGATTCTGCTTCAAAGGTTCTTGAGGTGATTAAGGATATTTCTGGTGTGTTTCCTGTTATTTTTGTTGGCCAGGCTAAGAAAAACGGCTCTGGTTTAAGTCAGAAACAGCAGATTGAGATTCTGGATCAGTTTAGGGATGGTATGCATAATGTCTTGATTGCTACTAGTGTTGCAGAAGAAGGTTTAGACATTCCTAAGGTTGATTTAGTTATGTTTTATGAGCCTTTGCCTAGTGCTATTCGTACAATTCAAAGAAGAGGCCGTACTGGCAGGCAGGATAAAGGCCGTGTTGTTGTTTTTCTTGCGAAAAACACGCGTGATGAAGGTTATCGTTGGTCTTCTTTTCATAAGGAGAAAAGAATGCATCGTGTCTTGAAGGATTTAAAGAGTAAATTGCAGTTAAAGAAAGAGGCCCAGCCAAAGCTTGCTAAGTTTTGTGATGATGTTCAGAAGATTAAGATTTTTGCAGATTATCGGGAGAAAGGCTCTGGAACAATAAAAGAATTGTGCGACTTGAATGTTGATTTGAAATTAGAGATGCTTGATTCTGCTGATTATGTTTTAAGCTCTCGTGTTGGTGTTGAGATAAAGAATGTCAAGGATTTTGTTGATTCTATTGTTGACGGCAGGTTACTTGGCCAATTGAAGGTTTTGAAAGAGAAGTTTGAGCGTCCTGTTGTGATTATTGAAGGTTCTGAGGATATGTTTTCTATGCGTAATGTTCACCCTAATGCTATCCGTGGCATGCTTGCCACTATTGCTGTTAGTTATGGCATTCCTGTAATCCAGACTAAAGATTTCAAGGATACTGCGCATACTTTATTAGCCATGGCTCGTCGTGAGCAGGAGAATGGCAGCAAGGAATTTAGTTTGCATTCCTGTAAAAAGCCTTTAACCCTGAAAGAACAGCAGGAGTATATTGTTTCTTCTCTTCCTTTTGTCGGTCCTTCTGCTGCAAAGGAATTATTAAAGCACATGAAAACAGTAAAGAACATCATCAATGCAGATGAAAAAGACTTAAAGCAAGTCAATAAAGTCGGCGATAAGATTGCTAAAGGCATAAAGGATGTTGTTGAGAAGGATTATGAAAATTAAGAAAGATTTATAAGCGCTTTGTTCTGTTGTTGTTTTATGAAAAAGAAACTCTTGAGATCAGATCAGATAATAACCACACAGGATTATCCAGTATATAATAAGCATATATTAGTGATATTCTTTAGGGTTTTCAGTAAAGGGTTTGGAAAAATACTGCCTCCTGTTCCTGTTTTTCATATCTCATCTGGAATTCCTTATGTTAAAGGAAAAGATGCTAAATCTAAGAGATACAATAAGATGTTGTCAAGTTACCTAGAGAAAAATCCTAGAGCAAAGTATTTTCTGATAGATGGCGGGCATAAGACATCTGCAGCTGCATTAGCACACAAACTGATTCCTGCGATAATTATGGAGAATGATAAGGATTTTACAAAAATTCGTAGATTACAATCAAAAGGAGAGTTTTTTGGATTCCACAATCCTTCAAAAACACTGAAAGCGTGCATCAAAGAAGCGGCTAAGCATCATTTTGGTGCTAAAAAATTTCTAACTGTAGAAGATAAAGTTAAAAAAATGATTAAGCATAAAGATGTGCCTAAATATATGATATCTGCATATAAAAAATAAATTTATTCAATCAAATCCTTGTGTGCATTAACAAATGCTTTGATGCTTCTGTCAAATGTTTTTTCAACTTCTGGCGGGAACAAGCAGCCAGGCAATTCTCCTCTTTCTCTGTGTTCTCGTATGCATTCGCAGCAGATTCCTTTGTTTGGGCATCCTGGGTATGTGCAGGTGCATTCTTTGAGGTTTTTTTCTTTTTGGCACTCCATTTTACACCTTCATTGAGTTTAATCTTTTGATTCTTTCCTGCATTGCAGGGTGTGTGCTGAACAAGCTAACCAGCCCTCGTGCAGAAAATGGGTTTGTGATAAACAAGCTGCTTGTTGCAGTGTTTCCAAACCTGATAGGATTGTTTTTGTTTGCCTGCTCTAGTTTATGCAGTGCACTTGCCAGTGCTTTTGGTTCTTTTGTAAATTGTGCTCCTGTTGAGTCTGCCAGATACTCTCTTGAACGAGATATTGCTAATTGTATTATTACTGCGATTATTGGTGTTAGTATTGCCAAGAACAACAAACTTAAACCATTTCCTCCTCTGTCATCTCGCATTCCTCCGAATATTGCTGCAAATCTTGCCATGAATGCTAGATAAGATATCACTGCTGCAATTGTTGCAGCAATAGTAGACACAAGAATATCTCTATTCTTTACATGCGCAACTTCATGAGCAATTACTCCTTTTAGTTCTTTTTCGTCGAGAATCTTTAGTATTCCTTGTGTGCATGCAACTACTGCATTTTTTGGGTTTCTTCCTGTTGCAAATGCATTTGCATTGTCTGTAGGCACTATGTAAACTTTTGGTTTAGGGATTCCTGCGCTTTTAGAAACCTCTGAAACTATTTTATGCAGTTGGGGATACTCTGATTTTTTTGCAGGTTGCGCTCTGTATAACCTCAATACAATTTTGTCAGAGTAAAAATAGCTTCCAAAGTTCATTATCACTGCTATTGCCAGTGCAATGCTTAGTCCTGTTGTTCCTCCTATTAATTGTCCTGCAACCAGCATTAATCCTGTTAATATTCCGAGTAAGAGTACTGTCTTTATTTGGTTCCACATAATTACACCCCAATCTATAAAACACTGTTTTACTATTTAAAGCTTATTAATCTAACCACTGGACACTCTATCGCAACAAATATATACTAGCATAATATTCATTTGTTTGGGGGTATTATGGCTATCCATCTCAGCACTTTATTGAAGTTTTACAAGAGAAAAGATATCTGTGATGCTATCATACAGGCTGCTGATGACAAGGAAATTGCTATTAAGTTTGGGGATAAAGGCTTTGGCAAGAGGCCTGACGTTCTAAAATACCCTAAGGATGTTCTTGAGTTTGCTAAGAAAGGCGCCACTTCTTTCCATTGTTCAGAAGAATTGTGGGTTAATCCATTGCAGCTAAACCCTACTTTATCAAGAAAAGATATGGATGAATTAAGAAAAGGCTGGGACTTGGTATTAGATATTGACTGTCCTGTCTGGGAGTATTCTGCTATTGCAGCTGACTTGTTAGTGCAGGCCATGAAATATCACGGCGTCAACACGATTTCTGTTAAGTTTTCTGGTAATCATGGTTTTCATATTGCTGTTCCTTTTAAGGCGTTCCCTAGGACTGTTCATGGCAAGCCAACGAGATTATTGTTTCCAGAAGGTCCGAGAAAGATTGCAGGTTATCTTGGTGAGATGATCCGCCCTCATCTTGCGAGAAAATTAGTTGAATACGAGAATATAAAGACTATCTGTAAAAATATTGGCAAGGATTTCAAAGAGGTTGTAAAAAATGGCAGGTTTGATCCCTTTGAGGTATTGCAGATAGACACTGTATTGATAGCAACAAGACATCTCTACAGGATGCCTTATGCTTTTAATGAAAAGTCTGGTTTAATCAGCATTCCTATAAAATCAGAGGATATCTTAAAGTTTAAGAAAGAAGACGCAAAGCCTGAAAACGTAAAGGTTAACATGCATTTTCTTGACCAAAAGCCAGAGCCTAATGAAGCAAAGAAACTCATACTCCAGGCTTTTGATTTTGAGGTTAAAGAGCAGGAGATTAAGATAAAGCAGACCAAGGGTGATTTCTCTTCTCCTGAGAATGCTGTTCCAGTGGAGTATTTTCCGCCGTGCATAAATAGTATTCTTAAGGGTTTGCAAGACGGCAAGAAGCGTTCTTTGTTTGTTCTAATGAATTTCCTGCATTCCTGCGGCTGGGAGTATGACAAGATTGAGGAATTGCTGGAAAATTGGAATAAGAAAAATCCAGAAAAGTTAAGAGAAGTAATAATCAAGGGCCAGGTAAGATATCATAAAGCTAACAAGAAAAAAGTTCTTCCCCCGAATTGCAGTAATAAGTCATATTATCTTGATATGCATGTCTGCAATCCTGATAATTTCTGCCCTAGGATTAAGAATCCTGTGAATTACGCTATTCTAAAACAAAAGTTAGTTTATTTAACAAAAACAAAGAAAAAAAAGAAAAAGGTTAAAAAGACTAACAAGGTACCTATTGACCAATAGCAACCTTTATAAACAAACTTGTGTTTCTTTCACAAATCTGACTAGCCTGGAAAGAAGCATTTCAGTACAAACGTCGGAGGTGGAGATTAACTCTTTTACTTCTACGAAATGCTTCAAAGGTTCTGTCGGTATTGAGGGGTGTGTACTAAGGTACACTATCTTGTTTAAAAATGCCTACAAAAAGAAGTCCAAGAAAAGGAAGTATGCAGGTTTGGCCGAGGAAAAGGGCCAAGTCAGAGACAGTCAGAGTTAGGTCTTGGGCTAAGTCAAAAGATGCAAAGCCTCTTGGTTTTCCAGGATACAAGGCTGGCATGACTCACATTCTCATAACAGACAACCGGGCAAACTCCATCACAAAAGGAGAAGACATAAGATTCCCTGTGACAGTGATTGAGTGTCCGCCGATCAAACTGATTGGCTTCACACTCTATAAAAAAGACGCTTATGGTCTTCATGCTTCTTCTCAAATTCTCGCTGACAAACTGGACAAAGAGCTTGCAAAGAAGTTTCCTTTGCCTAAAAAATCAAAGAAAAAAGTTAGCGACGTAAAGATTGAAGAGTATGCAGACTTGATGCTTCTGGTTCAGACACAGCCAAAGCTTACAGGTATTGGCAAGAAAAAGCCAGAGATTTTTGAGCTGGGTATTGGCGGTGACCTGAATGCTAAATTTGATTTTGTTAAGAATAATCTTGGAAAAGAGCTTAAGGTCGAGGATGTTTTGCAGGAAGGCATGCTGCTTGATTCTCATGCAGTAACTAGGGGCAAAGGCTTTCAAGGTCCTGTCAAGAGATTTGGTGTTGCAATAAGACAGCACAAGTCTGAGAAGACAAAAAGAGGCCCTGGTTCTTTAGGTCCATGGCACGGCAAGCTTAACTGGACAGTCTCTAATGCTGGCCAGATGGGCTATCATCAGCGTGTCGATTATAATAAGTGGCTTCTAAAGATCGGCAATAAGCCTGAGGAAATTAATCCAAAAGGCGGTTTTCTTCATTATGGTGATGTAAAAAACAACTATATTCTTGTCAAAGGCTCTATCCAGGGACCAGCTAAAAGAATGATCAAGCTTATACAGGCTGTCCGGCCTGATCCAAAAGTTCCTAAAGAGGCGCCAGCTATTTCATATGTGTCTCTAGAGGCAAAGCAGTAAAATGGAATTAAAAGTTTTAACAGCACAAAACACAGAATCTGGCAAGAAGAAGCTGCCGAAACAGTTTAGCGAGCCTGTTAGGCTGGATCTTATTAAGCGGGCTGTTGAAGCTATTCAGTCTCATAACAGGCAGCAGTATGGTGCTGATTTCCGTGCAGGACTGAAGCATAGTGCTACCTTGAGCAAGAAGCGTAGGGAGTATAGGGCTTCTTATGGTCACGGAATCTCCAGGGTTCCTAGAAAGATAACATCCAGAAGAGGTACGCAGTTTAATTGGACTGCTGCGATTGTTCCTGGTGTTGTTGGCGGACGAAGAGCACACCCTCCTAAGGCTGAGAAAGTTTATGCTAAAAAGATTAATGACAGGGAAAGAAGAAAAGCAATTCGTTCTGCAATTGCTGCTACATTAAATAAAGAGCTTGTTGCAGAGAGAGGGCATGTTTTGCCTGAAAAATTCCCATTCCTTGTCTCAAAAGATTTTGAAAAGCTTGAAAAGACAAAGGCGGTTCTTGACAGCTTGAAAAAATTAGGTCTTGAAAAGGATCTTGCGCGTGCTTCAAAGAAAAAAGTTCGTGCTGGAAGAGGAAAATCTAGAGGAAGAAAATACAAGAAAAGCAAGGGTGCTTTGATTGTTGTCTCAGGAAAATGCAAGCTTTTGAAGGCTGCAGATAATATTCCTGGGGTGGATGTTGTTGAGATAAAAAATATCAATGCAGAGCTTTTGGCTCCTGGTGCTCAGCCAGGAAGGCTTACTTTATTCACAGACTCTGCAATTGAGATACTTGAGAAAGAAAAACTGTTCATGTAAAAATGGAATCACTAAGAGTAATCAAATATCCATTGGCGACTGAGAAATCAATCAGGCTGATGGAGGCAGAAAACAAGTTGATTTTTGTAGTTGATGATAAAGCAAACTGCAATGATGTAAAAAAAGCTGTTGAAGAGGTTTTCAAGGTCAAGGTTGACAAGGTTAATACTTACATAATGAAAGGCAAGAAAAGGGCGTATGTCAAGTTTGCAAAAGAATTTCCTGCAATTGACATTGCAACTAATCTTGGATTAATGTGATAATATGGGAAAGAATCTGATACAACAAGCACGGGGAACAGGAAGCCCAAGATACAAGGTTCCAAGCTTCCGGTTTAAGACAGATGGAAGGCTAAGATCCCCTAGGACTGAATGTATTAATGGAAAGATTCTTGATATCTTGAATTGTCAGGGCCACTCTGCTCCTGTTATCAAGGTTAAGTATGATGATGGTGAGACACGGTTGATGATTGCTCCTGAAGGTATCCGTGTTGGAGACACTCTTTCAGCTGGTCAGGGCGCAGTTGCTGAGCCTGGAAATATTCTTTCACTTGCAGAGGTTCCTGATGGAACTTTCATCTTTAATATAGAGAGCCAGCCAGGTGATGGCGGCAAGTTTTGCAGGGCTTCTGGAAACACTGCAAGATTGCTCACAAAATCAGATAAATATGCTACTGTTATGCTTCCTTCAAAAAAGCAGAAGAAATTCAACTTAAAGTGCCGTGCAATGGTTGGTATTATTGCTGGCGGCGGAAGGCATGAGAAGCCTATATTGAAGGCAGGAATCATGCATTACAAGAAAAAGGCAAAGAACAAGCTGTATCCAAGGACAGGCGGTTCAAAGATGAATGCTATTGATCATCCATTTGGTAACAAGCGTTCAGCTCGTAAGGCAAAGCAGAAGCCGGTTTCAAGGTTTGCGCCTCCTGGAAGAAAGGTTGGTAAGCTTGCAGCTAAGAGGACTGGTAAGAGGAAATAAACATGGCAAAGATATTTTTATTTCGTGGAAAGAAAGTTGAGGAATTAAAGAAGATGTCTCTTACAGAGTTTGCAGAGCTTTTGACATCAAGAGAGAGAAGATCTTTGAAAAGAGGCTTTACACCTGCGCAAAAAAAGCTGCTTGAGGCTCTGAAAAAAGATAAGAGGGATTACAAGACGCACTGCAGGGACATGATTATCATTCCTGAGATGATGGGTAAGTCAGTCAGGGTTCATAATGGCAAGGAGTTTGTCATGATTAAGATTAATGAAGAGATGCTTGGTCACAGGCTTGGGGAGTTTGCAGTTACTCGGAAGAAAGTTGCGCACTCTAGCCCAGGTATTGGTGCTACTAGATCAAGCGCGAGCTTGTCAGTGAGGTAAACATGAGCTATAAGTATTCAACAAATATCGGGGAAAATTGTGCTAAAGCAGTAGGCTTGGCTCTGCCAATCTCACGTAAGCAGTCAATAATGATTTGTAAGTTCATTCGAAACAAGAATGTTCAGCTTGCAAAACAACATCTTTCAGAGGTTATTTTGAAAAAGCGCGCAGTTCCTTTCACAAGATTCAATGATGATATGGGTCATAAGGCAGGCATGGCTGCAGGAAGATACCCTATTAAGGCTTGCCAAAATATATTGGCTCTGCTTGAGTCTGCTGAGGCTAATGCGCAGTTCAAGGGTTTGAGCACTGCTGACTTGGTTGTCATGCATGCCAGTGCTCAGAAAGGTCCTGATTCCTGGCGGTATGGACGGCACATCAGGAGGCAAGCTAAGAGAACTCATATTGAGATTGTGCTTGAGGAGAGAAAGACTGCTAAGAAAGAGAAAAAACAGGAAAAAGCAAAGCCAAAGGAGACAAAATCAGCTGAAGCTCCTAAAAAAGAAGTAAAGCCTGTTGTTAAAGAAGAGAAAAAACCTGAAGTTAATAAAGAACAATCAAAAGAAGAGTCAAAGCCTGAAGCTAAAAAAGAAGAGTCAAAGTCTCAAGAAAAAAATCAAGCTGCAAAAGAAGAGGTTAAGAAGAAATGATTGAAAGAAAATTGCTTAAGTCAAAGATGAAGGAATTCCAGGTTGAGGATTACATAGCAAAGACTCTTCAGAATGCTGGTCACTCTCACACAAAGCTTGTCAGGACTCCTCTTGGCGAGAAGATCATTATCTTTGCTTCAAGGCCTGGCATTGTTGTTGGCCGTAAGGGAGAGAATATCAAGAAGTTAACTAATACTTTAAAGAGAAAATTCAAGTTTGAGAATCCTCAGATTGAAATCTCTGAGGTTGAGAATCCTAATCTTGATGCGCAGATTGTTGCTGAAAAGATTGCTTCAACTCTTGAGCGTTTCGGTCTTAAGAGGTTCAAGGCAACCGGCCACAAGACACTTAGTGATGTCATGAGTGCTGGAGCAATTGGTATCGAGATTGTTATGTCTGGAAAAATTCCAAGCACAAGAGCAAGGAGCTGGAGATTTTATTCAGGTTACCTGAAGAAATGCGGAGACATTGCATTAACTGGTGTAAAAACTGCTTATGCTAGTGCTCAGTTAAAGTCAGGCACAGTGGGTATTCGTGTTAAGATTATGCCTCCTGATGTTAAGCTGCCTGACGATATCGAGATTACAGAAGAGCCAACACAAGAAGTTGAGGAAGTCAAGGAAAAATGAAGCTTAAGGATCTTAAAGCAATGCCGGCAGAGGAGCTCAAGGTTAAGAAAATTGAGCTCTTGAATGAGCTTATCAAGGAAAAAGCTCAGGTTGCTACTGGCACTGTCCCGAAAAATCCAAGCAAGATTAAGCTTGCTAGAAGGACTATCGCAAGGATAAATACTATACTTGCAAACCAGGAGGTTAAGAAAAAAGCATGACAGCATGTCCAAGATGCGGTCTACCACAAGACCTTTGCGTTTGTGAGAGCATAGCAAAAGAAAGCCAGAAGATTATCGTGAAGATAATTAAGAAAAAGTATGGCAAAAAATACACGACAATACACGGGATCGACCCAAAAGAGATCGACCTCGATAAGCTGGCTAAACAACTGAAAGCAAAATTTGCTTGCGGAGGCACTGTCAAGAGCGGCATTATTGAGCTGCAGGGCGGCGGTGGAAAGTCTCCTGCTGCAGAGCAGAGGCACCTTGGCGAGGTAAAGCAGATTTTAGTTGAGAATGGCTTTGCTCCGGAAACAATATTGATTAAGTGAACAATGCAAAAGGTCAAGAAGCTCGTCAAGGATGAGTTGATTGGTAGGACTGTTGAAATCATTGGCTCTGCCAACAAGGCAAATGTAGGCATTTGCGGCAGGATCGTGGATGAGACCAAAAATTTGCTGGTCATCGAGACCTTGAAAGGGCTGAAAAAGGTCCTTAAGAAAACAAATACCTTCCAGATATCATATCTGGAAGATAAAGTCACGCTCAAAGGCGAGCTGTTGTATGGTGCGCCTGAAGAAAGAATCAAATCAAAGGTGAAAAATGAAAACAGAAGCTAAGGACAATAAACAACCGGGTTTTGATAGCTTGAGCCTTAGAGGACGTACTTTTAGAGGGGTTGTTATCAATGATGTTATGCAGAAGACTGTCACAGTAGAGTGGGAGAGAAGAAAGCATAATACAAAGTATGAAAGATACGAGAAAAAGAGGACTCGTGTTAAAGCTCATAATCCTGAAAAAATTAACGCTAAAAAAGGCGATCTTGTTGAGATAAGGGAGTGTAGGCCTTTGAGCAAGACAAAGAATTTTGTTGTTATTAAGAAGCTTGGCGAGGAGAGATTATTCAAAGAGCGTGAAAAGTCTCTTGAAGAGTCCAAGGTCAAGCAGAAAAAAGCTGAAGAGCCTGTTGAAGAAAAACCAGCAGAAGTTCCAGCTGAAGAGCCTGAGAAAATAGAAGAGGTTCCTGAAAAAGAAAAAGTAGAGGAAGCAAAAGATGAAGGCAGTTAAGGCATCAATTGGGAGGGTATTGCCCCACAATGCAAAGATTCTTGCTTGTGATAATTCCGGTGCCAGGATTTTGAAAGTTATTAGTGTATTTGGTCATAAGACCAGGAAAGGAAGATACTCTGCAGCAGGTGTTGGTGATAAGATAAAGGCATCTGTTGTTGTTGGAAAGCCGGATATGAGAAAGCAGGTCGTGACAGCTGTTATTGTTAGGCAGAAAAAAGAATATCTGAGAAAAGACGGCACAAGGATACGGTTTGAGGATAATGCCGCTGTTATACTAAAAGATGATTTAGGCAATCCTAAGGGAACCATGATTAAGGGCCCTGTTGCTAAAGAGGCTTGTGAAAGATGGCCTAATGTTGCCAAGATAGCAAGCAATGTTGTTTAGAGAGGTAAAAAATGGATTGGTCAAGTGCTTGGAAGTCAAGTAAAAAACCGAAAAAACAAAGAAAGTATGTGAGGAACGCCCCAAAGCATGTTCAGGGCGCGCAGTTAGGTAGTCACCTCTCTCCTGAATTAAGGAAAAAGCACAACAAGCGTGCTATGCGCGTGAGAAAAGGTGACAAGGTTAAGGTTATGGTCGGTACTTTCAAGGGAAAGACAGGCAAGGTTGACCGCATTGACACTAAAAAGCAAAGAATCTTTGTTTCAGGTATTGAGATATTGAAAAAAGACGGAAGTAAGGCCCTTTATCCTGTGAAGCCGTCTAATTTGATGATTCAAGATATTGATTTAAGCGATAAGAGGAGAATAAAGAAAGCAAAATGAAATCACATCTAAAAAGATTAGTTATTCCAAAAAGCTGGACACTGCTTAAGAAGGAAGAGAAGTTTGTAGTCAGGCCTAGGCCTGGTGCTCATCCTGCAAAACTTAGCATGCCTATTACTTTATTGTTTAAGAGCTTGGGTTATGCATCAACAACTGCAGAAGTCAAGAAGATTCTGAACACAAAAGAAGTGCTTGTTGATGGGAAACGTGTTAAAGAGCACAAGTTTCCTGTCGGTTTGATGGATGTTATCACAATTAAAGATACAAATGATGCTCTGAGGATAGTGCTTGATAAAAAAGGCAGGCTGAAGGTTGTTCCTGCTGATAAAGAGGAAACTCAACTTAAGTTATGCAGAGTCAAGAAAAAGACTGCTTTAAAGAAAGGAAAGATCCAGCTTAATCTTTCTGATAACAGGAATATCTTGACAGACAAGTCTGCTGTTAAGGCAGGGGATTCTGTCTTGATTACAGTTCCTTTCCAGGAAATCAAGGAGCATTTGCCGCTTGAGAATGGTGCTGTGATTTACTTGATTGGTGGTAAGCGTATTGGACACAAGGGAACTGTGGATAGTATTGAAGGTAATAAGCTGATTTATTCAGAGGCAAGGAAAAAGCACGAGTCCTTGAAAAAATATGCTTTTGTTATTGGTAAAGGCAAAGAGGCTATCAAGTTAGAATGAATCAAATGCAGCAGTTAAGGATAGAGAAAGTGACATTGAATATTGGCGCTGGTAAGGATCAGACCAAGCTAGATAAAGGAATTGTTTTGATCAAGGCTATTACAGGTATTGAGCCTGTTAAGACTGTTACTAGTAAAAGGATTCCTGGCTGGGGCTTGAGACCTGGTCTTCCTATTGGCTGTAAGTTGACTTTAAGAAAGCAGAAAGCTGTGGAAATTTTGAAAAGATTGCTTGAAGCAAAGGATAAGAAGCTTGCTGAGTCCCAGTTTGATGAGCAGGGAAATATTTCATTTGGTATTCATGAATATATAGACATCCCTGGTGTCGCATATGATCCTAAGATTGGGATTATGGGTCTTCAGGTGTGTATCTCTCTTGAAAGGCCTGGTTTCAGGATTAAGCGCAGGCGTCTTGAGCCTAAGAAGATTCCGAAAAAGCATCAGATTAGCAGGGAAGAGGCTATTAAGTTTATTCAGGATAATTTTAATGTTGTTGTAGGTGATGTTGCATGACTATAAGCGATTGGAGAAAGGTCTTGAAGCAGTTAAAGCCAAAGCCTGCCAAGATGAAGAAATATATCAAGCATAATGCCCCTAAAGACAGGGCTGTTGGTAGGAGAAAGATTAAGTGCAGCCAGTGCGGAAGATATGGCGGTCATGTCAGTAAGTATGGACTTGCGCTGTGCAGGCATTGCTTTAGGGAAATCGCTCCGAAAATAGGTTTTAAAAAATACAATTAAGGTGTTAAAATGAACAATGATCCATTAGCAAATGCATTGTCCGCAACTCTGAATTATGAGCTTGCGGGAAAGAAAGAAATTATGATTAGCCCTACCTCTAAGGTGATATTAGGGGTTTTAAAGATATTAAATGCTCATCAGTATGTTGGGCAGTTTGAGACGATTACAGATGCTAGGGGCGGTTATATAAAACTGCATTTGCTTGGAAATCTTAACAAATGTGGTGTTATCAAGCCGCGGTTTAGTGTTGGATGGCAGGATTTTGATAAGTTTGAGAAGCGGTACCTTCCTGCAAAAGGCATGGGTATTATTATAATCTCAACAAATAAGGGTTTGATGACTCTTGATGAGGCACGGGAAAAGCAGATTGGAGGAAAGTTAATAGCTTATTGTTACTAAAATGAAGCAGGATTTTGATGAAGTTATTGAAATTCCTGATGGAATTCAGGTGACTGCAGATAAAGAAGTAGTTGTAATGGGTCCGAAAGGTGAGCTTAAGAGAAGCTTCATTTATCCAGGTATATATATCAAGGTTGAAGGCAAAGAAATCAAGATAACTTCAAAAAATGCCACAAAACGTGAGAAAAAATTGATTTTTACTTACAAAGCACATTTAGCAAATATGCTTCAGGGTGTTCAAGAGCCTTGGGTTTACAAGCTGAAGGTTTGTGCAAGCCATTTTCCAATGAATGTTAGTGTTAGTGGCAAGGAGTTTATTGTAAAAAACTTTCTTGGAGAGAAGGTTCCGAGAAAGATATTGATCAAGGAAGGAGTCACAGTGAAAGTTGATGGAAAAGATGTCCTTGTTGAGTCAATTGATAAGGAACTGGCAGGAAATACTGCTTCAGAAATTGAATTATTGACTGTTGTTAGGGGCAGGGACCTGAGGGTTTTCCAGGACGGCATTTACATTACTGAAAAGGCAGGTAAACCAATAAAATGAGTGTTAAAGAAAGCTTGGATTTGAGGAAAAAAATCAAGAGCAAGAAGCCGAAGTATCTTAGAGAGGAACATCATAAAAAGAAGGCTGTTAACAAAAAGTCTTGGAGAGGTCCTCGAGGAAGACACAGCAAGATGCGGCATGGTTTCCAGGGTCACAGAGCAACTTTAGAGGTTGGCTATGGTTCTCCTAGAGAGGCAAGGCACTTGCATAGCTCTGGTTTGTTGCCTGTTGTTGTTTGTAATATTGCTGAGTTGTCTGCACTAGATAAGTCACGGCAGGCAGCTGTTATTTCATGCAGGGTAGGAAACAAGAAAAAGGTCGTGCTTGTTAACAAAGCTAAGGAGCTTGGCTTGAAGATTATTAATGTTAAGGATATTACTGCTTTCCTGAAAAAGATTGATGATCAATTAAAGGCAAAGAAAGAGAAGAAAGAGACCGCTGCTAAAGACAAGGCAGCTAAGAAGAAAGAGAAAGAGAAAAAAGCTGAAGAAAAGGCAAAAAAGGCAGCAGAAGCTCCTGAAGATTCTAAGAAAAAAGAAACAAAAGAGCTTGAGAAGGTCTTGACCAAGAGGGAACGATGAAAAAATTGAAACTTCAGAAAAGATTGGCAGCAGAAATGTTGAAGTGTTCTCCTAATAGAGTGCACTTTGTTCCTGAAAGGCTCTCTGATATAAAGGAAGCTATAACTAAGGCAGATATTCGCGGACTTATCAAGCAGGGCGTTATCAAAGAGAGACCGGTTATAGGAATCTCAAGGGTTCGTGCCCGAAAAATCAAGCTTCAGAAAAGAAAGGGCCGCCAGAAAGGAAGCGGTTCAAGAAAAGGCAAGTTTTCTGCTCGCGCAAAGCCTAAAGATGTTTGGATGAATGCAGTCCGTGCTCAAAGAAAGTTTTTGAAAGAGCTTAAGGACAAGGACCTGCTGACTCCTGGCAGTTTTTGGGATTTGTACCGCAAGTCTAAGGGTGGTTTTTTCAGGAGTGTGCGTCACATTAAGTTGTTTATTAAAGAAAAAGGAATGGTTAAGGAAAAATGAGTAGGTTTACAGTAGCTAAGAGAAGGAAAAGAGAAGGAAAGACAGATTACAAGAAACGGTTAAATCTTTTGATGTCTAAGAAGCATAGGTTGATTATTCGTAAGAGTCTTAAGAACTTGTCTTTGCAGGTTGTTGAGTTTGCTCCTGCCGGTGATAAGGTAGTATTGTCTGTAAATTCGCATGATATTCAGAAGCTTGGATGGAAGGCTAATTCGAATAATTTGCCTGCAGCATATCTTTGCGGTTACTTGCTTGGTACAAAAGCTCTTGCAAAGAAGATAAAGGATTGTATTTTAGATCTTGGAATGCAGAGCAGTGTTAAAAAGGGTGTGTTGTTTGCAGCTTTAAAAGGTGTTGTTGATGCTGGCCTTAATGTTCCGCACTCTGAAAATGTGTTTCCTGAGGAAAAAAGGATTAAAGGAGAGCATATTGCAGATTATGCTAAGTCACTTAAAGAAAACAAGGAAAAATATGAAAAACAGTTTGCTGCCTGCTTAAAGCAGGGTTTTGATCCTGAGAAGTTGCCTGCTCATTTTGATGAAATTAAAGCTAAGATTGGTGCTAAAAAATGACTGAAGAAGAAGAAAAAACGGTTCAAGAACCTGTAGAAGAAGAATCTGTTGAGGAAGAAGAAAAGTTAGATGTAGAGAAAGAAACGATGGAGGTTCCTGAATCAGAAGATTTTGTTGAGGAAAAGCCGATTTCTGCTGAGCTTGAAGGCTGGAAGCCTAAGACTAGTGTTGGCAAGCAGGTGCAGTCTGGTGAAATTACTGATATTGATGTGATACTTGATTCTGGCAAAAGAATTCTTGAGCCCCAGATTGCTGATGCTCTTTTGCCTGGGTTGCAGAAAGAATTATTGCTGGTTGGCCAGTCAAAGGGAAAGTTTGGCGGCGGTTCTAGGAGAATTTTCAAGCAGACTCAAAAGAAAACACCAGAGGGCAATAACCCAAGTTTTGCTTGTTTTGCTGTTGTTGGAAATGAGGATGGATATGTTGGCGGTGGTTTTGGAAAGTCAAAAGATACTGTTCCTGCTCGTGAAAAGGCAACAAGAAATGCTAAATTGAATGTTTTCAAGATTAGACGTGGTTGTGGCAGTTGGGAATGTGGCTGCAAGACTCCGCACTCAATACCTTTTGAGGTTTCTGGAAAATGCGGCTCTGTATGTATACGGCTTATTCCTGCTCCAAAGGGAAAGGGCCTTTGTATTGAGCCGGAGTGTGCAAAGATTTTGAAGCTTGCAGGTATTAGGGATGTCTGGAGCAAGACATTTGGCCAGACTAAGGTCAAGACAAATCTTGTCAAGGCATGCATGGATGCGTTAAAACAGCTTATGAAAGTTAAGGTTAATCCAAATAAGTATGCTGCTCTTGGTATTGCAGAGGGCAGGGCTACAACAAGAATGCAAGAGGAAGAGAAGAATGAGTAAGATTGCTATTATTAGGATTAAGGGGCCGTTGCAGACTACTGCTGCTGTAAAGGATACTATGAAGATGCTTAATCTTAATAAGAAATTTAATTGTGTTATTGTAGAGGACAATCCTTCTTATAAGGGTATGCTTAAGAAAGTTGAGCACTTGATAACCTGGGGAGAGGTTTCTGAAGAAACAATCAAGCTTCTTGAGAAAAGAAAAAAAGGGAAATATTTCGCGCTTCACCCGCCGAAAGGTGGTTTTGAAAGAAAAGGAACAAAGATGCCTTTTAAGTTAGGGGGAGCATATGGCTATCGTAAGGAAAAGATTAATGATCTTATCAAGAGGATGTTATAATGACTATTAAGCGTAGACGAAAAAGCACAAGAAGTCATGGTTCTAGGACGTGCGGTTATGGTGTGTCTCACCGTGGTGCTGGTGAGCGTGGTGGCCGCGGAAGAGCTGGAACAGGCAAGAAGGGCAAGTGTAAGATGCCTGTCAAGGGCAAGTGGACTATTCAGTACTTTGGAAAGACTGGTTTTAAGTCTAAAGGCTTGCGTTATGCTAAGCATTATACTATTAATTTAAGGCAGTTAGAGGAATTGCTTGATAATTTTGTGAAGGAGAAGTTTGCTGTTCTTGAAAAGGATGTTTATGTTGTTAATCTTACTGATTTAGGCATTGATAAGTTGCTTTCAGCTGGCAAGGTTTCAAAGAAGTTCAAGATTAATGTTGCTTTTGCTTCAAAAGCTGCTGTTGAAAAGGTTAAGGCAGCTGGCGGGGAAGTTGTTTTGCTAGAAAAAAAAGCAAAGAAAATGCCTGAAACAGAGGAAAAAGGTAAAGAAGAATGAGTTTTTTCAAGAACTTGCTGTATAATCTTCCTGAAGTCAAAGGCCCTACTCAAAAAAGGCTCTCTTTCAAGGAGAAACTGAAATGGACTGGGATAATTCTTGTGTTATTTTTTGTTTTGGGCATGGTTCCTTTGTTTGGATTGGGCCAGAACGCTTTGCAGAGGTTTGAGTTATTGTCTGTTATTCTTGGGGCGAGTTTTGGTTCAATTATTTCTTTGGGTATTGGCCCTATTGTTACTGCATCTATTGTTTTGCAGTTGTTGAATGGTTCTGGTATATTGAAATTTGATCTTACTTCCCATGAAGGCAGGAAGACTTTTCAGGGTGTTCAAAAAATATCTGCAGTATTCTTCATTATTTTTGAGGCGTGTATTTATGTTTTTATGAGTGGCTTGGCTCCTCCTGCAGAGCTTGCAGGAACTGCTCTTTATTTTCAGCTTGAATTATTGCTTGTTTTTCAGTTATTCCTTGGCGGAATTTTGATTTTGTTTATGGATGAGGTTGTCAGCAAGTGGGGTTTTGGCCAGGGTGTAAGCTTGTTTATTGCAGCTGGTGTTTCTCAGAGTGTTTTTATTCGTGCTTTGAGTCCTTTGCCTTCTCCTACTAATCCTGCTATTGCTACTGGTGCTATTCCTGCACTTGTTCAGAGTTTGGCTGCTGGTGACCCGCAGACTGCTTTGTTGATGTTTGCAGGTGTTGTCTCTACTATTGTTGTTTTTGTTATGGCTGTTTATTCTCAGGCTATGAAGGTTGAGATTCCTTTGAGTTTTGGAAGGGTTCGTGGTCATGGTATTAGGTGGCCTCTGCATTTTATTTATACTTCTAATATTCCTGTTATTTTAGTTGCAGCTCTTTTGGCTAATATTCAATTGTGGGCCAGGTTGTTTCAGAATTGGGGCTTTCCTATTTTTGGCACGTTTGTTGGTAATAATCCTGCTACTGGTCTTGTTGCTTGGGTTTATTCTCCTGATATTGTTGGTAAGGCAATTAGAGGCAGCTTGACTTTTGCTGATATTGGTCATGCAGGTATTTATACTTTGATTATGCTCGTTGGTTGTGTTATTTTTTCATGGTTTTGGGTTCAGACTTCTGGTATGGATGCAAAGTCTCAGGCAAAGCAAATTATGAGTTCTGGCCTTCAGATTCCTGGTTTTAGGAAAGATGAAAGAGTTTTGGAGAGATTATTGCAGAGATATATTGGGCCATTGACCATAATGGGTGCTATTGCTGTTGGTATTCTTGCTGCAGCTGCGGACGTTTCAGGAGCTTTGACTTCTGGTACTGGTCTTTTGCTTACTGTTATGATAATCTATAGGTTATATGAAGAAATTGCTAAGCAGCACATGATGGATATGAATCCTATGCTTAGGAAATTTATGGGAGGTTCATGATGCGTATAAGGATTGTCTACCGGACTGAGGAGGATGAATAATGGGTTTTTTCAGTTTTCTTGATCCTGTCTTGAATCTTATATTTGGTCCTTTGCTTCATATTTCTCCATTTTGGGCTATTCTAATTATGTCTTTCTTGATTTCATTGATTATTGTTTTGATTTACAAGTTTGCTACTAATCAAAGCTTGATGAAGCAGCTTAAGGATGAGATTAAGGAGCTTCAGAAGCAGGCTAAAGAGCTTAAGCACGAGCCTGAGAAAGCTATGGCTGTGCAGAAAAAAGCTATGCAGACTAATATGAAGTACATGATGCAGTCTATGAAAGCTACTTTGTTTACTTTTATTCCAATCATCATTATTTTTGGTTGGTTGCAGGGTCATTTTGCGTTTGTGCCTATTCTTCCTAATCAGGATTTTACAATGACTCTTGATTTTGAAGAGGGTGCTAAAGGAAATGTTTCTGTTTCTGTTCCAGATGGCATTGAAGTTATTGGGGATAAATCAAGGACTGTTGAAGATGGCCAGGTTATTTTTGGTTTCAGGGGCAAGGAAGGTGTTTATGATTCGCCTCCTATTGAGTTTTCTTTTGATGATGAGAAATATGACAAGGAAATCATCATTACTTCTGAAAAAAATTATGTTGAGCCTTTAAAGAGGTTCTCTAAAAGAGACATTACTTCAATTACAACTAGCAATGAAAAGAATATTGTCTTGAATTTGTTTGGCTGGAAACTTGGCTGGCTTGGCAGTTACATTATTTTTGCTTTGATTTTTAGTTTGGTATTAAGAAAATTAATGAAGGTGTATTAAAATCTAAAATTTATTTTTTGAATTATTGTTTTTTATATACAAAACAATTATTCCATCGGAAATGAAGGGGTGTTCTGCCGGAATTATTCCGATTCTTAAGCCACAAAGCTTATAAATTCAGAATTCTCAGGGTTTCCATAAGAAGTGGAGCAGGCACTAAAGCTGGAATCTCCATTTTTAAATACAAAAGTATTTAAATATTACCCCATTATAACTCATTTAAATACTATTTAAATAACATTTGGGGTGGAACCAATGGCTAAAAAGAAAAAGGCAAAGAAAAGCACCAAGAAAAAGAAAGCTAAGAAAAAGGTGGTGAAGTTAAAGCCTGTAAAGCCTAGCAAGGATGCTAAAGAGATTAAAGTTGTAAACATAGTTGTTTCTGCTTCTCTAGGCCAGGATATTCCTTTGGAAAAGATGGCTGCTACTTTGAGCAATACTGAATATAATCCAGAACAGTTTCCTGGACTTGTTATCAGGATCAAGGAGCCTAAGACATCTGCATTGATTTTCAGCTCTGGAAAGATTGTTTGTACAGGAGCTAGGTCAATGGATAAGGTCCATGAGAGTATCAAGAAAATCATAAAGAGTCTGGAAAAGATTAAAGTCAAGATCAAGGACGTGCCTGACGTTAAGATACAGAACATTGTGGCTGCAGGTTCTGTTGGCATGGATTTAAATCTAAACATGCTGGCTATGCGCTTGGATAACACCGAGTATGAGCCAGAGCAGTTTCCAGGATTGGTTTACAAGCTTCCTGACCAAAGAGCTACTTTCCTTCTTTTCTCAAATGGAAAGGTAGTTTGTACTGGAACAAAGAGCGAAGAAGAGGTTCACAGGGTTTTGGATATCCTGATTGAGAACCTTAAGAAAGTTAAGAAATAGGCACTGGACAAACGCTCACAGACTATATAAATTAGTGTGAACTATATTCAAGAAAAATGGATGCAACAGATTTGATAAGAAAAATACAGGATTTTTTTGAGAAGAATTATTACGCAGAACTTCTTGAAAAGATTAGGAAGAACGAGAAGTTCATTCATATTGATTTTAGCAAGCTTTCTTCTTTTGATCCAGAAGTTGCAGATCTTTTGCTTGACAATCCAGAAGAAGTGATTAAGGCTGCTGAATTAGCAATTGAACAAATTGATTCTAAGAATGGCAAGGGCTTTGCCATGCGAGTTATTAATCTTCCAGAGTCTTCTAGGATTATGATTAGAAACATTCGAAGCAAGCACCTGGGAAGATTCTTGTTTACAGAGGGTGTTGTTAGGCAGAAGTCAGATGTTCGCCCGCAGGTTACTGCTGCTCGTTTTGAGTGTCCTTCTTGCGGCAATGCTATCTCTGTTTTGCAGTTAGATAATAAATTTAAGGAGCCTACACGGTGCTCTTGTGGCAGAAAAGGCAGGTTTAAGTTGCTGGAAAAGTCTTTGGTTGATGCTCAGATGCTTGTTTTAGAGGAAGTTCCAGAGCAGTTAGAAGGCGGTGTTCAGCCTAAGCGAGTTAATGTTTTTTTGAAAAATGATTTAGTTAGTCCTTTGTCTGAGAGAAAAACTAATCCTGGTTCTAGGATTGTTATTGCTGGAAGTATTAAGGAAATTCCTATTTTCACAAGATCCGGCAGCCAAAGCACACGTTTTGATATTTTGTTTGAATCAAATTCTGTATTTGCTGTTGAAGAGGATTTTTCAGATATTAAGATTAATAAGAAAGAAAAGGAGGCTATTGAAGCCTTGGTTTCTGATGAAAAAAACTTAATGAAAAAATTAATTGGAAGCATTGTTCCTTCTATTTATGGTCATGAAAAGATTAAAGAAGCTTTGTTGCTGCAGATGGTTGGTGGCGTGAGAAAGGTCCGTGATGACGGCGGCATCACAAGAGGGGATATTCATATTCTTTTGGTCGGTGATCCTGGTGGTGGTAAGTCTCAGATGCTTAAGAGGATTGGTAATGTTGCTCCTAAAGGTCGTTTTGTTAGTGGCAAGGGGGTTAGTGGAGCTGGTTTGACTGCTACTGTTGTTAAGGATGAGTTTTTACAGGGCTGGAGCCTGGAGGCAGGTGCTTTGGTTCTTGCTAATAAGGGTGTTATCTGTATTGATGAGTTGGATAAGATGTCTCAGGACGATCGTTCTGCTATGCATGAGGCTCTTGAAGGTCAGACTATCACTATCTCTAAAGCAAATATTCAGGCGACTTTAAGATGCGAAACTACTGTTCTTGCTGCTGCTAATCCTAAGTTTGGTCGTTTTGATCCTTATGATACTGTTGCTCGCCAGATTAATCTTCCTCCTGCTTTGATTAACCGTTTTGATTTGATTTTTCCTATAAAAGATTTACCAGATGCTGCTAAAGATGAGAAGCTCGCAAAATTTATTCTTAATTTGCATCAGAATGATCTTGCTGATCCTGATGTAGATACCAGGCTTTTGAGAAAGTTCTTGGTTTATGCTCGCCAGAATGTTTTTCCTAAGCTGACTGATTCTGCTGTTGAGGAGTTGAAAAACTACTTTATTAAGATGCGTGGTTCTGGCGGGGACATGCGTTCTGTTCCTATATCCGCAAGGCAGTTAGAGGGTCTTGTTAGGTTATCAGAGGCTTATGCTAGGTTAAGGTTAAAGAGCAAGGTTTCAAAGAAAGATGCTCAGAAAGCTATTGAGATTCTTGATTACTGCTTGCGGCAGGTTGCGCTTGATGAAGAGACTGGCACTATTGATATTGATAGGATTGCAACCTCTGTTCCTGCTTCGCAAAGAAACAAGATTATTCAGATTAAGGAGATTATATCTGATCTTGAGAACAAGTTAGGCAAGACTATTCCTTTAGAGGATGTTGTAAGTGCTGCTTCTGAGAAAGGTATTTCAGAGGCAGAGGCTGAGGAGATGATTCAGAAGCTTAAGCGTTCTGGCGATATTTTTGAGCCTAGGAGGGGCTTTATCAGCAAGCTATAAGCAAAAAATTAATATATTCAAGGCATTTGGTGTTTGTTATGGAAACAGTTTTCAAGGAGTTTTCAATTGGCATGTTGTATGTAGTTTATTTTATTTGTTCTTCAATTTTGTTTTTGACTATTGTTTTGTTGGAGAGCAATACTAGTATTCCTTTCTTGACTTTTATTGCTGGTTTGATTGCCATCTTCTTGTGTTTCTTGTCTTGCTGGGATATGATTGCAGTTGGTATTAGAAAGCACACTGTTTTGGGTGTTATTTTGGCAATAGTGACTCTTTTCTTGTTTTTAGGCTTGATTTTTGATTTTATTCAGGCGATTGTTTGAATTCTTCAGAGATTTTTTCTGCTTGTGCAAGCATTATGCTTGATCTTTCTAGTGAGTTGCATGATTTTGAAAGATAGCTGTTTTTTATTTTGCTGCATACTGAATAATCGCCGTCTATTGCAAACTCCATGTAACAGCTGTCTTTGCTGTCTTGCGTTTGTATGTTGTCGCAGATTATGCTTTTTCCTGATGTCTTGGCAACTTCTGAAAAGCAGAGGTTTATATCATTTTGTCTTGTTAGTTTGTTGCAAAGCATTGCTGCTGCTTCAGGGTCTGTTTTTGCTACGGTGTTTGCTTGTGTTATTATTTCTTGCGGTGTTTTTGTTGTTTTTGCGCAGTCCTCTGCACAATTTACCATATTTTCTCCTTCTTCGCATATTCCATTTCCGCAGCAGGGTATTATTGGTGTGTGCACGCAAAGCCCTTTTTCACAAGAATCTGCTGTGCATGGGTTAAAATCGTCGCAGCTTTTGGGGCACATTACTTCTTGTGGTTCTTCTTCTTCAATAAATTCTTCTATATATTCTTCAGGCAGTTTCTCTTCTTCTGACGCTTCTAATATATTGAAGTTGAATTTCTTTTGTTTTGTTCCTAGCTTGTAGCTCATTATTGTTTTGATTTCATATGTTCCTGGTTTTAGGTCTGAAGGAAGATTCATTTGTATTGTCAGGCTTCTTTTTCTTCCTATTTCTGGCCTGTCTTGTTTTGCGGTTATTATTTTTTCTTCTTTTATGTCTATTAGTTCATGACTTAAGAGTACTTGCTCTATTCTTTCAACATTGCTTGTTAATTCAGCTAAGAAAGATACTGTATCTCCTGGGTATGATTCTGTTTTTAATGGTGTTATTGTTATGCTTATTTCTTTTGGTTCTGGTGTAAAGAGCCATACTGCTCCAAGTATTATTAATATTAATAATGTCAGGGAAATTGCTGCTATTATCAGGACTTTTAGGGTGAGGGATATTTTTCTTTTTGGTTTCTTTAGGTAAGTAAATGCTTGGTTGATTTCTGCAGGCGAATACCCTGAATTTATGAGATTAGATCGTATCGCACCAGGAGTATATCCTGCTTTTAGCAATTTGTTTATGTATTCTGTTAAGCTTTGTTGCACCATTTTTTTATTAAAAATATTTGTTTTGTGTATTTAAATGTTTGTAGTCAAGAATACAAAAGTATATAAATGCTGTTGCAAATGCTTGTATTGGGTGGTTTATTGGCACAGCAGATAAAGAGACAGGTTGCTGAAAAGCACTGGATTGCTGACTTAAAAGCAGGCCAGTATATTAAAGAGGAAGGTCTTAGGCCTAATTATGTTCTTTTGAAAAATAACCATAAAGTATCGCGTGTTAATCTTGTAGGTACTGTTGTTTCAAATAATAATGATATGGGATACAGGGATGTTTGTGTGGATGATGGTTCTGCTAAGATTTCTGTTCGCGCTTTTGAGCAGATGCCCTCTATGGATGCATTAAGTATTGGTGATACTGTTTTTATTATTGGCCGTCCGAGGGAATATGGCAAGGAGATTTATGTTCTTCCAGAAATAATTAAAAAAATTGAAAATATGAAGTGGCTCGAGGTTCGGCAGTTAGAGCTGAATAAAAACAAGATTGTTCCATCAAACCAGGATATGCCTGAGGATATAGATATTCCTGAGGAAGAGGATGCTGAAGAGATTGTTGAAGACAAGGGTACTGGTGCTGTGAAAGAGGCCATCAAGTCTCTTGATTCTGGTTCTGGTGCAGATTATGAGGATATTATCAAGAAAACCGGTCCTGATGCTGAGAAGATTATTTCTAACTTATTGAAGAATGGGGATGCTTTTGAGGTTAGTCCTGGTAAATTAAAATTATTAGAGTGATCTAGAAAAATAGTGGTGTCACAAATACTTCTATAAGTGCTGCAATGAATAGTATAAACACGGATATCAATATTAAATCAGAGGAATCCAGAAGTATTCTTTCAAAGCTTTTTGTTCCAAAGTCTCTTTTGATTATTGCTACTGATAATATTCCGCCTGCTAATCCTGCAACAAAATAAGCAAGTATCTCTGGTATTCCGTGCGTAGAGTATCTTAAAATGCTCAAGGAGGATGCATAAAAGTATGCCGCTACTTTGCTGAATCCTACTGCACCTGCATATTGCGCAAGATGTGTTCTTATGAAGTTTCCTGCTGCTGCCCCTATTACAGATGCGTTCCAGGAGAGGATAAATATTGCTCCTGAGCCGTAAATGAATGAGAACAGTATGCAGAATATCAATACTTTAATGTTATTCAGGAATATTCTGTTTAATAGGTTGAATTTTGCTATTGATGCTGTGACTTGCTGGTTCAATGATGCTATTGTTTGGGTCTGTATCTTGAATACGTTGCTTGATGTTTCTGCTGGCAGTGCAACGTACCAAAAGGAAAACGCGATTGTTAGCCCGATAAACAGAAGCACCAGTAGCATTATTGCTTTGCCATGCTCCCTAAGCAATTTGGATTCTGATTTTATAAGAAGGTCCTTTGCCTCTTCTGACCTTATTGTTTTATAAAATAATGGAATACAAGCCAATACCGTCAAAAATACCATAACTAAGCTTGAGTATTCCTCAAATATCCATATGCTAAGGAATAATGCTGCAGATCCGTAGAATATGCCTGCTACAAGCAGTTCCCATGGTCTCTTTGCCGCTGTAAAAGGATTTAATACTGATTCTAGCACCATTTTTTTTAAATAGGAATTAATTGAGTATTTATACTTTTTGTTTTTTCGAAAACATTAATTTTATAAATGAGAACAGAATTTATTTTAGTATGGAGTATAAAGAGATGCTTAAGCGTGGGCGGGACAACCTTCCTGAATCTGTTTTTGAGAAAGAGCGCTTTGAGATCCCTAAGGTTAAGGGACATATTGAAGGAAATAAGACTGTTATTAGTAATTTCAAGCAGATTGCGCAGGTTCTTAGAAGGCCTGTTGATCATTTGCTGAAATATATCCTGCGTGAGTTGGCAGCTCCTGGTGAGCTGAAAGGCAATATCTTGATTATTGGTACAAAGATGCCTGCTTCTCGTATTAATGAAAAAATAAAGCAGTATGCTTATGAGTTTGTGCTTTGCCAGGAATGCGGCAAGCCAGACACAGAATTTTTAAAAGAAGGAGAATTTATGTTTGTCAAATGCGCTGCTTGCGGTGCTAAAAAGCCAGTCAAAAGCAAGATATAAGAAGCAAAATGATTGTTAAAGTGCATAAAAAAGACGAAAGAACTGTTGTTGCAGTTTGTGATAATGATTTATTGGGTAAGAAATTCGAGCAAGGCGAACTTCAGCTTGATTTAACTTCTGATTTTTATAAAGGCGATGAGATGGATGAGAAAGAAGCTGGTGATTTAATGAGGAATGCAGATATTGTCAATCTTGTTGGCAAGAATTCTATCAAGCTCGGCCTTGAGGAAGGTGTTATTGAGAAAGATCACATTATGGAAATTGATGGTATACCTCATGCTCAGGCCGTCATTGTTCATGAGGAATGATTCGCGTTTAAACAAAGAATTCATTTACTTGTTCTGCTATATTTTCTGCAATGAATAATTCGCCTTTTTTGGCTGCATGCCGTGTAAAGGCGTAATTTTGTTTTATTCTTGCCAACCCGATGTTTTTTACACAGCCTCTGTCCGTTACTGGGCTTGGCAGGTGTACTTCCCAGGGAACAACATAGATTTCTCTTTTTCTGACTGTTCTTTCTGTTATGCTTGCTGTTCTGGTTAATTGCTTGTTTGTGTGTGCCAGCAAAAATATCCAGAATAATCCGCTTTCTAGTTTTCCTGCGTATTGTTCATAATCTGAAATCTGTCGCGGATCTGCTCTCCACCATTCATAATCTGTCTTCGGCCGTTTTCTTTTTGTTGCTTGTCTTATGGGATATGTTCTTGATTTCAGCTCAAAGATGCACTCCATCCCGCCGTTTGAATCCGGCCCGAATAAATCTGGCTGAAAACCCTCTGAGAGCATTACATCATAAGGAATTTCATTTAAATTAAAATTATTGCAAAGATATCGAATGTTTATTTTTTCTATGACAGATTTGACTGAATTAACATCCTGCATTCTTATCAACACCAATCCCCTATTCCTGTCTGTTTCTCTTTTTCTTTTCCAAACACGTCGTCTATCCTTTTCTGCAGTAATTCTATTGTTTGTTTAAGGTAAGTTGATACATTGTAGTTGTTAATGAGATTTGTTGTTGCTTCCATGTACTTTATGATGCTTCCTTCTGATATGGTAAATATTATTTTGCCGTTGCATTTTAGGCATTTTCCTACTAAGGGGGGTCTTCGGTATTTTTCATTGCAGTTAACGCATCTGAATACCTGCATTGAGAATTTACGCAAATTTCCTTTTGTGTCTTTCAAAAAGTGTTTCTCTATGACTAGTCTTGCTACGTCTGCTTGGTCTACTGCTCTTATTTTTTCTGCTAGGTCCATCTGTCCTGCTAGTTTTTCGTGCATGGATGGAAGTATTTTGTATGCAGAGCATCTTACTGCGTTGTTCATGTTGTCAAAGTCGTGTGTAAATCCCATTTTTTCATATTGTTCTGGTTTTCCGAGTGTGTCGTTTATTGTTTTTATTTTAAAGTCCCATGGCATTTTGTATTGCAGTGTTGTCTCGTAAAAGTCCAGGGGATATTTCCAGGGTATGTCTACCTGAAATGCCATGTCATCCACTTCACTTGGCAATAAGAGTGATGTCAATACAAGCGGTGCGTCCATTGTTGCTCCTCTGCTTGATGGAAGGTATCTTCTGGAAAAATTGAGGAACGCATCCAACAACAATACAAAGCAGGCCTCGTCACCGTCGCAGTCTCTTCTTGTTGCTGCATGCATGTATGGGTGTGCAAAGAATCCTTGTGTTTTTGAGAATCCTATTATTCTTCCTGCCATTCCTGCGGATGTGTGCGGCGCAAGCCCTATTATCAGGTGTCCTACTATTCCTGCTGGAGATGTTAGTTTGTAGAAAGGCGGCAATCCGTACAGGTTTACTAATAAGTCATCTATGAAGTTTGCTGTCTTGAACAGAACGTCGTCTGCTCCTTGGTCTGGTGATTGGTCGCATGCAGGAAGTATGACATCTTGTGGTTTTAGTTCTAGCACTTGGTTTTCATCTGTTATCTCTTTTCCATGTATATCTTTTTCATACCCTAATTCTTTTAGTTTTTCTATTGGTGTTCCTATCTCTACTGGCTTAAAGTGTGTTATTGGCAGTTGTGTCATGTCATATCTTACTGTGCCGTCTTTATTCACAAAAACATCGTGTTTTGATCTTAGTATTCCTTTTGCAAGGTGTTCTGGTGTGTGGTCTCTGTTGCTTGTGCCTCTTACCCCTTTTATTAAATCAGGGTATGTTCTCATTCCTAGTTTTTTAAGGCAGCAATTAAAGTATTTCTTGATGTCAATGTCTTGTCTCTTGAATCCTATGTTTTCTCCGTGTGTCTTGCACTCTGGTTCAAATTGCCATTGCTTGCACTCTTTGCAGTAATATCTTCTTTTTGTTTTTCTTTCACATTCCTCGCATACTGAAAATACTGTTTCTTTTTTGCATTTTAAGCAATAATATACTGGCAGGTCTGAGTTTATTTTTCCTGCTTCTAGTGCACTCTGGAAGCATCGGAATTTTCCCCCTTGTTTTCCTATTGGAAAAAGACCGTGGGGCGATCCTGTTAGTTTTCGCATTTTTGCTTTTTCAGGCCTCCCCATCCTTGCTCCGATGAATATTCCTGATTTGTCTCTTATTTTTACTTCAGAAAGCATGTTAATGATTTCAAGAATGTTTTTTTCTTTGTTTTCTTCTAATAGCTTATTCAGTTCTTCTATGCTTTTATTTTCCACACTAAGTGTGGTTATTAATGCTAGTGCATGATTTTTTTGCACAACAATGTATTCGTTGTTTGCTACTTCATGAGGCAATCCTAGAAGTTCCATCACTCTTTTTGGTTCCTGCACAAGAGGCATTATTATTTTTTCAACCCGATTATTGCTGTCTTTTGCAATTCTTACATTTTTTATGAGGGATATTAATTCTGTTAGTTGTTTTAGATTTATTGTTGACCAATGATATGTGTATGCCGGATGCAGTGGTATTGATAATTTTTTTGCAAGGCTTACTGCTGCTTTTGCATTAATTTTTGCAGTTAATGGGTTAAAAATTACTTTCTCTAGCATGTCTGCTGGTTCCTCTGCAAGGTCTGCTAGTTTCTCTATGTCTATTGTGCCGAATCTTTCTATTGTTGCTTTCTCTAGCTCCTGCACCCACCACTCCTCGCAGTATCCTGCTGGAATTAAGGAATGTGCTCTGTCTAAGAAGTCTCCATAGCTTGCGAGAAAGTCTCCTAAGAAAAGTATTTCTTCTATGTCTTTCTTGACTTCTTTTACTTGTTTTATACTGTCTAGCTTTAGTACTTTGCCGTCTTTTAGTTTTACAATTGGCCCCTCTATTGTGTTGCAGGAAGTGACTGCTGTACCTTTTGATGGCCTCTCTAGTTTTAGTTGTGTTCCTGTGGCTAAGTAATCATTTGTCACTGCCATTGTTGCTGGATGCACTGCGCATGCAGAGTATCCTGATGTTCTGCATCTGCCGTACCTTAATCTGAATCCTCCTGTTCTCAGCGGGTGTGTGAATATTGGTCTTCCTGCTACCAAATCTTTTATGTAGCTGAAGTCTGGTTTTATTTTTGAATCATCTTTTTTCTCTGTTTCAACTTTTCCTTTTGATTTTATCTCTTTTTGCATCTTAAGGAACTCATCAATGAAGTTCCATTGTTCCATGTCAAAGTCTTTTCCCCATTTTGCAAGCTGTTTCCATAATTTTGGTGCTTTTAACGGGATGCATTCAGTCATCATTAGGCAGAATCCGCTTCTTAGGTTGTTTGTTGGGACTCTTGGAAGGTCTTTGTAGTTTGATACCTCAAATTTTTCAGACGGTTCTCCTGCTACTTCTATTGGCAGGTTTTTCATTATGAATTCTATTTCTTTATAGTCAGGAAAATACTGTCTTGGTGCGACTCTGTCTCTATAGTCCTGCATTTCTGTATATGTTCTTTTTATCTCATCTTCCTGCGCATCGTAAACATCGTACTTGAATTTTTTTCTTACATAGTCTGCTATTAGCATGGACACTGCTGCTGCTGTTCCTCCTGCGTTTCTTATTGGTCCTGCAAAGCTGAGGCTCATGTATTTTCCGCGTTTGTCCATTCTGTCTTTGAAGTCTATTGTTGCTATGCCTTCTAGTGGTGCAGATACTACCCCTACTGTTACATATGCAAATCCTGCGCGTATTCCTACGCTCATTGCATCTTCTCGGTCCTTGAATTTGCAGAATTTTTCTTCAGCAATCTCTCCTGCGATTTTTAAGGCCACTCTCCAGTCTAGTGCGCCGTATTCTTTCTCTAGCTCTATGATTCTTTCTACTACTCCACTGTCTACTATCTGTGGTGCTATGACAGATATCAGGCCTACTACTCGCTCTGCCATGTTTTTTGCTAGCTGTACCTCTACTTGTTCAGTTGGGTCAAATCCTTTTTTTCTTGCTTTAGTGGCTAGGCCATGCAGGGCTATTACATTTGCTTGTATGTGGTCAAAGTATTTTTGCATCTCTGGGCTTGCCTGCATTTTAAAACCTCATGATTTTTATTTGTCTTGTTTTTAGGTTTATTACTGGGACTTTTCCTGGGTCTGCAATGTGTCCGACTTTGTCTTGGAATGCTGTCTGTCCTTGCCAGCAGCTTCCACATACTATTGATACTCCTCTATAGCTTGATACTGCTGCTTTGTGTACATGTCCTGACACGAAAAAGTCAGGCACTGTCTCTATGACTAACGGATCTGTTTTTGCATCTGGTATGTAAAGTGTTGTTGCGTGTGATGGCGCTAAATGCCTTCTCTGGAGCATGAATTTCATCACTAAGTCTACTCTTTCTGATAAGTGCCTTCCGCTTGTCTTGATGGATTCTACTGCTTCTGCATAATAATCATAGCTATAGCCGTGATAAATCAAGAAGTTGAATCCTGGAAAATCCTTTGATGCGTGTATGTTTATTAATGATGGGTTGCAGGTCATTATTACGTTTGGCATGTCCTGCAGTTCTTTTGTGTAATCAGGGGATAATGCTGGTTGTGGTTCTGCCATTCTTCCTACGTCATGGTTTCCTGGTGAGATTATCAGCCAGATGTGCTGCGGTATTTGTTTTACTAGTTTTGCAGCTTCTTGGTATTGTTTGTATATGTCTGGTATGTTTAAGTGTTCCTCCATTCCTTGGTATATTCCTATTCCATCTACTATGTCTCCTGGTATGAATATGTATTTTACTTTGCTTGCCGCCGCTTTTTGTTCTTCATTGCCTGCTTCTCCTCTTATCCATTTAAGGAATCTCTCGAATCTTTCGCGTTCAAACCAGATTGATCCTACGTGCAGGTCTGACAAAATTAGAGCATATGCTTCGTCTGGTGCTTTTTTTAGTTCTGTCTGCAGTGGTATATCTGGAAAAAGCAGGTTATTTGCAAAGAGTATATTTTCTCCTGTTGAGCAGACCAGGCCTATTACTTCATCTAGCACCAGGTCTTTTGCAAGGGCAAACACGTCTTGCTTGTTTTTGCTGAATACCACACTTATCTGCCCAGAAGTGTCTTCGATTTTGATTATCAGGTTTTCATTTTTTGTCAGTCTTTTTTCTGTGACCATTCCTATGACAGACACTGTTTCTTTATCTTGCTTGTTCAGCAGGCGTGCTATGGAGGTTATATTTTGCATTTCTGGTCTCTGTATCAGCATTTTTTCGAGCAGCTTGTATCTTGCATTAAAGTAGTTGACAAAATCTTGTATTTTTCTTTTGTTATATTCTGTTTCATATTCCCAGAGCACTTTTACTTTTGCATCTGTTGTTTTTTGTTCAGCTGTCTCTGTTTTTTTGAATCCAAGTATTTGCTGGGGTTCTGGGTTCTGCCCTAATTTAGAGTGTATCTCTTCAACTGTTCCTGGCTCTTTTAGTTTTTCAAGGAATTCTGCATTAACTAGCACCCCTCTGCCTACTAAGAACCCTACTATTTCTTTCTTTTTCTGGTCTAGTTCTATAGACATTTTTTTAGAACCTATGTAAAGCCGAGCTGTTCTTCTAGTATTTTCTTTATTCTTTGGTTTATTGCTCCTGTTGTTCCTAAAGAAATCTCCCTTGTTCTCCCATATCTTCCTTTTGATATTACTTTTGCATTTATTATTCCCAGCATGTCCATCTCAGCCAAGATGTCTGATACTCTTCTTTGTGTGAGCGGCCTAAGATCTGTTCGCGTGCATAGTTTTTTGTATAGTTCATAGACCTCTCCTGTGAATATTTGGTCTTTTTTGTTTTGTGCAATGTGAAATACAGAATATAGTGTTGCATGGTATTGTTTTGGTTGTGTTGTGATTATGTCTAGTATTCTGTCTTTTTCTATTTTTTCTTCTGCTTCGTCAAGGTGTTTTAGTTGTATTGATTCTTCATTCTGTCTCTCTGCAAGCTCCCCTGCAACCCTTAGAAGCTCTAGTGCTCTTCTTGCATCGCCGTGCTCTCTTGCAGCAAATGCAGCGCATTTTTCTATTACTCCTTGTATTAAGCTTTCATCTCTGAAAGCTTCTTGTGATCTCTGCTTGAGTATTTTTTGTATCTGCAATGCATTGTATGGTGGAAACACGAGTTCTTCTTCAGATAGTGAACTTTTCACTCTTGGATCCAGATTATCTGTGAACATCAAGTCATTGGATATTCCCACCAGTGTTATCTGAGAGTTCTTTAGTTCTGCATTTATTCTTGTTAGATTGTATAATATGTCATTTCCTGCTTTTCCTGTTAATTGGTCTATTTCATCTAGTATTAGAACAACATTTCTTTTTTCTTTTTCTAGAATTCTATAGAATATATTGTATACTTCATCTGTTGGCAGCCCTGTTGGTGGGATTGCTGTGCCAAATTCCCTTGCTAATTGTGCTATTAGTCGGTATTCTGTATCAGATATTTTTTTTAGTTTGCAGTTGATATAAACTATTTTTAGGGGCAGGCCTCTTTCTTCTGATATTTTCATTAATTGGCTTGATACATATTTTGCCACTAGCGTTTTTCCAGTGCCTGTTTTTCCGTATATAAATATATTTGATGGCTTGTCTCCTTTTAGACAGGGTGCTAATACATTTGCCAGCTGCTGTATCTGATCATCCCTATGAAGAATATGCTCTGGCGTATAGTTTGCTTGCAGTGAATTCTTATTTCTAAATACTGATTTTTTATTCAGAAATTTCTCAAAATAATCAACCAACCCCTTTTCTTTCATGATTTGTTCCAAACGAAAGGGGGGTATTTATATTTTTTGTTTTTAGCACCACCCCATTATTTCGCATGGAAACATCATATTTGTTGTTTGTGTTTTTTTTGTTTTTTGTTTTTTTATTTATTTATTTATTTTTATATAAAAAAATAATATATATACATTATGATTTACTTTGTATGTAACACTTTTTTAAAAGACAATTCAAAATATATATTATTAAATATATATTCTAAAAACAAATATTAATATCACAAAATCCATAATACACACTTCCATACGAAATCAAGGTCTCAGACCAAAGCAATATTTGTTGCCACTTTCGAATAACAAATAATAGAAAGCTTTATAAATCAACCACATTTTAATAAGGAATAACGAGGATAACAGCGTGTTATTAGGAGGGGTTATCAATGATAGTACAATCAGACTTTTTGAATCGACTTAAAGACTTTGGTTTAAACAGCTATGAAGCAAAACTCTGGACTGCACTGCTATCTAGGGGTGTTGCGACTGCTGGTGAGCTTTCTGACATTGCTAATGTACCTAGGTCTAGGAGCTATGATGTTTTAGAGAGTCTTGAAAAGAAGGGTTTTGTTGTTATGAAGCTTGGTAAGCCTATTAAGTACATTGCTGTGCCTCCGTCAGAAGTTATTGAAAGAGTTAAAAAATCCATACTTGAAGATGCTGAAAAACAGTCTAAAATCATGGAAGACCTCCGAAATTCAGAGGTTTTGGGTGAACTGACTGCTCTGCATAAAAAAGGAATAAATCATGTTGATCCTGCTGATTTGACCGGAGCTGTTAAAGGCAGCACAAATCTTTATTCTCATCTTAGTTCTGCTATAAGAAATGCTGAAAAATCTGTATCTATATTGACTACAGAGACTGGTCTGACAAGGAAAAGCTCTGTTCTTAAGAATGCTTTGAATAAAGCAAAAAATAAGGGTGTAAAAATAAGGATTGCAGCACCTTTTGCAAAAAGCAATAAAACAGCACAAAAAACACTTTCTGCTTTTGGACAAGTCAAAAAGGTTGATGCTGTCAAGGCAAGATTCTGTATTATTGACAATAAATCTGTTGTTGTTATGGCTATGGATGATAATAAAACTCATAAGAACTATGATTTTGGTGTGTGGGTGAACACAGAGTTCTTCGCAAAGGCCTTTGACAACATTTTTAGTATGCTCTGGAATAAGAAATAGGGCAAACATTTTTATACTACCTTTCTCTTTTTAAAGGCTATAAGCATTTAAAGAGGTGTTTTATATGGTTGATACAGTCTTAAGAATTACTCTTGCAGTTGTTATAGGCACACTGGCAGCTATTGTCTACAGTCTGAGAGTTCTTGTTTTAATGGAGCGCAGGATAGCGCGTATTGAAGCGCACATTGATAACATTGTTAACAAAGTTTTTAGAGAAGAAATGAAGATTGAAAAAATGCTGGGCAAGAGAACAGCTCGTAAAAAGAAGAAAAAGTGATTATTTTTTCTTTTTCTTAGTCTTTTTCTTGATTTTCTTTTTGATTGGTTTTTTCTTGGCTGTTTTTTTAGATTTATTTTTTGCTTTTTTAGAGGATTTTTTCTTCGTTTTTTTGAGTTTTTTCTTGCTCTTCTTTTTTGCTTTTTTAGTTTTCTTTTTTGGTTTTTCTTTTTTAACAACTGCTTTTGGCTCTTTTATTGCAGGAAGCTTTCTCTTGAATTCTTTTTCAAGTGTTTTGATCTCTTTTTCTATCTCTTTTATTTTTTTAGTGTTGTCGTCCTGGTGCAGTAATTCGCCGCATTCAGGGCATTTGAACTCAAAGTCTGTTGCCTGCTCAAAATTTAGTCTTATGCAGTTTTGTTTGCACATAAAGAAATTAGAGCTTTTTTCTCTCTCTAAGCGCTCTCTTAATTGTGTTATTCTATTTTTTATGAGATCTTTTGCAAGGTATTGTACTCTCGGTATGTTTAATGTCCAGTAATAGATATACCATCCTTTCTTTTTGTCTTTCTTCTTTATAGATGTCACAAGGTTTGCATTGTAAAGGCGGTATAGCCTGTTTCTTACAAGGTTTATTTCGGTCTTGGTTTCATTTGCCAATGTGAATTCAGAGACATCCCTCCTGTTTCTTAGAGCTCTCACTAAAGTTATAACATCTTCTCCTGCGACTCTGCTGGCTACCTCTTCGGTAATTTTGCTTGACATCCTCTGCTCACGAACTCCAAAAAATTGAAGAACAACATAATTTAGGGGTTTTTGTGTATTTAAAGTTTTCTGATAAATTATTTAACCTAATTAAACAATTAAAGCTTAGAATTAAATAATATGTTCAAATAAAAAGCCTTTATCTTTGCTTAAATCTAAATCAGCCACATATCTTTTTTCTGTTTCTTTAAGGTCTTTTGGTCGCAAAAAATAAAATTTGTTCCTATCGAATCGTATCGCTATCCAAGGCTCTGCCCCAAACATCTCAGCATACTGCAAAAGCTGTTTTATTTCCTCTTTCTCAAAATATTGGTACTTGCTTTTTGTGCTCTTGCACTCTATTGCAAGTTTTCTTGTTGCATTTCCAGCTATAACATCTGGCGCAGGATATTTCATTGATCCACTTCCTGCAACTCTGCACGCAGTCCATCCCGGCATTTTCCAGAATGAATGTATTATTTCCCGTTCAGCATTGATTCCCTTGCTTTTCCTGCTCATTATTGTTAGTTTTGTTTTGGATTTTATATTTCTTTTGTCTATTAACGAAACATTTAAAAGAGCTTCTTTGTTTCCTTTGTGTATGGCAAAGCGTTCAATTCCATTGGCAGCCATGGAGAAGATCCTGAAACAGGCAGGAGCTCCAAGAGTGAGTGATAAGGCAAAGGTTGCTTTAAGAGATGTTCTTGAAGAGCATGTTGAAAAGATAGCTCGTGATGCTATTCGTTTTGCTAATCATGCTGGTAGAAAGACAATAAAGGCAGGAGACATTAAGCTGGCTCTTAAAAAGTAATTTTCATGAAGTCTCTCGCAGCTAAGGTATTGTCAAACACTGTTCTTGCATCTTTTTCTAGCACACTTTCATCTTTGTATCTTGCGCTGAAGTGTGTTAACACTAATTTCTTTACATTGCTTTGTGATGCTATTTGTGCAGCCTCAACTGCAGTCATGTGAAAGTACTCCTCTGCCTTGTTTTTATGTTCATAACTATACGTAGACTCACAAAGTAATATGTCTGCGTCTTTTGCTATTTTTTTGCAGTTCTTGTTTGGCCTTGTGTCTGCAATATACGAAAATATTCTTCCTTTTACTATTGTTGATACCTCTTCTGGTCTTATTTTTCTTGCCTTGAATGTTACTGGCTTGCCTTCCTGCAGTTTTCCCACTAAAGGCCCTTCTGGTATTCCTAGCTTCTTTAGTGCGCTTTTCTTTATTTTTCTTCTATCTTTCTCAACAAATCTATAGCCATAGCACTTTGTTCTGTGCATTAAAGGATATGCTTCTACATAGAAGTCTTTTGTGTCTAAGAATTTGCCTTCTTTTATTTCGTGCATGGTTGCATCTATGGGGTATGAGCTCTCAAATGCCTCTAGTAATTTTTTGAATTTTTGTTTTGATCCAGGGGGGCCATAGATTTTAAGCTCTTTTGTGTATTCCTGCATTGCCATGCTTTGTAATAGTCCTGGCAGTCCCAGCATGTGGTCTCCGTGCCAGTGTGATAAAAAGATTCTTGTTATTTTTGAGAAGCTTACTCCGGCCTGCTTCATCTGCCTCTGCATTCCCTCTCCGCAGTCAAACAACAGTCCTTCAGACTTGTAAGTAAGAAGAGCGCCTACATGATTCCTGTTTTTTGTTGGGACTGTTGCTGACGTCCCCAGTACTGTTAACTGCATTTTTTAATCACTTATGCTCAATAAATATAAAAACCTTTTTAAACCTGCTCTTTTTAAAGGCGATTATGGCAAAGCAGCTTATTCAGGCAGAGTTTGCTAAGGAAAGGGTATTGACTGAGAATTCTGATCAAGCTAGAGATATATATAACACCAGCAGGTTTGGTAGTATCCTGGATACTGGCAGGGTTCAACTCTCTTTGCTAGAATCCTTGTATTTGCTTGACAAGAAGCGTTTGGAGATTCTGGATGGTAGGAACAAGCCTATTCCTTTTGATAAGTTTTTGAAGAAAGCTGAGAAGATTGAGTCTAATTTTTGGGTTAGGTATGTTGTTTTTAAGGACTTGAGGAATAGGGGTTATATTGTCAAGACTGCTCTTAAGTTTGGGGCTGATTTCAGGGTTTATGAGCGTGGTGTAAAGCCTGGAGAAGATCATGCTAAGTGGGTTGTTTTTCCTGTTCATGAGGTTAATTCCTTGACCTGGCACGAGTTTGCTGCAAAGAATCGTGTAGCTCACAGCACTAAAAAGCGCTTGATGATTGGTGTTGTTGATGATGAAGGTGATGTTTCTTATTGGGAAGTTAGATGGTTGAGACCATAATTCTGTATCACAATAATCTATTTATACAAATTTGTCTTTTTGTTTGATTATGGATTACACTGATAAGATTCTTGCTATGGCTAGGAATGCTCCTTTGACACCTACGATGGTAGCTAAGGCTGTTGGCAAGGATTCTTTGATTTCTTCTGCAATGCTTTCTGCTATGGTTGAAAAGGGTTTGCTTAAGATTTCTGCTGTCAAGGTTGGCTCTACCCCGTTGTATTATGATCCTAATCAAGCAGAACAATTGCAGAATTATGCTTCTTATTTAAATGAAAAAGACAGGAGAGCTTATGAGCTTCTAAAGGAAAGAAAAGTGTTGAGAGAAAACGCGCTTGATCCTTTGTCCAGGGTTTGTGTTAAGAATATTAAGGATTTTTCACGTCCTTTAGAGGTTTCTTTTAACGGCACGAAGGAGATTTTTTGGAAGTGGTATTTGCTTCCTGATTCAGAGGCAGAGCCGATTATTCGTGAAATGCTTTCTGGTCAAGCCCCTCCACCTGAACCAGCTCCTGCTCCTCCGACTCCTGAGCCGCAGCCCCAGCCTCCTGAGCCAGTTCCTCAGCCACCTGCTCCAGAACCTCAGCCTCCTGCTCCTGGGCCTGAACCAGAGCCAGAGGAGAAAAAGCCTAAAAAAACTAAGAAGAGAGTTAAGAAGAAAAAAGTTGAGACTCAGAAAAGGATTGTTGATAAGATTAAGGAGATGATTGTTCCTGCTGCTAAACCTATTAAAGGTTCTAGTGCATTCTTAGAGACATTAAAAAAGTATTTTGATGATAATGACATAACTATTATGCAGACTTTAGAGCAGAAGAGAAAGTCTGAGTTTGAGTTTGTTGTTGAGATTGGTTCTTCTGTTGGTCCTCTTACTTATTATTGTCATGCAAAGGATAAAAAACGGGTTGGGGAGGCTGATTTGAGTAATGCTTTTGTGCAGGGCCAGTTGATTAAGCTTCCTGTCTTGTTCTTGACCACTGGAAATCTTACCAAAGGCGCTGAAAAAATTAGTAAAGATTTTAAAGGCGTTGCTGTTAGGAAATTATAATGGGTGTTAATCTTAAGGATCTCTTGGTTCGAGAGACTATTGGCTTGGATGATTTAAAAGGAAGGATTGTTGCAGTTGATAGTTTTAACATGCTTTATCAGTTTCTTACTACTATCAGGACTCCTGATGGCAAGCCTCTCACAGATAGTAAGAACAATGTTACTTCTCATCTTATAGGATTGTTCAATAGGACAACGAAGTTTATGGCCAAGGGTATAAAGCCTGTTTTTGTTTTTGATGGAGAGAAGCCAGAGCTTAAGACTGCTGAGCTTGAGAAGCGTAAGAAGCTTAAGATAGAGGCTAAGATGAAGTACAAGAAGGCTGTGGCTCAAAAAGATCTTGCTGCTATGAAAAAATATGGTGGCAGGTTTGCTTACCTAACTAAAGATATGGTTGATCAGGCTAAGGATTTGGTTAAGGCGCTTGGTCTTCCTGTTGTTCAGGCTCCTTCTGAGGGAGAGGCGCAGGCAGCGCATATTGTCAGTCAGAACAAGGCCTGGGCAGTTGTTTCACAGGATTTTGATTCTTTGGTTCATGGTGCTGATCGTCTTGTTAGGAATCTGTCTATTGCAGGCAGGAGAAAAAAGCTTGGTGCTATGGCTTACACCACTATCAAGCCAGAGTTTATTGACCTTGCTAAGAATCTTAATAATTTAGGTATTGACCAGGATAAGTTGATTGCTCTTGCAATGCTTGTCGGTACTGATTATAATCCTGCTGGCATTAAAGGCATTGGTCCTAAGACTGCGATTAAGCTTGTGAAAGAGCATGACGATTTTGATGAATTGTTTGAGGCTGTCAAGTGGGATGAGCATAATGATGTGCCTTGGACAGATATTTTTTATTTGATTAAGAAAATGAAGGTTACAGACAAGTATGATATTAAGTTTAAGACTCCTGATAAGCAAAAAATAATTAAATTATTAGTTGATAAGCATGATTTTAATGTAGAGCGGGTTGAGAAGACTCTTCAGCCTGTATTGAAAGAGCGGGAGAAAAAACAGCAAAAAAAGTTAGGTGATTTTTGATTATGGAATTGTGGTTGATCTTTATTTTGATATCTGCAGTGCTGGGTTCTATAGGTTTGTTGTTCAAGAAGAAAGCGCTTAAGAAAGAGCATACCTCTGAATACCTGTCTGCTTTTAAGATTCTAGAACTGTCTTTTATGCTGGTTTTCGCGCCATTTATTGTTTTTAAGATTCCGATACAGATTGTTGCATTTATTTTTTTGATATCTCTCACAACAGCGGTTGCTCTTACCTATATTGCGCGGTCTTACAGGCATACGGATTTGTCTGTTGTTGCGCCCTTAAGTAACTTGACCCCTTTGTTTTTGGTTATACTTGCATTTTTTTTGCTTGGAGAGCATGTTTCTTCAAAGCATTTGATGGGAATTGGGCTTTTGCTTTTTGGAACTTATTATCTTGAAGCAGAGCATCATGCAGGGCATTGGTTATCTCCAGTAACCAACTTGTTTAAGACAAAAAATATTGGTTTTCTGTTTTTTGGTTTTTTTTTGTCTGCTGTTATAGCGATGGGTGAGAAGTTCATTATTGATTCAATTTCTCCTTTTACTCTTCTTTTTTATCATTATAGTTTTCAGACGTTTTTCTTTATTGCAATAACAGTGTTTTTTTATGGTGGATTTAAGGACATTATTCATGCATACAAGACCTCTGGAAAGTGGATTCTTGGCAATGCAATATTTGCAAATCTTTCAAATCTTGCTTATTTTTTTGCTATATCTTTTACTTTTGTGAGCCTTGCTGCTCCTGTTAAAAAATTATCCACGTTGTTTACTGTTGTTTTAAGCGGCAGATTTTTTAAGGAAGAGAGGATTTTTCATAAGGCACTTGCTTGCTGTATAATGCTTGCAGGTGTTTTTGTGATTGCAATATGACAACTTTAAAACAAGCCCTGAAAAATATGCTTACTAAGAAAGAATTAGAGAATGTGCCTTCTAGTTTTGACGTAGTTGGAAGCATAGCGATTATTGATATTCCTCCTGAATTAAAGAAAAAGGAAAAAATCATTGCAGAGACTATGATTAAATTATTCAAGCCTGTTAAGACTGTTGTCAAGAAGAGCGGCATTCATTATGGAAAGTACCGGCGCCAGAAGCTGGATGTTATTGCTGGTGAAAAAACAAAAGTTGCAGAATACAAAGAATCTGGTGTTAGGATAAAGGTTGATCTTGAGAAAGCGTATTTTAGTTCAAGATTAGGCACAGAGCGCTTGCGTATTGCAAAGCGTGTCAAGCCCAAGGAAAAAGTTCTTGTGATGTTTTCTGGTGTTGCCCCTTTTCCTTTGGTTATAGCTAAGAACAGCAAGCCTGGGATTATTTATGCTGTTGAAATGAATCCTGTTGCTCATGAATACGCAGAGCATAATGTAGTTCTTAACAAAATGCAGGATAAAATAAAATTGTTTAAAGGTGATGTTCGTGATGTTGTGCCTAAGTTAAAGAAGAAATTTGATAGAATCTTGATGCCAATGCCTAAGACATCTAGGACTTTTCTTGAAACCGCATTCAAGGCAGCTAAGAAAGGAACTATTATTCATTTCTATGCATTTGGTCGTGAAGAAGATGAGTTTCAATTGATTCGTGATGCAGTTAAGGAAGAATGTAAGCAGCATAAAAAGAAGTGCAGAATTATTAGAACAGTAAAAGCAGGCCACTATGCCCCTGGTGTATACCGTGTGTGCATTGATTTCCGATTACTTTAAATACTCTTATTCTATATTGTATCTTAGTGCAAAGCGCAATGACGAGGTGAATCCCAATCGAGGCCTAGAAATAGGTCAGTGAGATATTTTGGAAGACCGAGCGCGCACAAATCTTCTAACCAAACATTTCTTTGAACTCTGTATCTTCTTTTTCAGCAACTTTTTCAATCGCATTAAAGAAATCTTCTTCTTTTACTTTTGTTCTGTTTTCTCTGATAGCAAAATATCCTGCTTCTGTCACAGCGGATTTTATCTGTGCTCCGCTAAAGCCTAGCATTGCTTTTGCTATGTTGTCGCTGTTTATTTTTCCTACATTCATCTGCGATATGTGTATCTTGAATATTTCTTTTATTGCCTCTTCTGTTGGCAGCGGCACTCCGGTCAGCCTGTCTAGTCTGCCTGGTCTTGTTATTGCAGGATCTAGTATGTCTATCCTGTTTGTGCACCCTATTATTTTTACATTGTCTAAAGGCTTGAAGCCGTCTATTTCAGATAATAGCTGCATGAATGTCCTTTGCACCTCTCTTTCTCCAGAGGTTCCTACATCCATTCTTGTTGCTGCTATTGCATCTAGTTCATCTATGAATATGATTGATGGTGCTTTTTCTCTTGCTAGTTCAAAGATTTCTTTCACTAGCTTTGCACCCTCTCCAATGAATTTCTGCACTAGTTCAGAGCCTACGACTTCTATGAATGTTGAGTTTGTTGATGCTGCGACTGCTTTTGCCAATAATGTTTTTCCTGTTCCTGGCGGCCCGTGCAGTAATAATCCTTTTGGGGGGCTTATTCCTACTTTTGTGAATAGTTTTGGTTTCATTAATGGAAGCTCTATTACTTCTTTCAGCTCTCTTTCCTGTTCTTTTAATCCGCCGATGTCTGTCCATTGAGTGTTTGGTTTTTCTACTATCACGAATTTTTCAACATCAAATCTTTTGTTTTTCTGGATTTTTTTTACAACTGTAAGGTTTTTTTGTTCTGCAAGCACAGTATCTCCTGGCATTAAATTTTCACAGTCTTCTGCCATGTCTACGAGAAATTCATTGCTGTTTGGCAGCCTGACAATTACTTTGTCATCTAGTAGTTCTTTTACTTCGCAAGAAATAAGCGGTGTTCCCATGAACTTGTTTAATTGCTGCTCTAGGTTAAGGATTCTTTCCTGTAGTGCCTTGTTTTCCTCCTCTAGATAACTGTTATCTGTAGAGTAGCCGTATACTATTTTTTTAATTTCTTCGTCTTTGCTTGTCATTGCGTTTTCTAGATGTGGAAGGTTTATAAACTTTATGGTCAAAACATTTATATATAATTATTATAAAATCTATCTTTAATGACGAATAAGCGTATTACAAAGATTGCAAAGGTCCTTGTTGATTATAGCACAAAGGTTCAGGAAGGTGAAAGAGTTGTTATAACAGCACCTCCTGTTGCACAGCCTCTTGTTCTTGAGGTTTACAAAATGTGCCTGCAGCGCGGAGCACATCCTGTTATCAGGACTCCGCTTCCAGGAGCAGCTTATGTTTTCTACAAGTATGCAAAAGATAATCAATTGATGCGTTTTCCTAAGACTGCAATGTTTGAGATGAAGAATACAGATGCGTATATTGCGATTCGCGCTCCATTAAACACTAATGAGTTTGCAAGTGTTGATCCTACTAAGATTGCGATGAGGTCCAAGATTCTCAGTCCTATATCCAAATGGCGTTTGCAGAAGACTAAGTGGGTTGCTTTTGATTACCCTACAACCGCGTATGCACAGAATGCAAGCATGTCTTTGCATGATTACCAGGATTTTGCATTTAATGCCATAAATCTTAACTGGACTAAATTAAGAACCAGATTACAGAAGATTGCTGATGCTGTTAATAGTTCTGAAAAAGTTCATGTCATTGGTCCTGGCACTGATTTGAAGTTTACAGTTAAGTCAACAAGAGCTGTTTTAGGTGACGGTACTAATAACATGCCTGGTGGCGAAGTGTTTACTGCTCCTGATAAGTATTCTGTTAATGGTCACATCACTTTTAATTATCCTGCAATCTATCGTAGCAATGAGGTTCGCGGTGTTCAGCTTAAACTCAAGAAAGGAAAAGTAATCGAGGAAGATGCAACCTCTGGCCTTGATTTTCTGAAGGCAATGCTTAATCTCGATTCTGGCTCAAGATATGTTGGAGAGTGGGGTATTGGCTGTAATTATAATATAAAGCAGTTCACAAAAAACACTTTATTTGATGAGAAAATAGGGGGGACTGTTCATTTTGCTCTCGGCCATGGATACAAAGAATGCAATGCAAGGATTCGTTCTGCACTGCACTGGGATCTTGTTAAGGACTTGCGAAGAAACGGGACAATTTATCTTGATGGAAAACTGTTTCAGAAAAATGGCAGGTTTAGAAAGGTTTAGTATGCTTCTTTTGCTAGTTTTTCTATCTCTTTTTTCTCTTTTCTAAATGGTTCTAATAATTTGTTTATTTCTTTTGCAACTGCATTCTTTAAATCTAGTGGGTGTAGTTCTTTTGCAGCATATGCTTTTTCTATTTCTTCGTATGTCTTGAATTCTTTATTGCCCCCGAATTTTTCAGGGCGTTCTATAACAAAAGATTCTTCTTTATCTCCTTTGATAACCATTATTACATATTTCAAAAATGCCAACACGCCATTATCTGCTACAACTCCTGGTTCGCAGTATGCGCTTTTTAATTTATTCATCACTGTTTTTTCATCATCTGCTAGGTCTATCTTGCTTTTTGGGTCAGATGCGCTCATCTTTTGCCCCATTAATCCAGGTATCATTGGTGTCATTACTTCTATTCTTGCTTTGTATCCTGCTTTTGGAAGGAATTCTCTTGCAAACATCAGTATTTTTCTTTGGTCTACTCCGCCGTACTGCACATCTACTTTGAGGTATTCTTCATCTAGTGCCTGCATTATTGGATAAATCATCCCGCAGAGTTTTGGATTGTCTCCAAATTTGACTACTTCTGCTGCTGCTCTTTTGCAGTCATTTACACTTGCTTCTGTTGATACTTTTAGTACGTCATAAAAGAATTTCTTGTCCATCTGAAAGTCAGATCCTTTAACTATCTCAAAATTTGATATGTCTGCTCCTATTGCTTTGAGCATTAATGGCATGACTTTTGCATAATATTTGTATCTTTTTTCAAGGATATCCCAGGGTGTGCCATCTAGTGCTCCGTGGAGGTCTGCTAGTAGTAATTTTACCTTGAATCCGGCTTTTAGAAAATCTGATAGTTTTAGCATTGGCAGAAAGTATGCTATGTGTGGTTTTCCTGTTATTGCTGTTCCTAGGTATACTGCTGGTTTTTTCTTTTTCTCTAGTAATTCTTTTAGTTCTTTCTCTGTTACAATCTCCTGCGTGTTTCTTTTGATTAGTTTCAGCTTTTCTTCGGCATTCATAAGTATTCGCTTCTCTGTATTAGTATAAAAAGTTTTCTGAGAAAGTATATAAACTACAGAATCTTATGCTGCTTTATGCTTGATGTAACATCTCTTACTGCATATATGTTTTGTCCTAGAAAATTGTTTCTTGAGAAAGTCATGGGTTATGAGGAAATACCCAGGGCTTTGCTGGTCAAGGGCCTGATTAAGCACAAGGTTTTTGATGAGATGAATACTTATGAGGCAAATCTTGTTTCATCTTTTGAGAAAGGAATAACCAAAGAACAGATTTTTGATAAGTATTTTGCACTTTACTCAGATATTTTAAGAAGAGCTATCTTGAACAGCAGAAAGCAGCTGAGATTGGCTAAGCTCTTGCCGATTTCTGCTTTCAAGCAGTTTCAGCCTATTTTCAAGCAGGAGTCAGAGACTCGTGCAGAGACTATTTTTAATTTTATTAAGGAAAAAAATGTTTTTGGTGTTGAATTGTGGGAGAGTTTAACTCCTAAGATTAAGTCTGAGTATAAGATTTCTGCTGAAGATATTGGTATCTCTGGAAAAGTGGATCAGGTTCTTGTTTATCCAGATAGTGTTGTTCCTATTGAGATTAAGTCTGGAAAGGCTCCTAAAGAAGGTGCTTGGGAAAATCACAAGGTTCAGCTTGCTGCATATGCTTTGCTTCTGGAAAATGCTTTCAAGATTTCAATACCTGCTGGTTATGTTAAGTATGTTGATGAAAGTGTCTCTAGGCGCATTGAAATCAATGCTTTCTTGAAAGATCAGGTTAAGGAGTTAGTTAAAAGTGTTAATTTTATGCTTAAGTCAAGGCAGCTTCCTAAAAAAGCAGATAATCCGAATAAATGCGAGAAATGTGGTCTGAGAAACATATGTTACAGTGAAGAAATCACTGAAAAAGCGCAACATTTAAATAGAATTGCGCCTAATCAAAATACATAAAAAGAAAGTTTGAGGGTGAAAAACTATGGCTGAAGCTGATAAACAATTCTCAAAGAAAATAGTCGGTAAAACAGTAGTGAGCAAGGCAGGAAAGCGTTTTGGAGAAGTGGGGGATGTTATTTTTGAGACTAAATCAGGTGAGTTGATTAATCTTGTACTCAAGAATCCTACTAGTTACACTGAAAAGCTGGAGCTTGAAAAAGACAAAGAAGGAAAGCTGTTAGTCCCTTTTTCTGCAGTTATTGCCATGGGTGATTTCATGGTTGTTTCTGAGGAAGATATTTTATAAGCACTAAACCAAAACTATTTAAATCAGTTTGCACTAGTGTTTTTTACAGGGGGTAATTTATATTGAATAATCAGAGTGTTATCTGGACTGAGAAATATCGTCCTTCTAGTTTTGATGAGATTAAGGGGCAGCAGGAGATTGTCTCTAAGGTTAAGGCTTTTGTTGAGCAGAAGAATCTGCCTCATTTGTTGTTTGCAGGTCCTGCAGGCATTGGTAAGAGCACTCTTGCTTTAGTCACAGCTAAACAGATGTTTGGTTCTGAGTGGAGGCAGAATTTTCTTGAGCTTAATGCCTCTGATGAGCGGGGTATTGATGTTGTTCGTGTTAAGGTTAAGGATTTTGCAAGGACAAAGGCTATTGGTGATGTTCCTTTTAAGATTATTTTTCTTGATGAGTGTGATGCTTTGACTAGGGATGCTCAGCAGGCTTTGAGAAGGACTATGGAGAATTATGCAGCCACATGCAGGTTTATTCTTGCTTGTAATTATTCTTCAAAGATTATTGATCCTATTCAATCTAGGTGTGCGATGTTTCGTTTCAGGCCTCTTGCAAAAGAGCATATGCTGGAGATTGTTAATGTTATAGGGCAAAAAGAAAGTTTGAAGCTTGATGAGGTTGCTAAGTTTGCCTTGATTGAGGTTTCTGGTGGTGATTGCAGAAAGCTGGAGAATGTGATGCAGAGCTGCGCTTCTATTACAGATAATATTACGCAGGATGTTGTTTATTCCATGGCTTCAACTGCGCAGCCGCAGGAAATAAAAGATCTACTAGACATTGCGATTAAAGGCGACTTTCTTGTTGCAAGAAAGCAGCTGCTGGACATAATGCTTCGTTATGGCCTATCAGGCCTGGATGTTATTAAGCAGATTCAGAAAGAGGTTTGGGACTTGGATATTGGCGCGAGGCAGAAAGTTGCATTGATTGATAAGTGTGGTGAGATTGAGTTCAGGTTAGTTGAAGGCTCTGATGAATATCTGCAGTTAGAGGCATTACTTGCACAGATTTGTGCTGTTAAGAATTAAGAAGTTCTTGATAATATTCTTTTGTTTCTTGTATGTGTTCTTTTTTTGTTTCAGGGTTATTCATGTCTAGTCCTTGATGTCTTTTTGTGCAGTTAACGATAATGGTTCTTATTAGGCCGGACATTACATACTGGGGAAATAATACATTTGCAGACGCAGGATAGTGTGTGAAAAGCAGCGGCTCGCTTAATTTGTCCTGTTCTGAGTCCAGTATACACAGGGACATGCCAGGAAGGTGTTCTCTTACAGTGTTTTCGCGAACAGTATTTCTTTGTTCCTCTAGTGTTTTGAATTCCTGCCAGTCGTGCAGTGCTTCTAATGCATTCAGCAGGACACCATCAAATGAGAACATTTTTTTTGTGACTGGTGCTATGTGTATGTGTTGGTGTGCTGTGTTTTGATAGCTCTCTGGTATTCCTCTTTGATAAAATGGCTGCACTTTTCCATTTAGTCTTGTTTCAGCTGCAATACCATCGTCAGTGCGCACAACCCCATCTTCTTCAGCGTGTGCATCTCTTCCTATTCCGTTGTTTGCCCATATAGCAACTCTTTGATATCCTGCACTGAATAATCTTTCAATAACATGTTTTATGCTGTTTTCTCTGTTTTCAAAAACAATATCTGCTCTTGGGTCTAGGTCAAGTGCATGGTCGGGTGCTAATAATATTGCTTCAGGATCACTGCATAAGGCATCTAGTTTTTTTTTAGAATCCAGTTCTTGTGTCTGAAGTATTTGCGCTTCTCCGTTTTTATACATTACAGGTCTTGATGCATATAGAATATGTGCTGGTGTTGCAATTCCTGCCATTGGAACCAGCACTGCCTCAGGAAACTCATGTATTATGTCAAGTCCAAAGCAGTCATATCCTTGAAATGGTTTTGGCAGGCATAACGACTTGCAAAAATTAAGTTTATGCATATTTTGTTTGAATACCAGAGTCTATTTAAAGATTGTGAAAGAAAAATATAGAAAAAGAAGTTTACTCTGAAGTTTCTCCAGAGCTTTTTACTGTTATTGAAGTTTGTTTGAATTCTTCGTAGTCATATTCTGCTTCTAGTGTGACTAGCTGTTCATAGTCTGTTCTTGTTGCTATTGTTTGCGTGCATGTTACTATTTTGCTTCCGCTGAATAATGTTACATATCCTTCTGCTGTTCTGCCTTTTGATTCCAATCCTGTGCAGCTTAGTCCTGGTAAGTTGCTGTCGACCCTGATAAATACTGCATCCTTGTTTTTTCTTTCATCTTTTGAGCATAGTGTATTTTTTCCGTATACGTCTCCTGTTCCTGCGTTTCTTACAACAAAGCTGAATCCTATCTTGTCTCTTGATCGAGCACTCTCTTTGAAGTCTGCAAATTGTATTGGTGCTCCTGAATTAAATATTGGTTTTGATTCTGTTATTTCACAGATTCCTTCTGGTGAAGGATTCAGTATGTTCTCGCGAACACATATCTTGCTTGCTGCTTTTATGTTGTATAAATAGCAGATGTCTGCTCTTAAAGGAAGGTCTATCTGTCCTCCGGTTATTGGTGATACGTGGTTTAGTTCCGTGAACTCTATGAAAACAGGTGCCCCTGGTATGATATTTCCTGCGCTGTCTTTCATTTTTGCAATTAAATCGTCATTAGGGCTTGCTGTCAGGTCTTCTTCTAGTTTGTTGAATTCTGCAGGGTTTATTCCAGAAAGTTTCACTCGAACACTATCTTTTGCTACCTCTGCTTCTCCTGTGTTTTCTAGTTTTATTACAATGTCAAAGGGGTCTCTGCCGCCGTCAAATATCTCTGGCCTTAAGTCAACAAAGTCTGCCACGACTCCTGTTGTTCCTCCTATAAATGGGGATGTTATTTCTATTTGTTCTCCTTCTCCTGTGCAACCCATTAAGAAAATCATTACTGCAATTATTACAAAAAAGCTTTTTTTCATTTTATCATCCTCTTGTGTGATATAGAATTCTTCTGGCAGTAGATTATATAAATTTTTCGTTAAAAAAGATTTTTTTTAACGAATTTGGAAATGTCGCGTATTTCCAATTTTCGCTTGATACTTAATAAACAGATACTATTTCAAGGTCTTTGAATACGCTGGTTCTGTATCCATAATTTAGTGTGACAACCATTGGTGTTGAGTATGCGTCCTGTCCTGTTGTCATCATCTCGCAGAATGCTGTTCCTTGGCCGTTTGTTAGTCTTATGTGGTTGCTGTCTAGTGGTTTGCAGGTTGGTTTTATAGATACTCCCCCTATTGCAACGTCTCTTAATTCAACATAGTCTATTTCATCAAATGCTAGTGGTGCTGTGTGTGGGCTGCATTTTTGTAAGTAGTCTGCGCCTGACCTGAATACTTCTCCTCCGCCCACATTTTGTATGTGTATCTTGAATCGTGTTCTTCCTGGTGCAGGGTCTACTTCTATTTGTGTGACAGCTACAGGCCCTCCTTGCCCTCCTCCAAGGGATGCTGGCGCTGGTGTGCAAATCTTTGGCCTTGTTGTTGGCGCATACGGGTCTGGATCGATGCAGATTGGTGCTGCTGCTATTGTTTCATATTCATAGCAGGCTGTTGCAAGAAGCCTTACTGGGTATTTGTCTATGTTTCTTGGCTTTAGTGGGGCAATGCTTCCTTTGAAAGACACCACGTCTACTCCGCCTTGTGTGACAAATTGTGTTTTTCCTTCTATTGGAGGTATGTCTTCTCCCCATTCAAGCACTCCTGTTATTATGCTTGAGTCAAAGCCGGACAAGTATACTTTGTCTCCTGGCCCCCCTGCAGTGTATGCTCCTTTGTTTTCTATTTCAACGACTGCACTGAATGTGTCTGTGTCAAAAAGCCTGCTTGGGGGCAGGTATGAGAGGAATTGCAGGCTTAATCCTTGTGTTCCTGTTCTGTATGTTGTTGTCGTTACTTGTTCTTTTGTTTTTTGCTGCATTGTGCAGGAGCTGAGTAAAATAAGGAGAATCAGTAAAATAAGTGTGGTTTTTTTCATTTTTCTTTATGTTTGTTTGCTTTGTTTTTAAATATTTTTATTATTTTGATGATAGCTTTTTTATATTTACTTTTTTAACTGCCCTGTCCAGGTAGCCGTATTCAACTTCTATAGATAGCGGTGCTGTGTAAGTGCCTTTTGTTTTTTCTATGCCTTGCTCTAATACACATAGCACGGTGGTATCTCCTGATAATTTTACTGTTTCTGGCTTGCAGGTTAAAGGTGTTTCTGATAAGGTGGCCCTTACTTGCACCCTGTTCCATGTTTCTGATCCTAATGCTTTGCCTGTGCATGCATCGTATGTTTTTTCTTTCAATAACGCCTGGCCTGCGCCGAGGTTTTGTACTTTTATTAGGAATTCTGGCTGGATTTTTTCTATGTCTTCGTGTGTCATCATTTTTGGCTCTACAGATGTTATTGCCACTGGCGCGCCCTGCCCTCCTGCCATGCTTATTCTTTGTGTTTTGCAGGGCTTTGTTTTTACCATTCCTGCAAGGTCTGTGTCTATGCACACTAATGCTGTTGCTTCTGTCTTGTAAGGATAGCATGCAGTTGCGGTTATTGCTGTTTCATGTGACTCTATTCCTGTAATCAGCAGTTTTGATTTTGCCCTGAATTCTTTTATGTCTTTGCTTCCTTCTGGGTTGAATACTGATTTGCCATCAAGGTCAAATCGTGTATCTTTTTCACTTTCAATGCTTATTTGCTGTTCTTCTGTTCCTAGTACCAGCATTCCGTTGCTTACATCTGCGGCTCCTTTATTTTGTACATCTACCAGTATCTGAAATACTCTTTCTTCATAAATCTCTGCAGGAGGAGAATTTGTGAGGAATTCAAGGACAATGCCTTTTGTTCCTTCGTGCACACCAGGAATCTTGATTTCTTCTTTTTTTTGCTGTACAAGCCCGCAGCTAGTTAAGAATAATGCTATTATAAGGCAAAAGATTATTTTCTTCATGTTTTAGTTTTTGCTACTGTTATTGCGCGTTTTGTTGAATAACTGTAATCGTATTTTACTGTGGCTTTGAAGTTTTTCTGCAGTGGCTCTGCTCCAACCAGTAGGTCATAATCTGTTACTGTTGTGTGTGCTCGGAAAGTATATGCGAATATGTCTTTTTCTTTGTTTACCCTGTCAATCTCTTTTTGCGGTACATAGTACAGGTTGTCAACTTCATCATCGCATCTTTTCTGGTCTTCTTCTGTGGGAAGGTCTTCGCAGGATTCTATTTGGACTGCAGGCATGCCGTTTATGTCTTCTACTTCAACGCCCTTTGGTGTTATGAGTATGATGTAATATATTTTTTTAAGTTTGCCTGTCCATACATTGTCTATTGTTACCCCTATTGTCGGTCCTCTGCTGTCGCCTGATGCAGGATCTGTTACTCCGTATGGCTGTTTTCCTGTGCCGATGTCTCCGCCTATTCCTATCATTACTGGTCCTGAGGTGTATTTTGTTGCGGGATTTCTTTCTGGGAATATTGAAAGCGGGTCAACTGTGCCAGGCACGCCTTCTGCAATGTCTTTCAGTGCTTGTCTGGCTTTTTCTTTGTTCATGGTATACACTAGTTGGTATGATCTTGTTGTAAAGTCAAAGTCTGCGGTTATCTGGAAATTATAGTTTTTTGGCTGTAGATTTTCAAATATGCAGTCAATTGACTGCTCTTCGCTTGTAGAAACCTTGAATGCTGGCTGCGGTATTATTCTGTCTGCCGGAATCTTGTCTGCAGTGCATGTTAATTTTATGTTTAGTGGTTCTGCTATTGTCTCTGCTTTTAATGTTGTGTATACTGTTGCAGGCTTGCCTGCTGTAAAGGTTTGCTGTGTTGATTTTAGCGGCTGCAGGAATACCCCCAATGGTTTTTCCGTGCTTTCATCTACTTTGCCTGTATAATAGTCCCCTGCCAAAACTTTTTTTGTTCTTTTTGTTTCCTTTGCGACTTCTACTTGTATTGTTTCTAATCCTCTCCACATTGCATCCCATGCAGTTGCAATAGTTCGCGCCATGTATCTTACTGCTATTGCAGGAGAATACATTGCAGAAGAGTATCCTTGTTCCTGTGCATAAACCTGTACCTGTGGCATGAATGAAAAAGTAAGCAAGGCAATCCAGAATACCATGTATACAAAGCTTAGTCTTGGATAATATTCTGAGTGCAGTATTAAAAGATATATCACCCATAATGGGTTGAATGTTATGATCATTGCTCCTACAGAGCCTCCCAAGTATGGAAGCACTCTTGGATATAGGAAGGGAAGAAAGAATGCAGTCAAGAAATATATTACAATTATCCAGTACTTATCCCCGAATTTTCTCTGGAATCTAAGTGCTATGATTGCGTAGATTACAAAGAACACGGTCCACATGTAGAAATTTGTTGTTCCTCCGCGGTATCTTACAAAAACATCTATCCACTGTATTATAAATACCAGAAGAAGCCAGGCCAAGCCTCCTGCTTTTTCTGTTCGTGTCCCAGGACCTTTTCTTTCTTCTTTTTTTTCTAAAACTTCTATCTTGAACTTGTCTAATAGCGCCATTTCAATCCGTGGTAATTTCTAGTTTTATGATGTTGAGTTCTGTCAGCGGTGTTAATTCTATGTAGTTGTTTCCTTCCTCTATGTCATCTGTTATGTCTACTTTGTAATTCGGTGTTCTTTGGTCTATCATGTACAGCCGTCCGTTGATGTTTAGCCTTGCGTTTTTTAGTCTGTTGTCATCTACGAATTTAACAGATAGCATTACGTCTCTCATTCCGCGGAATATTTGGTCATACATTTTGCTGTTTACATTGAAGTAATCCATGAAGCTTCTGGTCTCACCAAGCAGGGTCTTGATTCTTATCTGTTCTACTGACGCGCTTCCAGATGATAATATTATTTCTATTTCATTTTTTCCCGGCATTAAATCTTCTTTGTATATGTCTTTTCTGTTTAGGCTCTCGCACTCTGGTACTCCTGAGAATATTTTTCGGTTGTTTAATAGTATGTCCATTACGCCGACATTAAACTGGTCGCATAATGGGTAGAAGTCTATCCATGCCCTGTCTAGATTATTGTATTCTGCGTTTCCTATTGGTATTGTGCTTTTTCCTGCAAGCCTGCTTACGTCAAGCACGTCTCCTATTATTTTTGCTTCAGTAAATTCATATTCTCTTGTTGGTATGCCAAATCCTTCTAGCTGGAATGCAATCGTGTTTGTTTCTTGCAGATAGTCTGTTTTGATTGGTATTGGCGGAGGATTTGTTTGCCTTATTTCGCCTTCAAATAAGTCCAGCCCGTTGAATTCTACGTTTAGTATGCCTTCGTGCTTTGGTGTTGTTATGCTCAGGAAAACATTTTGTGTGTTTGCAGGGTCTGATATCTTGAATGTGTGTTCTTTTCTGTCTGTTTTGTATATTGTTTTTTTGAGTTCAAACCGGTTTATGTCTGCCAGAATTTCTGCAGTGCGTGATTCTTACAAGTAAAGATTCGGCAGGTAATGATCAAATTCATTCTCCCCGACATAATCAAGCAATCCTATTGGTGCCTGTAGAAGTGCTTGTTTTTTTATGACTTCTCCTGTTTCAGACAGGTTTTCATCAGAGAGAAGTGCCTGTCTTTCTGCAGGCGGTAAAAATAATATGTAAAAGATAAGCAGTATGGTAATGATGCCAATGAGCGTTGCAGCAGTTGCACTTGTTTGTTGGGCTCGTTTTTTCATCTAATCACCCTTTTTTTGTTTTTTTTATATTATTACTAACAAGAGTATATATAAATGTTTTTCTTTTCAGAAGGCAAATTTTAAATGCTAAAGCGTTTTTAAACACATCATGAAGATAATTAGCTCAAATTTCAAGAAAGGTGAAGCAAAAGTAAAGATTGAAACACTTGATGATCTTTGGTATCTGAGTCAAGTTATTGATGCCGGAGATGTTGTTAAAGGCAAGACTCTTCGTAAGATAAAGGTTGGTTCTACTGAGAAAGAGGCCGTAAGAAAGTCTGTTTTTATTGCTTTGAAAGTTGAGAAGGTGGAGTTCTCTAAGACAACTGCAAGGCTTAGAATTCTTGGGACAATTCTTGAGGGGCCAGAGGACGTGCAAAAAGGCAGTCATCATACATTTAATGTTGAGGAAGGCACAATAATCACAATTTTAAAAGAGGAATGGCCTGCTTACCAGGTCAAGAGATTAAAAGAGGCTGCAGAAGCAAGAGCGCTAAAGATTTTGATTTGTGTTTTTGACAGGGAGGATGCTTTTTTTGCTTTGATGAAGCGTGCTGGTTATGAATTGCTGGCCAACATTCATGGAGAGGTTGCAAAGAAAGGAGCTGATGCTCCTGTTAAGTCTACTTTTTATGCTGAAATTATCAAGCAATTAGAAGAGTATGATGTGCGTTACAAATTAGATAAGATAATTTTGGCAAGTCCTGCTTTTTGGAAAGAAGAATTGCTTAAGGTTTTGCAGAATCAGGATTTGAAAAGCAAGATCATTCAGGCAACATGCTCTTCTGCTGATGAGTCTGCTATCAGTGAGGTTCTTAAGAGGGGGGAGGTTCAGAAAGCCCTGAAACAAGAGCAGGTTAGTGAGGAGATGGTTCTTGTTGAAAAAGTTCTCGCAGAAATTTCAAAGCAGGGCAATGCTGCTTATGGTATGAAAGAGGTTGAAGAGGCGGTTACTGCAGGTGCTGTGCAGGATCTTCTTGTGACAGATGCCTTGATAATGAAATTAAGGGAAGAAGACAAGTTTGAGAAGCTGGATAAGCTGATGAAGCTTGCTGATAAAAGCAAGGCAAAGGTTCATATTATTTCTATAGAGCATTCTGGTGGCAAGAAATTAGATGGTCTGGGAGGCATTGCTGCTTTGCTGAGATTTAAGTTGGCCTACTAAATTTTGTATATGATTTTCAAAATCTATTCTCGATGACATAAATGTTTATATATGTGCTCCCTATTTTTCTATTCTGGAGTAGCAACGAAAAAAACAAAAGGTTTTGCCTGCACTATTATCCCCTCTTTGTAGTGCATCAAAACCGTAACATATAAATAGTGGTTGAGATTTACCTCAGGTTAATAACAAAAAAGGGGGGAGGTATAAATGATAGTAAAAGAAGAATTTTTAAGCAAGTTACGTCGGTATTTTTCTTTGAACTTGTATGAAGTTAAGATTTGGGCGTCATTGTTGTCTAGGGGTGTTGCGACTGCTGGTGAGCTTTCTGACATTGCTAATGTTCCTAGGTCTAGGAGTTATGATGTTTTAGAGAGTCTTGAGAAGAAGGGTTTTGTTGTTATGAAGCTTGGTAAGCCTATTAAGTATATTGCTGTTCCTCCTTCAGAAGTTATTGAGAGAGTCAAGAAAAATATGCATGAAGAAGCCTTAATGAAAGTAAAAAGGTTAGAGGACTTGAAAAATACAGATGTTCTTAATGAACTTCAGTCTCTTCACAAGCAGGGCATTGAGGTTATTGAGCCTACTGATTTGAGCGGAAGCATTAAAGGAAGGCATAATCTCTATAATCATCTTGAGCTCACAATAAAGAATGCACAAAAATCAGTTACTATTCTTACAACATCCCAGGGTTTGATGAGAAAAGTGGAAGGTTTAAAGCCGGTATTTGAAAAACTTAAGAAAAAAGGAGTTAAAATAAAAATCGCTGCGCCTTTGACAAGAGAAACAAAGAAAACAGTCTCTGAAATAAGCTCTGTTGCAGATGTGCGCAATACAGATTCTAAAGCAAGGTTCTGTATTGTAGATGGTAAAGAGATTGTGTTTATGGTATTGGATGATAAAGAGGTTCACCCAACCTATGACGTGGGTATCTGGGTGAATTCTCCGTTTTATGCAAAAGCCATGGAATCATTGTTTGATACCGCATGGAAAACCATGAAAGCAAAATAAAAATTTTCTTTTTTCTCTTTTTGTGGTAACATGGACGTAAAGAAACTAGCTGAAAAATTGCATCCTCTGGAACGGAGGGTTTTGCCTGTTCTTAATAAATTCAAGACTTTGCCTCAGATTGTTTCTGCCACTGGTTTGAAAGATATTGAAGTTATGCGTGCCTTGCAGTGGCTTCAGAACAAGAAGGCAATTAATATTGATACCGAGCTTAAGGAAGTTGTAACTCTTGACAAAAATGGTGAGAAGTATCTTGAAGAGCAGCTTCCTGAAAGGCGTTTTATTGAAAAGGTAAAGGACAAAGAAATATCTATTTCTCGTTTAGAGAAAAATGGCTTGAACAAAGAAGAACTTAATACTTGCTTAGGCACTCTCAGGAAAAAGGCAATGATTCTTATTGTTAAGAACAAGGAATTGCGTGTCAAGCTGACTGATCAAGGCAAGAAGTTTCTTTCAAAAGAGTTTCCTGAGGAGATTTTTCTTAAGAAGGCATTTCCTATTGAGATAAAGAATCTTGCTCCTGAGGAAAAGCATGCTCTTGAGAACCTAAAGAAAAGAAAGAGTATTGTTAAGGTTGAACTGCAGAAGATTATGAAGGCTGAATTATTGCCTGTTGGCAAGCAGTTGATTCAGCTTGGTGTTCAGGATGAGAAAGTTATTGATGCCTTGACACCGCAGATGCTTCGTACAGGTTCCTGGCGTGAGAAAAAGTTCAGGCATTATGATGTCAAGAGCAAGGTTCCTAAGATTTATTGTGGCAAGAAGCAGAATTACAGGCGTTTTCTTGATGGTGTTCGTGAGAAGTTTGTTGAGCTTGGTTTTACTGAGATGAAGGGGCCGCTTGTTGAGTCTGAGTTTTGGGATATGGATGCTTTGTACATGCCGCAGTTTCATTCTGCTAGGGCTATTCACGATGCTTATTATGTTGATGCAAAGCCTGCTAAGCTTGATGACAAGCTTGTCAAGAGAGTCAAGGCTGTTCATGAGAATGGTGGTAATACTGGAAGCAAGGGTTGGGATTATGAGTTTGATGTTAAGAGGACGCAGAATCTTGTTTTAAGGACGCAAGGCACTGCTTGCTCTGCGCGTATGCTTGCCTCTCCTGATTTAAAGATTCCTGGAAAGTATTTTGGTATTGCGCGTTGTTTTAGGCCTGATGTTGTTGATGCAACTCACGCAGTGGATTTTTACCAGACAGAGGGAATTATTATTGAGGAAGGCTTGAACATTAGGCATTTGTTTTCTTTGCTTAAGATGTTTGCAAAGGAGTTTGCAGGTGCAGAAGAGGTTAAGCTTGTTCCTGGTTATTTTCCTTTTACAGAGCCTAGTGTTGAGTTGTTTGCAAAGCATCCTGAGATGGGCTGGATAGAGCTTGGGGGCGCAGGTATTTTCAGGCCAGAGGTTGTTGTTCCTCTGCTTGGCAAAGATGTTCCTGTTCTTGCCTGGGGTATTGGTATTGACAGGATTGCGATGTTTAAGCTGGGTATTACTGATATCCGGCAGTTGTTTTCACATGATCTTGATTATTTAAGGAATGCAAAGGTGATTTAATGCCAACATGTACTTTTTCATTAAAGGATTTGAATTCATTGGTTAAGAAAAATATAAAGGAGTCTGACTTAAAGGATTTGCTGGCTTATGCAAAGGCAGAACTTGATAAGGCGGATGGAGATGAGATTACTGTTCAGTTTAATGACACTAATCTTCCTTATTTGTGGTCTGTGGAGGGTCTTGCGATTTTCTTGCGCGGCGTTCTTGGAAAAGAAAAAGGCATTCCTAAGATGAAAGTCAATAAGTCTGATTATAAGATTAATGTTGATTCCTCTGTTAAGGCTGTTCGGCCGCATATTGCTGCTTTTGTTGCTAAAGGAAAAAAAGTTTCAGATCATTTCTTGAAGCAGCTGATTCAGATGCAGGAAAAATTCTGTGAAGCTTATGGTAGGAGAAGAGAAAAGATTGCAATTGGTGTCTATCCTGCTAAGAAGATATCTTTTCCTGTTACATACAAGGCAGTTCCTCCGAGAAGCATTAAGTTTGTTCCTCTGGAATTTATGAAAGAGCTGGATCTTTTGCAGATTCTTGACCAGCACCCTACTGGCAAAGAATATGCATGGATACTGAAAGGTGTTAAGAAGTTTCCTTTGTTGATTGATTACCAGAAAGAGGTTCTTAGTTTTCCTCCGATTATTAATTCTGATAAGATGGGCAAGCTTGAGCTTGATGATGAGGAGATTTTCTTTGAAGCAACTGGAATTGATCTTGATTCAGTTAATATTGCTGCAAATATTTTTGCGCAGTTGTTTTATGAGCGCGGCTTTGAGGTTTTCTCTGTTAATATTGGTTACTCCAGGAAGCCAATTACGACCCCAGATTTTAAGACAGATACGATTAAGATAAAGAAAGATGATGTCACAAAGGTTCTTGGAATTGAATTAAAAGATTCTGATGTAAAGAAGTTTATTGAGATGGCTCGTTATGATTTCTCAAATTACAATGTGACTATTCCTGCAATCAGGGGAGATATCATGCATCCTGTTGATGTTGTTGAGGATGTTGCTATCATGTATGGTTATGATAATATTGGATCCTTGCCTCTAAAAACATACACTAAAGGAGACACTTTTGCGCTTCAGCGTTTTGTGGATAAGGTGCGCGAGATTTTTGTTGGCATGGGCTATCAAGAGGTTGCAAGTCCGATATTGTCTAATAAGGAACTGTTGTTTAATAAGATGAACATAAAGGATTTTGGGTGTGTTGAGATAAAAAATTATGAGTCCTTGACTTATTCCATTGTCAGGCCGTGGATTATTCCTGAATTAATGGATGTTCTCATGAGAAATAAGCATATGGATTATCCTCAGAAGATGTTTGAGCAGGGAATTGTTACTGTCAATAAGGATGGCAAGATTAATGATTATGAAAGAATTGCTGCCTTGTCTTGCCATGCCAAAGCAGATTATACTGAGGTAAGGCAGGCTATTGATTATTTATTTAGGATGTTGGGGGTTGACTATGACATTGAAGACACTGATCATGGCTCTTTTATTGCTGGCCGCGCTGCGAGAGTATCTGTCAAGGGGAAAAAGGTCGCCTTTATAGGCGAGATTAATCCTATTGTTTTGAATTCTTTTGGCGTTGATATGCCTGCAGCTGCTTTTGAGCTTAATCTTTCTGAATTATTTTCAGCTCTGAAATAATTCGCAATCTTTTTAAGTTTTCTTTGTTTATGTTTTTTTATGAGTGATGCAGAACACGAATTTATTTTTGGGCAAGAGGCAGCAAGAAATTTCGAGAAAATAGAATTTGGTATTTCCAATGCCGATTTTTATGATGCAGAAGAAGCGTTACATAAACTTGAACAATTTCATAAAGAGCAGGGAATTCCACTTCCTGATAAGTATAATCAATTAGTCCAGAGTGTTAGAGCGCTTGCTCTTCCAGCTCTTACTGCACAGGCACAAGCTCTTTTTGAGAGAGAAGATTATAGGTTGGCACTTGCCACTCTTAAGAGTCTGCAATCTTATTGTGTGCGCCTTAATGCGCCTTTGCCTGAAGAAGCAGAGGATTTGGCTGCAGAGTTGGCTGAGCATAGAGATGAACTGCCTGATATTCCTGAAGAGTATAAAGGAGATCAAATTATTGCGTTTTTTAAGATGCCTGATGGCCTCTGCCAATATGAATTGTATACCTCTGTTGCAAGACTTTCGCGCACCCTAAAAAATACAAATGGTAAATACATTGGTGCATTTGCAGGAGTTAATACAGAATTTATCGAGCGCGCAATAATGCGTACAAGACACCTGTCATATCCTGATGTAGATAAAGTAGAGCTTTCTGATATATTAGAAGAATAAAAAAAGAAATTATTTCTTTTCTTCCTTAGGTTTTTCTTCTTTCTTAACAGCTTTTTTTGCTTTTTTCTTGACAGCTTTTTTAGTCTTTTTTTCTTCAGGCTTTGCAGTTGCTTGTGTTGCAAGCTTGCTTCTTCTTAGTCTTCTTGGCCTGATTTTCTTTGCTTTTGGTTTTGTTTCTCTTGCTGTCAAGCCTAGTTTTTTGAATTCAGCTGTTACATCTGCATGGCTGGCACCTTTTTTGATGTCTATTTTGTCTTTCAGTGGTTCTAGGTGCAGCTGGTTGCATTTTTTTCTTCTTGTCTCGCCGTCTATTAGAACAAATCTTTCATCAAGAATTTCAACAATGACGCATTTTTTGCCAGCATCCCTGCCAGCTGTTTTTATGCATAATCTTCCGATTTCAATCATTTTTTTTGCCTCCAATCCCTTGTAGCAGTCGCCTTAACTACTGGAGATATATTGTCTTGCTTTTTGAGTTATTTTTTTGCGGGTGCACTTTGTGCAAAGCACTCCTGCATATGCCCTTGTAGGCCTTTTCTTGGTCTTTGGCATGTTCTGCATCTTTCTAGGCAGCGCTCTTGCTACCCCTGCCAAGACTGCGCCGCATCCAGCGCATTTTGCTTTTGATGGCTTGCGCCTCTTGTACTGGACTTTAGTATTTCCTCCAGGAGTCTTTACCTTGACTCTCCTGAATGTCCTTGATTTCTTTCTGCCTTCGACCATACCTCTCAAGAATTATAAGTCCTTTAAAAAGCTTTTGTATCCTTTAAAGATGGTGCGGGCGCGGAGGTCGCGCATGCAGATCCTGTAGAGGCTTACCTGCCTTGATTTTTAAAAACTGCGCCCTAATTCCGGAAGACTGTATTCACCTACCACCAACTCTTCCAGCGAATGCTTGTGCAATACATAATCGCGCCCAAGATTTGTCACAAGCATATACCCTGCATTTTCAGCTTCTGCGCGCTGCTTGATTCCTCGAGCATGATTGGACCCGTACAAAACAACAAGGGGTTCCTTTTGGAGGACATCTTTTGCCCTGGAATAAACAACATTCTCGCGCCTAATAAACATATGCTCAACAATAGTATCAATGTGGGGTGAAACAACAATGTTAATTTTTTCCTGCAGTTTAGCTCGTAACGATTCAAGCTGTCTGCGCTGTGCTTCTAATTCTTTGCGATTTTTGGCAGGATTTGAATTCGCTTGGTCAATGGCATCTATGAATGCTTTGTAGTAAATTTTGTATGCTTGCTCAACAGGAAGCAAAACACTTTTCAATTGTCGGTATTCTTTGCCTGCATCACCAATTGATGTCCAGGTGCGCGCATTAAGCAAAGTAACTATGGCGAGCTCGTGTTTTAATTGGGGTGTATCTGCAAAGTTGCCTTCAATTTCAATTTTTTTATTAGAATTGTAAGCGTGTGCAAATTCTTCATAAAAACCTTCTATCAAGATTGATCGCACTCCATAACGATCATACGCGTCAATAGCCGCCTTAGACAAAATATCTATATTCTTTTTACTCACATGAATATCACTTCCCCATCTACTTACTGGATGTCTATTGGCGAGAAAGATTATGGGTCTGCCTTCTCCGCTTCGGTAACGCACAGGCAATTCACCAAGATTTTTACAATTTGTAAGTGTTCTTGGTCGACCGAACCAAAATGCAGATCCTATTGTTGCAGTAGCCAACATGCCACAGCTAATTTTTAGTAAATTCCTTCGAGATATTATTCCTTTTCTATTCTGTTCTTTACTCATACACTACCCTCTGAAAAGAACCTATATTCTGCAGAATATAAAGCTTATGGAAAACTTCGCTAAGTCGGGGTAATCAGCAGAGCGACCTTGAAGAAGTAAGAACACAAAGAGAAACTTTATAAACAGATAAGGGTTAAAATTTTGTATGAAAGTATACCTAGATAATGCTGCTACCACTAAAACTGCTCCTGAAGTAGCTGAAGCTATGCAGCCTTTTTTTACTGAAAAATATGGCAATGCCTCTAGCATCCATTCTTTTGGTGAAGAAGCTAAAGATGCTCTTGAGAATGCGCGCCAGTTGATTGCTAATTATATTAATGCAGAGCCAGAGCAGGTTATTTTTACTTCTGGCGGTACAGAGAGTGATAATATTGCTATAAAGGGCACTGCTTATGCTTTGAAGAAGAAGGGGAAGCACATCATAACCAGTAAGTTTGAGCATCCTGCTGTTCTTGAGTGCTGCCAGGCTCTTGAAAAAGAGGGTTTTGAGGTTACTTATCTTGGGATTAGCAAGGATGGTTTTGTTAATGCAGAGGAATTAAGGAAAGCTATTCGTGATGATACTGTTTTAGTTACAATAATGCATGCTAATAATGAGATTGGTACTATTCAGGATGTTGAGAAGATTGGAAAGATTTGTGGTGAGAAAGAGATTGTTTTTCACACAGATGCTGTTCAGTCTCTGGGAAAGGTTCCTATAGATGTTAAGGATTTTCCAGTTGACTTGATTTCTTTTTCATCTCATAAGATTCATGGTCCTAAAGGTATTGGCGTTTTGTTTGTTAAAAATAAAAAGCAATTGCAGCCATTGTTGCATGGCGGTGCTCAGGAGTTTAGCTTGAGACCCGGCACTGAGAATGTTTCTGGTGCAGTTGGTTTTGCAAAGGCAGTTGATATGCTTTCTGAGACAGATGTCAAGAGAATGACTGAATTAAGAGATTACTTGATTGAGAAGTTGCTTGAGATTCCAGAAGCTTGTCTTAATGGTTCTAGGGAGAATAGGCTCTGTAATAATGTTAATGTCTCTTTTTCTCATATTGAGGGAGAGTCTATTTTATTGGGTCTTGATGATAAGGGTGTTGCAGTTTCCACTGGTTCTGCCTGTACATCTAAGAAGCTTGAGCCTAGTCATGTTTTGCTTGCCTTGGGTATTAAGCCAGAGGAAGCGCATGGCAGTGTTCGTTTGTCTTTAAGCAAATACACAACAAAGGAAGAGATTGATTACACAATAAATTCTATTAAGGAGGTTGTGGAGAGTTTAAGAAAGATTTCTCCTTTGGGTAGCTAAGATGTATTCAAAAAAAGTATTAGAGCATTTCAAGAAACCGCATAATGTTGGTAAGATAGAAGATGCAGATGGCATCGGAACAGTAGGTAATAGGGCTTGCGGTGATGTCATGAAGCTTTACATTAAGGTAGAGAATAATAAGATTGTTGATATTAAGTTTGAGACAATGGGTTGTGCAGCTGCTATTGCAACAAGTTCTATGATAACAGATTTAGCTAAAGGCAAGACTATTGAAGAGGCTTTGAAAATAACTAAGGACAATATTGTTGAGGAGTTAGAGGGTCTTCCTCCTGTTAAGGTGCATTGTTCTCTGCTTGCTATTGATGCCTTGCATGCTGCTATAAAGGATTATAAAGAAAAGAAAAAATGATTATTATTCGTTTTGCTGAGATTGGTCTTAAGGGCAAGAATAGGATTTTCTTTGAAAAAGCTTTGATGCGGAATATTCAGGCGTGTCTTGATAAAAATAATATTAATTACAAAAATATAACGCGTTTAATGGGCAGGATTCTTGTTGTTGCAGATGATCCTTGTGATTGTTTGGCTTGTGTTTTTGGTATTGCTTCTTTTTCTTATGCTGTTAATGCGGGCTTTAATATGGAACAAGTAAAGAAAGCCGCGCTTGAGCTGGCAAAAGATTTGAATCCTAAGAAATCTTTCAGAATAACTTGTCAAAGATTGGATAAAAGATTTCCTTTGACTTCTCAGCAATTTGACATAGAGCTTGGTGCTTTTGTTCAGGAGAATACTAAGGCTAAAGTGAAGATGAAAGGTTTTGATTTGAATCTTCAGGCAGAGATAATTGATAATTTTGTTTATTTGTTTACAGAGAAAACTCCTGGTCTTGGTGGCTTGCCAATTGGTGTGGAGGGTAATGTTCTTGTTCTTTTAGATGATGAATACTCTTTATTGGCTGGCTTGCTGATGATGAAGCGTGGCTGCAGGATTATTCCAGTAGCTTTAAAACAGGCAGACACCAGTTTGCTTGAGAAATATGCTTTTGGCCAGAAGATTTCATTAAAGATTATCAAGGATATTTCAGAGATTGACACTATTGCTAAAGAGCTTAAGGCAAAGGCTATTGTTGTTAGTGACTTGCTGGACACAATGAAAGAGTATCCTGTTGAGGTTCCTGTTTTCAGGCCGTTGGTTGCTTATGAGCCTAAAGAGATTGAGGAAGAGTTGAATGGTTTCAGACAAAGAGTTTGTTAAGAAGTTTGAGCAGAAGGTCAAGAACACGATAAAGAAGTTTGATTTGATTAGTCCTAAGGATAAGTTGTTGGTTGCTGTTTCAGGCGGCAAGGATTCAACAGCAGCGCTGTATTTGTTGAAAAAGTTGGGTTATGATGTTGAGGCTGTTACAGTTGATGTTGGTGCTGGTGATTTTTCTGAAATTAATTTAAGCAATATTGAAAAGTTTTGTTCAGAAAAGGATATACTTCTTCATAAGTTGTTTTTTGAAGGAGAATTTAATTGTTCTATTGCTAAAATTCCTTTGTTGCTTAAAAAAAAGGGAATTAATATGCGGTCTTGTGCAGTGTGTGGTGTTCTTCGAAGATACTTAATCAATAAGTTTGTGAGAAAGACTACTGCTACCAAGGTTGTTACAGGGCATAATGCTTCTGATGAGGCACAGGTTTATTTGATGAACTTGTTTAAGAATAAGCAGGAGATGAATGCGCGGCTTGGCCCGATGCCTGGTTTGATAAGATCCAAGCTTTTTGTTCCTAGGATTAAGCCTCTGTACTTGATTACAGAAGACGAAGTTGAAAAATATTCTAAGATAATGAATTTTCCTGTGAAATATGGCAGGTGCCCTTTTGCTTTTGATGCTTACAGGAATTACATAAGGACATTCTTGAATGATTATAAGAAGATTAATCCAGATGTTCATTTGAATATTGTCAAGCATTTCTTGAAAGAATTGCCTATGCTTAAGAAAAAGTTTGCTACAAGTAAAAAAGTTAATGTTTGCAAGAAGTGTGGTGAGCCTGCAAAGGAGAAGATCTGCAGGACCTGCCAGATTTTATCTCATCTTCAGAAGGCTCTTTAATTCTCTTAGTTCTTTTCTTGTCAAGTGTCGTATTTTTCCTTTTCTTAGGTTTCCTAGTCTTATGTTTGCTACTTGTGTTCTTTTTAGTTCCTGTACTTTGTAGCCTAGTTTTGCAAATATTCTTTTTACAATGTGTTTTTTGCCTTCATGTATTATAATCTCAACCCCTTTTGGCAATTTTCTGTAGCTTTTTAGTTTTATTTTCTTGCCGTCTAGTATTATTCTTGTTAGTTTGTTGTAGTCCTTGAATTTTTTGTCTAAAACAACATGATATGTTTTGTATGTCTGGTATCTTGGATGCATTATTTTATTTGCCAGTTCTCCGTCATTTGTTAAAAGCAATAATCCTTCTGCATTTTCATCAAGTCTTCCTACTGGGAAGACTTTTTCTTCTGTATTGATTAGGTCCATTATGACTTTCTTGCCTTTTTGTTTTAAAGAAGTAACATATCCTGTTGGCTTGTTAAATGCATAATACACTTTTTTTTCTGGCTGCAGTATCTCTCCATCTAGTGTTATTACGTCAAGTTCTGCATCTGCCTTGTCACCTAGTTTTATTCTTTTGCCATTTACCTTGACTCTTCCCTGCTCTATAAACTCTTCGCATTTCCGTCTTGATGCAACACCTGCAGCTGCAAGTATTTTTTGTAATCTTTCTTCCATAGCTTCGCTTACTAACAGAAGATTTAAATAATTATCTGATTAATGTATGTTTATGATTGATATCGTGTTTCCAGATAAGAATGAGAAAGATTTTATTGAGCTAGCTGAAAAACTGGGATACTTTGGTCTTATGTTTGTTTATGATAATAAAGGAACTGTTCCTGACATATCTAAGTTCAAGACAAAACTAAAACTTAAGACTGCATTGCTGGCGCCTCAAAAAAAAGTTCAGTCAGCCAAGGCGAAGTCAAAGCTTGTTTTTGTCAAGGCTGTTGAGGATAATCGTTTTGCTTTTGAAAAGTCAAGGCCTGATTTGGTTTTTGCTGTTGAAGAGGCTCAGCCAAGGGATTTCATGCATCAAAGAGGTTCTGGTTTGAATCATATTATGTGCAGGTTTGCCAAGGAAAACAGTGTCAAGATTGGCTTTTCTTTTAATTCAATTCTTAATTCAAGCGCAATGTCCCGTGCGCAGATAATAGGCAGGATGCAGCAGAATATTCTGCTCTGCAGGAAATTCAAGTGCAAGACAGTCATTGCCTCTTTTGCCAAGGATCCTTATGAAATGCGTTCCCCAAAGGATTTGCTTGCTTTTTTTACGCAGATTGGCATGCATCAGAAAGAGGCAAAGGATTCATTGAATACTTTTTAGTCTGCTAATTTCCTGCATTGATCGCGCAGTTCTATATCAACTATCTTATCGCAGTATTGTTTTTCTTTTGCTTTTATGACAGAATAAAAATATGCTTCGTCCCTGCAGTTTTGTTCTATGTTTGGGTCTAGGAAGTGTTCTGCGTTTAGTGTTGCATATGCTTTGCAGTCTTCTATTTCTCCTTCTTGCGGGGCAGTCATGTTGTCGCAGTGGCTTGGGTCGCCTGTGGTGTATGCCATGCAGAAGCTTGCATTTTGAGGGCATAGTGCGCTGTCTTTTAGTGTGAAAGCCCTGCACATTCTTTTTTCATCTTCTGGTAGGTCTGCTGTGTCGCAGACTGTTGCATCTTTTCTTAATCTTGCAAGGCATCCTTCTGGGTCTTCTAGTTTTTTGCAGTAGCTTTCATCTCCTGTTCTTTCTGCCATTAAAAGATAGTATATGTCGCTTCTTTCTGCTATGCAGTATTCATAATTGTCTTTGAAATATTTCTTGTATTTTGGTGTTACTGCAGAGTATACTGCCCAGGTTATTCCTCCGATTATTATGATTGCAATTAGAACAAGAATGATTATTGTGATTTTCTTTTTCTTTTCTTCCATTTTCCTCTTTTTTTGTTGTTTTTCTGTTTTCAACTATTTAAAGCTTACTCTCCAAAAGGTTTATATATGAAATACTCGATATTGTCTATAAAAGAGGGTTTATATGGGAATCAGACAAGTATGCCTAGTTATTTTAGTTTTTGTCTTGTTGTCTTCTAGTGTTCATGCTATTGGTTTTCAGTGGGCGCTTGGTTATCCTGAGAAAAAACTAGAGGATGACCCCCCTGGCACCTGGACCTGTCTTGGCAGAAATTACCTTAATATTCAAAAAGATGGAAGTTATACTATTTGGGGGGATACTTGCGGGTATGGTAATAGGGGTTCTGGTATTATTCATGACCTTCCTTTTATACTGATTAAGACATTAGGCAGGTATAATACGAGGTATAGGTGTGGTGGCACGCGCAGTGAAGGTTGCCAGCAGCGTCTTCTTATGCTTTTTTCATTTAATGACCATAGGTGGTATGAAGAAGATTATGTTGCAGATGTATCCCTTGAAGCAGATTTTTATGGTATAGCTGATCAAGTAAACATGTTTAACTCATACAGCAATACCGCGTGTCATACACGGTCACAAAGTCAGCGCTGCCAAGACAGGCTTTCTTGGGAGTTTTTGTACGCGCCTATTGTCTCAACTGGTTTTGCTAATGTTTTTCCTCATGAGGAAATCAAGTATATTGGCCCTGTTAATGACTTGATTCCAAAGGCGCTTCAGCCAGATGGTGATAATGAGACTATTTATTTGGGTGTTTTTACAAAGCAGTTTGAGGATGTCCTGTTTTGGTTTGGTCCTGCTGGAAGCGAGCCAACAGATCCCTTGAAGAGAGAGACAATTGATTATTATGATTTTATTAATTTTTGTGCTGATTATAATCATGATAAGATTTGTGATTACCTTAATGGCGGCAGGGTGCAGTGTGTTGAGGATGCTGGTGGTGACTGGTATCAGACTGCGGAATATCCAGATGGTATTTGTTGCGGTCCTGATGTTGAGGATATGTTAAGTTATGGCCTTATTGGTAATGCCATTAATTGTTCATATGATGCAGATGCAAAGGCCCAGTGTGGCGAGACTCTTGGTGGAAAATGGCAGTTTGCGCCTCTTAAAGAGGTTGGTGCTGTTTATGAATTGTTGGGCTGTCCTGGCTACAGCACTGTGTCAGATAGCGGTGTTCCTATCAATTGCAAGTCTTCTGGCAAAACAACTGGTTTTCAGCAAGTTTTTAAATCTGCCTGTCCTGCGGGAACATATTCTGCTTTGTCAGATTATTGGGATGGAACATATTATGTTTTTTACAGGCATCCGCAATCAATGCTTGGCCAAGACAATGCGCCGTTTAGGCCAAGCTATCATTTTGATATTTGCACGCGCTCACCTGGTGCAAAAGCAAAGGCAGCTCTTGCTTTGGTAGGAGAGAATATCCAGCCTGATTCTTGTGATGAAGGGTATGTGGATATCGGGCCATTTAGTTATAGTACATCTAATTTATTGGTTAAGGGAAGGGTTTGCATTCCAAGCGGATCTGTTCCAGAGGGTTCTTCAACAGAGGCAAGATACACTGTTGTTGATGGCAAGCAGCAAGAGTGTCCTGGTGATTATTATAGTGTAAAAAACATGCCTCAGCTCTTTTGGGCGCATGCATTCAATGTTTGCACTAATATTCCTGATGTTATTATGAAGTTAAGTTCTAGTTGGGATGAGGATTCTCCTGATTTTGAGCCGGCTCAGTGTGATGCTGGTTATTCAGAGATCGCTGTTTTTGACAAGGAGGTTCCTAAAAAAATTGAAGACTCTACAGTTAAAGAGTGGAGCCCAAAAAGAATGCGTCTTTGTGCACCTTCTGCGAACGTGCCTGCTGCAAAAGATTCTAATTTTTTCAGTATTGATGGTGTTCTTGGTACTCATGGTTATCTTTGTTCTAATGGTGAATTGTTTGAGTGTGCTGGTGATTTGGCTCCTTATTCTTTTAACAGCGAGTTTATTGCAGATACTGGTTTGTCTACTAATGATTTGGTTGGTTCTGGTGGTTGTCCTCCTAAGATTTTGGCTTACTGGGCTTTTGATGGCGGTTCTGCTGTTGATTATGTTTCTGGTTTTAATGGTAATGTTGTTGGTGGCAGCAGTGTTTCTGGTAAGATTAATGGCGGCATTCATTTAGAGGTTGGTGATTCAATTGAATTGCCTGGTTCTGTTCCTGTTTCTGGCAGTGAGTTTACTGTTGAGGCGTGGATTAATCCTGCTGACACAACTGGTTTAAGGAAGATTGTTGAGAAGGAGGATTCTTTTAGGATGGCTGTTGATGATTCGCTTCTTGTTGGTGCTGTTCACACTAATCAGCCAATGGGTGATTTTGGTTCTAGGCGTGTTGTTGCTAATGTTTGGCATCATGTTGCGCTTTCTTATGATGGCAGTCAGGCCATGCTTTATCTTGATGGCGTTTCTGTTACAGATTCTGGTCTTTCTGGCGGTATTGTGTGGAATAATAATTCAATTGTTATTGGAGGGAATTTTCTTGGTGATGTGGATGATGTTGCTTTGTATGATAAGGCTTTGAGAGGTGCTTTGATTAAGAGGCATGCTAAGTCTTCTGTTGGTTATTGTCAGGCTGCTGCTTCTGGTCTTTCTGCAAATTATTATTGTGCTGCAGATGGTGAGTGGACTACTGATTTGGATATTAAGGATGAGTCTTCCTGCAATAAGGCTGGTTTTGTCTGGACTGGTAATTTTTGTTGTTCAGAAGATGATGATTTTAATGAATATTATAATGATCATGATACTCCTCCTGCTGATCTTGCTAAGGTTTCAGATGGCGGCCAGACAGTTGATTGGCATGCTCTTGCTGATATTTCATCTTCGCAGATTATTTTGTCAAATCGTAATCAGTTTGTGACTATCAAGGGTCCTGCTAAGTTGCTTGTTGAGACTTATTCTGCTGAGTCTCCTACTGATATTGGTGCTTGTCCTGTTTTGGGCAAGCCAGAGCCGGTAATTATTGCTCCTTGGGAAAAGAAGACAATTAGGATTATTGGTTTGGGTGCTTCTGGTGAGCCTTGCAGGTATCGTCATAAGATTATTACTGCAGAGCCTTTCTTGGCTCTTGGTGGTTGTTGGGACAAGGATTTTGTTCCTATTGGGCATTTTTCAGAGCCTAATATCATTAATTATCATGGTCATTTTTACAGTTGTGGTATTTCGCAAGATGCGCCTGAATTAGAGATTCAGGATACGCAGAATGGAGGCAAGTTGGTCTCTGTTGCAAGCACTAGCTGCAGTGATATCAAGCTTAATGCGCGGGGTGCTGGCCTGCATGTTGTCTGTAATCCTGGAGGCAAGTGGCAGTTCACGAATGATTCTGCTGCAACCACGAGTTCAGAGGTTTCCTGGGATATTACAGGAGCAAACGCAAGCCAGTATGGCTGTTGTGCTGAAGACCAGTGCTGGACTGGTTTTGAGTGCGTGAATATCGGCGAGTATTATACAGACCCCACTTCAGGGGATAGTTATTATTGTGAAGAGTAAAAAGAGGTGTATTTGTTGAAAAAGGCATTGGTTTTGTTGTTATTTGTAATCTTGCTTGCTTCGTCAGTATATGCTGCTAAATGGGTTGGCCCATTGACTTTACAGCATAGCTGGGACAGGAAAGAGCATGGTTTTTGTCCAGGTCCTGGCATGTGCCTGGTTTCAGCAAGTCCTGATGCTAATGAGGAGTGGAATGGCCTGCCAAATAGGTATTTTTCAGATCCTCCTGGCCCAAAGTGCATTAATGATGGCCAGTATATTCTTGATTATTTTTGTGAAGATGGGCAGTGGACTACTCGAACAAAGATGATAGGATTGTCTTTACTGGATTTTGCGCAGTCTAAGTCAAGTGATTATGTTTTGTTTTGTGATGATTATGAAAGTGCTTTTAATCAATACCAATATCTTGTCGGCTCTGAAGGAGATACGAAACTGGTTGAGGATTTGTTCAAGGATTACCGGTGTGAACAGCCTAATTCAACTACAAGAACTGCGTGCACAAATCATTTTTGTGTCTTGAAATACCGCGGGGGAACTGCTGTAGGAACAAGCTTAAACACAAACATTGGTGATGAGGATTATTCTTTCTTGTTTGCCCTGAATCATTCTGGTGATGCTTGTGATAATGTTCAGGGTTCTGCAAGTTCTTGGCAGCAGTGCACTGACTGGACAAAGACAGGAAGGGTTTATTATAATCCTGCGTTGAATGCAGTGATTTATCTTTCATCTTCAGATGCGCTCGCTTCAAGTGATTACTCTGCATTTTTCGCTTCGTTTATAGAGCCTGAATTTGATGATATTCATGATTATGTCAAGGATAAGGTAGAGGATCCTGATGAGTCTGCATTGAATTTTAGTTTTTTCAAGGACACGAGCTTATACAATCGCTGGTATTATTCCAGGCAGATATCAAAATATGTTTTTGGTTTTTTGGAAAAAGATCAGACCGAGTTTGCTTATGATTATGTAGGAATTAAATACGCTGGTTATGGTTTTGATTCAGATGACTGCACAAATATGTTCAAGCAGTATGGTGAAAGAAACAAGGGCAGGGGCGTTTTTTGTGATGACCAGTCTGGCTCTGACTTTTTTGTTGTTGCAAAAGGCGCGAAAAACAGCGAGAGCCCTTTGATTGATGCATGGCAGGATATTGATTCAAAACTGAGACCAAAATGAAGAATGCACAAATAACAGTTTTTATGATTATTGGAATTGTTATTTTATTTGGTGCAGGATTGTTGGTTTATATGGCGATGATTCAACCAGAAAAAACAGGTGAGGAAAAAGTGGCTGCTCAGGCTTTAAGGCAGTCTGCAGTCCGGCCTGTGAAGGATTACATCACTTCTTGCCTGGAGATTGTTTCCTCTGATGCTTTGGACTTTATTGGCAAGCAGGGTGGAAGATTATACAAGAGCCAGGGCGGAACCATTCCGGATCCTGGTTCTGCGCAGCTTGGCACTGTTTATCTTGATTCTGATGAGTTAAAATTGTCTTATTCAGTTCTTCCTCCGCAGGGAACTGTGGGCGATTTGTTTTTTTCAGACCCGCCAGATTATCCTTGGCCTGAGTTTCCTGTTTCAGCTGACAGCAACAGGTCTGTGATTGGCTTTTTTGGTCTTGCTTCCCTTCCTCCTTTATACAGGAAGCATGGCAGGGATTCTTTGCAAGAGCAGATGGAGTCTTACATATCAAATAATATTGGCAAGTGTGCTGATTTTTCAGATAAGTTTCCTGGTTATGAGATTACGGCTGGTGAGCCAAGCACGTCCATGATTATTGCTGAGAACATTACGCATCTGCGGTCAGAAGAGTATATCTCTTTTGTTCTTGACTGGCCTGTTGAGATTAAGGAAACAGGCACGAGTGCTGAAATCACTTTGAATGAGTTCAGGGCAACATTTCCTATTGCTTTTGGAAGGATTTATTATACTGTAAAGGAGATTGTTGATGCAGAGGTTTCTAATATTAGTTATGAGCCTGAGGCAACTGTAAATTATTTTATAACAATCAACAAGAATGTTTACAATAAAGATGATGTTATAATTTATCAGGATAAGAAGTATAAGCTTAATGCAAGGCCTTATGAGTTCAGGATTGCAAGAAAGAACAGGTTTCCTGCTCTTTACAAGATTGATCAGTCTGAGATTGACAGGTTTGCTTATTGTGTAGATGCTGTTAGCTTCTCTATTGAGGGTAATACCTTGAGAGCTTCTCCTGATTTAGAAGATGACGATCCTTTTCCTTTGAATATTTCTGTTGTTGATCCTGATAATGATGTAATCACGTTAAAGCTCGATCCAAGGAATCCTGAAGTTGATGAGTATGCTGTTGCTTTGTATGCTGATAACCCGTCTAAGGGTGGATTGATTTTCAAGGTTATTGCATTTGATGGCGAGTTAGAGGATTATCAGAGGATTAGGATTATTCCAAAAGGTTGTGAGGTAGATTGAATAAGAAATTATTGTTGCTGGTGTTGGCTGCGGTTTTATTAGCTGCTGTTGTTTTTGCACAGCAGTTGGGTTGCTGCTGTGATCCTGTTGTAAAGACCGGTTCTATTCAGTATCAGTCTGTTTGTACAGCTCCTTTTATTTTTGTTCCTATTCCTTCAACAGGTTTTATGGGCTGTAATGCATTGTGTAATGCAACTAACATAACTGCTCCGCCAGCAGGCGCTCCTGCTGTTGGTTGTGGTGCTCCTGGTTACACCCCAAAAGTTGAGAATCTTGCTGTGGCTCCTGTTAAAGGTGAAAAGGCTGTTGAGATTAATTTTAATGTTCCCTGTCCTGCTGACAGTGTTGAGATACACAGGTGCACGGGCGCGGGCTGCAGTGATTTTTCATTGATTGCAACTCTTGGTGAGGTTAATACATATACTGATGTTTCAGAAAACTTGTTGTGGAATACAGACTACACTTACAAGGTTATTGCTAATTACAAGGTTTCTGGTGCTTCTGATCCTGCATCAACGTCTGTTAATATTGGTGATATTGAGTGCTGGTATCAGACAACTACCGGCGTCTTTTGCATATCTGCTTTTTATTATGACCAGTATAAGAATTACTTAAAGGAAAATGGTTACAAGGTGGGGGATGCTGATAGTTTCAAGTCCAGTTATGTGTCTACAAGAGATTCTGTTTTTAATTCATTTTATGGCAAGTCTTGGTATTGTAATAACATGAATGTTTTGTCAAGGCCTGCTCCGCAAATGGAGTGTGCAGATGGCGAGATTTGTGTTTCAGACGGGTTGGTTGCAAGGTGTGTTGAGCAGGTTAAGTGTGATATTGGCGGGGCTTTTGGCTTGTTTCCAAGCTTGCGTACTTGTGAGCAGGATGCTGTTGGCAACAAGAGATACTGTTTCATGGACAAGTCAAAAACAATTATTGACAAGTGTTATGCCTGTGATCCTAAGATGGCTTGTAATGATTACCACTCTAAGTCTGCTTGTGAGAGTGATAATTGTGGTGTTGGCCAGTGTGCTTGGACAGATGTTTTTTCTGATTTGGGTGTTGGTGTCTGTTATGATACCAGGTTTGATGCCTGCAGCTTGTGCCAGGCAGAGCCGTCAGATACTGCAAAGAATAAGGAAGGCTATAACGCGGTGTTTGATTCGTGTACAGAAGAAAAAGCAGCAGCGCTTTCAACTGATTTAAAGCCTTGTTTCTTTGACAAGAATACAAGAACTGGCAAGAGCTGTAATTTTGTTGACTGCACTGTTTATTCTCAGAGCCAGTGCGGCAGCCCTTCTAATGGCATTCAATTAAATCCAGATAATTCTCTTAAAATCAAGAGTACAGACCCGTGTAATATCGGTGTTTGTCAGTATTCTGTTGCTACTGGCTGTGTCAAGAATGCGAATGGTGCATCAGGAACCGGCTGGCAGGATTGCCTTGGTTCAGAAGACCCGTCTGCTTGCGAGAAGGATTATTTTCCTCCTGAGACTATTGCTGCTGTTACTGGGCTGGTTCCTGGAAAGCAGGATTTTATTGATTTTACTATTCTTGATAAGACAATAAAGACTGGTGATGCAAGGCCTATGCAGGGCAAGTCTGGCTATAAGACTTATTTGTGTGTTGTTTCTGGAAATAATACCTGCTCTGATGCTGCTTTATTTCCTATTGAGACTGATAAAGCGCGTTTGTTTATCAATGATCTTGCTCTGCAGGATGATCAGGAGATTATTGGCAGGTTTTCTTCTGGCGATAATGTTGTAAAGTTTTATTCTGTTGATAAGAACAATAATGTGGGGGTTGTGAAGTCTATTACTGTTTTTGCCTGTGATCAGTGCAGCGGTCCTAAGGCGATTAATGTTTCTGTTGCAGGCGGCACAGAAATAAAGGGAAGATTCTATACAAATGTTTTGCAGCCTTCTATAACTATTATTTTTAATGAGCCTGCGAGGATTACAGCATTTAGCTTGGATCAGGCAGGCACCATCGCGCCCACAACAATCTCGCCTTCTTCTGGAACGAATTATCAGTATACTATTGTTCCTAATAGCCCTCTTTCAGAAGGTATTTACAAATTTTCCTTGAATGCAGAGGATGTTAATGCTGTTCCAATGGACTTGCCTGTTATTTTTGATTTAATTGTGGATACAACGCCTCCTTCAGTTTCTGTTGTTCCTGTTGATGGTGCCGAGTTTGATATAAAGGATGTTTCATTGGATTTGACTTTTAATGAACCTGTCTTTTTTAACAAGACAATTCTTAAGGAAGTTGTTTTTATTAATGAGTTTGTAAAGGATGAGATTCCTATTTACCTGTCAAAGGAATTGAGTAATGCAAATGATTCTGTTTATTCCGGCATAGTGACTGAGCTTCAGGCTGGATTAAAGATTATTGATATTAATGTTAGGGATTATGCATCTAATGAATTAAAAACCAAGTCATATTTCTCTGTTCTCGCAGGTCCTCCGATGATTAGGATGATGCATCCGAGCTGGGGAATATCTTCTGTTTTTACTTTTAATGTTACAATAGAGACCTCTACTAAAGCAACTTGCAAGTATATTGCAGGCGTGCCTGCTGCTCCTCCTGCAGGCAGTTCTGGTTTGTCTGATTTTGATTCCAGTGATGGGATTCTTCATATGATTAATACTGTGTCTATTCCTTATGGAAGCACTGATGCATATCCTTTGCATGTTTACTGCAGTTCTCCAAAGTTTAATGCAACCCAGCAGTCATTTTATTTGACTGTTGATTCAACTAGTCCTGGTATTGTTTCTGCTTATGCTAATCCTACTCCTGTTGTTGAGCCTACTGAATTTGATTCTAATGTTTATTCAACGAGATTGCAGGTTCAGATTGATGAGGAAGGTTTCTGTAAGTATAGTGCAGACAAGCAGGAGTTTGATGAGATGGAGGGTTTCTTTCCTGGTTTTGACAGGGTTCCTAAGAAATCTCATTCAGTCGAAGTTAATGTTTCAGAAGTTAAGGGGTACACGTATTATGTTGCCTGCAAGGACAAGGCAGATTTAATCTCACAGACAATTCCAATTATGTTTAATATTGATTTAGATGTGCCGTTCTCTATAAAGAGTGCTACAGAGCCTTACTCTAGTTCAGAATTGTTTCATCTTCGTATTGATAGCAACAAGCGCGCGTATTGTTATTTTGGTGAGGATCCTGGTGCAATAACTACTTGTTTTGGTGCTTGTGAGTTTACAAATGGTCATGCTCAGGCAATTAGCAAGCCTAGCGGCAAGCATAATTTTTATGTCAAGTGTAACACTGGTTCTGGTGGTGAGATGAGTAATGTGCTTAATGTTTCTGTTATTGTTGATACAACCCCTCCTGATATGGAGTATGTTGATGACAGCTCTACTCTTCCTGGAGAGCCTGATGTTTCCTGGTATAAGGACAGGTTAAGGGTTAAGTTCCTTGGCAAGGATCCAGAGACAAAGGTTGTTAAGTATTGGTATCTGCTTGAGACTGCTTTTGCGCGCGAGCTGATTGTTAACTGGACCCCTAGTCTTGAGATTAATGGAAGTCCTATTTATGTTAAGGCTAATTTGACAGATGGCCAGAGGTATGTTTTCAGGGTCAAGCCAGAAAATATTGTTGGCTTGATTGGAAACTACACCACTAGTGATGGCGTTACTATTGATTTTGCCAAGACTCCCCCGCAATGTGCTAACGGAGTGAAGGATTTTAATGAAACAGATATTGACTGTGGTGGAATTTGTGACGGGTGTGCAGTTGGCGAGACCTGTGATGTCAATAACGATTGTGAGTTACTGTATTGTGCTATTGGTGTTTGCAAAGAGCCTCTCTGTGATGATGGTGTGAGAAATGGCCAGGAGACTGATGTTGATTGCGGCAATGGCTGTCCTGGTTGTGCTCTTAACAGTACTTGTGCAGTTGATGCAGATTGCTTGTCTGAAAATTGTAAGTTTGGTTATTGTGTTTTAGATCCTTGTGAAAATGGGATTTTGGATGGTGCAGAGTCTGATATTGATTGCGGTGGCTCTTGTCCAGATAGGTGTGTGGGTGGACAGAATTGCAACCTTCCTGGTGATTGTGCAGAGGGATTGGAGTGTATTGATGGGGCTTGCGGTGCTCCTGTTGATTCTGATATGGATGGTGTTCCTGATCACTTGGATAAGTGTCCTGATACTCCTCGAGGAACACCTGTTGATTTAGAGGGTTGCCCTGTTGAGATACCGGTGGCTCCTGAGCCTGAAAAGCCTTCATTGCTGTGGACTTTGATTAAGTGGTTGTTGATTCTTGCAGTGCTTGCAGGTATTGGCTTTGGAGGATATTATGCTTATAAAAAAGGTTACCTAGATGACATTATTGCTAAGTTCAAGAAGCCTGAAGAAGAGATTCCTGAGGAAAAGCCTGCTCCTATTCCTAGGGTTGAGAAGCCCGAACCTGTGGGTCCTACTCCTGAGGATAAGATAGCGGCTTTAAGGAAGTTTGCTAAGAAGAAAGAGGCTCCTGCTGAAGAAGAGTTTGTGCCTCTTGAGAAAATAAAGAAATCCAAGAAGAAAAAACCAGCTCCTGGCAAAAAGGCTTTTGAGCAATTAAAGAAGATTAAAGAAGCTCCTGAAAAGCCTAAGAAAAAGAAGAAAAAATCAAAAGAAAATGCTATTGAAAAGCTTAGGAAGATTAAAAAATGAACAAGAAAGCCCAAATGATTGGTCAGATTTTTGTTTTTGTTGTGGCTGCTATTATTTTTATTCTGATTCTTACTTATGGATATAAGGCTATTTCTAACTTCCTGGCGCGTTCTGAGCAGGTTGCTTTGATTGATTTTAAGTCTGATTTAGAGTCTGCTGTTGAGGTTATCAAGAGAAGTACTAAAAGCGTTAAAAAATTGGAATTAAAGCTGCCTAAGAGATATACCGAGTTGTGTATTGTTGATGTGAATCAGTGTGAGGCTCTTAAGGCTTCCAGGCCTTTGATATACAGTATGTGTCTTGCCGGCAGCGAGAATGTTTTCTTGGTTCCAAAACAGGAAACCCCTATTTTTTTGCCTGATATAAGTCTTCCTGATCCTGGTTTTGTTTGTGTTCCTGTTGCTAGTGGCAATGTTGTTTTGCGGCTGGAAGGTCTTGGTAAGTCAACATTGATTTCAGAGTGGCCTGTAGAATGAAAAAACGCGGTTTAGAGATGCAAGCTCACTGGATTTTTATTTTAATAGCTGGCGCCATAATCCTTGCTTTCTTTTTTTCTATTGTTGCCAAGCAGAAGTCTCTTTCTGAGCAGAAGATTTCCATAACCCTCTCTGCGAATATTGAGGCGGTGTTTTCTGGCGCGATTGAAAGCAAGGGAACTGCCCAGCTATTGACTGTTCCTAAGGATGGGATTGATTTTGATTGTTCAGAGGCTTGTGACTGTAATTTTTGGATTGGTGATAAGTCGACTTCTTTTAGGGACAAGATTATTTTTGCTCCAAAAAAGGTCATTGGACAGGACGCAACTGCTTGGTCTAGTGAGTGGAAGCTTCCTTTTAGGGTATCTAATTTCTTGTATATCACTAATCCTAATGTGAAATATTATATTGTTTATGTTCCTAATACCAATAGTGCAAGGATTTTTGACAGGATTAACAAGACCCTTCCGCCTGGCTTGAACATTGCTGTCTTAAAGGACCCTGGTGCTGTTCCAAGCATTCCTTACGAGGGCTTTCAGGAGACTAAATTTGTTTTTCTTGATGTTCCTGATTCCAGCATTAATCTTGCAGGTCTTGATACTGCTTTCAGGAAAAAGGATGTCTCTGCTGTTAACATTCACCAGAATACCATTACTTTTTATGAAAAAGAGCCTGGCGAGCTTTATTTTACTTCAGGAACTTCCCCTTTTGTTGGCGAGGCCTTGATGTTTGCCTCTATTTTTTCTGCTGACAAGCAGATGTATGATTGCGGCCTGCAGGCTGCTTTTTTAAAGCTTAATCACGTTGCGCAGATTATTTATGGCAGGGCAAAGATGATTCAGCAGAATCTTTCTCTTTCAAAGCCAGAGTGCGTTTATGTTTTGGGGGATTTCAATGCATTAATGCAGTTATCTGGGGAGTTTTCTTCAGGTATTGAGTTTTCGCAGAAGATTCCCGGCATTACTGCTGCTGCAAACGCGATTGCAAGAGAGAATAAGAACCTGATTTTATTGTCTTGTCCAGAGATTTATTAAAATGAGACACAAAGCACAGATTAAGATGTTTGAGACTATGGCTGTGTTAGTTATTTTTTTCTTTCTGTTGGTTGGCGGCGCTGCTTTTTATTTTCAGATTCAGAAGAGTTCTATGCAGAGGGAGATTGATAAGCAGCAGCAGCTGATTGCTTTTCAGGTTGTTCAGAAAGCCTTGTTTTTGCCAGAGCTTGATTGTTCTTTTGTCAGCATTCAGAAGGATAATTGTTTTGATAAGCTTAAGGTCAAGCAGCTTTCTTTGCTCTTGAATGATCCTGAGAATGAGGATTTTTTTATTGATTATTTTAATGTGTTTGGTTTTGCTGATATAAAGGTAACCCAGATTTATCCGCGTGTTAATCAGACATTTGTATACACTTTGTATAAGAATATTCCTGATGATTACAGCTCTATTATTAGTACTCAGAGTCCTGTGTTGTTGTTTGATGCTGTTGAGAATAGGTATGATTTTGGTATTGTTGAGGTTGATGTTTATGCAGAATAAGCGTTCTCAGATGGAGATAATGGGCTTGGTTATTATAGTTATTCTGGTTGCTATTGGCATGTTGTTTGCTATTCAGTTTTTGCTTAAAAAGCCTGTTGGCCGCGAGACTGCTGCTGTAAAGGAGAGCACTCTTGCTGCGAATTTTCTGAACACTATGCTTTCTACAACTACTGATTGTTTTGATAGGAATGTGCGTGAGCTTTTGCAGGATTGTGCCTTGACAGGTGGTGCCACTAATTGTTTTGGCATGAGTTCTTGTGATTATGCTGCTGACCAGATTGATATGATGCTTGAGGATACTTTGGGTAAGTGGAATAAGGATTATTATTTTACCATCTCTGGCGCCCCTGATGTTGAAAAGATTAAGTTTGGGGAAGAATGCAAATATTGCGAAAGGGAAGCAAAGATTCATCCTGTTCCTGTGCGTCCTGGTTTTGAGATTTCTTTGATGCTTGAGATATACGGCTAACTTTATATATTATCTTTACTTATTTTATTTTATGGGGGGAGTTAAGCGGGTTTATGATTGGCTAGTCAGCAGGCCTTTGCGTACTGCTGGTTTGGCTATGTATTTATCATTGCCTTTGTCAGCTTATGCTTTCTTGACAAGTGATTTTCATAAGGATTCTTTTCCAGAGATTTTGTTTAGTGTTGCCTTTCCTCCTGCTGCTGCCTGGCTGGGCACAGGAATCTCTGCAGAATTATTAAAGACTTTTGCTTATGAAGATCGATTTCACCCTAGGACGCGCCTTCCTGATTTCAAGAAAAGAAAAAAGATAAAAAAAGAGCTTAAAGCAGTTGATTTTGAGAGTCTTGTTAACAAGGAATTTTTTCAGATTGAAGAATCTAGTTCTGCTAAGGCAGTTATTAGTTATTTTAAGAAGCCTGCTTTTCCAGACACTCCAGAAGGTGCTGCTGCTCTTGCAAAATTAGCTAGAGAAGAAAAAGATCCTGCTATTTTTTTGAGTGCTGCTATTGCATATTTTAAGCAGGATAAGTATGATGAGGCTTTTTTGCAGCTTGACAAGGCTCTTCAGGCAAAAAAAGCCCTTCCTAAATTATATGCTTTTGATTGGAAGGTGCTGCAATTAGCAAATCAGCTTGATATATTGTTAAATCCCAGGGATCCAATGCCTTTAACTGGCGCTTCTTTTCTTAATGCACTTAATCAAAGGCTTGGCACTGCTTTGTATTATTCTTCTTTTGCCAGGCATATTGCTTATGAATTTGACAGCGAGTTTAAGCTAGAGGTGCATTGTTTGGATGCTTTGCTTAATCATGCTCTTAAGTCAAAAAATTCAAATGATGTTTGGCAGGGTTTTATTCAGGAAGTTAGAAAACAGGAAACCTTAGAAAGGATTTCAGAGACAAAGAATCCAGTTCGGCAGTTAAAAGGCAGGTTTTTGTCAAAGACTATTCTTTTCAAGGATAAAAAGAATAAATCAGATTTAGAAGCAGAGAAAGCGCTGAATGAATATCTTGCGCTTAGGCTTCCTGATAAGTTTAGTGTTGCAGAGCCGTTTTATACTACTGAAGAGCCGATTGATGGCCTTCATACGTATGCTATGCGTTTTCTTCCTGGAGAGACTTTTCTTGAGAAGCTGAAAAAATATGATTATTCTGCTTTAGAGGATATTATTGATTGCCTTGCTTTTATTCATGCTAAGGTTCCTGAGGATATGGTTAGTAAAGGAAGAGTCAGGCTTGGCCTTAAGTTAAAGCATAAGCTTGTTGATTCTGATTTAGACATTTCCAGAGCTTTGGCAAGAAAAATTGTTCAGAATTACAGGCCTGTTTTCAATTGTTTTCAAGATGCTAGATTTGTTTATAATAAGGATGCTCATCCTGAGAATTGGCTGATAACAGATGATAAAATAATTGTTCTTGATTGCGAAAATGATTTTTTGGTTCCCTTGCAGTTTGATTTGGTTAATTTGTTGGAGTATTCTGATCTTTTGCCTGATAAAGTAAAGGACAAGGCAATTGATAAGTATCTTGATTCTTATAAGAAATATACTGGAATTGATTTAGATAAAAAAGAGTTTAGGCTTATTTATTTTAATTCTGTCATTACCAGGGCGATTTCATTATGCTCTGCCTGGTCATCTAATGACAGGAAATCCCTGCATTCGCAGAGGCCTGTTGTTCTTGATAATGCAATTCACGCTATTGCAAGGCTAAAGCAGGATCATAAAGATTATTGCAGAAAATATCATTCTTATTATATTGCTCTTGAAGAGTCTCTCGCTGAGATAAAGGGTCTAGTCAGTGTTAAGGGCAATCATTGATGCTGAGAAGTCTGCTATTTTGGTCACAGTGCTTGTTAAATAATTTAACATTATTGCTTCTGTGCCTTTTTTTGCGCTTATTAGCTTGTGTCCTTTTGTTAGCAGCTGTTTTTTTCTTGTGTTTAGTTCATTTAACTGGTCTAGTTTGAATGAATAAAATAATTCATAATAATTTCTTAGGTACTCTGTTGTTTCCTTGAAATACATAAGGCACTCTTTTGATATTTTTTCATTTTCAGAGGCAAGAAGTTCGCAGATGTATTTGTAGTCGTCTGCTATTTTTTCAAGGTTCCAAACTATTACATAATAAAAGCAGGTTTTTGAGTAGTCTATGTATCCTGTTTTGTTTAGTGTTCTTTCGCAAAAGTTTGTTAATTGGTTATTTGTTTTTTCAAGCATCACAAGTTCTTTCATGTGTTTTTGCTGTCCGTCTTTTATATATTCTATTGCTCCTTCTGCAAGGGATACTGTGACCAGCCAGGCTCTTCGCAGTATGTTGTCAAATTCCTTGTTTTGGTCGTGTGATATTGCTCTTAGCACGCATCTTTTGTTTCCTTGGTGAACTATTGCAAATCCCACAAATAGGTCTTTTATTAGTTCTTGTATTACTTTTGTTTTCTTGGGATTTTCATAGAAAAGTTCTATTTCATCATATCCTTTTTTGTGCAGGCTTGACAGCAGCCATCTTATTGTTCTTTCATCTGCTTTTGTTATGTCTGTGCTTGTTTTCTTTGTTTCAGACTCTTTTTTTGTTGAGAATACTATGCTTGTCGCGTGGTCTTTTACCTCTAATTCATCCCCTTTTTTCACGCCGTATTTTTTTACCCATTTGCTTGGCAGGCTTACAACAAATGTCTTTCCTGCTAACTGGATTACTTTTCTTTTCATGTAATGAATGAAATGTTTGAAATATATAAGCTTTTCGTTATTATATAATTATAAGATAATATATAAGACTTAAGAAAAAAATATATATCTTTTAAGAGATTATACGATGTAGGGTGATAAAATGTTCAAGAAAAAAGATTTGGTTCTTACTGCTTACTTAAGGCAGAATTCTAGGGCGTCTCTGACAATATTGTCAAGAAAGACAGGTGTTCCTGTGAGCACTATTTTTGACAGGCTAAAGTCCAACAAGGTTATCCTGAAAAATACTGCATTATTGGACTTTAACAAGCTAGGGTATAGCACACGCGCAAATATCCTTTTAAGGGCCAGGAAAGACAAGAAAGAAAAACTTATGGAATTTTTGCTCAAGTGTTTTAATGTGAATTCCTTGTACAAGGTTAATAATGGATATCATTTCATGGCAGAGTGTATTTTCAAGGACATAAAAGAGCTTGAGGATTTTATTGATGTGATTGATGAACAGTTTGCTGTCAAGACCAAAGAAGTGCATTATATTATTGATGAGCTTAAGAAAGAGGCTTTCTTGAGCCAGCCAGAGCTTGTTGATGTTGTTTATGCGCAATAAAACAGCAATAACACCTGGCGAAGTTTTAGCAGGATGCAGCGCAGTATTGCTGCTTTGCATAAATATATTGGAACAGCATTGATTTTGCACCTTAAAATAAGAAAAAGTTTATATATAACTAATTCCCAATACTTCTTAAACATAAGAAGAGGTGCAAGATAAATGAAGAAAGCACAAGGTTTACCTATTACTACAATCATTATTGCCGCATTAGCTCTTGTGGTTCTGGTGATATTATTCGCTATTTTTACTGGCAGGATTTCTATTTTTGGAAGGGGCATCACAGAATGCCCTGGAAGGTGTGAAATGCCTTATTCTGAGACAGGCGAGCAGGCTGTTACAGAAGGCAGGATTGCTCTTGATATTAATGCAAAGTGTGACCCTCAGTTTGAGAAGGCTATTACAGGTATATATATTGCTCCAGGACAGCCAGCCAACACACCAACAGACAAGCTCATATACTGTTCTAAGTGTTGTGTTTCCATAGTGTAATGGCAGAAATAAGACTTCCATACCTTAGAGGCGTCACTCCTGCAAAGCTTTTTACTTTGCTTACTCTTGTTGTTCTTTTGATTATCTTGATTACAAAGCTGTTCATACTTAAGGAGCAGATTGTTCTCTCTCCTCCTCCTGGAATAATTCCCTGATGCAATGCCGTCTGGCAAAGTTTTTGGTACTGGCACGCAGTATTTGATAAGTCTGATAAACAGGCGGCATTAAGAGCAGACGTAGCACGGCATTGCCTTTTTTGCTTCACTTTCTTTTGCCATAAAGTTTATATATGAGAACAGGATTTTTAATATCATGAATAAAAAAGCCCAGGGATTGCCTATTACAACCATTATTATAGCTATTCTTGCTTTATTGGTTCTTGTTGTTATTATCCTTATTTTTACTGGCAAAGTTAGGGTTTTTGGCGGCGAATTAGTGAGTTGCACTGGCAAAGGCGGCTTTTGTACAAAAGAGTCTTGTTATTTTGGTTATCAAACAGAACTTCAGGAAACTGATTGTAAAGAACCTAATAAAAATTGTTGCTTGCCGGTTCTTCCTGCACCTGCTGGCGCTCCTTGTGGCAGGGATGAACACTGCACAAACAAGTGCGGTTCTGATAATAAATGCACTTAGTTTTCACCGCAAACCTTTTATATACTAATCTTAATTCTCTTGAGTATGAAAAAAAGAGGTGTTAGTCGGGCAAGCTGGATGGTAGTTGCTTTTCTTTTGTTCATTATTTTTTTTGTTGTCTTGATGATTGTAAGAAAAGCCCTTGCACCTGCTATGTAAGATGAGCAAGAAAAGTGCAGTTGGTGTTAACACTCTTGTTAAGATTTTGGCAGTTGTTATTGTTTTGGTTGTGTTTATTCTTATTATTCCTAGCTTTAGGCAGGTTCTTGAGGGTGCTGTTGAAACAGGTGAGTGCCAGTGGGATATGTTGTTTTCAGCTGTTTTGCAGGCAGGCTCTATGGGATTAGGAGGTTCTAGCCAGTTTAAGAGCTGCAGGGCACAAAATGTTAATATCAGCATGAATTCTTTATATGAATATGAGCTTGAGGCTGCTGAGCGTATGGAGGTTTACAGAAAAAATACTGCCTTGTATCATAAGAGTATTGCACAGGGCTTTGGTGTTCCAGAAGATGACCCTGCATATTATGACAAGCAGTTAGAGTGGGTCATGAACAAGATTATTGCTGATGAAATGCTTGCGTGCTGGAACAAGGTTTGGAGAGGTAATCTTCCGATTTTTGATCAGTGGTGGAATCTTGTTGATTTTACTTTTTTTGGTGTTGGAACAGAAAAACCGCCTTTAGAAGAACTTCAAAATGTTAAATATACTAATCTTGGTATTTTTACCGCATATGGCCCTCCTACTTTTTGTATTATTTGTTCAAGGATTAAGTTTGACAGGGATATCAGGATGAAGTTTAAGAACAAGCCTATTACTTCATTAAAAGAGTGGATGGCAGATAATCCTGCTCCTGAGTCAAAAATAAGTTATTTAGAGGAGTTTGAGCAAGGCCAGACTCTCACAACAAGAATGTTTGCTCCTAAGTATGTTTATACTGTTGATGAGCCTTATGCTATTGTTTACAAGAGGGTTAACCCGCATAAGATTGTTGATGTGGGAAAGTGGCTGGCAAGCAATATTGCTGGTTTAGGTGAAGAGGCTGTTACAGTTAATCAGGTTGTTATTGCTCCGTATGATATGATAGTCAAGTCTACTGAAAAAGGCGGGTTAGGATGTTATCCTCCGGTGGTTGATTAAGATGATGAATAAAAAAGCAGAAATGCCTGGCTGGGCTTATGTTGTTGCCTTGATTATTGGCTTGTTGGTAATTATTTTGATTATCTGGATTGCCACAAAATCCAGCTCTACAACAAAAGGTTATTTGGATATTATCAAGGGGTTATTATGAATAAAAAAGGTATTGGTACTGCAGCAATCATTTCAATAATTCTTGGACTGATTGTGATTGCTTCTATGGGTGGTGTGCTCTGGAAGAACAAGGCATTTATTGCTGAGAAGATTTTTGGCGAGGAGATTCTTCCTGCTGCTCCTAAAGAGGGCGAGTTTGTTCCTTATGAGATAGAGTATACAGAGGAAGAGATTCAGATTATGGATTCTATGAATGCCTTGACTTGTGCTATTAATTCCATTGCAGTTGGAAAGTTTGACCCTTCTGATACAAAACTCTGTCCTAAGCAGGAAGAGAAGAAAGACGCTGCGTCTTCAACAACTTATTCAGGAGGAATAACTGGTGCTATCACCGGTTTTTTTGCTAAGGTTACTGGAATGGCTTCTGCACAAAAGGTTGCAAAATATGGTGATGTTGAGGTTTCTTGCAATGGCAAGAGAACAGAACTGATTTATCTTGGCTCTCATACTGGAACGAAAGTTGATTCTTGGGCAGATTATTATATTAAAAAGCATAATTTGGATGTTATAAAGATGGATCCTTTCTTGTATCACATGGATGCCAAGACCCTTGCAATCAAGCAGGTTGGTGATGCTATTCTGGATTGCTGGGAGCGTTTTAGATATGAAACACATAAAGAGCCATATCATAAGTGTGATATTTTAAATGCTCATGCCTTGCTTGGTGATAGAAACAAAAAATATGATGATATTTATTTTGATGAGGATGATATCATTAGATATTTTGAGCAGTTGATTGCAGAAGATGACCCTAGAAAAGAAGTTGCAGAGACTTTGTTATCTAAATGGGGCCTTACATTAAAGAACAGGATTAGTATTGAAGGCAAGTTATCAACAAAAATGGGTGATTATTGTGGGTATTCTGAAGACGAACATGAGACAGAGACAGACAGGATTTGTGGAAGAACTATAAGGCGGCCTGAAAAAGATACGTATTGTGTTTATTTTGATACAGGTATGCTTGCTGCTCCTATTGCTGCAGGTCTTACTCCTTTGGTTAAAATACCTTTAACAAGAGACACTATTGCTGTTGCAGAGTGCAGGGAGTTTACTGCTGCTGATTCTTTTGAGTGTTATGTCAAGAATTTTGCACTGCCTCAGACAATTGAAGATGAAGGATGGTATAATCCTGTTACCTGGGTTGCAGGCAGTAATGATCCTAAGTATCTTGTTTATTATGAGTCTTTTCCAGATGGTGTTGACCAGTTCTGGCATGTGGATGGCTTGAGCATAGCTACTGTTGGCTTGATTGCAGGCACTGCTGTTTTTGACTTGCTTCCTTTGGCAGGAAAAGGTGTTAAATATCTTGCAAAAGGCGCAAAAAAAGGTGCTGAAAAAGCTGCCACAACTCTGGCTAAAAAAGGTGTTCAAGAGGGATTGAGCGAGTTCTTTGGTGCTGTTGCCAAGAAAGGCCTTAAGCGGACTGTGCAAAAAGAAGTGCTGAAAGAGAGTATAGAAGGTATTGGTGGTGGTGTTGGTAAGAATCTTGCGAAGGAAGTTGCAGATACTGCAGATAATTATATGGGCCGTTTCTTGGGCTTGAAGCGTTTGAGAACAAGGCTTTCTTCTGGTTATCGTGATAAGCTTGTTGATGGCTTGACTAGGCAGATTAAGAAACTGGATCTTTCTGATGCAATTCCTGATGAGGCTTTTGCTAAGAATTTTCTTGATGACGCTGCTAAAAAACTAGGTAAAAGCCCTGATGAGCTGCTTGATGCAGATAGATACTTAAGAGAACTTGCAGAAGAAACAGATGATACACAAAGATTCTTACTTGAGCATACTTTACCAAAGCCTGTTTCTGCGCTTCAGCAGGATGCTGCGCTTTATAGGCAGATACAAAAAGAGATGGCAGATGCGTATAAAGATAAGCTTGCAAAAGACTTGGCAGAGTCAAGTGTTGAGCGGTTTACAAAAAAATTAACTAAAGAAGAGCTTAAGGCTTTTACAGAAAGAACAGCTGTAAAGCAGTTCTTACAAGGAATGTTTGAAGAGGGTTTTGAGAAATTTTCTAAAGAAGAGATTAGGGCAAACATGAAAAAATCTCTTAAGAAATTTACTTCTTTGTCCTGGAATCAGAGAAGAAAGGCTGCGAATAAGGGTGCAGAGCTTGCTCAGCAGTATATCAATAAAGAAGGCTTTATTGATTTTGTTAAGATTACTGGAAAGTCTGTTAAAGACCCAAGAGTTGCTGCTCAGAGATTGAATACTGAATTTCTTGATGCTATTGCTTATGAGACTGGTGACCAGATTACTGATGTCATGAAAAAGTCTGGCTGGACAATGGCTAAAGGCTTGAAAGCAGGAACAGTCGGTCCTGGAAAGGTTTCGTGGGTTCTTGATTTGGTTGGTATTCCAAGATTTGCTCGTATTGGCAAGACAGCAATCACTGAAGCAACCACTATAAAGTCTGTAATTCCTGTCTATGGCCAGTTAAGGTGGGCGACCAAGACTGGCGCTACAACAATGGGAGAGCTTGCTGGCTGGGTTAAGGATCATAAGTATGCAGTCATTGCAATACTTGCTTTGTATGGTTCTTCTTTAGATGGTGCTGATGAAAAATACATTCCTGTTGGTGCAAATACTCTTGGTGTTGATATGCCGTTTACTTACTCAGATCCTGCTCCTTGGCATTTGGTTAATGATACATCTAAGTATTATGTTGTTTCAAAAGATTCAGCGAATAATGTAAGGTATGAAAGAATGTATTTTGCAAGCCCGTGCAAGGCTGATTTGGTTGTCAGGAAAGAGCTTATTGAGTGTCATAGGATGCCTGCAGGTATTCAGCATTATAGGTTTAATGAAGAGAGTAATCCTATGGATGTTCGTGGTGTTAATTTGAATGTTGATTTGTTGGCTGATGACGATTTTGTTTTTGAGAATTTTAAGAAGCATAATCCTGAGAGTGTGTGGCTTGAAGATGATTGGTCTGATGAAAACGTTGTTAATTACATTGTTCCTCAGCTTAAGAGTGATAGAAGGCAGCAAAAAATATTGCAAAAAGGGGGCCTTTATGCAAGGTTTCCTGTTTTAGAGGCCCTTGACCCAGATCTTGATAACATTACCACTAAAAAGCAGGCTATTGCTGCTAGGGAGAGATTTAATGTAGTTGATTTCTTTGACAGACATATTAATGGTGTTCTTCTTATGACTATGAATAATGCAGGCATTATTTTGGGTATTCGTAAGGAAGAAAGAAAAGATGCTGTTGGTTATTGGAGTTATGAGCAGTATGGGCCTTATTATGATTTGAGTGGTGTTCAAAAAGAGTGTTTTAGAAAGGATATTATGGATTCTGCAATGGGAACTTTGAAAGGAGCATATATGTTTTATACTGGTCAGGAAATAAGTGTTGAGCAAGATATGCGGAATCACGTGAGGTTTTCAATTGATTCAATTACTGTTCAAGTTCAAAAAAGGCTTAATTCAGATGGCAAGGCTAATTATTGTATTGATGAATACAGTAGTCTTGAGAAGATTAGGTGGGGCTTGTTTGCTGCGCAGATGGTAACATCTCTTTTGCTGACTGCAGTCACTAGTGGTGCTGGTGCTCCTTTTGCTCTTGCAGGAACAAGTATTGCGTTTGGTGTTCTTGAAGAGGCTGTTGCAAGGCAGTACAAGTGGCCTGCTGTTGAGAATCAAGGATTGAACCCTACTTTCCCGATTGCACAGTCATTAAGTGGTGGATAGCATGAATAAGAAAATAATATTTGGCATATTGTTTGTTTTAATAATTATATTTATTATTTATTTGTATCTTGCAACAAGGCCTATTGAGGTTTATTATCCTGATGACCCTGCTGAGTGGGTTGAAAAGCTGGATTCAGAGACCAGCGAGATTAACATTGATTATGTTTCTAAGGGTCAGGCAATTAATAATGAGCGAAACCTGTATTTTTTTGTAAATGGCTCTGAAACCTCTATGACATATGAGGGTTTGTATAAGGGCAATTATTTTACAAAGTATTATTCTGAAAATGGCGCTGTCTTGATGCGAGTTGGCCCTGAGATGAAGCCTGGTGATGGTGTGTTGGACGGCTTGCTTGTTGAAAGGGTTATTAATGATACTTTTCAGGTTTTTATTTTCCTTGATGATGACTGGAAAAATGCAGTGCCTTACACAAATATTGTTTGGGGAAAAGATTATTCCTTGGCAAGGCCTTTTGTTTTTACAGAAATATCTCCTGGTATTTACATGGATCAGATAGAGGATGATCCAGAGAGGTTTGGATATAATTATGGCGCAGCGTATTCAGGTATTTCTGTAACTAGCGCTACGCATCAGCAGGTCAAGGATGGTGTAACAGAGGGCATTACTGAGATAATGTTCCAATAAATTTATATATCCGCTTATCAAAATGATTTTTATGAATAAGAAAGCAGTTGAACTATCTGTTCAGACAATGATTATTGTAGCTCTTGGCTTGATTGTCTTGGTTGTCTTGATTTTTGTGATTCGGGGCCAGATTAGCAAGGGAGCCAGTCAGTATTTTGATATTGGCAAGAGTGCTGCTGAAGAGGCTGCTACAGACCAGTGTAAGAGCGGCTTGTTTGTTGAGCGTAAGTGTGCCCAGAATTGTGCTTCTTTAGATAGTGGTTTTTATTGGAAGGCTGTTGGGATTAGGGGTTGTGATGAGTCAAAGGGCGCTGGTTATATTTGTTGTGAGCGTGGTGAGGCAAAGGTTCAGAAGGCAGATGATAAAAAAGCAGATGATAAAAAAACAGCTACTAATTAGAAATATTTAAATAACAATTATTATACTTCTTTGTTTATGCAAAAAAGAGGAGAGATTAGTTTAGAGGCTTTGGTTAAGTTTATTCCACATTTTTTTCTGGTTGTTTGTCTTATTGCTGCTTTGTTTGCTGTTTACAAGATTGCTTTGCCAAAAGAGAAGACTACTCCGGCTATTGATGATTTGGATAGGGTTGTGATGAATATAGAGCAATTAGAGCCTGGGGAGATTGCTCCTGTTTTTACTACTACGCATGGTTATATTTTTAATTTGTATCAAAAGGATCTTGTGAAAGAGGGTGGTTATGCAGGTGTTGTTCCTAAGCAGTGCGGCGAGTATACTTGCTTGTGTGTTTTAGATCCAGATGGCAGGGAAACCTGCCGCAAGCTTGATGGTATTACAAAGCCAGAGATTAATGAAAAAACAAAGAAGCTGGAGTGTCCTTCTGGTTCTTATGAGCAGTGCATGTATTTGCCTATGTGTTTTCTTAAGAAGATGGCTTCTGTGAAGATAGTTAATGCAGGTGATTCTGTTTATGTGTGCAGGAGCTGCACTGAAATCAAGATTTCAAATAATAAAGCAGAGTGTTTGAGGCATGTTCAGTCAATATGATTTCTAAAAAAGGAAGTGTGATGGATATTGTATTGATGCCTGTTTTTGTGACAGGTGTTGTTTTAGGCCTTATTTTTCTTACTTTATTATATAAGATTGGCACTATTGGCAGTGATATGCAGTTTGAGAAAAAAGGCATTGCTATTAATTCTGCTTTGTTGCTTACTGCTTTGCAGGATGTTCATAGTAACGTAGAGTACATTTATGCTTCAATGCGCCCTTTTGTTTATGATTTTCAGAATAATAAGGTTATTGTTTATCAGAAAAAATTAAATGAGTCTGGCAGGGGGCTGTACACGTTTGCAGAAGATGGTTCTCTTGGCAGGGTGATTTTTATTCCTAATAAATTAAATGGAACAAAATTGCCTGTGCCTCGTATTTTTTTTGTAAAGCAGGGTAATGAGGTTACTGTTGACAGCCCGTATGTTAATAAGAAATTCACGCCTAATCTTAAGCTTCTTGAGTGTTCCCTGCATAAGTCTAAGGAAAAATTAAGTAATATCCTTTTAGATCCTGGTTATGGCTGGGATGCTGTCTTGGCTGGGCAGGGAAGTGCTAATCCTGGTAGTAAGGGTGATGTAAAGGGAAATATTGTTGAGTCTGAAATAAACAGGGTTCTTGCTGCAAAGGTTCTTGGTTATGCAAAGGATGTTGTTGCTGACAAGTCTGCGCACACTCGAAGCTTGTCAAGGGATTCTAAGGCAGATATTAATGAGAGGATTAATGTGATAGAGCAGGGCAGCAGCAATTCAGTGATTTCTGTTCATGTTGGAAATTATCCAGATAAGAGCTTTAATCCTGTTTTGGCATACATAAATGGTGATTCTGATAAGATAGCAGATAGCAGGAAGCTGGCTTGTAATATTCTTAATCAGCTCTCTAAAAAGATTCCAGAAATAACTGATTTGTCCATAATTCCGGTTAGTGTTGAGCAGCTGGATATGTTTGAGAAAGACAATCCGCAGAGGGTATTGAGAAAAGATAAGATTGGTGTTCAATTGGTTATTGGTAATATTCAGATGGAGGATAATAACATTCTCGCAAATAAACTTGATGAAATAGCAGAGGCAATTAAACTTGGCATTGAGGATTTTAAATAATAAGAAAGGCACTTGGGCATGGGCTGACTTTTTGTATTTTTTCTTTTATGTGGCCTTGACTTTTGTTCTTGCTCTTTCAATCAGCCATATTCCTGACAGCATTTTGAATTCTGTTTTGCAGAAAGGAAATCTTGAATACACCATTAATAATGACAGGATGGACAATATGCTTGCTTATAAAGATCCTTACTCTGGCAGGCTTAATTATTTGGTGCTTGAGTCTGATAATATGATAAGTAACGAGACTGTTAAGAATCTTTTGATATTTCCTAAGGATAAAAAAATAGCTGTTGCACTGAGCCTGGATGGAAAAAAGTATTACTGGAGAAAGAAGTATTATGATATTGCAAAGCCATTGACTCCTATTACGTATGAAAGCATAGTTAATACTCGTATGGTGCAGCTCCCGAGTAATGTGTGGGGCAAATTGACAATTGAGCAGGTGTATAAGCCGTCATGAACAAGAAAGCTGTTGATTTCAGGACTGTGACTTTTTTGATTGCAGTGATTATTATTGCAATACTCTTGATTATTTTTTATGTCTGGCAGGGAATGGAAGGCAAAAAAGTTGAAGGAAAAATAGAGGTTGCTTCTGAGACAGTTCACAAGAATCATATTCTTATAGACTTGCTGAATCACCCAATAGGTTCTGAAACAACAATTGGTGATGCTATTGCGCAGGATGAGTTAGATAAGGCTTGTGATGAGGCTAAAAAGGTAATCGGTTTGTTATATGGGGCTCAAAAGCAGTTTTCTCTTGAATTTGATGGTGATGAGTTTTGTGAATCTGCTGTTTCTCCTTCAAAGGCAACTAAGCTCACAGCAGTTATTCCTACTTTTGATAAAGAAGTTAAAGAGGTTACGCTGGAAATATGAAATTATTTAAGAGCAAAAAGGGTTTTGATTGGGCTTTTTTGATAGTTGGTGTTACAATACTTTGCCTTGGTTTTTTGTATGTTCAATTAGATAAAAAGATGGATGCTTTTAAAACCCCTATTGGTCATATGCAGCTGGATATAATAAGTAAAAACCAGCAGTCTAAGAATCTTTTGTTTTATGCTGACCAGTCTGGTCGGCTTGCTGCTTGTGATACTATTTATGAGCTTGGCAAAAAAGGCGGCTTTTCTGGCTCAAGCCCTTGTGGAAGCACTGCAATAATGCCTGCAATAGGCACTCTTGAGCCTGTTGCGTTTAGTTATTGGGCTAAGGGAAAGGATAAATGTTATGAAAATGTTAATTTTTATAAGGAATTCAAAAATATTTTTAAGGATGAATTTTATTTGCACTTGAATAGGTATAATTTTGTGATGGGTAATTTTTATTTTGTGCAGGATAATCATGAGTTTATGATTACAGATAAAAAGATTGTTGGTTCTGCAGTAAAGAATATTGAGATGGAGTTTGTTTCCGCACCAACCAGCGGCATTGGGCTGGGTAAGTATTCTTTCAAGCCTTCTTTTGCTGTTGATTTTAAGACAGGCCTGGATGATTATTTCAGGATTGCTTCTGCTGTTGATTCTTTGGTTTCTTGTAAAGAGCCTATGCAGGAATGCATTAACAGTCTTGACACGCCTGGCTTAAAATGGAGTTTTCAGAAAATAGGCCTTACTACATATGTTTTTTCTGTTGAGCAGGATATTAATTGCCGTTTCAAGGGTCCTAAACCCAAGATAATGTTTGCTGTTGAAAAGCCTGTTTCAGTTCCAGAGGTTGTTACGCCGCCTGTTCCTGCCCCTATTGTGCCTCCTGTTCCTGGCGCTTGAACAGTGTTCTCTAAAATACAAAAGTATATAAATAATTAGTGAACCTTGTTTTATTGGGTGGATGTTTATGATTAGGATTCCTTATGCAGAGATGATTGCCAAGATCAAGGAAAAGGCAGGCTTGTCTCAGGAAGAGGCAGAGTCTAAGATTAATGATAAGCTTTTGCAGCTTTCTGGCCTTATCAGTAAAGAAGGGGCAGCGCATATTATTGCTAATGAATTAAATGTCAAGCTTGTTGAGCCTGGTGGGAAAATCAAGGATATTTATGCAGGCATGCGTAATGTGGAAGTTAATGGAAAGGTTCAGCAGGCTTATGAGGTTAGGGAGTTCTCTAGGCAGGATGGAAGTGCTGGTAAAGTGGGCAACTTCCTGCTTGGTGATGAGACTGGTGTTATGCGTGTTGTGTGCTGGGGCAGCAGGGCGGATCAGGTTTCGCAGTTAAAAGAAGGGGATATTGTTCGTCTGGTTTCTGGTCTTTGCAGGGATAATCAGGGCAAGTGCGAGATTCATCTTGGTGATAATAGTCAGTTGATTCTTAATCCAAGCGGTGTTGAGATTGGAGAGGTTAAGCAAAAAAAGACCGCTTCTCTAAGGAAAGAAATAAAAGATCTTTCTGAGAATGATGAGAATATTGAGATTCTTGGAACTATTGTTCAGGTGTTTGACCCAAAATATTATGAGGTGTGTCCTGAATGCGGCACAAGGATTAAGGACAAGGATGGGGAGTTTGCCTGCTTGAAGCATGGGAAGGTTAATCCAGATTATGCTTATGTTGTTAATGTTTTTCTTGATGACGGCACAGAAAACATTCGTTGTGTTCTTTTTAACAAGCAGGCAGAGTTTTTGTTTAACAAGTCTAAGGAGGAAATGGATTCTTTCAGGACATCTCCTGAATCTTTTGAATCTCTTAAGACAGAAATGCTTGGCAACATTGTGAAGTTCATCGGCCGTGTAAGAAAAAATGATTTCTTTGACAGGCTGGAGTTCATGACTCAGCTTGTTTTTCCAGAGCCAAATCCTGAAGAGGAAATTCAGAGACTGAAAGCAGAACAATGATGGCTCACACGCACATGGCATTTGGCTTGTTGTTTGGCTTATTGTCACTTTCTTTCATAAGTCCAGCTAATAAGTATGTTTTTATTGGAATCGTGATTTTCTCTTCTTTGCTTCCAGATCTAGACCATCCGCAGTCAAAGCTTGGCAGGAAATTGTGTTTTTCAAGAATTTTCAACATCTTTTTTGGCCACAGGGGCTTTTTTCATGCAATCTGGATTCCTATTGCAGTTTGGCTCATTCTAAGCCTTGGCTTTGGAATAACATATGGCTCTGCAGTCTTCATTGGTTATTTTGCCCATTTGTTTTCAGACGGCCTCACAAAATCAGGTATAAATCTTATACACCCCTTGAAACAGCTTAGGATGCAGGGTTTTATTGAGACAGGCGGTGTTGTAGAGCATCTGGTCTTTTTCGCAGTAGTTATTCTCTCAATAATTCTCATTCTATAAGCCACTGGACACTGGACAGGGTCTCGTAGCGTATTTAAACGATTTTAACTCTCTTAATTCTATCGCACACCTCATCTCCTCCTGGAGATTGAAACAAGATGCGAAAGCAAGAGGTGAAAAAATGAATAAACCTGAGAAAAAATTCAAGGCTGGTGCTGTGAGCGCCACGATTTGGAAAAATGAAGGGCAAAATAATGGAAAAACATTTGCTTTTCATACAATCTCGTTAACACGGGGTTACAAAGATAAGTCTGGGGAATGGAAGAACTCTTCTTCTTTAAGGCCAGGTGACTTGCCTAAGGCTGCTTTAGTGCTTAGCAAGGCGTATGAGCACCTTATTATGCAGAATGAAGAAGGAGTGATTGAAGAGGAGTTGGTTGTATGATGTCCGAATCTTTCAGGAATTGTTTCGATTATTGCCATGCTGCACCTTGTTTTTTCGAAATAATTCCTGATTTTGGTTTTTCTTTTCCGGAAAAAGTTCAGCAAGACATAATTAAAATGCAAACCACATGTATTTCAAAAAATGAAAAGGTGGTTTGCATGGAAAAAAATACACCAGAAAAAAAGTTTAGGGCAGGAGCAATAAGTGCAACTGTCTGGAAAAACCAAAGCAAGGAAGGCAACGAGTTTTGCAGTGTGTCCTTTGAAAAAGGATACAAGGATGCTAACGGCGAGTGGAAATCAACAAGCCACTTGAACGTTAATGATCTTCCAAAGGCTTTGGTTGTGATAGGCAAGGCATTTGAGCACCTGTCACTAAAAGAGGCATAAGGCCTCTTTTTTTTTATTTTTGGTGATAAAATATGAAAAAAACAAAAGGTGATAATATGGAGCAAGAAATGGAACAACAAGAAGTAGTTGAAAAAAAAGTACAGTCCTTGGATCAGCTTCCTGGAGTGGGTCCTGCAACAATTGAAAAATTAAATAATGCAGGATATTGTGACTTGATGAGCATTGCTGTGGCAACCCCTGGTGAATTAGTTGGTGCTGCAGAGATGTCAGAAGCTACTGCTAAGAAAGTCATTGCCATTGCAAGAGCTAATCTTGAGATGAATTTTGAGAGCGGTGAGGCAATGCTTGAAAAAAGAGAGCAGGTTATTAAGATTACCACAGGAAGTGAGAAGCTGGATACTTTGTTTGGCGGTGGTGTCGAGTCTGGTGCTATTACAGAGGCGTATGGCCAGTATGGCTCTGGTAAGAGCCAGTTAGCGCATGTTCTTGCTGCAAGGTGTGCTCTTCCTGTTGAGAGTGGAGGTGCAAGTGGTGTTGCAGTTTTTATTGATACAGAAGGCACGTTTAGGCCAGAGCGTATTGTTCAGATTGCTAAAGGAATCGATCCTGATATGGATCCTGTGGAGTTCTTGAAAAACATCAAGGTGGCAAGAGCCTTTAATTCAGATCATCAGATGCTTCTTGCAGAAAAAACAGAGGACTTGATAAAGAAGCAGGGTGTTAATGTCAAGTTGATAATTGTAGATTCTTTGACATCTCACTTCAGGGCAGAGTTCATTGGCCGCGGAACCTTGGCAGAGAGGCAGCAGAAGCTGAATAAGCACATGCATACCTTGATTAAGCTTGCAGACAGGCATAATGTGGCTGTTTACGTTACAAATCAGGTTATGGCAAAGCCAGATATGTTTTTTGGTGATCCTACCCAGGCTATTGGAGGCCACGTAGTTGGACATAATTCAACTTACAGAGTTTACTTGCGCAGGGGCAAGAAAGGCTCTAGAGTTGCAAAGATGATTGATGCTCCTAATCTTGCAGAAGATGAGGCAGTATTCAATATAAGCGAGGCAGGCATCAAAGATGCCTAATTTTTTTCTATTCAGTTAAATTTATATATGTCAATTCTATTTAGCAGGGTATTGTGCGCTTGCACAAGATTGAATAAATAAATTAGGTGAAATGAAATATGGAAAGAAGAAGTCATTCAGGGCCGCGTAGAGGATTTGGGCCCAAACCGCCTGTTAACCAAGGCGATGTATTAGAAGTAGAAATCGAGGCTGTTGGCGAGAAAGGCGATGGCATTGCAAGGAAAGACGGCTTTGTATTGTTCGTGCCTGGCGTCAAGGAAGGAGACCGTGTTAAGGTCAAGGTAACGAGAGTATTGAGAAAAGTGGGTTTTGCAGAAGTTGTTGGAGAAGGTGCTGAAGCAGCTGAAGAAGCTCCTGCGGAAGAGGCTCCTGTTGAGGAAGAAACAGAAGTTTCTGAAGAAGTGGAGGAGGCAGAACCAGAATCTCCTGCAGAAGACACAGAGGACTTTGGTGAAGAAGTTACAGAAGAAGCTTCTGTTGAAGAGACTGTTGAAGAAGCCCCTGCAGAAGAAGAGGCTCCAGCAGAAGAACCTGCTGAAGAAGCTCCTGCTGAAGAGGTTACTGAGGAAGTTTCTGAAGAAGTAGAAGCACCAGAACCGCCTGCAGAAGAAGAAAAAACAGAGTAATTTTTAATTTTTTAATCTTTTTTTTTTAAAATGAGGTTGTTCATTGCATTTGATGTTTCTGAGGAAGCTAAGAATTATTTATCTGATTTACAAAAGCAGCTTCCAGAGGATTCTAAGCTTAATCTTGTGAAACAATTCCATCAGACACTTAAATTTCTCGGCGACGTTGATGAAGATAAAATCGATAAGATAAAAGCAGCCTTGACCAATGTCAGCTTCACTAAATTCACTGCAAAGACAAATGGTCTTGGTGTTTTTCCTGATGAAAAAATGATTCGTGTTGTCTGGGTTGGCCTTGTGCCTAAAGACGCAATAACTGGCTTGCAGCAGGAAATCGAAACTGCATTGTTAGATATGTTTCCCAAAGACACACGATTCCACCCGCATTTAACTTTAGCCAGAGTCAAATCTGTAAAGGACAAGAAAGACTTCATAGAAAAGTTAAATAAGTTAACAATAAAAGAAATTAACTTTCCAGTCAGTTCTTTCAAATTAATCAAGAGCGAATTAACTCCAGAAGGCCCTGTTTACGAGGATATTGCTGAATTCTCACTAAATCCGCAACTAACGCAAAAATAGAATTTTTACGAAGTTGCAAAATGCAAGCATTTCCGCAACCTTTATAAATCCCCTCTCAATTCTTAATCGTATTACCAAAGCTTATGCATCGACTCGAAGTATAAGCAATGACTGTTGAGGTTATAAAAAACACAGTCGGAGGAAAATAATATGGCAGAACAAGCGTTTTTAGTTCCGCAGGAGAAATACCTGAAGTCAGGAATACATATTGGTACAAAGTTTAAGACAAAATATATGGCTCCTTTTATTTATAAGACCAGGCCAGATGGCTTGTCAGTTTTAAACTTGCAGAAGATTGATGAAAGAATTGCTTTAGCAGCTAATCTGCTCTCAAATTATGAGCCAGAGGATATTTTGATCTCTTGTAGAAGGGAGAATGGCTGGAAAGCTGTTAAGGCTTTTGGCAAGGTTACTGGTTGTAATGTTTTTGCAGGAAGGTATCCGCCTGGAATATTGACTAATCCTGCCCTAGAAAATTACATGGAAGTTAAAATAATCCTGGTTACAGATGCTTGGCCAGACAGGAACGTAATCAAGGATGCAAAAGCAATAGGCATTCCTGTTATTGCTTTGTGTGACACCAATAATCAGTCTAATGATATTGATTTTGTGGTTCCATGCAATAACAAGGGAAAGAAATCTCTGGGATTGTTCTTTTATATTCTTGCAAGGGAATATTTGAGAAACAAGGGTGTTCTTGGTACAACTGAAGAGCCTAAGTTTACTGTAGAAGATTTCACAGAAGAATAATTTTTATATTTTTTCTATTCCTTTTGTTACTATTCTGAATATTGCTTCTTTTTCTCCAGCTATGGATCTGTGCTTTCGAAGTATTGCTTTTCTGAGTCCTTTTGATCCTGATTGCAGTTCTATGAGGCATTTGCTGCCATATGTCATTATGTCTCCTCCCACTACTTTTACGCGTTCTTTTGCTTCAAATGGCGTGTAAACTTGGTTTGCTATTAGTATAGGAATGTTTTTCTTTCGTGCTATCTCTGTCAATGCGCACATCTGCGCCCCTAATTCTCTGTTTATCTCTTTTATTCCGTCTCCGCTTCTCTCGAGCCTGTAGAGCATGGATATTGTGTCGACTATTATCAGCCCTATTTTTGTGTTTGCCAGCTTTCTTAGTTTTTCAAAGGCTTTTTTTTGTTCCTCAAATGTTGTTGGCTTGAAAAACAGGATGTTGTCCATTATTTTTTCATGCTCTGGTGCTATTTGTTTTAATCTTGTTATTGAGAATCCTCCTTCTGTGTCTATGTATATTACTTTTTGTCCATTTTTTGCAGTTTCAATTGCTGCTAGAAGTAATAAGTTTGTTTTTCCGCTTCCTGCTGGCCCGTATATTGTTGTTATTGCGTCTTTTTCATATCCCCCTTCCAGCAGGTTGTCAAGTATTTTTGTGCCAGTTGATATTTTTTCCATGACTTTTGTGATGTTTATATTGTTTAAATACTTTGTGCCTTTTTTCCCGTATTTTTTTCGACCAAAACCTATTTAAACCGTCCCCTTTTAAAGAATATCATGTCTAAGCGTACTGTGGCTATACTGGTGGTCATATTTGCAATAGTCCTTGCTGCGAGGCTTTATTTTGCTTTTAGTATTCCTTCTTTTAGTTCAGATGATTCTTATTTTCACTTGCGGCAGATAGAGCATATTCGTGATACTGGCCTTCCTATTTTTGAGGATGATTTGAGTTTTTCAGGAAGAACATATATTTTTAGTCCTGTTTTTCATTACTTGATTGCTTTTTTTGCTTTGTTTTTGCCAGTTATTTTTGCTGCAAAGCTGGTAACAAACATTTTAGCAGCTTCTTTAATTTTCTTTATTTATTTGATAGCTAAAAAACTGACAAATAATTCTTTTGTTGCGCTTACAACTGCATTTTTATCTGGCTTTGTTCCTGTTTTTTTTGCTGATACTGTTACAGAGCTAACTCCTATTAGCATTGTTATTCCTTTGATGTTTCTTCTGGTTTATGCCTTGATGAATATAAAGAAAAAGCCCTGGCTTTATTGTTATCTGAGTTTGCTTGTTGTTTTAACATTGATGCATCCCTTGATTTTACTGTTTGTCCTTGGCTTGTTTATCTATATCGCGCTTATCTTGATAGAAAAACTTAAGCAAAACAGGGAGGAGTGGGAGATTTCTTTGTTTTCTATCTTTTTTGTTGTGTGGGCTTATTTTATCATGTACAAGAAGCTTCTTGTTTTTCATGGGCCTGCTGTTATTTGGCAGAATATTCCTCCAGAAATATTGAATACTTATTTTGCAGAGGCAAGCATATTGGGTGTGATTTATAATATAGGGATTATGCCTTTTGTTTTAGGATTGTATATTATTTACTTATTTTCATTTAAGAAAAAAGACAGGGAAATTTACTTGATAATCTCTTTTGCAGCTGCTGCAGGGCTGTTGCTCTGGTTGAGATTGATTAACTTGAATATTGGCTTGATGTTTTTTGGCATTGTTCTGGTCATCTTGTTTGCCCAGTGGTTTTATTATTTCATAGGATATGTCCAGCAGTCGCGGGTCTCTAATTTTTTATATCTTTTCATGGGTTTGATTTTTGCAGGTTTGATTGTTTTTTCTGTTTATCCTTCTGTTGCAATGGCTCTAAATAATGCGCAGGCAGTCTCTCCTGAAGAGCTTTCTGCCTTGAACTGGATCAATGAAAACACCCCGATGGATGCAGTTATTATTGCAGGGCCTGATGAAGGTAATCTTATCACCGCTGTTGCTGAAAGAAGCAATGTTCTTGACAGCAGATTCTTGCTTCAGAATGATGCCAAGCAAAGATTTGCTGATGTCAAGAGGATTTACACTGCTTGTCTTGAGATAGAGGTTATTAGTTTGCTGGATAAGTATGATGCAGAGTATATTTATTTCTCAGATAATGCAAAGGAGCTGTTTGATAAAGAAGAGCTTAGCTATGTTGGCAAGTGTTTTGAGAAAGTTTATGATACGGATGTTCAGATCTATCAAAGAAAGGGCTGTGAATTGACGGTGGTAAAATGAGTAAGCAAGTCAAGAAGTATTCAAAGTGGATTTTGATAGTTGCTTTGCTGTTTTTGATGCTTCCTTCTGTTCTTCGTGCTCTTGATGGTAATGTGTATTTGATGGGGGATGAGTCTTATTATCATGCAAGGATGGCTGAGAATATTGTAGAATCCGGCATTCCAGAGACAGATGCTCTTGTTTTTAATGGCAGGGATTATGTTTTTAACCCATATCATCTGCTTTTGGCTTGTTTCACTTTTGTATTCGGTGCAGTGACTGCTTCTAAGATAGTTCCTCTGCTTTTGGGCTTGCTGTGTGTATATCTGTTTTATTTGATTCTCTCTAATCTTAAGATAGAGGCGTGGACAAAGTTGGTTATGCTGGGCTTGTTGATTTTGTCTCCTGTTTTTATCTATACTTTTAATGTTTCCACGCAGTTGTGCTTGATTTTAGTGCTTAATCTTGCAGGTTTGTTTTTCTTGATGAAAAAAGGTACTGTTTATACTATTTTTTCAGTAATATTTTTTAGCATTGCAGCAATGTTCGGTGTTTCTCATGCTCTTGTTTCTGCTTTTATTGTGTTTTTCTATGCATTCCGGTACAAGAAAAGGCTGCGCAAGGGATATTTGATTATCGCGGCTGTTGTTTTTGTTATGCTTTCATACTCTCTGCCTGTTTATCTTAATGCAGAAAAAGCAGGATTCCTTAGTTTGAATATTTTATCATCTTTTTTTGCAGACTTGGGTGGGGCTGCAGGTATTAGTGTTTTTGCTGCGCTTCTTGCCTTGGTTGGTTACACCCTTGTCTGGAGATATAAGAGGCAGTATTACTTGTTATATGTGTTTTCTATCCTGCTGATTACTTACTCTTTTTTTAATAATGCTCTCCTGATTTACTCTAATTTGATAATTGTTTTCTTGGCAGGCATTGCTTTTGTTCATTTTGCAAGGATGCGGTGGAGTCTTAAGATTTTGCGGGATTTTACCTTGATTGTTTTGTTTTGTGGTTTGATGTTCTCTGCATTCACTACTGTTTTTAGCCTGCAGGAGGCTCTTCCAAACACTCCTATGACCAATTCCTTGATTTGGTTGAATCTTAATTCAGAAGAGACAGATGTTGTGTTTTCACATTACTCTAATGGGTTCTGGATTGAGTTTGTTTCTAAACGGCCTGTGATAATGGATTGCTTGCTTCAGCACACGCCTGGCGTGAATGATCTTTACTTTGATTCAAAGCAGGTTTTTGAGACAGATGACTTGGATAAGGCAAGAGAATTAATGTCTAAGTATGATGTTAAGTATGTTATTATAACTAAAAACTTTTATGATGGGCTTGTGTGGGATAAAAAAGAAAAAGGCCTTGATTTCTTGCTGACTAATGTCGAAACTTTTAAAAAGGTTCAGGAGAATTCTTATGTTGTGATTTATGAGTATATTTATGAGGGGGTTGAGAATTAAACATGGCAAAAAAACAAGTTTTTTTGAGTACAATCTTTGCTTTGTGCATTGTTTTTGTTGTTGGTATAATAATAGGCAATTTATTTAGCAATACCGAGACAAAAGAAGTTGACAAGGTTCTTAAGCAAAGTGAGTTATCTACTGAGTCTTATTTGCTGGAGCAGGAGCTTCTTGCTGATTTTGACCAGAATTGTGATCTTGCTAAGACCAGGCTGGCGGCATTATCCGGGGAGCTTTGGCAGCTTGGCAAGCTTCTTGGTACAGAGACTGCTAAGAGCGATTTGGGTAAGGCTAACTATAATTTTCTTAAGTTGAAATATCATTTGATGCAGGTAAAGACTTATATTCTTTATGCTAACTTGAACAAGGATTGTAATTTCACCACGCCTGTTGTTCTGTTTTTTTATAGCCAGGATGATGCAGATTCAAAAGAGCAGGGAAAGATACTGGATTCTCTTGTAGAAGCGTATAATATTCATGTGTTTGCTGTTGAGGCTGGATTCTCTAAAGAGCTTGAGTTTTTAGAGATGTTCTATGGGGTTTCAGAGACGCCATTTTTGGTTTTGAATTATGATATAAAGAAGCCTGGCTTGACTTCTTATCAGGTTATTGAGTCAGAGATGCAGCTTGGGGAGTGATTATGAAAAAGCACAAGAACATATTTTTGACAAGCTTGTTGTTGACAATACTGATATTTATTGCAGGTATATTGATGAATTATGGCCTTGATTTTGTGCGTATTAATGTTATTTCTGATGTTATGCTTTCGCATGAGTTGAGTACAGAGTCCTATGTTATTGAGCAGGAGTTCATCAATACTTTTGGTGGTGCGCGGTGTGATGTGATGAATAAGCGAATTTATTCTCTTAAGGAAGAAATTCGTAAGGTGGGTGCTGATCTCAGCAGTTATTCGCGTTTTAGTTTTTTCAAGAAAAAGGATTTTGATTACTTGAAGAGGAAATATTTCCTGCTTGAGTTGGAGTTTCTTAATCATATTGAGAAATTGAATAAGGAATGCGGCCAGTCTGTCATTCCCATAATTTTCTTTTATGAGATTGATCAGGATGATAGTGAGAGGCAGGGTTTTATCTTGCAGGAAGTTTCTAAGAATTTTGAGGATAGTGTTGTTGTGATAACCCTTGATAAAGATTATGAGGATGAGCCCCTGGTTGAATTGCTTGCCTTGAAATATGACGTTACTGCTGCGCCTGCAATAATAATTAATGGATTTAAGATAGAAGGAATTGTTTATGAAAAAGAGCTTGAATCAATAATAAGAGAGCAGGTCAATGAAAAAAATACAGGGGTATTTGAGAAAGAATAAGGCATTTGTGGTTTTGTTTGTTGTTGTTTTTTTGATTCATTTAGTTTTTATTACAGGATTTCATGAGACTTGGTGGGATTCTGGTGTTTATTTAGGTATGGGCAAGTACTTGTTTTCAGGAGGTTCTGCAGGACTTTGGGAGCACATTCGGCCGCCTTTGCTGCCGGTCTTGCTTGGTCTTGTTTGGTTTATTGGCTTGCCTGTCCAGATATCTGGAATGGTTCTTGAGCTGTTGTTTTGTCTGGGCGCGATTTTCTTTTTTTATGAAGTAATAAAGTTTTATTTCAAGGAAAAGGTTGCGCTTATTGCTTCTGCTATTTTTTCTTTTAGTTCAATTTTATTTTTTCTGAGCTTTCATTTGTATACAGAAGTGCCTGCTGTTTTTTTTGTACTGCTTGGAATTTATTTATTTGTAAAAAAGAAATATTATTTTGCAGGTGCAGCTTGTGCTCTTGCTTTTTTAGCTAAGTTTCCTGCTGGAATGTTTTTTGGTATACTTCTTCTGGTACTACTATTGAACAAGGAGTTTAAGAATTCCCTAAAATTAAGTGCAGGTTTTGTTATTCCTTTGGCTCCTGTCTTGATTGCATATGCATGGGTATACAGCAATCCTCTTTTGCCTTTTATTGAGGCTAGGCATGCTATTTCACAGGTTCTTGGTTGTAATGTTTTGCGGTTTAAGCCATGGTGGCAGTATTTTTCCTGGATTTATTCAGAAAGCATACTGCATTTGTTTGCTTTTATTGGGTTGATAGCTTATTTTTCGGATTTCAGGAAGAAAAATCTGCTTCCTCTGCTGTGCCTTGCAGTTCCTTTTGTTTATTTTTCGCAGATGCATTGCAGGGACTACAGATATTTGGCAGTGTTCATACCATTTGTTTCAGTTTTTTCTGCTTTAGGTATTGTTTATCTGATTACTTTGCTGAAAAAATACCCAAAGCAGATTTTTACAATTGTTTTGTTGCTTGTTTTAGGGTTTTCTGTTTTTAAGGGCGTATTGTTTTACATCGGTAATGAGAATATTAATACAAATCCTGCTGCTGAAGTTTACTTTAGTTATCTGAAGGATAAAGACATCTCTGGAGAGATCTGGACTAGTAATCCTACTATCTCGTTTTACACAGATGCTTCTTTGAATAAGATGTATTATCCTGTTTATGATGGTGAGGTGTCTACAGATTTCTATAATTATTTGAGCACAAATTCTGAATCAATAGAGTATGTTCTGCTGGATAACTGTGGCGGGGGGATTATTTGCGCCCCAGATGATTCTGTCTGTGAGGAAAAGAATAAGCAGATGATTGATTTTCTTGATGAGAACTTCAGTAAGGTCTATGATGAAACATACGGCCAGTGTTTCTATAAGATTTATAAGAATTAAATATTGAGTATGTCTCCTATTGTCATTGCTCCGCCTTTTTTGGATTTTGGCATGACTACTTTTTCTTCTTCGCGCTTTTCAATAAGCTTGATTCCTAGTATTTTTTCAAGTTTTTTTGCCAAAGGTATGCTTGGCGTAAAGTTCCCTGTCTCCATTTTATGGAGTAAGGATTCTTTTTCATTGATTTTTTTTGCAAATTCTTTCTGGGTCATTCCTGATTTTGTTCTTGCATTGCGTATTCTTTTGGAAAAGTCCTCTAGAATGACTTCAACCAGCTCCACTTCAGGTTCTGCAGGCTTTGCAGCTTTTTTTATCTTTCTCGGCACTATTCTTGGTTTTGCTTTTGCTATTATCTTGCCGTGGCTGGCGCATCTTTCGCACACCTTCATATTTACTCCTTCTATTGCTGCAGTGTAGAGTTCTGCTTCTTTTCCGCACATTTCGCAGTTCATTTGATCACCACATTTATTGTTCTTTTTCTTGGCCCGTCAAATTCGCATAATGTTATTGCCTGCCAGGTTCCAAGTTGTAATTGATTGTTTTGTATTGGTATTGTTTCAGAGCAACCTACTATTCCTGATTTTATGTGTGCATCGCCGTTTCCGTCTATTTTATCATGCTTCCATATGCCTTGTTTTATTGTTTTTTGCATATGTTCAATAAAATCATCACAGAGTGCAGGGTCTGCATTTTCAAAAAGCATGACTGCTGCTGTTGCATGAGGCACAAATACAAGGCAAATGCCTTCTTTTATTTTGTTTTTTGTTATGATTTCCTGTATTCTGTCTGTTATGTCAATTAGTTCATTTCTTTTTTTTGTTTCTATTAATATTTTTTCTGAAATCATGTATTGAAGATTATCTTTCTGCTTTTTAAATATTTTGCTGTTACTTCCTATAGGTGATGGCATTTTATTTTAAATAGTTGTTTTATGAGTATATACATGGCGTTAAAAGAGGGCAAAACAGATTTAGTTAGTAATACTTCTAGCAACAAGGACATTAAAAAGATGCTTTTGCTCTCTGGCTGGCCCCAGAGCCTCATTGATGAATATGTTCTCAAGACCCAGAAGCAGTTTCATAAGCTTGAGACCAGGCCTGAATCTGCTCTTGTTAGGCTTGATGCAGTCACAAAAAAATTTAACAACAAAGCTATTCTAGAGAATGTTTCCCTAACAATTGTGCCTGGTGAATTATTTGGTGTGATAGGTCTAAGTGGTGCTGGCAAGACAACGTTGTTGAATGTTCTTGTTGGTTTTGCAAAGCCAGAGCAGGGAAGAGTCACGATGAAGCTGCCTAATGGGGGTGTGACTTCTGTTGACAAGGATTCTAATTTAGTCAAGGCAATGTTTGGTTTTGCAGCGCAGACACCTTCTTTTTATGCAAAGCTTACTGTCAAGGAAAATCTTGAGCATTTTGGTGCTTTGTATGGTATTACTGAGAAGCAATTGGTTGAGAGAATTAAAGATTTGCTTCGTTTTGTTGGCCTGGAAAACTCTGCAAATACAGTTGCAAATAACTTGTCTGGCGGCATGCAGAAACGATTGGACATTGCTTGTGCCTTGATTCATGAGCCAAAAGTATTGATTCTTGACGAGCCTACTGCAGATCTTGATCCTTTATTGAGAAAGCAGATGTGGCAGCTTATCAGGAATATTAATCTCAAAGGCACTACTGTTATTGTTGCCTCTCATTTTGTTGATGAGATTGAGGAAAACTGCAGCAGGATTGCTGTTCTCGCAAACAAGCGCATACAGCGGATGGGTACTGCAGAGCAGCTTGTTGGCGAGTATGCCAAGAATTATGAGATTGAGATTGAGACCAGAAGAAAAGATTACTCTAAGTTATCAAAGGCGCTCTCTAAATTGAGTGTTGTCAATAATTTTGTTGAAAAAAATAATCGTGTTGTTGTTTATACTTCAGAGCCAGGCAAGATGCTGTCTTGGTTTGCTAAGTATTGTCAGCAGAAAAAAGAGAAAATAAATAAGTTGAGTCTTGCAAAGCCTCCTTTGTCAGAGGTTTTTGAGTCTATTGTTAAAAATGAAGCTTAAGAGAAGTTCAGTAGGGGAATTAGCAACATTAGTCAAGAAGAACATAAAATTGCTTGTTCGTGCCAGAAGTTCTGCTTTGATAGTTATTTTTGGCCCTTTGCTGGTTATTTTTCTTGCAGGTATTGCATTTGATAATACTAACTTATATGCTGTTAAAGTGGGAACATTTTCTGAGCAGTATAATGATTTGTCAAATTCTTTTATTGACAAGCTTACAGCCAAGCAGTTCAAGGTTGTTAGGTATCCTGATGCTGTTTCGTGTAATAAAGGCATTGAGATTGGTGAGGTGAATACTTGTCTGGTGTTTGCCCCTGATTTTACACTAGCCCAGAATGGCTCTAATGCCATCACGTTTTATGTTGATTACTCTAAGATTAATCTTGTCTGGACCATCTTGAATGTTATGACAGAGAGTATTTCAGAGCGGTCCATGGAATTGAGCAGGAATCTTACGACTATTCTTGTTGATGCTCTTGAGACCTCTACCAGTGAGATTGTCTCTAAGAAGCCTGCCTTGATTCAGTTGACTACTGCTAATGATGAGTCTGGCAGGAGGATTACTGATGTTAGTGTGAGGCTTGAAGAGGTTGCTCTTGATTTTAATCCTAATGAGTATGGTGCAGATGAGCTGGCAAGTGCCAAGAAAAAAGTACAGCACTGGGTTGACAATTCTTTGAGCTTGGGCCAGCAGGCCTTGAGCAAGGCTAAAAGCTCTGTTGATGCGCTTGGGGACACTGTTCCTGGAAGCGGCTTGAGTGATGCTGCTAAAGAGAATCTTATTGCCTCTCTTGAGCAGCGGGTTGCTGACATGAATGAACTGCAGGATCGTCTTGATACTACAGAATCTTTGGTTAGTCAGGAAAGCAAGGAGTTTGATACGGCTATTGATTCTTTGATTGGAAAACTTACCCAGACCAAGACTGCCCTTGATCAGGCAGCTTCTGAGCGCGATACCTCTCTTGATGAGCTGGCTACTGTGCGTGAATTGCTTGATACCAGCTTGAAGAACCTGTTGAATTTGCAGAGGACTTTTAATAATATTGAGAAGATGGTTAATGCTGTTGAGGTAACAGATCCTTCTGCTGTTGTGCAGCCTGTTGTGACTCATATTAAGCCTATAACAACTGAGAAGAGTTATTTGAATTACATAACGCCTATTCTGATCGTATTGATCCTTTCTTTTACTGCTCTTCTTTTAGCGCCTACCCTGATTTTGCTGGAGAAGAACTCTTCAGCATATTTCAGGAACTATATGATGCCAGTAAAAGAATGGATTTTTATTTTAGCTACTTTTTTAAGTAGCTTTCTTGTTTTGATGGTGCAGTTGGTCATTATTCTTGCTATTTCAGCTATTGTTTTTAGTTCCCAGTTTTTCTCTGGTATGGGCACCACTCTTGCTATTCTTATTATGCTCTCTTCGATTTTTATTTTCATGGGTATGATTATTGGTTACTTGTTTAATTCAGAAGAGACTGCTATGCTTGCTGGAATTTCTGTTGGCAGTGCAATGTTGTTTATGTCAGATATCATTATCCCTATTGAGAGCATGCCTTCTTTTATGTATGGTCTTGCGCAGTACAGCCCTCTTGTTTTGGGTGGCACGCTTTTGAGAGGCACCATGCTCTACAATGCGACATTTATTGATATTGGTGCAAAGTTCTTTATTCTGGTATTTTATTTTGTTTTGTTTGGCGTGCTTGCTTTTGCATCTTTTTACGCTGCAAAGGATAAGAAGCTCGCTAAAAAGCTGGGTCTTAAGATTAAGAAGTTTGTTCCTAAGCGCAAGAAGAAGGACCGGTTGAGTGTTTCTGATTTTCAGAAGTCTAAAAACAAATAATTTTTTAAAGGCTCTTAATAGTTAGTGTTCTATGGTTGATTTCAAGAAAATAAGGGAAGAGAGTATCAAGCTGGCTAGAGAGAATGTTAAAAAGTCATTCTCTCGTGATTTGCTTAGTATTCAGGCTGTTAATTCTATTGAAGAGCTTAATACTGCCAGTAATATGCTTGTTAACCGCTTGAGAGAGTGGTATGGCTTTTATAATCCTGAGTTTGTTAAAGAGGTTCATTCTAATGAAGAGTTTGTTTCTAAGATTGTTTCTGCTAAAAAGCAGAAAGATAGCATGGGTGCTGGTCTTGAGAAGCAGGATCTGAAAATCATTCTTGATTTTGCTAAGCAGATAGCTTCGTTGCATAAACTTAAAGATGAATTAACAGCATATCTTGATGATATTATGAAGGAAGTCTGTCCTAATTTGAATGCTGTGGCAGGCTCTTTTATTGGTGCTAAGCTTTTGGCTTTTGCAGGCTCCCTGAAGAATCTCTCTGAGATGACTTCTTCAACAGTGCAATTGCTCGGTGCTGAGAAAGCACTTTTCAGGCATTTGCATGGCCAGGGCAAGAGCCCAAAGCACGGGATTCTTGTTAATCACGAGCTTGTCATGAATGCGCAGTTCAAGGAAAAAGGAAAGGTTGCTCGTGCTCTTGCAGACAAGATTGCTATTGCCTCTAAGGTTGATTATTTTAAGGGTGATTTTGTTGGGGATAAATTAATTGCAGAGCTTGAGAAGAGGTTCAAATGATTAAAGAAACTAACTTTAAAGGGATTTTTGAGCTTAGAAAAGGCAAGAAAAAGCTTTTGTTAACTAAGAATTTGGTTCCTGGTGTTTCTGTTTATGGTGAAAAACTGATAAAAGATAATAATATAGAGTATCGTGAGTGGAATCCTAATAAGAGCAAGCTTGCTGCTGCGATTCTTAAGGGTATTCATCAGATTAATCTTAAGCCAGATACTGTTGTATTGTATTTAGGTGCTTCTACAGGCACAACTGCGAGTCATGTCAGTGATATCTTAGGTAAAGGGGGTTTTGTTTTTGCATTGGATTCTGCTCCAAGAGTTGTCAGAGAGCTTGTTTTCTTGTGCGAGCAGAGGCCTAATATGGCTCCGCTTCTTGCTGATGCTAATCAGCCAGACACTTACAAGGATAAAATAACTCAAGTTGACTGGCTTTATCAGGATATTGCTCAGAAAAATCAGGTTGATATTTTCTTGAAAAACATTGCTTTGTTTCTCAAGCAGGGTCATTTTGCTTTGCTTGCTGTTAAGGCAAGGAGTATTGATGTAACAAAAGAGCCTTCTGTTATTTTTGATGAAGTTCAGAAAAAGCTTGAAAAAGCAGTTATTATTGCTGATAAGGTCCTTCTTAATCCGTATCAAAAAGATCACTGTCTTTTTGTATGTAAGAAGAGATAATTTTATATATAATCTGTCGTTGGTTAAGGCTATGGCATTTAAACTTTTTAATACAATGTCTAGGAAGAAAGAGGTATTTGAGCCTCTGAAAAAAGGCGAGGTAACTATGTATATCTGCGGCCCTACTGTTTATGATTATCCTCATATTGGCAATTATAGGGCTTATGTTTTTGGGGATTTATTGAATCGTTACCTTAAATATCTTGGTTATAAGGTGCAGTTTGTTCAGAATCTTACTGATGTTGATGATAAAACCATAAAAAACTCTCAGAAAGAGGGTGTTTCACTTAAGGAATATACTGAAAAATACATCAAGGCTTTTTTTGAGGATTTAAAGACACTAAACATAATTCCTGCAGATGTTTATCCTAAGGCTACAGAGCACATTAAAGAGATGGCTGCTATGGTTAAGACCTTGCTTGACAAGGGCTTTGCTTACAAGAGCAAGGATGGCTGCATTTATTACTCTATTTCAAAATTTAAGGATTATGGAAAGCTTGCGAATCTTGATCCAGAGCAGCTTAAGGAAGGTGCTTCTGGAAGAGTTCTTTCAGATGAATATGACAAGGAGAATGTTCGTGATTTTGCCTTGTGGAAAGCCTGGACTCCTGAAGATGGTGATGTTTTCTGGGAGACAGAGGTTGGCAAGGGAAGGCCTGGCTGGCATATCGAGTGTTCTGCTATGAGTATGAGGTATCTTGGAGAGACTTTTGATATTCATGGCGGTGGTGTTGACTTGATTTTTCCTCATCACCAGAATGAGATTGCTCAGGCAGAGGCAGCTACTGGTAACTTGTTTGTTAAGTATTGGGTTCATAATGAGTGGCTTCTTGTTGAGGGCCAGAAGATGAGCAAGTCTCTTGGTAATTTTTATACGTTACGGGATATTCTTGATAAGGGGTATCATCCTTTGGCTATTCGGTATCTTTTGATGGGTACGCATTACAGGCAGCAGCTTAATTTTACTTTTAAGGGTCTTGAAGCTGCACGCAATTCCTTGCAGAGAATCTGGGATTTTATGAAAAAGCTTGATGATGTTGATGGGAAAGGAGATGCAAAGCTTGTTGATAATGCGGTCAATAAGGCTAAAAAAGATTTTGATGATGCCTTGAATGATGATTTAGAGATATCTAATGCTCTTGCAGCTGTTTTTGAGTTTATCAAGGAGATTAATGTTGCTATGGGTAATCTCAGCAAAGATGATGCAGCCAAGATAAAGGAATTTATGGTTGACTTGGATAAGGTTCTTGGCTTTATTGTTGTTAAGGAAGAGGCGCTTTCAGATGACATCCAAAAACTGGTAGACGAAAGAGAAGCTGCTCGTAAAGCAAAGGATTTCAAGAAAGCTGACGAGATTCGTGATAAGCTGAAAGATATGGGTATTGTTCTTGAGGACACGCCTCAAGGTGTGCGATGGAAAAGGGCATGAATTTTTTTCTTGATAGATATAAGGAGCTTGGTGAGACAGTCTCTAGTATCAAATTAAAGCCTGCTCTGAGGATTAACACTCTTAATATTTCTGAAGAAAAGTTAATCAATCGCTTGAAAAAGCAGGGTGTCAAATTGGAGAAGGTTCCTTATGCAAAGCATGGTTATTTTTATTCCTCAAGATTTTCTCTAGGTTCTATTGCAGAGTATTTATTGGGCTATTTTTATTTGCAGGAGTCTGCTGCACAGCTTCCTGTACAGGTTTTAGATCCAAAACCAGATGAAACAGTACTTGATTGCTGTGCTGCCCCTGGCGGCAAGACAACTCAGATTGCTCAGTTCATGAAAAACAAAGGACTGTTGATTGCTGTAGAGAAAAAGTCTCACAGGATTACTTCTTTACGGACAAATCTTGAGCGATGCGGCATAAATAACTGTATTGTTTATGCAATGGATGCTAATAAGGTTGATTCTTTAAATATGAAGTTTGACAAGATCCTTTTAGATGCTCCTTGTTCTGGTAATTTTATTACAGATCCAACTTGGTTTAAGAAGAGAAGCCTTGATGGTATCCGAAGAAATGCTGAAATTCAGAAGAGTTTGATTGAAAAAGCACTTTCAGTTCTGAAAAAAGGCGGAACTCTGATTTACTCAACCTGTTCTCTAGAGCCAGAGGAGAATGAACTTAATATGCAGTGGATGCTTAATCGTTTTAAGGTAAAGATTGAGAAAAATAATCTTAAGATTGGCGATTCTGGCTTGACAAAGGTTTTTGATAAGAAATTAGACAAGCAGATTGCCAATTGTTCAAGGTTTTGGCCTAACAAAACAAATACCGAGGGATTTTTCATTGCAAAAATCAGGAAACTATGATAAGTTTGATACAAAAATTCACAGATAAGAAGATTGTTGATTTAAGTAAAGTAATTCGCATAGGCAGGGATTTTTACTTGGTTGATGATAGTCTGCGAACCGTATGTAAAAATATTAAAAAGCAGGCAGAATACATAGGAATATTTCTCGGCAAAAAAGAAAAACCTGGTTTGTATTTGCTAAACTTGCTTGCTAAGCACTCCAAAAAAAAGGTTTGGCTTAATGAGACAGGTGCGTGGTTGTTTATCTGCGGCAGGGATGTTTTTGCAAAGAGCATTGTAAAGGCAGAGAATGCAGATGATTTTGTTTTGATTATGAATGAGTATGACGAATGCCTTGGTTTTGGCCAGGTTGTTGATTTATCCGCTAAGAAAGTTGCAATAAAGAGACTGTTTGATATTGGTGATTTCTTGAGAAGGGAGAGATAATTATTTAAGTTCTGTATAGAATCTAATTTTGTCTGCTGAGCCGTTGTATAGTGCAAGATTTCTTGGTATTAGCAGTTCGTAGTCGTAAGTTCCGTATTTGCCTTTTGCATTGTTGTTTATGTTTGCTACGAATATTAGGTCTTCTTTGTCTGCTGTGCTGTAGTGTCCGTCTGTGTCGTCTGCTGTGTCCCATAGTATTCCTGTCTGGAAGTTGCTTGTGTTTGTGCTGTTTATGTATGGGACGTATTTGATGTTTCTGTTGTATATAGTC